>Ga0268257_1000018_pt1 | contig 609845 bp, 591 predicted proteins | sample AgamicAtPrz_FD_200249 | JGI IMG/M metagenome (GOLD analysis project Ga0268257, IMG submission 200249) | Agave microbial communities from Guanajuato, Mexico - At.P.rz (v2) (version 3) | ecosystem: Host-associated > Plants > Phyllosphere > Phylloplane/Leaf | place: Guanajuato, Mexico | collected... | reverse complement strand
TCTTCCGCCGAAGCCGTATCATAGCCTTTTTCCCTGAAAACTTCAGTTGCTTTTGCTATTGCTTGCTGTTCGTCGAATATTTTAGGTCTGCCTGCCATTGGAGATTAATTGATGAAGCAAAGATATATAATTGTACCAATTGGTACAAAATTAAAATATCAATATCTTTTATAGGGTGTGTCGATTAAGATTATAAGTCCAGAGTCATAAATACAGCAGTTTCATCAGTATTCTCATAAAGTCTTGTATTCAGTCCGGTAATACTGAAACCCAGCCTCCTGTAAAACTGTATGGCAGGATAGTTGGTGTTCTGTGTTTCCAGTTCAATAATCTGGCAATTTAAATTTCTGGCTTCCCGGACCGCATTTTTGATCAGTTGAGCTCCGGCTCCCTGTCTCCTTAAACTTTCACTGACCAGAATATTCTCTATATAAAAGCTGTTGTTCCATGTTCTGTGGTCACAAATGATCCAACCCGAGAGTTTTCCGCCCTCAAAAACCCCAAAAGAATGCCCTTTTTCAATGATTTCATTAAGTTCTTTAATTTCATCTGAATGGGTTTCCCAGACCTTGGTGTAAGGTATTGATTTTTCTTTCAGAATAAATTCAAAAGAACCGGAAAATTCAATGGCAGAAACGGCAAGTATTTTATCAGTGGTGTAACCGTTTGTTCCCCAATCTGAAAAGGAAGTGTCATTTAGTTTTTCTAGTTTTTTTATTTCCATGGAAACGGAGTAAGTATTTGATAAAATTTCTATAGTGGTCTATAGTTTATAGCAATAATTGAATCTGTCTTTTTTAAGATGAATTAATGTTTTAAACATTTTTCATTAAAAATCTTTGTTCCTTCAGTCTGTTCAAAATCTTTTAATTTTTTTAAGGCCATACAGGCTGTAGTAACATCATTTTTACTCAGGCTGATTGAGACAATGTTATAAAGTGCATCGGTATTTGTATTATTTAGTTCAAATGCTTTGTTAAATAACTCCATTGCCTTGTCTAATTTTTTGTCATCAACAGCTTTAATTCCTTTAAGGAATGTTTCATTAGACAGGAATTTATTTTCAATTTTTACAGGTATTTTATTCGGGCTTTTAAGCTCGTTTTTAAAAAAAGTAAATGACATTGTTGCACCCTCAAATGAGCCCATATATTTAGTCTTATTTTCAATATTAAAAGGAATAGATACTTGATCAAAGTTTTCAAAACCTTCTAGATTCCATAAGTGGTAACTTTTTTCAAGAGTTGACTTTAAAAATTCTATACTTTCTAAACTTTTTTTAGATTGATTTGTATTTTCATGCTGGATGTTAACTGTATGTTTCTTTGGATAAATTATAATATTTCCGCTTATATGAAAATCATTTGGATAACGGTCGTAAATATCAGAAAAAATATTTTTTTTAAGAGTAGGTGTAAAATATCGACTTGCAGTTATCGTGCTGTCACTCTTTATTTTACTGAGAAATTCATCACGACGTTTTGAAGTTCGAACGAACCATATTTTCTTTATTTTGTCACCACTTGTTTCTCCATTTATTCTTGAAATCACTACAAGTGAATCGGGGGTTATTTTTTCTATTTCATAGAACGCAAGTGCTGAAGCTCTTATATTTTGATCTTCTATTTTAATATCCATGCATGTTTTCATATCTTCAAATATAGGATGCATGTATTCACAAAGTTTATTGTCCGTGATTTTCCAGGTTAAAATTCGTTCGTCGTTTTCCGACAGATCTCTGCTTCCATCCAACATTTTGGATTTCACTTTTGTCCAATTGTCTGTTAATTGTTTATTGATTTGGGCATTTGTTTTAATGAGAATGAAAATAAAAAGAAGAGAAATATACTTATACATAAATTTGTGTTATTAAAGGCTGTAAAAGTAAATAAATTTCTAATATAATATCTGGTATTCTTTATTGGAATAATATATCTCTGTCCGTAAAGTCTATTGTTTAAATTTAAATAAAATTTCACACTCCAAAACTTTCAAAACCCGTAAATTTGTCGTCAACAAAAATTTACCAGATGCTTAGGAAAATTTCAATTGCGGCAGCTGCCCTTTTGTCCGTAATGACAATCAATGCTCAGAAGAACAAAAACTCTCAGTTAGAAAGACCCAAATTAGTCGTAGGGTTGGTGGTAGACCAGATGAGGTGGGATTACCTGTACCGTTTTTACAATAAATACGGGAATGACGGCTTCAAAAGATTACTGAATACAGGATATTCTTTAAATAATGTTCATATCAACTACGTACCTACCGTTACAGCTTTGGGACATACCTGCATCTATACAGGTTCCGTGCCAGCCATCCATGGTATTGCAGGAAACGACTGGACGGATAAAGAAACCGGAAAAAACGTTTACTGTACAACAGATGAAAGCGTACAGCCGGTAGGAACATCAAATGTAAAAACAGGAAGCCACTCTCCGAAAAACCTTTGGTCTACAACGGTAACGGATGAATTAAGACTGGCAACCAATTTCCAGGGAAAAGTGATCGGGGTTTCATTAAAAGACCGTGCTTCTATTCTTCCTGCAGGCCATACGCCGAATGGTGCTTTCTGGTTTGATGACAGCACAGGAAACTTTATCACGAGTACATGGTATATGAACGACCTGCCTCAGTGGGTGAAATCTTTCAATTCGCAGAACCTTCCTGAAAAATTAGTGGCGAATGGCTGGAATACATTACTTCCTATTAATCAGTATACAGAAAGTTCGCCGGATAATTCTTCATGGGAAGGACTATTGGGAAGCGCCAAAACGCCGGTTTTCCCTTACAGCAATTTAGCACAGGACTATCAAAGCAAAAAAGATAATATCCGTTATACTCCTTTCGGAAATACACTGACATTAAAACTGGCAGAAGCTTCTGTAGAAGGAGAAAAATTAGGAGGAGACCAGATAACTGACTTTTTAGCGATCAACTTGGCATCTACAGATTATGCAGGTCACAAATTCGGTCCGAATTCTATTGAGGTAGAAGATGTTTATCTAAGACTTGACCAGGATCTGGCAGAATTTTTCAGCTATCTGGATTCAAAAGTAGGAAAAGGAGAGTATACTGTTTTTCTTTCTGCTGACCACGGCGGAGCACATTCAGTAGGATTCCTGAAAGAGCACAAAATTACGACAGGATTCTTTGGAGAAGGAATGGAAAAAGACATCAATCAGAAACTGAAAGATAAATTCGGAGTCGATAAGCTGATCAATGCCGTAGACAATTACCAGATCTATTTTGACAGAAAGCTGATGCAGGACAATAAAATTGAACTGGATGATCTGAGAGACTTCACGATCAAAGAACTCCAGAAAGATCCTACCGTTTTATATGCTGTATCTGTAGATGAAGTTCAGGAAGCAACCATTCCGGAACCTATTAAGCAGAGAATTATTAACGGAATCAACAGGCAGAGAAGCGGTGATATCCAGCTGATCTCTCACGACTCAATGCTTCCTCCGTATTCTAAGACAGGAACTACGCACAGCGTATGGAATTCTTATGATTCACACATTCCTTTGATCTTTATGGGATGGGGAATTCAGAAAGGAGAAAGTAACAAGCCTTATAATATGACCGACATTGCTCCTACCGTTTCATCACTACTGAAAATTCAGTTCCCGAGCGGAAACATAGGAAATCCAATTACAGAAGCCATTGGAAAATAAAATTACAAAAAAGCATTCCTTTCGGGAATGCTTTTTTTATTTTCACTATTCACTATTCACTATTCACTATTCACTATTCACTATTCACTATTCACTATTCACTATTCACTATTCATTTTTAGTTTTTATTTTCACGATCTTATCAGTTTCTGAATTTCCTTCCTGTACTTCAGATTCTGTCTCTTGATCTTGAAAATTAAAGAAAGCAACAAAGCGATGATAAGAATGCTTACCCCTCCGATAATTGCCAGCAGGTAATTATAGCGATTCTTCATTGTACTGCTTTTTTTGAGTGTTTCCAGATTATGATCATTGATTGAATGGTTAATAGAGCTTAGCTCATTCTGTTCCCGCTGAAAGCGCATTTCAAAATATTTTTTACTGTAATTCTGATAAAGATCCGGTTTTCCCAGTGCCAGATAGTTGTCAGACATTTCTTTGTAAATTCCTTCATTCAGGATAAGGTCGCCGGTATTTTTGCTGAGATCTTCAGCTTTTATCAGCAGCTGAAGAGCCGTTTCATTTTCTTTTTTCTGTTTGTACATTTCAGCCATTCCTTTCAGTGCAAATGCTTCCAGACTTTTTGCTTTATTTTTCCGGGCATATTCTGCGGACCTGAGAAATGCCTGGTGGGCTTTTTCAAGCTGAGATAGATTAAGATAACAATAACCGATATTATAGTAAACCACACTCATGTTGGAGTAGGTCGTCTGCTTATGCTTTATTTTTTCAAAATTCCGAATGGAGATCAGGAACTTTTCCAGGGCAATTTCCGGATTCGACTGACTTTTGTAAATCATTCCACGAATGGCGTAGCTTCTGGCTGTTTCAATATGCTTTTCAGGCAGGTTATCGGGCAGTTTGGCAAGAAGTGGCTCTGCTTCATTAAGGGTTTCAAGGCTTTTATTGAAAAGTTCCATCTGCTGGTACTGTATGGCGGCGGAAATCAGGACGCTGGTACGGATCTTCAGATCATTGGTTTTTTGTGCTGTTTCTTTGGCTTTTAAAAGATAGAGCAGGGACTGGTCAAAATCCCTTTTGGCAATATTGGCTGTAGAAAGCAGCTGATAAATGCCGATTTTCTTATGAACGTCATGTTCCTTCCTAAGAAGATCCTTGGCAATTCTGATGGCATTATCCGGATTATCGTAAATCTCAAGGCGGGCTTTTTTCATCAGGGAATCAAACGGGACATTCTGCCCGTAAACTGAAATGTTAAAGCATAAAAGAATGGCCGGAATGATTTTTAATATAATTTTCATAACGTTCTGCTTTTACTGATTTCCTGAATATAAACGTTCGGAGACATTCCGGTGACCGATTTAAAAACTGTGGTAAAGGCGCTGTGCGAAGAAAACCCTGAATATTCCGCCAGATAACTGACCTTATAGTTAAGATAAACAGGGTCTGTTCTCAGCAGAAGCGCAATGTGATTAATCCTTAATTCATTAATATATCCGTTGAAATTTTTCCCTTTACTGTTGTTGATCACCTCAGAAAGATATTTTGTATTGACGCCCATTTGTGAAGACAGCATGGAAAGGGTCATATTTTTGTCGAGATAACGCTGCTGTTTTTCCCATTCTTCCAGTTTCTGCAGAATTTCATCTTCCTTTTCCTTGGAGATTTTATTAAGATCTTTTTCATTGGTTTTATTGATAGCCGGTGCTTCCTTTATAGTGTCCGGAATACTTTTTTGTGCAGTCAGTTCCTGCTGCTTCTGTTTTTCAAAAAAATCGAATTGTTTTTTAAGGTCTTTATGACTGCTTTTCAGGATCAGAAAGCAGATCAGAAGGCCTGTAATGATAACCAGGGCTCCTGTAGAAAGCCAGATTAAATTTTTTACTTGCTTTTGCTTTTGAAATTCCAGATTATTGTTCTGATTGGTTTCTACAAGCTTTACAATATAGCGTATCCCTTCTTTCGTATTTGAATCTGATTTTGTCCTGAGTTCACTATAAAGTTTATTGTATTGATGGTATTTTTCATCGTTACGAAGAGCAAAATAGTTCTTGGATAATGATTCATAGATTTTTGCTTTTAAGCTGTTATAAGGAATGTTTTCTATCCTGGAAAGTCCTTTTTCAAGCATTTCAACTGCAGTATGATAATCTTCCTTTAAAAAATAATACCGTGACAGATTTTCATAAGCAAATGCCTGGAGAAAATGGTAATTTTTATTCTTTTCAGCTACTGCAAGCGTACTTTCCAGAATATGCCTGGCTTCTTCCGGTTTATTTTGTTTCATCAGATAAGAAGCCCTGAAGATCCTGTTCTCCATTTTCAGGATTAGGTTTTCCTGATTATTAAAGCTGAGGTAATGGTTACTTTTGTTGAGGTTTTCCAGGGCATTTTCATAGTTCCTGTTGATCCCGAAGTTAATAGCCTGAAGCTGGTAAAGTTTGCCTGTAATGACATTCAGCCGGGGATTGTCACCTTTTAAGAGTTTATGATCGGATAAAAGACTGGTGATAATCTGTTGCGACTGGTGGTAAAGATCCAGATTCTGATATTGGTCGGCCAGATTATAGTCACCGGCAACCTGAAGAAAATAAGACAGTTTTTCCTTTTCCCTTGAGTCTTCCTTCTGACTGTAGATATTCACAGACTGCACATAATCTCCCTTCATGGCATAGGCCTGGGAAATAATATTTTGGAGCACAATCCTGTGTTCCGGATTCTGATCACTGATCAGCAGGCTCTGGGAATAGTTGATGCATTCATCCGGATTCTGATATAATTTCTGAAAAGCTTTGTCTGCCAGAATACTGAAATCCGGCCCCGACTGTCCTTTGACAAAAACTGAGCCCAGAATAATGAGCAGAAATCGGATGCCCTGAAGCAAAGCATTCCGGCAAAATAATGATTTTTTTTGTTTTTTTCTTACAGCTTCTTGATGATCTGTCCTCAAAGTAGATGTTTGTTATAGGGTTGTATTTTAGTGTTTTACGTTTTTTACTCTTTTAAATTTCACGAATTATGCAAGTCAAAATCTTTTAAAAAGGTAAATATAATATTAATATTGTTTAAGCCAATTCAAAATATTAAACTTAAATAATTATGGAAAAGATTTACAACATTTCAATGAAAGCATTATATACTTGCTTTCTGTTTGGATTTGCAATAACCAATGCCCAACTCACTGTAATGGCCTTGGGAAATTATACAGTTGGCGGTATTTCGGATGGCGGAATTGTCAGCATGCACACAAGTGCCGGTCAGATCTATAAGTGGGATGAGCTGAATGGTTTGGTTCAGATAGGCTCTATATCCAACGGATATCCCGCTGCCGGAAGAACGCTGATCACAGCTGACGGAACTAAAATAGGTTCGTCCATCACCAATACTGCCACTGGTTTTAATGAAATTTCAACCTATAATACGGCTGCCAACACTTGGATGAATCTCGGCGGACTGGTTCCTGCAGGCTGGGATGGCCATGTAAGCTCTACCTGGGGAATGACTTCTGATGGCAATACGATTGTAGGGCTGGGCTGGCTTACTGCTGGGACCGCCCATGCCGTAAAATGGAATGCGGCAACCGGAGTAACCGACCTTGGCAGTACAGTGCCTAACAGAAGTTCAAGAGCCAATGCCATTAATGCTGACGGATCTGTGATTGTCGGCTGGCAGGATCAGGATACGGGATACAGAAGCGGTGCCAAATGGGTGAACGGAGTAGAAAGCTTTATTACAGACGCTAACGGCGATTATGTAGGCGAAGCAGGAGATGTTTCAGCTGACGGAACTACAATTATAGGTTCCGCAATGCCAAATCCATACGTATGGAACAGCGTAAACGGCCTCACATACATAACCCATCCAAATTCCTCAGCCTTCTTCAGAGGGGGAGCAACCGGGATTTCTGCCGACGGTAAAAAGGTAGTCGGATTTTTCAGAGCCTTTGGTGCGCCTCCTATGTCTGGAGAAGGCTTTATATGGACTGAAGCAGGAGGAAGGGTGAACCTGAATGATTATGCGGTAAGCATGGGAATCAATACCCAGGGAGTTAATATGGGACTTCCCTTGGCCATCTCAAAGGATGGAAAAAGGATTGCAGGAATGGGAACCAATGCCTCCAACCAGATGGTTGCTTTTTTCCTGGATCTTTCGAAAACGCTGCTTTCTACCCATGAAAGTACACAACACCACAATACAATATCCATTTATCCGAATCCTGTAAAAGATATGCTTCATATTAAAGGAATCAGCAGGATTGATAAAGTGGAAATTTATAATATGGTCGGTCAGAAAGTAAAAACAGATAATGCTGTGGAAAACAGAATAGATGTTTCTTCCTTATCAAAAGGAGATTATATTCTGCAGATTTTCGTGAAGGGGGAAACTTCACAAAGCTTTAAGTTTATCAGACAGTAAAAATAAAATTAGACCCACTTAGAAGACTTGACCAAAAAACTCGCAGAATTTCTGCGAGTTTTGTGTATTATCTTTATGTGATTTTAATTGATATAGGAGGCATTAAAAGACATGGAAATAGGTCTGCACGGACTATTGGCACCGGATGTTGTTCCATTATTAACCACCCTTCTCATTCTTACATCCAGCGTATGGCTTCCTGCCGTAAGAAATTTTACAGTATTGATGGTAAACTGTGTATTCGTTCCGGCCGATGTTTCCTGGGTACGCAGATAGCAGTCTGTAGCTACACCGTCTATATACAGTCTTGCTTCATACATTCCCTGTCCGCTTCCGGCCGGAAAACCTACATAATCTATTCCTAGCATAAAATTGATGAATAAGGCCTTACCACCTGCCGGTATAGTAATAGACTGTGATGTTCCCGTAACTATGGTGGCCGCAAGATCATTGACGTTATAATCCGCTCCTGTAGTACTGTTTACAGTAGCTGTATTGATACTCGCCGGGGTAGGATTGGCTACCGTGATGATATTTCCTGATGCATCCACACCTATGGACTGTCCTGCAGCAATAGGAGAAGCTGAGGTTAGATTTGTTAATCTTACCCCTGAAGTGTTTGCAGTTCCGGACGATACTTCTAAACGGGTGTTGGGAGCAGCAGTTCCTATGCCCACGTTTCCGTTGTTGATCATGGTGAGTCTTTCTGCTCCGTTGGCTTTCAGGGCTACGGGAGAGTCATTGGTTGTGCCTATGCTTAGCTTTGTTGAATTTCCTGAAGTATTGATCTGTGCAGCATTGGCATTATCCACGTACATATCCAGATTCGCAGACCCGCCGTTGAAGGTCATCGATCCTCTTGTAGAACCGGTTGCCGAAATAATTCCCTGGGTTCCGGCGGTTGCAATTCCCACATTGCTGGTTCCGTTCACAAAACTTAAAGAATTTCCATTGGTTGTCACGGTTCTTGTTCCTGCCAGTGTTCCGTTCGTATTATAAATATTCAAAGCCGGATCTATTTTGGCCCAGGCTGTGCCATTGAAATAGTAATAGCCTGTGGCATCAATATTGATGGCGGTACCGGCTAGGGTTCCGGTTGCAATACTATTGACATAAATAAGGGTGGAAGTGGGAACGGCAGTCATGCTTTGTGCCCTTTGTCTGTCCAGTCTCGGGACCAGAAGTCCATCTACGTTGGTAGTGGTTCCTGTGGGATTTTTTGCGACGATATCCAATGTGGAAGCCGGAGTAGACGTATTGATTCCCGTTTGTGCTGTGGCAAGTGAAAAACCTGCGAACAAAAATATGATGGAGAGTTGAAATATTTTCATAAGATATGTTTTAAGACCATTATTGATTTTTTTGCAATACTTATACTGGCGCATCGTTAGTTCAGATAAGAAGCATTAAATGACATAGAATTCGGAGCACAGACCATATTGGCTCCTGAAGTGGTACCATTATTAAATGTTCTCTGCATTCTTACGTCAATGGTGTGGTTTCCGGCAGCCAGAAATTTGATCGTGCTGATGGTAAAAGTAGCCGTGCCGGCGGTTCCAACTTCCTGGGTCCGCATATAACAGTCTGTTGCCACCCCGTCTATATATAATCTTGCTTCATAATAAGCGGTACCGCCACCGGCAGGATTGTTGGTATAATCCACTCCCAGCATGAAATTAATAAACAGAGCCTTTCCGCCTGTAGGAACTGTAATGGATTGAGAAGTTCCGGATACGATAGTGGCCGCAAGATCATTGACATTAAAGTTGGCACCGGTAGTACTGTTTACTGAGGATATGCTTACATTGGTAGGGCTGGGATTGGCTACGGTCACTAAATTACCGCTTGCATCTACTCCCAATGCCTGTCCAGTGCCAACGGGAGCTGAAGAGGTAAGATTGGTAAACCTTAGACCGGAAGTGTTGGCTGTTCCTGAGCTGAGCTCCAGAGTGGTATTGGGTGTAGTGGTTCCTATTCCTATATTTCCGTTACTGAGAACAACCATTTTTTCTGTTCCGTTGGTTTTTATGGTAAGGGGTGTGGCATTTGTAGTTCCTATGCTTAATTTTGTAGAAGTTCCTGAAGAGTTTACTTGTGCTGCGCTGGCATTATCAACAAACATATCTGAAGTAGAAGTGCCGGACGATAAGGCCAATGAACCTCTTGTGGAGCCATTGGCAGAAAGTCTGCCTTCAGTTGCACTTGTGGTAACACCTACATTGCTGGTTCCGTTTACAAAATTCAGAAAATTTCCGTTGGTGGTTACGGTTCGTACCCCATTTAAGCTACCATCAGAGGTATAAATATTAATGTTTGGGTTTAGCTTGATCCACGAAGTACCGTCATAGTAGTAATACCCGGTTGCATCTATATTGACGGCGGTTCCGGTTTGGGTACCTGTACTGATATTGTTGATGTAGATCATTGTGGAAACAGGAGTACCACTCATGCTTTGAGCTCTTTGTCTGTCCACTCTTGGGACTAATATTCCGTCTACATTAGTAGTGGTACCAGTAGGATTTTTTGCAGTTATATCCAGTGTGGCAAGCGGAGCACTGTTGTTAATACCACTTTGTGCCATGAGCGATGAGCATGCGGCAATGATCAATATGATAGAGAATTGTATTCTTTTCATGAGACTGTTTTTAATGAAAATAATGATGTGAAGGAAGATATTATTTAAAAATTAATTTAAATAAGTCGCATTAAATGACATGGAAATAGGAGTACAAGCCATATTCGTACCTGAAGCCACTCCGTTATTAAAGGTTCTTGTCATTCTTACATCTATCGTATGGTTTCCTGCCGCAAGAAATTTCACGGTATTGAAACTGAACTGAGCACTGAATCCACCAGGCCCATATTCCTGGGTACGCATGTAGCAATCTGTGGCAGCGCCGTCTATATACAGTCTTGCCTCGTAGTATGAAGCCCCGCTTCCGGCAGGACTACTTCCGTAATCTATCCCCAGCATAAAATTAATGAACAGGGCCTTTCCACCGGCAGGAATCGTCATGTTCTGCGAAGTTCCCGGTACCAGAGTTATACTCGTATCATTAACATTAAAACTGGCTCCGGTGGTGCTGTTGACTGAAGCTGTGGTTACACTGGCAGGGGTTGGGTTGGCCACCGTAATCACATTTCCCGAAGCATCTACTCCTAAAGTCTGTCCTGTGCTTATAGGAGATGCGGAAGTAAGGTTCGTAAGTCTTGTTCCTGAAACATTTGCCGTTCCGGAGCTGATTTCGAGTTTTGTATTGGGAGCAGCAGTTCCTATGCCTACATTTCCTCCGCTTAACACTGTAAGTCCTTCCGTTCCGTTTGCTTTAAGAGCCACGGGAGTAGCATTGGTGGAACCGATAGAAAATTTAGTGGCGTTTCCTGAGGCATTAATCTGAGCGGCACCGGCATTGTCTACAAAATAATTGATGTTTCCGGACCCTCCGGTTAAGGATAAACCTCCCCTTGAAGATCCCGATGCAGAAACAGACGCTTCGGTAGCGGCAGTTGTTACCTTTATACTGTTTGCTCCGTTTGCAAAGTTCAAAACATTGCCGCCTGTAGTTACCGTTCGGGCGGTAGCTAATGCCCCGTCAGAATTGTAAATGTTGAGGGAGGGAACCAGCTTTACCCACGCTGTTCCGTTAAAATAATAATATCCTACTGCATCAATGTTGACGGCAGTACCCGATAATGTACCGGTCGCGATACTGTTTACATACACTAATGCAGATACCGGAACAGCAGCCATGCTTTGTGCTCTTTGCCGATCTACTCTGGGAACCAGTAACCCATCAACATTGGTGCCGGTTCCGGTGGGATTTTTTGCAGCAATGTCCAGAGTGGAGCTGGGTGAGGGATTGTTGGTACCTATACCAATCTGAGCGTTCGCGAATCCGAAATTGGCAACTAATGGTACAAAAGATAATAAAATTCTTTTCATTGTTATTGGTTTACAAATAAATTACTGAATAAGAGTTACAAATATTAACTTTTTTTTTCAAAATAAACAATGTTAAGAATAATATTTTTTTAATTATTCATCATCCCCGTCTTCATACTGCTCCAGATAGTAGCTGAAGCTAAAATCTTCCACTTCATCTTCTGCATCTTCCAGAGTGGTCAGGAGATCTTCAAAAATCTCAAGCTGATCTACCGTCATATTGACAAATTCAATGTGGAGCGGTAACTCCAGTTCTCCGGTAATGACATCGGAAAGAGCATCAAGATTATCTCCAAAATGTTCAGGAAGGGTTATTTTTTCCTTTAATTGGGCGTAGAAATCTTCATAATCGCCGATGTTAGTAAAATCGATATATATTGTCTTCATATAGAATTAAATTTCCAGTTTTTATTAATTAGAAATGTTTTGCATTTGTTACAGAAATCTTTTTCTTCATCAGTAGGGTTTCCGCCTTCTGCATCCCTCATAAAACATGTTTTTTCAGGGCAGTGTTTTAATCCCTGTGTATGACCCAGCTCGTGAATGGCTATTTTAAAGAACTGTTCATCAGTATTATTCTTGTTAAGCCTGAATTCAGAAGCAACACATGCCTTTCCCGGTCTGTAGCCAAGCCCCATAATTCCATAGTCTTTTATTTTTCCTTTGGTCACACTGATATCTTTTGAAGTCAGCCCGATGGTTACATAGCCTTCCGATGTTCTACTATTCAGGAACTTAATGATAGAATCTGCTCTGTAACGGTTCCTGTCTTTATAATAAGCATTCTCAGGAAGATCAATTGTCTTAAGAATTTTCACATTGGGGTAGACCTTTCTGATTCCATCAGTAGTTTTCTTTACATTTTCAGAGCTGATATCTTTGAACGGCTGAATCAGTATGGTTATGGGCTTGTTAATCTTTACAGATTGCTGCTGTTTTTCCGAACATGAAAATGTTAAGAATAGTATTACTGCAAGGATAAAAAAACTACTGCTTTTCAAAACTCTTATAATGGTTTTTAGTAAGATAAACTTCGCCATTCCGGGTGAATATAATCCGGTCTGCATTTCGGTTTCCACAGTTGTAATTGACGTCAGCTTCGTAATACTTTCCGCCCTGAGGAAGCTGATTTTCCCTGTTCCCGAATTTATCTCCGCCAATGGCTCTGCCCGGCAGTACTTCACAAAGATTTCCTTTTGAAGCATTCCAGCCCAGCTTTCTGGCTTCGTTTTTAGTGATATAATAATCAGGAAGCCTGTGATTCTGTTTTATATAATTAATGACTGTTTTTTCCTCCGTCAGTTGTTCTATGGACTGTGCAGAAGAATTTTCACTGGTATTTTGAGAATCCGGAGAAGTACTTCCATAGCTGGTCTTTTCCGTTTTTACAGTCTCTGTATTTCCTTTTTTGTCAGCAATAAAATTATTGTAGAGATACATCGCAGACATTCCGAAAAGAAGCCCCAGACAAATAAAAAATACCGATCTTATTTTACCGTTCATATATAAAACTTATCATTTATAATTTAAAACTAATCATTTCTCCATTCCTCAGGAATATCACAAACCGGGATAGGATCTATTTTATGTCTTGCTGCCTTGTGCATTCTGTCAAAGATTAAAAATACCTCTTTATCGCGGCCTTCATAATCATCTGCGGTCTTGGTTCCGTATTCTTTCTGGATTTTTTCCAGTTCCGGATAAGTTGCGCCAATTTGCTGTTCGTCCGTTCTGTCCACATCCCAAAGCCCGTCTGTAGGAATGGCTTCCTGAATGTTTTTCACCAGATTTAAAGCCCTTGCAAGTGTATATACTTCCGTTTTGTAAAGATCTGCGATAGGGGAAACATCTACACCGCCATCGCCATATTTTGTATAAAACCCGATCCCGAAATCTTCCACCTTATTTCCTGTTCCGCATACCAGAAGACTGTTGATCTGTCCGTAATAGTATAGGGTAAGCATTCTCAGACGCGCTCTTGTATTGGCAAAAGCCAGCTTTTCATTAGGATAAAGATCATCCTTTACGTCAAATGTTTTGTAAAGTTCCTCAAAAGCAGGGGTAAGGTTCACAGATAAGGTTTCTACATTGGAAAATCTTGATTTCAGGTCATTCATATGTTCCCAGGCACGGTTTACCTGGTCCGGTTTCTGGCGGATCGGCATTTCGATAAGAAGGGTTTTCAGTCCGGTCATGGCCGCAAGAGTAGAAACCACTCCGGAATCCACTCCTCCGGATACCCCAATTACATAGCCTTTTACGTTAGCTTTTACGGCATAATCTTTTAGCCAGTTGACAATATGATCTATTACTTTCTGAGTCTGCATTTATTTATTTTTTTAGTCTATTCCAAATTCTTTAGGGTATTTTACTACGCCTTTTACATTTTTTAATCCGTCTTTTATCAGTTCTGCTACCATTCCGTTAACTTCCGGAATTTCAAACGGAAAAGAGATCCCAAAATTACTGGTTTTTTCGTAACCAAACTTAGGATAATAATTTTCATGCCCGATTAAAATAACCGAGCTGTAACCTAATTCTTTAGCAATTGAATGTCCATGCAGGATAAGTTGTCCTCCGATTCCCTGATTCTGAAATTCAGGACGTACAGAAACAGGAGCCAGAGCCAGCGATTCGAAAGTTTCAGAACCGTTTTCTATCTTAAGTTTTGTAAACAGGATATGGCCGGCAATCTCACCGTTTTCAGTTTCGGCGACAAGAGAAAGTTCAGGAATGAAAGCATCAGATTTCCTTAATTTTTTCACAAGGAAATGTTCCTGATGGTCGCTATGTTCCATATTTCTGAAAGCTTCTTCCGTAAGGTCGAATACTTTTTTATGATCTTTTTCCTCTTCCTGTCTTATGGTCAGCATGCTATTGAAGATATTTTTCACGTTTTAGCTCATACCAGTTACAGATGCCATCAGGTTCTGTGAATTCACCGGTCTTCTCAAAGCCTAGTTTCTTTAAAATATGATTGGATCCCTCATTTTCCGAATGGGCATGAGCATAGATCACTTCGGCATTCATCTGATGAAAACCCAATTTCAGAGATGCTTTCGCAGCTTCCATGGCATAACCTTTTCCCCATGATTCAGGCAGATAACGGTAACCGAGATCAAGTACATTTTTATAACCGTTGATCTCTTCAGTCAATAACTTCAGGCCGCTCCAGCCGATCAGAAGCCCGGTTTTCTTTTCAACTACACCCAGCCTTCCTGTACCGTTTTCTTCATATTGTTTCTGAATCATTCGGATGACATCTAATGACTGGCTTTGTTCCGTAAGTACCGGAACTCCGATGTATTTCATGACTTCCGGGTCAGAATCCAGCATAAACATGCGTTCTGAATCTGTTTCTTCCAATTTTCTCAGGATTAATCTTTCTGTTTCTAGTTTCATAATATGGTTACTGTTCAAATCCGAAAATAGTGACATTAGTTCTTGTTCCCTTCTTAATATCGGTTTCCTTCATAGGATTTCCACCTACATTCAGCGTTTGAAGGGCCGGATTTCCGGAAATATCAAGTTTCTGGATCTTATTATGTTCAACGTTTAATTTTCTTAAATTTTTAAGCGGAGTAATATCAATTGTTTTTAACTGATTTAAAGATAATGTTAATTGATCAATTTTTGGAGTTTCCTTTAGTGAAAATGCTTCCAGAAGATTATTATCCAGATATAAAGAAGCCAGGCTTTTAAGACCTTCCGCCTTGAAAGAAACCATCTTGCATCCCGTACATGAAAACAGTTCAAGATGTGGCAAACCGTTAAGAGAAACATTGGAAATAGGGTTGTCATCAAGCACGATCATCTTTGCATTGCTGAAAAGGAGCACATCATCCGCCGCAGTAATGCCTTTCTGAACAAGGAACAGATTGGTAACCATATCAGCTTCCAGCTTTTCCAGTGAGCCGTTTTTGTTAACATCAAAATTTTCGAGAGCCGCTTTTTCAAAGTTCTGATCCTTAAAATTAAGTTTTTGGGCACAGAACAGAGAAAATCCTGAAATAATAAGGCTTAAGGTTGCAAATATTTTAATTTTCATCATTGATTGTGTTTTAAATCCTTATTTTTGTTCACTTAAATTTCACGTAAAAATAATGAAGATTTTTAGAATTATTGCGCTTTCTTCCATTTTAGTTCTCGCTTTGGATTCCTGTAAAAAAGAACCGGAGAACCAGTGGAAAGTAGAAGTAAAAACTCCTGCTGAAAAAGTTGAGGTGACGGATATTTCCAAAGAATTTTATGATCAGAATATCCCTTTGGATCAGTTTAAGGCTAAATTTCCATGGTTCCAGGGAACAGTTTCCGATGCGGATTTTGGAAAAAGGAGGGCTGATGCCGAAGAAATAAAGATTTACAAAGAAGCTGCCGGTAAAATAGATCAGGCAAAGCTTCAGAAAGCGCTTCAGGATTTGTTTTCTCATATCAAATATTATTTCCCCAAATTTAAAAGTCCTAAGGTTTACCTTTTCTCATCGGCACTTCAGATGGTTCAGGATCCTATTTTTTACGAATCCAAAGGAAACCTTCTTTTTATCGATATCACCGGATTTATGGGCGATGGAAATGCCAATTACAAAGGATTGGAACTGTATTTTCAAAAATCAATGAATCCTCAGAATATTGTTCCCAAAGTATCTCAGATCTTTGCTGAAAATATTGTGACAGAGTCTCCGGACCATCAGAAATTTATTGATAAAATTATTCTGAACGGAAAAATCATGATGCTGCAGGATGCCTTTCTTCCCGACACGCCCGATTATCTGAAAATGAATTATACCAAGAAGCAGTACGACTGGGCTGTTGCCAATGAAGCCAATATCTGGAACTATTTTGTGGAAAGCAATCTGATTTTCGGGGACGATCCAAGGCTGGTGGAGCGTTTTATTTCTCCCGGCCCGTTCTCAAAATTTTATACGGAAATCGACAATGAGTCTTCTCCCCAGATCGGAATTTTTACAGGCTGGCAAATTTGTAAAGCCTATTTCAGACAAAAACCGGAAACCAAACTGGTTGATTTCTTAAAGCTGGATGCTACCACTATCTTTAATGAAGCGGTATATAAACCGAAAACACCATAATAGTTAAAATAAATGATAACTTTCAAAGCAATTTGAGAGTTATTTTTTTTAATTTAATACCCAGTTTCATGATGAAGAAGCTCCATAGAAATTTTGGATAAGCTGAAGAAGTATTAACTTTGCGGAAAAATTTTAGATTGATATGAGAAAAACTCAGATTACAATAGATGTAGAGCTGGATGAGAACCACATTCCTGAAAATATTACATGGAACGCTCAGGACGGTGGTGTGGAAAAGGAGGAAACAAAAGCTACAATGATCTCGGTTTGGGACGACAAAGCAATGGAGGCTCTAAGAATTGATCTTTGGACAAAAGAAATGCCGGTAGATCAGATGAAAATGTTCATCCACCAGATCCTGGTATCTTTAGGAAATACTTATCAGAGAGCAACGGGAGAAGAAGATGTAGCCCAGTGGCTTGAGGAGATTGCAGAAGAATTTGCTGTGAAATCTGCGATAAAAATGTAAATCACCACACCAATCACAAAATACATGAAGAAAACATTTTTACTTATCGGGACAACGATACTGTTGGCAGCCTGCAATAAAAAAGCCGAGGTAAAGGAAGCAAAAACCTCTGACTCTGCCATTCAGGCAGATAAACTCCCAGCCGCTGAAACCACAGCGACTTCAGAAACAGAAAAAGTTCCCGAAAATGCTGCATTGGATATCGCTTTATTTAAAGAGAAAGATATTCCGGCAGCCCTGTTAAAAGGAAGTCTCCATCCGCATGATATGGAAGGAGAATCTGTCATGGAGCTTGTTCCCAGTATGGATGATTTCATTAAAGGAAACGGCTCGGATATTGCTTATATAGATCATTCCCTGAAGAAAATCATTCTCAGGATCAACGGAAAGTTTGAAGAGCTTAAGGAAACAGGCAAAGATCAGTATGAAAACAGTGAATACCTGGTTTCATTTACAACAACGGTTCCTGATAAACTTCCGGAAGAGATAGATGTTGTGGCCTATGCTTTTAACGGAAAGCTTGAGGTGAAAAGAAAATCAGATAACATTTCAAAGAGCCTTGACTTTTTCATGGCAGGCTTATAAAAAATAAAAAATAGTATGAATTTTAATACAAAAGTAATTCACGGAGGGCAGCACCACGAGTCTGCAACAGGTTCTGTCAATGTTCCTGTATTTTTAACGTCGACATTTGCACAAAAAAGTCCGGGAGTACATTCCGGATACGAATATTCAAGAGCAGCCAACCCTACAAGACAGGCATTGGAGGACTCTCTGGCAAGTATTGAAAATGGGGCTAGAGGCTTGGCTTTCGGGTCAGGATTGGCAGCTATCGACTGTGTTCTAAAATTACTGAATCCGGGTGATGAGGTAGTTGCGGTAGATGATCTTTATGGAGGTACTTACAGAATGTTTACCAGGCTTTTTGAAAAATATCAGTTGAAATTTACGTTCGTGAATTTTGATGATGTTTCTAAAATTGCTGATGTTATTACAGACAAAACCAAACTGATCTGGCTAGAAACTCCAACCAATCCGTTGATGAAGCTGGTAGACATTAAAGCTGTCGTTGAAATGGCAAAAGGAAAAGATATTCTGGTTGCTGTTGATAATACTTTTGCAACACCTTACATCCAGAGACCAATTGACCTTGGAGCAGATATCGTCATGCACTCGGCTACCAAATATCTTGGGGGACATTCTGATGTTATTGCCGGAGCTTTAATTGCAAAAGATGCTGAATTAGGAGAAAAACTTCATTTTATCCAGTTTGCAAGCGGCGGTATCTTAGGACCTCATGATTCTTACCTTGTTTTAAGAGGAATCAAAACCTTGGCATTAAGAATGCAGCGCCATTCAGATAACGGACTTGCTGTAGCCAAATATCTTGAAACCCATCCTGCAGTAGACAGGGTAATCTATCCGGGACTGGAATCTCACCCTCAGTATAAGCTTGCCAAATCCCAGATGAAAGAACCTGGAGGAATGGTTTCTTTCACCTTTAAATCAGGGAAAAAAGAAGATGCTGTGAAATTCCTTGAAAAAGTAAAGGTTTTCACTTTGGCAGAATCTTTAGGCGGCGTTGAATCTTTAGCCAACCATCCTGCATTAATGACACATGCTTCCATTCCTGCAGACAAACGTGAAGAATTGGGGATTACAGACGATTTGGTTCGCTTAAGCGTTGGTATTGAAGATGCGGAAGATCTGATTGCGGATCTTGAGAGAGCTTTTTCTTAACCCTTTAAAATAAATAATAATGAGAAAGATTTTGTTTTTTCTGATCTTAAGTTTTTTCAGTCAGATTAGCTATTCACAGGTAAAAACTACCGATGAATTGTATAAAACAGCTAAGAAGCTGGACAGCCTGATATTCGATATAGGATTCAATAAATGCGATCTTTCTCATTATAAATCCATAGTCAGTAACGACCTGGAATTTTATCATGATAAAGGTGGGATCACTTCCGGAGAAAAAGCCTTTACCGCTTCCATCAAAAACAATATATGCGGCGGTCCCAATAAAGTAAGACGGGATCTTGTTCCCAACAGCATGAAAGTATATCCTTTATACAACAATAATGTGCTGTATGCCTTTGTACAGGAAGGAGAACATGAGTTTTTCGAATTTTCCAATGGAAAATGGGTTCAGGGAAGCCGTGCCAAATTCAATATTTTATGGGTTTTGGAGGATAAGCAATGGAAAATGAAAAGAGTACTGAGCTACGATCACCATTTATAATCAATATGAAAAATACCAGAAAAGTTACGTCTGAAGATCTAAATCAATTAGCAGAATTATTCGATCAATACAGGGTTTTTTATCATAAAGAATCCGATATTTCTTCTGCTGAACACTTTCTCAGAGAAAGAATAGAGCATAAAGATTCTGAAATTTTTGTAGCAGAAAATGATGGGCAACTGACAGGATTTGTACAGCTGTATCCCATATTTTCATCTACAAGAATGCAGCGTTACTGGTTACTGAACGATCTTTACGTCAACGAAAATCACAGGGGAAAAGGATATTCCAAAGAGCTTATTGAAGAAGCAAAAGACCTTTGCAGATCATCCAATGCCTGTGGAGTTCTTCTCGAAACCGGAAAAAGCAATGATGTAGGAAATCAGCTGTATCCCGCATGTGGTTTTGAGCTCTATGATTCTGTGAATTTTTATGAATGGACGAACAGAGAGAATTAAAGTGTATACTCATTGCTTATTACTCATCACTTATCACTTATAATGAAATAACATGTCAGATTTTCAAAAATACATACAAAGATATCTTGATCAGATTCCTTCCGGAAACTGGATTGAAGAATTAAGAAAATCAGGAGAGAAAACGGTAGCTATATATTCGAATCTTACTGAAATACAGTCTCTTTTTGCTTATGCCGAAGGAAAATGGACCCTGAAAGAGCTTTTGCTGCATTTATCAGATGCCGAAAGGGTATTTCAATACAGGCTTCTGGCTTTTGGCAGGGGAGACAAAGCGGCGTTGCCGGGTTTTGATGAAGAAGACTATGCTGCCCATTCTTTTGCGAATAAAAGATCCCTGGAATCTTTACTGGAAGAATATAAAACAGTTCGTAAATCTTCCCAAATCCTGATTGAAAGCCTCGAGCCATCTGCGCTTAAGAACATAGGAACGGCTAATGGAAATGAATTGACGGCAGAAACAGTCGGCAAACTGATTGTAGGACACAATTATCACCATTTACATATTATTGAGGAGAGATATCTGCCGGGATTGAAATAAATTTGGATCAGATTTAAATAAAATTCAATAGGAGCGGGCTTTAGCCCGTTTTTTTATAAATGATTTAAACGGCTTTAGCCAAAACCTAATAATGGTGACCAAAAAAAACATTTATCCACATATTTTTGGCTGAAATTCATCATTTCTTTACCTTTATACACAGGTTTTAAACCTGAAAATTATGGAAAACATTATCGAAATATTAAAATCCGGCGGAACCATCCTTTATCCTACAGACACCATTTGGGGAATAGGCTGCGATGCCACGAATATAGAAGCTGTCAATAAGATTTTCGACATCAAAAAAAGGGAAAAGAACAAGTCCATGATTATTCTTGTAGAATCTGAAAAGAGGCTCCAGGAACTTGTGGATGTTCCGGAAATGGCCTGGGAAATTATTGATATTAGTGAAAAACCGGTCACGATTGTTTATGAAAATCCCCGCGGGCTTCCGAAAGAATTGCTCGCTGAGGACGGAAGTATCGGAATCAGGCTTATAAAAACTGATTTCTGTAAAAAACTGATTACTAAGCTGAACAGACCTTTGGTTTCTACTTCTGCCAATTTCAGCGGAGATAAAAGCCCGTTGAAGTTCTCCGATATTTCACCTGAAATTATTAAACTGGTGGATTATGCTGTGGAAGAAGACAGGGAAAAAGTTTCAAAATATTCAGGTTCTTCGGTAATAAAAATATGGAACGACAACAGGATTAAGGTTCTTCGTGAATAAATCCCGTATTAAATATTCCAATTTAAAATCTTGCCTATGCATATCGGCAGGATTTCTTTTTTTTAATTTCTATCTTTGCAGTCTTCAACTGATAAAAGACATGCCATGAACCACCAGAAGTTTGCTGAAGAATGGATCCGTGCCTGGAATTCCCATGACCTTGAAGATATCTTGTCCCATTATACAGAGGATATAGAGATTACAACCCCTATGATTGTAATGGCTACAGGAGGGAAAGAAAGTACATTGAAAGGCAAAGATGCCGTCCGGGAATATTGGAAAAAAGCACTGGACAAATTCCCTGATCTGCATTTCGAGCTGATAAGTTCAACAGTAGGTGTAAATTCGATGGCATTGTTCTACAGATCTATTATGGATAAACATGCTGTAGAGGTCATGTTCTTTGATGATGATGAAAAAATTAATAAAATGTACGCCCATTACGATTGATGGGAATGCATTGCTAGAAAAAGACGATCTATTATTAACGATGAAAATTAATCTTACCCAAAATAAAAATTTAAAACTGTTCAAGATCATTGCTGAAGCTGCGGAAAAAAACAGCCAGTCGGTATATATTGTCGGTGGCTATGTCCGCGATCTTCTGATGAAGAGAACAGCGTCTACGGATATCGATTTTGTGACGGAGCAAAGCGGGATTGAGCTCGCTCAAACCGTAGCACAGGATATTGATCCTAAATTAAAAGTTTCGGTTTTCAAAACTTACGGTACGGCTATGATCAAATATAAAGACCTTGAGCTTGAATTTGTAGGGGCCAGAAAGGAAAGCTATACCGAGAACAGCCGCAAGCCTGAAGTAGAAGGCGGAACACTGGAAGATGATCAGAAAAGAAGAGATTTTACCATCAATGCAATGGCAATTTCTTTAAATAAAGCTAATTTCGGAGAACTTGTTGACCCTTTCAACGGGGTAGAAGATCTTGAGAAAGGAATTTTAAGAACTCCCTTGGAACCTGCCCAGACCTATTCCGATGACCCTTTGAGAATGATGAGAGCTGTTCGTTTTGCTTCAACACTGAATTTTGTGATTGAAGAAAAATCCCTGAATGCCATCAGGCAGGAAGCAGAAAGAATCAAGATTGTTTCTATGGAAAGAATCATGGTGGAATTTAATAAAATCATGATGTCTAAAAAACCTTCCGTAGGGCTGGGTTTAATGGAAGAAACAGGACTTTTAAAGCTGATCATTCCCGAACTGATAGAACTGAAAGGAGTAGAAGAGGTAGAAGGGCAGACGCACAAGGATAACTTCTATCATACCCTTGAAGTGGTGGACAATATCTCTGAAAATACAGATAATTTATGGCTGCGGTGGTCAGCACTTTTGCATGATATAGGTAAAGCACCTACCAAAAAGTTTGTTGAAGGAACCGGATGGACTTTCCATGGCCATGAGTTTTTAGGCTCAAAAATGGTGAAAACCCTTTTCCACAGGCTAAAGCTGCCATTGGGAAGTGATATGAAATACGTACAGAAAATGGTAAAACTTTCATCCCGTCCGATTGCTCTGATCACAGATGATGCTTCAGATTCTGCACTGAGAAGACTTCTGTTTGATGCCGGTGAAGATCTGGAAGATCTTTTTACCCTGTGCAAAGCGGATATCACAACCAAAAACTCTAAAAAACAGGACAGGTTCAAAAAGAACTTTGAATATGTAGCGGTGAAGATCAAAGAAGTGGAGGAAAAAGACCAGGTCCGCAATTTCCAGCCACCGATTACCGGAGAAGAGATCATGCAGATGTTCAATCTTAAGCCCGGAAAAGAAATCGGAATCCTTAAAGAAAAAGTAAAAGAAGCCATTCTGGAAGGAGAAATCCCGAATGACAAGGAAGAAGCTGAAAAATTTGTGATTGCCGAAGCTGAAAAGCTGGGATTGAAAGTATAATTAAGCTTATAATATAAATATAATATAAAACGGTTACGGCGGGACTTTGTCCCGCCGTAACCGTTTTACCCTTAAAATAAAATCCGGCCGCTTCTTTGCAGAAGAGACCGGAAAAAAACACAAATGATGAAAAAAAATAAAAAATTATGTGATAATACCGAAGTATTAATTCTTAGTTAGGATAAACGGAGTTGGAACCGATACCCGAAGTAAATGATTTGATAATAGTTCCTGAAGTATTGTAAACTACAATTTTACTGTCCTGGGTAAATCCGTTGGAATCCGATGTGAAAATTTTATCGTTGATCACGCTGAATCCGTATAAAGCAGAATAGTCATCAACACTGTTTGCTACAGTGAATAATGGTGATGAAGGAGCCGTTGTAGCGCTCATATCCATTCCGTATACTTTCTTTCCTGAAGTGAAATAGAATTTACCGTTGGAAATTTCAAGATTTTTTGCATCGGCAATTCCCGTTAAAGTAGTTGTTTTTGTAATGCTTCCTGTGCTTGATATCTGGTAGATATAAGAATTAGCGGCATCTGCAGCAATTGCGTAAACATTTTGATTGTTGGAGATGATTTTGTTGATGTTTCCGGCAGGAAGAGTGATCGTAGACTGAACCTCGTTGGTAGAAGTATTGATGTAAGTGATCTTATTTCCAAAACCGAAAGAAGCATTCTGTACAAAGATATTGTTTCCGGCTTCCACAATTCTCTCAGCAGCATCCGTGAAAGCAATTTTTTTGATGAAAGAACGGTCTGAAACCCTGTAAATGCTTACAAACTTATCGCCCATATATTTATCATTCGTTACATAAATATTATTGTTGGCAAAAGCCATATAGCGGGGAGAATTAAGTTCAGCGGTAATTTGGCCGTTCGCTTTAAAGTTGGAACGGTTGGCAATTTGGATTCTATTAGAATTATTCAACAACAGATAAGCATTTTCACCATTGAAGGCAATCATCTGTAGAACATCCCCCAGCTTTGAGCCACCGTTATTAAATGCAAAAATATTATCCTGTTTAAGGCTTAGGTCTGCGCTTACAAATGTTACATCTGCCTCGGGCTTTCCGTAAGTCCCTTCATTGGCAATTAAAAAGCCGTTACCATAGAATATTTCCTGCTCATCAGTAGTATTGTCACTGCTACAGGACACGATGCCCAGAAGAAGTGTAAAAGCAAAAAGAAGATGTAGAAGTTTTGTCAGTTTCATAATATTTTTAAGTTTAAAAATTAATTGTTGCATAAACACTGTAGTTTCTCTTAGGCATCGGGTAAAGAGATACCGTCTGGTAATAGGTATCCGTAACGTTATTTACTTTAAATCCTAAAGTGTATTTCTTGAAAAGCGATGCAGAAACTCCGGCATTCAGAATAAAATACGGATCAATCGCTGCAGATCTTTTTTCGTCGGATGTTGTATACGTAAGGCCGTTGAATATCCCTTGAGCATATATTTTGAAAAAAGAATACCCATACTCTATATTTCCGACTGCCTTGTGCAATGGAACATACATCCTCTGCAAGTCAGTGTCTTTGTTGATCGATTTTGAATACGTGTAGCCTCCGTCCAGCTTCAAAGCATGTTTACCGAAGGTTTTATTCCAGGTAACCTGCGATTCCAGCCCGTAAGATTCAACCCTGTACGTATTGAATGGTGCCCAGTAGCCAAAAGAGGTCGGAAGCCAGTTGATCAGGTTTTTGATATCCATGTAATAAGGGCTTAGAGTAATCTTGAAATCTCCAAAGCTGAACTCATGGTTCATATCAATATTTACAGAGGTTTCCGGAACCAGATCCAGATTTCCCCCCGGCTGCCAGTAAAGATCATTAAAAGAAGGATACCTAAAGTTTTTCGAAAAATTAATTCCCATATGATACCATTTCACAACATTCCATTTCCCGGAAAAAGAATACAAAAGGGGAGAAGAGATGTCTTCCACAAAATCCTTCTTCATGCCTGCTTCGAAACGGAGGTCTTTTGTAGCAAAATATCTTATTAAGCCGGATAAGGAACCTACATTTCTGCTGATAACCCCAATTCCGGATTGACTATTATTGTCCGATTGATAACCTTCACCCTTGTTCACCTGAAATTCTCCAATTGCATTAATGTTGATCTTTGGAGTGATGAAATAATTGAAATCATTTTTAAAAATATAATTCTTTCCGTCAGCTCCACTTGCCTTAGGCAGGTTAAGATCTGAAAAATATTGGAAATTATCCTCCGTGTAAGCTATTTTCAGGCTGTTGGAAAGATTGCTTTTGTTAATGTCCCATGCAATCAGGCTTCTTAAAGTCTGTGCTTTATATTTCGTTTTATTACCGTTCAGTTCGAAAATAGGATAATGCTGGGAAGCATCAAATATCTGGTTTTGCCATGAAATAGTCTGGTGGTCAGCAATTTTATACGCTACACCAATATTGATCGAAGTATTATAATATCTTCCGTTGGTATTATGAAATCCTGTATTTCCTACCACGAATTCCGGAACCTTATAATCATTTTGACTGGTTACATAGCTTCCTGAAACCTTTACACTCAATTTTTCATTACTGAAAGCAGCCTGCGCAAAATTATTATAGGTATCAAAAGAAGCTACTTCCGAAAAAACAGAAGCCTTAAAACCCCTGTTGAAATCTAAAATGTTATTCAAATGAATACTCCCCCCAATAGCACCGCTTCCATAAACAACACTTCCCCCGCCGGCTTTTATATCAATCTGATCATATCCGAAAAGAGGAATATTATTTACATCCCCCTGTCCTAAAAAGCTCGAGTTGATATTAATCCCGTTCCACACAAAAGCAGTCTGCTGAGCCGTTGTTCCGCGGAATGATGGCGAAGAAACAGCACCACGGCCGTTTTCTTTAATGTAAATGGAAGACTGGAAGCGTAAAAGTTCAGAAAGATTGGTTGAGTTTTTCTCAACATCTTTAGGAGTAATCGTACGGACCGGGTGAAAAAGTTTTGCTTTTTTCATCTGGCTGTCGAAAATATAAATAGTGTCAACAGCTTTCTCCTGTCCGAAAAGAAAGCCGCCAAAAGACGAACAAAGCAGTAATAAAGACCTTTTTATATCCATACTATTTTACTTTTCCTCCGAAAGTAATCTGTTTTTAGTTATAATTTTGGCAGGTCTCCTGACTTTCGCTTTCTGCACCTTCCCGTATGAACAGTGGTTTTTTGCAGAAAATCTTATTGCGATCTACAGTTGCGGGGACAGTTTGGGCATCGCACCCAATTCCCTATTATTTCCAAAATGCTGGAAACCAAAATTTTTGCAAAGATAACTTTTTATATGTATTTCACAAAAAGGGAAAAAAAATGAATGATAAGGTCAATAGTGAATGGTCAATTTTGTTTCGCAAGACAATACAGATATATGAATTGAATGAATTCCTTCAAACCAACTATTTACTTGCGAAGCAAAATTTACAATTGACAAAATTTCATTTTATAAAAATGATGAGTCAAAATAAAAAGGCAACAAATCCTTAATAGAATGCACCTTCACGACCTCGTCATTCATGCTTGAAAAATAAAGGTCTATATTTTCGTTTTGTTTTGTTTCATATTCTATTAAACTTTGTCTGCAGGCTCCACAAGGAGGAATAGGAGGGTTTTTCTCATGGAATTCCTTAGGTCCTCCCACTACAAAGATCTTCTTAACCTTTACATCAGGAAAATTAGCAGCCACCCAGAAAAGGGTCGTTCTTTCCGCGCAAAGTCCCGATGGATAGGCTGCATTTTCCTGGTTGTTACCCGAGTAAATTTCACCGTTTTCCAGCAGAACAGCACATCCTACAAGGAAGTTCGAGTAAGGCGCATAGGCATTTTCACGGGCCTGCTTGGCACTCTCGAACAGTTTTTTTTCTATATCGCTCAGTTCACTGCTGTTTTTAAAGTGCTCGTAACTGATCTGTATGTCTTTTTTCATATATTAGTCATGACTAAAAAAGGGGGGCTAAAAGTACTCCTTTTTCACCAATTGAACAATGTTTTTTTATTCATCCATTAAATTGAAAATTCAAAAAAAATAAAATGCTGTATACACCAATAAAATTCAGAAATGTAGAACTGAAAAACAGATGGGTAATGTCTCCCATGTGCATGTATTCCTGTGAAAATGGCATGGCCAATGATTTCCATTTTGTACACTACGGAAGCAGGTCGCAAGGAGGAACCGGGCTGATTATGGTAGAAGCTACAGGCGTAGAGCCACGGGGAAGAATCACCAATTACTGTATGGGAATCTGGAACGATCAGCAGGCAGAGGAACTGAAAAAAATCGTTGACTTTGTCCATTCCCGTTCAGAAAGTAAAATAGGAATTCAGCTTGCGCATGCCGGACGAAAAGGATCTACCTGGAATAATATACAGATTCCTGTAGAAGAAGGATGGGAAACAGTTGCTCCCAGCGGTATTCCTTATCATCCCTCTGAAAGGATTCCCCATGCCCTCACTGTTGACGAGATTCGGGAACAGGTTCAGAATTTTAAAGAGGCAGCTCAAAGAGCGGTAAAGGCGGGATTCGATATTATAGAAATTCATGGTGCACACGGATACCTCATCCATCAGTTCTTATCGCCGCTTTCCAACATCCGGACAGATGAGTACGGAGGAAGTTTTGAAAACAGGATCCGGTTTCTGGTGGAAATTGTTGATGCAGTAAATGAAGTACTGAATGAAGACACCGCCCTTTTTGTAAGGATTTCCGGAACTGAGTATGCCGAAAACGGATGGAATATTGATGACAGTACAAAACTTGCCAAAATATTAAAAGAACATTCCGTGGATCTGGTTGATGTTTCAAGCGGAGGAAATATCCATGGAGCAAAAATACCTGTGTTTGATGGATATCAGGTTCCTTTTTCATCCCAGGTCAGAAAAGAAGCGGGGGTAAGAACCGGAGCGGTAGGATTGATCACCAAGGTAGAGCAGGCTGAAGAAATATTGGAAAAAGAAGATGCAGACCTTATATTTATAGCAAGAGAGATATTGAGAAACCCATATATTGCTGTTCAGGGCTCCTTTGAAATGAAGGCTGACTGCTTCTTTCCCCATCAGTATACAAGGGCGAAAATTTCATCGTAACATAAAAAATGAAAATCGAAGACTTTATGCTCACCTGTCCCAGCAAGAGATTTCTGGGAATAGAATGTTTGGGATGTGGTGCCCAAAGGGCAGTTATGCTGGTATTTGAAGGAAAGTTTTCAGAAGCTTTTCATATGTATCCGGCAGTTTATACATTATTGCTGTTCTTTTTCACATTAGGCATGAGTTTCGCAGATAAAAAAAGAAAATATAGGAGTATTTTGATGGCCTTGGTTGTTATCAATCTGGTTATTATGGTGATATCCTATTATTATAAACATTTTTATAGCCATTCTCCTATATAAAATAAGCGAAACTATATTTTTTTAATCCTTATTTAAGATAGGTAGAAAAAAAGTCGTAGAATTACTACAAAATGTAAATCTCTCGGGTGAAAATTTTTTAAATTAGAGCATGAAGTTTATCTTTGTTAGACAAACTTTAAGAATCGTATAATCGTTAATGATTAAAATGTAAGAATATGGCAGGAAATTCAAGAGGAATCTTAAAATTCAATGGAGGTGAAGGACAAAAATTGTTAAAACTTAACTATAACGTATCAAGGTCTACCGATGTTTCAGGACGTGTAGCATCCGATCCTTCGAACGCTTTGATCAAAATAACCATTGAAGCAACTGAAAAATCGGATATTCTGGAAAGTCTGTTGAACAGCAAATATAAACCGACCAGCGGTGAAGTGACATTCAATAAGTCTCATGAAGAAGGAACATTGATTACCCTGAAATGGGAGAACGGATACGTCATCCACCACGAAGTGGATTTTGATGCTATCGACAGCAACAATATGCTGGTAAGTTTTGTAGTAAGCGCAGAAAGCATTACCTATGGAAATTCACTATATGACGGATTCTGGCCATTAAGCTAGACCCGGAATAGTACAAAATACAAAGAGACTGTCCCTCAAGACGGTCTTTTTTTACCTGTTGTGAACACTATTTTCTAACAAGGAATCTTTGTTTATTCTCAAAAATTCCCGATTGGATGAATAATATACACATTTTAACACAAATCACTTTATAAAATATGTCTACTACACCAGAAAACTCAAGCGGAAAAGCTTTTCGACCGTCACAAAATGCAGACGGGGTATCCGAAAATCATCATGCCGGTATCAACCGTCTGGTAAAACTTTCCCTCGTTATAGAAGGAAAGATTATCAAATTTTATAAGCATTTTAAACTTAAACAAAGTACCCAGCGCCATCATGAGTTTACGCTCACTCTGGCTCATGATACTTTAGGAGGTCGCCAGACCCATTCGTTGGAAGATGCCAATAAATTCCTTGGAAAACGCCTCACTGCAGTCATTTCCTATAAAGATATAGATAACAGCCCGGAAAGAACATTTGTGGGCATCATTACCGGAGTAGCCTTCAGCCAGGAAAAAATGAGCCTGGGGAATATTGTGCTTACAGGTTGCAGTCCTACCATACTGCTGGATGGGGCAAACCATATCCAGAGTTTTGGAGGAAGCCAGCCGGTCAATATTGGAATCATTGCAGAAGAGATTATCAAGCAGGGAATTGACAAAAGCCGCTTTGATATCAGGGTTGATGCCAATAACTTCTCGCAGATCGTCTACAGCAGCCAGTACGATGAGACTCACTACAACTACCTGGCGAGAATGGCTGAAGCCTATGGCGAACAGTTTTTTTATGACGGTGAGGTGCTTCATTTCGGAAAACTTCCGCCTCAGAATAAACCGATTATCCTGACGTACGGAAGCAGTGCCAACGATATTAAAGTTGAACTGAAAGCCATCCATACCAAACCTCAGTTTTACGGGTACAACAGCAATAAAAATGAGAAGCTAACTTCCGGCTCAACGCCTATTCAGCATGTAAGTGATATAGCGAAGACAGCTTATGAGCACAACAACAGTATTTACAAAACTCCTGCACTTCAGATAGCTCCTATCAAAGCGTCAACCCACCTCGATGTGGAATATTCGCAGAAAAGTGCCTCGGGAAGTGCGGCTGTGAACGTTTTTTCCATTTCAGGAAACACAACGGTTCCATTTCTTCACCCGGGATGTATTGCAGATGTTCAGATGCGGAAGCAGGACTCCAATGAAACATCCTATTTTACGAGAATCATGATCACGGAAGCTGAACATGAGATCGACACTATAGGTCATTATAAAGGAAGCTTTGCAGGAATTGCAGCAGATACAGGATTTCTTCCCAGACCGGAATATAAAATCCCTAAAGCAGAACCGCAGACTGCAGTGGTAATATCCAATACGGACCCCGAAGGACAGGGCAGGATACAGGTGCAGTTCGACTGGCAGACCAGCGATACTACACATTTCATCAGAATGATGAGTCCGGATGCCGGAGGAACAGATCAGATCACGCAAAACAGAGGCTATGTAGCCATTCCGGAAGTGGGCGACCAGGTGATGGTCAATTTTGTCCATAGCCATCCGGACAGGCCTTTTGTAATGGGAGGAATGTTCCACGGCGGAGTTGCCTTAGGCGGCGGAGTCAATAACCATCTGAAATCTATCCAGACCAGAAGCGGAATCAGAATTTTAATGAATGATGAAGAAGGAAGTGTGAAAATCATGGATCCGAGCGGAAACATCTATTTCATGGATGGTGCAGGGAACATAAGCATGAAAGCTCCTAAAAACTTTACGCTGAATGCCGGAGATAATATCAACATCACGGCGGGAAAAGAAATCTCCATCAGTGCAGGAGAAGGAATCAACAGTTCTGCCAATAACAGTATTATTTCTACAGCAGGAAAAGATATTGTGCAGACGGCTTCCGGTGATATCCGTGAATCTTCGGATACCAGAACCGAGATGGTGGAAAAAGAATTCAGAAGACAGTCTGAAACTTCCAATGAAATAGCCGGAGAAATATCCATGTTCAGCGAGCTTGAAAACATGACGATGCAAAGCGGTAAGATTGTGGAATTCAACAGTGCTGAAAAATCAAAACTTTTCTGATATGGCCATCATCAAAACAGCTAAAAATATACAGATAAAAGTCACAGACTCTTATCATCTGAGTGTGGGCAAAAAAGTTGAAAAAATTGCTCAGAAAATTAATGTAGAGGCACAGAAAAATAACCTTGTTTTGGCAAGCAACAAGAAAATAATGTCTCATGGAAACAAATAAAATAAGAATTCTTATTCTTTTTATTATTAGCAGTTTCTCATTAATCAATTGTCAAAATAAAAAAATGGAACAGAAATACAGCTGGCTGGGAACCCTTTCGGCACCGGAGGAATACCCGATGGAAATTTATAAAGGATCCATCATCGCAGATGACTTTACCTACAGCTTTGATGCCATCTGGGGTACACAGAATACAGGCTGGGGAAATGAAGGCGGAACCATGAGTGTAGAAACCAGCCAGATGGATATTCCCAATAAACTGGAATTTACATGGTATTCCCTGGTGGAAAATAAATTTTATACCGGAAAATGGGATCTGGATAAGCAAAAAATAAAAGATCTCTTTGATAAAGGCTTTACAGATCAGGATAATGGTAAGAAAACCACCTACAGTAATTTTATTGTTGGTCTTGCACCCAAAGGACGGGTGATTCTTTGGATCAGCGGGCCGGGAAACCAGAAAGAAGTAGGAGTTTTCCAGGCTCATGATACCATTGTTACCAAAGAAAAAGCATACGAAAACGCACAGTATATGCTGAAAGATGGTTTTGCAGACAGAATGCTGAAAGATCCGTCCTATGAAACATTTAAACCCGAAGTCAGAGCTAAAATAGAAAAAGAAGGCTATCCTGATCCTGATATTTATGAGGTATACAGAGAGAAATATAACTGGAAACCTTCTGTGATCTTGCCGGAGGGCAGCGAATGGATCGACTTCGGATTTAACAACTATAACGGCGAACAGGAAAACCTTTTCGGAGAAAGCCTGACAGCAGATACCTATAAAAAAAGAGCTGTTCCGAAATTCTGTGGTTTCTACTGGAGAGATAAGAACAAAAACAGATATGCAGTATGGATAGACTCGTTTGATGAGAAAGAAATATTTGAATTATTCCGGAAGCTCGGAAAAGAAAAAAATATAGATCTTACCATTAAAGTCCGTGAAAATAATTCAGGAGCTGTCCTGTCCTTAAAGAGCGGAAACGAAGAACTGCCGGTTACAAAAGCAAAGATCAGACTTTCAGGTAAAATAGAGTAGATTCCGGCTGTTAAAAAGTTTACAAACCATCTGTCAATAAAAAAAATAAGAACCATGCACAATAATAAATTTGGAGATTATACACCGGAAATATCCAAAGAGGAAGTATTAGACATTACTCTTGGGATATTTTTTGACGGAACTTTGAATAATAAAACCAATACTACAGAAAGAAGAAACAAAACCGCAGACTATAAAAAAAACGGGGGTAAACCCAGCGATAATAACAGTTATAATAATGACTGGAGTAATGTAGCACGTTTGTGGGATAATTACGATAAAAATTTTGGAATCTACATAGAAGGAATAGGAACGGAAGATAAAGAAGAAGATTCCATGCTTGGCTATGCCTTCGGAACAGGGGCTACAGGGATCAGAGGAAAAGTAAGGAAAGGCTGTGAAGAAATCGTAAAAAAAGTAAAAACAATCAAAAGCTCAAAAAAAGCAGATAAAATAGCGGTTCTTACCTTTGATGTTTTCGGTTTCAGCCGTGGCGCTGCAGCTGCCCGTAATTTTGCCCACGAAATAGGAAAATCAAAATATAAAGCCAGAGCAACAACCGTTTCCAATGAAGGGATGACCGTAACTTCCTATTCAGACAGTGACGGAGATGCTGTGGAAGGTCAGGAGCTTCCAAAATGGGGACATCTGGGACTTAAACTTCAGGAGGCGGGGATTACTGTTGATGTCCTGAAGATAAGATTTCTGGGAATTTATGATACCGTTTCTTCCTATTCCAAAAACTTTTCTCCAAAACCCAATTTCCACAATGACGTAGCAGAACTGGGACTGGATGATATCGGAAGGGCACAGACCGTTATTCATTTTGTGGCAGAAAACGAGCACCGCGAAAACTTCGACCTTACCAATGTAAGCGTAGGAATAGAAAAAATATTTCCGGGAGTACACTGCGATGTAGGGGGAGCTTATGAAGACGGTCCCGAAGTATGGGAAGAGGTAGAAACATCCTGGACCACCAGTACAAAATTAAAAGCATTACGTCAGCAGCTGATCAATGATGCATGGTATACCGATGAGGAACTTACCATTACCCCTGGCTTTTATCTGTCACTAAGGGGAGAACGTAAATTTCTGAAAAAGGCCTACAGCTATATTCCTTTGCATTTTATGGCGGAGCACGGCGTTCAGAAAACCGTTCCTCTTAAAATAAAAAAACTGACCGATGAAACCTATTCCATTTCATCAGATGAATTGCTGGTAAGGGTGAAAAACCGTTTAAGGCCTTATGCGATGGGAGATGGAAAACAATATACCTTTAAAAGATATCATGATCTCAGGGTCGCTTACGGTGGAGCATCGATACCGGAGCAGAGGTATGCAGACTACCGGAGGGAAATGAAAGAGCAGGAAGACCTGAGAACACTTAGGAACAAATACCTCCACTGGTCGGCAAGAAGAGAAGGCATAGGAATGGACCCTACCTCCGACAGGGTAAGAGTGATTCATGAGGGGTAAAGCTTAAAATTATAGTAGCATATTAATAAAAATAAAAGAACAGAATTACAGATTGAATATTGATCCCTGGGTATTGTCCTGATGATCAATTTATATACAAATAAGACATTCTGATAAAGAATACTGATGCCGGATTGCTTATGCAGAAATTTAATATACATACCGTCCAGAAAGGAGAAAGCTTGAAAAGTATAAGCCAGCTGTACAGCATAGACGCTAATGCTTTAAAGTTATTCCACAATAACCACTGTGACGTAAAAGATATGATCCTGATTGAGCTTACAACACAGAAAGAGCTCTTTCTGCCGAGAACCGTAGTTACCGATAAAGACAGGTTGGTAAAGTTCGGCCGGGGCAACAGCCTGATCTTTCAGCCGGAAAACTCATTCAGCAGGTATGGAACGACCATAACTATTGAAAACGATGATCATAAAAACGAACTGAAATATGAAACGTCAGTACGTTGGCTGAAAAAAGAGAAACAGCTTCATTTTTTTGAGATAGACAGGACCTCCAACCTGTATCTGAATGAAGAAGAAGTCAATGAAATAGCCGATCTTCTGGCCTATAAAACTTCTAAAGTCTTATACCCGCTACAGATCAGCGTAGACGAGAAAGGAAGATTTAATGATATTGAAAACCTCTCCGTATTTAAAGAAAGATGGCCTGCAGTAAAAGAAGAAGTATATAAAGAATTTGATGGCGAAACGGTAGATATTTACTGCCAAAAGATAGAAAGAGTAATCAACGAACCTGATGCAATAAATCTTTATTTAAAAAACGATTATTTCATCAGAACATTGTTTTTCGGAGCCTATCAGAGTTTCGGGCAGGATTATGAAACAGAGATAACGGAAAGTTTCCCTGTTGTAGATAATCCGGTAGAACCGAAATATGAAATAAAGCTGGAGATTGACCCTCTGAAGGGAGACACGGACTTGGTCAATATAGAAGGGGAAGGAAGATTAAATGATGAAAGAAGCATTTATGATTTTATAAACAAAGCCCCTTTTTCAATGATCATTGAAGACAGCCCGGTGAGGAATCACGAAGGCAGTTTCAGGATAGTATATTACCTGAACGGACAGAATTTACTTATAAAATCGATGCATTTAGAATGTGATATACAGCTTGAGAAGAAAAAGAAAATATCAGTCGTCATTGCGGCACTGACAGAGTAATTAAAAAACTAATACAATGAAAATTAAACCAAATCATAAATTTTCCATACTTGTTTTTATATTAAGCTTCAGCCTGTATTTCGGGCAGAAAACAGAGTTTAACATCCCTAAGGATATCGAAACCTTACAAAATACAATCTTCTATTTTCAGAACGATTATACCAAGGATGAACCAAAAGCCGCCGCGACATCTGACAAAGATTTTTCAACCACTGTTGATCTTTATAACCTGAAATACGACGGAGCTTCCAAAAATCCTTACCTGGATCTGGCATTGAAAAGCGGGGCCAGGCCCAACCAATTCATTCAGCAGGCCATCTGGACTGTAAATATGAAAAAGATTTCCGCGAAAAGCACCAAAGTCACGGTTTATCTCGAAAAAGTGGTTCCGGACAGCTGGTCCAAAAAAGAAGTTGATACGAAATTGACTAAATCCACAGGAAAAGTGGAGCAGGAAATCAAAGAATTTCTTATCAACTACAAACCGTCTGAGGCTGCAGAAGGAGCGGAAGTAGCAGATGCATCATCATTTGAAGCAGCTAATACTTATTCGGATGCTCCAACCGTTGCTACTGAAGAGGGAACTCCAAAGCAGAAAAAGGTATCCAAAAGCCTTCAGAATTTATTCGGTAAGAAACAGTTTATTGCACTGCCTGCTACCTCTGCTGTCTTTACAAAATTGTTACAGACGGATCCCAGCGAGCTGGAATGTAAAGACTGCAAAAACGGTAAATATTCCAGTTGGGATTTTGATGATTTCAATATGATCTACGCCCATATGAATGACGGTAAAGAATATTATGCCATTCAGTATTATGGTAACGATATGGTTTCCGGATTACCTTATGGGCTTGTATTCAACGACAGCTCACCCGCTGAATACAAGCAGAAATTTGCACGATACAATGCGCAGCTTTATCAAACCACAGTTGATACCGATGAAAACACATCCAGTGCATTAACGGTTGTTACCTTTAAAATGAATTCCTCTTTTGTTCGTCTGGAATTCGGGAATCAGTATTTAACCAGACTTGTAATTTCAAATAAAGAATTTTAACCATGGCAGAAAAACATATTGTAGTACAGGGTGCTCTATGCAAATGCCAGTTCGGACAAATGCCGGACAAGCTTAAAGTGCTCTCTCACCAGAAAGAATATGCCAATGATAAGGATGCTTCCAAAAAACTCATCGTTACCACGAAAGAAATAGGGGCAGCCACATTCGAAAAAAATACCTTTGGAAACTGTATAAAAATGGGAACGCCACCGCCGCCCTGCAAGATCATGGTAACGGAATGGAAAGATTATTACGAAAAAGTACAGCTTAACAATGGCGGATATATCATCGTGGAAACAAGCAAGGCTGTCTGTGCTATTGCCGGAACTCCTTGTATTGAGATCATAGACCACGGGCAGAGAACAGAAGGCAGTCCGCAGAATTTTAAGAATGCTGATAAAGATGTACAGCAGCAAATCAATCCACTGGTGGACTCAGAGGAAATGTATAACGAACAGCCTGACTATGGTGGGCAGGATGGTGTAATCTAAATGGTAAAGAAATGGCAAAAGGCGTAAAAAAAATAAAGATTACAAAAGGTAATTATTATCCCAAAATGTCTGTTCCGGGTCAGAGAGTTACCATTGTGCCCAATCAGGAGGTGACTTTTCAGGTTGATGAATGGCTGCCGGGTACCACTGCTGAAGACAAAAAGAAACCTGTCATCTGGATGAGGCAGACCAATGACCGCAAAATTATCATTTACCAGGCTCCATCCACTACAGGCTATAAATTCAAGATTGACAAACAATATTGCGGAAGCTATCAGTTTTACATTGAGGCCAGTTTTTCGGGTAAAAGAGATACCAAAAACAATACAGGTCTTTATGTAAAAGGCTGGTGCGAACCCAAAATTATTACCAGCAAATGGACCACCCAAAGAGGAAGCAAAAACAGCATCAAAAATCAGAATAAAAACAAGTTTATTTCCTACGGCCATATTGTTTACCTTAACCTTACAACAGAAGGTCTTAACGGAAATACCGTGACAGTGGAACTTTGGAACCAGCAGACGGCAAAAGACGACAAACTGGTCCATGTATACAATAATGTACAGGTTATAGACGGTGAGGTCAATTTAAAAATCGAAAACACCTACTCCTGGATGGCTCATGTAGACAACATCCAGAATGTTGAAGAATTTTATATCAAAGTAAAAGATTCAGCATCCAAAAAATACATTAAAGATAATCTCGGTGATGACCTTCACGGAATCTATCTGAATGTAAAAAATAAAGTAATCACCACCAATGCCAATGTCAGCAAGAACCAGACTCCTACCAAAGTTTATAAACCGGATGTAAATTCCGTTCGTCAGGAGCCTTGTAAATTCGAAGTCATTAAAATCACAGAAAGTGAAGTGAAAGATGGGAAAGCAAGTAGTACTACGGTTAAGGTTTTTGACAATGGCACAGGAATAAGAAAGGTACAGTCTGCCGCCCTTCAGGAACGTATCGAGAGAACCATCTATTATAAATTCGATTCAACGGTAATAGATAAAAACGGGGAAGCCATTCTTAATAATGTGCTTAAATTTCTTCTCGAGCATAAAGACTCAACCATGAACCTTAGCGGTTATGCCTGTGTAATAGGAAAACAGAATTACAATAAAGGATTGTCCCAGAGAAGAGCCGATGTAGTAAAGAAATTTTTTGCAGACGGAGGTCTTGATCCCAGAAGGATCATTTCTGTCGGAAAAGGAGAAATAGACCCGACGGATGATAAAATGGGCAGGGACAACGTAAAATATAAAAATGAAAAAGACTACGAGAATAACAGAAGGGTAGATATATCTTTTGTATTCAATGCCCATGATGCCCAGACGATAAATTATGAAGTTGTAGCGCCTACCGAATCCACAAAGAAAGAGCTTACAATAGATATTGCAGGATACGAAACCAATGAATGTTTCCGCGACAGCAAAAACAAGCATAAAAAGCAGACCCTTATGGTTGATGTGGGGCAGTCCATTGATGCCGGAGATACTAAGCAAACTTTTGCTACGCCGTCTTTCAGGTACAAGGTATATTCCAATATATCAAGATTGAATGCTGCCCCTATACAATATATCTGGCCTTCGGCTACCAATCCGAACCAATTTCATATGCACGTTCACAGCTGCAGATATTTCAGCAATGAAAAAAGAACCACGGTTTTAATCAAAGCATATCCCGATATCAAATGGGAACTGGCACTGGAATTCCAGGTCAATGTTTCCAACTACAAAGCGGCCAATATGCCGCCGGGAAATATCTATGCCAAGCATCAGGAGAAAGCCAGGCAGGCTGGTTACAAAAGATACCGCTTGAATGAAACTGGAAAAGTTCCGATTTCCATAGGGGTAGGGTTATCCGCAGAATGGGATGCCGGCAGAGAAAAAAGAAGCTTCACCAATGAGTTTTCAGATAAAATAGAGCTCGTTGCAAAGATGATTGCCACTGCTGTAAATATCGTTCAGAACGCCATCAATTACGCTCAGAGTGCCGCAAAAGAAACAGCAATTCCTGTCGGTTTTAATGTAAGATATCCCAAATTTACAGTCGTAGGAAAATGGTATCTGGAAAGAGTCAATGAGCGGGCAAACCTGAGTGTGATAGGGGAAGTTGGCTTTGGCTTCAAACCCCTGATAGGAGCCGAAGTTGTTATTGACATCATCGGGGCAGCAATTGCCGTAGCTTCTTACGGGGCAACAGGAAACCCTGCCGCCGCAAGAATTATTAATAAATTCAGAGGCGGATTGGAAAAACTAGGCGCTTCAGTTACCTTTACAGCTACATTCTACGGCGAGCTGGAAATGATGGTGGATGCCCTGAAAATTGACAGCATCAACGGTATCAATATGCAGGGTAAAACCACTATTGGCGGGAAAATGGGTGCTACCATAGAGCTCAGTGTCAGCGTTGAGGTAGGAACTGTGAAAGGAACAAAAGTAAAACCTATTGCCACATTTAAAGCCGCCGCCAAAGCTGATTCCTATTTTGGAGGAGATTTTGTCATAGATTCAGATACAACAGGACTATTTATCCAGCCTGTTCTGAAGTTTTCCGGAGTTGTTCTTTCCGTAGAGATAGAAGGCGAAGTAGGCTGGTGGAAAAGTAACTTCAAAGTAGAAGAAAAGGTGATGAAAGAAGAAACCTACTATATGGATAAAAAATATTTAACTTAAATTCAGGTATGCATAATTTTAAAAAACCATTATACTCCGTATATCCCAGAATGTACTGCTCAGGAACCATCTATGTGAATGATGTGCCCGTTATAGACTGGTACGGAGATGAGACAAAAGAAGGAGGATTCGGAGGAGATACCATGATCAATCAGGCCCTGCTGCAAAGCGGTAAATACCAGGTGGTAGGGAAAATGTATCCGCGTTTGGGGAAAAATGTTTTGGATGAAGATGATACCATGTCCGTAGATTTCTTTTGTGCAGATTTAGACAATTGGAAAACCTCCCGTTTTGCCTTCCACCCTAAAATGGAATCTCCATGGGACGGACTTACAGAAAACGTCAGCCATCCTACTTTTACGGTTGCCGGTGAAATAGAAGTGGAACTTCCTTTTGTATTGGATGGGTGGCAGCATTCCGTAGATTTTAAGGACATGAAAAAAGAAGACCTTCTCAGAGATGTTTTGAAATATTACAGGCAGATTCGCGCAGTACTTGTTGAGCATGATGTCGGTAAATACCTGGAAATGTCCCAGGACAAAATGAAACTTCAGGAGCAGGCTTTATACTATACCGAAGACCGGAAAAAAAGATTTTTAGACAGTGCCGGTCAGTTGTTTGGCCAGAATTTAGCTGTGGAAGAACTTAATGAAGCGGATCTGCAACTGGAGATCATGGGGTATGGTAAATTGGTAAGACTCATGAGAAAAGACGGATCCCAGCCGCTTCAGTTCAAAAGCCCGGACCTTGAAAAGCAGGGCAACATCGAAATGGAAGTCAAGCTTCACATGAGAACAAAAGAAAAAGGATTTAGTATTATTTAAATCCCTGATGATGACTTTTTTTGGAGTTTTAATTGCCGTGGTCGTTTTGCTTTCTGTGTTCTTGGGATACAGGATCTTTTCAAAAATTTCGGATAAAAGAAACCATTCCGGAAAAACAGGAGGTGTTATTGAGAAAGCATTTCTCTTTGTTATTATTTCGTTGATCATGGTTTCCATCAATGCTCTGACGTTTATTTTATCCTACTCTTTTTTTTGGGAAAAGGCCTACAGAACCTTTGATGAGCCACAATATACAGCAACCGTTATAGGTTATAAAAAAGAAATCACAAAAGCTAAAAACTTTCCAAGTTCTTCTACCTACAGTGACAAGGCAATTTTTTTTCCAAAAGTGGAATATACAGACAACGAAGGCAGAAAAATTATAAAAACACTCGATATTACGAGCAATAACCCACCGGAATTAGGAGAAAAAATAAAAATTACAGATGCTGAAGACCGTGACAGAACGAATGCTGTAGAACTGGATTGGGTGATGTTTGCAGCCGGATGTTTTTTCACCGGAATTGCAGCTTTTTTTGCAGCATTGCTCTCTACCTACAGTACACCGTACAACATGAAGAAAAGAGTAGTATGGTCTTTGGGAGCTGGAGCAGTTCTTACATTGATTAATATATTGTGTATAGTATTCATATATTTGAAACAGTAAAAAAATGGTTTGTCTATCAGCATTCGAATGCATTAATAAATCAAAAGATAAAGTATTATGAAAAAAGGAAAGTTTTTAATATTGATTTTCGTTGTATTGATCAATATATGCTGTGGAAATAAATCATTTGATCTTTCATCTGTCTCTTTGGGAGAAGATGCAAAGAAATATGATTTTGAAAATAAAAACCTTTTTCTGAAAGATAAAGGAAGCAAACCCGATGTAGTGCAATATTACGCAGACGAAAATAAGGGTTTGACCTACAGCAGCATTCCTTTGGATAATACAATGGGGACAAGAATTACCGTATATAAAGGAAAAGTAGGAGCAATCGATACCAATGCCACCGAAAAATACTCTTTGGAATTTGTTGAGAAGATAACTGCTAAACATGGAAAGCCTACAGCTATAGTAACAGATAAAGCAACCGTAGATGCCAGACTCATAAAACCGATTTTTGAAAAGCTTAAAAAAATTTCACCAGATAAAGTATCATGGAACCAGGGCGAAAAAAATTCATTTACCTATCCTACATCTTTTTTCTGGGACGACGGGAAAAACTTTTCAATCCTGAGTATTTCCATTGAAGACGATGGGAGGATCAGAAATAAATATGTTACCGTTACCAAAGACGCATACAGGAATAATGCTGTTTTTGGATTACAATATCCTACTCCTCAGGGATCTCCATGGTATAATTACATGAAATAGAAAAGGAAAGAAAATTTTCCAGTAAAAATAAAAGCCGGCTCAAGAATATTGAGCCGGCTTTTTATTATCATTAAAATATTATTTCACAATAAACTTCAAAGGAGTCTGGTCAAGCTTTAAAATATAAATTCCCTGTTCAAGATTTCTGATCTTAATAGAATTTCCGTTTTTAAAAGGATTGTTAATTGTCTGAAGCGTTTCACCCTGAAGGTTATAAATTTCTGCTTTTTGGATGTTCTGCGTATCACCCTTTACAAAAATTTCCTGTCCGGAGATCGGGTTAGGATAAACCTGAAGTTCCTGAATGGTAATTTCATTAGCTGATATTCCCTGGGCCTGTCTGGCTGTTCCTGAATAGCACGTCCATTTAAGATCGTCTATAGCCACTCTGTTGCTCGATGAGGTGTTCACGAGGCTTACGGTAACGTTTCCTGAAATATTGATGTTATTGATCGTTGTTGTGGCAGCGGTAGCTCCGTAAGGTATTGTTCCTACTGTTGTTCCGTTTACTTTCACATCAAATGTTCCGTTGCTTCCTGAAAACTTAAGCTGCGTAGTCACCGTTAGCGATCCGATACCGTTCGCTGAGCTTCCTGAAGTTAAAGAACCGTTTCTTATAGTAATAGCCTTCGTGTTGATAGTTTGATCTGTCCTTGCATCTGTGGCGGTCCATGAAATGCCATTGGCGGACCATGTTCTTGTAGTATAAGAAGCTTCGGCAGCAGGAATCGTTTCAAAAGTTTCATTCACACAGTTCGTTCCCGGGTTGGTAGGAGTTCCAGGATCAGTAGTTCCCGGGCTAGAGCCCCAGATCTGATTAACATAATTAGGATTATCTATGAATGGATTTCTGTTCCCCTGATAAGCATAAGAAGCGTTGTTTCTGTTGATCTCAGCCTGTGAAACAGGATCTTGGGCGTGCCACGCCAGAAGAACATTCAGTTCCCAGGTCTGAAGTCCCGGAAATGTTGAGCTGCCCAGCATATTTCCTGAAGAAAAACTAGAAAGCTTGCTCTGATAACGGGTTACGAAATAAAAAATCATTCTTGCCACATCACCTTTAAACTCATCGATCGGTTCAAAAACAGTTCCTGCATATCCTGAAGATGAAGAGCTGCCCAGTTTTGAGCCGTTCATGGATGTAAATGTTGCTGTACCCACTTTTCCGAACGGATAGTTGCTTCTCATTCCGTTTACCTTTCCATCTGTAGCTCTGATAAAATGAATATCCGAAACCATTGGCGCAGCCTCACTGAATAAACTTTGAGGAACAATATGCTCCCTGTTATAGCAATTGCCTTCTGTAGAGTAGGTCCCGCACTGGTTAGTACCTGGTGTATATTTGTAAGGATCGGTTCCTGAAGGTCTTTCCGAATAAATATCCATAATTGAACCGTCATTTTCATAGTTCTTATCGATATCAGTGGTTTTATAACCTGTCCAGAGTCCACTGTAACCTTTGTCCTGATGTCCGTTGGTAATGATAGAGCTTAATGCCGTTTTCAGCGCAGCACCGCTCAATCCGTTCGCCGAATTGTAATAGCCTGCAGGAGCCTGGGCATTAGCAAACCCTGCTATTACAGTACATAAGAGAATTTTTTTCATACTAATAAAATTTCTGTAAGAATACTATATTTTCACGAATAAAAAATTACATTATTGTTAATTTTGAAATGTACCGCATGCAGTTTAGCCAAGAACTGGAATAGATCACATTAAATCCAGAAATATTTTTAGCAATAAAAAAATCCGGTACAGAAAACCGTACCGGAAAATATATAGGTAATTGATTTAAAATCAGATTATTTTCTCTGAGGAGGATAATTTTTCATGATTTCGGCCATGATCTCAGGAATCTGTCTCTGTTTGGCTTTAGGAGAATCTACGGAAATTCCGCTTCCGATGCCCTGCCAAACCAGTTTGTTGGTTTTAGAATCGATAAGGTCTACGATCAGTGCCCCTTCGTTATAATTGCTGGTCCATGTTCTGCTCATACCTACACCCCATCCGAAAGGGCCGCCCCATCCCCACATTCCGTAAGGAGAATTGTTGGTAATATCCGTAACCTTTTTATGATTGGCTTTTACATTAACGATCAGGTCAGGATTTTCTCCGGACTGAAGCCCTTTGCTCTGAAGCTGTCTCGATAATTCGTTTAAAACTCTGTCTTTATCAATATCATTCAGTTTCAGATCGTCAATTCTGATTTTGTATGTTTTGTAAGTCGTAAAATTAGCTGTCTCAGCATAATCGGAACGCACCTGAAATGGACTGCACGATGTAAGGCCTAATGCAGCCGATGCCAACAAAATAAAAATATATTTTTTCATTTTATTTATTTTTTTTATCGTTTTTAATAAATGTATCAGTCTTTTTATCGTACCCGTAAGGACAGTGCCTGCAGCCGCTTTTACAGCAATATCCCCTTTTCAGATGGAATTTTTCCGTAAAAACCTTGTACCCCTGTTCATTGTAGTAAAAATCTTCACCTTCTTTGATGTCATATTGGGCCATAAGTTAAATCGCTAAGTCAAAAAAACTTTATATTTGTTAGTATGATAATTATATGCCAAAAGCCATTAAAAAGATTAAAAATCAATGGCATTGCTCTTTTTCCCTTTATCTTCATTAGGAAACCCGAAGATAAGGAAAATAAAGTACTTATCAATCACGAAAAAATCCATTTGAGACAGCAGCTTGAAATGCTCGTTATTTTCTTTTATATTTTTTATGTTATCGAATACTATTACTGGTTTTTCAAACTGAAAGACAATTTTCTGGCCTATAAAAGAATTTCGTTTGAAAGGGAAGCCTATGCAAAGGAAGCTGACATGAATTATCTTAAAAGAAGGAAATTCTGGAATTTCAGGAAGTATTTGTAAAATCAGCATTCATCCGGCTTCAGCCAAAACCTGAATAAAATACAAAATTTCACGAATATTTCCACAAATAACCACGAAAATATTTAGAGACTAAAAAGAATAATTAGAAATATTATTTCCAAAATTCGTGTAAATCCGTGTCATCCGTGTCTAAATTTAAACTCTTCTATCTAAACCCGAAAAAAATCATACAATTCACTAAAAACAATTCACTAATTTTGCAGATAATAGTTAAACCATAAAAATGCTATTAACATCCCCGGCAGAAGCTATTCCCATCCAGGAAATATCCATTCATCATAAGAATATAAAGCTCTTTATCAAAAGGGAGGATCTCATTCATCCCCAGATCTCGGGAAACAAATACTGGAAACTATTTTATAACATCAACACTTATCTGGAGAAAAATCCTGAAAATCCTTATATCATTACTTTCGGGGGAGCATTTTCCAATCATATTGCTGCTGTTTCTGCTTTCGGGAACTTGTCCGGTATTTCAACATTGGGAATTATCAGGGGAGAAGAGCTTCAGGATAAATGGCGGGATAATCCAACTCTTCTGCTGGCCAAAAGAAACGGAATGAACCTGAAGTTTGTCACCCGTGAAGAATACAGACATAAGGAAAAACTCACCGAATTTCTACACAAAGAATTCCCAGATGCACTGATTGTTCCTGAAGGGGGAACGAACAAAGAGGCCATAGAAGGCGTTAAAATGATGCTCAATGACCAAACAAAAGATTTTGATTATCTTTGCACCGCAGTCGGGACCGGAGGAACAGTTGCCGGAATTGCAAAGTTTTGTAAAGAAGATCAGAAAGTTATGGGATTTACAGTAGTTGATGATGCTTCACTAGGGAATAAAATCTCAGAATTAACTTCAGGGCGGAATTTTAATCTAATAGATTCATGTTTTGGAGGTTATGGTAAAATAAAAGATGAAAACATCCGTTTTATCAATGAATTTAAAGAAAAGTACGGTATTCCTTTGGAGCCGGTGTATACAGGAAAAATGATGCAGAAGGTTTTCGAACTGATAGATGAAGGTTACTTTCCTGAAAACAGTAGGGTGCTATGCTTTCATACTGGCGGACTGCAGGGTATAGAAGGAGCCAATCTGCTTTTGGAAAAACAGAATAGAAATTTAATTATATAAGTAAAAATTGAAAAACATGAAAAGACTTTTCTCCATCGTAAGCCTTTTAGTTTTATCAACATTCTCAGCCCAGACTTGGGCAACTGAAGACCAGTACATTCAGAAATTCGCTAAATATGCGGTAGAAGAAATGGAAAAATACAAAATTCCGGCCTCTATCACATTAGCCCAGGGACTCCTGGAGACAGGAGGAGGGCAGAGCAGACTGGCTCAGGAAGGTAAAAATCACTTCGGTATAAAATGTAAGGAAGACTGGACCGGAAAAACCATGAAGCATACAGATGATGCCCCCAATGAGTGTTTTCGTGTCTACGATGATCCTAGACAGTCTTACGAAGACCACTCCATATTCCTGGCCACAAGAAAATATTATACAAATCTTTTCAATCTGGATATGAAAGATTACAAAGCGTGGGCTTACGGACTTAAAAAAGCAGGTTATGCAACCAATCCACGTTATGCATCAATCCTCATTGGTAAAATTGAGAGATACAGGCTTTATGAATATGACAATACCAATTCCAAAGAAGTACTGTATGCCGTTCTTAAAATGTATCCTGATCTGAAAGACGACAGAACCTTTATGGCTCAGCTGGAACCTTCCAAAATGACGGTTAAAAAAGCTAAAGATCCTGTTACTGTTGAGGTTCCTTATAAGCAGACCTCTTATGCCCAGCAGCAGAAAAGAGTGGAAAGAATCAAAACAAAAGCTGAGATTCTTAATTCAATCCTAATCAAAAGCCACCCTAATGAAGGCTTGAAATACATTGTTATTCCTGAAGATACTACTGTAAAATTCATTGCAAATAAATTCAAAATAAGTGAAAGCAGACTTGCAAAATGGAATGAGCTGGATAGTGATGTTTTAAAGAAAAATGACATCGTTTTCCTTGAATCAAAAAATTCAGCAGGAAATACGGCCACTTATACAGTCGAAAATGGTGAAGATATGCATGATATCGCCCAGAAATTCGGAATCAAATTGAATAAATTATACGCAAAAAACAGAATGGATGAAGGGCAGAAGCCTTCTGCCGGCCAACTGATTTATTTGATTGATAAAAAACCAAGAAACTAATTCAAGAGTTGCGGTTATTGCTATCGGTTGACAATGTAATGTTTACCGGCGAACGATCAATCAGCAGCCATCAACGATCAACAATAAATGAAATACCAAAGAAGTTCGGCTTTATTTGATGAAGCCTACAAATACATCCCGGGCGGGGTAAATTCTCCCGTTCGTGCTTTCAAATCCGTAGGAGGAGTACCTGTGTTTATGAAATCTGCAAAAGGAGCTTACCTTACCGATGCGGATGACAACACGTATATCGACTATATCAATTCATGGGGACCTGCTATTTTAGGCCATACCCATCCTGATGTTTTGGAAGAACTGAAAATCCAGGCTGAAAAAGGTTTCTCTTTCGGAGCACCTACAGAACTGGAAACAGAAATTGCCAAATTCATCATAGAAAATGTCCCGAATATCGACCAGATCAGGATGGTTTCTTCAGGTACAGAAGCCTGTATGAGCGCCGTAAGACTGGCAAGAGGATTTACAAAGAGAGATAAGATTATTAAGTTTGAAGGCTGTTATCACGGTCACTCAGACTCATTCCTGATCAAGGCAGGAAGTGGTGCTGCTACTTTCGGAAACCCAAATTCTCCGGGAGTAACAGAGGGAACGGCAAAAGATACCCTTCTGGCCCGTTACAACGATTTTGAGCAGGTGGAAGACCTGTTCCGCCACAACCAGGGAGAAATTGCAGCCATTATTATTGAGCCGGTTGCCGGAAATATGGGTTGTGTGCTTCCTGAAAATAATTTCCTTCAAAAATTAAGAAAAATATGTGATGAAAGCGGAGCTTTATTGATTTTTGATGAGGTAATGACCGGTTTCAGACTGGCTTTCGGTGGTGCGCAGGAATTATTTAACGTAAAAGCGGACCTGGTTACTTATGGAAAAGTAATCGGTGGCGGTCTTCCGGTAGGAGCTTTTGCGGGAAGAAACGAAATTATGGATCACCTGGCTCCGAAAGGCGGTGTTTACCAGGCCGGAACATTAAGTGGAAATCCGTTAGCCATGAGAGCAGGATTGAAAACTTTACAGCTTATCAAAAATGATCCGGAATTCTTTAACAGAATCAATAAAACAGCTGAAACGCTTGATTTCGGTATCGGTAAAATTCTGAATGAAAAAGGAATTCCTCATAAAATCAACAGAAAAGGATCTATGATGTCTGTGTTTTTCAATACCAACAGAGTATCTGATTTTGATGAAGCTGCAGCTTCCAATCATTCCCTTTTCAATAATTTCTTTCACCAGATGCTTCAGAACGGAATATACCTTCCGCCAAGTGGTTACGAAACCTATTTCATCAGTGATGCGATCAAAGATAAAGAAATTGATATGACGCTTGAAGCGGTAAGAAAATTTGAATATTCTTAAGATATAAAAGATAAATTACTATAAGACCGGATTTTATGATCCGGTCTTTTTGTTTTTTTACACTTAAGTTATTTTAAGTTCAAAAGTTTTAGGAAAAATGAAGAGCACATAAGTTTTCTAGAAATCATAGGTTTACAGAATGACTAATATTCGTCGGATCAAAATTCCCCTCCTCTGGAGGGGTGGCAAAAATTCAGAGAATTTTTGACGGGGTGGTTAAAAAATCCCTTCAGCACAAAAATTCAAATAAATCATACAGATATTGTAATAAACCATACACTTCATCCAAAGCTATTCTTTTTATTTTTGTTATAAACAGATTGGAAATGAAGACCTCCGGCAATACCATATCCCGCAAAGATTTTATAAGAAACTCAGTTCTGGCAGCAGCCGGACTCACCTTAATACCTGATATTATGACAGCATCGCCATTATTTGACCAGCAGAATATTTCTGAAAAAGGAAAATTAAGCCTAAAAAACGTCCGTTTGGAAACAGGGTTTGACTATGATGAAGAAGGAGAAGTGATCGCTACTAAAACGGATCTGTTTTATATTGAAATTGAAAACGGAAAGATCATTAAAATAAGCCCGAACCAGCCGAATGGAAAAGCTCTTGATGCAAAGGGAATGCTTATGCTTCCTGCCTTTAAGGATATGCATATTCATCTGGATAAAACTTTTTACGGCGATCAATGGCAGGCAGTAAGAAAAAGAAGCGGCGGAGTAAAAGGAATGATTGAACTGGAACAGAAGATTCTTCCTGAAATGCTGAAAAACTCAACATTCAAGGCAGAAAAGATGATTGAATTGCTGCAGTCAAAGGGAACTTCTTTCGCCAGAAGTCACGTGAACATTGAACCGACTTCAAAATTACAGTCCTTAAAAAACCTCCAGAAAGCGTTAGAAAATAAAAAGAAAAGTTTCGGAGCAGAGCTGGTAGCTTTTCCGCAGCATGGTGTATTTTATACGGATTCTGTGCCTTATCTTAAAGAAGCGGCCCAAATGGATATAGATTTTATTGGTGGGGTAGATCCGTTTACGATTGACGGGACTATTGAAAAAACGGTTGATTTTACAGTCCAATTGGCTTTAGACCATAAAAAAGGAATTGATATTCATCTTCACGAAACGGGGGAATCCGGGTTACAAACAGTTGAATATTTAATTGAAAAAGTCAATGAAAATCCTTCTCTGAAGGGGAAAACATATCTGAGTCACTGTTTTATTCTGGCCAAATTAGATAAAGCGAAACAGGAAGCAATTGCCGAAAAACTGGCGCAGGCCCAGATTGGAATTGTCTCTACAATCCCTTTTGGAAGCTTGGTCATGCCAATTCCAATCTTGTATAAACACAATGTAACCGTATTGACCGGTAATGACAGTATTGTAGACCACTGGAATACTTTCGGGACCGGAAGTGTATTGCAAAAAGCTAATCTGATGGCGCAGCTTTACGGCTATTCCACAGAGTTTTTACTGTCAAGGAACCTGAAGCTGGCCACAGCCAATGTCCTTCCGCTGGATGATAAAGGAAACCTGCAATGGCCGAAAGCCGGAGATCAGGCGGATTTTGTACTGATGAATGCAAGTTGTTCTGCGGAGGCGGTCTCGAGGATTTCAGAGGTGGAATCGTTGGTTTATCAGGGGGATGTGGTTTATTAGACCACCCCGTCAAAAATTCTTTGAATTTTTGCCACCCCTCCAGAGGAGGGGAATAAGGGTCTACGAATATTAGTAGTCATCATGGAAATCTTAGATTTCCAGAAAACTTAAGTGGACTTCTTTTTTCCAAAGCCTTTAACTTAAAATAACTAAAGTGTAAAAATGTACCTTCTGGGTAAAAACACCGGTCTAGAATGAAAATACCTCCATCCATTCAAATTTCCTGCATAAATTTCACTAATTTTAAAAGAAAATCAGACAGGGTGGGGCATACAGATCATTTTCCGGTTTTAGGAATTCAGGAGTTCAGTGAAAACCAACTTCAGGGCTGTCACCTGTTGTTTAATGAACTGCATGGGGAACGTTCTATTGATGAACCCCACAAACATAATTTTTTCATCATCAATCTTTTTGAACTTGGAAAAGGCAGCCATACGATCGATTTTACGGAATATGAAGTAGGAAACAGCCAGATTCATCTTGTTTTTCCGGATCAGGTGCATCAATGGGTGATTGAAAAGGAAACGGTAGGCTATCAGTTGATGATCAGCCGGGATTGGTTTGAGAGCTTTTTGCCCTCACTGAGATTCTCAGCATCCTATTATCAGAATCATCCGGTGATCAATCTTTCTCAGGAGGCTTTTGAAATTTTCCGTTATGAATTTCAGGCTATCCAGAAAGAGATCAGCAGCGAAAATGTATTTTGGGAAGAGGTTCAAAAACGCAGTGAACTGATCGGGTTGCTGGTCAGCAAATCTGTGGAAGGGGCTTTCAAAGATTTTGAAAGGTATCATTCCAATCCTATTATTTCTAAGTTTTTACAGCTTATTGATGAGCATTTCAAAATGGAAAGGTCGGTTTCTTTTTATGCGGATAAACTAAATATTTCTGCCAATTATTTAAATATCGTCTGCAAAAAGAACCTGAATGCTTCTGCCTCTTCTCTTATCCAGGACCGGATCCTGCTGGAGGCCAAACGTCTTTTAAAGGTCTCGGAAATGTCTGTAAAAGATATCGTGTATGACCTCGGATTTTATGATCATGCCAGCTTTTCTAAATTTTTCAAAGCACAGACGGGAATGACTCCGTCGCAGTTTAAGTAGTAATTCATACAAAAAGCCACCGGAAAAATTCCCGATGGCCTTTTAAATTTGATATGAAGAAACTAGTTACTTATTGTAATGCTGCCAAAAGGTTTACTCCGTCTACCGTAGCCCATGCTCCAGGAGTTAGAGATACTTTGGTAACGGTAGCAGTGTTGGTGAAAGTTTTTCCACCGTTTGGAGTAAATGCATATCCCCAAACACCTGCATTGTCAGAGTTTAAGTATGTTAGAGGAGCAACCACTACTTTCCCTGTGTTTACCTGGCTTGTTTCAGTTGCTGCATCCTGGATTAACACAGCATAAGCTTTCTGAGTTCCGATATTTTTATAACCGCTGATGTAAACATTTGAGAAAATTCCCGTTCCCTGCTTTTTGAACTGGATCGCAGTAATTTCAGGAGAATTGGCTGTTTCAGGATTTGTATTAGCATCTCTGATTAATGTAATATTGGAAATTTTTGGAGCAACATTATCAACATTACTGGAGGCTTCTATTTCCATACCGAAATTTCCTACTCCTGTCTGGAAAGCATACCAGTTTGTGTTGTTCTGTCCGCTCCATGCATCCTGCCAGTCGAATGAATCATCATAGTTACCATAAGAAACAATGTTTTTTGCACTTACAGTACCTCCGAAGAACTCATAACCGTCATCTGTTCCTTTATAGGTTACAAGGTTTTCTAAAGTAGTACCTGCTCCTACAGCATAGAATGTCATAGAATTGGTTTCAGAAGTACCATCACCGATCTTTTTACCGGCATATTCTACTCTTACAAACTTCATGGTACCGGAATTTGAATTGGCATCACTTCCTCCGTAGTAAACGTTGTTTCCATCTTCAGAAAGAGCTTGTGTATTTCCGTTAATTGCTTTGATTGGAGCATTTCCGTAGATTGTGATACCTCCCCAGTCTCCTGGAGTTTTAGTAGAAGTAGTAAATACAATTGGTTCAGAAGCTGTACCAACAGCATTGATCTTACCATCCTGAAGAACTACCAAACCACTTGTTTTAGTTGTTACGACATTGAAAGTAGCTCCTGCTTCAATAGTAATAGTAGCGTTATTTGTAATTTTAACGATTCCGTCTAATGTATAGTTTCCTTTTTTGATAAGGATATCTTTTGTAATAGTTCCTGATAATGTTCCGCTTCCGCTTAATACACTTTCAGTAGTTCCCGGAGTAGTAACTGTAGTACCGTCTCCCAAGCCATCATTTACCTCGATAGTACATGAATTTAAGGCCAATGTTAACACGGCTGTTAACGATAATAATGATAAAACTCTTCTTTTCATTTTTATATACTTTATTTTATTTTTTATTTAAATTTTTTTAGAATGTATAGCCAACGGTAAGGTTGAAATTAACTCCTCTGAAATAGTCTGTGTACGTATTTACACCATTTGTTTCAACGTTATAATAGCTCTTTTCTCCTAATAGGATTTTATATCTGTTATTAAAAATATTTTGAATTCCTGCTTTTATGTTCCAGTTTTTTGAAATCTGTTCCTGGTATACAAAATCTAGCTGATGGAAAGGCTTTTCATAAAAGTTATCTGAACCGGAAGTTCCCACGGCATAGATTTTAGAGCCTGAAACGTTATATACAAGAGATAAAGTTCGGGTGAGATTATTTTTTGTTTTGGTCTCGTATTTTAAATCAGCATTGATGGTATATGGAGAAGCTCCCTGTAAACCTCTCTTGCGTAATTCTCCGGTATAGAAATTCGGATTTGGTCGCTCCAGATTTAGCTGATCTTCGCTTCTTTCAACATCAGTGTACATAAAAGTGGCATTAGCACCTAAAGTAAATTTGTCCAATGATTCAGAAATTCTTCCTAAGTTCATGATCCCTTCAAGCTCTATTCCGGCAAGATCCGCTTTTTTTGCATTATAGAAAGTTACAGTTACCCCATTGGCATCTCCGGAAGAAACAAAAGATCTTTCAATCGCATTGTTGATTCTTTTGGCAAATAAGTTCACCGCAAACATTTCTTTATTGGTTGGGAAGTATTCCCATTTTAAGTCAAAGTTGTAGTTATCACTTAGTTTGATATCCGGGTTACCTTTAATTGTTTCATTATCCGGGTTGATGTATGAAATTTCCATAGTTTCAATCAGGACCGGACGTGTAACCGTTTTACTGAAAGAGAATCTTAAGTTATTTTTGTTATTAAGAGCCTTTTTAATGGAAAGTGACGGAAGGAATAAATCTCTTTCTTTGTTCAGGTTGGTCTTTTTGTCAGCAGCCTGCTCAGAAAAACGGATCAACGTCATATCATTCTCGTATCTCCCGCCGATCAGGATGTCCCAACTTTCCGTAGGTTTGTAGTTAAAGTTAATATATCCTGCATTCACGAACTGGTACATACTTGTAAAGAAGTTCGAAGCATCAGTTTCTTCCTGAAAAAAGAATCTGTTATTCGCTAAATCCTGATTAAATTTATCCTGTGGAGAATTTTTATCAATAATGAAACTTTGTCCCGCAGTCCCGTTAGGTTTTCCGAAAATGAAACGGTAAGATGTTTTTCTCAGATCAGCAAAACCGTTATATCCAACAGATAATTGCATAGGATAATCCTTCCTGTCACCCTTTTCTCCTAAAAACACAGAATATTCACCATAAGCGGAACCATAGAATCTGGAATTAACGTCTAGGTATTGACGGATAATATTACTTCCTCCATATGCTAAAAGCAACTGATTATCTGGCAGCATATTTCCATTGGCATCAAGACGGCTTCCTTCCAGTATTTTTCTGTCCGGCTGTTGATAATTATTAATAACATAACTACCTCCTACCTTTATCTGGTGTCTGTCGCCAATTTTTTGAGAGGCAGTAAGCTGAATATTAAGGAATCTTGATAAATCCTGTTGGTTGGTACGGAAAAACCCGATATCCCTGTTTTGAACCTGGTTGTTTTTGTATCCGTAATAATCTTCAATAATATTGTTTACATTCTGAAGATACATTGTGTTAAGGTTAATGGCTGTTCCCTTATTTTTATAACCCAACCCTAATAATGCAGAAGATTCTATTTCAAAATTATACTGCTTTCTTAATAGCTCGTTATTGAGGTTGATAATACCACCGAAGTCCTTAAACTGGTTTTTTGCTCCTTCTTTATAGGAATATTCAGAACTTTGATTTAATGAAAATAAAATACCAAGACTTCCGGTTTCACCGGCTTTCATTTTCTGTACTGTAGTAAAACCTAGGCTTGTATTAGGTAAAGACTTTATATTATCAACGTTCCAGCTGTCTTTAAACTGTGATAAAGATTCGCTTCCCGAAAATCTATAGTTGCTTGGTCTGGCATCCCTTATGGCTGATGGTAATTTTTTATCTCTGGAATTTAGGCCTAGGTAACCTGTAAATCCATCTGCACCTTCAGAAACTTTAAACCCATCTCTGAACGTACTCAAAGTATTCACTCCTACACTAAATTCTATTTTTGAAAAAGCTTTATCAATCGTAAGTGTTTCAATATCAAAAGTAGCACCCGCAAAATCTCCGTAAAGGTTAGAGTTGAAAGTCTTATAGATATTTAACTTTCCTACTACATCCGTTGGGAACTGCTTTAGGGCAATGATCTTCTGGAAAGGGTTGTTGGATGGTGAACCAAGTCCGTTGATCAATAAATAATTGTATCGTTCTTCAAGACCTCTTACGAAAAGTCCTCTTCCTTCTACCGTAGTGATTCCTGTTACTTTCGTAAGTCCTTGTTCTACATTGGAAATTCCTTTTCTGGAAATCTCTTCAGCACTTACAGCCTGCTTTTGAATAACCGCTTTCTTTTGTTCTCCCAATACGGCAGTTTCAGTTTTCTTGTTGCTGCTTCCCTGGATGACTACGCCATCAATTTTTTTCTCCTTGATGATCGTGTCCTGCTTCGTTTCCTGAGCGTAAAACATTGATCCGGATAAAAATACGACTGCAATGCTAAGTTTATTAATTTTCATTATCTTACTTACTTTATTTACTAGATTCTTTCGGTGCAAAGGAATAAAAGATAAGTGGGGTAAGTGGTTTAGCGAATTTTAATTTTTTTTTAACTAAACATTAAGAAAAGAATATTATTGTTAACTTTATGTGAACGATAATACATTTGTTCATCTGTGCTTTAAAATTTATTAACTTTGACTCAGTAAAAATTGAAAATGAACCAAAAGAAAATCCTCTTAATAGACGATGAACTGGATATTTTAGAGATTCTGTCTTACAATCTGGAAAAAGAAGGCTATGATATCTATACAGCCACAAACGGTAACGAAGGAATAGATAAAGCTAAAGAAATTATTCCCGATCTTATCCTTTTAGATGTGATGATGCCGGAAAAAGACGGTATCGAAACCTGCCAGGAACTACGCAAAGTAAAAGAGCTGCAGAAAACACTTATTGTTTTCCTTTCTGCCAGAAGCGAAGAGTTTTCCCAGTTAGCAGGATTTCAGGCTGGAGCCAATGATTATATCGTAAAGCTGATCAAACCGAAAATTCTTATCTCTAAAGTTAATGCCTTGTTACAGCTGACTTCTCAGGTTTCAGATAATGCCAAACTTATTGAGATCGGAGATTTGGTAATTGATAAAGACAATTTCAGGGTTTCCAAAAGCGGACAGCAGTTCCTACTTCCTAAAAAAGAGTTCGATTTACTTTATCTTCTTGCTTCCAACACGGAAAAAGTATTCAAAAGAGAAGAAATTCTCGAAAAAGTATGGGGTAATGACGTAATCGTGGGGGAAAGAACCATCGACGTCCACATCAGAAGATTAAGGGAAAAACTGGGAATTAATACCATCCAGACATTAAAAGGAATCGGTTATAAGCTTATCGTTTAATAACTTAAATTCCTATCTTTACATAAACCTATAAAAACTTGTAAAATTGAAATTTTACAGACTTACACTCGTCGCCTCGTGTCTTCTGACACTGGTGATGTTTCTTTTAGTAATCATCTTCGATTCACTGAAGGATATCTATTACCAGACCCCTTTTTTTAAAATCGGTCTTTTCACCTGCCTGGTTCTCATCTTTATGATTAACTACGTAGTTCTTGAGCTCCTTTTCAATTATTACGGGAAAAAGCAGGTTCGCGGACTTTCACAAATACTTCCGCAGGAAATTGTTCATGACAACGACGAAAATATTACCATTAAAGAGTTGGGAGAAAGATTTTCCGACCTTAACCAGCAGCAGGTAACCGAAATCGATATGATGAAAGAGATGGAAAGCTACCGTAAAGAATATATAGGAAACGTTTCCCATGAACTTAAAACACCTCTCTTTTCCATTCAGGGATATGTGGAAACCCTCAGAGATGGGGGAGTTGATAACCTTACCATTCGCGACAAATATCTGGAAAGAATCGATAAATCGGTAGAAAGATTAATCGCCATTGTTACCGATCTTGATATGATCAACAGGCTTGAGGCAGGAGAAATCAGCATTACCGTTTCAAAATTTGATGTTAACCTTTTAATTAAAGAAATTTTTGAGCTTCTTGAATTTGAAGCCGAAAAGCATAATGCCACTCTACAGATTCAGACCCTCCATCCCCAGATCTTTGTAGATGCCGACAAGCAGAAGATTTCACAGGTTTTTATTAACCTTATTTCCAATGCCATTCATTATGCCAACAGACAGGAAGCCAAAGTAGCCGTAAAAACCAGTGTTCTTAAAAATAAAGTACTCATTGAAGTGATAGATAACGGGATGGGAATTAAAGCGGAAGCCCTTCCAAGGATCTTCGAAAGGTTCTACCGTGTGGAAACCAGCAGAAGCAGGAGAGAAGGAGGTTCCGGCTTAGGGCTGGCCATCGTGAAGCACATTCTGGAAGCCCACAACGAAAATATTACCGTAGAAAGTGTCTATCTGGAAGGGACTAAATTCAGTTTTATGCTTGAAAAAAGTAAATAATTTTGGTAAAATGTAAGAAAAAAAAATATTTTAAAAAATCCTGAAATATTTTTTTGTCACATGTCATTTATTATATATTTGCAACAGAGATTTATCATAATAATTAAGGCAAAAAAAGTAATTTAAGAAACTGATATGGTTTACAAGATCCGCGTAATATTAGATGCGAAAGAGGATATTTTCCGAGATATTGAAGTGAAGGGAAAACAATCGCTATGGAACTTACATTTGGGAATTAAAAGTGCGTTCAGTCTGCAGGGCGATGAGCTTTCCACTTTTAATATGCTGGAAGATGACGGGACGATAGTTAAAAGCGTTCCTCTGGAAGATATGAGTGACGATGGTGATGGTGAGATTATGTCGGATGTTTACATTGATGAAGCTTTTGAAAAAATAGGCGACAAGGCTCAGTTCCAGTATGGGCTTCTTGATCTTTGGGAGCTGTATTGTGAGCTTGTGGAGATTATTGAAGAAACAAAAGGAGTGAATTACCCTATTACAGTATACAGATTCGGAAACGTTCCATTGAAGGCTCCAAGCAAAAGCGGAAACGCGGGAGGATCCAAAAAAAGATCGGCAATGCCGCTTATGGACGATGATTTCAACTTTGATGACGATTTTGGAGGAAACACCACTTTCGAAGATGAAGATGATGACAGCTTCGATGACGAAGAAGAAGAAAACTACAACGATGATGTTTTCGAAGATGATGATGATAACGATGATGAAAGATAACAGCATCTGAAAACAATATAGAGCCCTGGATTTGTCCGGGGCTTTTTTATGTCGATAGTGAATTTGTTTCACAAGTGAATAGTGAATTTTTTAAAACTGAAAATAAGCTTGAAGAGCTGTGCAGGCAGAATATCCACTAGCTTAATCAGTGGCGAAGCCGGCCATCCCTTGCTTAGTTAAAATAAAAAGAATCAAACATAAACTTTGCGTGAAAAAACATCCCATTTCCCATAACTTTTATAAATTAAACATCCACCATTTTCTTATTCACCCTAAAAAAATCTCCTGTGACGCAAAATTCCTATTGCCAATTCCCGTTTTCCCTCCACTTTCTACTCTAACAAAAAAACATTCCTTACTTTTGCTAAAAATAGATGAATGAAGAAATTAATTCTATTAGCAATAATTGGCCTGGGAATTGTTTCCTGCGCCACTCAAAATACGAAAAACACTATGGATCTGCCGAAGGAATGGAAGCACACGACCAATATTTATGAAGTAAACATAAGACAATATACACAGGAAGGAACCTTTAAAGCATTTGAAAAAGAAATGCCCCGCCTGAAAAAAATGGGAGTCAGAACCCTTTGGTTCATGCCGATAACACCTATTGCCCAGCAAAACAAGAAAGGAAGCCTTGGAAGCCCTTATGCAGCGTCAGATTATACCTCCATTAATCCTGAATTCGGGACAATGAATGATTTCAAGCATATGGTGAATGAAGCCCATCGTTTAGGATTCAAAGTAATCATAGACTGGGTAGCCAACCATACCGGATGGGATCATATCTGGACAAAAACACACCCTGAATTTTATCTGAAAGATCCTGACGGAAAATTCCATATTGCCTCAGGAATGGATGATATTATTGAGCTGGATTATAAAAATCAGGAAATGAGACTGGCCATGATCGACGCCATGAAATTCTGGGTGAAAGAAACCGGTATTGATGGTTTCAGATGCGACCTTGCTTCATGGGTTGAGGTGGATTTCTGGCAGCAGGCACGTCCCGAAGTCGAAAAAATAAAGCCGCTTTTCTGGCTGGGAGAATTTGATGAGATCGAAAGCCCTGAATACGGAAAAGTATTTGATGCCAGTTATTCATGGAAATGGATGCACAAATCGGCAGATTATTATAAGAAAAATGAGCCACTGAAAGAACTGACAGATCTTTTAAAGCAATATTCGAATATTGGAGATGCTTCCATGAGAGCTTGGTTCACAGCCAACCACGATGAAAACTCATGGAACGGAACAGAATACGAAAAATACGGAGTTATTACCAAGCCTATGGCTGTATTCTCATCAACCTGGAACGGTGTTCCTCTGCTGTATTCAGGGCAGGAGCTTCCCAACACGAAAAGACTGGAGTTTTTTGAAAAAGACGCCATTAAATGGACAAACAACTACCAGATGGCAGAATTTTATAAAACCCTGCTGGAACTGAAAGCATCCAATCCTGCATTGAGAGGAGGAGATGCCAATGTTTCCACTTATCTTCTGAATACAACTGCCAATGACAAAATCTTGGCTTATGTAAGGAAAAATGGAAAAGATGAAGTTCTTGTGGTCTTGAACATGTCAAAAGAACCTGTAAACTTTACCATTGAAGATCAGAACCCTTCAGGAACTTTCCGCAACGTTTTCGACAAAACAAAAAGAGATTTTGACAGCGGAAAAGATTTTAGCTTCAAAGTTTCAGATTATGCAGTTTTTGAAAAATAAATTAAAGGCTGAACATTTAAAGTTAAGAAGTAAGTACACTTTTTATTCTGGATGATCGTTCAATAATTTTAAAATATTCAATAGGAGCGGGCTTTAGCCCGCTTTTTTATATACATTTGCATTCCGCTTTAGCCAGAATTTATTTAATTTGTAGGAATCATTTCACCGAAATTTCACGATATGAACAAACAGGAATTATTAAATATCATAAAAACAAAGGTCAATGACAAGATTCAGTCTTTTGAAAACCTGATTGCAGAAACCAGGGCTTCTAATAATGATACCAAAAGTTCCATGGGCGACAAATATGAAACCGGCCGCGAAATGCTTCAGCAGGAAATCAATAACCTTCAGCGGCAGCTTAATGAATCCCTGAATCAACAATCCATTCTCCAGAAAATATCAGCTGAAACCTCTGACAAAGTTCAGAACGGAGCTTTGGTGAAAACAGATAAAGGACTTTTTTATGTTGCTGTATCTGTAGGAGAGATTATCTCAGAAAATCAAAAAATCATGACAGTTTCTGTAGAATCCCCGCTTATTAAGGCAATGTCAGGAAAAAAAGCAGGCGAGACGTTTTCAGTTAATGCAGTCTCTCAAACTATCCGGTCAATAGAATAGTATTATTTCGTCTGCACCCTCAAGCGGAATTGTTTTTCCTTTTCATATTAAACATTTGGTAAAATCCGATCAGATGCAATATTCTATTGTTATTGAATTGTAAATTATTTTAACATATTGAATTAATTTTTAAATAATTTGGCAGTATTGGTGTAAAATTAAGAAAACTTTATTGTTAAAATTTCGAATACCATTGATTTTTGTGGTAAATTGAAGATAGTATTTAAACAAAAAAACATATTAAATTTTATCAATATGGGAATTTTAGAAAACAAAGTTGCACTGGTAACAGGCGCAGGTTCAGGAATCGGTTTAGCAGTGGCTCAGCTGTATGCTAAAGAAGGTGCAAAAGTTGTCGTATCGGATATCAATGAAGAGCATGGTAAAGAAGCTGTAGAAAAGATAAAGTCGGAAGGTGGGGAAGCTTCATTTATAAAAGCTGATACCTCCAGCGCAGAAGAAGTAGAAAACCTTGTCAGAAAAACTGCTGAGATTTATGGAAAACTTGATATTGCATGCAATAATGCAGGAATTGGTGGTGAAGCAGCCTTAACAGGAGATTACAGCCTGGATAGCTGGAGAAAAGTCTTAAGTATTAATCTTGATGGTGTATTTTATGGCTGCAAATATGAAATTCTGGAAATGGAGAAGAACGGAGGTGGAGTGATTGTCAATATGGCTTCTATCCATGGGAGCGTAGCAGCACCACTTTCTTCGGCGTATACAACGGCAAAACATGCGGTGGTAGGGCTTACCAAAAATATAGGAGCAGAATATGGACAAAAAGGAATCCGTTGCAATGCAGTAGGACCTGGATATATTGATACCCCGCTTTTACAGGAATTGGATGAAGAAAAGAAAGAATTATTGGTAGGAAAGCATCCCATAGGACGTCTCGGCACAGCTCAGGAAGTTGCAGAATTAGTTCTGTTCCTGAGTTCGGATAAATCTTCATTTATAACAGGAGGATATTATCTCATAGACGGTGGATATACTGCTGTTTAATAGAAAAATAACATCAGCCCTATACAAAGCATTCATGAAAATGAATGCTTTTTTATGATCTGTGATAAGTGGAAATCGGTTAGATTTTTCTAAATTTGAACCATAAAAACCGCTTTCAGAAATGCAGAACTACCTAGAGCTTTTACAGCATATTTTAGACAATGGAACAGATAAAACGGATAGAACCGGAACCGGAACCAGAAGTGTTTTCGGGTACCAGTTAAGATACGATCTGTCAAAAGGATTTCCGATGGTGACTACCAAAAAAGTACACCTGAAATCCATTATCTACGAATTGCTCTGGTTTCTGAATGGCGATACCAATATCAAATATCTCAACGATAACGGAGTAAGCATCTGGGACGAATGGGCTGATGAAAACGGAGATCTGGGACCTGTTTACGGAGCCCAGTGGAGAAGCTGGCAGGGAGCCGACGGAAAAGTGGTAGATCAGATCACTGAGGTAATAGACCAGATCAAAAAAAATCCGGATTCAAGAAGGCTGATTGTTTCCGCATGGAACGCTGCAGAAATTCCAAATATGGCCCTTGCGCCATGCCACGCCCTTTTCCAGTTTTATGTAGCCGACGGAAAACTTTCCCTGCAGCTGTACCAGAGAAGTGCAGATGTATTTCTTGGAGTACCGTTCAATATTGCAAGTTATGCATTATTACTCATGATGGTTGCACAGGTTTGTGACCTTGAAGTAGGAGATTATATTCACAGTTTCGGTGATGTTCACATTTACAATAACCATTTCGAACAGGTGAAAAAGCAGCTTTCCAGAGAGCCGAGACCACTTCCTACCATGAAGTTAAATCCGGAAGTTAAAGATATTTTCAGCTTCAATTTTGAAGATTTTACCCTGGAAAATTATGATCCGCATCCGGGAATTAAAGCTCCTGTAGCTATTTAAACAATTGAATATCCTGCCAAGAATGACTGTTGATATGTAACAAAACCTTATTTTTTATTACTTATCAGTTAAATCTTAAAGGGATGCTAAAAAAGTTACTTTTTCTTTCAGCAATCGGTATTTCGGGTACCGCTTTTTCTCAACAAAATGTAAAGGAAAAATTGGGGAATTATTTCGATTCTCTGTTTGTACATCATAAAGTGATGGGAAGTTTTGCATTTGCAGAAAATGAACGTCCGACTTTTGTGAAAGTGATTGGATTTGCTGATGCTGAAAAAAATCAGAAAGCCAATGTAAATACACAATATAGAATTGGCTCGATCAGTAAGACGTTCACTGCGGTTTTGGTAATGAAAGCTGTTGAGGAAAAGAAGATTTCCTTAAATCAGAAACTTTCTGAATTTTATCCTGAAATTCCCAATGCGAACAAAATTACAATCGAAAATTTATTGCAGCATAGAACAGGAATTCACAGCCTGACCAACGAAGCCGAATACTGGCAATACAATACAAAACCTCAGACAGAAAGCAGTCTGGTTAATATCATCAAAAAATATAAAAGTGATTTTGAACCGGGTTCAAAGTATGAATACAGTAATTCGAATTATATTTTGCTGGGTTTTATTCTTGAAAAAGTATACAAAAAATCTTACGCTGAATTAATTAGAGCTAAAATTACAAAACCGCTAAAATTAACCTTAACGGAAGTCGGAGGAAAAATAGACACTTCAAAAGATCAGGCAAAATCTTACCAGTTTACCAACGGAAAATACGAAGTTTCCAATGAAACAGATATGAGCATTCCGATCGGGGCAGGGAACATCATTTCAACGCCAAGAGATCTGCTGGAATTCATTCTTGGTCTTGAAAACGGAAAATTAATCAAAAAAGAAAATGTTGATAAAATGAAAAATTTTATTGATAATTACGGATATGGTTTGGTGAAAGTTCCTTTCGATAAATATTCAGGATTTGGTCATACTGGCGGAATCGACAATTTCAGGTCGGTATTGTTTTATTTTCCGGATTTGAAAACTGCAGTGAGCTTCACGACAAATCAGTCCGATATGGATACCAACGAGATTTCTATCAAAATGGTAGAAACGGCGATGGGGAAAGATTTTAAAATGCCAAGTTTTAAAACCCTTGAAATTCCTGAAGCTGAATTGCAGAAATTCGTAGGAAATTATGCAAGCCCGGATGTCCCTTTAAAAATTAATATCTTTATCAAGGATAAAAAATTAATGGCTCAGGCGACGGGACAAGGTGCATTTCCTCTGGAAGCGACTTCTGAGACAAGCTTTAAATTTGACATGGCCGGAATTGTTATCGATTTTTATCCTGCGAAAAAGCAATTCATAATCATTCAGGGAGGAACAAAAAACACCTTTACAAAAGAATAAAATGACATATTTAAAAATCAATACCGAAAAAACCGCTGATCCTGAAGTTTTAAAGAACGCAATTCTTCAAATGAAAGGAGTGGCTTCCGTAGAAATAATAGACGATGAAAATCCCGAAAGTGAACTGAAAAAAGCTTTTGCCAAAACTAAAGAACAGCTCAAAAAAGGAGACTACGAAACCCTGGTTAATGATATTTTTGACATCATCACAAAAAATAATTCTAAAAAATAATAAAGTAATCAATGAAAAAGGCGATTTTGTCTATTGCTATACTCGGAATCTTCTTTTCCGCAAATGTATCGGCACAGACTGAAACTTCAGGAAGAGAAAAAGTATACAGAGCTACCCACACCAAAGTAACCGAACTTAAACATACCAAGCTTAAAGTAAATTTTGATTATCAGAAAGAGCAGATGAACGGTGAAGAATGGCTTACTGCCTCACCTTTTTTCTATTCTACCAACGAATTGACGCTTGATGCCAAAGGAATGCTGATTCATGAAGTGGCATTGGATACCAATGGGAAAAAATCTCCTTTAAAATACGACTATAAGGATGATGTTTTAAAAATCACCTTAGATAAGACCTATCAGAAAAATCAGAACTATACCGTTTATATCAAGTATACAGCACGTCCGAATGAAGTAAAGCAACAGGGAAGTGCAGCTATTAATGATGCCAAAGGATTATATTTCATTAATGCGCAGGGAAAAGATCCTGATATGCCGACTCAGATCTGGACGCAGGGTGAAACGGAATCTTCTTCTGCGTGGTTCCCAACCATTGATAAACCCAACCAGAAGACTACCCAGGAAATCTATATGACAGTTCCTGATAAATATGTGACTCTTTCCAACGGTTTGTTAAAAGATTCACAGAAAGAAGCGAACGGCTTAAGAACAGACCATTGGGTAATGGACAAGAGACATTCAACCTATCTTTTCTTCATGGGAGTAGGCGAATATGCTATTGTAAAAGACAAGTGGAAAAATATTGCTGTAGATTATTATATTGAAAAAGAATACGAACCGTACGCAAAACAGATCTACGGAAACACACCGGAAATGATCGATTTTTTCTCTAAAAAATTAGGGTACGATTATCCCTGGGCGAAATATGCACAGATTTCCGGAAGAGATTATGTAAGTGGAGCCATGGAAAATACGACAGCAACGCTCCACGGAAGTGATATTTTACAAAAGCCGGGACAACTGATCGATGAAAATACATGGGAAGATACCATTGCTCACGAATTATTCCACCAGTGGTTCGGAGATCTGGTAACCGCAGAAAGCTGGAGTAATCTTACTGTAAATGAATCTTTTGCCAATTATTCAGAATACCTCTGGAACGAATATAAATACGGAAAAGATCAGGCGGATTATCATCAGATGAAAGATGTGAATATGTACGTAACAACACCTGGAAACTTTGATAAAAACCTGGTGAGATTCAATTATGACTCCCGTGAAGACGTTTTTGATCTGGTTACTTATCAAAAAGGAGGTGGAATTCTTCACATGCTGAGAAATTATCTGGGTGATGATGCTTTCTTTGCAGGTTTGAATGATTATTTGAAAACATATGAATACCAGAACGGAGAAACCCATCAGTTAAGATTATCCTTAGAAAAAGTTTCCGGAAAAGACCTGAACTGGTTCTTTAACCAATGGTATTTTGGAAACGGAAATCCAAAAATTAAATATTCTTACACTTTCGAGCCTGTTAAAAAACAAATTGCTGTTGCCATTGAGCAAACCCAGGATCAGCCTTTCCAGTTTCCTTTGGCAATTGATGTTTATGATAACGGAAAACCAAAAAGATACAATGTTTGGGTAAACGCAACAGCAAAAAATACCTTTAATTTTGATGTTTCTAAAAATGCAGATTTAGTAAATATCAATGCAGACGGAATTTTACTGGCGGATATCACGGATACCAAAACTCCTGAACAGAATCTCATGCAGTTTACCGGTTCTAAAGAATTTAAGAGCAGATACAATGCCTTATCCGGTATAAAAGATCAGGTAGGAAAAAATCCTGCAGCAACAAAATTACTGGCTGCAGCATTAAAAGATCCGTATTTTAGAACAAGAATGAAGGCCCTTAAACTGATGGATCTTTCCAATCCTGAACAGATGAAAGCTTTGGGTGCAGACGTTGAAAAATTAGCCTCCAACGACCCTAAAACACTGGTTCAGGCTGCTGCTATTGCCGCATTGGCCAAAACCAAAGACAAAAAATATCTTCCGCTTTATGAAAAAGGGGTAAGTGCTGTTTCCAACGCTGTAAAAGGAGCTTCACTAAATGCTGTTTTAACGCTGGACCCATCAAAAGCCAATACATTGGCCGATAAAATTGATCTTGAAGGGGCTTCAGACGAATTACTGGGGCAGCTGCTTCCGGTTATTGTAAAGAATAAAGTGACTTCGCAAATGGCTAATATCACTTCATTAGTGGCATTCTATCCTTTTATCAAGTTCCAGAATCCCGAATTGGGAAAATCTGCAGAAGAGGGATACAATTGGATCATGAGCTCAGATAATCTGAAAGCTACTGAAAACATTACAAAGATCATCAGCCATGCAAAAAGCCAGATGGGAGATAATCCTCAGGCAAAAATGATGATCTCCCAAATGCTTAAAGACGGTTTGAGTAAAAAAATGGAACTGTTGAGACAGAACCCTCAAAATGCCGCAAGCATCAACAAACAGATTGATGCGATCAACAAAGCTATTGAAGATTTTAAATAAACAGAATCCAAAAATTACCAAGAATATAAAACCGCTGTGCTTTACAGCGGTTTTTTTATGATTTTTGTATTTAAATGAGAAATTAGGTGTTAAAACAGAGTTATTATTCAAACATCATTTTATAAATTCGTATAAAATTTAGAATAAATGACTTTTGGAATTGAGGCAGCGGGCTATTATGTGCCGTCTTTGTATTTGGAAATCAAAGATCTGGCAGAAAAAAGGGGAATTGAACCCGCAAAACTGGGAAAAGGATTAGGACTGCACAAAATGGGGTTTCCGGATGTGCATGAAGATGCAGCTACATTTGCAGCAGAAGCATTATTAAAGCTGATCAAAGATCACGATCTCAATCCCAAAGATATAGCCAGGATTTACCTGGGAACAGAAAGTGCTCTGGATGCGGCAAAACCTACGGCTTCCTATGCCATGCAGATGGTGGAAAAAGTACTTGAAAAGGAATTTGGCGAAAGATGCTTCAGGAACTGTGATGTGGTAGATATGACTTTCGCCTGCATCGGGGCAGTAGATGCCTTACACAACTCCCTTGACTTCGTGAGGGTAAACCCGGACAAAAAAGCAGTCGTTATCGCCAGTGATTATGCTAAATACGAACTGGCTTCTTCCGGAGAATATACTCAGGGTGGCGGTGCAGTTGCTTTGCTGGTTTCATCAAAACCCGATCTTCTGGAAATTGAAAACAACTGGGGAGTTGCAACTGAAAGTGTTTTTGACTTTTTTAAGCCAAGAAGAAATTACAATAAGGAGGATCTAAATTCGGCACCCGAAACTTTTCCTGATAAAATTGAGATTTTTACGGATGAACCTGTTTTTGACGGACAGTACTCCAATCAATGTTATCAGGACAGGATCAGGGAAGCTTACCAGCATTATAAGGAAATTACCGGAAAAGATAAACCTTATGAAGCCTGGAAATACCTTATTTTTCATTTGCCATATGCATTCCACGGTAAAAGAGTTTTTACGGAAATTTACAGCATTGAAAACGGACTTTCTTACGGAACTCCGGAAGAGCAGAAAACGGTTGCAAAATCTGAAGACTATCTGAATTTTATTAATGAAAAAATTGAAAGATCACAGCGTGCATCTTCTGAAATAGGCAATATGTACACGGCTTCCATTTTTATGGCGCTTCTTTCGGCCATACAGGTTTCATTTGATGAAGGAGAAGAACTGGCTGGTACTGAAATTGGCTTTTTAGGATATGGAAGTGGTTCCAAATCCAAAGTTTTTGCCGGAAAAATCTCCAGGAACTGGAAAACTGCTGCATCCAAATGGAATTTGTTTGAAAACCTGAAAAACCGAACTGCCATTGATTTTGAAACCTACGAAAAACTGCACAGAAAACAGCTAGAAACTTCTGTTAATGAAAACTACAAAGGTTTCGGATTAAAATCAATAGAATCTGAAAATCCTGTTCTGAAAGGAGCAAGGTATTATGATTACAAGGATTAGGTTTACTAGCTATAAAATATAAAGTATCTCATTTTTTTGGGATGCTTTTTTTATTTCTAATATTTCCCGGAAAATATAGCTGAGGTTTGATAGCTCTTCGGGGTTACTCCTACAAGCTGCTTAAATACTCTTGTAAAATAATTGGTATCTGAAAATCCTGTCTGATAAGCAGTTTCCTTTATACTGATCTGTCCGGCCAATAATTCTTTAGCCCTGTTGATCCTCTCCTGAAGGATAAAATCATTGGGTGAAGTTCCCAGCTCATCTTTAAACATTTTAAAAAAGTTCGATTTGCTTACATAAGCCAGTTTGGCAATACTGTCAATAGACAGCTTCTGATGAAGATTTTTCCTGATATAATCTACGGCAAAACCTATCCTTGATTTATTTTTGGCAATATTCTTTTCCACTATGCTTCTGGCCTGGGTCTGCATCAATCTGATTAAGAGCTCCTTCAAAGCAAAATCTGCCATGATATCCTTTTGGGAATTGTCATCCATGGCAATTCTCATGATATTATTGGTAGCAGAAGCAAGAGATTGATTGTTAAACAGAAAAAATTCATCCAGCTGGATATTCCATTGTGATGTTTCATCTGTTTTGGGAAGGCTGTAATTTAAGTAATTAAGAGAATTTTCTATAAATTCAGGATTAAGGCTTAAGGAAATGCACTGAGTTGGTGCTACATCCGCTTCAGGGAAATCGATCACCATAGTTTCACCAGGGGCGACAAGAACACTTTCTCCCGGAAAATAATCGAAATAGTTTGTTTTATGATCCAGCTTCATATGTTTCTTGCCTCTCAGCATAGCGGTAAAAGCAATGTTTTCAAAATGAAGTTTAACCCCGAAAGCAGCCTTATGGGTCTCGTAAATGCTAAATTCACAGTTGTTTAGATTGAATTTTGTCTGGTTTTCAACAAGGTTCAATAACTGGCTCTCCTTCTTTAATTCAGGAGTATTTAATAAAAATTTATTATTGTTATTCATTTCTAAACATTTTATACAACCCAATCACTCAAATATATAAATTTTAGGTCTTCACTGTTGTTAATAAAATTATAAAATTGAACGTCTGCACTATTTTGATATTTTTTTATACGATTGTGCTATCCCTTTTTCTTGGGTAAATGTAATTTGGCATTACGAAAAATAAAATAATACTAATATGAGCACTATGACAGAACCGAAATCAGAGACCGCTTTCCAGTGGCCTGAATTCAAAAACAAATACGATAATTATATTGGTGGTAAATTTACACCTCCTGTAAACGGACAGTACTTTAATGTGGTTTCACCGGTGAACGGTAAAAATTTCACCCAGGTAGCCCATTCCTCCAAAGAAGATCTTGAACTGGCTGTTAATGCAGCAGATAAAGCATTCCAAACCTGGAAAATTACTTCATCTACAGAAAGGAGCATTATACTCAATAAAATTGCAGACAGGATAGAGCAGAACCTTGAATATCTTGCTATAGTTGAAACCATAGACAACGGAAAGGCGGTAAGAGAAACATTAGCGGCAGATTTACCTCTAGCCATAGACCATTTCAGGTATTTTGCCTCTGTAATCCGTGCGGAAGAAGGTTCTCACAATGAATTAGATAAAGATATGGTGTCCCTGATCGTTCATGAACCGCTAGGTGTGATCGCACAGATTATCCCCTGGAACTTTCCGATATTAATGGCGGTATGGAAGCTGGCTCCGGCCCTGGCTGCAGGAAACTGTGTGGTATTGAAACCTGCAGAAAGTACACCGGTTTCCATCATGATTTTAATGGAAATCATTGGTGATCTTCTACCTGCCGGTGTAATTAATATAGTGAATGGCTTCGGAGCTGAATTAGGAAGAGCTCTGGTGACCAATCCGAAAGTGTCAAAAGCTGCATTCACAGGTTCTACAGCTACAGGACGGCTTGTAATGCAATATGCAACGGAAAATATTATTCCTGTCACCCTTGAGCTCGGCGGAAAATCTCCAAACGTTTTCTTCAGCTCGGTAATGGATGCAGACGATGAATTTCTGGACAAAGCCATTGAAGGAGCTGTTCTTTTTGCCCTTAACCAGGGAGAGATTTGTACATGCCCTTCCAGACTGCTGGTTCAGGAAGATATTGCAGACGCATTCATTGCCAAAGTGATCGAAAGAGTGAAAGCCATCAAAGTAGGAAACCCGCTTGACAAGACGGTCATGATGGGAGCTCAGGCTTCACAGATCCAGAAAGACAAAATTCTGTCCTATATCCAGCTTGGAAAAGAAGAAGGAGCAGAGGTTCTTGTAGGAGGTGATGTAAACAATGTCGGTGAAAACTTGGAGGACGGATTCTATATTCAACCGACCATTTTCAAAGGAAACAACAGGATGAGAATCTTCCAGGAAGAAATCTTCGGGCCTGTACTGGCCTTTACAACCTTTAAAGATGAAGAGGAAGCTGTAAAAATTGCCAACGATACCATTTATGGACTTGGAGCAGGGGTATGGACCAGAGATGCTCATCAATTGTACAACATTCCGCGCCAGATCCAGGCTGGAAGAGTTTGGGTAAACCAATACCATTCATATCCTGCAGGAGCGCCTTTCGGAGGGTATAAGCAGTCCGGAATCGGTAGAGAGAATCATAAAATGATGCTGGATCATTACCGTCAGACCAAAAATATGCTGATCTCCTACAACAAAAACAAATTAGGTTTCTTTTAATTTTTAAATATTAGGGCGTGCCCGTTTGCCCCGGCTCTGCCGGGGCAAAACGGGCGGGCTGTTCCAGGGCTTCACTTCGTTTCGGTGCTTCATTTCATTACGCACCGGCTCGTTCCTCACCGCCCTTCCCATCCCTCACGCGAAAAACCGTATTCCTTATCCGAAATATTTCAGGGAGGCAGGAAATGTATTACCCTTAAAGCGATTTACAGTTATGACTGTGAAAAGTCAATTTTGCTGCGCAAGTCAATAGTCAATGGCAGACTAGTAAAATTCACAATTCACAATTGACGATTCACCATTATCAACTAATAAAAACTAAACTCAGATAAATATGATTCCAAAAACAATGAAAGCCGCTGTAGTTCAAGGCTACGGACAGCCACTGAAAATAGAAGAAGTTCCGGTAAGAGAACCCGGAAGATATGAAGTACTGGTTAAAGTTATTGCCTGTGGGGTTTGTCATACAGATCTCCATGCTGTAGATGGCGACTGGCCTGCAAAACCCAAAATGCCATTGATTCCCGGCCACGAAGGAGTAGGTATTGTCGTGGCATGCGGCCCTGAAGCGCACGTGAAAGAAGGAGATGCGGTAGGCGTTCCATGGTTATACAGTGCCTGCGGATGCTGTGATTACTGTATAACCGGCTGGGAAACCTTGTGTGAAGCACAGAAAAACGGAGGCTATAGTGTAGATGGAGGCTTTGCAGAATATGTTATTGCAGATTCACGATATGTAGGGCATTTAAAATCCGATGTTAATTTCCTGGAAATTGCTCCTATTTTGTGTGCAGGAGTAACTGTTTATAAAGGTTTAAAAGAAACCGAGACAAAACCCGGAGAATGGGTAGCTATCTCAGGAATCGGTGGATTGGGGCATGTTGCAGTTCAGTACGCCAAAGCAATGGGCATGCACGTTGCTGCAATTGATGTGGCAGATGATAAACTGGAACTGGCGAAAAAGCTCGGTGCAGACCTTGTAGTGAATGCGAAAAATACAGATCCCGGGGAATATCTGCATAAAGAAGTGGGCGGTATGCATGGCGCTTTAATTACAGCAGTATCTCCAATTGCATTCAAGCAGGGAATAGATGTACTCAGAAGAAAGGGAACAATAGCTCTTAACGGCCTTCCTCCGGGATCTTTTGAGCTTCCGATTTTTGAAACCGTATTAAAAAGAATAACAGTAAGAGGTTCTATTGTCGGAACAAGAAAAGACCTTCAGGAAGCGCTGGATTTTGCGAATGAAGGACTGGTAAAAGCAACGGTAACCTCTGCAAAGCTTGAAGATATTAATGATGTTTTTGATAAAATGAAGAAAGGTCAGATTGATGGCAGAATCGTGCTGGATATTGCCGGCTCAAATTAAATGATGATGGATTAATGTGCCCGGTGGATTTTTCTGCCGGGCTTTTTAAAACAATAAAATCCAATAGGTAGAATCTTCGTATCTTAGAAGTAAACTTGTTGATGTAAAAGAACAAAAAATGGAAACCACAATATCAAGGCTGTCGGCCACAGAAAAAGCACTGGATGTTATTTTCGAACTGGAAAAGAAATATGGAGCGCTGATGTTTTACCAGGCAGGAGGATGCTGCGAAGGCACTCAGCCGCAATGTTTCGAGAAAGGCGGATTTTTCCCCCGTATGAATGACGCTATGATTGGTACCATTAACGGACATGAATTCTGGATCGACCGCGATTTATTCGAATACTGGAAATATTCACATTTTACACTCGATGTTACAGATGGCTTTGGCCCCGGAGGTTTTTCCCTGGAAACACCTTTAGGCAAAACATTCAAAGTTCATTACAGGCTTTTCACCCCTGAAGAATACGAAAATTTAGAGCCGGTAAAACGAAGTGAATAAGGTGAGACGAACATCTCCTTTTAATATTAAATCAAACCTTCACAAACCGGTTCACAAACATCGCTGCCACAATATCTCCTACAGCATTGAGAACAGTGGCCAGTGGATCTACCAGCGTTCCGATAATCATCACAGCCGGAATGGCTTCCTGTGGTAATTTATACACCGAAATCATCAGCATTTCCCCAATATATCCGCCGTTGGGAATACCGCCTGCAACAATACTCACGAAAACCGTAATTCCTAAAGCAAGAAGCAAATTGGAGGGATCAAAAAAATCTCTTCCAATGATCAGGAAAGCCACATATATTTTGATGATCGAAGACATCGAAGATCCGTTTTTATGAAGCGTAGTCCCGATAGGAATGACCAGATTGGCAATTGAATTGGGAATACCGATCTTAGAAGCAGCCTGAAGATTTGCCGGCATTGTGGCAAAGCTGCTGCAGGTGCTTAAAGCGGTAAGAGTAGGGTATACCGCATTGGACCAGAAGCTTTTGATTCCCTTTTGGCCGTTAGCCATAAAAGCATACAGAGAAAAGAAAACGAAGAAATAAATAATTCCTGCAATATAATAAAGTCCCAGAGGTTTAGCATAGAATCCAAACAACTGAGGTCCCAGAGTCGCTACCTGATAGGCAAAATAGGCTCCAAGCCCTATAGGCGCAAGTTTCATGATCAATAAAAGCAATTCTTTCATCACTTCATATCCTGAAGAGATAAATACCCTGAACGGTAAGCCTTTTTCTCCTGATTTTCTGGCTGCAAAGCCCGTCATGAAGGCGAAAATAAGAAGAGCAAGCATATTTTGTCTCGAAAAAAGCTGGGTAAATTCTCCGACTGTAAAAAAGCTGACTATCCTGTTACCCCAACTTTCCTCAGACGCTGTCTCTGAAATTACCTCTGAACTACCGGAAACCCCTGAAACAGGGAATAAATAGACCGCACAAATGGTGAAAACAGCTGCGGTTAGAATAAAAAACAGGAAGGTAAAACCCATCACCAGAATGATTTTCCCGAACTTGGACTGTTGTTCCAGAGACGCAATAGAATTGGACACGGCAAAAAATACAAGCGGCACCACACTTACAAAAAGCAAATTCAGGAATATATCTCCCAGAGGCTTAATGTATTCTACAATGCCCGGTGCAGTAATGCCTATGATGCTTCCTGCTATAATCCCAAATAGTAAAAGTATAATTCCTGAGTAATTTTTAAGAACCTCTTTCATTCAACGCTTTTTATCAAAGATAGGGTTATTTTTAACACTCTCTTATATATTTTTCAGGGACAAATTTCATAAATTTGAGTAAATATCGTTTCTATGGCTTATATAGATTACTATAAAATTCTAGGCGTAGATAAAAGCGCAACCCAGGATGACATTAAAAAAGCTTATCGAAAACTGGCAAGAAAGCTCCATCCTGATCTTAACCCCGACGACAAAGAAGCAGAAAAAAAATTCAAGGAACTGAATGAAGCCAATGAAGTGCTCAGTAATCCTGAAAACCGTGCCAAATATGATAAGTACGGGGAGAACTGGAAGCATGGGGAAGAATACGAAAAAGCCCGACAACAGCAGCAAAGACAATATCAGCAGCAGAATTATGGCGGCGGAGGGTTTTCCGGTGCTGATTTCGGTGAAGGAGAAGATTTTTCAGATTTTTTCCAGAGTATGTTTGGCGGTGCAGGCGGTGGTTTTGGCAGAAGTTCAAGAGGAAGCTCTTCAGGTAAGTTTAAAGGACAGGACGTTCATGCCGAACTGAATTTGACCTTAAAAGACGCGGCACATACTCATCCACAGACTTTCGAGATCAATGGTAAAAAAGTAAGAATCACCATTCCTGCAGGGGTTTATGACGGCCAGCAGATCAAGCTGAAAGGTCATGGTAATCCGGGTTTTAATGGAGGTCCGAACGGAGATCTGTACATTACATTCAATATTCCTGTTGATCCCAATTTTGAAAGAATAGGCGATAATCTGAAAACAAAAGTTTCAATAGATCTGTATACCGCAGTTCTGGGAGGCGATGTAAAAGTAAATACATTGGATGGAAGCGTCAATCTGAAAGTAAAACCCGAAACACAGAACGGAACAATAGTAAGGCTGAAAGGAAAAGGATTTCCGGTATATAAGAAAGAAGGACAGTCCGGAGATCTTTTCGTGACGTATGAGGTGAAATTACCTACAGGTTTAACGGACAAACAGAAAGAACTTTTTGAACAACTTAAAAATTCCTAAGCCATGAGTGAAAGAATATCACGGGAAGAACTCGTAAAAATATACAATGTAGAGATCACTTTTTTTGACGAACTGGTGGATGTTGGCCTGCTGAATGTAGAAACGGAGAACGAAATCCGTTATTTACTGTATGATGATTTGCCTGTATTCGAAAGGTTTACGAACTGGCATTATGACCTGGAAATCAATATGCCGGGTCTGGAGGTTATTAATGATATGCTTATAAGAATAAAGAACTTGAAGAAAGAAAATCGCGACCTGATGAATAAACTTTCTGCAATAAATGATCAATATGAAGATATTTGATTTAGTTTTGTAATCTTTAAAACGAATTAATATTTTCTAAGAAATGAATGGAGAGAAAGTCATTAAACTTAATGTAAACAGAAAAGATTTCGAGGAAATTTATTTCAGCGGGAACCAGACAAGCTTATTTTTTTCACCAACTACGAGAGGAAAAACCATTACTACAGTGGTTGTAGGATTAATCCTGCTGATTCTTTTTTTCTTTAAAGATGATTTAAGCAAAGAAAAATTCGGGATTCTGTATTTCGTGAGCTTTTTGTTTCTGTTGTGTACGGTTTATCTTTCTTTAAGTATCAATAAGGTTTCCCGGTGGAAAAAAGAAGTGAATAAATATTTAAAATCACTGGAAGATTCCAAAATATACGAGATCAGGTTTAATGATGAGATTTTTAACGTCAACCTAAATCACCAGGAAGAATTAAGCAACTGGGAAGATTTTAAAGACTTTGAGGTCAATGACCAGTTTATTTCCCTGGAAGGTAAATTTAATTATATGTTCCCAAAGAAATCAATGAATAAAGGCGACTACGACAGCCTCAGACAAGCAATAAAGAAGAATATTGGTAAATAAAAAAATCAGAGCATTTGCTCTGATTTTTATTATGTGTAAGGATAACAGATCTTCGTTTCTGATTAATCTAACCACCCCATTTCCTTCATCCACTCGTCATTGTAGATTTTCCCTACATATCTTGAACCGTGGTCGTGAAGAAGAACAACAATTACATCATCTTTTGTAAACTGATCTTTCATCTGGATTAAAGAAGCAATAGCACTTCCCGCAGAATATCCGCAGAAAATCCCTTCTTCTTTGGCCAGTTTTCTTGCATAGATGGCACCATCCTTATCCGTTACTTTTTCAAAATGATCGATCACAGACATATCGTAATTCTCAGGAATAATATCTTCCCCGATTCCCTCGGTGATATACGTGTAGGCGTGATCATAGTGAAGTTCACCTGTTTCGTGGAACTCTTTCAGAATTGAACCGTAAGTGTCCACTCCGATCACTTTGATCTCCGGATTTTTTTCTTTGAAAAATGTTCCGCAACCTGTAATAGTACCTCCTGTTCCGGCACCCACTACAAAATGAGTAAGTTTTCCTTCCGTCTGTTCCCAGATTTCAGGAGCAGTGGACTCGTAATGAGCGGCTCTGTTGGATAAGTTATCATATTGGTTCACATACCATCCGTTTTCTGTTTCCTTAGCCAGTCTTTTGGAAACTGAATAATAAGAACGCGGATCTGTAGGCTTCACATCGGTAGGGCATACAATCACTTCAGCTCCTACAGCACGAAGAATATCACATTTTTCTTTAGATTGCTTGGAATTGGTTACAAAAATACATTTGTAGCCTTTGATGATGGCGGCAAGGGCCAGTCCCATTCCTGTATTTCCTGAAGTTCCTTCAATAATGGTACCTCCGGGTTTTAGTCTGCCGTCTTTTTCGGCATCTTCTATCATTTTAAGAGCCATTCTGTCCTTTACAGAGTTTCCGGGATTGAATGTCTCTACTTTTGCTAAAACCAAAGCAGGAAAATCTTCACCCAATACTTTGTTAAGCTTTACAAGAGGGGTATTTCCTATGGTTTCAAGAATATTTTTTGCGTATTTCATAAATGTTTTATAAGCGATGCAAAGATAAGGCTTTAAAAATTAGCTGCGTAATTTAAGATGATTTATAATGTGAATGATCAATAGTGAATGTTATTAAAAGTTGACAATTAACAACTCACCATTCACATTTTAATTATATTTAATCGCCTTCACCGGAGATATCTTACTGATCAGGTAACTAGGAATAATCAGTGCCAGTCCTGAAATAATCAGGATTCCTACCGAAATGGAAACAATGGCAACAGGATTAAGGTCTACAGGTACTGTACTCACATAATAATTTTCAGGATTAAGCTTAATAATACCAAAGAATTTCTGGATCAGGATCAAGCCCAGGCCTATGGCATTACCGTAGAGAAGTCCCGGGATCATAATGATCAGCGTATAATTGATGAAAGTAGCTCTTATCTGTGAATTGCTGGCTCCGAGAGTTTTCAGAAGCCCGATGGAATTGGTTCTTTCGATGATCAGAATTAAAAGGACCATAATAATATTGATCACAACCACAATCAGCATAATAATGATGATCAGGGCAATATTGGTATCGAAAATGCTAATCCAGTCATTGATCTGCGGGAATTTTTCCGTTGCCTTTTCCGCATAGTTTTTGTAGCCGATCAGTTTTTCAATTTCCGGAAAATCTTTATCGATATCATTTACGTTTTTGAAGAAAATATCAAGGCCTCCTATTTCATCAGGCTTCATTTCCAGAATCTTTCTTACATGATTGATACCGCCTATAACAAACTGTTCATCAATCATTTTAATATCTGTTTTATAAATTCCTATCACCCTGAAATTACGGTAAATAGGTTTCTGGTCTGCTTTTGAAAATACGGTAACTATACTGTCATTCACTTTTAAATGAAGATCATTGGCTATCTTCTGCGAAATAGTGACGTCATTGTTGAAACCCTTTTCCGTTACTTTTGGGGTTGTACCGGCAACCAGGAATTTTTTGAATCTCAGGCTGTCAAAATCTTTCCCGACTCCTTTAAATATAATCCCTGAAAAATTGTGCTCATTACGCATAATTCCGGTCACTGTTGCATATTTCTGAACACTTTCCACATCAGGAAGCTTTTTAATCCTCTGGATATCCAGCCCCTGGTTATCTAAAACAGAGGTATTGTAAGAAGAATTGGATCTGGTAGACCGTACAGTAATATGTCCGCTGAAATCCGCCAGTCTTTCCTTAATGGCTTTCTTGGAGCCGAAGCCGGTAGCTACGGTAATTAAAGAAACAATGATCCCCAAAGCTACAGAAAGCCTGCCGATGAAGATGATAACTCTTGAAAGGTTATTTTTGTTATCTTTGGAAAACGCTATTTTTCTAGAGAAATATAAAGGAAATTTCAAGCTTATGAATTTAGATTTCAAAATTAAAAATTTACTTCTTATTTGCCTAATTTTTTTAGGAGTATTCAATCAATATTATTCTCAGACTCAAGTTCAACCGGATTTCAAAACGGGAGCAGACCAGCCGGAACTTTATCTGCCTTTGCTGAAGAACAAAACAATCGGGATAGTGACGAACCAAACGGGTCTGATGAGCGATAAAAGCTATGTGGTAGATTTTCTGGTGAAGAACAATATTAAAATTAAAACCATCTTTGCTCCTGAACATGGTTTCAGGGGAGATGCTGATGCCGGCGAGAAAGTAAAAAACGGAGTAGACACCAAAACAGGAATACCAATTATTTCTTTATACGGAAACAATAAAAAACCAAAACCGGAACAATTAAAAGGATTGGATGTTGTAGTCTTCGACATTCAGGATGTAGGAGTAAGGTTTTATACTTATATTTCAACTTTAGCGTATTTAATGGAAGCCGGAGCAGAAAATAATGTGGAAATAATGGTGCTCGACCGTCCTAATCCGCATGATGGATATACTGATGGACCGGTCCTGAAAAAGAAATGGTCAAGTTTTGTAGGACTGCATGAAGTTCCTGTAGTTTATGGATTGACGATAGGGGAATACGGAAAGATGGTCAATGGTGAAAAGTGGCTGAAAAATGGAGTTCAGGCAAAATATACCCTGATTCCGATGAAAAATTATCATAAAAAACAACGTTACTCTGTTTTGGATAAGCCTTCTCCGAATCTTCCAAACGATAAATCTATCAATCTGTATCCCAGTCTATGCTTCTTTGAAGGAACCCAGGTTTCCGTAGGGAGAGGAACCAGTCTGCCATTTCAGGTTTACGGATCTCCCTGGACGCAAGGTCTTCCTTATCAGTTTACCCCAAAGCCTAATTTTGGAGCCAAAGATCCTTTCCTTAATGGAAAACTTTGCTACGGTGAAGATCTCTCTGCCTATCCGAAAGATCTTAGGGAACTCAATCTTGAATGGCTGATTAAATCTTATAAAGCATATAAAAATCCTGGCCAGGGCTTTTTCCTTGAAAATTTGTTTTTCGATAAACTGGCCGGAACGGATGAATTCAGAAAGCAGATTATAGCCGGAAAATCAATTCAGGAAATTAGGGCTTCTTGGAAAAGTGATCTGGAGAAATTTGAAAAGATCAGAAACAAATATGTTATTTACGAGAACTGATTTTAAAAGTCAATAGTCAATTGGGCTCCGCCAGTCAATAGTGAATCTTTGTGTTATGATAAAATTCACTGGCGAAGCCAAATTGACTATTGACCATTCACTTTTTATCAGTCAAAATTCTGTGGCGGTTTATTATCATTCTTTCCCTTGTTAAGAATGAATAATCCAAGAGACAAGCCTATAATTCCGGCAAAAGCTGTCATTAATGCTCTTTCCAGTTTATCAGGCAGATCATTTCCAATATAATTCATTAAAAAAAGAATCACAAAGGTGATCACTGAAATGATAATATGATTTTTTCCGAACAGTTTCATGCTGTTATTTTAATTTATAAGAGATCATTACGCCTCCTCTATAAGGCAAAAATTCCCCACTTTTGTTAAATTTCTTGGCCGATTCATACCGCTGGCCGGTAGTGCGGTCATAACCTTTGTAAAAGTCTTGGGAAGTGCCTACCGTTGCATACACATCAATATTCCAGCGATCCGATACTTTAAACTGGTAACCACCTGTGATTCCCAGTATAAATGAAACTCCTTTTTGATATAAGTTTGAGGAAACGAAAACCTCATCTTTATCATTGATGTAAGGAGAATTGCTCCAATAGTTCCATTTTTGAAGTACAAAAGCTGAGCCTGCAATATTTGCACCTATATACCACTTGCTGAACGCTTCATTGAAATAATATCTTCCTTCAAACGAAAGAGAATAATACTGAAACTCATGTCCTGCAAAAGATTTCCATGGAGAAATAAAAATATCTCCCTGTAATGTATACTTTTTACTTATCTGTTTTTCTAAACCTACATTTAGAACTCCAATCGGAGCCAGAAGTGCATTTCCTTTAATATAAAGACCTTTTTCCTGTTGTTGCTCTTGTGCTGTCAGCAATGCTGTGGATAAGAGGGTAATGGATGTGGTGAGAAATTTGTGTTTTAGCATTATTTTATTTGTTTCAATAATTCTTCTGCAAGTTTGGAGTCCTTATTGGTCTGGACTGCCATATTTTTAGACATTTCTGCGTAGTTTTTTGCCATTTCCTTATTTCCGGTCAGAAAATATAGCTTTGCAAGAATGTATGTGTTTTCCGGTGTTTCGCTGCGCATTACAGATTTTTCAGCCCATTCGGTAGCTTTCTTTAAAGATGCAGGATTTTTGATGTGGTCACTGAATACCCAGGCTGCTCTCAGCAGTTCGTTAGGTTCAAACGCATCGGAATTTTTATAATATTCCAAAGCAGCTTTTTCAAATTCAGGGAAATTAGCGTTTTGTTCGTAATAGCTAAGCTTTGTTTGGTTAAGCTTGGACTGGGCCAGCTCTTTTCCTACCAAAGGTTCAGCGGTTTTCATGAAATAGTCCTCGTTGATCCTTTTATTCTTGTCATCGATAGACTGCTCTACGATTTTTGAAAGTTTCAATTGATTATTGAACTCGTTGTAAGTTTCTTCGGGCAGATATTTGATAATTTCAGCCTTTCTTGAGGCAAATGTATTATAGTTGCTGTCTTCCGTTGATTTTACGAAGAACAGGAGAAAGCCTATTTCCTCTTTGGTGATTTCTTCGGTTTTCTTTTTGTTTTCAAAATAACGTTCGGAAGCTTTTTTAGCAAAATCATAATCTGAAGAAGAGTTCAGTTTCATAATGTTGATAAGGAATTCAGGATCTTTTTCTCCTTTGGCGAAACGCTCTTTTAAGGAACCTTTGTTATTACCGGGAGAATTGATGTTCTGAGCCATGGCTACAAAAAGCCCCTCATCCATATAACCTGAATTTTGGGATACGAGATCACCTTCACCGTTCAGGAACAGATAAGTAGGGTAGGAACGTACTCCATATTTGGCAGCAATTTCCCTTCCTTCTCCTTTTTCCATATCGAATCTGGCATTAACGAAATTTGTATTGAAGTAATCCCCAACGGTTTTTTGGGTGAATACATTTTTTTCCATCATCTTACAGGGTCCGCACCAAGAAGCATAGGCATCGACGAAAACAAGTTTTTTTTCTTTTTTTGCCTTTGCTATTAGGTCTTTGAACGGTAATTCCTGAAACTGGATCGCTTCCTGAGCCAGTATAGCTACAGAGCAGAAAACAAATATCCCGGAGATGATCTTCCTCATTTTCAAATTAGATTTGTTGGCGAAGATAGGTATTTTCCAAAAAATAGACGGTGAGTTTGCCCGGGAAGGCTCTTTATTAACGAAACTTTAAGATTGTTAACCTTTACAAAAAACAACGTTTAATAATTCCTAAGCATCTTAAAAACAAAAAAACCTCTAAATAAATTAGAGGTTTTAAGTGGTTTCTCCAGGAATCGAACCAGGGACACATGGATTTTCAATCCATTGCTCTACCAACTGAGCTAAGAAACCAATTGTTCCGTTGTTTAACGTGGGTGCAAAAATAGAGCTTTTTGCAATATCGTGCAAGTTTTTTTTGATAAATGTGGAGCGTCTTTTCAGAATGATATGTTTTTAGAATTCAAAATAAAGTATATTTTGTTGAATGTCAGCGTTAAATATTATAAAGTGTTTTTTACTTTTTTATGATTTTTTCCCCATACTTCCAAATGATCCAGAACAGGAATCAGTTCTTTTCCTATTTCCGTTAATTCATATTCAGTTCTGGGAGGAACTTCAGCATATACTTTTTTGAGGACGAGTTTTTCTTCTTCCATTTTCTTGAGCTGCATGGTAAGCATTCTTTCACTGATGTTGGGAATGCTGTCTTTCAGCTCCGAAAATCTCAATTTTCCTCTCTTCAAACAATAACAAATAGACAGTATCCACCTTCCGCTGATGAGGTTTACAGCATATATTTCTGAGCAGCTCTGTTCCAGACCCTTTTTATTTTCATGGTTGGTTGATGACTCTTTAATACCCATACTTACATTTTTGTTCGTTCCACACAATTCATTGAGTTTTTGGAGGCCCGATATTCATCATATAAATTTACAAAATAAAAAATAACGGGTGAAAAACTTATAGTTTGTAATTCAAAAAATATACAAATAATGGATTTAAACAGAATTGACAAAGGTCTGAAGGAAAGTATAGACCGTTTTCCATTTTCGTTGGAAATTAATGAAACCGAATTTCTTAGTAACCCTGAGATTATTCAGAAAGAAAAAATACTATTTGCAAAAGAAAACCCTTTCAAGGGGCCGGATGATGTTAATGTGAAAGATATTTTCATAGAAAGCTCTTTTGATCATCATCAGATAAGGCTTCATATTTATCAGCCGAAAAAATTTGATAAGACAAGAACGATCCTCTATTTTCATGGAGGAGGATACGTCTTTGGCCTTCCGGAACAGGTAGATCCCCAGATGTTTGAAATAGCAGAAAATCTAAATGCAACAATCATTTCGGTTGATTACAGGCTTTCTCCGCAATATAGATTTCCCATTCCGATACTGGACGGGTTTGATTCGCTGCAGTGGGTCATTAGGAATGGAGCAGAGCAACTGAAAATTGATACTGAAAATATCACTGTTTTCGGAGCCAGTGCAGGCGGACATCTGGCCGCAGCAGTTACCCAGATGGCTAATGATAAAGGAATGAAAAATATAAAACACCAGTTTCTATTGTATCCGGTGATTCACAACAAGCTTGATACATCTTCCATGAATGAATTCACAGATGCTCCTTTATGGAATAAAAAATATGCAGAAATTGCCTGGCTTCATTTTCTGGGAAATGACGATAAAGATAAAAGCATTCGATATGCAGATCTTACCCATTACGATAATTTCAGTAATCTTCCCGGAACAACAATAGTAGCCTGTGAACTGGATCCATTAAGGGACGAAAATATAGAATATTCCAGTCTTTTATACCAGGCAGGTATTAAAACCGAGTTGTGGGTGATCCCTGGTGCACTGCATGTATTTGATCTGTTTGATTCTCCTTTAAATGACAGATATAAGGAATTTCTTTACACCCGTATGTTTAATGATTAAAGAATAGAAGATGACAAGATTAAGAGATAAAAAACCAGCCCTGTTACTGATTGATATACAAAAAGGTTTTTTGGATGAAGAATACTGGGGTGGAAATAGGAATAATAAGGAAGCGGAAAAGATTAGTGGAATTCTATTGAAAAAGTGGAGGGAACTGGAACTTCCGATTTTCCATATCAAGCACAGTTCCGTTAACCCGGAATCTAAGCTATATGAAGCTGATCCGGGATTTCAGTTTAATGACTATGTTCTTCCTCAAAATGATGAGCCTGTTATTACAAAAAATGTAAACAGCGCTTTTATCGGAACAGACTTAAAAGAAAGTCTCGACAGTCAGAATATAAACACTTTAGTGATTGCTGGAATAACCACGAACCACTGTGTTTCGACAACAACAAGAATGGCCGGGAATTTCGGATATGAAACCTATGTGATTTCTGATGCCACAGCAGCATTTGACAGGATTGGGATTAACGGAGAGAAGTATGATGCCGAACTGATTCATTTAACTGCTCTGGCTAATTTGAATGAAGAATTTGCTTCCGTTTGGGATGCGGATAAAATATTGAAGGATTTATAAAACAAAAAAACCTCTAATTGAATTAGAGGTTTTCAAGTGGTTTCTCCAGGAATCGAACCAGGGACACATGGATTTTCAATCCATTGCTCTACCAACTGAGCTAAGAAACCATTATATTTTTGTTTGTCTTACTTCGTTGTTTTAAAGTGATGCAAAAGTAGTAAGTTTTCTTATATGAAGCAAGTATTAATCATACTTTTTTAAAATAAAAATAAAACCTACTGATTTTCAGCCGAATTATTTTCCTGTTCTTTTCTGATGTGGTCGCTCATCTCCTCCAGTACAGGCTTTATCGTACTTTCCGGAAGATCACTAATGCGGATATACATCAATCCGTCGATGGCATCATTAAAGTTCGGATCTACGTTAAAAGCAATTACTTTAGCATTTTGTTTGATGTATTTTTTGATCAGAACAGGGAGTCTTAATTCAGGTTCAAGATCATCAATGATCTTGTCAAGCTTATTCAGGTCAGATTCCATTTCCTCAAAGAAAATATTTTTATCCCTGTCGCGCAGCTTTACTTTATACTCATTTCTTGGGGTAATGTATTGTGCCACTGCCGAATCAAAATAATTTGAACGCATGAATTCAATCATCAGAGATTTGGAAAACTCAGAAAATTTATTCGAAATACTTACGCCGCCCATCAGGAACTTATGATCCGAATTTCTCAAGCAAACATGAACAATTCCTCTCCACAAAAGGAAAAGCGGAAGCGGCTTCTGCTGGTATTCTTCACAGATGTATGCACGGCCCATTTCAATCACCTTTTTGAAGAACGGATGAATATCCTGCTCAAATTCAAACAAAGAACTTGTGTAAAATCCTTTGATGCCGTATTTTTTCATTACTTCCTTACCTAAAGCCATTCTATAGGCACCGGCAAGTTTTTCCGCGCTGTTGTCCCAAAGGAAAAGATGGTGATAATGCTTGTCATACTCATCCAGGTCAAACGGAAGATTACTTCCTTCGCCCACAGCACGGAAAGTGAGCTCCCTCTGGCGCCCGATCTCTCTCATGACAGAAGGGATTTCTTCGTAAGTCGTGAAGTAGATCTCATAATTTCCGTTACTGAACAGCATTTTATCCGTACCCTTCAGTTTACTGATGTCCTTAAGAATGTCCTCTTTAGGCGTTTCGTCAATGATATTCTGTACAATATTCTCTTCTTTTAAAAGAGGGAATTTTACCGTTAAATTTTTAAGATTGATGCTCTGGGCCAATGATTTTCTCTTTTCATAATAAGATTTCATCATGTACACCTTACGTTTCAGGAATTCACCCAGTTCTTCAATGGTTTCCATTTCATCCATTGCTTTTACTGTGATGGGTTTTCCTATTCTTATTCTGATTGGTTTTTCCCTGTCATTCATCATTTCAGCCGGAAGCATCAGAGTTTGTAAACTTGGGTGAAGCTTGGCCACCTGGTAAAAAAGACGGCTGTTTTTAGCATGAAAATATAAAGGAACTACCGGAACCTTAGCCATTCTGATCAGCTTAAGGGCTGGTTTTTCCCAGTCTCTGTCGAGTATTTCCCCGTAAGGATTATTTTTGTTGGATACTTCTCCTGCCGGAAAAATGCCTACACATCCTCCATTCTGAAGGTGTTTCAGGGTTTCCCGCATTCCTGAAGTACTGCTGTACGCCTCTTTTCTGTTTTCAAACGGATTAACGGAGATTACATACGGCTCCATCGGTTTGATCTTTTCCAGAAGGAAATTTCCCATTACCTTAAAATCCGGACGTACCTCTGAAAGAATTTTGCACATCAATATGCCGTCAATAGCACCCAGCGGGTGGTTCGAAACCAGAATAAACGGCCCTGTTTTTGGAATTTTCGCCAGATCCTCTTCAAAAGCGATATAGCTTAGGTTTCTTTCTCTTACAAATGAGTCGAAAAAATCTTTGCCTTCTTTATCTTTTAATTTGTCGTATAATTTATTTACTTCATTTATTTTGGCAATGCTCATCACGGCAGAGGCAACCGGGTTCTTGAGGAACCCAATTTTGCTTAAGCCGGAAGCTGTGATAAGATCGTTTTTCGAAATTAAACTCATATGTGTTTAGTCGCAGTTAAAATTATTGTGTTACCATTTGAACCGTATTTTTGGAAATCTGCTCCAATAATACATTTTTTTCCTGGTAAAACTTGTCAATATGATCCATATTTGCATTTCTTACTGTAAATAAAGATACATTTTTAACGGCTTCGGTTTTAAATATTTTTTGAAGTTCATCATTAAACTCATCTATATTGCCGAATTTATCTTCCAGGCATAAAGCAAGGGAAATAGCAGAATTCTGCATAAGAGATACTTTGATCTTGTATTTGGAAAGGTATCCGAAAATAAGACTCATATGGTCTTCCGCAATGAAAGAAAAGTCTCTGGTTGATATTTTTAAAAGAACCTGATTCTCCTTTAATATATAAGACTCTTCATGCTGGTTTTTGTCTGATCCTCCCACTTTCGTTCCCGGCTTGGCAGGATCGACGAAAGATTTTACATAAAAAGGAATATTTTTCTGCTTTAAAGGCTGCAAAGTTTTCGGGTGTATGACACTTGCTCCGTAATAAGCCATTTCAATAGCCTCTTCATAAGAAATATTGGAAAGAAGAGAAACATCACTGAATTTTCTCGGGTCTCCTGTCATTACACCCGGAACATCCTTCCATATAGTCATCGCTTCAGCATTCAGGCAATACGCAAAAATTGCGGCAGAATAGTCAGAACCTTCTCTTCCCAAGGTTACCGTAAAATTATTATCATCAGAACCGATGAACCCCTGTGTTACGTAACAGATGTCCTTATTCAGAGTAGAAATAAATTCTTCTGTTTTTGCCCAGTCTACCATACCTTCCCTGTACGAACTGTCGGTTTTGATAAAGTCTCTGGCATCCAGCCATTGATTGGTAAACTGAATTTCGTTCAGGTATTCGCTTAAGATTTTAGTAGAGATCATTTCCCCACAGCTTACCACCTGATCATACACAAAACTGTAATTAGGGGATTTGTTTCTTCTTAAGAAAGAATCGATATCATCAAAAAATAAATTGATCTCAGCAAAAACTGCATGGTTTTCAGAAAACAGACCTTCCGCAATCTCGATGTGTTTTCGTTTTATCTTTTCAATCTCAGTTTGGTAGTTATCTTTCTTGAAATAAAGTTCCACAACCTTTTCCAACTCATTGGTCGTTTTGCCCATTGCTGATATCACCAGCAGACATTTGGCAAATCCCTGACTTTGCAAAACCATGGACACATTTTTGACACTTTCGGCATCTTTCACAGATGCACCACCAAACTTGAAAATTTTCATTAATTTGTTTAAAATAAAATTGTTAGATTAAAAATTACATGAGTTTTTTACGGACGTCAAAATTAGTCAATTACAACGAGATATGAAAGTGTCTACCGTTGGGAAGGAATTAAGATTTTATTAAAATTGAGACTTGATGAATATTATCAGAATTTCATTGATTTATTGTCATCAAATGGGGATTAATTATACCCGGATAAATTTAAGGCTGTATATGGGTCGGCTGTGTATTGTGTTGAAATACAGTAAGTAAGGTCTTTTCTAACAAAAGCTTTCTTTCTCCGATAAATTTTCCGAAATTTGGGGAAAACGTAAAAAGAAAAATATGTCAAATCAACCATTACAGACTTTAGGAGAATTTCTTATTGATAAACAGGACGACTTTCAGTATTCTACGGGTGAATTTTCCCGTCTGCTAAGCGCGATAAGATTGGCTTCAAAAGTGGTAAACAGAGAAGTAAATAAAGCCGGAATTGTAGATATAACAGGAGCTGCCGGAAATCAGAATATCCAGGGAGAAGAGCAGCAGAAACTTGATGTGATTGCCAATGAGATTTTTATTACGGCTTTGTCTCAGAGAGAGGTTGTTTGTGGTATTGCTTCTGAGGAAAATGATGATTTTATTGACATTAAATGCGGCGAAAATGGTCACCTGAGTAAATATGTTGTTCTGATTGATCCTCTTGACGGATCTTCCAATATTGATGTGAATGTTTCCGTAGGAACCATTTTTTCTATTTACAGAAGAGTGACAGAACCGGGAACTCCGGTTCAGTTAGAAGATTTTCTTCAAAAAGGAATCAACCAGATTGCTGCGGGATATGTAATTTACGGTTCTTCCACCATGATTGTTTATACAACAGGAAATGGGGTGAACGGTTTTACGCTGGATCCGTCTCTGGGAACCTATTATCTTTCTCATCCGAACATGACGTTTCCTACGAATGGAAAAATTTACTCTATCAACGAAGGAAATTATATCAAGTTTCCTCAGGGAGTAAAGAATTATCTTAAATACTGCCAGATGGAAGAAGGAGACCGCCCTTATACTTCAAGATATATCGGTTCTTTGGTGGCAGATTTCCACAGAAATATGCTGAAAGGAGGAATTTATATTTATCCGTCTTACTCCCAGGCTCCGAACGGAAAACTAAGACTACTTTATGAATGTAATCCTATGGCATTCCTTGCAGAACAGGCTGGAGGGAAAGCTACAGACGGATTCAGAAGAATCCTTGAAGTAGAACCTACGGAACTTCACCAGAGAATCCCGTTTTTCTGCGGAAGTATCCAAATGGTGGAAAAAGCTGAGGAATTTATGAGGATCGACAGTGTAAAATAATGACAGCAAAATATTTCAGATATTTATTAGAATTCAAACGCCCGAGCGGAACATCTCGCGGCGTTTTGCATGAAAAAGAAACCTTTATTTTCGAAGTTGAAGAAAACGGGAAAAAAGGAACAGGGGAATGTGCTTTATTCAGAGGGTTAAGTTTTGATGACAGGCCGGATTATGAAGAGAAGTTGCAGTGGCTTTGTGACAATATCAATCAGGATGATCAGTATCTGAAAGAACAACTCATGGAATTTCCTTCAATATGGTTTGGATATGAACAGGCAATTTTAAATCTGAAGCATGGGGATCATTTGTATTTTCCAAGTGAATTTACCGAAGGAAAAGCGTCTATTATGATCAACGGATTGATCTGGATGGGAGATATTCATTATATGGAAGAACAGATCAGGGAAAAGCTTCAATTAGGATTTCACTGTATCAAACTGAAAATTGGAGTTGACTGGAAATCTGAACACAGAATTCTTAAGGAATTAAGAGCAAAATTTTCAAAAGAGGAGCTGGAACTTCGCGTAGATGCCAATGGCGGATTCAGCAGGGAAGAGGCGGAGATTGTTTTGCGCCAGCTTGCAGACCTTCATATCCATTCTATCGAGCAGCCGATAAAAGCCGGGAACTGGAATGATATGGCCTCATTGTGTGCCGGAACTCCTACACCGATTGCCTTGGATGAAGAACTGATAGGGATAACTGATCCTTTAGAAAAGAAAAAACTTTTAGAAAGCATTATGCCACAGTATATTATTTTAAAGCCAGCTCTGGTGGGAGGCTTTTCTGGTTCAGATGAATGGATTTCTCTTGCAGAGGAGCAGAATATTGGCTGGTGGATCACCTCCGCTCTGGAAAGTAATATAGGGCTCAATGCTATTGCACAGTATACCTTCACAAAGAAAAATCCGATGCCGCAAGGTTTGGGCACCGGATCTCTATTTGTAAATAATTTTGAATCAAGTCTGGAACTCAGAAATGAGTTGTTATGGTTCAAAATATAGCCTTAATAGCTATGCAAATGAAGGAGGAGAATCTGCACAGGTTGGGCTACCCGCATGCTCAGCATCCCATGATCTGCAACATCTGAGTTTGGGATCCCAACTGTTGCATCCGATAGGAACTATTCCTCCTTTGATAATTTTCAAATCTGACTTGTTAAGTTTTCTCATGTGTTTCATAATAAAAGATTTTAATTTGTTTGGTAAGTAAATATCAACCTCTTTTTTTTATTTCACAAGAATTTAACTTTAATTAACTAAATTCACCCCGAAAGGATTTAATCCCGTAGCTGAATCCATATCTTACGCAATTTCGGAAAATTACAGGCATGAAAAAATACTTCTAAATTATAATAGAAGGCATTTTTCATGGGTCAAGTTAGGGGTAAAGTAATACTAGGCTCGGATAAACTTCTTGTTTATGGGTTAACATTCATTTTAGATCACGTCTTTTACGAAAATTGCTTCCTTAATATATCTCACTATATAAGAAAACTTGTTTTTAATTCTTTTCATGATAAAAGTGTATTTCTCGTTACAATGAAATTTACAATCTTTATGCCAACTTAGGCACAGATTTTAAAGTTTAACATATGATTAATTTCATAACTTTTTTTTAATTAATCATTAAGAAATAATTGTGAAAATATTTTCGTTATTTTTTAATCTTCCTGTGATTAAATTTCTATCAATTCCATATAAATTCTGAAAAATATCTTTTTGTACCACAGAACTGGAAAGATATCCCCAATGGTTTCCGACTTCATATTTAAAGCTCTTCAGAATATCGTCTTCTACAAAAGTACAGTCGATAACAGAAACAATATCTTTCAGCTTTTCAATATCACTTGGACCGTTCTTGCCTAATCTTGGGGTAAGGATATTCTTGGTAAATTGTGAAATCCCAAGGATCGTATCTTTCCGGTTCAGATAAATGGAAATGCGGTTGGCCAGCAAGGGAAGCTTGTTATATGAATCTTCAGAATCTTCAAAAACCTTATAGGACACATCGGCATTTAACAGCAGAACCTGATCGATAACACGCAGGATATTTTCTCTCTTAAGGCTGTACAGCATGCTTTGAAGAACTCTGTTTCCAAGAGAATGAGCCATGAGGTGGATTCTTTGATTGCAGGGAGCCAGATCCCGGTTTGAAAAAATGTCCTTTAAAAACTGGGTGTAAAAATAGAAAAGCCTCATCAGCGATGATCCTGAATTAATGCTTGAAGCCTTATCATCGAAATAAGTCAGTGGTACAAGGCTGCTTGAAGCGGGCCAGCTTACAAAAAGAATATGTTCTACAGGTGATTCCGGATGATCTATGTATAGTTTTTTAAGGTCAATAATTGCTTTGAGTTCATCATCAAAATCATAAGCATATCCATGAATGAAAATCAGGACATCACTTCTGTCTTTGGTAGAGGACATGTTTTTATACAACTCATAAAACATTCTTTGTGTCCCGCCAAGATTATTGGCTGTCAGCTTAGATTTTTTAATGCCTTTTTCGCTCTGTAAGACTTCCAGAACTTCCTCATAGCCTTGTTTTTCAGGCTCGGAAAATAGTTTGTAATCTAATATATTGCGGTTGGTATAGTCTTTTTTCTTTTTGGCAGCAGCTGTTGGTTCTTGGTAGGTGTCAAAATTACATTTGGCGATCCTGAAATTGGGAATAGAGTACTCATCATTGGAAAATGAATCTGCTTTTTCGCCCTTATGCCGGACGATCTTACGATTGCTTAAGATATAAACAGCCATAGTCGGTAATTTTTAGAAACGGTTTTTAGTTTTTATCTAAATTAATCAAAAATGTTTGAATTATCATCGGATTACCACTAAATTATCATTTCCGTAAGCCCCAAATTTTCCGTAACTTTGTGAAACTTTTTTTATAAAAGCTAATTTAAATGGAAGAAGAAAAAAAATCACTCAATTTTATTGAGCAAATTATTGAAGATGACTTGGCAAACGGACTGAAAAAAGACCAGATCCGTTTCCGTTTTCCCCCTGAACCCAATGGATATTTGCACATAGGCCACACAAAGGCTATTTGCATCAACTTTGGTCTGGGCGAAAAATACAACGCTCCCGTAAACCTTCGTTTCGACGATACAAACCCTGAAAAAGAAGAGCAGGAATTTGTAGATTCTATCAAGAAAGATGTTGAATGGCTTGGTTTTAAATGGGATAAAGAGCTGTATGCATCCGATTACTTCCAGCAGCTTTATGAATGGGCCGTACAGATGATCAAAGAAAGAAAAGCTTATGTGGATGAGCAGCCGTCTGAAGTGATTACTGAGCAGAGAAAAAATCCGGCAGAACCGGGAATAGAATCTCCTTACAGAAACCGTCCTGTTGAAGAATCTTTAGATTTATTCGAAAGGATGAAAAACGGTGAATTTGAAAGCGGCTCAATGTCTCTTCGTGCAAAGATCGACATGACTTCGCCCAATATGAACATGCGTGACCCTGTGATGTACAGAATTTTGAACAAACCTCACCACAGAACCGGAACTGCATGGAAAATATACCCTATGTACGACTGGGCGCATGGTGAATCCGATTATATTGAACAAATTTCGCATTCCCTGTGCTCTTTGGAGTTTGAAAACCATAGACCGCTTTACGATTGGTATCTGGATCAGGTATATGATGAAGACAAAGTAAGAAATAAGCAGAGAGAATTTGCAAGAATGAATGTTTCTTACATGATTACCTCCAAAAGAAAGCTTCAAAGACTTGTGGCTGAGAAAGTGGTGACAGGCTGGGATGATCCGAGAATGCCTACCATCTCGGGAATGAGAAGAAAAGGCTTCACACCGACTTCTATCAAAAACTTTATTGAAAAAGTAGGAGTTGCAAAGAGAGAAAACCTAATCGAGATTCAGTTACTGGATTTCTGTGTACGTGAAGATCTGAACAAGGTCGCAAAACGCGTAATGGCAGTGGTGGATCCGGTAAAACTGGTTATTGAAAACTATCCTGAAGGTAAGGAAGAATGGCTTGAAACTGAAAACAATCCTGAACAGGAAAATGCAGGAACAAGAGAAATTCCTTTCTCAAGAGAATTATATATCGAAAGAGAAGACTTTAAAGAAGAAGCAAACAATAAATTCTTCAGACTGAAATTAGGCGGAGAAGTTCGTTTAAAATCAGCTTACATCATCAAAGCAGAAAGGGTAGAGAAGGATGAGAACGGCGAGATCACTACGATCTATGCTACATACGATGAAAAAAGCAAGTCCGGAAGCGGAACGGAAGAAAGCTTAAGAAAGGTAAAAGGTACGCTTCACTGGGTATCTGCCACTCATGCGATCCCGGTAGATGTAAGAATCTATGATAAACTCTTTACCGTTGAGCAGCCTGATGCTGAAAAAGATGTGGATTTCCTGAATTTCATCAATCCGGAATCAGTAACTGTTATTAAAGGATTTGCAGAACCAGGTCTGAAAGATGTGGCGGTAGGAGAACCGCTTCAGTTCCAGAGAATAGGGTATTTTACCAAAGATCAGGATTCTACGGCTGATCACTTGGTATTTAACCGTACCGTAACATTGAAGGACTCTTTTAAACCAGAATAATCTTAAATGATCTGATATATAAAAGGCAGGACTTCTCAACGTCCTGCCTTTTTTGTTTTAATAAATATAAATATGAATTCCTTGTAATGGGTATATTTTTCTTTCTATCCATAATATCGATAAAAAGAAGAGCTTTAGGAAGAGCCATACAGGCTGTTTTTCCTAATTTTATGCCTTACTTGGTTTTCTTCAAAAAATAGTATTGTGAAATTAATTAGCGTATATACGAGTTCTTTCAAAGGACTTTCGGAAGAGAGCTGGATGCTGGCTTTGGTTATGCTTATCAACCGTGCAGGTTCTATGGTACTTCCGTTTTTAGGAGTGTACATGACGGGCTATCTTCATTTCAGTATAGAAAATTCAGGAATTATCCTTAGCTTTTTCGGGATAGGTTCCGTATTGGGTTCCTGGCTGGGAGGGCTGATTACTGATAAAATTGGGGAATACCGAGTACAGAGTCTCAGTTTACTTCTCAGTGTACCTTTATTTTGCTTAATCCCGCTTTTCAAAACAGAAGCAGGGCTGGCAGCTATTATTTTAATCCAGAGTATCGTCAGTGAGACTTTCCGTCCTGCCAATTCAGTAGCCATTACTAAATATGCTAAGCCTGAAAACATTACGCGGGCTTTTTCCCTCAACAGGATGGCTGTCAACCTTGGTTTTTCAATCGGTCCTGCTTTGGGAGGGATATTGTCTGCCATTTCCTATGAATTTTTATTCTTCACCAATGCACTGGCGGCACTGTTAGCTGGATTAATGTACATCAGATTCTTTGGAAAACGGAATAAGCAGGCTTTATTGAAGCCGAAAAAAGTAAAAGAAGCCGTTGCTGTTAAAAAAGAGAATTCTCCTTACCGCGATGGGAAATTCCTCCTCTACAGCTTTTTCTGTATGCTTTTTTCGATCTGTTTCTTCCAGCTGTTCAGTACACTGACTATCTTTTATAAGGACACGGCCCATTTAAGTCAGCAAAGTATAGGATATATCCTGGGGTACAGCGGATTTCTGATCGTACTGCTGGAAATGGGCTTTGTACAGGTTGCTGAAAAATATTTCACCCTTGCCTTTACCTTGTTTATAGGAACTGTATTGTGCGGAATATCTTATGCGATGCTGGCTTTTGATTATTCTGTCCTGACCCTTGTTGTTTCCATGACCCTTTTATGTATCGGGGAGATCTGGACCCTTCCGTTTATATCTACAATAACTGCTTTACGCTCAGGTGAAAATAATAAGGGAGCTTATATGGGACTGAACGGGATATCGGTTGCCCTGGCTTTTATCATTACTCCATATGTCGGGACAATGACTGCAGACCGTTTCGGGTTCAATATGCTCTGGATAGGAACCGGGCTGGTAGCTGTAGCTATTGCTGCCGGGTTTTATTTTGTGATTCCGTGGATGCTTAAGAAAAGAGAGATTAAAAGCTAAAATTCGTAGGTTTTTACACTGTACATAAAAATTACAGTAAAACTTTGCTAGCTTTGTGCTGATGACGAGATTATCAGCATTCTTTTTCATGCTCACTGTACCGTTTTTCTTTTCACAGAAAAAGGATACTGCTGTTCTTATATCTGAGGTGAAAATTGATGCCTATAAGAAGCCAGCTCCCTTTATGGCATCTACAAAATCCGTGACCGTTGTTTCTGAAAACCTTCTAGGGCTGAATCCTCCTGAAAGACTCCTTGAAGCTGTCAATCAGATTGCGGGAGCCAGAATGGAAGAGCGTTCTCCGGCCAGCTACAGGATATCAATAAGGGGAAGTACCCTGAGATCACCTTTTGGGGTTCGGAATATCAAAGTTTATCTGGATGATTTCATTTTGTCGGATGCTTCAGGGAATACTTATTTTAATGTGATTTCCCCGAAACTTATCGACAGGATGGAAGTTTATAAAGGTCCGGAGAGTGGAGATTACGGAGCTGTAACAGGTGGAACGTTGCTTTTACAAACCAGAAGGTCTGATCATTTATCTGCCGGAATTTCAATAGGAAGTTACGGAACTTTTGAACAGAATTTTGATATTGCCCGTCAGGAAGGCAAACATTTCTTTGAGCTTTTTCAGAATTATTATCAGACAGATTCTTACCGTGAGCAATCTGCTGTAAAGAGACAGCAGATTTATCTTAAAGATCATTTTAAATACGCTCCCAGAGCTTCACTCAATGCGATATTACTGCTTTCTGATCTGGATTATGAAACTCCGGGCGGATTAACCCTGAAACAAATGGAATCTGACAGAAAACAGGCGAGACCTGCTGCCGGCGCATTTCCGGGAGCAAAGGAACAGCATGCGGGAATCCGTAATAAAATGATATTAGCAGGAATTTCGCATGAAACTGCTATTAACTCCTATTTTTCACACTTTCTTTTAGTACAGGGCTCTTATGTAGATTTTAAAAATCCTTTCATCACGAATTTTGAAAACAGGTTTGAAAGAAATTTTGCTCTGAGGACTCATTTAAATTTTGAAAAAAACTGGAAACATATATCCCTTGCCTGGAGATTGGGATTTGAGGGAGGAAGTCAGAATATTCTGGTTAAAAATTACAATAACAATAAAGGAATGCAGGGTAATCCTCAGAATTTTGATCAGCTAAAAAACAACTCAGGCTTTTATATCCTGTCACAAAAACTGAATTTTAATGACAAGCTTTTTACCGATATTTCGGTGAGCTTAAATTCCAACTCTTACGAATGGGAGAGAATGTATCCGGTTTCAGAAGAAGGAAGGGTCAAATTCAAAAAACAGTGGCTTCCGAACATTGGAATTACTTATCTGCTGGGAAAAGGCTTTTCGGCAAGAGGAAAAGTAGGAAAAGGCAATTCCGCTCCTACGAGTGAAGAGCTCCGGTCTTCCAACCAGGAGTTTAATGCTGATCTTGTTCCTGAATATGGCTGGAATAAAGAAATTGGAATAAGAAAGCAGTTTGGAAATGCTGTTTTTGTTGAAGGAAGCTATTTTGATTTCAGGATGAAAGATGCCATCGTACGGAGACAAAATGAAAGCGGACAGGAATATTTTGCCAATCAGGGAAATATTGCCCAAAAAGGTGTGGAAATTCTTTTGGAGTCTAAAAGCTTTAATCTTAAAAATGACTTATTCAGCAGTTTTAAGTTCCGGTTTTCCGGAAGTTTCTATGATTTTAAATTCAAAAATTACAAACAGCTGGATAATGATTTTTCAGAAAATGAAGTGACAGGAGTTCCGAAAACATCGGTAAGCAGTTTATTTAATTTTGTTTTTTTTAAAAAGCTTAGCATAGACTATTCTCATTACTACTCCTCAAAAATACCTTTGAATGATGCCAATTCTCTATGGTCGGAATCAAGCCTGGTAGGAAATATTCGGTTGGGTTTTCCGATACAGATTGACCGTGCCCAACTAAATGTGCACCTTCAGGTTCAGAACCTTTACAATACAGAGTACATTGCCGGTTTTGATATCAATGCTTTTGGAAACCGGTTTTACAATCCGGCTGCAAAAAGAAACTTTATGTTCGGGGCAAACGTAGAATTTTAGCAGATTCAGGTTAATCCTCAGAAACGAATATTATCTGGAAAGTATATTTCCTACGATCATCTGTGCATGAACGCGTGAGTTTTCTATAAACCAAAGGTGGGTGTCTTTTCCTCCGCAGACCACGCCGGCCAGATATAACCCCGGGACATTGGTTTCCATGGTTTCAGGATGATACAGCGGATTCAGACAGTCGCCCTGCAGTTCTATTCCTGAATTTCTTAAAAATTCGAAATCGGGAAGATAACCTGTCAGTGCCAGAACAAAATCATTCTCAATTTCCCTGACTTCACCGTTTCCATCTTTGAAAACAACTGTATTTTCAGTAATTTCCAGCATTTCTGAATTAAAATAAGCTTTAATGCTTCCTTCTGCAATCCTGTTTTCGATATCCGGTTTTACCCAGTATTTCACATTTTCTGAGATTCCGGAGTGTCGGATGATCATCGTTACATCCGCACCCTTTCGGTAGGTTTCCAGAGCGGCATCCACTGCAGAGTTGCTTGACCCCACCACCACCACTTTCTGCTTTGCATAAGGGTATGGTTCTGTATAATAATGTTTTACCTTCGGATGGTTTTCTCCTGTAATATTCATCAGGTTCGGAATATCATAGAATCCTGTAGAGATAATTACATTTTTTGCTTTATACACTGCTTTTGAGGTTTCAATGTCAAAGATGTTCCCGGTTTTGGAAACTTTCAGAACCTTTTCATACAGATTGATATTCAGCTCTTTTTGTCGGGTAATTCCCTGATAATATTCAAGTGCTTCCTGCCGTCCGGGTTTGGGAGCCGTTGAAATGAAAGGGATACCATCTATTTCCAGTTTTTCTGCCGATGAGAAAAAACGCATGTATAAAGGATAATGATATAGGGAATTGACGATAGTTCCTTTTTCTATGATCAGGTAAGTCAGGTTATTTTTCTGAGCTTCGAGAGCACAGTTGAGACCAATAGGTCCGCCTCCGATGATGAGGATGTCTAAAATTTCCATAAGACAAATGTACTGAAAACGGTAATATGAGTTGAAAAATAAGCAACAGAACTTATCTATTAAAAGTATGGTATTGGCATTGGTTTTGGTGTTTTTTACTGTTAAAAAATTGAAAAATGAGAAAACTGATTATTCCTATTTTAGCATTGACTCTGGTAACGGCCTGTAAAAAAAATCCTGAGAAACCGGTTCCGAATGTGATCGATTCTATGGCACAGGCTAAAGAAAAGAATGTTGAGGAAGCAGCTCAAAAGAAAAAAACGGATGAGGTAGCGGTAAAGACAGCCAACGACCAAATCCTGCAGGCTTTGAAAAGTAAAGATTATAAAACTTTTACATCCTATATTCATCCGGAAAAAGGAATTACTTTCTCGATGTATGGCTTTGTGGATCCGAAAGAGGATCATCATTTCACGAAAGAAGATTTTGAGAAGTACCAGCCTACAAAAACCGTATTCAGCTGGGGAGCGCAAGACGGTTCGGGAGATCCTTACAAGTCAACCATCAATGATTACCTGTCCAAATGGGTATTTTCGAAAGATTTTACAACGTCCCATTATTCATTAAATACATTTCAGGGTAAAGGAAATTCACTGAATAACCTGAAGGAAATTTATCCGGGCAAAGATTTCACTGAAAATTTTATAAAAGGCACCGAAGAAAATGGAAAAATGGATTGGAAAACGTTGCGTTTTGTATTTGAGGAATTCCAGGGAAAACAATATCTGGTGGCAGTTGTGAATGATCAGTGGACGATTTAAAATATCTGATTAATATATTTAAAGAAAATGCTTCGACTCCGCTCAGCATGACATCGCTAATACTGTAACCGCGAAGGTTATGAATTGTCATGCTGAGCGGAGTCGAAGCATCTATTTTATCGTCTATTGATTTTTCGGGTTTTGCTTAATTATAAAATCCCGGCAAGCTTTTCAGTTAAATTTTTTCTTGAGAACTGCTCAATATTCTGTGTGTTTTCGAGAAGGCTGCCTTGTTTCCACAGTTCAAATTTACTAAGGATAAATTCTTTAATTGTCTGAGAGTCTTTGTAACTGAAATGCTTTCCTGCCCCTGTTTCCGAAAGTATTCTCGAAACATCAGCTTCATCCGGTCCAAAAGAAATAATCTGCTTTCCGGTGGCAAGGTATTCAAATATTTTTCCGGGAATAATGCCTTTAGAAGATTCATTCGGAAAATTGGTAATCAGTAATAGATTGGAATTGGCCATTTCTTCCACTGCTTTATTATGGGGAATATAGCCTAGATTCAGGAGGTGATCTTTCAGGTTTGAATTTTCTATAAACTGAAGAATTTTATCATCAACTCTTCCCACAAATTTTAAAGTAAAGCTATTGGCGAAATCCTTATCTTCCTTAATAAGTTCATCTAAAACTTTCCAAAGATTTTCTGGATTTCTTAGCTGCTCAAGGACACCGATGTAGCTTAAAGTAAACGTTTCGTTTTTTTGTCCTTTTACTATTTCACTTTTTTGCTTTTTGGCCTCCTCATCAAATCCGTTCGTAATACAAACTGCGTTGGCTCCTACTTTCCTGAAATTTTCCGCATCCGTATAACTGGTAGCCAGTGTGATATCAGCATTTTTAAAAACAGCACTTTCAAGCTGACGGTGTTTTTTGTCCGAACTTTTAGTGAGCTTTAAATGTTTATAATAGGAAATTTCAGTCCATGGATCACGGAAATCAGCAATCCATTTCAGGTTTGGAAACTTCTCTTTCAGTCCAAGCCCTATCATATGAAGAGAGTGGGGAGGCCCGGAAGTTACCACCACGTCTATTTTATTTTCTTTTAGATACTGTTCTAAAAATTTAACGGAAGGTTTTACCCAGAATACCCTTGCGTCCGGAATAAAGAAATTCCCCCGCACCCAGATGGAAAGCTTGGATTTCCAGCTTTGGTTCTGGCCTACATCAAACTGTCCGGCTTTGAATTTTTTATTGCTTTTATTGAGCTTTTCCGCCAGCTGGTAAGGCTCCCAGATTTTGGTCTTTACGATCTCTATATTTTGGGGAACGTCCTTCAGAAGGCTTTCATCGAGTAAGGGATAGCTTGGATTTTCCGGGGTGTAGATCACAGGATTCCAGCCGAATTCCGGCAGATATTTGGCAAACTTCAGCCATCTCTGAACACCAGGACCTCCCGCAGGAGGCCAGTAATAGGTGATAATCAGTATTTTTTTTTGTTCCATTAACATTGAACAATAAACTTTAAATGTTAAGCTGTTTTCTCAACAGGCTGATCTTTTTTCTTATTTTTATTCATCCAGAAGATCCCGAAGGCAGCCAGTGCAATAAATAATCCGAAGCATAACAGCGACAGCCATTTCCCTTTTTCAATCACTTCAGGCTCGAAAACCATTCTGATGTTGTGGTTTCCTGCAGGAACGTGTACGGCACGGAGCAGATAATCCGCTTTGATGTAAGGAACTTCTTTTTCGTCTACAAACATTTTCCAGCCGTGAGGATAGTAGATTTCGGAAAATACAGCTAACTGTGGTGTTTTCGACTGGGATTTGAATTCCAGTTCGTTCGGTTGGTATTTCGTCAGGTTGATAAATGCTGTAGAATCTGCCTGTACAGGTTTACTGTTGAAATATGATTTATCTGATGCGGCGATAACAGCTGTTTTCTTACTGTCGATCACACCGATAGATTTTATTTCTTCGTCTGGTGTATTTACGAATTTCAGGTCACTTACAAACCATGCATTTCCGTTGGCTTTAGGATTCGGCATGGCCTGAGGCTGTTCCGGTCCGCCCATTACCCAGTATTTTGCGTTAAGGAGATTGAGGACGTTCGGTACTTTTACAGAATCCATGATCTGGAAATACTCATTGATCACGTCATCATATCTTCTCAGTTTTACGGCATGGTAACCTCCGATTGAAGATTTGAAATAAGACGTATTGGTTTCGCTGAATGTTCCTAAAATATTATTGAAAATCCTGTAGTGGGTTTTGTCTCTTTCAGCTATAGTTTCAAGGGTTTTATTCACGTTGACATTGGCTAAAATAGATTCTAAATTCGGGTTTCCCTGAACCTTCTCAGCCAGGAGATCTGAACTTTCTGTCTGGAACGGGTTTTCAGCAAAGACTTTGTCTACGTAGTTGGAATCATTCAGGTAACGCTTGTTTACCGTCCAGAGATCAAATAAACTAACCGCTCCAATAATGATGAGAGCAATATTCTGGCTCAGCTTCTTTTTCATGGTCATAAAAAGAACAGCTGCCGTTATAGCGACATAAATCAGAGCTTTGATAGCATCAATTCTGAATAGCTTGAATCTTTCGCCAGTAAGGTAATCCAAAAGGAAAGGCGGGAAATAGGTTTTTTCACTCTCCGTATAAAATCCGAGCAGTGATTTCCCGAAAATCAGGAGAATCAATAAAAGTCCTAAAGTTCCTCCGCTTACATACAGAAGGATTTTCTTTTTGTATTCCTCCGTCAGTTTTTCATCTGTAAAGAACCTGTAAATCCCAATGATGGCAATTAACGGTAACAATAGTTCCACCACGACTAAGATGGAAGAAGGTGCCCTGAATTTGCTGTAAAAAGGAACGTAGTCGATAAAGAAGTCAGACAGCGGCATAAAGTTGCTTCCCCATGCGAGCAAAACGGTTAAAACAGATGCTCCAAGAATCCAGTAACGGTATTTTTTCCAGGCAAAAAAGAAACCTAATAAAGCAAGGAAACATACGACAGCTCCCTGATAGGCAGGACCTGAAGTTCCGGGCTGGTCTCCCCAATAAGTTACCCCATTGAATCCTTTTGAAATCCGGTCCATTTCAGCCTGTGATCCTACATTCTCCTGGATAAGTTCCTGAACCCTGTTCATCATTTCTTTAGCTTCCGGTTCCTGACTTCCGCCGCCCATCAGCCTTGGAATGAAAAGATTCAGTGTTTCCAGTTTTCCGTAGCTCCACATCAGGATGCTGGTTTTATCCAATCCTGATTGTCCTGAGGTATGGCTGTCGTTCGTTAAAATCTGCTTTCCACGTACGGTTTCTTTGATATATTCGGAATTAGCCATAATCCTTTGGGAGTTCATCCCGACACCAATTGCACATGAAGCTGCAATGATGGCGGATGAAATAAGGAAATGCTTCATCGGAGTTTTTTTCTGGATCGCTCTGATTAATTCAGAGAGGAATAAAAATCCTAACGCCAGAAACAGGTAATAGGTCATCTGCGGGTGGTTAGCCGCAATCTGGAGCCCCATAAACAGGGTCGTGGTAATAAATCCCCAGATGTAGTTTTTCCTGATATAAACCAACAGGATTCCGGCAAGCAACGGGGCAAAATACTCAATGGTATTTACTTTACCGTTGTGTCCGGCCGCAATGATAATATAAAAATAGGTGGATAATCCGAAGAAAGTGGCGCCCAGAAGAGCGTACTTCCAGTTTCTCACGGCTACCATTCCAAGGAAGAAGAATCCTGCAAAAAGAAGAAAAAGATAATTAACCGGTCTTGGCAGGAAGTTCAGGTTACTGTCTATCTTTTTAATGATATCGCCTTTGAACTGGCTTCCCATCTGATAGGTGGGCATTCCGCCAAACATGGAATCACTCCAGTAGGTTTCGTTTCCGGTATCGGCTCTGTAGTCAAGAAGTTCTTTTGCGCCTCCTCTGTACTGTACGATATCATGCTGAAAAAGCTGTTTCCCTGAAAAAACAGGGGTGGAGTATAAAAATGCTAAAACTATAAATACAACTAATGAAATTGCAATATAAATTAAGTTTTTATTTTTAGCCATGTGGGTTATTATCTTTTATTTCTTGGAATTTTACCTATTGTCCTTTTTCTTTTATCTCTTCATAGTCAACTGTTTCTGCGTCCCAGTTGAGGTTCTGTTTATTCTTATTCGAGTTGTGGATGTCCTGCTGGCTGTTATTATTTTTATGGTTATCGAATCTATAGCTATAAAAGGTTTTAAAGAAAAGCCTTTTCAGGATATTCCATACAAAGAAAATAATAATGGCCGAGAGTACTAACTCAAGAATGTACTTCATAATTTTTAATTTAAATTCAAAGTTGCCAGTTATGGTTGTCAGTTAATAGTTGATGTTTCATTCAAAAAACCTCCAACTCTCAAACCCTCCAACCCTTAACTCCCCAACTCTTTTAATTCAATTATTTTGAAGAAGGATTTACCATTACAGAAGATTTGGATGTACTTTTCATAGACTGTGACTGTTTTCCGTCTGAAATAGTCTCGATCTGTGTTGTTTTTACATCAATATTCTGGTTGGCAATCCATCCTGTACTTTGGTCAAACTTAATGGTTCCGTTCTGGGCAAGCTCGCTGCTAAGGCTGTGGGTAATCGGTCCCTGCGTTTTCTTTTCCGTTTTCTTAGGAATTCCTCCGGTTACAGAGATTTCCGCAGTACCGTTTCCTACGCTTTTCAAAACATAATTTGAATTTACCTTAATGCTTCCGCTTGGGTCGGCATTTTCAGAAGTACTCCATTTTTCACCGATTTTCACTCCTTTTTTAGGAATAATCGTTAAATTTTTATTCAGCTGGTCTTTCAGTACCTTTTCATTGAAAGTTTCTTTAAGACTTGCCACAACGCTTGCTTTCTGGTTGGCATCTTTGATCAGCGTTCCTACAGCAGTATTCACTTTATTATACACAGCATCAAAACCTGTAATGGAGATCACATTTCCTTTGGTATCCATTTTCATGTTAAGCTTGTTTCCTGTAAGTGCTTTATTGATGTTCCAGATCATTTTCAAGTCATCTTCCTTTGGAATAGGCAGTTTGGTATCAACAATTACTGTTTTCCCCTGGGCACTTTGTGAATTTCTTTTACCTACAAGATTAAGTGTCATGTCATACACATTCCCTTTGATATCATTCACTACAAAATTCATTTCATCTGTAGATTCGCTGGTAGCGGTAATGGTTTTTCCCTGAGGATCTTCCATTGTTTTTACATCTCTCTGGTAAGTGGTAAGAGGGTAGGTCTTACCTTTTTCCAGTTTGAATGTCTGAGTGAAAACTCCCGCAGAATCTTTAATCGCAGGATTTTCCGCCACTTTAGCCACAGAATCGGCAGGAACTTCTACAGTAACTGTTTTTCCTGTTTTAGGATCTACTTTAGTGATGGTTGCCGTTTCTTTTTTACAAGATATAAGGGCTATAGATGAGATAAGCATTGCTGCTGCTACGTTTTTCATTCGATTTTTTTTAAATTAAATTTTACTGATTCTGTTCTTTGCATCAATAACGATACCATAAAAACATCATCATAATACTCTGTTCTGGCTGATTAAAGATTTGGAGCCGCTACCATTTTCTGTCTTACTGCCTCATAGAGGATAGCTCCACAGGCTACAGAAACGTTGAGTGATTGTGTTTTCCCCTCAATAGGAAGTTTTATTTTTTCATCCGAATGATGCATTACTTCCTTAGAAATTCCGGTTTCCTCATTTCCCATTACAATAGCGCAAGGTTCTGTGAAATTCACCTCATAGATCAGTTTTTGAGCTTTTTCAGTAGCTGCAAATACTGAAATACCGCTCTGCTGAAGGAAATCTACTGCATGGGCTAAATTCGGTTCCTTACAGATTTTAATATTGTATAACGCTCCGGCAGATGTTTTGATCGCATCTGAATTGATCGGCGCCGCCCCTTTTTCAGGAAGAATAATAGCGTCTACACCGACACATTCTGCTGTTCTGCAGATCGCTCCAAAGTTTCTCACGTCTGTAAGCCTGTCGAGGATCAATAGGAAAGGAGTTTTCCCCTCTTCAAATAATTGAGGAACAACATCTTCCACTCTGTGAAACGGAACATCAGAAATAAAGGCAACCACCCCCTGATGGTTTTTTCTTGTAAAACGGTTCAGTTTTTCAATGGGAACATAATTGGGACGGATTTTATTTTTAGCTAAAATTGTTTTCAGCTCAGCATAAATAGGACCTTGCAGTGCATTCTGCACAAAGATCTTGTCAATCGTTTTTCCTGCTTCTATAGCTTCAATTACGGGACGCAGCCCGAAAATAAAATCGTCTTTCATTGAAATGTATTATAAATTATATGGTGAATAGTCAATAGTAAATTTTACTTTGTAAGTCAATTTTACAGCTGTATAATTCACATCTGACTATTGACTCGTGAGCGAAATTACTTATCTTCCCTTCTCTCCGAGTATTGCTCTTTTCTGTGCCATGATGTAGCCGTAATGAAGGCTTTCATGCATATTATTGAAGATAATGGCATCCTGGATGCTTTTCAGATCCATCCCGAAACTTGTGGTGTAAGGCGTGTAGTCTGAAAAGAAATCGCTGTCATAATCTTTCATCAAAATCTTTGAAGTTTCGGTAAGTAAAAACTCAAGGTCTTCCACTTCGGATTTTTGTACATTCAAGTTAGGCAGGGTTCCTTTTTTGTAGGTTTCGATCCAATATTTATCAATTCTGAAAGGATTTCCGCTCAGATAATAATGCAAAAGCTGCTGGGTAGCAACCGTATGGGCAATATTCCAGTATATATTGTTGTTGAAACCGTCAGGAATCAGCAGAAGATCTTCGTGGGAAGTGTTCTGCAGAATACTTAAAAGGTTCTTTCTCACTTGTCTGTGTGCTTGAAAATGATAATTCATTTTGCAAAAATTTTAATCACCAAAAATAGTTTAATAAACTGGAAGTGACAATTTTTTGAAGAAAGGATTGAATTAAATGTTCTTAAACCATGAAAAAAAATGTTAATGATGACAGATTTTTTATAAATCATAAAAAAAACTCCCCTGAAAATATCAAGGGAATTCTTTATTGTTTTCCAGATTCATATGATCTGAATATTGCTTTGAATAATTGTATTGAGTATGTATTTTTAATAAATATCAATTGGCCACCAATTATTTCAGTAGTAAATACGATAAACCCTGTAGGATCAAATTCCCCTCCTCCAGAGGGGTGGCAAAAATTCAAGGGATTTTTGACGGGGTGGTGACAGATTTAAAATCGAAATCGGAGCTCCTTTATTAGGAAATCAGTACCACAAATTCCTGCCTGTTATTTGGATACATTATTAATAGAGGAATATTTAACAAACTTTAACTCTAATATGGCATTCATTATGTTGATTAATGCCAGTATTTATCAGAAATTTACCACCTATTTTAATTAAAGCTATGTCAGATACATATCAAGCTGAAGATATCCGCCAGTTGACGGAAAAAGTAAAAGAAAAGAATTACTTATTTTCCCTTCTCAGACAGGAAATCAATAAAGTGATTATTGGCCAGGAATATATGATAGACCGCCTTCTGGTAGGTCTTCTAGGGAATGGGCACGTCCTTTTGGAAGGAGTGCCGGGACTGGCAAAAACTTTAGCGATCAAAACCCTGGCAGAAGCTGTTCACGGTGAATTCTCCAGGATACAGTTCACGCCCGATCTGCTGCCGGCAGATGTAGTGGGAACAATGATCTTTAATATCAAAGACAATGATTTTTCAATAAAAAAAGGTCCTGTCTTTGCCAACTTTGTGCTGGCAGATGAGATCAACCGTGCGCCGGCAAAAGTACAGTCAGCACTGCTGGAAGTAATGCAGGAAAAGCAGGTAACCATTGGTGATGAAACCATGAAGCTTCCCAAACCGTTTTTGGTACTGGCTACCCAAAACCCGATCGATCAGGAAGGAACTTATTTGTTACCGGAAGCACAGAGCGACCGTTTCATGCTGAAATGTAAGATAGACTATCCTAATTTTGAAGACGAAAGAACGGTAATGAGAATGGTTTCGACTTCTCATCAGCCTGTCATCAAGCCGGTGATATCCCTGCAGGACATTGTAGACGCTAAGGAACTGATCAACCAGATTTATCTGGACGAAAAGATTGAAAAATATATTCTGGATATGGTTTTTGCAACCCGTTATCCTGAGAATTACGGACTTTCTGAGCTTAAAAATTATATCGGTTTCGGAGCTTCTCCAAGAGCATCCATTAACCTTGCCATTGCCTCGAGGACCTATGCATTCCTGAAAGGGAGGGCTTTTGTTATTCCTGAAGATGTAAAAGCATTGGCTCAGGATGTGTTAAGACACAGAATTGGTCTTACCTTCGAAGCTGAAGCAGAAGAAATTTCATCAGAAGAAATTATCAACAGGATTCTGGCAAAAATACAGGCACCATAAAATGAGTGAAGTTATTATCCGAAAAGCTGTTCAGGAAGACTGCACTTCGATGCTGGAGCTCATCCGTGAACTTGCGGAATATGAAAAGGCCCTTCATGAGGTGACTATAACCCTGGATCAATTTACAGAGGATGGCTTCGGAAAATCTCCGGTTTGGGGGGCTTTTGTAGCTGAAGTTAATAACGAAATTGTTGGGATTTCTTTATATTATGACCGGTTTTCGACTTGGAAAGGAAGAAGGCTGTATCTTGAAGATCTTGTAGTGACCGAAAAAATGAGGGGAAAACAGATAGGAAAACTTCTGTTTGATGCCACTTTAGAATATGGAAAAGCAAACCAGTACAGCGGAATGGTTTTCCAGGTATTGAACTGGAACGAGCCCGCCATTAATTTTTATAAGAAATACAGCCCGAAATTCGATAATGAATGGCTGAATGTTTCGATTGAACTGAAAGATTAGAAGTTAGAAGCTAGAGGATGGAAACTAGAGGAGTAGAGCGGTACCCCGAAACCCGCACTCGAATCTCGTAACCCGAACCCGCAACACATTATGGAAATAAAAGATATTGTAAAAAAAGTAAAGCAGATAGAAATCCGTACCAGAAAGAAGACGGAAGCTTCACTTATGGGACAGTATCACAGTGCTTTTAAAGGGCAGGGGATGACGTTCTCCGAAGTCCGCCCATACCAGTTCGGAGATGAAATCCGCAGAATCGACTGGAACAAGACAGCCCGTTTCCGCGAACCGTTCGTAAAGGTAATGGAAGAGGAAAGGGAGCTGACGATGATGCTCCTGGTAGATATTTCTGCTTCAATGGATTATGGTACAAAAGGTCAGCTGAAAAGGGAATATGTTGCAGAAATTGCTGCCAGTCTTGGATTTTCCGCAGCCGGAAATAATGATAAAGTAGGCCTGATCCTGTTTGCCGATAAAGTATATAAAGTAATTCCGCCCCAGAAAGGCAGAAAACATATTCTTTCCATCATCAGTAATATTCTGACAGCAGATTATGTCCCGGCTGTATCAAAGATCGATAAGGCAATGGAATATATGATGGGGATATTCAAAAGAAAATCTCTGGTGTTCCTGTTCTCGGATTTTGAAGATGAATATGACTCTAAAATGCTGCGTGTAGCTTCAAAAAAGCACCAGCTTTTAGGAATGAGGATTTATGACGAGAAAGATAATGAGATCCCCGATGTAGGCTATGCCCTCTTGTATGATGCTGAAACAGGAAAAGAAGTCTGGGCCAATACTTCCAGTGCAAGATGGAGGTACACATTTGCCGAAGCTCAAAAACAGAAAGTCCGGGCTCTGGAAGAAGACTTTGCTACCAGTTCGGCCAGTTTTATGAATATCAACACAGGTGCTGATTATTCAAAGCTGCTGTATAATTATTTCCAGAAGAAGTAAATTTAAAATAAATGAAGGCTCCGGCCGCAATTACAATCAGTTGAAATTGAAAAAAATACTTTTAATACTTTCTTTTTTAATCTGTGGGAACGCTTTTTCACAGATACTGTCTTCCAATTTGGAGAAGAAGACCCTTGCTTTAGGCGAAGTCAATCGTTTAGTCATTAAAATAGACAATGTTCACGAACTGCAAGTGATTTCAGCCTCCAAAAACGAACTGCTTCCCTTCCATTTTGAAGAAATTAAAGATAGCATTGGACAAAACCAGAATTCTTACGAAAGAAAAATTGAATTTTCAGTATATGAAGAGGGAAAATTTACCATTCCCGAGTTGGAATTCAATGTTGGAGGTAAGATCTTAAAAACCATTCCTTATGAAATAGATGTTGTGAATACTGCCCAAAAAGGTGATCAGATCAATGACATCATGAACAATAAGGATGTAAAGCTTGAAACAAAAGACTACTGGGAGCTCTACAAATTTTATATTCTTGCAGCTTTAGCGGTTATTGCCTTGATTATAGCAATCATTATGTTTGTCAAATGGGGTCGAAAATCAAAAAGCTCACCTGCTGTTGCCACTAATCAGACTTTAAAGGAACTGGATTCCCTGAAAAAGAAAAAATACATAGAAGGTGGTGATTTCCGTTCTTTCTATGTTGAATTAATAGACATATCAAGAAAATTTATTGCCAGACAGTATCACCTGCCAGCGGATGTTCTTCTTACCGATGATCTTATCGACGTTCTGAAAAAGAACAATACCATTTCCCAGGAAAATGAAAGAGTAGTGGAAGATGTCTTTTTAAGAGGAGATCTGGTAAAATTTGCCAAAACCTTCCCTGATCAGACCACGATGGAGAAAGATTTTGCTGATATCCGCGATTTTGTGAAGAGATCATCAAAAGATTTAGAATTTGAAAACTTAAGAAAGGATGTTTGATTTTGAATTTTACAGTCCGTGGTTCCTGCTGCTTTTCCTGCTGTTTATTCCCCTTTTCATAAAAGATGCAGGAGGGAAGCGGAAGAAAGGAATCAAAGTTCCTACGGTCCGGAATATGGATGACAGTGGAGGAATCCGTGCTGTGCTTGCTCTGCTTAAGATTTCAAAATATATTATTCTCTCCGCGCTGATTATTGCAATGGCCAGACCGAGAACATTTACAGTTTCCCAGGACAGGGACGATACCAAAGGAGTCGATATTATGCTTTCTATAGACGTTTCCCTGAGTATGCTTGCCAAAGATCTCAATCCGGACCGTATTACAGCATTAAAAGATATTGCTGTGAAATTTGTGGAAAAACGCCCGAACGACAGGATAGGAGTGGTAGCCTACGCAGCAGAGGCATTTACGAAAGTCCCGGTGACTTCGGATCATCAGGTCGTTATAGATGAAATTAAAAATCTTAATTCGGTAGGTCTTGAGCCGGGAACAGCTATTGGAGAAGGGCTTTCCGTAGCGGTAAACCACCTAATTAAAAGCAAGGCTAAAAGTAAAGTGGTGATTTTAATGACGGACGGGGTGAGCAATATCCAGAATGCAATACCTCCACAGCTGGCTGCAGAACTTGCCAAGAATAATAATATAAAAGTATATACCATCGGGATCGGAACCAATGGTTTTGCCCTGATGCCCACTTCCCAGGATATTTTCGGTGAACTGATCTTTACGGAAACGGCAGTGACGATTGATGAAAATACATTGAGAGAAGTTGCACAGGTTACCGGTGGAAGATACTTCAGAGCAACTTCCAACAGCAGCCTGGAAGAGATTTATGACGAGATCAACCAGTTGGAAAAAACGGACATTAAGGTTTCCAAGCTGTACAATTATGATGAATATTTTAAAATTTTCCTTTGGATCGCATTGGGAATGCTGTTTTTCGATGCATTGCTGCGATGGGTATTATATAAATTTTTAAGCTGATGAGTTGGTCGTTAGGAAATTACTGGTATTTATTATTGCTGCTGCTTTTGCCGCTGCTCTCTTTCTTTCTGATCCGTTTTTTGAGATGGAAAAAGAAAAGAAGGGAGATCTTTGCAGACAGCCGCTTTCATGACAGCCTATTTGAAAAAAGATCCGGGTTTACAAAATTCTTTCCCGCTTTATACCTTTTGGGAACGCTTTTTCTGATATTCTCGATCATAGATTTGTTGAATGGTTCCGAGGAGGTGAAAACCAATCAAAAGCTTAACAATGTCATCTTTATGCTTGACGTATCCAATTCAATGAATGCGGAGGATATTGATCCCAGCCGTCTTTCGGAAGCCAAGAATCTAATGACCGCCATGATGCAGAAACTTAAGAATGATAAGATTGGAATTGTCATTTTTGCAGGGGAAGCCGTTTCCATTATGCCGCTTACTACAGATTACGGTTCTGCGGAAACCTACATAAGTGCTGTAGAAACAAACTCAATGAAAATTCAGGGGACCGACTTCCTGAAAGGGATGCAGGCTGCTGTAGAGAAATTTAAAAATGTAAGCAAAGGCTCAAGAAAAGTTGTTCTGCTGAGCGATGGTGAAGATAATGAAGGCAATGATAACGCTGCGATACGGCTGGCCAATAAGGAAGGAATATCCATAACATCGGTAGGAATAGGAACGGATGAAGGCGCTCCGGTCCCGGAATACGTTTTCGGACAGCTGATGGGCTATAAAACCGATATGGACGGCGGAACGGTGATTTCGAAGAGACAGACGGAAGCTCTTAAAAAAATGGCGGAATCTACGGGAGGAGATTATATAGACGGAAATAACATTAATGAAGCACCGGATAAGATCATTGATGCCATGAACAGAAAATCTTCATCTGCCCAGACGCTGGTGAAATCTCAGAATGCCAATCATTACTATCAGTATTTTTTAATAGTTTCTATTTTCTTTTTCTTTTTAATTTATATCTTGAACCCGAAAAAAGATTTCAATATTTAGTTTTTATACTTTGTTTATCAAGATTTTAAATAAGTACTTTAACCGAACTTTAACAAATAGAAGTCTGTTTATTAACATATAAAGGAATAATTTTGCAGGTAATGAATACTAAAATCATTTTTTTATCGTTTCTTATTGTTTTTTCATTCTCAAACATATTGTTTGGGCAGGAAAACTATAGAACTTTAGTCTATGAAGGTAATCAGAAATTTAACGGAAAAGATTATGACGGAGCGTCATCCAAGTATATGGAAGCCGTAAAAGTGAATGAAAAAGATTTTACTGCTCATTATAACCTTGGGAATGCTTTATATAAAAGCAAGAAATATGAAGAGGCTAAAGCAGAGTTTGACAAAGCCCAAAAGCTTTCGCAGACACTGCCGGATAAAACGGCTGCTCTTCATAATCTGGGGAATACGTATATGCAGATGAATCAGCCGGAAAAAGCAGCTGATTATTATAAGCAGGCCCTGAAACAGGATCCTTATAATGAAGCAACCCGAAAGAACTATGAAATTGCCAAGCTGAAAGAAAAAGAAAAACAGCAGCAGAAAAACGAACAGAACAATTCCGGAAAAGGCGGTGGCGGAAATGATCAGAATAAAAATGATGATCAGAAAGGCGACAACAAAGATCAAAAGCAGAATCAGGGCAGCGGCCAGCAGAATGAAGGGAAAAGCGAGCAAGGAGACACTCCTAAGCAAAACCAGGATAATGAAGGGAAAATGCCTAAGAACCTTGAAAATGCTATATTAGATAAAGTGAACGAAAAAGAAAAAGAAACCGCCAGAAAAATCTTAAATAGGAATTCTTATTCGGTGCCGCAGAGCAACGAAAAAGATTGGTGATGCAGCAAAAACTGATTTACATATTATTCCTTTTGACCTCCGTAATTTCTTACGGACAGGTTAATCTTTTTATGGAGTCTGATAAATCAGAATACAACGGAAAGGATATTGTAAACCTTACCATTGTTTTAGAGCTTAACGGGATTGATCTTGAACCGCAAACCCGTTTTCAGCTTCCCGACCTTTCAAAATTCAATATTATAGGAAGCGGATCAATGACCAATACATTGATTGATCCTGCCACCAATACGCTGATTACCCAGAAGATTTCAAGAATTGCTCTTGAGCCTAAGAAAAAAGGTAAAATCAAGATCGGGTCTGTCCTGGTAACCGTTAATAATAGAATTTACAAGACGGAGCCTTTTGATGTGAACATCAAAGACATTATTGATAAAAGATCTCTTGCCAGCAATCTTTCTAATGAAGTCTATCTTAATATGGAGATAGAAGACCGCGAAGTATATCAGGATCAGCCTACAATAGCCGTATTGAAGGTTTATTCTAAAAATATGGACAACTTCAGGAAAGTGAAGGATGTTCATCTTCCCCGTCAGAATAATATCAATGTACATCCTGTCAGCTTCAATAAGTCAGAAATAGACCCTTCGGGATCAGGAAATATGGCTTCGCAGATTCTCGCTGTATTTATGGTGTTTCCTAATGAAGCAGGATATGTTGAGGTTCCGTCCGTATCGGCATCGGTAAGTACGTATTCCAATAAAAATAAAATCGTTTCCAATAAAGTAAAGCTTAATGTAAAAAGACTTCCTGAAGGATCGCCGGATTACTTTAAGAATGCGGTTGGAAACTTTAATGTGAGTGTTTACAACGCATCAAAGGAGAAAATAGAAGTTAAAAAACCGATTAATGTAGTAGTGAAAGTTTCAGGAGAAGGCAATCTTCCGGATATGCATCTTCCTAAGATTGTTTCCTCACCCGATTATGAGGTGTTTGCTCCTAAAATTACCTCTAAAGTCGTTCCCGGCACTACAGGAATGAAAGGGGAGATTTTGGCTAATTATGTTGTCATTCCTAAAAAGGCAGGTGCCATTTCGATTCAGACTGAGAAATTTGCATTCTTCGATCCGGCCAGCCGCGAATATGTGGATCTTGGACAGAAAACGCTTGATCTGAATGCTTTTTCCCACGACCAGATCCTGGAGTCGCGCACTACTGTTGAAAAGGTAAATGAATATACCAACACGCTTCTTGAGACGGTTGACACACCGGTTCTGAAAACAACGACCTTTAAAGTAAAAGAAAAAAGTAAATTCCACTGGAATATCCTTTTAACCAATATTTCTATTCTTGTCGGGTTATTTATTATGTACCTGCTATTCAAGACTTGGCAAAAAAAACGAGCGTTAGTTAAAGAAACAGCATCCCCGAAACCGCTAGGTTCTGTGGCTGAAACGGAAAAAGAGATCAGAGAAACGCTGAAAACGGATATTAATGATTATTTCAGCTATTTGGAAAATCTTAAAGATAATGAAGATTATCAAAAATTCTTTGATACCCTGGAAGAGATGGATATTGACGTAAGAAAACAATATTTTCAGAGTTCTTCCCAGGATTTCAAACTCTTCCTGGAAAGTTATAAAGGTTCTGCGGTTGCTGAAGAATACAGGAATCTGTTACAAAGGATTCAGGTGGAGAAATACTCCCCTTTGAAATCTGCAGAAGGAATGGAGGATCTTTTAAAAGCAGTTGTTAATTTGTATTCACAGATTAGCAAATAATCAATTTTTTTTCATATTTTTGCGAAATTTTTAATTACAAAGAGATGGAAATACTTAATGATTTCTCTATTAAAGAGATTGTTACCTGCTTTATGGTTCTTTTTGCCGTAATTGATATTATTGGTTCTGTTCCTATCATCGTAAGCCTTCAGCAGAAGTTTGGACAGATAGAAGCCGGAAAAGCGTCTATTACTGCCGGACTGATCATGATTGTTTTTCTTTTTGTAGGAAATAAAATCCTTAAGCTGATAGGAGTAGATGTGAATTCGTTTGCCATTGCCGGTGCTTTTGTGATTTTTGTCATAGCCCTTGAGATGATCCTGGGTATAGAGATCAACAAAACGACTGAAGCTAAGGCCGCATCCATCGTTCCTATTGCGTTTCCGCTGGTTGCCGGAGCAGGAACCCTAACGACAACGTTATCCCTTAGAGCTGAATTTCACGATATTAATATTATTTTAGGAATTGTTCTCAACACAATTTTCGTATATTTGGTGCTGAAATCGGCGAAGTGGCTGGAAAACAAAATGGGGGAGGCTACCCTGTCTATTCTTCAGAAGGTTTTCGGGATTATCCTTTTAGCGATTTCAATAAAATTATTCACCGCTAATTTTGCCCAGTTGGTGCAAAACTATATTAATTTTTAAGTATCATGCAGAAGTTTTATAAAGTATTTCTAGTTGTATTTATCGTTTTCATTGCCATCAATCTTTATGCATTAGACTGGCAGACAGACCTTTTATCAGAAGATAACCTGAAGTTTGTGTTTTCAATTGCTTCAGCAGTTATTGGCCTTATTTTGCTTTTTGTATTGGATACATGGAGCAGGATTGGAGCTAAAAAATAATACAGAATCACATTATTCTATATAACAGACCTCTTTCTTTGGAAAGAGGTTTTTTGTTTTCTGATGGAAGGTGGCTGAGACTCTCGAAGCTACCGCTGTTACGAAAAGTTGTTGAATGTGGCTTCGAGTGCCTCAGCCACCAGTAATTTTGTATAAAGTTCTAATGATGGCTTTTAAGTTTAATAAATAAATGAGAGAAAAGTGCAAGTAGAAAAAGTCGTGGGTGGCTGAGGTTCTCGAAGCCACCATTACCTTAAAAAACAACCAGATTCTTCAAGATCGCTTCCGATTTCAGTTCCGTTTCCCTCCATTCTTTTTCCGGGCTGCTCTGGGCTGTGATGCCGCCGCCAACAAATATATGTACAGAATCTTTGTAAAGCCTCGCACATCTTAAATTCACAAAATACATTACACTTTCATCCGTCTCTACTTTAATAAAACCGGAATACAGTTCGCGGGGAAATTTTTCAAGTTCCTGAATACTTCTTCTGCAAAAGTCCTTTGGAATTCCACAGACTGCCGGGGTAGGATGGAGTTCATTAATGAGGCTGTCCAGATCTTCAGGATGTATTTGGGCTTTAAAATCAGTTCGCAAATGTTTGATATTTCCTGAAATATGATCGTAAGTGTTTGATATTTCTATATTTCCGGAATAGTTTCTAAGCGTATCCTGAATATAGGAAGTTACAGGCTTCTGTTCTTCAATTTCTTTTTCTGTCCATTCTTCAGAAACGGGAAGTGTTCCTGCAAGGCTCATGGTTTCAAATTCATGAGTTGTTTTGTTGAATTTTCCCAGGGTTTCTGAAAAAGCTCCCATCCAGGCATTTTGTCCGTCATTAAAAATATATCTGAACGCATTGGGATAAGAGGTGCAAAGTTTTCTAAAACTCTCTTTAAAATCAATTTGATTAAAATCCTTAAAGATATTTCTTCTTGAATATACAAGTTTTGGAAGCTTATGATCTTTAATCACGGTAATAACCTGATGAAGACGGTCGATATATTCTTCCCTGGTTTCTGCATTGAAAAAGCTTTCGTCTTTCAATAAACTTTCACTGGTAATGATATCCTTTTCAAACTTTTCGGAAGCGTCGATAATACCACCTTCAAAACCGATCTGCCTTAAGAGGTCAAAAGAATGAAACTGAACGGATTCTCCGTTTGATTTCTGATCAGTGGAATATAATTTTTCGTCGAAAGGAAGTTTGAAATAAATCATGAGCTGTGGATAGGTTTTGAAAAATCACCGTCCAAAAATAACAGGGAATTTCCGGCAATTTTCCTTTCAGCAAAGGTATTACTAGTCTTAAAAATGTCAAAATTTAAAGACTGTTTTTTAACGAAACATTTCTCAGTTCTGAAATAAAAAAATACCCAATTTGTTTGAGTCTTTATATTATGCTGATATTTTAGGATTTATCTCAGGAGAATATTGTTCGTCATCGTTGTATGGTTGATGAGTACTCCTTTTTCATCCCTGATCTCTATTTCAGAAACATGCATTGTTTTTCCTTTTCTGATGAAACGGGCTGTGGCTGTTACGATCCCGTCTTTTTTACTTTTAAGGTGGTTGGAATTGATATTGGTTCCTACCCCGTAATATTTACTACCGTCGATGAACATATTGGAGAGGCTTGAACCTAAAGTTTCCGCCAGCACACAGCTTGCTCCTCCGTGAAGAATCCCGAATGGCTGATGTACTTTTGGCTGCACCGGCATTGTAGCAGTCAGGGTTTCATTTTCAACGTCAATATCTATGAATTGTATTTCAAGTGTTTTGGCTAATGTTACCCCGTTTCCCCAGGAGTTTAAGAACGTAAGGAGCTCTTCTTTGGTCTGACCTTTCATGTTATAAATGATGAATGATAAATGATAATTGATTCAATAAGTAAAAGTAATTTTGCTAACTTCTAACTTCTAACTTCTAACTTCTAACTTCTTCTTCGCTGCCGCTGCCCATGATATTCGGATTCCAGTTTGCAGGAATTTTAGGGACGATGTCATATTTTACATAGTAATCCTGAATTTCTGCCATAATCTCGGAAAACGGAACTGAAGCAATTCTTTCGTAGGGGATGGTATAGCCCAGATAAACAATTTTTCTTTTGAAATCACCTGCGGCCAGTACAATAGGAACTTTTGCGGCCAGGGCCATATGATAAAATCCTTTTCTCCATTTCGGAACCCAGCTTCGGGTTCCTTCAGGGGTAATAACAAGACTGAAATCTTCCTTTTCAAACTGCTTGGCAACAAAATTCACCAGGTCGTTTTTCTGGCTTCTGTCGATACCAATGCCCCCAAGACCTTTTACAACACTTCCGTACCATGCTTTGGTGTGGGCATCTTTAATGATAATTTTCAAAGGCTTTTCTAAAGACCAGTAGGCAAGATTTCCCAACAGATATTCCATATTGTGGGTATGGGGTGCCACCACAAGGATACATCGGTTAAGACTTTTTGCATCACCTTGCAGCACGACTTTCCAGCCCAGCATCTTTAACATCAGTTTACCTATCAGTTTTTTCATATAGCTTTAGATTAAAAACAAAAAAGTATAACCAATTTGGTTATACTTTACAAATATATTGAAATATTATCGCTCTTAAAACAAACCGCTGATTAAATCTACGATTTTCATAACAATTTCTAATGCAACTTGTACCATGGTTAAGGTGTTTTTTAATGATTTGGTTAATTATTTTTTAACTATACGAATGTATGACATTTTTTTAACATAGCGAACTAAATAATAAGATTTTTTTGTAATCTCTGAGAGAAGAAGAGTGTGAATTTCAAACGGTTGCCTTCCATTCACACCTTCTGCACTCTCTGAAGTTAATTATTTAGTTTGTATGGAAATTTCGTCTTTTCCGTCTTTGATTTTGATGTCTACGTTTTTGTTCATCTTTTTGATGCTAGACTTCATGGAATCAATGACCTGGTCAGCCTGTGCTTTCGGAACTTTTTTACCGTTGATGATCAGGCTGTCTTTATCATCAGAGTTATATTCTATTGTAGAACCATTTACAGAAATTTTATTTTTTTCTATTCTGATGTTTCCGTTTTCATCTTCGTCCTGATCATCATCATTGATTCCGTCTCCGTTTAGATCGCCATCAAAATCCATTCTGTCCTTTTTTAATGGGATTACTACTGATTTTGCAGGAATGACCAATTCATAATCAATACTGTAGTCTCTGAATCTGTGCTCGTAAGGATATTTTACGTAGTTCGGAAGAATTATTTTGTTGTTTACAATTTCTACAGGAACGCTTACATTCAATGGAAGGTTGTATCCTTTTGCTTCTTTTTTAATAATTAAATAAGGAGTTTTGATATCAGCCTTTCTTGTTACATCTACATGAATCCAGTCTTTTTCGAACACAGAGACTTTATCAGAATAAAGATCGTCGTCATAAGCTTGGAAGTTCTGAGGAATCGTTACCTGCTTTACATCCACATATAGAGTGTCTGAAGTGGTATTGATAGAAACTTCTTCTGTATCTTCCTTGTGTCCTTTCAGGAACATTTCTTTTTTAGCCATGCTTACTCCAAAGAATGTTCCCAAACATATTACTGCTAAGAATAATGCTCCTAAAACCCAACCGATATTTCTTAATTTGGTTTTTGGTGAAAAGATCTTAATACTTAGCAGGCTGAAAAGAACGGCAGGAATTAAAGATCCAACAATAATTAATGCTAAAAATACATTGTAAAGCCCATCATTATCAAGAAGAAATTTCATTTCATCAGCTCCGGGAAAGTTGGAATCAATTCCGAAAAGACCAAAGACTACAAATACACCTATAATGCTGCTTACAGCCATAAATGCGAAGAAGATTCCAATGATATATTTTAAAACATTCCAGATTCCGCTTCCTGCATTGCTGATGTAAGGCTTGTTTTCAGTGTAGATTTCACCTGCTCTGGTTGTTGTCTCGTTGGCAAATTGCACAATTTTACTAGATTCTTCCTTTAAATTATCAAAATTCAATGGTTTTCCTTTCATTTTCAGAAAATCTGAAGCAGTCTCTGCTTTAGGTAATACTGCCCAAAGAATAAAATATAAAAGGACAATTAAAAACGAGGACCCAGGGGCAACCCAAAGAAAAAGAAATGCACCTACCCAAATTAATCTCATCCAAGTGATGTCCATACCAGAGTATGCGGCTAAACCGGCACAAACTCCTGCAATCTTTTGTTTTTCAGGGTCACGGAACAATTGCTTCTTATCAGAATAGGTAGTTCCTGTAGTATTTTGTCTATTGGTGTTTTTTTCAGAATAGTAAGCCTCTTCCTGCTCTTCAATCTTTTCAGGAGTACCGATCTGAGCAATTACTCTTTCTACGTCTCCATCGTTGATGACTTCTCTTTTACCTAAAGAATCTTTGAAGATTTCAACCATTCTGATTTCTATGTCATGCATTACCTCTTCTGCTTCTGAAGCGTCTAATGAGCTTCTAAGAGCATTCAGGTAGTCGCTGAGCTTTATATATGCGTGTTCTTCTATAGTGAAAGAAAAACCTGCGAGTCCTATTGAGAGTGTCTTGTTCATAGCTTTGTTTTTTAATTTTTTTGTGTGATTTGGTTTACTGAATCTGTCAGTTCTGCCCAGGTATTTTGAAGTTCGTCCAAGAAGAGTTTTCCTTTTTCTGTGATCTGGTAATATTTTCTTGGTGGTCCTCCGGTAGATTCTTCCCATCTGTAGGAAAGGAATTCGCCATTTTTCAGTCTTGTAAGGAGAGGATAGAGGGTTCCTTCCACTACATCCAGTTTTCCTTTTTTAAGTTCATCGATTAGGTCGGAAACATACATTTCGCGATGATTGATGAGACTTAAAATACAGAATTCCAGAATTCCTTTACGCATTTGCGCTTTGGTATTTTCAGTATTCATCTTTAATAAGTTTTGTTAATTAGTTATAGTTTCAGAATAAATGTTCCTAGCTAGTTGAACCTATTCTGATTTTACATTACAAAGATATGTAAATAAAATGGTATTATGCAATACAAAGTAGTGAAATTATTTTAATATTTAATTTAATATATTGATAATCAGTGATATAATTTTCATGTAAAATTTCCTTTGTATTTAGATTGAATCAAAATCAGTCCTGAAATTTTAAATTTTTGTATTTTTGAATGAGATTTTACAAAAAGAATTCCGTAAAATTATTTAAAATCAAAGCACAACCCAGATGAATCACAAAATAGTATTGTCTCTTATTCTTTTCGGAAACTTTTATTTTGCTCAGAACCAGTTCGAATTAAAAGATGCTTCAAAGAATTATGATGTAAAAATCAATGTGGAAACCTGCGAAAACAATGAATGCAGTGGAAAATCAACTGTTGAGCTGCTGGATAAGAAGACTTCCGTAAAATTCCAGACCTTAACTTCAGAGAATTTAAACTTCTATCTGAATGAAGACCAGAAACCTACTGCAAATATCATTCAGTTATATAATGAACAAAGCCCGTTGATTTTTGATGATTTCAATTTTGACGGAACAGAAGATATAGCCGTCAGAAACGGAAATGAAAGTGGGTATGGAGGACCTTCTTATGACGTCTATGTATTCAATATCACTAAGAAGAAATTTGTTTTAAGCGATGAATTAACAGCTCTGGCTTACGAAAATCTGGGAATGTTCAATACGGATTCTGAAAGAAAAAGACTGATTACCTATTCAAAATCAGGCTGCTGCTGGCATCTCACAACGGAGTATACGGTAGTTCCGCAACGCGGATTGTTTAAAGTATATGAGCTGGAAGAAGATGCAACCGGTGGCGAAACAGTAAAAGTCACCAAAAAAGAATTTATCAACGATAAATGGATAAAGAATATTAAAACCTATCCCATCAACGAATATTATAAAAATTAACAATGAAGATACAGAAGGAAATCGATTTTATCCTGGCAGTGGACGCCCTGAAAAATGTACAAAGGAGAAATTATAATGCCGATGATTCCAGAAGGGAAAATACGGCAGAGCACTCATGGCAGATCATTATTCTGGCCCAGATTCTTTATCCATACGCTAAAAACCGTGTAGACATTGATCTTTTACGTGTCATAAGAATGCTTTCTATTCATGACTTGGTAGAAATAGAGGCAGGAGATACTTTTCTTTTCGATGAAAAAGCAATGGTAGGAAAATTTGAAAGAGAAAAAGTTTCAGCTCAGAAAATTTTTGGAATCCTGGACGAACCTTTACGCACAGAATTTTTTGAACTATGGCTTGAATTCGAGGAAGAAAAGACCCCGGATGCTATTTTTGCCTGCTCAATCGACCGTATTATGCCGTTTATCCTGAACTCGCATACTTCAGGAAAAAGCTGGACGGAAGCTGGCGTTACCGAAAAGCAGATCAGAAATATGCTTGAAAATGCTATCACAAGAGCATCAGATGAAATGGGGGAGGCCTTTGAAATGTTACTGAGTAAAAGCCTGGAGACTGAGAAAGTTCTCAGATAGTTTTAAAGAAATTGAATTACTAAAAAAAAGGTTTCGGGCGGCCGCAGGCCGCCCGAAACCTTTTTTAAATCAGAATTAGTTACATGATCCTGATCGGCTTTTTAAATTCGTCAATAGCCACAAACGTAAAATCTCCCACAATGGCTCTTTCTCTTTCATAAGAGTACATCTGTTCCGTATAGATTTCTACATTCACTTTCATACTGGTTTTTCCGACATAGGACACCTTTCCGATCAGTTCTACAATCGTTCCGGCAGGAATAGGTTTTTTGAAATCGATCTTATCGCTGCTTACGGTTACCACTCTTTTCCTTGCAAAACGGGTTGCGGTGATAAAAGCAACTTCATCCATCAGCTGCATGGCCGTTCCTCCGAAAAGAGTATCGTAGTGGTTGGTAGTGTTTGGGAAAACCGCTTTAAAAATTCTGGTTTCGGATGCTGCAATTCTTTCTTCTGTAGTCATATTTCATTATTAATTAATGCGAAATGAAATATATTAAAATAACAGAGCAGTGACAGGAACGTGAGAATTCCTGAAGCAGTCCATCAGATCAATAACTTCAATCGCGAAAGTTTCTTGTTTAAAGAAATAGGCAGGTCTCCTGACTTGTAACATCTTTTACCTCCTTCCCGTGCCTGCACAGTGGATCCGTGGTAAAGACTTCAGTTACTTACAGTTGCGCGACAGTCCGTGATTTTCACACGGTTCCCTTTTAATCTGCGTTAAGCAGAACCGGTTTCTGTGATGAATGAGCGTTAAAACTTTTTCAGGGCAAAAATAAGAATATTACAGAAAAAAACGGCAATTATTCCGGACTATTGTAAATAATCTGGCTCATTACCCTTCCTTCCTTGATCGTCCAGAGAGTGGTGTACCTGTTTTCACCGGAACCATTGATCATATAAAGGTAGATATGGTCATTATCAAGAGCAGTTACCCCGATATTGTTAAAATCCATGGTAGGCTGAAACATATTTTTTATGGCTTCCCTTACAAAAACAGAACCTCTTCCGGGCTGCTGAACCCTAATGGATTTGATCTCCATCATCCCTTCCGGAAGTGCATCTTTGATTCCCCACGGCTTTACTTTATCGATGGTAAGAATTTTTCCGTTTGCATCTTTTTCCTGCTTTCTGTAACCCGCATTGGAAGGGTAGACATCAATAACAACCTTCGTTCTTTGAGCTGTCGGTATTTTCGGATTGCTGTTGTCTGTGAAAATAAGTGATTTCCCGTTCTTGGATTTTGAAGGTGTGAACTGAGGAAGCTGATCGATGAAGGCAACACGTCCCTTATTGACCATTCCTTCTTTCTCAAGATTCTCATATCTCACAAAAGGCTTTTCATCGTCCTGTTTTTCAGGATATTTGATCCAGATCCATTCCGTTTCTCCCGGTGCAGGCTTTACATAAACAAATACATCACCTTTACGCATTCGGATTTTGTCCACGATTTTTCTGTAGTCATCCTTGTGAACACGTACATTGGCGTAGCCTTCCTCAGCTTTTACAACGCCGAAAGGAACTTTACTCTGTCCCTTGACAAATGCTAAGGAAAAAAGACTGAAAGAGGATAAGTACAATGCTTTGTTTATGGAAATCATTCTATGAAATTTTTAATCCTTCAAATATATAAATTAAATGCTTTTTTGCTCAGTAAAATATAACGGTAATTGATTAAAATTATCAATATTTCCTGAAAAGTGATATGAAACTTATTATTGGGAACCTAGTCTCAATTGATCTAGCTTTTTGGAAGATACTTAAATTGCTGCAGTTCTTTAACATCTTTTACCTTTCTCAGGTAAGTTTCAGACAGAAGGTAAATATCGTCAGCCATATCCAGAATAACACTGTAGTTATGATCAGAGATAATGATTCCCTTATTTTTTGATTGGGATTTAATGATTAATTTCAATTCTTCCACAGCTTTTGGAGAAACCCCACTGAAAGGTTCGTCCAGAAGAATAAATGCAGAGTCGCAATAGATAATGATCAATGTTTCAACAATTCTTTTTTCGCCGCCTGAAAGTTTCCTGGTCGTTTTATCCAGAAATGGCTGTATCATTTTTAAACCGCACAGAAGTTCTGTATTTTCTTTAGTACAGAATAAAGGGATAAGTTTTCTGATCTTGTATTCTTTGGGTAGAAAGGAAGACCGTTGCGGCAGATAGGCAATTCTGTTTTTTCTGTCAGACTGGTTTTTAAGAATAGAATCATTAAACTTAATAAACTGTGTATCTCCTTTTACAGTTCCAAAGATAATTTCCATCAGGGTAGATTTTCCACTGCCGGATGAACCAAAGAGAGCCGATATTTTTCCTGTTTCGCAGTTTAAATAAACATCCTGTAAGATTTTCCTCTGGCCAAAGGATTTGGTAACGCTGTCAACGTGAAGCCTGTTCATAAGAATTTTGTCATGATTTTAATAATTAAACCTAACAACAAAGTGAGCACCCACAAAAAAAGTTTCGAGAAACCGAAATGGGCATAAAAATAATATTCACTTTTAAGTCTGATATCATAAATAAAGAAATGAAGAAGCGGAATGATCAGGAAAAAACACAGTCCGAAATTTTCAATACTGAACTGACTTAAGAAAGAGATCAAAAGTGAAAATAAAATAGCTGGAATGATTAGCTTTCTGTAAAAAATCCAGAGAACTGATAGATTTTTATCCATAAATCAAAAGTAAAACAAAATTCGGTTGGATAAGATTAATGTTTCAGGAAAATAAAAACAGCACTGAAACCACAGCGCTATTTTATAAATAAGTAGTAATAAGTCTTCAATTAATAATTGCCTCATCAATCATCAAATCGCCACATCATCCCATCAACAAATCAAATCCTCTCCAATTCATCCGCATTAATCGTCGTCTTGAAAGTTCCGTAATTTACGATTACTTTATTTTTTGAAATTTTTTCAATGGTTCCAACGCTGGTGCTTCCTGCAATACGTACGCGCTGACCTTCTTTCATCCAGACGGCACGGTCGGTTTTGCGTTTTTCTTCCAGCTTTTCATTGGTTTCGGCAATCTTTTCGATCACTTCTTCCTTTTTAAGCTGCTGCGTAATTTTTCTTTTCACCACCTGAAGACGTTTAGATTCATCTTTATCAGCACCTATTTTCCTGAATTTCTCCTGTTCAAGCAGCTTCACGAAATCTTTCACGACATCTTTCCTCGATTTCCCTTTTACATAACTGTCGATGAACGTTTCAATCTTGTTCCCGAACTGAAGCTTACGGTGTTCCTCTTCATACAGTTTCTGGAAATTGAAAAGCTTTTGCTGCAGCTGTTCGTTCAGTTTCTGAAGATTATCGCGCTTATCTTCTACGGATTCCTTTCTTTCTGCGAGATCAGTTTTCAGTTTTTCAACCTCAAACTTTTCCTGCTGAAGTTTTACAATCGTTTTATCCAGGTTCACAATGTCGTGTTCCACCTTCTTTTTTGCTGCATGGATGATAAACCTTGGAATTCTGTTTTTTTCTGCAACTTCAAAAGTAAATGAGCTTCCTGCCTGTCCCACTTCCAGTTTGTACATGGGCTCCAGCGTTTCCTCATCAAAAAGCATCGCCGCATTTTCAGCATGCGGAAGCTGTTCTATCACGAGCTTGATGTTCGTATAGTGAGTGGTGATGATGGCAAAACTCTTCTTATCATAGAAATATTCCATGAAACTTTCTGCCAGTGCGCCTCCAAGTTCAGGATCAGATCCCGTCCCGAATTCATCAATTAGCAGCAGGGTATTACCATCAGCTTCACGAATAATTCCAGCCATTTTCTTCAATCTTGAAGAATATGTCGAAAGATGGTTTTCAATCGACTGGTTGTCACCAATATCCGTCATGATCTTTTCAAAAAAGAACATTTCAGATCTTGGATGTACCGGTACCAGAATTCCGCTCTGGATCATCAGCTGAAGCAGTCCAACGGTTTTAAGGGTAATGGATTTCCCTCCTGCATTCGGTCCGGAAATACAGATAATTCTGTTTTGATCCGTTAAACTCAAAGTTTGTGGGAAAATAGTCTTGTTTTCTGCCTTATTTCTCAACCATAACAGCGGATGAAATGCATCTTTAAGCTTTAATGTTCTGTGACGGTTGATCTTAGGAAGGATTCCGTTAACCAGTTCTGCAAATTTTGCCTTTGCTCTTGTAAGGTCAAGGTCGAAAATATAGACCTGGTATCTCCACAGCTGGGGCTGGAACTCAGCCAGTTCAGCAGTAAGCTTTCTTAAGATCTTGTCAATCTCTTTTTTCTCTTCCTCTTCACTTTCACGAAGCTTAAAGTAATGTTTTACCACACTGTCCGGCTGGATATAAGTAATAGAACCGGTTTTTGAAATTCCCAGAACTCTTCCGGCCACCCTTTTCTTGAATCCGGATTTTACAGCTAAAACCCTTTGATCCTCAATAATCGTTTCCCGGATATCATCCAGAAATTCACTTTGCCCGTAATTGAACAGGGCACGGTTGAAATTCTCCTGAATGGCTTTTTTAGCCACCTGAATTTCAGAACGGAGCTCCTTCAGAACAGGAGAAGCATCACTTTTTACTTCCCCAAAACGGTTAAAGACCTTATCTATCTTATCAATAATCTCTTTTTTGAATTCCAGCTCAGAAACATCTTTTATCAGGTTAGGAAAAGTGTCGGGCATGGTTGGGAAAAACTTCTGAAGCTTTCCTATCTGTTCAGTTAAGGTTTTTATTTTGATGAAAGCACTGTTTTCCAGACGGTAATTCTCGATCAGCATTAATTTCAGCTCACTTTCGATATCTTCGTATTCATCGAACGGAATTGCATTTGAACTTTCAAAACTCGAAAGATATTCCGACGTTTTTTTCAGGGAAAGTTCCGCCTCGTCAATTTCCATGGGACGAAGTTGAAGAATTTTTTCTCTCGTTTTCGGAGAATACGCAAATGGAGAGATCTCCGCGAGCAATTGCGGAAACTCTAATTCGTTTAAATCTTCTTTATTTATATACACCCTGCAAATTTAGTGAGAAAATGTGATTATTACGTATATTTGAGATATTTACAAAATTTGACCCCGAAATATTCTAGAATTAGATGGAAAGAATTGATAGGAAAATTTATAATTCAGAAAAATTATTGGTAATAAATAACGAAATAATTGACTGGAACTTAGAAAAGCGCCATGGTATGCAGAAATGGAGAGCACACGATCGCTATGGTTTCATTGAACTGAATCTTTATGAATTAGAAAATTATAAGAATGAAATAAATAAAGGATTTCCGTCTGATTACTGTTCAAATATTGATTGGAAAGTAGATGAAAATATATTTCCAAAAGGACTTTACCATCTTCATCTTGAAGAAATAAAAGATTATGCTGATTTTATTACTTCTTATATTTCAGCACTTAAAGGGAAACATTTAAATTTTATTTTTGAAATAACTTTTGCAGGTTTTCACATTATTGACAGTTTCCGGAAAAATACTTATGGAAGAGCTTTAATTGAGGCTTTCATAAGCTGTTTTAATCAGGAAAGCTACAATGCAGGGAAATCCTATAAAGAAAAATACCATTCGCCTGAGGAAATAGAATATCAAATGTCACATTATAAAAATGATTAAAACCGAACGCTTAATTTTAAAAAACATCAACGAAACCGATGTTGAAGATATCCTGAGGATTCGCAGTAATGAAGTTATCAACCAGTTTTTGGCGAGAAATCCGCCTAAAAACAATTATGATGCGCTTCAGTTTATCTTAACCATTAAGGAAAGAACTCAAAATAATCAAACAATTTATCTGGGAATTTCTCTAAAAGATCAGCCTAATCTTATCGGAACGATCTGTCTCTGGAACTTTTCTGAAGACAGAAAGACGGCCGAAGTAGGGTATGAACTCTTACCTGAATATCACAGAAAGGGCATTATGTCGGAAGCTTTAGAAGCAGTTTTAGAATTCGGATTTAATGAATTGCATCTTCAGGAAGTAGTAGCAATGACCCACAAGTCCAATATAAGCTCGAAAAATCTTCTGCTGAAGCATCATTTTGTTTTGGAAGAGGAGAGAAAAGATGAAGACTTTCCTGATAATTTGGTTTTTAGCTTGAGAATTTAAATCCATTAAACTTTACAGTCAGAGACAGGCGAAATTTGATATTGCAGATATTTAATTTTATATTTGATTTTTTATCAGACTAACCATGAAAAAAGTTTTAATAGGTATTGTGGCATTGGCCGCTGTTTTCTTTGTTATTCTTCAGGTCTTCACCTGGTATAACGGAAATAACATCATGAGTAATCAGGCTGTTTTCAAAATCTATATGGACGTAAAAGATGAAGATATGGATGAGTATTTTGGAGTAGAGAAAGGCACATACGATAAAGAAAGTCATATGATTGTTTGTAATCTTCCTGTTCAGCCTGAACCATTTAAACAATACCAGCAAGTTGTTGACTTTGATATTAACAGTATCGACTGTAATGAGAAATATGTCAAAGGAGACTATGTGAAATATGACAAAACTGAGCTCACCGATGATCAGAATGCTACACTTTTTATAATCAATAAAAACTATTCGCGGCCTGTAGGAATGATTGATAATCAGCTGGAAGTTAAAAACAACGGGATTGTGGCTTCAAGACAGGTGCATCTCGATTACCAGATGGCAGCCATCAACCATATTGTTTTAGCCAAAGACAGAGTGTACGAATATTGTAATAAATAGATAAAAATGACCTGGACAGAAATTTTAGCACCCATAAAAAATACGGAATATTTTAAAAACCTTTGGGAAAAGGTAAAGCAGGAATATGCAACAACTAAAGTATTTCCACCTAAAAATCAGATATTCCGAGCGTTGGAAATTACTCCCTTTGAAGACGTTGAAGTGGTAATCCTGGGACAGGATCCTTATCATAATGATTATCAGGCTAATGGTTTGTGTTTTTCCGTTTCAGAACAGGTTGCCGCGCCGCCTTCTCTTAAAAATATTTTCATTGAATTAAAAGATGATCTAGGAATTGTAAGAACTTCAAAAGAACTGGATGATTGGGGAAAACAGGGTGTTTTATTGTTGAATGCAACTTTAACGGTTCGTGCGCACACTCCGAATTCTCACAAAGATCTCGGTTGGGAAAAATTCACTGATTTTATTATTAAAGAAATTTCAGATAAAAAAGAGAATGTTGTTTTCGTTTTGTGGGGTGCTTTTGCACAAAAAAAGGCCGAACTCATCGATCCGGCCAAGCATTTTATTTTGAAGTCTGCACATCCGTCTCCATTTTCTGTGTACAGAGGATTTTTCGGAAGCAAACCTTTCTCGAAAATTAACGAATACCTTATTTCAAAAGGGAAGAAACCTATTTCCTGGTAGTTTCCGATCTTGTTGCTCCGGTTTTGGTGAATTTAAGCCCTATTCTGTATTTTCCTTCCAAAGCTTTTGCCCCTCCGTCGGATTTCGGGAACGGGCTTACCTCTTCCAATGAAATCGTATATCCGTTGAATCCTTCAGACTGGTGGTAATTTCTTCCGGCATTATCCATTGTGGCAAGATTTAAGGTTACAGGTCTGGAAGTCGTGCTCATTACTTCTACCTGTGCTATGGCGACGCCTGCCCAGATGCAGTTGACCCCTTCAGGACAACGGCTGTCTTCAGAAATCCCTTTGAACGTAACATTCATTTGATATTTTGGAAGAAATTTATTTTCTCCCTGATTAAAATAAATGATACCTTCTTTTTCTGAAGCTTTCGTGCTTTTTGTACCGGCAGTTGTATCTGCTTTTACTTCCGGTTTTTTTGCCTTCTTCTGGGCATTGCAGCCTGCTAAGGTCAGCATTCCCAAACTTAATATAATGGCTTTATGAAACATATTTTTCTTTTTTGATGTGAATTTATTTAATCTGTTATAGCTGCAATCCCGGAAATCTGGCATCCTGCATTAAATTCCATCCTCATGCTTCCAGCTTCTATCTAAATTTTATTCCCTTTTGCTTAAATAACACCAAGCATATTCAATACTACTACCAAAAACATTGCCACACCTACCACAAGGCTGAAACCTGTTCCGTAAATGAAGCCGATAAATGCTCCTTTAGTCGACTGCAGGGCCTTATTCATATCCTTGCTGTCATGAAGAAGTTCCCCGATAAATACACCGGCAAACATTCCTACCAGAAACCCTAAAGGAATAGGGATAAAAATTCCCACGATGGTCCCGATGATTGATCCGATGCTTCCCCAGCGTGTTCCTCCATACTTTCTGTTCGTTTTTGCCGGAATTACATAGCTGAGTACTACAGAAATAAGTGTAAGAATCACAAAAGCCCAGATATAAATCATAGGAAGGTCTGCATCCGTTCCGAATTTATAGATCAGAAGACCGCAGATACTCAGTACAAGCCCCGGAAGTACAGGAAGAAAAGTTCCCAGAATACCGAGAACTAATAAAATAAGACAGAGAATATTAATTAAGGCTGTATCCATTCTTTAAAATTATCTATGCAAGATAGGAAAAAAGAAATTTTCAGGAGCCTTTTTCATATTTGGGATGAAAATTGATGGTCAATAGTTACATCATCATTCTTTATTTATAAATTTGCTGTAATGAAAGACGAGATACAGGACACGAAAAGCTTTTTGCAGGAAATAAGCGATCAGCTTTATATTTATATCAGCCAAGTCACACCCGGCGGTATGGATTGGGTCGTTCATATTATTGTTAAACTAGGGCTGTTGTGTGCCGTGTTTTTAGTAGTGGATTTTATCTTTAAATTTGCTATTAATTTTGTTTTCAGATTTTTTAAAAGTGATGAAAAATATCCGGTCATCCGGTCTGTTTATCAGTCTAAGATCTCCAATTCTGTGGCTCATTTTGCTGCACTTCTGGTTGTAGGAGCCGTCCATCCGTCCATATTTCCTGCCACAGCACTTCCTAAAACCAATATTTTCATCAACAGATCCATCAATTTAGGTTTGGTAATGATTCTGGCGGGAATGCTTTACAGATCATTGACGGGTTTCAGGTATTTCTTCACCATAAAGCAGGATTTTTATAAGATCATGGCACTGAATGCCATTTCGGAAACTGTAAAAATCCTGGGAATCTTCATTTTTTCCGTGGTAGGACTCTGTGTAATATTCGGGATCAAAGGAACTACTATCGTGGGAAGTTTAGGAGCCATTACTGCCGTACTGGTTCTTGTTTTCAGGGATACCATTTTAGGTTTTGTCACCGGGATCCATGTTGCTACCTCCAAAAATCTTAAAGTAGGGGACTGGGTAAGTATTCCGAAGTACAGCATCGAAGGAAATATTACGGATATAAGCCTTCTGACCACGAAGATCACCAATTTCGATAAAACAGTTTCAACCATTCCTACTTATGATCTCCTGACCACGGAGATTAAAAACCTTCAGGTAATGTCTGAATCCAATACCAGAAGGATCAAGAAATCTATTTATTTCAATATCAATTCTTTTAAATTTTTAAACGAAGAAGATATTCAACGGCTGAAAGAAATCAATCTGATTTCAGACTATCTGGAAGAGAAAACACAGGAAATTGAACAAGAAAAACAAAATCTGCAGCATAATGATAAAACCATTAATGGAAGACAGCTTACCAATATCGGGGTTTTCAGGTATTATGCACAGAAATATATAGAAAATGATCCTGATATAGATCAGAATGGAGCCAAAATGGTCCGCCAGCTGGATATTACCCCGCAAGGACTTCCGCTGGAAGTGTACTGCTTCTCAAACGATTCCAAGTGGGAACATTTCGAACAGATTCAGGCAGATATTTTTGATCATCTGCTGGTTGCTTCCAAGGAATTTGATCTTCAGGTAATGCAGATCAGTGTAAAAGTTTGATGAATCAATATTTATACAGATTTCTAAAATTAATTTAATTATGATAATAAAGGAAAAAGTCCGGGTATGCAATGAATGACTTCGAGCTTCCATCTTTAAACTTCCATCCTTATTATCCAACATCTCAATAAAAAATGACAAAACTAAGCGTAAACATCAATAAAATTGCGACGTTAAGAAATGCAAGAGGAGGCGAAACACCAAGCGTAACAGAAGCGGCAGTGAAAATCCAGGAATTTGGCGGACAGGGAATTACCATCCACCCAAGACCTGATGAAAGACATATTACCAGAAAAGATGTGTATGATCTGAAACCTTTGGTTACCACTGAATTCAACATTGAAGGAAACCCTCACCGCTCTTTTATTGATATGGTTCTTGAGGTAAAGCCGGAACAGGTAACGCTGGTTCCTGATGCAGACGATGCCATCACATCCAATGCAGGCTGGGATACCAGAAAGCATCTGGATTTCCTGACAGAAATTATTGCGGAATTTAAGAATGCGGGAATCCGTACCTCTGTTTTTCTTGATCCATTACCGGAACTTGTAGAATATGCTGCAAAATCAGGAGCCGACAGAATTGAGCTGTATACTGAAACTTACGCAAAAAATTATCTTACCAATAAGGAACAGGCTATAAAACCTTATTATCAAACAGCATTGGCCGCAACCGAGTTTGGATTGGGAATTAATGCCGGACACGATCTGAGCCTTGAAAATTTAAAATATTTTGCAGACAACATTCCCAATCTTCTGGAAGTTTCCATAGGTCATGCTCTAATTTCAGAAGCGCTTTATATGGGGCTTGAAAATACAGTTCAGGCCTACTTAAAACGATTGGCAAAATGGTAAAAAAGAAATTGGAAATTAGAGTTTAGAAGTTAGTGTTGAAAGTATACTTTAAATATTAACCCCAGCCTCTAATTTCTAGCTTCTAACCTCTAACTTCTAATTTCTAATATCTTAAAAATGGACATCTTAAACTCAAAAATATTTGGCGAAAACCTTACGGTAACGCCACTACTCGTATTTCACGGGCTATTTGGAATGCTTGATAACTGGGGAAGTTTTGGAAAAGACCTGGGTGAATACCTTCCCGTACATCTGATCGACCTGAGAAATCACGGCAGAAGTTTTCACTCCGAAAGCATGTCGCATGACGATCTGGCTGATGATATTGCCCGCTATATGGATCATTACGGAATCCAGAAAGCGCATGTTTTGGGACATTCTCTGGGTGGAAAAGCGGTCATGCAGTTTGCGCTGAAATACCCTGAAAGAGTAGAAAAGCTTATTGTAGTGGATATTTCCCCAAAAGCCTATCCTCCACATCATCAGGGAATCATTAAAGCCCTTGAGACCGTAGATTTTAATACGGTAAACTCAAGAAGCGAAGTAGAAACCGTATTGAGCCAGTATATTCCTGAAAAATCCACGATCCAGTTTTTAGCAAAGAATCTGTATTGGGATGACAACAAAAAACTGAACTGGAGGTTTAATCTTAAAACCTTATCGGAAAAATACAACGAATTTGTTTCCAATGCTGTTAAATTCGGAGTTTTCGAAGGCGATTCCTTGTTTATTGCAGGGGAAAAATCAAACTATATCCTTCCTCAGGATGAATACGGAATCAAACAACAGTTTCCGAAAGCTAAAATAGTTACGGTTAAAAATGCAGGACATTGGGTTCAGGCTGAGAATCCGGTAGATTTTGCGAAAGTTGTTAAAGAATTTTTGAATTTGAATTAATTTATTTCCGTTTTTCAACAGGTTTAGTTAAATTTTTCTTAAAATAAAAATATTATTTCCCCATGTGTTGAAATTTTTTGTACTTTAGTTTTGTATAAAAACTAAATATAATAACTTATGGAAAAGAAAAATTCAAAGAAACCATTCTTCGCTTCATTTTTAGAAAAACAAATCAGTGATCCTGAAAAAATTCAGGGTGGGGCAGTTACTACACCAACTACAGATATTGTTACTATACCTGAAAGGGATAATGTTACAACATCACCGTTTCTCGACAATGCAACAACTCCGTTAAAGGATCAGGTGGTAACCATGAAGTATCCGTCTGACAGTGATGAGTCCGGAGAGTTAGATATTCTTTAAAACGGAATAAAAACAATAACCCAACTCAAAGATTATGAAAGACGAAAATTCAAAAAAGAAGCCGTTTTTTGCCTCATTCTTGGAAAAGCAGATTAAAGATCCTGAAACCATTCAGGGTGGCGGCATTATTTCAAACACAGATAACGACGTCGTTACTGCACCTTCTGTTGATAACGTTACCGCACAGATTTTTGATCATGTGACTCATCCAAGCAAGGACCTTTTGGTAACCATGAAGTATCCTTCAGATGGTGATGATGATGTGGTCTAAATTTCTTCAAAATACAAATTACAAGTATATTTTCAACCAAAACTAAATTATTATGAAAAACAAAGATTCAAAAAAGAAGCCGTTCTTTGCTTCATTCCTGGAAAAGCAGCTTAAAGATCCTGAAACCATTAAAGGAGGCGATACAGGGATTATCACCGACACTTTAAAAGATTCCATCACAAAACCGTCTGTTGATGTGGTAACTTCGCCTAAAGATGATATGATGCATACGCTGAAATATCCGTCTGACGGAGATGATGATGCTCCAACTGTTCCACTGGACTAAGAACATGAATACTAATCGTATTAATACAATCATACCCAAGGAAACTTACCATTAAGTTTCCTTTTTTAATAAAAACCGGCAAATGATTCTCTGCATTACCCATTCACAGGACTTTTATAATATTGATCTGTTTTTTGCATATCTTGACGCTAAAAATATTCCGTATTTCAGGCTCAATTCCGACCGTATGAATCATTTCCAGAAGATCAGTGTGAATGAAGATTCGTTTGAACTGACCGATGAATCAGGAAATACGATTCATTCCGGAGATATTAAAGGAGTATGGCACAGAAAAGCCTGGGCGATACCTGTTCCCGAGGAACTGGATGAAGATTACAGGAAAATATTCCTGAGTGGTTACACCAGCCTTCGCTATAACCTTATTACTGTTTTAGAAAACATTCCATGGATCAATCCTTATGAAAATGAAAGAAAAATTGATGGAAATAAAATGCTTCAGCTGAAAATCGCCAAAGAAAATCATTTAACCGTTCCCGAAACTATTTTCTCCAATGATGAAGAAAAGATCACTGCCTTTTTTCATGAATTCTGCAACGGGAAAGCAGTCGCAAAACTGCACAGCCTGACGGCAAAAACCATGAATGGGGAAAATCTTATCTCAACAATGATCATTGAAGAAGATACCCTGGAGCATATTGCAGATATTGCGTATTGTCCGATGATCTTTCAGCCGTATATTGATAAAGAATATGAACTGAGGATCGTTTATATAGCCGGAGAGTTTTTCACTGGAAAGATCAATAACAGTGAAAATGCAGACTGGAGGGTGGCACAGGGGAACTATATCTGGTCAGCCTATGAACTGCCGGAAAATATCAAAATGGGCCTTGCTTCCATGATGGAAGAAATGGGGCTTTATATAGGAGCAATAGATATGATCAGAGGAAAAGATGGGGAATATTATTTCCTTGAAGTAAATCCGCAGGGAGAATGGGGAATGCTGCAGAAAGAGCTGGGCTTTCCCATCGCAGAAAGAATCGCCGACAATCTTATAAAAAGAATCAATAATTCATGAATAAAATATTAATCATTACGCATACAGCAGATAACTTTTCAATTGAAAAAGTAACAGAATATATAGAGAAAAATGGCTGTGAGGTCATCCGTTTCGATGTGGATCTATATCCTATACAAAATAAACTTTCAACGGTATATCAGGATGGAGAATGGATCAGTGTTCTTGAAACAAAAGAGGCAAAATACCGTCTGGACGACATTGCTGCCGTTTGGTACAGGAGAGCCTATAATATCGGAAGCGGGGTAAAAGAAGAAATGGATAAGAAATTCTATGGCGCTGCCATGGGTGAGATCCGCAATACGCTTTTCGGATTTATAGAGTCTGTGGATGCTTATGCACTGGGGAAACCGGGTATTTACAGAAGGCTGGACAGTAAAGAAGAGCAGCTTAAAATTGCAGTTAAATTAGGACTTAAGATTCCTGAAACCTGCCTCACGAACAACCCGGAAGAAGCAAGGCAGTTCATCCTTAAACATCAGAATGTGGTCGCTAAAATGCAGACCGGTTTTGCAATTTACGAAGACGGAGTGGAAAGTGTAGTCTTTACCAATGTTGTTAACGAAGACAAACTGGAGGAACTGGATTCGTTGGTGTATTGCCCGATGCAGTTCCAGAAAAAAATTGAAAAGAAAAAAGAACTTCGCGTTACCATTGTAGGACAGGATGTGTATGCTTTTGAAATAGATTCCCAGCAGTCTGAAGATGCGAAAGTCGATTGGAGAAAAGACGGGGTGAATTTGCTTACGAAATGGGTGAGAACAGAGCTTCCGGCAGATGTTGAAGCGAAACTTCTGGAACTTTTAGATGTATACAATGTGGATTATGGTGCCATAGACATCATTGTTTCCCCTGAAGACGAATATTATTTCATTGAGATCAATGCAGCAGGTGAATTCTTCTGGCTGGATAATCTGACGGAAGGAAACCAGATCTCCAAAAGTATTGCAGATGTTCTTTGTGATAAGGCTCCGAGAAGAAATAATATGGTCATGGCTTAAAAAGCAATGTAATTTAAATATAAAAGGCACAAAAGGTTGATATTAGCTTTTGTGCCTTTTTTGTGTTTAATAGCTGTGTGGAGTTGTGCTTAACCACCCCGTCAAAAATTCTTTGAATTTTCGCCACCCCTCCAGGGGAGGGGAATTGTGATCCGACAAATATCTGTCGTCTTAAAGAATTCAGTTTTCAAATAATTTAAGTGATCTTTATTTTCTACAAAGGTTTAAACTTATATTAAAGTGCTAAAAATATCCTTCCCTGTATTTAAAATTATAGTAATAGGAAAACCGGATACCTTAAAATGATAATATTGGTTAAATAAAGTGGAATTCTGCTTTAAAAATCGCAAATTTGCATAGGCAGTTTTTTATAAACTTTACAGGGGAAATGAAGAATTGCCGGATAGAAAATATTGTCATATTTTAGTCAGCAATCAAGTACATAATTAATGATTTTTGTAACGGGTGCAACCGGAATCCTGGGAAGGGTGATTGTTTTGGAACTTCTGAAAAAAGGAAAAAACGTTCGTGCCTCCAAAAGACCGGGCAGCAATTTAAACGATGTAAGGCATTCTTACAGCTTCTATACAGAGAATCCTGATGATTTTTTTAACAAGATCAATTGGGTAGATGTAGATTTTGATGATATTGATGCTCTTCAGGAGGCGTTAAAAAATGTAGATGAGGTGTATCACTGTGCCGCAAAAGTAGGTTTCCATCCTCGTGACGAAAAAGAAATGTACCACACCAATGTGAAAGGTACCGAAAATCTGCTGTTTGCCTGTGAAGGTTCGGAAGTGAAAAAATTTCTTCATGTAAGTACCATTGCTGTTTTGGATATTTTTAATGAAAAAGGAGAATTAGACGAAAATTCAGAGTTTAATCCCAAAGAAGAACATTCTGCCTATGCCATTTCTAAACACCTAGCTGAAATGGAAGTGTGGAGAGCTTCTGCAGAAGGGCTGAATACTATCATTGTGAATCCCGGAATGATTATTGGAAGCGGAAACTGGGGACAAAGCAGCGGCGATATATTTCCTACTTTTGAAAATAATAGCTTTACCTTTTCCGGTGGAACCAGCTATGTAGACGTCAGAGATGCAGCCAGGATTTCCATTCAGCTGATGGAGAAAAACGCTTTTGGAGAACGCTTTATTCTTATTTCTGAAAATAAAAGATATGCAGATCTTGGAAAACAGATCAGGTCCCAGCTTGGGTTGAAAGATGCAAAAGTCCTTACAAGATTTCAGTTGAATCTGGGGCGGTTAGCCAATATTCTTTTCGGCTGGCTGATTCCTAAGCTGAGAATCATTACAAAATCAAATATTGAAGCCATATCATCACTCAACATTATTTCCAATCAGAAAATTAAAAAAGAACTTGATTATCAGTTTATTCCTTTAAAAGAAAGTGTTGATTTTCATCTTAAAAATTATATTAACGACAAAAAGCTGAATTCATGAATCTTGCAGCAGCAATTATCCTTAAAAATGTAGAAAAACATCCGGTAAAATCAGCAATAGGCTTTAAAAAGAAAGATGAAGCCTGGAAAGAGCTGAGCTGGAAAAAATTCGGCGAAATCGTTTTTAAAACAGCAAATGCACTGAAAAATGCAGGAATTCAGGAAAATGATAAAGTAGCCATTTACTCAGATAACTCTTCCGAATGGATGACTGTTGATCTTGCTTCAATGGCCATTGGTGCCGTTACTGTACCTGTATATTCTACCAATAACGCAGAGCAGGCAGAATATATCATCAGTGATTCTTCGGCAAAAGCTGTACTTGTCGGCAGCCAGGAACAGTATGATGCCTGTCTGGAAATTTTACAGAAAGAAGAAAATGAACTCGAAATCATTATTGTTTCTAAAAAATCGGTTTGGATCAAAAAAGAATTTAATAGTTTTTACCTTGAGGATTTCATTGCAAAATCATCTCCCAAGCTGGAAATCTGTAAAAAAGAATATGACGATACAGCTATCCTGATCTATACTTCCGGAACAACGGGAACTCCTAAAGGCGTTATGCTTACCCATGGAAATTTTATCAAAGCTTTCGATTCCCATTTTGAGTTTTTTAAATTTAAAAACTTTGAAGAAGAACTGTCGCTGGCCTTCCTTCCATTAAGCCATGTCTTTGAAAGAAGCTGGAGTTTACTTTGCCTGTATGGCGGTGCAAGGGTATATTTCCTGGAGGATCCTAAAAATATTGCTAAAGCTCTGGAAGAAGTAAAACCTACCACAATGTGTGCTGTACCGAGATTTTTTCAGAAAGTATATGCTGGAGTTTTGGAAAAAGCGGAAGAAGGCTCATCGTTGAAGAAAAAGATCTTCGATTGGGCGTTGGCAACAGGCTGGCAGACTGCAGAGCTTAGAAGAAATGAAAAACCGGTTCCTTTTGGTTTGAAACTGAAGGAATCCGTTGCAGATATGCTGGTTTTCAGTAAAATTAAAGAAAGAATGGGTGGCAGACTGTGGTTTTTACCTTGTGGAGGAGCGTCGCTTTCGCCGGAAGTTACCAAATTCTTTGATTCAGTGGGAATCCACATTACAGTAGGGTATGGGCTGACCGAAACAACCGCTACACTGGCCCTTTTCCCATTGACCCATTTTGAGCATGGCACGAGCGGAAAACCTCTGCCAGGAGTAGAAATCCGTATTGGTGAAGGTGACGAGATCCAGGCTAAAGGAAACGGTATCATGAAAGGATATTACAACAAGCCTGAGGAAACGCAGAAAGTCTTTACGGAAGACGGATGGTTCAAAACCGGAGATGCCGGAAAATTTGATGATAAAGGTAACCTGATTATCACAGACAGGATCAAAGATTTGATGAAAACTTCCAACGGTAAGTATATAGCGCCGCAACAGATCGAGAACCTGTTGACCAATAATAATTTTATTCAACAGATAATGTTGGTGGCAGAGGGAAGGCAGTTTGTTTCTGCGCTTATTGTTCCGAATTTTGAGTTTCTGCAGGATTTTATCCAAAAAAACAATATTCCTTTTACCAATTGGGAAGAAGCAGTAAAAGATGAGAAGGTTATTGCTTTGTATAAGGATAAAATTAAAGAATTACAGGTTCATCTTGCAGATTATGAGAAAGTGAAAAAGTTCACATTAATGCCTGCAGAGTTTGATATCAATACCGGAGAAATAACTCCGACACTAAAAGTCAAGAGAAATGTGGTTCTTAAGAAATATGCAGATATTATTGAGAACATGTATTAATAACTAAAGTGTTAAAACTCTTTGCCACTTTGTAGATCAATAAAGAGTTTTATATTTTTAAATCAGATTATGACAACACAAGAATTTCTGGGAAAACAAAATTTTACCATTAATAATCAGACAGTTTCAGACAGCTGTCCTTCCAATATCGCCCTGATTAAATATTGGGGGAAATATGCCGGTCAGATCCCTGCCAATCCAAGCATCAGTTTTACTTTAAACCATTGCAAAACCAATACATCCATAGAGTTTTTCGGCAATGAAGATTTTTCTGTACAGACTTTCCTGGCGGGCAATGAAGAAAAGAAATTTGCTGAAAAAATAGAAAAGTACTTTAAAAATATCGAGCAGTATCTTCCGTGGATTCTGAAGGGAAAATATATCATCAGGACAGAAAATACCTTCCCGCACAGCTCCGGGATTGCAAGTTCTGCTTCCGGGTTTGGTGCTATTGCAAAATGTCTGATGAAGCTGGACGAAATCTTTTCAGGGAAATCATCTGAGGAAGAATCATTGCAAAAAGCCTCATTTCTGGCAAGATTGGGAAGTGGAAGTGCCTGCAGAAGTTTATATAACGGGCTTGTAGTCTGGGGAGTATCTGACGAGGTAGAAGGAAGCTCAGATTTGTACGCTGTGAAATATCCCGATCATGAAATTCATGAAATATTTAAAAGCTTTAATGATTGGGTTTTATTAATTCATGAAGGTCAGAAAAGTGTATCCTCAACCGTAGGACACGGCCTGATGAATACCAATCCATATGCGGAAAGAAGATTTCAGGAAGCAAGAGAAAACTTTGTTCCCATGAAGGAAATTTTAAAAAATGGCAACCTGAAAGAATTTATCAAATTAGTTGAACATGAAGCACTTACCCTTCATGCTATGATGATGATGAGTGATCCTGCCTTTATCCTGATGAAAACCGGAACGCTGGAGGCAATCAATAAAATCTGGGATTTTAGAAAAGAAACAGGCCTGCCTTTGTTCTTCACGCTGGACGCCGGTGCCAACGTTCATCTTCTGTTCCCAAACAACGGATTCGAAGATAAGATCAAAACATTCATCGAAACCGAATTACTGCAACACACCCAGAAAAACGGAGTAGTGAAGGATGTAATGATATTTTAAAAAATATAACACAAACATCTGCTTAATCTGCCAAATCTGCGAGCAAAAAAAACTCTCGCAGATTTGGCAGATTAAGCAGATTCTTTTTGAAACTTTAAGTGAAAAAGTAAATTCAGCTTAGAATAGAACTTTGTATTGATCTTTTAATTCAAATGATTGAGTGTTTTATTGAAAAGGGGCATTCAGGAAATCATTGAACGGTTTCATCAGTTTAAAGATTTTCGTTAAGTTTTTTATGGCATTTTTGTCGAGGATTTCTTCATCTTTCAAAGAATATACCACAATAAAATTCTTTAGTTTCAGATATTCACTCATCGGGTCTTCCTTTTCAAATCCCTGGGGAATTTTTTTAAGCTTATCATCCTGATCAAGTTCTGGAAAGTGTTTTTTAAAATCTTTCTGATTAATAATTTTAAGAAAATCCTCACCGTACAAAGAAATTTCTTTTCTTACTTCTTTCAGGACGGAAGATTCCGGCATATAAATACCACCCGCCAGGAAAGATTTTCCCGGTTCCAGATGAAGGTAATAGCCGCCTTTTTGGCTACCTTTACCCATTCCCAGGGACGCCCCGAAGTTAGTTTTATAAGGTGATTTGTCTTTTGAAAACCGTGTGTCTCTGTAAATCCTGAATAATGATTTTTTGCCGTCAATTTTCCCCAGTTCTTCATCAAAACCCGACATTTCTCTAATCAAATCGTCCAGAAAAGCAATGACATTTTCCTGAGCTTCTGTGTAAACAGCTTTGTTATCATTAAACCAGTCTCGGTTGTTATTGATGGTAAGATTTTGTAAAAATTTCAGGGTTTCCGGCTTTATAGTATTCATGTTTTTAAAATTTAATAGGTGTGCTTTTAATTTATTTAACCAAGTTAAAAAATAAACTTATGCTGGCCAAAATTATAATATATAGTGAAATGTATTAAAATGTAAAACATTATTTTTTATTTTAAATAACCTGGAGGCAGAGCTTTTATGATACACAGTCTGGAGTTAGAATTAGCTAATAAATCCAGTAATAATAGGGGACATATAAGTTTATAAAGTCAAACGTTTTAAAATGAAAATTTTATGTTGAATCATGCTATTTTTGAAAATTCATAAATAATAGCGAAAAAATCAATCCAATTTAATAAAAAAAAATAATGTTTAACATCTTTTTAACGCGAGGCCTGTTTTTTTGGATTTAATTTTTAAAAAATTAAAAATATATTAGAGGATTCTGAATTAAAGTTTACATATTTAAAACTTTATTCAAAAACAAATCAAATATTTGTTGTATCTTTGCAAAAATTTTAAAATATTTAATGAATTTATTTACGGAGTCCAATTTAAGTCCTGACATTCTTAAGGCAATTGGCGAACTGGGCTACGAAAGCCCGACAGAAATCCAAAAACAGACTATCCCTTTCATTCTTTCAGATATTCGCGATTTGATCGCACTTGCGCAGACAGGGACAGGCAAAACAGCAGCGTTTTCGCTTCCGATTTTGGATATGATTGACGAAACGAGTCGCAAAATCCAACTATTGGTGCTTTGTCCGACACGGGAATTATGTCTTCAGATTTCTAAAGACATAAAAAATTACTCCAAGTACATGAGAGACATCAAAACCACAGCGGTTTACGGTGGAAGCAGTATTATGGATCAGATTCGTTCTTTAAAGGATAAACCGCAAATTATTGTGGGTACTCCGGGAAGAGTAATCGACCTTATCAACAGAAAAGCACTTGATTTTTCTGCGATTCATTGGTTAGTTTTAGACGAAGCTGATGAAATGCTTTCTATGGGTTTCAAAGATGAATTGGAAACAATTCTGAGCGAAACACCGGATACAAAGCAGACTTTCTTATTCTCGGCTACGATGAATAAAGAAGTGGAAAGAATTTCCAAAAACTATCTTACCAACCCACACCGTATTTCTGTAGGTTCTATTAACGAGGTTAAGAAGAACATTAAGCATGAATACTATGTGGTAGGATACCGTCAGAAAAAAGAAGCTCTTAAGAGATTAATTGATGCCAATCCAAACCAGTATTCTATTCTTTTCTGCAGAACAAGAATGGAAACTCAGGAAGTGGCAGATTTCTTAATGCAGAATGGTTATGCAGCTGATGCGCTTCATGGGGACCTTTCCCAGGCACAGAGAGATACGGTAATGAAGAAATTCAGACTGAAAAACATTGATATTCTTGTAGCGACAGACGTTGCAGCAAGAGGACTGGATGTAAATTCTCTAACACACGTGATCCACTATTCTCTACCTGATGACCCGGAAGTATTCGTTCATAGAAGCGGAAGAACCGGCAGAGCTGGAAAAGACGGGGTTTCAATGGCGCTGATTAAGCCTGAAGAAAGCAGAAAACTGAAACAGATCAAATCTGCAACGAAAATTGAGATCACAGAGAAAACCATACCAACCGGTAATGATATTATCAAAGCTCAGGTAGGAGGTGTTTTCGAAAAGTTATTTACAGAACACGAAGAAGATATTTTCGAATTTGATGACAGCCTGATCCCGGATCTGAGTGCGTTCACCAAAGAAGAACTGGTACATAAGCTATTGCAGTTCCAGCTGAAAGATCTTGCTCTTTATTACAAAGACAAACATGATCTTGTTGAGCAGAAACTGAGCAGCAGAGACGACGATTATTCAAGAAGAGACAGAGGTCGTGACAGAGACAGGGACAGAGGAAGAGACCGCGATCGTGACGGAAGAAGCAGAGACCGTGGCGGAAAACCTAGAAGAAAAGATGAGAACATGGTAAGGTTCTTCTTCAATTTAGGGAAAAAAGATCAGTTGAAAAAGCTTGATGTTTTAGATATCATCAATAAAGCTACAGCCGGAAAAAGCAAAAAAAGAGCGGAAATCGGTGACATTGAAATTTTAGAAAAGTTCTCTTTCTTTGAAGTGGAAAAATCTTTCCAGGAAAATGTAATGAGCAATATTCCTTCGATGAAGTTCAGAGGAAAAGAAATGAGAGCTGAAGTAGCAAACTAAAGCATCTCCATAAACATAAAAAACCGGCTTTTAGTCGGTTTTTTTGCTTGATAATCAGGTGATAATCGAATGTTAACAAAACTTAATGTTATATTGTTTCAGGGCAAATCCTTTTTTAGGAAATTTGCACTCAAATTATAAATACATAACAATGGGAATTGGTAATATTTTCCACGCTTTTCAACCAAAAGATAAAATTTTCTTTGTACTTTTTGAAAAAGTAACGGAGAACCTAGTTGCAATGTCTGAAGACTTTAACAATGGAATCAAAGATTTCGATCTTAATGACGACACTATGTTAAAAAGAATGAGCGACTATGAGCATAAAAATGATGAACTTACCCATGAGATCTTTGTTGAATTAGGAAAAAACTTCATTACACCGTTCGACCGTGAAGATATTCATACCCTGGCAACCGGCCTTGATGATATCGCAGATTATATCTACGCTTCCACAAAATACATCTTCCTATACAAATCGCCTGAAATGAAGGCCTATTCAGATTTTTCATTACTGATCCACAAAGCTTGTCTAGAGATCCAGAATGCGATGAAAAACCTTAAAGGATTCAAAAATATGGATCAGGTAAAAGAAGCATGTATCAAAGTGAACTCTATTGAAAACATTGCAGACGACCTGCTTTCCAACTCAATGGTGGATCTGTTTGAAACCAATGATGCCATCAACATTATCAAAGTTTCATCTGTACTTAATTATCTTGAAGTAGTAACTGACAAAGCAGAAGATGTTGCCAACACGATTGAGAACATCATGATTAAATACGCTTAATACAATTATAACTCACAGAAATGGAATTTCCGATTTTACTTACGGTTATTATTGCGTTAGCTTTAATTTTCGACTATATCAATGGTTTTCATGATGCAGCCAATTCAATTGCAACCATTGTTTCTACCAAGGTTTTAACCCCTTTTCAGGCGGTACTTTGGGCAGCACTCTGGAACTTTGCCGCTTTTTTTATCGCCGCATACATTATCGGGGAATTTAAAATTGGTAATACCATTGCAAAGACTGTTAATGAGAATTTTATCAACCTTGAAGTTATATTTTCAGGTCTTGTAGCTGCTATTGCGTGGAACCTTCTAACATGGTGGTTTGGGATTCCTTCCTCATCATCACATACCCTGATCGGAGGATTTTTAGGAGCCGCTCTTATGCATGCTTTCATGATGGATTATCATGATGTAGCAGCAGCACAACCGAATTTAGGCTTTATTGAAACCTGTAAACATGCTTTTCATCAGGTAACGACACAAAGTGTCGTGAAATTTGACAAAGTAATTCCTATCTTCCTGTTCATTTTTATGGCTCCGATTATAGGGATGATTATCTCAATCATTATTACATTAATTATTGTTCACCTGTATAAAAAATCAAATCCGCACAAAGCAGATCAGTCCTTTAAAAGATTACAGCTTGCTTCTTCAGCTTTATTCAGTTTAGGACACGGTCTGAATGATGCCCAGAAAGTAATGGGAATTATAGGAGCTGCTTTGATCTATTATCATGTAGAAATGCTTCACGATCCGGTATACCTGAGCATTCCTTCGGCTGGTCGTTTTGATTATTTTGCAGAGCACTACCTTTGGGTTCCGTTAGTTTCTTTCTTAGCCATCGGTTTAGGTACTATGAGCGGAGGATGGAAGATCATCAAAACGATGGGAACCAAAATTACGAAGGTAACTTCTCTTGAGGGAGTAAGTGCTGAAACAGCAGGAGCTATTACATTATTCATCACGGACCATTTCGGTATTCCTGTATCTACTACACACACGATTACAGGTTCTATCATTGGGGTGGGTTTAACGAAAAGAGTTTCTGCCGTAAGATGGGGAATTACCGTAAGCCTTCTTTGGGCCTGGGTACTTACCATTCCTATTTCAGCTATTGTAGCAGGAGTTACTTATCTTATTGTAACTTTTCTGACTTAATTTAAATAGTAGAATATATCATATTAACTTTGTCCTCCGGGGCAAAGTTTTTTGTTTTATAAAGCCTTGAAAAATTGTATTTTTGTTCAAATTAAAAGATTTTATGGAATTTTTAGACAGATACCAGCAGATCGTTGCTGACGCCATCACGAAGTATACTTTTAAAGACAAGCCTGCGGAACTTTATGATCCTATGAACTACATCATTTCCCACGGTGGAAAACGTCTTCGTCCTATTATGGTACTGATGGCCTGTGACCTGTTCGGAGGAGATCTTAAACAGGCTATAAAACCGGCGCTGGCTATTGAGTTTTTCCATAATTTCACCCTGATCCATGACGATATTATGGATGAAGCCCCGCTAAGAAGAAATAAACCGACCATTCATACTCTTCATGGGATTAATGTTGGAATCCTTTCCGGAGACGGATTAATGCTTAAAGCCTATAAATTTTTTGAGGACCTTGAGCCCGAAATTTTCAAGGCATGTATCAGGATCTTTACCCATACAGGACTTCTTTTGTGTGAAGGACAGCAATACGACATCAATTTTGAAACCCAGGAAGATGTTACCTATGATGATTATATCCGAATGATTACCTATAAAACAGGGGTTTTAAGTGCCTCGTCATTTGAAATAGGAGCCCTTATTGCCAGAGCCAATTTCAAAGATGCCAAAGCGATCTTCAATTTCGGAAAACATATTGGTATCGCTTTCCAGATTATGGATGATTACCTGGATGTATTCGGAGATCAGGCCCAGTTTGGTAAAAAACATGCCGGAGATATTTATGAAAACAAAAAAACTGTTCTTTATCTTTTAGCCAGGGAGCATGCTACAGAAGAAGAAAGAAAAGAACTGGATCACTGGTATGGAAAAAAAACAGACAATATCGACAAAGTATACGGCGTTGAGAAAATTTTCAGAAGAACCAAAGTGGATGAGAAAGCATTGCGCCTGATCGAAAAACATAATGAAATAGGCCAGAGCTACCTGGAAAAGATCAATATTCCTGAAGAAAAGAAAAAACCTTTTATAGAACTGGCTAATTACCTTTTGAGAAGAGAAAGCTAATACGATAATGTGCTGATGTGTTGATTTGCAGATTAATGATCGTCGCATTAGCACATCAGCACATCATCATATCAATTTATGAAATTCAGAACTGAAGTTGACATTTCCAAGTCGGAGAAAAAGATCGATGTTGAAGATAAAATATTTTCAATAGGTTCTTGTTTTGCTTCGGAAATGACAGATTTGCTGGGACAGGGGCAGCTTCAGACCGTGAATAATCCCTTTGGAACCATTTTTAATCCCTTTTCGATCAGCAATGCCGTTAAAAGACTCCATGATTCAGAATTCTATACAGAAGATGAGCTGATCACTTTTAACGATGAATTTATCTCTCTGGACCATCACAGCAGCTTCGACAGAAGATATATCCACCAGACCCTGGATGCAATCAATGCCGGGATAGAGGAGGGAAACAGATTTCTTCAGGATGCAGGCTGGGTCATTATTACTTACGGAACTTCATTTATTTATGAATTTATCCCGAAAAAAAAACTTGCAGCCAACTGCCATAAAATTCCTCAGAAGTTTTTTGAAAAAAGGCTGCTTTCCCATCAGGAGCTTACAGATTCCATCTACAACACGGTTTTAAACCTGAAAGACATCTGCCGGGATGATGTGCAGATCCTGTTTACCGTTTCACCGGTCCGTCACACAAAAGATGGAATGGTTGAGAACCAATTGAGTAAATCCAAGTTGATCACAGCAGTTCATGAGACTGTTTCACAACTGGAAAACTGCCATTATCTTCCTGTTTATGAAATACTGATGGATGATCTGCGGGATTACCGTTTTTACAGGGAAGATATGATTCATCCTACTGCTCAGGCTGTAAGCTATATCTTTGATAAATTCGGTGAAGCCTATTTTTCAGATGATACGAAAAGCTTTATCAAAGAAAATTTTAAGATTAATAAAGCACTGCAACACAAAACGGATGATGAAAAAGATCCGAAATATATTGAGTTCAGAGAAAAATTAAGCCATAGGATTGAAGCTCAGAGAGGAAAAGTAAGGCATAAAATATTTTCAGATGATTGATTTCACTACCCTTGAATATCTGCAGTCCGGAAATGAAAGGCAGAAAAGAGCCTATGAAGTTCTCACAAAGCATAAAGCCTTTGAGAAGCTGAAACCCTATTCTCCGGTGCTGGCAGGAACCATTCCTATCGGAATTGATATTGAAAGCAGTGATTTAGACATTATTTGTGAAGTAGACCTTCGTTTTGAAGAAGATTTTCTGGATGATATCATGTTCAGCAGGTTAATTCCTGCAGATGCAGAGGTAAAGGTTGAAAATATTACCATAGAGGGAGAAAAAAGTATTGTTCTGAACTTTATGCTGGAAGAATTTCCAATAGAAATTTTCGGACAGAATAAACCGGTACTTGCCCAAAATGCTTATCAGCATATGATGGCTGAATACAGAATATTAAAAGAAAAAGGAGACGATTTTAAATACAAAATAATAGAACTTAAGAAACAGGGAATCAAGACCGAGCCGGCGTTCGGTTTATTAATGGACTTGAAAAACCCGTATAAAGAACTGTTAAAATTTTAAGAAAATGATTGATACACATACCCATTTATACGCAGAGGAATTTGATGAAGACAGAAAAGAAGCGATTCAGCGTGCATTGGATAAAGGAATTACAAAGTTTTATCTTCCTGCCATTGATTCAGAATCTCATGAAAAAATGCTTCGGCTGGAAACCGAATATCCCGGACAGGTCTTTTCTATGATGGGGCTTCATCCATGCTATGTAAAACCGGAATCCTGGGAAAAAGAACTGGAAATTGTTAAAAATTACCTTGATCAGAGGAATTTTCCAGCCATAGGAGAGATCGGTATCGACCTTTACTGGGATAAAACAACGCTTGATATCCAGGTGAAAGCTTTTGAGCAGCAAATCGACTGGGCCATAGCAATGGATCTTCCCATTGTGATCCATACAAGAGAAAGCTTTGATGAAACATTTGAAGTATTGGAAAGAAAAAAGCACCCGAAACTCCGCGGAATTTTTCATTGTTTTTCAGGAGATCTTGAACAAGCTAAACATGCCATTGATCTCAATTTTATCTTAGGAATAGGAGGGGTGGTGACCTTTAAGAATGGAAAAATAGATCAATTTTTAAATGAAATTCCTTTGGATAAGATCGTTCTGGAGACAGATTCTCCCTATCTTGCCCCGGTTCCGCGAAGAGGAAAAAGAAATGAAAGTTCCTATCTAGATCTGGTAGCAGGCAGGCTGGTGGACATTTATGGTAAAGACTTTTCCGAGATCGATAAAATTACTACAGAAAACGCAAAGAAAATTTTCAGCCATTAAATTTTTCAGATGAATAAAAATTTAAATTTTGCAAAATATAGCACAACCAGTTTGATGCTATTCATCATTTATTTTGTAATTAATTTTTTATTTCTTACAAAATATGGGATCAGGCAGTCAGTGGTTCCGATCAGTATTCTGATTGCTGGTTTTACTGTTGTACATCTTTCAATATTTTTTTTTAGAAAAAACCAGTTTTTAGTAAAAAATCTGAACAAAAAATCTGTTTATCTGCTGGCAGGTGCTCTTACTGTTTTCTATATTGTATTATGCCATATCATGAAAGATCCGTATAAAATGAATATAGACCGCTGGCAGACTCTGGATTTCTCATTGGATTACTGGATTTATGGCCAATATATTTATGCCAAGCGTAATTTCATGGGGAATCTATCCTCTTATCTTCCGGGACAGCTTTTGTTGTCTCTTCCTTCTTACATTTTAGGAAATCTTGGATATGTTCAGGTGATGGCTTTTTTGTTGTTTGCCGGGGCAGTTCTGCGGGAATTTAAAAGTAATCTGATCAGGTTTACAGCAATACTGATGTTGGGAATATCTTTGTCATACATCTACGAAGCGGTTTGCAAGAGTGATTTTATTTCCTCTTTTATATTTTCGGCTGCATTTATTCTTTTCTGGCACAGTAAATTTAAAGATAATTATTTTCAAAAGCCTGTACTATTAGGAGTCTGCCTTGGCGTTTTATTCTTAACCAGAAGTGTAGCTGTTATTCCCTTGATCATATTTTTGTTGAAACCCTTTCTGGCTGCTAATCAAAGGCTTCAGATAAAAACAGTACTAACTTTTCTGATTACTGTAGTCATACTTCTTGTGACCATTTTCCTTCCTGCCAACAATCTTGATTATATTTTTCAGTATAACCCGCTAAACCTTCAGGGACAAAGTAATAAATTGGTCATGCTGTTTTTTCTGGCAGCTGCCATATTCTTGTCTTTTTATGCTAAAAAGATAAATGAAGTATTTTATTTTTCGGCTTATATTGTATTTTTTATCATGCTTAGTTATGTGCTGGAAAAGTATCTGTATTTTGGGATTGGCTTTCAGGACAATTTTTTTCCGACAACCTACCTGGCGGCTTGCCTTCCTTTAAGTATAATTGGTTATTGCCTCTCAGTTCAAAGAGAGTTGGAGAGAAAAGTCCAGGATTAATTAATGTAAAATATGATGAGAAAAGGTAAAGAAATAACTTTTTATGCCTACATAGGATTTCTTGGAGTCATTTTAGCATATATAATTGCCCAGTTTTACGTCAAATCTCATCTTCCGGAGCTGGGTTGGACTATATCAGACTGGTTGATCAATTATGACGATGGCGGATTCAAAAGAAGAGGATTATCAGGAAGTCTTTTGTTTTTTATTCAGGATAATCTGAAGATCCCTCTTAATACACAGATTTTTATCATCCAGTCATTTTTCTTTATTCTTATTTTCTATTTTTTGGTTCGCTTAATGATGTCCAGAAAATTGAATTGGGACCTCCTGATTTTATTATGCTCGCCACTTTGTCTTTTATTTATTCCTGTTAATATTTTTAACTCCGGAAGGAAAGAAATTGTTTTAATAGCACTCGTTTTGTTTTTTGTTTACGGAAAGCAGAGTGAATTAAAAAGGTATATACTTTTCGTTGGCTTTATAGCAGGACTATTTCTTCACGAGTTATTTTATTTTTATCTGCCTTTTGTAATGGCTGCCTATATTTTAAAAACCAATAAAGTTCATTTTAAATATCTTGGAAGTTTGTTTCTAGCCTCTACATTGGTTATTTTCATATTATACTTCTGGGGAGGAGAAATAAATCAAGGAGATTCCATAGAGCTTTTAAAGCAGAGGGGAGTACAGTTTACCAGGCTGAACATTTTTACCTATGATGTAATTAGAGAAAGAAGAGGAATGATGAATGCTTATCCGTCTTATATTCTTTTTGGCCTTGAACTGCTGTTTATGATATTCTTATCTTTTGTTTTTGTGAAAAAATACTTGCCGCAGAAGATTAAGAATTTTAAAATATTTATCCTGATATCCTTGGTTTGGGTAAGTCCGATTTATGTACTGGGAGCAGACTGGTTCCGGTGGAATCATATTTACGCATTATTGCTTATGGTATTGATCATTGCAGCTTTACCTGAAAATGACAAGAAAGTGCCATATGTAGAAGGGAAATTCAATAGTTTATTATTCATTATAAACATCTTTTTCTTCATTGTTTTTTATCTTCATATACAGTATGACAGTTCAGGAAACTCAAAAGAATACCTGCTGAAATATATTAAAAATAAAATACCCTTTTGAGTTTGCAAATACAGATTTAAAAAAAGCTTCTCATTGAGAAGCTTTTTCTTATTTTTTCCTGGTGAAATTTTTATTCTTAGGTTTCTTAAATCCTGTAGTAGGTGTGCTGCCTGCCGGTTTATTGTTATTCTGAGGTTTTGGAGATCTCGAAGATCTTCTTTCGCCACCGCCAGCTGCCATAGGTTTATTATTGGAATCCCTTTTCTGTGCTACCAGATTATCGGTATGGAAAGGGTGATCCTTTATTACAGGAATTTTCTTTCCGATCAGTTTTTCCGTATTTCTTAGGTTCAGGAGATCAAGACCGTCTACAAAAGAAATTGAAGATCCTTCTGCCCCGGCTCTTCCCGTTCTTCCGATTCTGTGAACATATGTTTCGGAAACATCGGAAAGTTCGAAGTTAATAACATATTTAAGCTCATCAATATCAATCCCTCTTGCAGCGATGTCTGTGGCCACCAGAATCCTTGTTTTTCCGGACTTAAAATTATTCAGGGCATTCTGCCTTGCATTCTGGGATTTGTTCCCGTGAATAGCTTCTGCTGAGATATTATCTTTCTGAAGTTTCCTGGCGATTTTATCGGCACCGTGCTTCGTTCTGGAAAATACAAGCACAGAATCCGCAATATCATTTTTAAGGATATGGGAAAGAAGGTTCAGCTTATTGTCTTTTTCAACAAAGTAAACGGATTGTTTGATCGTTTCTGCGGTGGAAGAAACAGGAGTAACTTCTACCTTTACAGGATTATTTAAAATGGAATCTGCCAGTTTCTGAATTTCTGAAGGCATGGTTGCTGAAAAGAACAACGTCTGTCTTCTCTGCGGAAGAAGCTTAATGATTCTTTTTACATCATGTACGAAGCCCATATCAAGCATTCTGTCTGCTTCGTCAAGGACAAAGATTTCCAGATTCTTTAAGCTGATAATTCCCTGGGCGATAAAATCCAGAAGCCTTCCAGGGGTTGCTACCAGAATATCAACGCCTTTTCTTAAGGCTGCTTCCTGATTTCCCTGCTTTACACCTCCGAAAATGACAAGTTGTTTAAGCGGAAGATATTTTCCGTATGCATTGATGTTTTCCTCGATCTGGATGGCAAGTTCTCTTGTCGGCGTTAAGATCAGGGCTTTTATATGATTATTTTTTGTTTTGCTTTTTGATAAGTTCTGAAGAATAGGAATTGCAAACGCCGCTGTTTTTCCTGTTCCTGTTTGTGCACACCCTAAAAAGTCACTTCCTTTTAGGATTTCAGGGATAGATCTCTCCTGAATGGGGGTCGGGTTGGTATATCCCTGTTCCTGAATTGCTTTGGCAATAGGTTCTATTAAGTTTAGTTCTATAAAATTCAAATGAATGTTTTTTAATTTAAAATAAAATTCCCTCAATGTGAAGGAATTATAAGATACAAAGGTAGTCTAAATATTTTTAAACGGATTATTTTACTTTTGTCCATTGTTGGTTGTGTCTTAGTTCTTCAATGAACGTATAAACTTCTTTCAGCTTTTCGCTTCCGCTTTTGCCATAATCTTCTACATTTTTCGAAGTTCCGTCTGTAAAATTAATTCTCAGATACGAAGTAGGAAGATCTGTTACGTTCCTTGTTCCGTAATTGTCTTTCAGGTTTTTAACGTCAAGACCATTTAGCAGAGAGACAAGTTTGTTGTAATCTGCTTCTTTGATTGTTCCTTTAAAAGTTCCTTCACGGGGTTTGGAAAATTCCCCTTTTGAAAAATCTTTAGAGAAGTTGAAATGTTCAGCCTCAAGGATAGCTGTCCTGTCCGGGCTGATTGTTAACTTAAAAATAGGACATGATCCGAAGCACGGACCTGCCTCATATTCAATTTTAGAATATTTTGAATCGGTTTTCTGTGTGGTACAAGAAAATAAGAATATAAATGCACAAAGACTGAGTATATATTTCATAACGATGATTTTCTTGATTTCTTTCAAGAATTATTCCAAACGGAAACTGTTCAGGCGTTGTTGGTTATTCCAGTGATGAAACACAGCAGCCTTTGGTAAATGACAATCTTAAAAGGACAGATTCGGTATCTATTGATTCATAATACTTTGCTCTTTTTTTGTCCTTATTGTAGTAGGAATAACGTTTTATTTCGCCTTTGTCAAAGGCGATTTTATTTTTGAAGAACAACGGTTCCATGTCATACAGGATATTATTGTTGAAACCTTGGTCACTGTTGGTAATGTCCAGCTCAATGATTCCTAAATTCGTTCTTCCTTTATCATTACGGATAAGATAATAGGTATAATGAACCAGATCATTGTCTGCTTTTTTTTCTACCAGTTCCAGAATCTGGTCTGTTTTCGGTTTTTTTCTTTTTCTGATATCAGCAATTTCGGATTCTAAAGAAATATCACCTTTAAAATAGTCAAAATTTCCGGGTCTGGTATCTTTCTTTTCATCTTTGATCAAAACAGGGAGAACCGGGTTAGTTTCCTTGTTTAAATTATAAATAACTCCATTTCTGCTGTTGTTAAAATACAGGACAGATAAATCGGCATCACTTACAAAATACTGGATGTCTTCACTCACCTCACGAGTTGTGCCCTCATCTGTAACTTTATCGTAAGTAAATCTGTATTTTAACCTCTTATTAAATTCATACCTAAAAAACGCCTTATCACTTAAAGGCGCCTGTTCATTTGTTTTGGGTAATTCCAAAGATGAATCACTATCCTGGGCATAGGCCAGGGCAGGCAGAAGAAATGAAACAAAAATAACAGCGGGTGCTGTTATTTTTTTTAATGAGTGTATCATCTTTATCCGTGAAGTTTTTTCCAGACTGCGTCTTTCAGTTCTACGAGGCCCTCTCCGGTGACGCCGGAGAAAAATAGCGGCTGTCTGTTTTCCGGGAATTCTTTAGAGATTTCTTTTTTCAGCTCATCGTCCAGAAGGTCGGATTTTGAAATGGAAATGATGAAATCTTTATCCAGAAGTTCGGGATTGTATTCCTTCAATTCATTTTCCAGAATTTTAAATTCCTGGAAATGGCTTTCAGAATCAGCCGGAATTAAGAATAATAAGATGGAATTTCTTTCAATATGTCTTAAGAATCTGTGTCCTAAACCTTTTCCTTCGGCTGCACCTTCAATGATTCCCGGAATATCAGCCATTACAAATGATTTGTAATTTCTGTAATCGACAATCCCAAGATTGGGAGTCAGAGTGGTAAATGCATAATTGGCAATCTTAGGCTTTGCAGCAGAAACTGAGGCAAGAAGGGTAGATTTTCCGGCATTCGGGAAGCCAACCAAACCTACATCGGCCAAAATTTTAAGCTCGAACACAACGTAGCCTTCCTCACCGTCCATTCCCGGCTGTGCATATCTTGGAGTCTGATTGGTAGATGATTTGAAATGTTCGTTCCCTTTTCCTCCTTTTCCTCCCTGCATTAAAATGATCTCCTGCTTGTCTTCAAGGATTTCACCGATAATTTCTCCATCTTCATTTTTAGCAATGGTCCCGATTGGAACATCGATATAAATATCAGCACCGTCGGCACCGGTCAGCTGGTTTTTAGCTCCGTTTTCACCACGTTCCGCTTTGATGTGGCGGGTGTATCGGAGTGGAAGTAAAGTCCATTCCTGAGCATTTCCTCTCATGATGACGTGTCCGCCACGACCGCCGTCACCTCCGTCAGGACCCCCTTTAGGAATATATTTTTCACGGCGAAGGTGTGCAGAACCGGCACCTCCGTGTCCGCTTTTACAATGGATCTTTACGTAATCTACAAAGTTAGACATATAGTTTGTGTTGCGGGCTGCGGGTTACGGGGCCAAAAACTGACATCCCGTATCCCGTATCCCGATTATTTTATTTTTTCTACTTCAGCAAAAAGTTTTTGGGAAATTTCATCAATTTCTCCTACGCCGTTTACTTCAACATATTTTCCCTGTTGCTTGTAAAGTTCAGCTACTTCTGCTGTTTTCGTATAATATTCTTTAATTCTGTTTTCAATGATCTCTACATTGCTGTCATCAGATCTTCCGCTGGTTTCACCTCTTTTCAGAAGTCTTTCCACTAAAATCTTGTCTTCTACCACTAATGAAAGGCAGATATCGATCTTGTCATTCAGTTCTTCTTCAACAATTTTTTCCAGTGCCTGCGTCTGTGCAGTTGTTCTTGGGTAGCCGTCAAAGATAAATCCGTTGGTATCCGTTGGTTTTCTGAGCTCATCGATCAGCATATCTGTTGTTACCTGATCAGGAACCAGTTCTCCCTTATCGATATAAGACTTAGCCAGTTTTCCAAGCTCCGTATCATTTTTCATGTTGTATCTGAAAAGATCACCTGTTGAAATCTGTTTTAAATTGAATTTTTCGATCAGGTTTTGAGCTTGTGTTCCTTTTCCACTTCCTGGAGGGCCGAACAGAACAATGTTTATCATAATGTTGATTCGCTTGCAGCTTTGAGCGATAAGCTTTCAGCCTTTAGCTTTTTTAGTTAATATTTACTTTATTTCGATTTAATATTTAAAGCTAATGGCTAGTAGCCAAAAGCTAATAGCAGTAATTAATGGTTGATCTGTCCTTCTTCCAGCTGATACAGATTTGGAAGATTTCTTCCCAATTCATCGTAATCAAGACCATATCCAAGAACAAATTTGTTAGGAATTTCTTTTCCTATATAATCCAGCTTGAAATCTTTTTTATAAACATCAGGCTTTAGTAGGAATGAAGCCAGTTTTACAGATTTCGGACGCTGTGTTTCTTTGAAATATTTGAACAGGCTTTCCACTGTATTTCCCGTATCTACAATATCTTCCACAAGGATGATGTGACGGTCTTTTACATCTTTAGTCAGTTCCATTTTCTGGTATACAATCCCTGTAGATTCTGTTCCTACATAAGAGCTCATTTGGATGAAAGCAATTTCGCATTCGCCCGGATAATATTTCAGAAGGTCTGAGAAGAACATGATTACTCCGTTCAGAACACCTATGAAAACAGGAACTTCATCCTTGTAATCTTCATAAATTCTTAAAGCTGTTTCTTTTACAATTTCCTGAATTTCGGCGTCCTTCAGATAAGGAACGAAAGTTTTGTCGTGAACTTTAATGCTTTCCATAAAAAATTTTAGTAGTCGGCAAAGTTACGGATTTTTGATTAAAATCTTTTCTACTTTTATTCCGGATTTAATAAACATATGGTTTAAAAATAATATCCTGGCATAATTCAAGGCGATTCTGTGAAGCAATTCCCGGGAAACTTAGTATTGTAGGTGTTTTTCGAATTAAAAATACTGTCTCCAAAAATATTTATTGTTATAGAAATATCGGTTTTCCTGACATTTGCATTCATTTTTTATATGAAGATTTTATTTTTTTTATTTGAAAAAAATGAATAATTAATAATTTACTATCTTTGTATCTCCAAAAACCATAATACGAGCATGTAGGATTCAATTTCTTTCCGACTTTACCAAACAGTAATCGATGTGTTGCTGATGTTTAACTATTACACAAGAAAGAAATAATGATTTTACTGCAAAATATATCCTTCGGGTTTCCGGGAGGAAATTTCCTTTTCCATTCGGTCAATTTAACTTTACAACCTTATACAAAATCTGCATTAGCCGGTAGCAACGGCATTGGAAAATCCACACTCCTGAAGATTATGGCTCAGGAAATTGAACCCTCAGAAGGGACTGTTACCGTTAAAGGTGATCTATACTTTGTTCCCCAGATGTTCGGGAGCTTTAACCATTTTACTGTAGCAGAATGTCTTGCCATCGACCAAAAACTGAATGCGCTTCAAAAGATCACAAATGGCGACGTGGATGAAGCATATTTTGATATTTTAAACGATGAATGGGACATAGAGGAACGTTGCCGCAATGCCCTGAATTACTGGAAGCTTGGAGATCTGGAATTGGACCAGAAGCTGGAAACCCTCAGCGGAGGGCAAAAAACAAAGGTCTTTCTGGCGGGAATTCAGATCAATGAACCGGACATTATCATCCTGGATGAGCCTACGAATCATCTTGATCTGGAAGGCAGGAAGTTATTGTATGATTTTATTGAAAAAACAAATTCAACGGTTGTTATTGTAAGCCACGACAGAAGTTTACTGAATCTTGTTGATACCATATTTGAATTAAGCAATCAGGGAATCTCTGCTTATGGCGGAAATTATGATTTTTATGCTGAACAGAAAGAAGTGGAGCAGGAAGCATTGCATCACGATATTCATGCTAAGGAAAGAGCTTTAAAGAAGGCAAAAGAAAAAGAAAGGGAAACGATAGAACGAAAGCAAAAGCTGGATGCAAAAGGGAAACAGAAACAGGAAAAATCCGGCGTAGCAAGAATTATGATGAATACCCTAAAGAATAATGCCGAGAAAAATACTTCCAGGTTGAAAGGTATTCATGCTGAAAAGATCAATAGTATTTCAGGAGACCTTCGGGAACTTCGATCTTCGTTGAAACATACCGATCAGATGAAGGCCAGTTTTAATGATTCCAATTTGCATTATGGAAAAATCCTGATCAATGCAGAAGATATTAATTTCAAGTTTAAGGATGAAAATCTTTGGAATGAGAATATCAATATTGAGATTAGGAGCGGAGATCGGATTTCTGTTAAAGGTTCCAACGGTTCGGGAAAGACAACGCTTATCAATTTGCTATTGGGAAATAGAAGTCCGTCCGAAGGAAAAATAACGAGATCAGAATTTAATACAATATATGTAGACCAGGAATATTCCCTCATTGACCAGGAAATCACTGTTTATGATTTTGTCCAGCAGTTTAATGACGGGGCAATGCCGGAATCGGAAGTGAAAACATTGTTGTCAAGATTTTTGTTTGGTAAGGATACCTGGGATAAAAAGTGCGGAATGCTGAGCGGAGGGGAACGTCTGAGGCTTTTGTTGTGTGGACTTTCCATCAGCAGTAAGGCACCTGATATGATTATTTTGGATGAACCGACGAATAATTTGGACCTTCAGAATGTGGAAATCCTTACCAATTCTATCAAAGATTATCGTGGGACTTTGGTAGTGATTTCACATGATGAGGTGTTTCTGGAAGAGATCTGGGTGGAAAGGGAGATTGATTTATAAAAGAGATATGTTTTTCGTTTTTCATTCTCGCAGATTTTGCAGATGACGGCAGATGTTTGTATGGTATTTTTTTGTATTGCGAGAAGTGTAGCGGCGAAGCAATTTTTTTACAGGTATTTATATTATAAATGTTTTAAAATCCATTGGTGTATATCATTCAAAACTTCTTCCCTAATGGCTTCGTTGAGAATTTCGTGACGCATTTCGGGATAGATGCTAGTGTTTACATCTTTGAATCCGTCTTTTTTCAAAAGATTAACGGTTTGTATGACACCTTTGCTGAAATCTCCGATAGGATCATTCTGACCGCTGATGAAAAGGAAAGGGAAGGATTTTGGAATAGAAACGGCCCAGCTTCTTGCCGTAGCTTTTTTGTAAATACTGAACAGCGCATAAAAAGCATTATTGGTAAACGGAACACCACAAAGCTCATCTTCGGTGAAAGCTTTCCTGTTGGCTGGGTTTACACTGAGCCAGCTTGTATCGCTGAAATCTTTATCTTTTCTGAAACGCTTGTTATTAACAATATTAAAAAGTGTATTGAGATAAGTAGGATGATGAGGCGCTATTTTGTTGGCTAATGAAAGATAGCCTTTTATAAGACTGATGCCAGCTAAAGGACCACCGGTTCCAACAATTACCGCTCCGGCAAATTTGCCACTGGATTTTTGAAGAAGGCAGCGGGTAACAAACGATCCCATGGAATGTCCGAGAACAAAATGAGGCACATCCGGATAGTGTTGGTGAAGATATTTACTCATCGCTTCAGCATCCGAAATCAATTTTTCATCGGGTTGATCCAGCTGGAAAAACCCGATGTCTTTTTTATCTTTTACGGATTTACCATGTCCCAGGTGATCATACGTGAGTACGGCGAGCCCCTGGTTTGCAAAATAAGTGGCGATCTCTGCATATCTTCCGCTGTGTTCCTGCATGCCGTGGATGATGAGTAAAGTGGCTTTTACGGGAACTTCAGCAGGAATAAAAAGGGTGTGGAAAAGCTTTGTTTCGCTGGGTCTGGGAGAGAAGTAGGATGATTTTTGTGATGTCATGATGGTTTGTCTTTGATTTCATACGACAACTCTAAATATACGGAATTAATTAACCCTGTTAAAATGATAATATATAAATTGAAAAGTAGTTGTGGAAAAGACATAAATGGAAGTTTCATAGGACAAGAAAATGATATATATATTCCCTCAACCACATGATTTCCACCCACCCCAAAAATAAAATCCCCTCATAATTTGCTCACCCTATTTTTAAAAAGTAATTTTGCATGAATCTAAAATAAAAGTAAAATATGTCAACTTACGTAGTTGTAGGTCTTCAGTATGGAGATGAAGGTAAAGGAAAAATCACGGATGTTTTATCGGCTAAATCGGATTATGTTGTTCGTTTCCAGGGAGGGGACAACGCAGGTCACACGGTTTATGTAGGCGAAGAGAAATTCGTTTTGCACCTTCTTCCTTCCGGTGTACTGCAGTGCAAAGGGAAGTGTATCATTGCGAACGGAGTAGTGGTAAATCCTAAATCTTTCATTAAGGAGGTGAATCAGATCGAAAGCAAAGGCTTGAAAACTGATCACATTTTCATCAGCAGAAGAGCGCATGTTATCATGCCTTACCACATTCTTCTGGATACTTACCGTGAAGAAGAGCACGGCGGAACGCAGATCGGAACAACTAAAAAAGGGATCGGACCTTGCTATGAAGATAAAATTGCAAGAGTGGGGATCAGAATGATCGACCTTCTGAATCCGGAAATCCTGAGAGACAAAATCGAGAAAAACTTAAAAATCAAGAATTCTCTTTTTGAAAAATATTACGGAAAACCTACATTGGACGTTGAAGAAATTTACAACGAATATTTAGAAATAGGAAAGCAGCTTCAGGACAGAATCGTTGATACGGAACTGGAACTAAACGAAGCAATCAGAGACGGTAAAAATGTTTTATTCGAAGGAGCACAGGCTTTGATGCTTGATATCGACTTCGGAACTTATCCATACGTAACTTCATCTTCTCCGTCTACAGGAGGGGTTTGTTCAGGAGCAGGAGTTCCTCCGACTTCACTTCAAAACCTGATTGGAGTTGCAAAAGCATATTGTACAAGAGTTGGAAACGGTCCTTTCCCATCTGAATTAGATAATGAATTAGGAGAAAAGATCAGACAGATCGGTGGAGAATTCGGTGCCACTACAGGAAGACCAAGAAGAACAGGTTGGTTAGACCTTGTTTCTTTGAAGCACGCTTGTATGATCAACGGGATCAACAATCTGGTTATTACAAAATTAGACGTTCTTACTGGAATTGAAAACCTGAAAGTCGTTACCCATTACAAAACGGAGGATGGAAAAATCATTGATTATTTCACTTCTTCAACTGAGAAATTGTATAACTATGAGCCAATTTATCAGGATTTACCGGGTTGGAGCGAAGATATTACAAAAGCAAGAAGCTATGATGAACTTCCTGATACCGCTCAAAAATACATCGAGTTTATTGAAAAGTACTTAGGAATCAACGTATACCTGGTTTCTGTAGGACCTGAAAGAAGTCAGAACATTATCAGAAAAGAATTATTCTAATTGTAGAATGACCATAATACAAAAGAGACCATCCGCAGGGTGGTCTCTTTTTATTTTAATCAAGAAAGAATGCCTGATCTGAATCATTGATCAGTCAATCTTTACATTTCAATCTTCAGTTACTACCGCATCACGTTCTCCGTCCTCTTCCTTTCCTTCCTGTATCATTTCCTCTGCCTCTGCTTTCTCTTCCGCTGTTGCGCCCTCAACCTGTTCTTCCTGCTCGTCATTATGATGATCAATAAAAAACTCGCAGTAAACCGGAAGATGATCCGATCCAAAATTCTCAAGGGTTTTCAGTTCTTTGATAAAAATATCTTCACTGTGGAACATCAGGTCGATCGGGAATCTCAGCAGGCGATATTTCGCATGAAAAGTAGATACAAAAGAACGCCCGATTCTCGGATCAATCAAATGACTCGTTTTTCTAAATAAGATAGATGATTTAGACCAAGCCACATTATTAAAATCCCCTACAACAATAACAGGTTCATGGATATCTTTAACCCTTTTGGCTGCGCTTAGAAGATCACCATCCCTTTCCTTCGATGTTTCCTCTTCAGTAGGACTCGGTGGTGGCGGATGCACTCCGAAAAATACAAATGAAAATCCATCCTCAGTCTTTAAATGAGCCTCGATGCTTGGAATATCATCAGCCACAAAATAATGAGTCTGTGCGCTTTTAATCTCAATTTTAGAATAGAAATGCATTCCATAAGTATTTTCAAGCGTTACCTTATGCTGGAATGGGTACTTTTTTTCAAGAGACCTCATTGCCTGCTCCCATTCACCATTGCTTTCCATGGTCAGAAACATTTCGGGACTGTATTTTTCTATCAGTTTGATAAATCGGTCATATTCCTTATTAAACTGGTAGACATTCGCTGAAATAAAATGCAGTTTCTGAGAAGACTTATGCTGCTGCCTGTGTTTTTTTACCGGATAAAGAGGAGTATATTTTACAAGAGTTACCCCGTGATGCACAAATAGCAGGACCAGAAGACCTTGCGAATACAGGAAATTTTGAGGATTCTCAATCAGGAAACCGAAAATAAAAGTAAAAAAGACAATATAAAAAATCTGGATTTTACCAAACTCCGGAACCCTGAATACCCAATGGGAATTCTGAATTTTGGGCAGTATTGTAAACACTACCAGCAGCGCGATTAAAAATAAATAGATTCCCCACATAGTATAAAATAAACGGATAAAAATAATCTATTTTTAAACAATCCAAAAGAATTCACTTTTCAAACTTTGTTAATTTTAGTAATTCACAATATTTTTCCTACTTTTATGGTATTCGATTAATGACAACTCATATGAATAAACTTGTTGCAATCCCTTTGTTTCTTGGTGCTTTATGCTTCGGACAGCAGAACCAGGACATAGAAAAACCGATCCGTAATCTGTTTTCAGGAATGAAAAATGCTGATCCTGAGCTGGTGAAATCTGCTTTTGCAGAAGGGGCCATTCTCCAGACCATCACTAAGGACGGGACCGTAAAAAATGAAAATATACAGGAATTTATAGCCTCAGTTACCAAATTTTCAAAAGATGACCTGGATGAAAGAATCACTGTTGAAGCTGTTCATACCGATGGTGGGCTGGCAAGTGTTTTTACACCATATTCTTTCTTTTTCAAGGGTAAATTCTCTCATTGCGGGGCAAACAGTTTTCAACTGATCAGGCAGCAGAATGACTGGAAAATTCAATACATCATCGATACAAGGAGAAAAGAAAACTGTAAAGAAATAAAATAACAGAGGATCTGATCCATCTCTGAATGCAGTCGAAAGAAAAAAATATTCTAAAATGAAAATTCACCACATTGCCGTCATATGTTCGGATTATGAAGTTTCAAAAAAATTCTATACCGAAATTCTGGATTTAAATATCATCCGTGAAGTTTATCGCAAAGAAAGACAGTCATACAAGCTTGATCTTGCTATCGGAGATCATTATGTAATTGAGCTTTTTTCATTTCCTGATCCTCCGCCAAGACCGTCCCGTCCCGAATCTTGCGGATTAAGGCATTTGGCTTTTTCCGTAGAAGATGTAAAGGATAAGAGAGAGGAATTGGTAAGAAAAGGCCTGGTCTGCGAAGAGATCCGTATAGACGAATATACCGGAAAAGAATTTTTCTTTACCCAGGATCCGGATCAGCTTCCGCTGGAATTTTATGAAATGTAAAATTAGTGAGCGTAACCCGTAAAAAAACTGATAGCCATAATGGCCAGAACAATGGAGGAAATGACTACATAAACGTAGTCTTTTTCTTTTAAATACCCGATCAGTGCAAAAATAATCCTGACAAGAGGAGTAAATATCAGAAGTAATATTCCCAGCTGAATAATAGCCATACCTTCTCCTTTGCATAAAGAATTCCAGAACATTCCCCATACTTTTTCGGAAGAGGAACCCATATCCAGGGAAGTATATTTCTTAGGCATTTTAAAGCCCTCAGTGAAAAGCTTGATAAAACCGATCAATGATGTGGCGACAGATAAAATAACCCCCAGTCTCAGAAGATTTCCTACCGAACGGTTCAGATCCACATCTGTAAAATTCTTTCTCATTATCTGAAGCTTTTATTGATACCGTTATACATCATATATACTGCCAGAATAGTGATCACAATGGCAAAGAACACCTTTAACTTCTTCGTTTTGGATACCATTAGGGTCTTTGAACCGATAAAGCTTCCCACTACCACACCAATCAATACCGGAGCTACAATCACCGGGATGATCTCTCCTCTCTGGAAGTAGATCAGGGCACTGGCTACGGCAGTTACACCAATCATAAAGTTACTCGTAGTCGTAGAAACCTTAAACGGCAGTTTCATCATATTATCCATTGCCAGAACTTTAAGTGCTCCGGAACCGATTCCCAAAAGCCCGGACATGGCACCTGCAAACAGCATCATCAGGAATCCCGGAACCGTATTTCTTGCAGAATAGCTTTTCACCACCCCTTTATCAGGAAAGGTTCCGTACAGCTTCAGCTTTTCTTCAAGGCTTCCTTTTATTAAAGGTTCCTGATGGTCAGGTTTTCCCTTAAGATTTAAAACAACTGTCAATAAAAGGATACTGGCGAAAATAATTCCGATCGTGTTAGGATTAAGCATTCCTGAAATCAATGCTCCGATAATTGCTCCCGCAGTAGTTCCGATTTCGAGGAACATCCCTATCCGCATATTGGTAAAACCCTCCTTCACGAAAGCTACTGCAGCTCCTGAAGAAGTACCGATTACGGAAATTAAAGAAGCACCAATGGCATAATGCATCGGAACGCCGAAACCCAGCGTCAATAAAGGGATAATAATAACTCCTCCTCCCAAACCTGTAAGTGAACCCAAAAGACCGGCGGAAACTGCGCCGAGAAACAGAATGATGATTTCTGACATGCTACAAATATAAAACTATTGTGGTAGTCTGCCAAACGTTTAAAAAAGATAAATTTGACGTATTTTTGCAGATATGAAAAGTGAAATGAAATTATTTTATATTATTCTCGGTGCAACGCCCAAGGGAAGGAATATCGAGCAGCATGACGTTTTTTTCGGGATCGCTGAAAATCTTAAGGATCTTGTTCCCGATATGAAGGATTTCTGGAAAGAAGCAGAAGGAAAAATTCATATAGACTGTTATCAGGAAGTGAAATTTGCAGATGGATATGAAGTGACTATTGTTGAGAAAACAGATCAGCCGTCCGAAGACCAGCTGTACTTCCTTAATTTGGGAGGATACAAGAAAGGGTTTTTCGAAGAGTTCCATGAGCAGCACCTGATGGTTGGAAAATCGATGGGAGAGATCGTGAAAAGAGCAAAGGCAACAGAATTTTATGCAACGATGGGTTTTGAAGGGGCGGTAAGCCATATTGATGATAAACATGGTGTTGATATTGACGATATTTTCAACGTTAATGATATCCTTCCTGAAAAAATGAAAGAAAAATATTCCATTGTCCTGACCAAATCCGACACGGAAAATCAGGAAAATCCGGTGGGTCTTGGATATTTAAAGATTGACAAAATTCAGTAAATCTCCGGTAAATAAAATCTAATAGAAAAAATAAAAGTAAGAATGAAAATAGGAATTTTAGGAGGCGGGCAGCTGGGAAGAATGCTGATACAAAGCGCATTGAAATATGACGATCAGTTTTATACACTGGATCCGGCTTCTGATGCACCGTGCAATAATATCTCACATTTTACACAGGGAAATTTTAATGATTATGAAACGGTGTTGAATTTCGGGAAAGATAAAGAGGTGGTAACCATTGAGATAGAGCATGTAAATGCAGATGCTTTGGCTGAACTTGAAAATCAGGGCATAAAAGTGGTTCCGAATTCTAAAATTATTAAAACAATTCAACAAAAAATTCTTCAGAAACAATTTTATAAAGCTCACGATATTCCAAGTCCGGAGTTTGAAGTGATGGACGGAAGTTCTGACGAAATTAAAATGCCGCTACCGTTCGTACAAAAAATGAATACGGGAGGATATGACGGAAAAGGAGTTCAGGTGATCCGTACGGCAGAAGATATGAAAAACCTTTGGGTACAGGATTCTGTGATTGAAAAACTGGTAGATATTGATAAAGAACTTTCTGTAATTGTAGCCAGAAATGAAAACGGCGAAACCAAAACTTTCCCGGTAACGGAAATGGTAGCCGACCCAAAGCTGAATTTGCTGGATTTCAATATCTGTCCTGTTTTCTTAACCAAAGAAATTGAAGAACAGATTGATTCCATCACAGAAAAATTCTTAAATGCAATTAATTCTCCGGGCCTTTTCGCCATTGAGTTATTCCTTGATAAAAACGGAAAAGTATGGGTCAATGAAACGGCTCCGAGACTGCACAATTCCGGTCACCAGAGCCAGGAAGGCAACGCTAACTCCCAGTTTGAACAGATGTACCGAGTAGTGAAAAATTTACCTTTAGCTGATACTGACGTTATTGGGTACAGCGGAATGCTGAACCTTGTTGGAGCAGAAGGACATGCAGGAAAAGTAATTTACGAAGGAATGGATGAGGTTCTTAAACTACCTAAAACATACGTTCACCTTTACGGAAAAACCGAAACCAAGCCCGGAAGAAAAATGGGACACATCAATGTTTTGGCAGATTCCAGGGAAGAATTGATGGAAAAGCTGGTGAAAGTGAAAGAAATGGTAAAAGTTATCTCAAATAAGTAAAACTTAAAATATTGAAAAGACTGCTTGATAAGGCAGTCTTTTTTTATTTATAAATTTTAGGATGATCAATTGTCCATTTTCTTTCTTTAGAATTCCACAAAAGATAAGGACCGTCGAACCCTTCAAGATAGGTAAGCTCAAAATTGCCCTTATTATCCGTTGTGTAATCAAGATAAACTTGCGAGTCTTCCTGTTTTAGACCTAAATTTTTCAGTACTTTGTAATCATTGTTGTCAGGAAGTCTTCCATTGTTTTTTTTATAATTTTCGATCTTTTTAATGATTGTATTTCCAGCTTCTATATCTGCTTTTCTTGTAATTTCAATAGGAAGATTCCAGTAAACTGTTATTGGAACCATAATTAGAATCAACAGTAAAACTACGATTATTAGTGCTTTTTTCACTATTTAATGTTATCTAAAATACTTCCGAGTTGTGAATAGTCATTATCTGAACCAAAATTTTCTGTGTTGGCATTTGTTCCAATCAAACGATATTGATGACAGTCAAAACATATTTTAGCTATTCCTGTAACTTTACCGTTCTTTTTGAAAACAAGAATATCCCTGAAAACTGGAATACAGGCGGCAACAACCATTTCTTCTTCTGGTTTCTCAACAAATATTTTATTGATGTTCTCAAATTTAGACGGATTTATTTTCTTCTTCAAATAACCAACTTTATCTATATAATTCAGAAAATCAAGATCATTAATACTTTCCGGAGCTTCGCCAATGACCAAATTATATTTCAGTTTATCAATTTTTGATTTATCCTGATTTTGATCTAATTCTGTAATTTCATCCTCTTTGGTTTCAATTTGATAATAATCTATTTCATTGTAATCAAAGAATTTTTTACCGTATTGAATTTTAGACATTACTGATGGTTTTATTTTTTGATCTGCAGTTATATTTTGTTTTTGATCTTTGCAGTTGATGAATAATAAAAGAGCTACTGGAAATAATTTTTTCATAAGATTAAATATAGAAATATTTTAGGCTACTTAAAAATCTTCTGAATCACATTTCCAATTTCCACAAAATCATCATGATTGCCTACAGAACGTATTTCCGGACTGTTTTCGTCAAATTCTGAAAATGGGAAGATCAGCAAATAATTATTGTCATTTAAGTATTTGTTCAGCAATTCAGGAATAAGCCTCATTCTCGGAATATAGGATTTCATACCGCGTTTTGCCATCAGAACAATCAAAGCTTCATCTTCCTTCAGTTTTGCAGCAGTTTTTTCACCGTCCTGCCAGGTGCTCATAATGATAAACTCTGCTTCTATATTTGCTTTCTTCACAATCTTCTGAAGGATATCCAAAATGTTCTCAGGAGCATAGAAAACTACACTGGCGCCGGAATTTCTTGCAATATTCCACACTCTTAGTAACGCGTGAAAGAATCCGGCTTCTTTATGAGCATTTTCCGGAATCATGACGGCATATTTTTTTATAGTGGAAAGTGGCTGTGCTGCATGGTAAACCAGTACATTCACATCATCATTCTGAAGATACCCGCTGTAAAGATTATAGACAAAAGAAGGGGAGAAGCCTTTCTCATCTTCCAAGCCAATAATAAGATCGGTAATATTCTGTTCTTTGATTACGTTTTTCACTCCGTTGATGACATCATTATCATATCTTTTAAGAGCCTGCATTTTAACGTCAGCTGCCGCAGCTGCATCTGCTGCCTGGTGAAGCAGCTTTTCGGCATTCTTCACGGAAGATTCATTTTTATCTTCGTTAATGACGTTTAAAGCAAATAAATTTTCAGTATTTGAATGCGCTTTGATCAATATTCCGAGGTTCACCATTCTTTCCACGGTTTCTTCGTGGTTAATGGCTAACAGTATATTTTCCTCCTCATGACTATTGCCCGAAACCGTATCCTCATTATCGCTTTCGGCAATCTTCTGGGCGCTGGCCATAGAAATAAATGAAGAAATTGTACAGGAAATAAGGATCAGAAGGATACTTCCGTTCAGTACGTGTTCATTCAATAGCCTTACCGGTTCACCGGTTTCAGTTTCTGAAAGGATAATATTGTATCCTACCATTACTGAGGCTAATGTAGCTGCTGCAGACGCCGAACTTAGCCCGAAAATAAGCTTCCCTTCTTCTTTGGACAGCCTGAAAGTCTTTTGTGTCATCACCGCTGAAAGATATTTTCCTCCGATGGAGGCAACAAGCATAATTCCTGCAACTTCCAGGGTTTCCCAGCTTTTAAAGAAAACCTTGAAATCAATAAGCATTCCCACACTGATCAGAAAGAAAGGGATAAATATGGCATTTCCTACAAATTCTACCCGGTTCATCAATGATGAGGTATGAGGAATAAGCCTGTTTAAAGCCAATCCTGCAAAGAATGCCCCGATAATAGCTTCTACACCTGCTAATTCTGCAAGCAGCGCGGCCAGATAGATCATAACAAGAACAAAAATATATTGTGAAATCTTATCATCCACCTTTTTGAAGAACCAACGTCCTATAATCGGGAATACAATCAGAACAATTAAAGCGAAAACAATGAAGGAAACGGAAAGTTTAACCCAGAATTCTGTACCTACATCACCTTGTGACATTCCCACGATTACCGCAAGTACCAAAAGGGCCATAATATCTGTGATCATCGTTCCGCCTACCGTAATATTGACCGCTTTGTTCTTGGCGATTCCCAGTTTGCTGACCAGCGGATAAGCAATCAGGGTATGGGATGAGAAAAGACTGGCAAAAAGGATGGAGGTAAGCATTGAGAATCCCAGGAGATAATATCCACCCAGATAACCTAATATGAAAGGGACGGCAAAGGTATAAATTCCGAAGGTGAGGCTTTTCCATTTGTTCTTCTTAAAATCGCCCATATCAATTTCTAATCCGGCAAGAAACATGATGTAAAGTAGGCCTGTGGTTCCCGTTACCACAATACTGCTGTCCCTTGCCAGCACATTGAACCCGTTAGGCCCGATTACTGCTCCGGCAATGATAAGCCCCAGCAGATGCGGAACTTTGATTTTATTCAAAAGCAGGGGAGCGGCAAGGATGATAACCAGTACCAACAGGAATTTTAAGACCGGATCTTCTATAGGAAAACTCAGATTATGTATACTCAGTAAAATCATAGGTGTTTTTTTATTTTGTGGAACGTACTAATTCGACGGAAAACTTGGCGGTACAGCCGTTATCAGTGGTAATGGTTCTTGTTCCTTTCAATTTGGTGTCGGAAATATCATTCAGCAGAACATTCATTTCTACTTTTTTCTGGGAAGTGGAATCTGTTTTGAAATTAAGCCTGATTTCGTTATTTTCAAATTTGCCGGAATAAAGCCTTACCAGATTATTGTTATTGATGATTTTTGTAGATAAATGAATAGAATCGCTGTCGAATTCCCAGATATCCGTACGCTGATCGCCTACTACATAATCACTGCAGTTGGATTCTGTACAGATCACTTTTCCTGTCCAGGGACCGGAGATTTCTTCTGGCCACAGGACTATCTTAACAGAATCTTTTTTAGAAAAGATGCTGTCTCTCATTTTTAAAAGAGACTGATATTCGGATTCTTTTTTTGCAAATAGTTTTTCTTTTTCCAGTAATTGCTTTTCTCTTTCCGTGAGATTTTTTTCTTTTTCTTTATAATCACAGCTAATTAATAGAAAAGAACCAGCAAAAAGTATAAAAAATGTGTTTTTAAGCATATTGTTAATGTTGGTGTAAACAATATAGGGAAAAATAAGGAAAATATGAAATTTACCTGTGGTGTGTGGCTAAATGGGAAAATTTTATTGATCGGATTGTGTTGTAAACCACCCCGTCAAAAATTCTTTGAATTTTCGCCACCCCTCCGGAGGAGGGGAATATGGAAGTGGACATCATTGCTTTTTGGGTTCAAGGGAAACTAGTTTGCCTTCTTATGTAATTTTCTGTCTTCTGAACATTTCAGGTTTGTAATTGATAATAAAAACACCACATATGATCATCACTGCTGCAAGAATAAATTTGAGTGAAATTTTTTCATCCATGATGAGCCATCCCAGAAATATCGCAATGATTGTATTCACATAAGCGAATATCGAAACCTGTACAGGAGAAATTTTGGTTAAGGCATAATGGAAAGCGAAAAAAGCAGCAACGGAACCAAATACGGCCAGATAAAGCATTGCTGAAATACTTTTGAAGCTCCAGTTTTCGAAATTATAATTTTCTGAAAAGAAGAAGGCAAAAATAATTTGGATGATACCTGCAAACAGGAACTGATAAAACAGGTTCAGGGTGATATTACCACTCTGGATATTAAGTTTTTTGGTGAAAATAGTTCCTGAGGCCCATCCGGCAATTGCACAGAAAAGGAAGATCATCCCTGTTCTGTATTGTGGATTCGCCAGATCCTGTATTCCGTCCCAGAAGATAAACAGGATTCCGCTGAAACATAAAAGGACACCTGCAAGAGCCCGGAAACTGAATTTCTGAAGACCAACAGCCACACTTCCCAAAAATACAAGAATTGGGGAGCACGCACTGATTAATGAAGCGAGACTGCTGGATACGGTTTCTTCCGCAACAGTTGTCATTCCATTCGCTATCACAAGCATAAGGGACGCAAAAATAACCTGATATCTAAAGTTTTTCCAGCCTATCCATTTAAATTCTTTTTTGGAAAGAAGGATGGTAAGCATAATCATGGCTGCCAGAAACTGACGTATCCCGGCTACAAACCATGCGGGAATTGTTTCCACAGCAACACGGATCGCCAGAAATGTAGTTCCCCAAACAAGAGCCACCGTGAGAACGGCAAAAATGAGTTTATAATCTTTCAATGTGAATCATATAGCGAACAAATATACCTGTTATGGAATAAAACGGATGGGTACAGTTGCTGTATTTTTTGGAGATACAGACGAACTGATAAAGTATATAATAAAAGAGAGTACATTCTGAATGTACTCTCTTGTTTTTTTTAAGGTTCGAATCCTCCGCAGGTATCATAAGGGACACATATCCATTTGCCGTTTCTAAAGCAAAGTTGGTAATTGCAGACCTCCATACCTCCTAAAACTTTTTTCAGTTCTTCTTTTTTAAGCTTTTTTAAATTTTTCATTACAAGTAATTTTTATGTTGTTGGTAAAACAAATATTGGAAAAAAATGATAATGGTGTGTCAAAATTAACACAGTTTAACTTCTTTATCCGATTGTATAAAGTGAAATATTTTTCATCATTTCTTGTCTGAAAGGGCAGCAATAAATGTATATAAAAAGGTTATATTTTTTTATCTTTGACCATCTAATAAAAATTGAAGATGGTAGGAATTATTATGGGCAGCCAAAGCGATCTGCCAATCATGGAACAGGCTGCAAATTTTCTGAAAAGCCTTGATATTCCATATGAACTGACAGTAGTTTCGGCACACAGGACTCCTGAAAGAATGTTTGATTATGCGAAAACAGCAAAGGAAAGAGGTCTGAAAGTGATTATAGCAGGAGCAGGAGGTGCCGCACACCTTCCGGGAATGGTCGCTAGCTGCACAACATTACCCGTGATCGGAGTTCCGATTTTATCGAGCAATTCTATTGACGGCTGGGATTCCGTATTGTCTATCCTTCAGATGCCGGGTGGAATTCCTGTGGCAACTGTAGCTTTAAACGGGGCTTTGAATGCGGGAATATTAGCTGTGAAAATCCTGGGAAGTGCGGATGAAGCGATTGCTGAAAACCTTCAGGAATACCAGGATTCTTTAAAAGATAAAGTACTGGGAACGGTGGATGATATTAAAGCAATGCATCCTAACCAGTATGATAAATAGGTTCAATTGTGAAGAGTCAATTGTGAATTTTTTAAGTCACGTGGATTACTATTATTTGGTCAACAGAAATGAAATATAAAAACGCTCCGGATTTGGAGCGTTTATTTTATTCCTGGATCATATTGTCTCGGGTATTTTTCTGAACGGAAATGGCGCCGAAAAGAGCAAGGAGAAACGCAAATGCATAAAATCCTTTTTCACTTGGAAGGATAGTAGCATTCCAAAGTCCTACAGCCAGCAGCACAATGGAAGATAGGGTGGCAAACCAGCATATCCCGTAATAAATATCTGTTACCGGAATGTTTTCTAACCGGTCACGAACTGCTTTCTGCAAAGAAACTACGGCAAACAGACCATACAGCAGGATGGTAAAATAGTATCCTTTTTCATTTAGTTGCATTTCTGCTCTGGCAAGGCCTACGATAAAACCTATCATTCCTGCTCCTAATGCTATCCAGGAAGCAGCTACGAATGCATTCGAGACTTTTTGTTTTTTCATTGATTATGATGTTTTTGTTTAAGGGGCTAAATATATTCATTTTTTAAAGAATTAGCCGCAATACAGCAAAAAATATGGGTAAAATACGGAGAATTGCCGATGTGTGACTGCCGTCTTAGCCCCGATAGCAGCGGTTACCCCACAGCAGAACGGCTGGGGTTGGGCGCGAGGAGTATGAGCGGATAGCGGGAAACAGCTCCTTAAAAAATAACAAAAAAGACTTTCCAGAAACCTGAAAAGCCTTTTCTTATATTAAGATTAAAAAATATTAGTATCTGTAGTACTCAGGCTTGAATGGCCCTTTAACATCTACACCGATATATTCAGCCTGCTCCGGAGAAAGAGTTTCCAGTTCAACGCTTAATTTTTTAAGGTGTAAAGCAGCTACTTTTTCATCTAAATGCTTAGGAAGCGTATATACTTCATTTTTGTAAGCAGCAGAGTTGTTCCAAAGTTCGATCTGAGCCAAAGTTTGGTTAGAGAAAGAGTTCGACATTACGAAACTTGGGTGTCCTGTTGCACATCCCAGGTTAACAAGTCTACCTTCAGCAAGGATGATTACTTCTTTACCTTCGATCATATAGATATCCACCTGTGGTTTCACTTCAGATTTTGTAGAACCGTAGTTTTTGTTCAACCAGGCCATATCGATTTCATTATCGAAGTGACCGATGTTACAAACGATTGCTTTATCTTTCATTTTAAGGAAATGTTCTCCTCTTACAATGTTGAAGTTTCCTGTAGTGGTGATAACAATATCAGCATTGTCTACCACGGTATCCAGTCTCTTCACTTCATAACCGTCCATTGCAGCCTGAAGCGCACAGATTGGATCGATTTCAGTAACGGTAACGATAGAACCTGCCCCTCTGAAAGATGCAGCAGTACCTTTACCAACGTCTCCGTATCCGCAAACTACCACTCTTTTTCCGGCAAGCATTACGTCTGTAGCTCTTCTTACAGCATCTACTGCAGATTCTTTACATCCGTATTTGTTGTCGAACTTGGATTTGGTAACTGAATCGTTTACGTTGATAGCAGGCATTACCAGAGTTCCGTTCTTCATTCTTTCGTAAAGTCTGTGTACTCCTGTAGTGGTTTCTTCAGAAAGCCCTTTGATATCTTTTGTCAGTTCAGGGTATTTATCAAACACCATGTTTGTTAAATCTCCACCGTCATCCAGAATCATGTTCAATGGTTTTCTGTCTTCACCGAAGAATAAAGTCTGCTCAATACACCAGTCAAACTCTTCTTCGTTCAGCCCTTTCCAGGCATAAACAGGAATTCCGGCAGCAGCAATAGCAGCAGCAGCGTGATCCTGAGTAGAGAAAATATTACAAGAAGACCAGGTAACTTCAGCTCCTAAAGCTACCAATGTCTCGATAAGCACAGCAGTTTGGATCGTCATGTGAAGACATCCTGCGATTCTTGCTCCTTTCAGAGGTTGAGATGGTCCGTATTCTTCACGGATAGACATCAAACCTGGCATTTCTGCTTCGGCAAGGGTAATTTCTTTTCTTCCCCATTCTGCTAGGGAGATGTCCTTCACTTTGTAAGGAACGTATTGTGTTGTAGTACTCATATGTAATGAATAAATTTAAATTCAGTTGATAACGAAATGCAAAATTACAATTAATAATTAAGATAAAAAAACGGAGGATCAAGTTCAAATAATGAGATTAAACAGTTGTTAATATTATTTAGTCTTAATATAAATAGCTATGTTTGTTCCGGATAAAATTTTATACTATGAACCATACCCATACTCAGGAAGAGATTAACAGAAAAGCAAAACCGGTAACTCCAAAGGTAAAAGAACTGATAGAACGTACCGGAAGTGTGATTTTGGCTACGGTAGATCCGGAAGGAAATCCTAATTCCAGCTATGCTCCTTTTGTACAGATAGAAAATACACTGTATATTTTGGTTTCTTTTATGGCAAAACACACGAAAAATCTTGCTGACGGAAGAAAAGCTTCAGTGATGTTCATCGAGGATGAATCCGCTACGAAACAGATCTATGCCCGTGAAAGATTAACCCTTGAAGCAGTACCTTCACAAATAGAAAGAGATTCAGAAATGTGGAATACAGTTGTTGCCAAACTAAAGAAAACTCACGGAAAAGTTGTAGATGTTATTGCTGAAATGGGCGATTTCATTCTGATTGCTTTGCAGCCGGTAAAAGGTTCTTACGTAAACGGATTCGGAAGCGCTTATTTTGTAGATGGGAATCTTGAGATCCTTGAGCATAGAAATGATGTGAATCATCAGTCGAAATAAAAAGAAGGGAGAAGGGAGAAGGGAGAAGGGAGAAGGGAGAAGGGTGCGGGAAGATGGAAGTTTATAAAGATTAAGCTAAGAAAATTCTGTTTTTTTAATGAAAAATTCTATTAATTAAAGTTTAAGATTGTTTTGTAGGGTTCAAGGAATTTCCATCTTCCCGCATCCGTCTCCCATCCCTTTCAACTTCCACATCTTTTCACTACTTTTATCGAATAAAAAAACAATGCCCCTTTACCGAGATTTTTCAGATGACAATGCTATGATCCTCGTATGGAAATATGATGACGGCGAAGAACTTGATATCAACCAACTCCTGGAACCTGAAAATGCCGAAAAGGTAAAAGATTATCATCCTAAAAAACTTCTCGAAGTATTAATGGTGCGTAAACTTTTAAAAGGTTTAAAGCCGCATTCCAAAATTTTATACAAAGAAAGGGAACCGTTTCTGGCTCCTAAAGATGCAGAGATTTCCATTACCCATTCATTCCCTTTTGCTGCGATTGCCATTTCCAAAAATAAAATAGGCATTGACATTGAGAAATTCAACCCTAAGATTTTAAGGGTCATCGATAAATTTACCTACGAAAATGAAAGGGGATTCATTCCTGAAAATAATTCTGTGACATTTTATACTATTATCTGGAGTGTAAAGGAAAGTATGTACAAAATCCATCACTCGAAATACTGGTCCCTGAAAAAAAACTATGAAGTAAAGCCTTTTGAGCTTAAGCACCTTCATAAAATAAGCTGCAGGGTTTATGATGAGCAGTTTTCAGACGAGTTCAAAGCAAGAGTGGAATTTTTTGATGATTACTGCTTTACGATTGTGGAGGAATAGGATCTGCTTCGTTTTTGTATTTTTCGATGACTTTTCTCTGTTCTTTAGCTACATCATAGATCAGTTCCAATATATCATGGATGTTTTTAAGTTCCGTTAAATGTGAAATTTTATCAGGATCTCTGCGGTCAACAAGGTCATTTTCTTCTATTTCTGTTTTTCTTTTCAAAATCATATCCTCAATGGAAGAATCTTCCGGTTCGAGGCGGCTTTCCATTTTTAAAGCTTCATTGATCTCATTTCCGTTCAGTAAAACAGAGGTCTGCTGCATTTCTGCTTCTATCTTCCTGCTCCAGCTTTCAGCATCTATTTCGGGATATTTTTCATTGTTTTTAGAATACTGGGACAAAGATGCAGTGTAAGCTGTAATCAGGTGTGAAGTGGCTACAAACTGGTGTACCACTTCCAGTTTTTTCTGCTGGTTCTTTGGCTCGGAGATCATTCTCTGGAAGTTATCAGATAAGTTGGCCAGGGAAATGATGGCATTTTTCCGCTTTACCTTATAATCTTCAATATCAAAATTTCCATCTAAGAATTTGGAAATGACACTTTCAAAATAGATCAGGTTATCTGCGGCAGATTTCTTCATCAGATCCAGATTCTGAGTATGCTCCCAGACCGGAAGAACAATATAAGACACGGCAAAAGCAATCACACCGGCAATGAAGGTGTCAAGAATTCTGTCTTTAAAGATCACATTTACATTTCCGGGATTTAAAAAATTAAAACTCAGAAATACATAAATCGTCATGAACAGGACCGCCCAAAAGTAACGGCCTTTCAGAAAACTGAAACACATAATCATGCTCAAAAGCAAAATAGAAAATAATAACCCCTTGATATCGATGAAATGTAAAATCGCGTAGGCAATAACAGCTCCTGCAATAGTTCCGTAAAGTCTGAGAAGATTCCGCTTTTTGGTAATAGAGTAGGCGGGCTTCAATATGGCGGTGATGGTAATAAGTATCCAGTACGTATGACCAAGCCCAAGGAAATCAAACATTGAAAAAAGGTATCCTACCAGCAGGGCTGTGGTAATCCTTATCGCGTGCCTGAAATGCGACGATGAAAGCGAAATGTTATTCCTTAGAACCTTAAAATTGAGTTTCTCTTCATTAGGCATGAATTTTTTAAGATCCAGCCCTGTGGAAAGACTTTTTGCCAGCTTTATATTCTGCGAAAATACTTTATAGATCTCGTTGATCTCCTTGGTGATTTCATTAATGCGCATCAGGATCTGGCGCAGGATCATGAAGTTTTCCAGATTATCGGGAGTCAGCTGTTTGTTGCGGAGTTCAAAATAATGATAGTTGAGGTTTTTCAGTTCAAGCTCCAGATCGGCCATAGGTTTTGCCCTCGTTCCTATTTGAAGGGATATCCCTATATTGGTAATTTCATCGGCAAGCAGGTTAAGGTAATCATGAATATTGACAAGGATCATACTGTCTTCAAAGCTCTGTTGCAGCTTCTGATAATCACTTTCCGAGGTCATGAGCTTTTCATGAAGGTCCATGGAGTTCAGGAACATCAGCATTAAAAGACGGCTGGTTGTCGTAGATTCATTAACAATGGTTCTGGTCTTGAAAACGGTTTCCCGGGTTTCTTCCTGAAGGTTTTTAATTCCGACCTGCTTGGCAATAACCTGGATGGTCAGCCTGTCGAAGTCCGGATTTTTCTGATAATAATTGGCTTTTATTTTTAAAAATTCAGCAAGCTGAAGATAATTTTCACCAATCATCTGACTGGCCAGCTTATAAGGCTGAATGGTAGTAACCACCAGGAAAATCAGGAGGAACCAGATACATCCGGATGCAAATATGAGCAGGCTCTTAAAAATATTACTGCCGGTAAGGTGCCCGTCGATAAAAATGGCCAGCACGACAAGAGATAATGATCCCACTGCGGCAAGCCTCTGCCCATAAACACCAATCAGGGAGAAAAACATTCCGAATACAATGATTTCCAGAATGACCAGCACCTTAAAGTTCATGACGAGACTGGCAATAAGCGCCACAAAAACAAAGCAGAAAATGGCAAATGTAAGTGCGTTTCTTCTTCTGATAAAAGGACCGGGCTGATCACAAAGCGCCACAAAGCTGGTTCCCAAAGGAAAAAGAAAATATTCTTTAAGGATCCCGAAATGGGCAAGGACTAAACAGGGCAGAACGGTTGCCAGCGTAATTCTGATCGCAGAATATACATATTGGCTGGTAACGAATTTTTTGAGTTCTGCTGAATAGTTCATCCTACAAAATTAATTATTGGAAATAAGAAAAGCCTTATAAAAATAGGACTTTTGCAAACTTATATATTATATTTCTTTAATAAATTGTCAATTGGTAATTGAAACGAATCGGGTAATACAAATTTGATGCTGAAATTGGAAATATTTGGAATTGGAAAGATCAATTGTAAATTTTGCTTCGCAAGTGAATGGTGAATTTGAGTGTCAGTTATGTTATTGGCTATTTTAAGGTGAATTGTTAATTTGCCTCGCAAGTCAACAGTAAATTATAAGGACCTTAGTAATTGATTAATAAAATAAAGACTCACTATTGACGATTAACTATTTACAATTTATCTCAACTTTACAAATTCACTGCGAAGCAGACTGACAGCGCAGCTCATTCACTATTGACATAAAAAAAGCCTCATCAAATGAGGCTTTTTTTATATTGTATAATATTCTTAATAATCTACATTAGATGTTTCATCACCAATGTTCCAGGTAAGACCGAAACGAAGCGTGTTATCCAAAGCGGTATTTACTTTTGACATATTGATCAGATAAGAAATATCAAGTCCGAAGGAACGGTATTTCAATCCGATACCTGCTGTAGCGAACTGTCTTGCTCCCTGTTCTTCGCTTTCGTGGAAGTAACCTGTTCTTACTGCAAATGCATTGTCATAAGAATATTCCAAAGCACCGCTGTACATGATACTGTTCTTGTTTTTGAAAGATTTTCCGATTCCCGCCATTACCCCTACGTTAGGAATTTCATATCTCGGCTGTCTTGTATTAGGGTCTATTCCTACATATTCGGATCCCGGAACCAGGATTTTTGAACCTTCTACACTAAGACCGATCTTGTTCATATCATCCAGATACATATCATATCCAATACCCAATCTAGCCATAGTAGGAAGGTAAGATCTTGATTCTTCATTTCCGGTATAGTCTAGTTTAGGACCTAAGTTCTGAACAGCAAAACCGGCATTCACTTTACCATCATAACCTCCGAAACTTGAGAATTTTGGAGAAGTATAGTATCCTGAAACGTCTACTGCAAAACTGTTAGCAGCTTTAAGGGTAGTGTCTGTATTGAACCCTCCGGCTAAATCTGAACGGATGAATCTACCGGTAACGGCCATTGAATACGAGTCGGAAAGTTTCAGACCATAGGCAACGTCGATGGAAAATTCGTTAGGCTTTGAGGTACCCATAGAAGTTACTTCTGAACCTACCAATTGGGTAAGGTCTACTTCACCCATATTGAAATAATAGATACTTGCAGAGATTGTAGATCTTTCTTCCTGTCCTAAAAATTTATGGAATGCACCATATAGTAAAAATACATCATTGGTAAGTTTTCCCATATAAGGCGTGTAGTTAAGACCAATGGAAGAACTTGTTCTGCTAAAAGGATATTTTGCCGCATTCCAGAATTGTGAAAATGCATCCGGTGAAGTTACCACCCCTTGGTCTCCCATACCTCCAGATCTTGCATCTGGTGCAATTCTTAGAAAAGGAGCTCCGGTTAATACTGGATTTATTTTACTTAAATCTTGCGAATAGCCTAAAAAACCAGCACTTAAACCAAATCCCAAAAGCAGTTTAGTAGTTAAATTCATATGTTGTCTTTTATATATTATCAGTTTTTTATAATAATTATTGTCTATGTATTATTTAATTTATTTCAAAAGTACCATTTTTTCTACAGCTGTAGCACTTCCTTTGCATTTTTCTTGATTTTGACTTTTTGCAAATATCTTAAAAATATACGTACCTTTTGCAACAGTTGCCCCAAAATCATCTCTTCCGTCCCATTCTATTGCCTGACGTGGCGTTCTAAAGCCCTGTAGGAACGGTTCTGCAACTACCGGCTGAGATAATGTTCTTACCAATTTTCCTGTAATTGTGTAAATCTGAACATTTACATCTAAGATATCATCGCAGTTGTGCTCAAACTGGATGTATGTTTTATTGGTAAACGGATTCGGCCAGTTCAGCGGTCTGTTGATTACAAGATGCTGATCAGTCTCATCCTTAACTTCAAAGTTTAACGTAGCAGTTGTTGAATTATTGTTTATATCCCAAACTTTAAATGTTAATTGATGCTGGCCTATCGCAAGGTTTCTGAAAGGGTAGGTTACATTTCCTTTCTGATAGTCTGCAAGACCCGGGTTCAGACATCCGTTTCCTTCACCTGAAGCAAAGAAATCATTCAAAACAACCGTGTTGATGATCTGGCCGTCAAGATAAACGGTAATGTCATGGCCAACACCGGATCCGGTAGAGTTAATTCCTGTATCATCGGTAACGCAGGCTAAAAGCATCGGATTCTGGTTGGTAATTCCGCCATCAGCAAAGTTGGTGTTATTCATATACAGCTTTACTTTAGGAGGTTCATTATCATTGATTCCGTTCGGGTTGATATCACCTACCTGTACCGGCTGGTTATTGAATACATCGGTTACTCTGTTGTCTGCATATCCAAGTATTCTCCCTTGCCCCACGGCATAGTTGATGTCTTTAGGAACATAAAATTCTACAGTGAATACTCCGTTTACTGCTGTTCCGGAAGCTTTAACAATAGCGCTTCCTTCTTCCGTGTAATCCATAACAGGAGCCAGTACCCCGTCGTTATTCAAAGTTTTTTTATTTAATCTCTTATCAAAGATATTGATGGAAACCCGTCCGTTGAATGTAGTATTCACTGTTCCGTTCGGATTGTTGATGTGTCCTTTTACTTTAATAAAATCCAGACCTCTGATCAGTCCCGGAACCGGAGATTCAATATTATCTATTACAAGCTGTCTCTGAGGTCTGCTCAGTTTCATGGCAGGATCCCCAAGGAAGTTTACCTTCAGGTGGTCAATGGTAGCTCCTTTTTGCTTTTTGGCATTTAAATGGGCATATCCTAAAGTTTCAAAGTCATCAGCGGTCAGCTTGAAAATATTTTTTGTGTAAAGATCTGTAAAGTTACGTCCGTAATCTACCCCGATGGCACGGCTTGAAGTGATCATAGCAGCAGCTCCTCCCTGTTTAAGTTTAATGAACTGTTCTCCTGCAGAAGAAGTGTTTGGCTCATCCCATAAGGTGAATTCACAGGTAATGGTAGAGACAAACGGGAACCTGCTGTAAACATTGGAGAAATTATTGGCATTCTGAATCTCAGTACTCGTTAAAACCCTTTCCTGTGCCCATCCGTTAATACCTCCATGTCCGAAATAGAACAGGTAAAGGCTGTTACCGATATCATTGGAGATCGCCTGGGTCACCTGAGGGAACCTTTGTCCTGCCGCAGTACTTTGGGCAGGGAAAGCATCCATATATAGTTTTCTGACATTGTATTCTTTCAGATCCTGCTGTCCCGGAACCTCAAAAATGCTGGCCAGCGTATTATTTGTTACTTCATGGAAAGGACTTCCGCCGTCTTTATCATCATCTACAACAAAGTCGAGTTTCATTCGCCATTCTCCGAAAGGGGAGGACTGTCCCGGCAGCGCATTGTAATAAGCCAGCGTTTTACTGATCATGTTTCCTGCTTCCGTTACATTGGCTGCTGGAATTCTGCCTACAGGAATATCCGGAAGGTTGTTTTCAATGGTAGATGCCGTCTGTGGCTGCGTCATGACAATATAGTCGTCTGTTACGAAAGAACCGACGAAATCTGCCGAGTTCTCACCCTGGTAACCGGAAACAATATTGGAATTGCCGGAAATTCTGTTTTTATAATCGTAAGAAGCATCTCCTAAAATAAATACATATTTAAGTCTTCCGCTGTTGTTAAGTTTAGTGACAAAATCTCTTATTGCAGTAAGGTCCCTGCTTCCGCTTCCGAATTCATTATAGATTTTAGCTGCGTCTACAATTTCTACCGTATAATTGTTTTTTGTCTGATGGTAGCTGGCCAGTCTCTGTGCCTGTCCCATCATTTCAGGAACCGTAATGATCAGGTAATCTACATTCTGAAGTCCGGAAAGATTCTGGTTGGCCACTCTTTCCACAAACTGCGGAGTATATGCTCCATCAGCACGAAAAGCTACAAACTCATTGTTGAAATTCGGATCAGAAGTAAAATAACCGAAATTAAAGCTGCCTGCGCCTGCTTTGTTTACTCTTCTGTTCGCATTGGTAATGTCCGTTACGTCCCATACCTGCTCAAGGTTTGCAGCATTGGAAATACTGAAACCGTAATGCGTATTGGTTCCGCTGGTAAGTGAAAAGTCTCTGAAACTAAGCTGAGAACCATTAAAAGTTAAGTTTTCCTTATACTGTACTTCTGCATAATCAAAATGAAAAACCCCGTTAGGATTTACAGAAATATTGGGTGCATAATTAAGGGTAATCTGATTTCCGCTCAGGTTGGATATTGTTCCGTCATACTTTAGCTGATAAAAATCAAACCCGTAAGTAAGGGTGTTAGCCGGAACAGTCTGCGTGATCGGATTTTGGTTGTTGATTTTAAACTCAATAGTATTCTGCTGGGCTCTGTAACCTACGACCTGTGTTCTGTATTTTATAACATCTCCACCCTGTATCGGTGAACTGGTAGTGAAGGTCACTGCTTTATCTGTTGTAAAAGGTGCCTCTTCCACCCAGATTCTTCCTACTTTTAAAAGATTCTTCTGGTCGTTGTTGATCACCTGATAATTATCAAATCTTGTGATCAGGTTACCGGCAGGGAGATTTACATCAACAGACTGTACTCTTTTCCCCAAACCTTTGTCAAAATTGATGAAGTAATAAGAGAAATCATCATATATATTTTTAAGATTGTTGCTTCTGTCCGTTCTTGTGTCGACTCTTTTGAAGCCGTTTCCGTTGGACGTATCATAAAGATTGTATCCGTTCGGTCCCTGAGCATAGAATAAGGCATAGTCGCCGTCGTTCCATACACCATCTTCTTCACCTACCACCTGAATGGCATTTTCCTGAAGTGCGCTGTATTTCGTATCCTGATTGTATTCAGGAAGCATAATACCACCATTTCCATAAATCCTGAAATTCTTCGGATTTACAGAAGCTGGATTAATACCGTTATCTTTTAAAAACTGGGTAGTGATTTTAAATATCCCCGATCTGTCTACTTTAATCTTATAAAATCCACCGCTCGAAAGAGGATTGGCGGTAGTTCCCACCTTGTTGGCAGTTCCCATTCTGGAATTGTCGGGAGCTGATGTTTCAGAAATATTAAATGAAGAAAGCCTTTGAACACGCCCTTTTACATTCTTAAATAAAGCAACGCTGATGCTGGCATATCTTTCTCCTTCCAATGTATAATAAGCAATATCTGCAATTTCATAATCCGGCAGTCTGCCTTTGTCCAGATCATACAATTCCTTGCCGGAAACGCTTTCCCAGGCCAGATCCGAAACTTTTAGCTGCTTTTCTCCTATTTTTTGTTTAGTTATGATAAAAACATTATTTTGGCTGAACGAAAAACCTTCATTTTTGAAATTTGGAAGATTTAATTTTGTGTCACCAAAATCTTGGATTTTAGAGCCTTCCCATTCTATGGCTTTTCTCTGAGCCCAAAGTGTTGATACAAAAGAGATTAGTAATAAAAAGGTGATTTTTTGTTTCATGTTTATTATTGAAATTTCTGAATTACAAATAAAATGAAAATTTTAGAATTAAATTGTGATACAATAAAATTAATTTGTTAACGTTTTTCAAAAAAATCAAATGTTTACTTGATTTATTGAATAATTTATTTTTTCTTTGTACTTTGAAAATATTTATATCGACTATGAAAAAACTAAAGTTGTTTTCATTAATAGCATTAAGTTCTACACTTGCATTAACCAGCTGTGGCGGATCCGGGACCAGCAAAGGAGGCGGTACTAAAAAATTTGTCAGCAAGACGGGTTGGAAACCAAACGAAAAACAAGGTTGGTTTTTTGCAGGAAAGCAACAAAAACAGAAGGGGTGGCCAGGAATGGTATATGTAGAAGGTGGAACTTTTACAATGGGATTAGTGAAAGATGATGTTATGCATGATTGGAATAACACACCTCGCAGAATGCAGGTAAGTTCATTCTTCATCGGAGAAACAGAAATTACTAACTACGAATACCGCGAATACCTGACATGGTTGAAGTATGTATTTCCACCAAGTGACCCTAGCTTTAAGGAGATCTATAACGGCGCTTTGCCAGATACTCTTTTATGGGACAACAAATTAGCAAGAAACGATTATAATGAAACGTATCTTCGTTCTCCGGAATTCGATTACTACCCGGTAGTAGGCGTTTCCTGGACTCAGGCGAACAGATATTGTGAATGGCTTACCGACAGAGCGAACGAAAAAGCTCTAATGCAAGCCGGAATTATTGCCAAAGATTTGTATATCAACGAATCCAATAACCAGGGCGGAACTGCTTTCAACATGGATAAATTCAAAGCGAACGATCCGGAAATGCAGGGATATATCAACGAGAAAAGAATGCAGCAAAAATCTGGTATGAAAACAACCAACCAGAGACTTCTTTCTGCCAACAGAGCTCCAAATGCTTCAATGGTTCAGAAGTTCAGACTTCCTACCGAAGTTGAATGGGAATATGCAGCTCTTGGTATGGCTAAAAACAGAGAATACAACCAATACTTAGGTAAAAAACCTGAAATCGAAAGATTAAGAGGTACCAAAGGAAGAGATAAAGGAATGTTCCTTGAAAACTTCAAAATGGGAAGAGGTGACTATTCAGGTATTGCAGGATGGAAAAACGATGGAGCTGCACAAACAGCAGACGTAAGACAATATCCATCTAACGACCTTGGAATCTACGGTATGTACGGAAACGTGTCTGAATGGACTGCTGACGTTTACAGACCAATCATTGATGAAGATTTCAACGACTTCAACTACTATAGAGGAAATATGCCTCAGGCTATTGTAAGAAACGGTGACGGAACTTACAAAATGATCGACGAAGGTTCAATCAAATATGATACTTTAGCAGACGGAAGATTGGTTTATAAAGGTTTACCTGGACAGTTTGAAAGAGAAACCGTTGCTGATCTTAGAAACTTCAGGGATGGTGACAGACAGTCTTCTTTAGAATACTACAGAGCTTCAGATTCAGCTTCTTCATTTGATATGTACAATTCTCCTAAGAGAAGGTTTGTTGTAGATGGAAGTGGAAGAGTAAAACTTCAGAAAGATACGAGAGACAGAACATCTGCAGTATCTAATGATGTTAGAGTTGTAAAAGGTGGTTCTTGGCAGGATACAGCATATTGGCTGGATCCAGGACAAAGAAGATACAAAAACCAGGACAGAGCTTATGGATGGATCGGTTTCCGTGTTGCACAGGATGCCAGAGCTAACGATAAGGGCAGAACTAGAAGATAATATTATCAAAAAATACTTAAAAAAAACCTTCCGGATTTCCGGAAGGTTTTTTTATTTTTGACGTATGAAATCGCTTTAGCTAAAGAGCCTAAAAAACATTTGTACAGATTTGGCGATTGAATGTGACTTTTAAAAAAAAATATATATTTCCACATGAATATAGAACAGTTTTATCCTTTATTTTTACAGTCAGATAAAGTGACTATCGACAGCAGAAAAGTTGGTAAGAATGATATTTTCTTTGCCTTTTCCGGTGAAAACTTCAATGCTGCCACCTTAGCAGAAAAAGCTGCAGACGATGGTGCTCTTGCCGTAATCGTAGAAAAGCAGGAGTTCGAAAATAAAGGCAGAAATATTTTCTATGTTCCTTCCACACTGGAATTCCTTCAGCAGCTGGCCATTCATCATAGAAACCAGCTTAAAATTCCTGTGATAGGACTTACAGGAAGTAACGGGAAGACAACAACCAAAGAAATTATCCATGCGGTGCTTTCAGAGAAATTCAATGTGCAGTATACTTCCGGGAACTTAAATAACCATATTGGTGTTCCTTTAACTATCCTTTCCGTAAAACCGGAGCACGAAATGGCAGTGGTAGAAATGGGAGCCAATCATCAGAAGGAAATTGAATTGCTATGTACCATTTCCCAGCCCGATTTCGGATACATTACCAACTTTGGGAAAGCCCACCTGGAAGGCTTTGGCGGGTTTGAAGGGGTAGTCAAAGGGAAATCTGAACTCTATGATTATCTGAAAAGCCACGGTAAAACCATTGTCGTTAATGAAAATGATCCTATACAGGCAGAAAAGACCGAAAATTATACTCCCAAAATCACTTTCGGGAAAGAACATTCAGATTATCGTTTCGGACTTCTTTCCGAAGAACATTTTGTAGGATTGGAATACCAGGGAATACAGGCAGTTTCAAAACTGACAGGTGAATATAACTTTACCAATTTATGCGCAGCAGCCAGCCTTGGCCTGTACTTCGGAATCAGTTTTGAAAAAATAAAACATGCTGTCGAAAATTATATGCCAACCAATATGCGTTCGCAGGTTGTAAAAAAAGAAGGGACTACATTGGTTTTAGATACCTACAATGCCAACCCCAGCTCTATGAATGCCTCACTGCATAATTTTGCCACTTTTGAGGGGCCGAAAACCGTCATCATCGGCGATATGCTTGAGTTAGGGGAGGAGAGTGGAAAAGAGCATCAGAACATCCTGAATCTGGCCCATGAGCTGGCATTTGACCAAATCATTACCGTCGGAAAATACTTTAAGGCTGTTAATCCTTCATCACTTTCCTTTGAAAATACTGCGGAATTAATAGCTTATCTTCAGGAGAATAAAATTCACTCCGAGAATATTCTTTTAAAAGGTTCACGCGGAATTGCGCTTGAAAAATCCATCGAATTTATTTAATAACTTCTTTGAAAAAGTACGGAAGTCTGAAGCTGGAAGATAGAAGTTAGTGAGATTGTAAAAACATCTGTATTCCAGCTTTATGATCAATTTTTTATGGGAACTGCCGGAGGTGGAAAGTCTACCATAACTTCCAACTTCTCTCTTCCAGCTTCCAACTAAATATCCTATTTAGAATTCCAGAACTCTTTTACAATCAGTTTAATATTCTGGAAAGTGCTCGGGAAAACTTCATCTTCGATCTGTGCGGTATTTTTCCAGGCTACTTCAGTAATTCCTTCTTCTATCTGTGGTTTTGAAGTGTCTTCGCCATTAAAGTTCATTTCAAACCAATGCGTGCATTTAAGAATTTTTTCACCGTTTCTTTCAATATAAATATGATAGGTGGTGTTGATAAATTTTACCAGCTCCACATCTTTTAATCCGGTTTCTTCCTCAATCTCCCTGACAGCCGATTCTTCACGGGATTCACCCTTTTCCATTTTACCTTTGGGAAGATCCCATTTGCCTAGTCTTTTAATGAAAAGTAAATCTCCCTCAGGATTATTGACCAGGCCGCCGGCAGCTTCTATGATCCTGAAAAGCTTTTGGAATTCGCTCCAGATTTCTTCAATATTCTCACCGAAAACATTCAGCTCCTTTACCGAGGTGTTTTCCAAAAGATCCAATGCAATCTCTAAAGTTGTGAAACTTTCGTACCTAAGCTCTTTTTCAAGATTCCCGGGATGCTTAGACAGCAATAATTTTTTTTCGTTCACAAAAACTTTATACATATATTTGTAAGAATTAAGAATTTAAATACAAAAATAAAAAATGAATTTAGAAGGACGAAAAATTATTGTCAATAAATCATCTAAAGAACTGGCTGAAATATTGAAATATCCAGAAAACTACAAAGATTTTATGCCGGACGGTCTTCAGAAATTTGAAACAAGAGATAACGGCTTTAAATTCGGACTTCAGGGAATGCCGGAAATTGCTTTGAAAATAGATGAAGTAGATGAGCAGAAAGCAGTTTTGAAGTCTGCAAGTTCAAGCCTTGATTTTTCATTAACTGCCACTTTAAACCCTGTCAGCGAAAATCAAACTGAGGTTCAGATGCTTTTTGAAGGAAAATTCAATCCTTTTATCAAAATGATGGTAGAAAAGCCGCTTCAGAACTTCATCAATACCTTAACAGACAAGATCGAAGCCTACAAATAATCAAAACCTTCAGAAATGGAGGTTTTTTTATGCCCATACTCCTGAACAGTGATCTTCAGTACTGCCGGTTGAAGAAGAAAGGACATTGATCTCATTATTCATCCTCAAAACTCCCATAAAGGCAAAGATCAGTGCTTCTTTATGATCGACGATCTGCTTCTCGGGGATGATAATCATCGACTCCGTTTTTTCTCTGATCTTTTCAATAAGACAGGTATTGTAGCTTCCTCCTCCGGTGCAGAGAACTTTTTTTAAACCGTTCTGATTAATGACCTTTGAAATCTGCTGCGCCACATGCTCTGTAAAAGTAGTAAGTGCATCTTCAGCCTGAATATTTTCCAAAAGGGGAAAAATAAACTCATTGCACCATTCAATTCCTAAAGATTTGGGATGAGGCTGACTGTAAAAATCCAGGGTATTCAGCTTTTCTAAAAGTGCATCATTAAGTCTGCCTTTCCTTGCGAGATCACCGTTTTCGTCAAAATTTTTATTGAATTTCTGAGCAAGCCTGTTTAAAACAATATTGACAGGTGCGATATCAAAAGCTATTCTTCTGCTGTCCTGTTTTAAAGAGATATTGGAGAAGCCTCCCAGATTCAGGCATGCATCATATTCGGAAAAAAGCAGTTCGTCCCCGATAGGAACCAGAGGAGCTCCGTTTCCTCCCATCAGTACGTCCTGGCTTCTGAAATCGTAGACCACAGGAAGTCCGGCTTCTATTTTGATGGCTCTGCCATCACCGATCTGCAGCGTAAATTTCTTTTTTGGCTGGTGAAAAACAGTATGGCCGTGAGAGGCAATGAGGTCAATATTCTGAAGATGGTTGCGATCGATAAATTCCCTGACTTGTCGCCCAAGATAAAAACCATACTCCGAATGAAGTTCCAGTAATTCTTCTGAAGATAAATGAATGGAGTTTCTGAGCTTTTTCTCCCATTCCTCCGGATAGGAAATGGTCTCAGCATGCAAGATCTGAAAACTCCAGCCGTTGTTTTTTTCAAACGCGGCAAAACATATATCCAGACCGTCCAGACTGGTTCCGGACATGAGTCCGATAGCCTGAACTCTCATATTACTGCGGTGTTTTTTTCTCTTCGAGCCTTTTGGTACTGAAATCTCCTGAGTTATTAAAGAAAGTATATTCCGAGAAATCATCCTTTGCCGTCATACCATTGGCGCCAACCAGTGTAGAACCGTCTTCCATGGTAACGTATACTGTATCTTTCGTAAAAATCCTGTTCTTTTTCTGATCCCAGTAAATGCTCTGCATTGCGAACCGCTGGCCTTCATTGGTGGTAATTCTTACATCACCTTTGGCTTCGTAGAATTTTTTATATTCAAAAATGCGGGCATATTTAGCGGTAATTTTACCCGGTACCTTTGGCTTCTTTTTATCAAAAAATTCGATCATGATACCTTTTCTGGCTACAATATATGGACTGTCTATCAGCTCATATTTTTCAATAATCTTTGCTTTGGCTTTTAGTGATATAAAGCCGGAATCCCGCTGTATAATATTGGCATTATTGATGATTTGTGACGGGAAGTTCTTGCTTTTGTTGCCATTGGCTTTGGTAAGATCTTCTTCACAGGAGGTCAGTATAAAAAATATAGCACAACTAAAAAGGCATGCTATATTTTTATATGATATTTTATTTGAAAAATTCATTTTAGTTGTACAGGGTCTTTCTGAACCATCTGTCAGCAAAATTAAATCCTACCTTCAGGTTAATGTAATTCTGGTTGATCAGATTGTTTTTAAGTGTTCCTCTCTTTCCAACTTCCAGGCCTAATTCCAGACCGCTCATCCTTGTAATGCTGCTGGTTTTGAACGGAAGCAGTACTCCTCCGGAGATTCCGAACTTATTAATGCTGGTTCCGTTTATTTTAAGACTTCCTCTTTCGTAGAAAGCTCCGTATCTGTATGTTACTCTTGAGAAATAACTTCTGAAGTTATTGTAATTCGGCAGATACCATCCTCCGGCAGAAATTCTGTACGTATCCTGGAAATCAAATGTTTTCCCGAAATAAGAAATATCTTCTCCTTTTTTATAATCAAGCTGTCCTGAAAAGAACCAGTGGTTCTCACTTCCGTATCCAACCCCAAAAGATGCCTGTAGCGGAAGAAGGTTTTTAGAACTTGTACTTTTTTGATCTATAATGGTTTCTAAAGCTTTAACCGATTGTGCAGCATCAGAGTATATGTAGGTACTGTTGACGTAATCTGTAGTCATGTTGCTGGTATTCCCAAATGTAGCTGTAGCACCAATAGTCAGTTTCTTGTCTGTACGGGTATTCAGACTTTGGTAGCTACCCCCAAGAGTGAAGTTAAAGTTTTTAATGCTGTTTTTGGTTTCATAACCGTTGATATATTCAGCGTTGAGAACTTTATCTTTATCTAGAGTTGTAAGCTCATTACGGTCATAAAGATTTCCAAAGTAAAGATTAGCTCTTAAACCTACAGCAAAATTCTGGTTGATCTTATAAGAAATAGCTGCCTGGGCAGTATTTAAAGTTCCACTTCCTTTAAAATGGTTTACATTATATCCGTCTAATGTTTGAACACCATCTACGGTTTGGTATCTTTCAGTAGTATTTACAATGTCATAGCTCTTGGAGCTGTAAGGCTGATAGGAAAGACCCATCTTCATTTTTGGAGACAAAGGAAAAGCTAATGATATATTGGAAAGATACGTAGAATGTTTGGTAGACTTCGTATTGTTGTAATCTGTTTTGAAGTAATTGTTTTCGTTGGTAGCTTCCAGCTTGATGCTTGTAAGCTCGAAATTAGAGTTATTCGCAGGGTTTGCGAAATTGAAGCTGCTTGTGAAATCACTGATATAAGCAGTAGATATACCACCCATAGAGGCAGTTTCAATCGTATTATCATATTTTACATCTCCAATTCCATAAGTTGCATACGGAGAGTTACTTATACTCTGTGCATTTAGGAAGTATCCAACTGATATGAATGATACCGCAAAGATTTTTTTCATTCTTTATTTTTAAAACAATGCGCAAATATCTTAAATATTAATGAATTGTAAAAATTATATGTGGTTAAAGTTTGTTAAGGACGATGAATAGCCATAATTTTGGTGAATTGTCAATTGTGAATATACTTTGCTTGTGATTTTACGACTTATTTATAAAATTATATTGCTGAATTCACTACTCAATTGCAAAGCAAAATTCACATTTCAGAAATCATCCGTCCCAAAAAATCTTTATCTTTGGAACATGAATTGGGAGAACATCGCCGGACAGGAAAATCTGAAAAAACTTCTTCGTGAGAGTATTGCTGAAAACAGAGTAAGCCACGCCCAGCTTTTTTTAGGAAAAGAAGGTTATGGGACATTTCCTATGGTTTTAGCTTATGCCAAAGAAATCTTTAGCCGGGAAAATGAGCACGCCGCTTCCAAAGTGGAGCATTTGAATCACCTGGATTTGCACTTCAGTTTCCCTGTTTTTACCGATAATAAAAATTCTTTAAGCAAAAATAAATTTGAGGATTTCAGGGAAATGATCCTGGATTCTCCCTATTCAAGCTATGATGACTGGACTGCTTTTCTGGAATCTGAAAATAAGCAGCTATTCATTTCTGCTGATGAAATTGATGAGCAGAACCAAAAATTTGCCCTGAAAAGTTTTGAAGGCGGAACCAAAATCCTAATCGTTTGGAGGGCAGATAAGATGAATATTGCAGCAGCCAATAAATTCCTGAAATTTCTGGAAGAACCGCCGGCCAAAACCCTTATTCTCCTTACAGCCGAAACGGCGAATGATATTCTCCCTACCATTCTTTCCAGGACACAGATTGTAGAAGTTCCGAGAATCAGCGATGAAGACCTGGAAAATTATTTTAAGAAGAACTTTCAGATTTCTGAGGGAAAAATAAGAGAAATTGTTCATGAAGCACAGGGAGATCTGAATGAAGCCCTGAAAATTTTAAATTCCGGACATAAAAGCGACGAATTTGAAAAGCTTTTTATCCAATGGGTAAGGGATGCGTTCATGGTGAAAAAGAAACCCCAGTTTTTAAAAAGCATTATCTTCTGGGCCAGAGAAATTGCCGGCTGGAACAGGGAAAAACAGAAAAACTTCCTGAACTACTGTTCGGAGATCTTCAGGCTTGCTCTTCTGCAAAATTACCAATCCGATAACCTGGTCTATAAAAAGATCAATGCAGAAGGTTTCAACTGGGACGGATTTTCTAAATTCATAAGCGGAGCTAATATTGAAAGTATTCTGGAAGAAATCAATACGGCAGACCTTCACCTGACAAGGAACGGAAACCCGAAAATTGTCTGGACGGATCTTGGTATCAAGCTATCGCGCTATATTCATAAAAATTCGTAGTTTGGAGTAATTCAATCGTTGAAATTTATAATATTTAATAATATGAGAGTCCGGATCTGTTCCGGATTTTTTCGTTTAAGGTTCTGCATAGATGAATTGATTCTTATTTATTAAGTTTTCATTAAATTTTTATAATTCTAATGTGGCTAATAATCAGTGATTTACATTAGTGAGTATTAAAAGAAAATTAAAAAATCAATCAATCGTTTGATTTGTTGAAAATCTTGTGTAAATTTGCGCCCTGAAAAATAGATGTGCTATGGTTTCGAAAGAAGAAAATATATTATTTGCTGCAGAAAAACTTTTTGCTGAAAAAGGTTTTGACGGGACTTCCACCAGGGAGATTTCCAAGGCGGCAAATGTAAACATCTCTATGATTTCTTACTATTTCGGTTCAAAGGAAAAGCTGTATGAGAAGTTGGTGGAATATAGAATGAATGAAGGACAGTTTTTTTCAAAAGACATTCTGGAAAGAACAGATATCAACGAATGGGAGAAGATAGAAAAAATTGTAGACCAATTTTCCGGAAGAGTGAGACATCACAAATGTTTCTACAGGATCATGCAGAGAGAGCAGCTTCATACGGAAAATCCTCAGATCGTGGAATTTCTGAAGCAGACCAAAATGGGCTTTATTTCCATGTATTCGCAAGTCCTTGAAAGTGGACTGAAAAAAGGAATTTTCACCAAAAAACCTCCTATCTACTTACTTCATGCCACCGTAAGCGGGACTTTATTTTATGCATCCAATGCCAAAGAAATGTATAAAGAATTCCTTAACGATACTACGGATGATGAAGTTTTTGATGAAAAATACTACACAGAACTTAATAAACATATAAAATATTTACTAAAAGACCTTTTAGGTTATGAAGAGAATAAATAATTCGGTGTTCGCATTATCCCTGTTTATGGGAATTGCAGCCATAAATGCTCAGGAGAAAAAACAGCTCACCCTCGATGAAGCCGTGCAGCTGGGAATCCAGAACAGTAAAAGCCTTAAGATAGATGCCGCTAAAATTGAAGAAGCTACGGCAGATCTTTTGGAAGCCAAAAACAGACAGCTTCCGGAGCTTAAAGTTTCGGGAAGCTATATGTACCTTCCGCTTAAGCCCAATGTTGATCTGAAGCTTCCGGGCGTTTCAGCAGCAGGTGGTCCGGAAGTGCATCAGGTTGCTTATGGATCGGCGAATCTTAGCGTTCCTATCTACAGCGGCGGAAGAATCAGATATGGGATCCAGTCTGCAAAATACCTGGTGGAAGCATCAAAATTAAGCACTGAAAATGATAAAATAGCAATTGCTTACAATGTAGCTCAGGCTTATAATAATTTGTTTAAAGCCAACCAGGCTATCAAAGTTTTAGAAGAAAATCTTACCGCTTCTCAAAAAAGGGATGAAACTTTTCTTAAGCTTGAAAACAATGGAGTTATCGCAAGAAACGACCGTTTAAAAGCCAACCTCCAGACCTCCAATATCGAACTGCAATTGTTGGAAGCTAAAAACAACTACAATATTGCCAACATTAATATGGACCTGTTATTAGGTATTCCGGAAACTACGGAAATTGAAGTAGATCCTAACTATATTGACGAAGGCTCTGAAGTAAGAACGGTGGATTATTATGTGAATGAAGCTAAAGAAAACCGTAAAGACTTACAGGCTCTTGCTCAGCAGAGAAAAGCGGCAGAATTGGGAACAAAATCAGCAAAGGCTGAAAACCTTCCTTCCATTGCATTTACAGGAGGATATGTGGCAGCAGACATTCCAAAATTTCTTACCATATACAATGCCGTCAATGTAGGGGTTGGAATTTCTTATAACCTATCCAATATCTGGAAAGAAAACTCCTCATTGAGACAAGCCCAGGCAAGAGAAAAGCAGCTGGCTGCCAATGATGAACTATTGAATGACAACATCAAGCTTGACGTGAACAGAGAATATCAGAATACAGATTACTCTAAAAAAAGAATCTCCGTATATGAAAAAGCTGCCGAACAGGCCAACGAAAATTACAGGATTACCAAAAACAAATACGACAACGGGCTTGCCACGATGACAGAACTCCTTGATGCAGATGCTGCTCAGATAGCAGCTAATGTAGGGGTAATCAATGCAAAGGCAGATGCAGCTTTGGCTTATAGAAAACTATTACAGACAACAGGAACTTTAACAATTAAATAATCAGACTCAGACCAAAATGGAAAATAAAAATACACAAGCAGAACCTAAAAAGAAAAAAAGTTTAGTTTTTCCTATCATCTTAGCCGCTGTAGTAATCGGCGGAGGGATTTACGGATACAGAGCTTTTACTTACGGACAGTATCATGAAGAAACCGATGATGCCCAGATTGCTTCCAATATGGCACCGGTAATTTCTAAGATTTCCGGATATGTGGCAGAGGTAAAAGTAAAGGATAACCAGTTCGTAAAAAAAGGAGATACTTTGGTGATCCTGGATAACAGAGATCAGAAAATGGCTCTTGAACAGGCTCAGGCTGCTTTATCAACAGCTAAAAGCAATATATCAAATGCAGAAGCAACGACAACCGCAACTTCAAAGAACATCAGTTCTTCCCAGGCGGCGGTAACAACAGCCAATGCACAGATAGAAGCAGCAAAAGTAAACGTTTGGAAAACCTCTCAGGATCTGAAAAGATATGCTAATCTTGTAAAAGACCATTCTATTACGGAACAGCAGTACGAGCAGGCTTTGGCCGCTAAACAGTCTGCAGACAGACAGCTTCAGGTTTTGGTTGACCAGAGAAACCAGATCGCACAGCAGACTACCATTGCGTCTTCTCAGACAGCAGCAAGCTCACAGCAAATCAGCGTTGCAGGCTCTGTAGCAAAACAAAGAGAGGTAGATGTAGAAAACGCTAAATTAAACCTTTCATATACCGTAATCCTTGCTCCGGAAGATGGATATGTTGGAAAAGTTTCTACTCAGCCGGGACAGTATCTTCAGGCTGGATCACAGCTTTTTGCTTTGGTTAAAAACGATCAGAAATGGGTGGTGGCCAACTTCAAAGAAACGCAGGTAGATAAAATGGTAGAAGGTCAGAAAGTGAAAATCGAGATTGATGCTTTCCCTGATCAGGAGTTTGATGGGGTAGTGAGCTCATTCTCACCTGCAACAGGAGCGACTTTTTCAATATTGCCTCCGGATAACGCCAGCGGTAACTTCGTAAAAGTAGTTCAGAGACTCCCTGTAAAGATCGATTTTGTAAATCTTGACAAGAATATTGCAAAAAGACTGAGAACAGGAATGAACGTGAAGGCAGAGGTATCATTGAAATAGTATGAATGTATTCACGTACAATGTATTGATGAATGACTGATTGAAAAATTGAAGAATTAAAAAAATTTAAATCTTCAATAGGAGCTGGCTTTAGCCCGCTTACATAAAACAATTACCCATTGGCTTTAGCCAAATTTAGTTTCATGAATACATTCTACATTTTACATTAATACAAACTATTCGTACAAAATATTATGCAAGATTCATTAGTAGAATATGGAGCCCGGAGAGTGATCATTACGATCACGGCGATCCTTTGTGCTCTGCTTGAAATTGTGGATTCCACGATCGTAAACGTTGCCCTGAATGAAATGAAGGGGAACCTTGGAGCCACACTTTCTGAGGTAGGCTGGGTGATCACAGCTTATGCAATCGGTAACGTAATTATCGTGCCGATGACGAGCTGGCTGTCACAGCAGTTCGGACGTAGAAATTACTTCGCTGCTTCCATTATCATATTTACGGTGTTTTCCTTTTTATGTGGAAATGCCACTAATATCTGGGAGCTCGTATTTTTCAGGCTGATGCAGGGGATAGGTGGGGGAGCGCTTCTCGTAACTTCACAGACGATCATTACCGAGTCTTATCCTATCGAGAAAAGAAGTATGGCGCAGGCGATCTATGGTCTCGGAGTAATTATCGGCCCAACCTTAGGCCCGCCATTGGGAGGATACATCGTAGATAATTTCAGCTGGCCATATATTTTCTATATCAATATTCCGATTGGAATTGCAGCAACGCTGATGACTTTACAGTTTGTAAAAAGTCCGAAATATGCAGAAAAACGAAAAGTTTCGGATGTAGACTGGATAGGAATTGCTTTACTGGCGGTTACAGTAGGATCTTTACAGTTTATTTTGGAAAGAGGCCATGAAGAAGACTGGTTTGAGAGCGGCATGATCGTAACCTTTACCGTATCGGCTATTTTAGGATTTATACTGTTCCTCTGGAGAGAGCTTACCTTCAAATATCCTATCGTGGAACTCAGGGTGCTGAAGAACGGAAACCTGAGGATCGGAACGGTAATGTCCTTTGTTTTAGGATTCGGATTGTATGGATCTACATTTATCGTACCGCTGTATACCCAGAGTATTTTAGGATGGACAGCTTTACAGTCGGGAGCCCTGATGATTCCTGCAGCACTGACGACAGCCTTTATGATGCCGATTATCGGCAGACTGCTTTCAAAAGGGGCAAAACAGCAGATTCTGGTGTCTTTGGGACTGTTCATCTTCTTTATCTACAGCTTCTGGGGCTATAAGATCCTGACCCCGGATACAGGTAAAGATGCCTTTTTCTGGATGCTGATCGTAAGGGGGGCCGGTCTGGGACTTCTGTTTATCCCGATTACTTCACTGTCATTAAGTACATTGAAAGGTCAGGAAATCGGACAGGGTGCAGCATTTACCGGGATGATGAGACAGCTCGGGGGGTCATTCGGGATTGCGGCAATTACTACATTTATTGCCAATGCAGGCCAGAAATACAGGCTCAACCTCATTTCGCACCTCGATGAAAACAGTTTTGATGTTCAGCAGCGTCTGAACGGATTAAAAGCCAGCTTTATCGCAAAAGGAATGACTCCCGATGCAGCGATGAATGCAGCTTATAAAATGCTGGATCTGTCAGTAACCAAACAGGCTACGGTACTTTCATACATGGATGTTTTCCTTTATTTAGGGGTTATTTTCCTAGTATGTATCCCGTTCATTCTTTTCATTAAGGAAAGAAAAAGCAAAGAAAAAATAGATTTGAGTGGTGTACACTAAACTGATCTGAATAAATACAAAGCCTCCGGAATTTCCGGAGGCTTTTTTATGGGAGATGGTTTATGAAAAATTATGTCAAGGAATATGCTTCGACTCCGCTCAGCATGACAACACGAAAAAAGAGTCGATAAAAAAACGGTTAGTATTGGAAATGTCATGCTGAGCGGAGTCGAAGCATCTCAACTTAATAATCTTAAAAATACTTACTGGTTCAAAGCTGCGGTCCACTCAATCCCACTGATGTCAATCAGCTTTATAGTATGGATTTTTTCTTTTTCCGTTAAAATCTCATTAAGGTTCACTGTAAGATCAGCCTTTGAGCCGAGTGGAATCACCAGGCTGTGTTTTCCCGGCTTTACTTTGGCTACATAATGATTGCTGATATTTTCTTTCGGGAAATCCGAGAGTTCTCTGTGGTTAAGCTCTTTTAAAATATTCCCGTTTTGATCCAGAATATGGATGCCAATCAGGAAAGAACCGTACACATCTGCACCTTCAGTTCTGTACACCTCAAATTTTAAATCTGAGTTATTAAGGGAAATATTGGAAATTTCAATCTTAGGTTTTACAGATTTATTGTGCAGTGTTCCCCAAACCCCTCCATGAAAGTACTGGTTGGTATACAGAGTAAGTCCGAAAATAAGGACCGAGCCCGCGAATACAAAGTTTTTAGGTTTTGACAAAGGAAGGATACCCGATGCTAACCATAAAAACCATTTTTTGTGAACGAAATTTTTATTATTCTTAATGAAATAGTGATCTAAAGAAAAAGGACCGCTTCCTGTAAGGAACAAAACAAATCCTCCTGCGATTCCCAAAACCCCTATCTGCCATTCATCAAGGCAAGTCGTTCCAATCCAGCCTGAACCCAGGAGAATTCCCAGGGCAAGACCAAAAATTCCTATACTCATTAACCTTGTCCATAACCCTAAAATAATGAATAATCCCATCACCGCTTCTACGATTGTAAAAGCCATCATTGAAGTTTGAAGGATATCCGGATGAGTGACTAAATATTCAATAAGAGGTTTTATGCCTAAAGCATTGGGCAGGAAATGATTGAATTTTTCCCCGATATATCCTGCTTCCTCAGGAATAAGCTTGTTTTCGAGAACGAGTCTGCGCCAGAAAGCTGAAAAGTAAGTCCATCCGATCACAAGACGGAGTGATAATGTATATAAACCGGCCAGGTCATAAGACCGGCTGTCTGAAGTATGTTTCATTGAAATTGTATTGTATTAAAAGACTTTGTTTAAAATAATTGAGATCAAAAGCTTTAAGCCAGATTCAATTTTAGCCTTTTAAATAAAATATATTTTGGGGGACTGTTTCCGGAAGTATGTCCGGAATATTTATTGAATGAAATTTTTACCTCTCCGAAATTGAGAACTGTATCTGAATGAAAAAGAAAATCCTTGCTTTTAAGCTTTACATCAGCTTTTGAAAGGATTATTCTGGAAGATGAAGTTTCACCGGAGAAAGTACAGGATGCAGCACTGTTGGTAATTTTTACTTTATTTAAACCACTGATGTGCTGAATATCGAAAATATTGAGGAAATCCCTTTTTAAAGAACACGGTGACAATGAAAACGCCAATACAAACACTATGATGAGTGCTTTGTAGTTTTTGATATGGATTCCTGGTATGGGCATTTTTACAAAACTACACTTTATTTTAAAATTAAAAAAAGCTACTGACAAACAGTTGTCACAATATTAATTTATCTTTATCCTGAATATCTGATATTAAGATCAAAAAAAGCCTTACATGAAACTGATGTTAAGGAAACAGAAACATTTTTTAACCAAAACAGAAAATTCATTTAAATGAGTTATTGTTCAGCAATAGAAGGAATGAAGCCTGAAAGCAGAAAGGAACTTCATAAAAATTACCACGATCACCATTACGGATTTCCAATCCATGATGACAATGAGCTTTTCGGAAGGCTGATCCTGGAGATCAATCAGGCAGGATTGAGCTGGGAAACGGTATTAAAGAAAGAGGAAAGCTTCAGAAAGGCATACAGCAATTTTGATATTCAGGCTATCGCTGCTTATACGGAAAAGGACCGTGAAAGACTGCTGAATGATCCCGGAATTATCCGCAACCGCCTGAAAGTGAATGCTGCTATTGAAAATGCTAAAACCATTGTGGTTTTACAGGAAGAATTCGGATCATTTGAAAAATGGCTGGAACACCACCACCCAAAAAGTCTTCAGGAATGGATGAAACTCTTCAAAAAAACATTCAAATTTACCGGCGGGGAGATCGTGAATGAATTTTTAATGAGTACAGGATATCTGAAAGGGGCGCATGCCGAGCATTGCCCGGTTTATAAAACAGTGCTGGAGCAGAAGCCGCTTTGGATGAAGTAAAGAACAAGGAAAGGGAAGAAAAGTAACTGGATGAGTTCAGGATGCGGTTAAAAATTTCAGAAGGTTAACCATGAGCACTAAAATAAATAAGAAAATTATTTTCTTCTCCTTCAATATAAAAATAATCGAAATGGATACCGAGCTGATATTCATAAGTTTCTTCATTAACATTTTTGAGGTGAAATATTTTTTTTCCTTTTGTTACTGATTTTAATGAGTAGTAAAAGCTTTCTGTAATTTTCTCATTTTCATCCGGATCGGTATTGATGTTGTTTGATCTTTCACATTCAAAGAACCAATTATATATTGCCTTTTTAAGGTCAGATTCGCTTATTTCATCTGTAGAAATTGTTTTGTTGTCTTTCAAAGCGAAGTGAGTTCTCATAAAGTCCGGAGCATGGATAGAAATATCAAACGGGACGATTTCAAATTCATAGTAATAGTTTGCGGGAGGGTTGTTTCTGAATGCCTGGGCTGATAAAATTTCTCTTAACGAATCTAATGTAGCCATCGTTGTATATTTTTAATGGTGGATTAGTTTTAGCTAAATTGAAATGGTGATGCTTCAAACCACCCCGTCAAAAATTCATAGAATTTTTGCCACCCCTCCAAAGGAGGGGAATTACTACCTGTTCAGGGGAATAATCCTTTTATTTAATAGGTTTGATGGCTTTTTGTTATTCTTTTTCTGGTTTATTGTTCATGATTTCCTTATGTTCCTTGCCCCATTTTTCAAATTCCAGGATAATAGGTTTTAATTTATATCCTATTTCTGTCAGTTCATATTCCACTCGGGGTGGAACTTCAGCGTAAACGGTTCTGGTGATGATCCTGTCTTCCTCCAGTCTGCGGAGCTGTAGCGTAAGCATCCGTTCCGTGATATTGTTTAACTTTTTTCTAAGTTCTCCAAATCTTAATTTTCCGTTGATCAGATAGCAGCAGATCGCCAGTGCCCACTGTCCGCCAATTGTATTGGAAGCATAGATTTCGGGACACTCGTCGGCCAGGGCTTTTTTATTGGCAAAATTGGTTGATGTTTCCTTTATTTTAGTCATTACTTACATTTTTTATAGTACCGTACAATTGGGCACCAATGGTAGAAATGTAAGTTACGTATATTATTTTTGCTGAAGAAATTTAAACAAATGAAAACATTAATTATCATTATTCACCCGGACATGGAAAAATCGGTGATCAATAAAAGATGGATGGAGGAACTGAAAAAATATCCTGAAAAATATACCGTTCATTCATTATATGATGTCTACCCGGACGAAAAAATTGATGTAGCCAAAGAACAGCAGTTGATAGAATCTTATGATAAAATTGTTTTCCAGTTTCCGTTTTACTGGTTCAGCAGTCCGCCACTTCTGAAAAAATGGTTTGATGAAGTGCTTCTTTACGGTTGGGCCTACGGAAGTAAAAGCGGCTTCAAAGCAGGAGGAAAAAAAATGACATTAGCCGTTACAGCAGGAATTGATGAAGAAGGGTACAGCGCTTCCGGAAAATACAAATACACCATGAATGAGCTTTTCCGGCCTTACGAGCTGACTTTCGATTATATCAGGGCAGAGTATAAGGAACCTTTCGTCTATTACGGAATCGAAAATAATCCTTCAGAAGAATGGGTGGAAAGGAGTGTTCCGATGTATCTGGAGTTTTTGGAGGCATTGTAAGATAATAAGAATAATCTTGGTAGATTGGTTTCTGACTGCTCCAAGATTATTTTTAATATACAGTTGTATTTGATCTTTTGTTATGGGTTTGTATAATTCTATGAATAAATTTGTTATTCTTTATGATCTACATTTTCAATCTTCCAACTAATTAATGTTGAATCACTTTTGTAAATCAAATGCAGATTAATATAGCCGTTTGGATCGATCAAGCCTGTTTTTTCTTCAATGTAATAAATTTCAGCTCCGGTTTCTTCATTGATTTGATCTGGTTTTCCGATAAGTCTGAATACCTCTTTTTTGGTGGTTCCTTTTTTATTCCCATGTCCAAAACTAAGAACATTTTCTATCAAGTCGTTTAGCATTTTCTTACGATGTCCACTGTATAATGCTGAATCTCCTGAAAGCCATTTCCCTTTGTCAAATTTATCGGAATTGCAGCTTGTAAGGAAAAAGCAAATATTGGCAAATAATAAATATTTCCAAAAGGTTGTGCTGGCTTTAGTTTTTATATAATATTCCAAAAATTTGTAGATTAAATTAGCCTATAAATTTGTTGATTATGCTATTAAATTATATGATCATTCCTTTAAAGTTCTCATATACAAATTTCCTTACCCTACCGTTTTCGTATCCTCCTCCTTCAGAATCTTTTTCTCCTTCATCGAAAGCATCATTCTTTCATACTTATATTTTTCCCAGTCAAACTGATTAAGGAAGTCAAGGGCGGCCTGAAAGCCTCTGTTGAAAAGATCCTCTTTTTCTTCTCTTTTCATGAAGAAATTCAGCCAGCTGCTCGTTCCGCAGTTCACGCTCTGGATACTGTAAAGACGGTAAAAACTGTGTTTGGTCAGAAAAGATTTATCATTAAAGCCTTTTAAAGTACTGATGATATTTCCGGCATATGAAAAAGGGGTTTTGAGAATTTCTTCACTGGTTTTTCCTTTTTCTGAAAGAAGATCCGAGTCGCTCGTAAGCTGTACCCCGAAAAGTGGCATCCTGGGATAAAATACATCGCTTGCGTGAAAAATATCGATCGGAAAATTGGAAATACTTCCGCCATCAATGAAAAGCCCGGCAGGGTAGATGTTTTCCGGTTTCGTATTCATCCAGAATTTCCAGGCGTATTTCACAGAATCATCATCTTTATTGATTCTCTTCTGGAATGGCTCAAAAAAGAACGGAACAGACATGGAGGCCCTGACAAATTCAGCGGGACTGATGTGTTTCAGTTCCTCTTCCGACCAGTATAAATTGGCCATCGTAGGAAGCTCAACCTTGATCTTGGCATTAATATCGGTAGTAATCACAACATATTCCGAACGGAGCTGGTAAAAAGGATTGTTCTTGTAATAATCGTTACCCACAGCACTTTCATAGAATATCCTGTAGCTTGTCTGATCAATATGCTCAATATTTTTATCCTTGATGGCTTCAATGCTTTTCAGCGCAATTGTATAATATTCCTGGTTGTTCCCGTAGCGGTAATTCAGGTTCAGATCATATTCTTTCTGGATAAATTTTTCATTAAGATTGGCCACTGTTTTGATTCCGAACCCGTCCAGGACACTTTCCATCGTATGTAGAAATGTATTTCCGGGGTTGAATCCGCTGTTCTGCTTTCTGAAATCATTATAGAACTTTTTGATGCAGAAAAAAGTAATGATGACAGGAATTAAAGGAACCAGAAAAAGCAGCTTGGCATTGAGTGTCGTTTCCGGCCGGGCAGCAAAAGGAATAATCACCAGGATGATCATGATAACGGCCAGAATGATGGCATTGATCTTAAAGAAATTCTTATTGTTAAGAATCGCATGAATAGTAGTTTTTACATAATCTCTTCCATCCATAAAATCGGCGAAATTCCAGCTGAAGAGAATATCTTTGATGATTTCACTCTTAGCTTCTTCCTTGGTTTTACAGGCGGCAATAAGCATCGTGTTGATGGCTCCGGCACTGGTTCCTGCCACTTTCAGAAAACGGACTCCGAATATTTCGAGACCGTAAAGATAGCCAACCAATGCGCTTCCCCAGACACCACCTCCTTCCTGAACAAACTCTACATATTGGTTTCCCTGGGCATCCAGCAGGTCGGAGAATTCTTTGGAAGAAATATTTTCATACAAAGCAGACAGCTTTTCTTTAGACGCTCCGGAAAGTACATTTTCCTCAAGGATTTTATCTAAAATTTCAGTTTTCATGGTGGTTGGGTGTTTTAGCTGGTTTAATTAAATGTCGGGATCCAAAAGTTTACTTTTTATTGTCAGAATCATATAAATATTCAGATGCCTTTCTGTTATCAACAACATTACCAACTTTTCCCGGTGAATGCCTTCCGGAAGTTACCACTGTTTACGTCTGGCATAAATAAAGGTGCAGATCACTACCAAAGCCATAATGCCTAAAGTTATAAAATAGCCGTATTTGTGATGAAGTTCCGGCATATTGTCGAAATTCATCCCATAAACACCGGCAATAAAAGTGATTGGTAAGAAATAAACTGAATAAATGGCAAGTACTTTCATCACCTGGTTGGCCTTTTGGTCCGAAAGCGCCAGGAACATCGAAATAAGGTTGGTAATCTGGATGTTCAGGTGGTCGAAATCCGCCACTACATCCTTATGCTTGTCTTTTAAATCAACGATTTCAGAATCCTGGAGGTTTAATAATTTAAATTTATCTACAGCATCCGTGGAAATGGTCAGCACCCTTGAATTCAGCCCGGATTTTCTTTTCAGCTTGTACAGTCTTCTGATCTGGTTGGTATGGTTGGTATTTTTAAGAAAGATCTCATTTTCAATATTATCCATAGTTTCCATAAGACTAATGGATTCATCATCAAAGCTCTTCATAATCAGAAGGGCAATTACCAGTGCTATTTTTGAAGGCGGGATATCTGCTTCCATCGAAGAGATTTGTTTCTTGGTCTCTGTAATGCTTCTGGTTTTCATCCTGTGAATAGTGATAATCGTATGATCAACCAGGAAAATCCCGATTTTCGTACTGATGTCGCTTATCGTATTGAGATTTTTCCGCTCCAGTTCTGTGCTTTCGCGGAGGAGATAAAATTTAACATTGCCATCCTCTTCATATTTAGGAAGGTGGTTCGGATCCAATGTATCTTCCAGAAGAAGATTATTGATTTCATATCTTTCGTGAAGAAATTTCAGGTCTTCCGCTGTGGGAGCCTCTACATCTACCCATTCACATTGGGAGTCTCTGTATATCGTGTCGATTGGCATACAATAAAAATACTAATATTTTGAAAAACTATGTGTTAAATAATTTTATCTTTGCCAAAATTAAACAAACTATATGATTAAAAGTACAATAAAAGGGATCGGATTTTATGTTCCAGATAATGTTGTTACGAATGATGATTTAGCAAAGTTGATGACCACCAATGACGAATGGATTACGGAAAGAACAGGCATCAAAGAAAGAAGACACAGAAAAAACAGAAATGATTCTCAGGAAACCACTGCTTATTTAGCGTTTAAAGCTTCTGAAAAAGCTCTTGAAAAAGCGGGACTTACCGCTCAGGATATAGATTATATTGTTTTTGCCACCCTTTCTCCGGATTATTATTTCCCAGGCTGCGGGGTATTGCTCCAGGACATGCTGGGTTGTGATACCATTGGTGCTCTGGATGTAAGAAACCAATGTTCAGGATTTGTGTATGCAATGAGTGTTGCCAATGCTTTTATCAAATCAGGAACTTATAAAAATATCCTCGTGGTAGGGGCAGAAATCCATTCTTTCGGACTTGATTTTTCCGATGAAGGAAGAGGCGTTTCTGTAATTTTTGGAGATGGGGCAGGAGCGATCATAATTTCTGCTACTGAAGATGAAAATGCAGGAGATATTTTAGCCGTCAACATGCATTCGGAAGGAAAGTATGCAGACGAACTGTGCACACAGTTTCCGGGGTCTAAATTCGGATGGAGTGACAGGATGAGAAAAGAACCGGAAAATGTAACGAATAAGGAAGTGTATCCTATTATGAACGGAAACTTCGTCTTCAAGCATGCAGTGACAAGATTCCCTGAAACGATGATGGAAGCTCTGAATAAAGCCGGAAAAACAATAGAGGATCTCGATATGTTCATTCCTCACCAGGCCAATCTTAGGATTGCCCAGTTTGTACAGCAGAAATTCGGGCTGCCTGATGAGAAAATTCATAATAATATCCAGAAATATGGAAATACAACGGCAGCTTCTATTCCTATCGCTTTAAGCGAAGCTATTGAAGAAGAAAAAATTAAAAGAGGTGATCTTGTGCTTCTTTCAGCTTTCGGAAGTGGATTTACCTGGGGAAGTGTATTGTTTGAATATTAATGTTTTTCAATTATAAGTGAATAAAAGCAGGTGATTTTCTACCTGCTTTTTGTTTTTAATATTATTACTTTGATTTTGTTAAAAAATATGAAAAAAAATTAAATTGTTTTTTTTAATTTGTTAACTTTGAGATGCTTAATTTATAAAACAAAAGAAAATGAGGAAAAATTTATTACTCGGGACTTTACTGTTCCCCTTATTCATCTATGCCCAAGTAGGCATAAACATTCCCATGCCTGCGGCAACATTAGATGTAACAGCTAAAAATGCTACAGGAACGACCTCCAATGTTGATGGGCTATTGATTCCGAGAGTTGACAGACAAAGAGCACAAAGCATGACTGGTGTTCCTACATCAACCTTGGTTTATGTAAGCAGTATTGCTACTGGAACACAAGCGGGGACGGCCGTAAATATTGATGCTATAGGCTACTATTATTATGATGGAACAGTATGGTCGAAACTGGATACTTCTCTTAATATTTATAATTCTAATGGTACCCTTGCAGGAGCCAGGACTGTTACTACTGTAGGAAATGCGCTTCGTTTTGTGAATGGTGCCAATGATATTCTCATAGGGACTTCGGGTACTCAGGGGATTGTTTCGGCAACGGGTTCTTCAAGAGGAGCATTTCAGGCGACTGGTGGATCAGGTATTTTAAATATGTTTGTGGATAATGCTTCAACAGCTCAGATTACTACAACAGGGAACACTACAGGTATGAATTTGAGTACGATTTCTGCAAACCCTATCAATTTACTTACTAATGGGGCCAATAGAATGGTTGTAACCGGAGCTGGTAATGTGGGGGTAGGAACCCAAACTCCGCAGAAACTTCTGCACGTTAATGGTGCGTTGCAGGTTACCAATGAGATCAATGTAGGAGGCAATGCAACTACAGCAGGAAGCGCCGGAACAACGGGACAGATTCTTACTTCCAACGGGCCAGGCGCTGCACCTACCTGGAATACATTGAATACATCCAGCGGAACTATTTCTTCAGCCAACTATGTTCAGGGAACAACTGCAGCGACTATTAACTCAGGAACTACTGGGGATGTTCCGGGAGTTACTATAACCTTAACTGTTCCAGCAGGGATAACTCAGACTTTTTTGTTTACTGTTTTAGGATACGCTGTTCAGCTTGATGGTAATTCTTCTCAAGGCGTATTTTCTTTACTGCAAAACGGGGTAAAAATATCTTCGGCTTTTGCTTCTAAGGCCGGAAATTTCCCTGGGGGAACTACTTTAAGCAGTATGCCGGTTCCGGTAACTTTTCTTAAGTCTGTTACTTTGACTGCCGGAACATATACTTTTAAAGTGCAATACAGTGCATGGAGTGGAAATGCAACAGTGAATTTTGTTCCTTCTACTTATTTAGGTTATAATGGTGATACAGAAGCGATGCTTACCAAAATGCAGGTTTTAGTATACAATAACTAAATAAACAGTATATATAGTTAAAAAAGAATCGCCAGTTTTTACTGGCGATTTTATTTTGTATTAAAGGCTTTTCAATAGCTTTTCAGTATCCGTAGAATCCTGGCCTGAACTTTTAGCCAGCTGAACAGATTTTTCAGCCCAGATCTTGGCATTCTTTTTATCGCCTATTTTGTTGTAAAGATTGGCCAGTGTATCTGTATTAGCATAGTTCTCATCTTTCTTTACAGATTCCTGGGCCCAGCTTACTGCTTTTTCCAGAGACGCTTTGTTGCTTACGTTTTCAAAGAAGTTCCACGCCAGGGAATTCAACTCTTCTGAACTTGCTGCGGAATAATCTTTATACAGTTCCAGGGTCAGTTTCTCATAGGTCGGAATATCTTTATTCTTTAAAGCTCTGTTTGCTTTTGCTCTTTTCAGTGTTTTTTCAGCTTCTTCTTTAGTCATGAATTTTTGTGACTCTGTAAGGAAATAGCTGTCGTTCCATGATTTGGTATCTGCATTGTAAGACTTTTTAAGAACAGTATTCAGTTGTATATTCTTATCTACTTTTGCATATCGGTCTTCCGGCAGGATTTTGATGATATCGGATTTTCTTGACTGGAAGGTTTTGTATAACGGGCTCTCCGTGCTTTGTATTCCTGAAAGGAGCATTTGTATATCTTCCTGGTCCAATACAGTCTTCTGCTGAAAATAGCGGTCAAGTACTTTGCCTGCAAATTCAGAATCATTGTAAATGGTAAGGCCTGCAAGATTCTTTAAAAACTCAGGATCCTTTTCTCCGTTTTCAAACTTTTGCTTCAATGCGGTAAGTCTTTTACTAGGATCTTCAGCATCTTTGGCAAACTGGATGAAATCCTTTTCCTCTACATAGCCCAAAGTTCTGTGAACTTCTTCTCCGTCACCATTAATGAAAAGGTAGGTTGGAAATGCTTTCACATTGTATTTTTTGGCAAGGCCTATTCCTTCTCCTTTTTCCATATCTATTTTCGCATTGATGAAATGGGAATTGTAAAAATCACCAACGGTCTGAAGCGGAAAAATATTTTTCACCATCAGTTTACAAGGGCCGCACCATGATGCATAAGCATCTACAAATACAAGTTTATTCTCCTTTTTGGCCTTTGCCAGTATCGCTGAGAAATTACTGTCTTCAAATTTAATTCCCTGCGCCAATGCCAGAGCTCCTATAAATAAAGAAGAAAATATTGCTAATTTTTTCATAAAAACTTTTTATTGATTACAAATGTAATAATTATGTTAACAATATGTCGGCACGGAAAGAAAATAGTTACGGGTATTTTATTTTAATATGTAATAAATCTATTTAAGGTGAAAACCTTTATGGATATGTTATTAAAATAAATAAAATTTGATTTTTTAGTTAAAAAAATTAAATGCTAGAAGAATGTTTTAATAAAATATAAAATATTAGTAGCTTTGTAAAAACAAAAAGACAACCCATGAGAATGATGAATTATTATAAAATAAAAATAATAATTTACCTTTTTATGTCTAGAAGTCTGCTGAAACTTTTGTTTTTGTTTATTACTGCTGTGCCTCTCCTGGCCCAGAAAAAATACAATTTTGACCAGATCTGTGAAAGAACATCTGTTCAGGTGGATTCAAAAGATATTCCCAGGGCTCTGAAAACAGCAGATTCATTATATATGAAGGCACAAAAGCCTCTGGACAAAGTGAAGAGCCTTTTACTCTCTGCAGAGCTGTATCATTCGGCAGGAGAATTCAAAAAATCAATATGCTATGGTGAAAATGCGCATTCCCTGCTCAACCAGATTGATGATGCAGAATGGCAATCACGTGTCAATGGATTCTTGGCTAAAGAATACCGGCTGGTAGGACTTTTTGAAAGATCAAAAAAATATACGCTGCAAGGTATGGAGGCAGCCAAACGGATTACTGATACTCAGGAAGAAGGAGAAATACTGGGATTGCTGAGTCAGGAAATGGCCTATTATGAAATGGAGCAGAGCAGCTATCCGGAAGCGGTAAAATATATTGAACAATCATTGGTTTTCTTTGGTCAAGATGAACAGGATAATAAACGGGCTGTGGCTGCTTCTTATCAGATTCTTGGAGAGATATATTTTAAGCTTAAAGATTATGCGGCTTCCGAGAATCATTACCGGAAAGCAGAATCTTTGCTCAAAACCAAATGCTGTGTTCTGGGTTTGGTTTATAACGGGCTGGGCGGGATCCGTCTGAAACAGAAAAAATGGAAAGATGCTGAATTCTATCTTAAGAAAGCTGAAAATATAGCAGACAGTTCGAGGAGCCTCAAGCTGAAAAAAGCAGTATATTCCAATATCAATGATTTTTATGAAGGAACCGGGGATAACTTTAAAGCCTCCCTGTATGCTGTAAAATATGTAAGAGCCTATGACAGTCTTACAGCAAGAAACCGTGAGTTTGCCCTTAAAAACCCTGAAACAACAGTAAAGCCAAATAAAAAAAGTGCCCAGATCAGCATTGTTAAAAATACAGCAATTGTTGTACTGCTTGTAGCGTTAGTTGCCATCCTGGTTTTCTTTAGGAAAAAGCAGAAGAAACAGCGTGCCAAATTCAGGAATATTATAAGAACCCAGCTGCAGATGATCGGTTCCCGCAGTCAATCGCTTCCTTTAAAAACAGAAATTTCTGATTTCTCGAATATCTCTGTTGAAGAGGTGGATGACAGGGCAGGAGAGGATGACAAAAGGAAAGGTGAATCCCTGATGACCTCCGAAACGGAGTCGAAACTTCTGGAACTTCTTGAAGAGTTTGAGAAAGGCGAGCTATATAACAATAAAAATATGTCTTTATCGTTTCTGGCTGCAGAACTTAATACCAATACAAAATATCTGTCTTACGTCATCAACCGGCATAAAAGTGCGGATGTAAAAACATACGTTAACCGTTTAAGGATTAATTATATTGTAGACAAACTGATCAATGATGATAAATACAGGCAGTATAAAATAAGTATTCTGGCTGATGAATGTGGTTTTTCCTCGCACAGCAAGTTTGCTTCCGTATTTAAAGCGGTGACCGACTTTTCCCCTTCCGCTTATATTAAATACCTGGAGTCTGGAAACCAGTCAGATAAAAATATTCATTTTCACGAAAACAATTAAAAACAGCCTGTTTTTTGGTATTCAGTCTTTTCATTTTCATGAAAATGGCTAACCTATTGTTTTACCTAAGACCTTCACATCTATATCTTTGCGGCAGCTTTACAGTAACATACATACTGCATGTGTCACTCTTTTTAATCTTTGATTCTGTAAAGCAGAACAGCGTTCAGATTTAAATGCAAAAAAGTACTAACCGTATAAAATATCTGCAGTTATTTTATGCAAACCATGAAAATTTTTATTTAGTTAATGAGATGAAGAGGTCGTATCGGCATATGCGTTTTCCAATACTGCCTTTTGGAAAGATAATGATCATGCAGCGGTGCCGATTGCGACTTTATCGGGAAGAATCGTGAAAGAATTTATAATCAGGACCAATATTTAATCTGATGTAATATAATGATACAATCGGGGTTGATTGCCCGGTTTTTTTCAGTCAAGTTTTTTTAAGTGCAAAATCCGCAGCTCTGCTGCGGATTTGCTTTTTTATTTTGCTTTTAAAGTGTCAGTTTTTATTTTGGAGGAATCCTGAACGGTTGCGGCCGGCTCAGAATTGGCTACCGCCGAATCTCCCATTTTGTTTCTTAAAGAATCCTTATTGTGCTCATCCTTGAACTCTTCTCTTTTTTCTTTGTTCTGGGCACAGCTTCCTAAAAACAAAACTCCCAGAACAGCTCCTATCCATAATTTTTTCATAATAATTAATTTTTGATGTTTATCTATAATCAAATATAAAAAATATTAAGCTCTTTTTATAGTTGTATTAGTATATATTCGGATAAAATTCTTGTTTTATTCAATATTTAAATTGAATTTTTAATACAATAAAAAAATCCGCAGAGCTTTCATCTGTGGATTTTCCATGTTTAGATTAAACTTACTGTATCTATTTTGCCGGAGGTGTGGTTGCCATTGAATCTACTGTCATGTTGATTGTATCAGGATTAGTCACCTTTACAGAGTCTGTTGGAGTTACGGTTCTGTTCGGTGTCGCGGTTCTGGTAGTATCTACTGCCGTTGAATCGGTAGTACCGGATGACATGGAAGATTCTTTGGTTCCGCAGCTCACAACTATTATTCCTAAACCTATGGCTGCTATCAAAAACTTTTTCATAATACTTTATTTTGGTGTATTTATTAAAGTTCAATAATTATTCCTAACTAATATTGAAGAGTATTAAAACATAGATAAAGTTTGTTAAAAGGTGTTAGGAGATAGGTGGCAGATTGCAGGTAAGCGGGTTGCAAGTTTCGGGTTTCGGGTTTGGAGTTTTGGAGAAATAAAATGAATATTTTTTTCAATATTGTCAATTATACACCAGAAAAAACCCCCGAAAACATAGTTTTCGGGGATTTATAATTACTCATTGCTCATTACCGATTGCTCATCATGAGCAAGATTATTATCCTAGATACGGGTATTTGTAATCCTTTGGAGAAACGAAAGTTTCTTTGATACTTCTTACAGACGTCCATCTTAGTAAATTCATTTTAGAACCTGCTTTATCATTGGTACCTGAAGCTCTGCCTCCTCCAAACGGCTGCTGGCCTACTACGGCACCTGTCGGCTTGTCGTTGATATAGAAGTTACCGGAAGCATTTTCAAGAGCCTTGAAAGCCTCATTGATTGCGTAACGGTCTTGTGCAAAAACAGAACCCGTCAATGAATATGGAGAAGTAGAGTCTACTAATTTTAAAGTTTCTTTCCAATCCTGATCTTCATAAACATAAACAGACAGGATAGGGCCGAATATCTCTTCAACCATGCTTTCATAATGAGGATTAGTCGTTTCAATTACGGTTGGGTGTACGAACCATCCTTTAGAATCATCATATTTCCCACCGATTGCAACCTCAGCTTCACCGGAAGCATTCGCTCTGTCGATATATCCTCTGCATTTCTCAAAAGAGTTTTTATCAATTACTGCATTCACAAAGTTAGACGGATCTTCAGGAGAACCTATTTTAATAGAATTCATCTGAGTTTCCATTACCTTTTTCACATCAGCCCAAAGAGATTTAGGGATATAAGCTCTTGAAGCCGCAGAACATTTCTGTCCCTGATATTCAAAAGCTCCTCTTACCAAAGCAGTAGCTACAGCTTCTACATTAGAAGAAGGATGAGCAATAACGAAGTCTTTTCCGCCTGTTTCCCCGACAATTCTTGGATACGTTCTGTAGTTATGGATATTATCACCGATCATTTTCCACATTCCCTGGAATACTTTCGTAGAACCTGTGAAGTGAAGACCTGCAAAATCAGGATGTGCCAACACTTTTTCAGCAGTTTCTTTTCCGTCAGTAAGGATCATGTTGATAACCCCGGCAGGAAGACCCGCTTCAGTTAATACATCCATGATTACTTTGGCAGAATAAACCTGCTTATCAGAAGGCTTCCAAACCACAACGTTCCCAAGCATTGCCATACAGGTAGGTAAGTTTCCGGAAATCGCGGTAAAGTTGAACGGAGTTACTGCAAAACAGAACCCTTCCAATGGTCTGTACTCTACACGGTTCCAGATTCCGGCATCAGAAACCGGCTGCTCAGAATACATTTCAGTCATGAATTCTACGTTGAATCTCAGAAAGTCTATGAATTCACATGCAGAATCTATCTCAGCCTGGTGCACATTTTTAGACTGTCCGATCATCGTTGCTGCGTTGATCACATCTCTGTAGGGCCCTGCCAAAAGATCAGCCGCCTTTAAGAAAATAGCTGCGCGCTGTTCCCAGCCAAGTTCGTTCCATTCTTTTTTAGCTGCCAGTGCCGCGTTGATAGCGTCATCTACATGCTGCATGGTACCCTTATAGTAAAATCCGAAATCATGAGCATGATCCTGAGGAGACTGAAGCTGAACCTTCTCATCAGTTTTCACTTCCTTTCCATTGATGATCATTGGGATTTCTGTCTTCTCGGCCCACATCTTTTTGTAAGTGGCGATCAGGCTTTTAACTTCTGGAGATCCCGGTACATAAGAATTTACCGGCTCGTTTACTGCAAATGGTACTTGCGAAATTGCTTTTGACATATTATGTTGTATTATTTTAAAAATTAATCAATATGTTGGTATACAAATTTACAATAATAAACGCAAAGAAAAAAAACTGCTCATCCCTATCAAGTGGAAAGCATTACTTATTAATATTCAAAAAAACAGGACTTTGGTTGTATTCTAGACTATATCTGACTAATTTTTCATCATATTTTATAAAATTCGCAAAAAAGCTGCTTTAAAATAATCAGTTGAAAAAGAACAAATAGTGTTCTACCATTAAAGGAAGAGAGAAATGTGAGAAGCTAATCCTCAATATCTTCGAAAAAGCTACGAATTGTAATTCAAAAACAATCAAAATAGAAAAATTGTTACCTTATTTTCGTTTATATTGTCGCTACATCTTTTCGTTCTCCAGAATTTTCAGTACCAGTTTTTCTTCATGGGTAAGGCCTGCCTTTCCATCATTTTCCTCAATCTGTTCCAGTTCGTCAAGGTATTTTTTGATCGTATTGTTTTCGTATAGATTAATGACCAGCGGATGCACATAATATTTTCTGCAGACCGTACTGGTATTTCCAAGGTGCTGGGCAACGATTTCCAGGGCTTCTTTTACTTTCTTTTTATACTGGCTGTTATTTTCAGCATAACCGATTTCTTTAAAAGCGATCAGAGCGCTTACCGTTCCCGACCAGGTTCTGAAATCTTTTGCGGTAAAATCTTCACCGCTTATCTCTTTAATATACTCATTCACCATCCCTGAGTCTACAGAGTGACGGTTTCCTTCATCATCAAAATATTGGAAAAGCTCTTTTCCGGGAATATCCTTGCATTTCTGTACAAGTCTGGAAAGCCTCCTGCTTCTCAGGTCAATAGTATGCATGATCCCTTTCTTTCCTTTAAATGAAAAGGTGATCTTCTGGCCTTTGATTTTTACATGTTTATCTTTCAAAGTAGTTAATCCGAAAGAACCATACAGTTTTTCATACGCATTGTTGCCGATGCGGATGTTGGTATGCTGCATTAGACTTACGATTAATGCCAGTATTTTTCTTTTCTCAAAATTCCTCAGAGCCAGATCCTGCTCTACTTGAAGCCGTATATTGGGCAAAGCATACCCGAACTGAAGCATTCTGTAAAATTTGGTGTGGTTTCTTAAAGCGCTCCAAAGAGGATGATAGCGATATTGTTTCCGGCGTTTTGCATCAAATCCTGTGGCCTGAAGATGGCCGTTTTCCAGGGCGCAGATCCATACATTTTCCCATGCAGGAGGAATAACCAGCTTGTTGATCCGGCTGATTTCATCTTTATCCTTAATTTTCTCGCCTTCCCTGTAATAAGAATACTTTTTTCCGGTTTTCTTACGGGTAATCCCGGCAGTTTCCGCATCGGTGGTGTAAATAAGATGTACCGCCTTTGCGGAGGCTTCGGGATCCTTCATGATCTTTACAATTTTTGAAGGCTTTAAGTGGGAAATAATTTCCAGGTCAGTATTCTTCTCCATAAAAAATGGTTAAGAGTTCTTACCCCTCGAAAAGATCAGAAAAAGGATTACTACAACTGCAACGACCAGGAGAATTCCCCACCACATTCCAGCCTTGAAAATGGTTTCTATTGCTTCACAGCTTGTTAATGTTAACAACGTGAATATAGTCATACTGTATAAAGTCAACTTTTTCATGATATAAATATTTTAGTGTTATATTAGATTCTTTGGTGGTCGGCTCTCCAGTTTTTGATGGAGCGCTTTATCTCATCGCCGGAGATGTTTTCGTGAAGTCCTTTGTACAAAAGCTCTTTGAATTCATCATCATAGGCAAATCTCAATGCTGCGATCTGGTCAAATTTCAATTTATCGGCAACTTCATCAGACCTTTGTCCGAAAATTTCAAAATACCGCTGTTTAAATTCAAATACTACCATACGGTTTTGAAGTCCAAGGGCATAATGCTGTCGCGTCATAAAAGCCAGATAGAAAAGCAGAAATATGACGATAGAAAATAGTATCCAGACCAGCCGGTTTTCCATATCATCCCAGATCTTGTAAACTCCATAAATTTCCAGCAGGATTAGCAGCGGAAGATAAATGAAATGATGCGGTGGATAAAACTTTCTGTGGTTTTTGTAATTCTGCTCTCTCATACGGTGAATAGTAGCAATAATCTTTCCAAAACTTTATATGTTTAATGATAATATTGTTTTTGTGGTATGTAAATCGTTATTGAAATTGATATTGCAGATTATTTTAATTAAATCGTAAAGTTCAAAGAACTTATTTAAACTCAATCTTAGCAATCGGGAAATTTGATTGTGTGAAACTGTTTGTAAAGAAAAAATAACAGATTATTAACGAAAATACGCTTCGGATTTCACTTCTGAACCTCAATTTTTTTGTAACTTTCGGTGTTTAAAAAAAGAAAAGAATGACTTCAAAGGAAAAAGTGGCTGCGCTTCGTGAAGAAATGCAGAAAAATAATGTTGATGCATTTATAATATATTCTGCAGATCCGCATATGAGCGAGTATTTGCCTGAAGAATGGCAGGAAAGAGCCTGGCTGTCGGGATTTTTAGGTTCTGCAGGTTTTGTAGTAATTACAAAGGATAAAGCAGGACTCTGGACAGATGGAAGGTATTTTACCCAGGCAGCCCTTGAACTGGAAGGTTCAGGAATCGATCTTTTCAAAGACGGAATGGAAGGAACTCCCAATTATATAGACTGGATTATTTCCGAAATTCCTGCCGGAGGAAAAGTAGCCGTTAATGCTGTTGCCACTTCAAATGCCAATTGGGAATTGCTTTCACAGAAATTGCAGTCAAAAAACATAACCCTGGTTGATCTTCCGCTCTTAAAAGAGATCTGGAAAGACCGGGGAACCCCTTCAAAAAATCCAATTTTTGTACATCCTGTAAAAAGAGCCGGAAAATCTGTTACCGACAAGCTGGCAGCGATCCGTCAGAAAATGGAAGACCAGGGAACTACCGTTCATATTGTATCAAGCCTTGATGATGTAGCATGGACCCTGAATTTAAGAGGAAGTGATGTACAAAGCAACCCGGTGTTTTTAGGATATGTAGTCATTACTAAAAATGATGCAGTGCTTTTCACCGATCTTGAAAAACTGGAAGTGGAAGCAAGGAAACAGATGGATGATTCCTTTGTGAAAATGATGCCTTACGAAGAGTTTTACAATTATCTGAAAACGTTCAGAAACGAAAATATTTTGGTTTCACCCAACAGTAACCAGATGATTTTTGAAACCCTGAAAGAAAATAACCATTTTACAAAAGCTCCGGTTCCCGGCAACCTGATGAAAGCCCAGAAAAATGAAACTGAGCTGGAAGGTTTCAGAACAGTAATGGTAAGAGACGGTGTTGCTATGGTGAAATTCCTTTACTGGCTGACTCACAATGCAGGAAAAGAAAGCATGAATGAATACTCCATCGGGGAAAAGCTGAGAGGCTTCCGTGCGGAAGGTGAAAACTTCGTGGGAGAAAGCTTCGGAAGCATTGTGGGATACAAAGATAATGGTGCTATTATGCATTATTCCGCCAAAAGTGAGGGGAGCAAAGAGGTGACCAATGAGGCAACCATTCTGGTGGATTCAGGAGGACAATACCTGGAAGGAACCACCGATATTACAAGAACTTTGGCCTTAGGAGCAGCTTCTGAAGACTTCAAAAGGAATTCCACATTGGTGCTTCAGGGTCTGATCCGCTTATCCATGGTAAAATTTCCGAAAGGCACAAAAGGAGTTCATCTTGATGCTATTGCAAGACTTCCTTTGTGGATGGAAGGGAAAGATTTCAACCACGGGACAGGTCACGGAGTGGGAAGTTTTATGAATGTTCATGAAGGTCCTCAGAACATCAGAAAAGACATGAACCCGCAGGATCTTCTTCCGGGAATGGTATGCTCCAATGAACCGGGATATTATCTGGAAGGAGAATACGGAATCCGTCACGAAAACCTGATCGCTGTAAAAGAAGCGGAAAAAACAATTCACGGGACCTTCTATGAGTTTGAAACCCTTACTTTCTGCCCTTTCTTTAAAGATACGATCGTGAAAGAAATCCTTTCTGAAAAAGAAATTGCATGGCTGAACGACTACCACAGAACCTGTGAAGAAAAGTTAGGGCCATACCTTGAAGGAGATGTTAAGGCATGGTTCCTTGAGCTGGTAAGCCCACTTTAGATTAGGTAATAATTACCGGTGATACCTATTGAACATTATAATTGTTAGATAAATTCTTGAAGCCCTGCAGAGAAATCTGCAGGGTTTTTTGTAAATGCAACCGTGTTTTTACGGAAATAATTTTAGGGATTCCCCTGACAGCAGATTGTACAGGAGCCTATATCTTTGTATCAACAAAACATCATTCATATCTTCATATACTTAGTAAATTCAAAGCAGGTAAAACCATTTCGTTCTGAAATGGTTTTATTTTTTCAACGATATAGATCCCCAATGTTTGCAATAAACTTGTATTTGCTTAATTTCGCCTGAAGAATTCAGAAATACCAAGTGATAATTTGAAAAATATGATAGAAAACTATTTCCGAAGCTTCAATATATTCTCAGAAGTTGAGATCCGGGATTTCTTACAGCTTTTTGAAGCCAGAAAAGTATATAAAAATGATTTTTTTGTGCAGGAAGGTGACAGATGCAGGGAAATAGCATTTATTGTATCCGGGATTTTTCGTTCCTATTATATTTCAGATACGGGAAAAGATATGACCTATTGTTTCAGGTTTCCCGATCAGCTTATGGCAGGTTATTCTTCTTTTATTTCAGATTGTCCAAGCAGGGAAAATATGCAGGCCATAACCGATGCCGATCTGATGGTTTTAAAAAAGGATGTTGTGGATAGTCTGGTAAAAGATGATCTGAACTGGACAAAATTTTTAAAAATAATTGCAGAACAGGAATATCTGGAACTTGAAAAAAGATTTTTTCAGCTCCAGAGAGACAGCGCAGCACAGCGGTATGAGGCTTTGCTTGGCCATCAGCCTGACTATGTTCAGAAAATTCCGCTGCAATACTTAGCCTCTTATTTAGGAATTACCCAAAGACACCTGAGCAGAATCAGGAAAGAAATTATCATATAACTCATCGAAAGGTAAAAAACATACCTGAGATCTCCGTTTTAGACATTTGTCCTACACTACCGTAATGAGGCTCTATAATTTTGTAAAAAAAATATATGGAGCACAATATTCTGGTCGTTGGAGGGAACGGCCTTGTAGGGAAAACAATCATTCGCATTCTTAAATCAAGAAACCCTGATGTCAATATTTTTACTGGTGGCAGAAAAGGAGGGACAGGCAATCATCTTAAAATCGATGTAACTGATCCGCGTACTTTTCGAGTGATCAGGGAAAAGGAAATTGATCTGGTTATTCTTTCCGTGAATGATAAGGAAGACCATATTCTTCGTTTCGTTATAAAAAATAACATAGATTATCTGGATATCACAAAACCAACTCCCGATCTTGTAAAAGCCTATGCCATTGCAAAAAATAAAACCGTCCAGAGTAGAATTGTTTTCAGTTCCGGATGGATGGGAGGTATCGTCAATGGTCTGGTAAAGACATTGGCTGGCAATATGCAGGACATTCAGGAGGTAAAGCTTTTCGTGTATTATTCTGTAAAAGATCTTGCGGGAGAGAGTTCGGCTCACTTTATGGCTGAAAATGTGGCGAAGCCTTTCATCAGATATGAAAATAACCGGTCGGTTCCTATAAAGCATTTTTTAGATTCGGAGGATTTTGATTTTTCTTTCGGAATCGGGAAAAGGGAAGCTTATAATTTTGATGTGCCGGATTTATATATCCTTAATCAGATTGAAAAAATTCCCAATGTGAGCGTCAAGATGACGTACAATTCAAAATTTATAACATGGCTTTTGGGGGCATTTCAAAAAATCAGGCTTTTTAATATCCTGTCTCTGAAAGAACGGAAAATGATTTTCGGATCAAGTGGGAACGGTGACCAAAGTGTATTTGAGATTATCATTAAAACTAAAAGTGACAATGAAAAGCTAAGTTTACAAAGCACAAAAGGTCAGGCAGAACTCACAGCCCTTTCTGCGGTGCTTCATACGGAAGAACTCTTGAAAAAGATCCATGAAAATAAGGTGTATTTCAGTCATCAGCTGCATCAGCCTTCTTCTCTTCTGGAAAAGCTTAAGGCTTATGAAACCATTACTATAAAATCATCTCGATGAAAAAAATAGCCGTTATCAACGGACATCCCAATAAAAGTTCCTTCAATTTCGGAATTGCGGATGCCTACAGAAAAGGAGCTGAAAAATCAGGAGCAGAAGTCAGAGAAATTATAATAGCTGAACTGAATTTTGACCCTATTCTGCACTTCGGATACCAGAAAAGAATGGAGCTGGAACCCGACTTGCTGAATGCATGGGAAACAATACAATGGGCCGATCATCTGGTATGGATTCATCCGGTTTGGTGGGGAGGGATGCCTGCCTTAATGAAAGGCTTTATTGACAGGCTTTTTCTTCCTGGATTTGCTTACCGTTACAGGGAAAATTCGGTTTGGTGGGATAAGTTGCTGAAGGGTAAAACAGCTCATATCATCACAACCCTTGATCAGCCGGGATGGTATTACAGGCTTTTTTACGGCAGGCCAAGCATTAATCAGCTGAAAAAAGCAACACTGGAATTCTGTGGAGTAAAACCGGTTAGGATTACTTATTTGGGAATTATAAGAAATTCTACAGAGATTCAGCGTTCGAAATGGCTTCAGAAAGCAGAAGAATTAGGAAGAAAGCGAAAATAAATTGCTATTTCGGAGGATAAAATGATGAAGTAATCTCTGGTAACTATTGAAAAATAATCATTTAAAATCCCACAGATTTCACGAATGACACAGATTGTTTAAGAGAAAAATATTTTAATCAACTTTAATATCAATAATCACTCATTGAGATTGCTTCATTGTTTATTCTTTATAAGGTTATAATTTTTTGTGCATCAAAAATCTTCAATTGAAATCATAGACAATCTGTATAAAAGACTCCTCTGGAAATTAGTCTGAAAAAGCGTAAATTTGCATCATGAATAACGACACGATTTGCGCACTGGCTACGGCTAATGGAGTAGGAGCTTTAGGGATTATCAGAGTTTCAGGGAACGATGCTTTACCGGTTGTTCAGAAAAGCTTTCCTTCCAAGAAACTGGAAAAGCAAAAATCTCATACCCTTCACTACGGTTATTTCATGGATGGTGAAGAAGCTATTGATGAGGTTATGCTTTCTATTTTTCTGGCTCCGAAAAGCTTTACGACGGAAAATTCTGTGGAAATAGCTTTTCACGGTTCGCCGCATATCGGAAAACGTATTCTGGAAACACTGACCAAAAACGGGGCTAGAATGGCAAAAGCGGGAGAATTTACCCTTCGTGCCTTTATCAACGGAAGAATAGATCTTTCGCAGGCAGAAGCGATTGCGGACGTCATTGCTTCTGAAAATGAAGCCTCAAGAAAAGTAGCGATCAATCAGTTGAAAGGGGGGATTACCAACGAAATATCAATTTTAAGAACGGATCTTCTGAATTTTGTTTCCTTGATCGAACTCGAACTGGATTTTGCTGAAGAAGATGTGGAATTTGCAGATCGATCGGCTCTTAAGGGATTGCTGGATAAAATTGAGTTAAAATTAGACTCCCTTATCGAAAGTTTCCAGTATGGAAATGCCATCAAAAACGGAACCGCGGTTGCCATCATCGGTAAACCCAATGCCGGAAAATCTACCCTGCTAAATGCTTTATTGAAGGAGGAAAGAGCTATTGTCAGCAATATTGCAGGAACAACAAGAGACACCATTGAAGAAGTGCTGCATATCAAAGGTCATGCATTCCGTCTGATTGATACGGCCGGACTTCGTGAAACCCAGGATGAAATTGAAGCCATCGGAGTGAAAAAAGCTAAGGAAAAAGTAGATAATGCCAATGTCCTGGTTTACCTTGCAGATGCCGCTACCGAAGACTATTCTGAGGATATCGAAATGATAAAATCCTTACAGAGAGACGATCTGAAGCTGATTATCTGTGCTACAAAAATAGATGAGGTTCTTCCTCCAAAATATGAAGCCGTAGAAGATATTTTCAGAAAAGAAATTGATCAGGATTTTGATTTTATCAGGATATCTGCAGTGGAAAATCAAAATATCCAGGATCTTAAAAACGAACTATCTTCCTACGTTGAACAGCTAAAGTCCCAGGAAAATAATGTTATTATTACGAATCAAAGGCATTTTGAAGCCCTTCGTAAATCTCTGGACGCTACTCATAAAGTTAAGGAGGCCATTTCTTTCCAGATTTCTACAGAATTGCTGGCTTATGAGCTTAGAAATGCCCTGGAGCATCTTGGCGAAATTTCAGGAGAAGTGACGAATGATGAGGTGCTTGGGAATATTTTTTCTAAATTCTGTATCGGGAAATAGTCTGCGTAAAAAAACTTTAAATCAGTACATTAAAATAATCGTATAAAACTTTTCAAATAGCACTGTAAAAAATTTTATATTTACAGTATCAAAATTGTTTCTTAAATATTATTAGACGTGTTCTAAGTCATTATTGCCAGCCTTTTCCTGGATCGGTCAACAAATTCTGTATTAATTTTTAATGAAACAATAAGAATCTTCTAGATCCTTCAATCGATAGCTTTTACACCAAAAGGCAAGAAGAAATAGACTTTTAACCGACTTAGGTCCGTTAGAATTTGAACATACTAAAATATTAATCAATCGTTATCTCAATAGACCATCCCACATTGCACATGTGAATGGAGGCCCGGGCCATTATGCGCAATGGCTTGCAGAATGGGGCATAGCGTAACTTTAATTGACCCTGTGAAAAGGCAGGTTGAACAGGCAAAAAGATGCTCAAAGTGGGGTTTTCAGTTCACGTGTCTACATGGGGAGGCCCGTAATTATCTTTACCAGACTTGAGCCAGGAACTGGTGCTTCTTCATGGACCTCTCTATCATTTACAGCAGTTGGAAGAACGTTTGGCTGAACTTAAAGAAACTAAAAGAATATTAAAAAAAGGGGGTGTTATATTGGGATTTACCATCACTCATTCAGCATCCGCAATAGCGACTCTGAAAAGTGAACTTATCCATGATCAGAAGCTCTTTGATATGTGCATTAGCGAAAAGTAAAATTGTATAAACGGCATCTTCAGAAAGATGTCGTTATACTTTTGAATTAACAGGTCTAAATTAGTTGTTAAAAGTAAAAGCGAATTAAAAGAGTGGCTGTACCTATTTGGCAGATTAATTGTTAGATATAAAGAAATGATTATTGAATTCATTATCACCACTTTAAAATTATTATTATGAAAAATTTTGTAGTAACACTTTTTGCAATGGCTGCGTTGACATCATGCAAAAAAAATGAAACAACATCGCATGATCAGTCTGCGGAAAATACCACAATATCTGCTCCGGCTGAATCCGGGATGACAGTAAGTGACTCTACTAAAATGTCTGAGGCTAAACAGCAGAACAATTCTCTTACTGAGCAGGATAAAAAGTTTGCAGATGCAGCAGCTAAAGGAGGCCTGATGGAAGTTCTGATAGGAAAACTGGCAGCAACGAATGCTGAAAATTCAGTTGTAAAATCTTTGGGTTCTATGATGGTAACGGATCATAGCAAGGCAAATGAAGAGCTTAAGAAATGGGCTTCTACAATAGGGTATAGCCTGCCTACGGGTTTAGATGCTGATCAACAGAAAATGTATGATGACCTGAAGATTAAGAAAGGAAAAGACTTTGATAAAATGTATACGGAGCTTATGGTCAAGGATCATAAGGAAGATATAGAAGAATTTAAAAAAGAAGCTTCAGATGGAAAAGAAGCGTCACTCCAATCTTTTGCCCGTAAGACCCTTCCAACCCTTGAACATCATTTACATGAGTCGGAAAAGGCTAACAGTGCTGTGAAATAATACATTAGTATGATTTGCAGCATAAGACTAAAATGGATATAATTTCTAAAGGATTAAACACCTTTTATCCCTAACTAAGAAGCTCCTCTTTTATACAAAGGGAGCTTTTCTGTGTTTATTCTTTTTTATATATATATTTATTCATTTCTGTATTTTTTCCCCCAGTGTCGTAATGTTACCAGCACATCTTGAAGACTCCTGCCTTTATCACTGATGCTGTAATGGACCCTGGGAGGCACTTCCTTATAATCTTTCCTGATGATGAGCCCTTCGTCCTGCAGTTCTTTAAGCTGTTTGATCAGCATTCTTTCGGTAATGTTGTGCAGTTTCCCTTTTATTTCAGAATAGCGGAGCTCATCATTGTCCAGTAACGAAGCTAGTATGCCTACCTTCCATCTGCCCCCGATAACCGATAGGGTATAGAACATTCCGCAGTTTTTAATAAGATCTGTTTCGTTTAAAAAATTTGTTGAATTTTCTTTTCTCATATACATTTTGTAGGTACATACAATTTTGTAGGTACTTGTTTATGATAAAGGTATAAAATATTTTTGTTCAGATATAAACAAAAGTAATAATGAAACAAAAAGTGTGGCTAATTACAGGGGTTTCCAAAGGATTGGGAAAAGAACTTTCAAGACAGGTCCTCGATGCCGGAGATATCGTTATTGGAACTGTGCGCAATGAGAAGGATCAGCGGGCCTTCGATAATAATGCCAATGCGAAATCTTTTATTATTGATCTTGCCAAAACAGAGCATATCGATTCACTTATCAGTAAGGTCATTGAACAATACGGTCAGATTGATGTTTTGGTAAACAATGCAGGTTTTGGTGTATTCGGGATGATTGAAGAGTTTGAAGAACAGGAGATTATCAGACAGTTCAATGTCAATTTCATATCTGTATGGAAGCTTTGCCAGGCTGTCATTCCCTATATGAGAAATAAAGGCCAGGGAATTATTGTGCAGCTTTCTTCAAGGGTTGGTATTTCGGCAGGTATTGGGAACGGTATTTATGCGGCAAGTAAATTTGCTCTTGAAGGGATGAGTGAATCACTTGAACAAGAAGTAAAACCTTTTGGTATAAAAGTATTGCTGGTAGAGCCTGGAGCCCTGCGTACTGATTTTTTTGGAGAGTCTGTGCATTATGCCCGAAACGAATTTCCTTTATACACAGAAAAATTAGGAGATATAAGGATTAATACAAAAAAGATCAACGGTAATCAGCCTGGTAATCCTGTTGCCGCGGCACAGGCTATCATCAAAGTAGTAAATAATGATGTTCCAACTTTCAGGCTACCCCTTACAACTGGGACCATCGAAACAATGAAAGCTAAAATTGCTGATTTACAGAATTGTATAGTATTAACCGAAGAGATTGCAATAAGTGTGGATTATAAATGACCGGATCATGAAAATAACGTTTAAAAATGTTCTCTACTGGGCTTGCTATATAGGTTACCTATACATCATAATGCCGGCATCACTGTTTAAAATTTTTCAGCGCCCGGCGATGATGCAAAGCATGGAATCATTAGGTTTTAACAAAACTTGGACTCTTGCCATCGGAATTGCTGAAGTGATAGGAGTTGCCCTCGTAGTTCTGGGACTGTACAGATCTCAATTCAGAACCTTAGGCATATTATTCCTGTTCCCTTTTGCTATTGGTGCTTTCACTACCCACATGGCACATCAGGAATACCATCATTATGGGCATTCGCTCATCATGTGTTTTCTTTCCGCAATTCTTTTATTTTTAGACAAGAGGATCAAAATAGAGCTTTCCAGTACTGAAAAATTATGAAGAATGAAGCAGCTCGAAAATTATAGTATCCGGCATATAAAATTTTAGCTGTAAAAATTCTTGAATTTTTTATTAAATTCAATGTATCAAATAATATGAAAATATCTTTTATTCCTAAATATGCATCAATGAAAATCACTATTCTTGACGATTATCAACATATCATTAGAAACCTCAATTGTTTTGATATCATTAAAAATGAAGAGGTAAATATTCTGCATCACACCGAGAAAGATCCGGAAAAATTAGCATCCTTAATCGGCGATGCAGAAATTATTGTACTAACCAGGGAAAGAACGGAAATAACAGATGAGTTACTGAGAAACCTGCCGAATTTGAAATTGATCAGCCAAACAGGAAAAATCTCTAATCATTTGGATTTAGCTACTTGCACGCAACATAAGGTCGCAGTAGCAGAAGGCGTTGGTTCACCTGTTGCTCCCGCCGAACTAGCGTGGGCCTTATTAATGAATACGGTCAGGAAAATTCCGCAGGCGATAGAAGGGATGAAGAACGGACACTGGCAAACAAATATTGGAGGAACAATCCATGGGAAAATAATCGGAATTTGGGGATATGGTAAAATCGGGCAAAAAATGGCGCAATATGCAAAAGCGTTTGGGGCTAAAGTATGGGTGTGGGGAAGTGAAGCTTCCAGAAATAAAGCTGTTGAAGACGGTTTTGAGAAAGCAGATACAAAGGACGATTTTTTCCGGAACTCAGATATTATCACCCTTCATTTACGTCTGAATAAAGATACAGAAGGTATAGTAAAAGAAACTGACCTGCTAAAGATGAAAGATCATGCAGTTTTAATCAATGCAGCAAGAGCAGAGCTTATAGATGATAATGCTTTATTGAATGTGTTAAGAAGCGGGAAAAATATTTCAGCAGGCATTGATGTTTATGATAGTGAGCCTATCTACGACAAAAGCTACGAGCTGCTGAAGATGACTAATGTAGTATGCACTCCGCATTTGGGCTATGTGGAAAAAGAAGGATATGAGCTTTATTTTGGAAAAGCTTTCGAAAATGTTATCAACTATATCAATGGGAATCCTACCCATATAGCCAATCCTGAAGTTTTAGGTTAAAAAAACAGCCGTAAAAATGGATTTGTAACAGGGTGCTCCAGTTCCAAGTGCCTAGTAGTATTTGACTATCACATTAAAAATCTGTAAACCTGGATATACTTATTAGTTGGTTTCTTTGGACTATTACTTCGTTTTATCTTAAAGTGAAGAAAGATATGGAAGCAAAATTTACGATTATTAAAACTGTAGATAATTTGCATACGACAATCATGGATTTGCATACATCCGGTTTTTAATTTCTGCCGAATTTTGTATCAATAAAAATCAACGATATGAAATTAAGTCAGGTTAAATTAGGAAGTCAGGGATTATTGGTTCCCAATATCGGTTTGGGATGTATGGGAATGACGGGTTTTGGGGATGCAGATATGTATGGAAAAACCGATGAAAAAGAAGCGATTGCCACCATTCACCGTGCTCTGGAATTGGGCGGAAATTTTTTGGACACTGCCGATTTATACGGCCCTTTTAAAAATGAGCAGCTGATTGCAAAAGCTATTGAAGGTAAACGTGATCAGTATATTATTGCAACAAAATTTGGCTGGGAGATTGATGACAACGAACAGGTCACCTGGAAAATCAACGGAACAAAAGATTATGTAAAAAAATCTGTCGAACGTTCTCTGAAAAACCTAAAAACAGATTATATCGACCTTTATTATATGCACCGTCTTGATAAAAATACACCTGTTGAGGAAACCGTCGGTGCCATGAGTGATCTGGTGAAAGAAGGGAAAATCGGTTATATCGGTTTGTCGGAAGTGTCTTCTGAAACAGTGAAAAGAGCCCATGCAGTACATCCGGTTTCTGCAGTACAAAGTGAATATTCTCTTTTTGAAAGAACGGTTGAAGAGAAAGGCGTCATCAGAACATTAAATGAGCTGGGAATTGGCTTTGTAGCGTATTCACCTTTGGGCAGAGGATTCCTGTCAGGGAATATTAAAACTATTGATGATTTGCCGGAGAATGATTTCAGAAGGGGAATCCCTCGTTTTCAGGAGCAGCACTTTCATAAGAACATTGAGCTGGTGGAAGCGATTGAAACGCTGGCCAGCGAAAAGAATATGACTCCCTCTCAACTGGCCTTGGCATGGATTATCAGTAAAGGGATTCTTCCTATCCCCGGAACGAAGCGCAGAAAATACCTTGAACAGAATATTGAAGCGGCAGGTATTCAACTGAATGAATCTGAAATCCGGAAACTGGAAAGTATTGTACCTTTGGGAACAGATACGGGAGCAACCTATGACGAATTCGGGATGGGACTATTGGATTATTAATTTGTAATTTTAATCATTAGAATAAAATTGGCCTCATTGGTTGCCAAAACCAATGAGGTTATATTAAAACTTAATAGGATGGTCCGACTTGAATGGAGCTGTGATACGGAACAAAACTGTGGAAAAGGTAAACCGTACAGACATTTGAAAAAATAAAAAGTTAAAAAACATGAACACGATACAATCTATTTCAGCATTTCACAAGTTGCTTTCCCTTCCCGAGCCAAAGCATCCTATGGTAAGCGTGGTCAACCTTTTTGAAAGTGTTTTCATTGAAGATGAGGTTTGGAAAGGCTTTGTGAGCAAGTACTATTGTGTCGCCCTGAAACGCAATGCAAAAGGAAAAATAAAATACGGGCAGCAGCATTATGATTATGACAAAGGGGTGTTAAGCTTTACTGCACCCAACCAGGTTCAGTATTTGGATCTGAAGACGATGGATTGCGAAAATACAGGTTATCTGCTTATTTTTCATGAAGATTTCCTGCTCGGGTATTCTTTGGCGAAAACCATTTCATCTTATGGATTTTTCTCATACGCCGTGAATGAAGCTCTGCATTTATCTGAAGACGAAGAAAATGATCTGCTTGAAATCCTGCAGAAAATAGACAAGGAGTGTCAGCATATCGACCATCATACTCAGGAAATTATCTTATCGCAGATTGAATTGCTGCTGAACTATTCCAAACGTTTCTATGAAAGGCAGTTCATCACCAGGAAAAGTGGCAGCCATCAGCTTTTAACAAGATTTGAATCATTTTTAAATGACTATTTCGACAAGAAAGTATCCGAAAACGGTCTTTTAACTGTTCATCAGATTGCAGAAGCGATGAATTTATCTCCGAATTATTTAAGTGATCTTTTAAGGATTCATACCGGCCAGAATGCGCAGCAGCATATTCACGAGAAGCTCATCAGCAAAGCAAAAGAGAAACTTTCGACGACAGAGCTTTCCATCAGTGAAATTGCATACGAGCTGGGATTTGAGCATTCGCAGTCTTTCAGTACATTATTCAAAAAGAAAACCAATATGTCGCCATTGGAATTCAGGCAGTCTTTCAATTAAATACGGTCTTAGATTTTTAGCTTTCCAGATTCTTGGAAATTAATTTTGGTTTACAGTATTAGGGAAGTTTAACTGTAATTTAATTTAACCAATCAAGAGCAATCTATATTTGCTATTCTTTTCAACAGAAGCTCTGTGAGCGCAAGACAATACCTTTTCAATAGCTTACAGTTTACCTGAGAAGGATTTAAGCTTTATTTTGTAAAGGATTATTAGTAGTAATAACAAACATAATCAAAGGCTCATGTCCTGTATTTTCAATAGAATGATAACCGATAGAGCTGATGGCTGTAATATCTCCTTTTTGGAGTATTTTTTTACGTTCCGGCCCTTGCGTTCCGGTTCTTTCACGATATTCGCCGGTTCCATGAATAACGACATATAATTCCTCTTCATTTCTTTCGTTGTGAGTATGAAACCCGGATTCATCACCTTTATTTAACAAAATCATATAAGCACCCAGACGATTATTGGTCAGTTCATTTTGATCGAACATTTGAATCATGTATACAGTTCCGTTTCCTCCGTACATATTTTCACGTTTATCGATGCGTGTAATGGTTCGTTCTTCTTTTCCAAAGGCCATTACATACAGGTGAATGTATTTTGAAACTTCCTTCATTACGTGATCGAATTCTGTTCCTTCAGATAATATAACGGTATCAGGCATATAGGTTAAGTATTAATTTATAATGTATATCAATTGATCAAAATTATATAAGGTGCAGACAAAACAGTACTCATTGAAGAATCAGTAATTAGCAAATCAACAATAATCTATATTCACCATCATTTTCAACAGGAGCCCTATGAACACAAGGTAAAGCCTTTTGAGCAGGATGATCAACCGCCAGGCGCCACAAGTGCCCTGATCCTAAATTTACAGGTTTTGCACCGGATTTTGGCTGATAATGCAGATCGAAAAAACAATCTTTCAGGAAATCTTCAAATTCTGCTTCCGGACCGTCGTGTAATTCTCTCAGTTTTTCACGGATTTCAGGGATTAGAACTTTTTGTTCAGCCTGGCTATTAGGCAGGATATCGCTTGCAGCCCCGTGATAGGTACATAAAAAAGTATCGGTTCCAATGGGTGACCGGTCCACATGATACGAATATACATCCGTGGAAATGAAATCAAACTCCTCATCCCGCTCGTAATTTTTAAGTAAATTGAGTGAAGGTGAGGCTCCGAAATCAGTTAATAGCTGTAAATCATTGAAGATAATTTCCCTTGCCATATTACCTTCCCGGGATAATTGCAGCGCCGAAAGATCATCAACGGAAACTTCTGTAATATTCTCTTTCAACTGAAGCTTAGAAACAATTTCTTTGAAATCTCCTGTTAAATTTCTGTGCCAGTAAATCGCATTCATCGCACCCTGGAAATCGGTATTCACCAGTTCGCTAAAAGTAGAGACTCTACGGATTTGACTGTGGTCGGGAAATTTATCGCTCATAATTTAGAAGGAGAAATAGAGTTGCTAATTCTCTGCAAAAATAAGAAATACGTCAAAACATATCGGTACGATAAATAAATTACTCAATGAAAAATAAGATAATGTTTAACAGGAATTAATTTGATTTTCATAATGTTAAATATGGATAATGTGTTGGTTTAAAAATGGTTATGACAAATTTTCATGAAATTTTGTCACTTTTTCTGAAAAAAATTCACATTTTTACCGGCGGTATTTTTTTTGATATTTACATACCAGCTGGCCGGCTAATGAGTTATTAAATAATTGTTTAACGTATTTAAAAAGACATTACTATGAATCTTATTAAAAGAAATTGGAATAACAGTTCGGCTCTTCCAAATCTCTTCGATGATTTTTTTAATCGTGAGCTTTTTAACTGGGGAAACAGCAATTATTCATCAACCAGTACTACCGTTCCATCGGTTAACATCAGAGAAAATGAAGACGCCTATGAAGTAGAAGTTGCTGCACCTGGCATGGAAAAGAATGATTTTGAGATTAAACTGGATGGTAACCTTTTAACAATCTCATCAATGAAGAAGAACAAAAGTGAAGCGAAAGAAGAAAACTTTACCCGCAGGGAATTCAGTTATCAGTCGTTTCAGAGAAGTTTTGAGCTTCCCAAAGATGTTGTTGACCAGGATAATATCAATGCAAAATATGAAAACGGACTGCTTTCGTTAGTTATCCCTAAAAAAGAAGATGCCAAACGTAAGCCTCCGCGACTTATTGAAATATCATAATCAATATACAGAAATGGCTGCTATCAGGCAGTCATTTTTGCTTAGTTGGAACATCTGATTGAAAAAGTATGATACGGAAGTTCTTAAACCATACAAAGCAGCCTTATCGTTGAAAGATGAGGCTGCTTTTATTTTTATTCTCTTGATCTGCCATTTCTGATGAACAGTCTGAACTAAAATTACATGCTTTTAGTCTACTGGGTTTTGCACATAGCATCCCAGGTTGTCCAGAAATGAGCATTAATAGCTCCGGGAGCAGGGTTGGTGCTGTCCGCAACGATTCCTACCATAGAAGCGCAGTTGGAATTGCAGCCTATTTCATTATAGCTTCCGGCCTGCGGAGGAATTTGTCTCCAGGTACCGGTAGAGCCGCTTAATAATTCTACCTTAATCTCGAAGATTCCTGAAAGATTAGGAGTTTGAATTTGTTTGGTCGGATTTTCGCTTGAAATCGAATCGCTCCAGTTGCCCTGCGAAAATGTAACACGCCATGTAGAAATCATTTTGGCTGTATCGTTTTGTGGTGAAAGGTAAACCCAGAACTGAGCACCTCCGCCCAATTGAAGCTGGCCGGATGAATTTGCGGTTCCGCTTACATTTGTTGTTTCCATGTTGAATTTATTTGGTTGGTTAGTTTTTACTTGCTTTCCGGTGTGCCGGTTTAAGGATTTACCTTTATTGATGGCACTTATTGGTAGTTCAAAGTAACAAAGAAGGATGCATTTCTTCTAGAGTATAAATGACCAATTACGGGTTTGGGTAGAAATACCTAATCAGCTTGTATCATGAGATGTGCTGTAACGGATGAAAAGTTTTATCTTTGTTTTCCGGGGTTGATGATAAAATATGAGCCGGAAATGCCTTTATGAATAACAATAGTTTCTTACCTTCTGCAAAAGGAATCTTTATTGCAGCCTTTCTTTCCTTTAATACAATGATGTATGCTCAGAAAACAGCAGATATATCAACCATTTCAGAGAAAACCTTAAGCAGTATTCTGGAAAAAAACAGAACTTATTACAAAGAGGGCAAGGTAGCCGATTATATTCCTGAATTGGGAAAAATGGATGCTAAGTCCATTGCTTTTTCAGTAGTAGAAAAAAATGGAAAAGTGCTTAACGTAGGGGATGTTCACAAGAAATTTACCATGCAGAGTATCTCTAAGATTATTGCACTAATGATTGCTGTAACAGAGAAAGAGGAGGCCAATGTTTTTGATAAAATGGGTTATTTTGGAACCGATCAGCCTTTCAATCATTTTTCCAACCTTGAAACGACGGGCAAACCATTAAATCCTATGATGAATGCCGGAGCCATTCTTACCACCTCATTAATTTCAGGAGACGGAGAAAAACCATTTCTTAAAATCCTTGATATGGTTCGGTATATTACCAAAAATCAGACAATTGACTATAATACATCCGTTTATCAATCTGAAAAATCTACCGGGCACCGTAACCGAGGGATGTTCTATCTCATGAAAAATAACGGATTGATTACCGGAAATGAAGATCAGCTGGATAATTATTTCAAACAGTGCTCCATCGAACTGACTGCCGAAGATTTGGCTAAAATAGGGTATTTTTTTGCTAACGAATGTGTACGCTTTGACGGAGATGCCCAATACAAAAACGCAGAAATGTCCAGACTGATCCAATCTCAGATGCTGATTGCCGGAATGTATGAATTCAGCGGAGAATATGCCAGAACCGTAGGTCTTCCCAGTAAGTCAGGCGTTGGAGGTGGAATTACCGTAAGCGTTCCCGGGAAAATGGGAATTGGGGTTTTCAGTCCAGCCTTGGATCAGCATGGGAATTCTGCAGCCGGCTATCACATGATTCTGGATCTGGCAAAACAGTACGATCTCAGCCTGTTTTAAAAGACAGGTTTTGCGTATCAAACCAGACATCACACCATTTTATTTTTCAGATCTTTATATTTTGAGCGCCCAACAGGCAATACTTCTCCTGTTTTAAGCAATGCTCCATACCGTGTGCCGGGATGGATAATGATTTTTTCGATCTGCTGAAAATTGACAAGATAAGACTTATGAATACGCTCAAACCTTTCGGGAAGAAGCTGCTGCAAATATTCAAGGGACTTATCATGCAGCTCACTCAGCCCGTTATTGAGATGCAGTTCTGTATAAATGCCCGCTCCTTTGATGTAGATTACCTCGGAAATATTGATCAGGCGAACCTGTCCGGCCCTTTTTACGGCCAGGTATTTAATGCCTTCCTGTGGTTTCACTGCTGGGCTGATGAATCTCGTCAAAGCCTTAAAAAGCCTTTCCTGATCAAAAGGTTTGGGAACAAAATCAAGAACTCCATACGCAAAAGCGGTAATTGCTTTATCAGTATTGGCAGAAACAATGATCGTATGAAAAGAAGCGGCTACCATCTGCTCCAGGAGTTCAAAACCATTATCTCCGTTCAGGTTAAGGTCAAGCAGCACAAGGTCGGGAATCCGGCTTGAAACCTGGTCAAATCCCTTTTGCAATGAATCACAGATGATAATTTCATTAGGTTTACCTGTAAAGAACTCCGAGGCCATACGCTGCAAACGGCGGGCAATCCGGGCCTCATCCTCTATAATGACTATATTCATGACTTTAAAATTTGAATGGCAGATATCCAGCCGTTTTCTGTAGGGCCCGATTCAAGTTTCCAGTTTTGACCATAACTTTCAGTCAGCCTCGCTTTGATATATTTAAAGCCGTTTCCGCCTGCACGATCAGTCATCACCGGCCGGTTCTTCGCAATAGTTTCAAAAGTATACTGATGAGTATCTTTTAACGAAGTATAATGAAGTGTAAATCGAATTGTATTTCCGGACTGTGGCTCACTGTGGGTAATGCCGTTTTCCAGCAGGGTGTGAATGATCGCCGGAGGGATCAGCTGTGTTTCATCGATTCCTTTTTGTTCCCAGATATAATTTATTTCCTTCCGAAAACCCATGACTGACAGATGTTGGCGGCATAGCTCCAGTTCTTTGGTAATGGGGATCAGGGTCTGTTCAGAGATTTCGTTCATAATATCAAATTCTGTAGCCAGTGCCTGGATAAAACGGGCTCCATCCTTGGGAGATTCTTCCACCCAATCCATCATTGAAGTCAGCGTATTTCTTAAAAAATGCGGCTGAATATTCTTTTTAAGCAATTCCAGCTGCAGCCTTGACGAAAGTAAAACAGCATTTTGATGCTCTGCCTCAATGACACTGGTACGGATAGAATGCAGATAAAGCATGGAGAGTACGATAATGGTAAAACTGATGAACAATCCATAATCATAAACCACAAGCCTGTTGACCAATGCACTCGCTAAAAGAGCGGCCAGAGCAATAAAGCCGCCTTTCTCCTTTTGAAGGATGCCATTCAGAACCACAATGAAAGCAGTGATCAGCATGGCCAGGCTGTAAAGCCGGGCAGTCAGATCGTAATGACCGTAATTGAACCAGTAGAGTCCAAGCAGTGTCAGCAATAGAGCAGACATCAGCCATTTTCCAAATCTGAAGTTAAATTGGATAATAAAGTACCATGGAACCAGCAGCGCATTGGCAAAGGTCAGCCAACCAATGATTTCGAGGCGTACGAAAAACTCAGAATAGGGAAGCATCACATGGAATTTCAAATATTCCATGATCAGCAATGTAAAAAAGAGAAGGCATATGGTTGCAAATATAAGGATGTCTTTCTGCCTTCTTTTGCTGTTCAGGTAGAGGAAGAAATAATAAACGGCCGCGATCAGAAAAGCTCCAGCCATCAGATTCATATAGGCCATTGTGATCAGCGGGTTTGTGAGTAATGTTTCGTAATTATTGATAGTGAAACCAATGCTGCGTTGTACATCCGGATAAAGGGATTGGGAGCTGCGCATGGCAATAGTATGAAGGCCTGGCGAGATCAGATGGTTGGGGATTCTGTAATAACTGCATTCGGTTCCCGGTATTTCCGGTTTTCCATTTTTCGGAAGCTGTCCGTTTTTGCCGATCAGTACACCATCCCAGTACACTTCAAAAGCACCGAAAGAATTGATCTGAAGGCCGAGAGGAAGAAGGTTGTTTTCAACCGGGCGCAGGTCAACATGGGTACGCGACCAGAATATTTTATCCGCAGTATTACCTCTGGTTTCAGACCAGTCTTTATCATTGTAATTCTTACTCATCCAGGCCATATTGTCTCCGGTTTTATAAACCGGTACCGGGTCTTCATTGCGGATAACAGGGATGGCCAGGAGGTCAAGCAGCGTTAATAAAAATGTTAAATAATACATAATGTAAATATACAAGCTAATTTGAAAAACCGGATGTCATTGGAAAGCCTATAGAGCTGTTCAGATGTTTCTTCTGTGAATGGCTGTCTCTTCAATTTAAATTTACATCATGAAACAAGTAGCCATCATTTTTTTGATCATCTTTTCTGTTCAGTGTTCATTCGCACAGAAAGGTCAGATCACCGGAGTTATTAAGGAAAAACAGGATATCCCGATATCTTATGTAACCGTAACATTAAAGGACAGTGATAACCGGCCGATTGCCGCCGGTATTTCGGATGCTAAAGGAATATTCAGGCTGGAAAGCATTGCAGCTGGAAATTATACCATCAGTTATGCTCTTGCGGGCTTTCAGACGATCAACAGGCCTGTAGAGATTAAGGCAGATGAAATGGTCAGTGTAGGAACGGTTGTTTTAGAGCCTGATGCAAAACTATTACAGGAAGTGTCTGTCACAGGGCAGCGTTCATCCGTCAGCTTAAAAATCGACAAAAAAGTCTTTGAAGTTGGTAAGGATGTTCTTTCGCAGTCAGGTGCGGTAACGGATCTTCTCAATGTAGTTCCTTCTGTAAGTGTGAGCCCTGGGGGAGAAATCAGTCTGCGGGGGAATCCTAACGTATTGGTATTAATTGACGGCCGCCGGACCGGGCTTACCCAGAGCAATGCTTTGGAGCAGGTACCTGCCGATCAGGTAGAGCGTGTGGAAGTGATCACCAATCCTTCTTCCAGATTTGATGCGGGCGGTTCTGCGGGAATTATCAATATTATCCTTAAAAAAAATAAAAAGCCAGGATTCAGTGGGCAGTTGCGTCTGGTAGGAGGCATTCCCAATGAAACCCGTATCAGTCCGAGCCTGAATTATAAATCAGATAAACTCAATCTGTTTGCTACCTATGGCATTAGACTGTCAGATTATGTCGGCTTGTATGCGATGAAGCAGTCCACCGGGCTTTCAGGAGCATCGGTTCAGCTGGATCAGCGGCAGGATGAGGACAGGCACGATAATGCCAAATTGCTTTATTTCGGGGCAGACTTTAAAATTAATGATCATAATACCATCACTGCAGCTTTCATGAGGAATTCAACCCATGACCATGATAAGACCCAACTTAATTATTTATATTCAAATAAAAGCTACGTTATTGATAACAGCCTCACCAGAAAGGGTGAATCCTGGGAAAGGCGCAGCTATAATCAGCTCGAATTCAATTATACCAGGAACTTCAATAAAGCAGGCAAGAAATTCACGGTAGATATGCAGTATGATTTCTGGGATAGTGACAAAGACTGGAATTTATCAACCCGTAAAATATTTCCGGCTGTTGTGGATTTACCCATGATTAAAACAAGTTCAATGGGCGCAAGTAAGGATTTTATGATTAAGGCAGATATGGTGCAGCCACTGGACAGTACTTCCACCCTGGAATTCGGGTTGAAACTGGAAGACCGGAGAGTAAACAGTGACTTTATTGCAGAACAGCAGAATTCAGCGGGCTGGGAGATTATTGACCAGATTGATAATCATCTGTTATATAAAGAACTGATTGGAAGTGTATATGCTCAGTTTTCAGGAAAAACCGGAGCTTTAAGTTACCAGGCCGGTTTACGCGGCGAACTTACCCATATTGGAATCGAAGACCGTGCGGGCACTTATACCGATGAAAAAAATTATAACCGCCTGTTTCCAACATTCAATATAAGTTATCGTTTCAATGAGCAGACAACTTTGCAGGGAAGTTATAGCAAAAGAATTAACAGGCCAAGACTGGGCATGATTTATCCTTTTAATGAATTGACTGATCTGAGCAGCCGGTATGTGGGCAATCCGGACCTTAATCCTTCATGTGCCAACGTATTTGAACTTGCTTTTCTTAAAAGCTGGAAGACACTTACTTTTAATCCATCCTTTTATTATCAGCGGAATACCGGGGTGATAGAAGATTATACGTTCCGTAATCCGGAAGGTCTGTTTATCACAATGCCGGTTAACATAAAAAGAGAAACCCGTCACGGTTTTGAGTTGTCGGTGCTTTATAATCCTGTCAAATGGCTGCAGGTTAATACAGAGCTTAATCTGTTTCATTATGCTGAAAAAGGCAGTTATAAGGATCAGAGCTTCGATTATTCCGGGAATACCTTAACCGCTCGAGTAAGTGCCCAGCTGAAACTGAATAACAAACTTTCCTTTCAGACGCTTTACAATTTCAGGGGAGCCAATGCTACAGCCCAGACGCATACAGACGCCCTTCATAGCATTGATTTTGGACTCAGTAAAACTTTTTTGAAGGATAAAGCAACCATTATGTTTGATGTAAGCAATCTGTTTGGGTTAAGAAAATCCACCACCAGGACTGTAGGAGCGGATTATGAAATCGAGCAGACCAACATTCCCAATGCTGCCCGCTATCGGTTGACACTGGTTTATAGATTCAACCAAAAAGATAATCAGGCGGTACGGCAAGCCAAAAGTGGAAACAGGGACTGATCTTAAATGATTTTTTGTATGATTATACAATTGAATATAAAAATAATTCTATAATTTACTTATTATCATAACGTTGCTTTCGGGTAACGTTATTTTTTTGTTTAAATTTTATACAGTTTTTGCTACCCTTTTTTTCTAAAGTCTGAATTCCTGATTCTTTTTTATTGGATGGATAAATTCAGATTTTATAGATTTTATACGCTTTTCCAGGTATGTTATATTTTTTTAATATTGGAAAAATAATTCTCTTATTATTGATTTATTATATTTTTTATTTCTATATTTGTCTCACGATTTTCAATTATAAACATTTATAATTGAATTGGTTTAATTGTGCTGTCTCGTTTCTGAGAATGAAAACTCAAACACTATTTTTTAATTTTATTTAAATTCATAATAACTTATTGTTAATAATTTATTATTAAATTTAATTTATGATTGAAAATATAGTATATATTTATTATTTTTATTCCATCATATTTTAACAATTACTCATTATGCCGGAAGGCTTGTGTTTTTGTAATGTGGATTTCCCAACTATCATCAATATCATGAATGCAATGAAAAACTTAACCATTATTGGATTGACACCCTTTGAAAAGCCGGATGTAAAACTTATGCAAAAGTTGCACGAGGCGGGTGCATTTCCCATCCTAAGCTTAGGCCATGACTTGGCAGCCGCACAAACAGCGCTGGATCAAATTGCCCGGACAGACATCCCTTCATACGGGATCTATCTGCCCAACGACAAATTTATTTCCCTCCAAATCCCTGAAAAAGTAAAATTTGCGATTCTTCCGTCCGGAGTTTCTATGGATATTGTACCGGATCTTCCGGTAATCTATCAGGTAACCAGTCTGAATGAAGCCAGATTGGCCGAACAGTCAGGAGCCGAAGGAATAATTATAAAAGGAAATGAAGCAGGCGGCCTGGTAGGCTATGAATCAACTTTTGTATTGTTTCAGCGCGTTATCAGAGAAATCCAGAACATACCCGTATGGGTACAGGGTGGAATAGGACTACATACCGCTGCTGCAGTAAAATCTTTGGGAGCAACCGGAGTTGTACTCGACAGCCAGCTGGCATTGTTCCCGGAAAGCTCGGTTCCTCAGGAGATCAAGGATTTAACCTCAAAACTGAACGGTACCGAAACCAAAATTATAGCCAATCACAGGGTATTGGTGAGACCTAACTCACCTGAAATACCGGAAAATGTCAATGCAGAAGAGCTGAGACAATATTTCACAGATTTTGACCTGAATAATAGTTATATTCCTATGGGACAGGATATTTCATTGGCGACAGACCTGTATGAAGATTTCAAAACCCTGAAAAAAATGATTTTTGGGTTCAAAGAAGCAATGTATGGCCACCTTAAGCAGGCTAAAGCGCTTAAAGTGATCAGTGAAAATAATGTGATGGCCCGGAAGCTGGGATTACGTTATCCGATCGCACAAGGTCCCATGACCCGCGTCAGTGATGTCCCTTTATTTGCCAATGCAGTAGCAGATGCGGGCGCCCTGCCTTTTGTCGCTTTATCTTTACTTAAAGGAGAGCAGGCAAAATCTTTGGTCATGGAAACGAAAAAGCTGGCCGGTGAAAAAACATGGGGTGTAGGTATTCTCGGATTTGCCCCTCAGGAATTGAGAGAAGAGCAGACGGCCTATATATTGGAAGCCAAACCTCCTGTGGTACTTATTGCCGGAGGAAGGCCTGCGCAGGCTAAGGTATTTGAAAAGGCAGGTATCACAACTTTCCTTCACGTTCCTTCCCCTGCATTATTGGATATTTTCCTGAAAGAAGGCGCGACTAATTTTATCTTTGAAGGCCGTGAGTGCGGCGGTCACGTAGGTCCGCTTTCAAGCATGGTCCTTTGGGAAAAACAGATTGAACGTATTTTAAAAGAAGAGCATCCTGAAAAGATCAGTGTATTTTTTGCAGGCGGGATTCACAATGCATTTTCAACAGCATTTGTCTCTGTCATGGCAGCTCCTTTAGCAGCCAGAGGCGTAAAAGTTGGAGTATTGATTGGAACCGCATATCTGTATACCGAGGAAGCAGTAAGAACCGGAGCTATTCAGGAAGAATTCCAGGTTCAGGCTATGCAGGCAAAAGACACTGTTTTACTCGAAACGGCGCCGGGACACGAAACACGGTGTTTGAATACAGCTTTTGCCAAACATTTCAGCACTGAAAAAACCAGGCTTCTGGCAGCCGGAATGGATAAAAAAGAAGTCTGGGAACAGCTTGAAAAATTAAATGTGGGCCGGCTTAGGATCGCTGCAAAAGGAATTGATCGTCAGGGCGATAAACTGGTAAATATTCCTAAAAACCAGCAGCTGGATCTTGGAATGTACATGATAGGTCAGGTAGCTACGATGCAGAACCGCGTAATTTCTCTTGCATCATTGCATCAGAACGTAGGTATTGATAATTATAAATACATTGAACAGGCGGCTTTACCGGAACAGCCGGTATCTACAGAAAAACCTCTGGATGTAGCCATTATCGGGATGGAATGTATTTTCCCCGGCGCTAAAAATCTTGAAGAATACTGGCGGAACATCATCCTCGGAAGAGACAGTGTTACAGAAGTACCTGATGAACGCTGGAATAAAGAACTATATTACCATCCGGATTCAGACGGACCGGATGTTTCTCACTCCAAATGGGGCGGATTTATTCCAAAAATTGATTTCGACCCATTGGCCTTCGGGATTCCTCCACAATCCCTGGCTGCTATTGAGCCAACACAGCTGCTGACCTTATTGGTTGCCAAACGTGCCATGGAAGATGCAGGCTACGGTGAGAAACAGATCAATAGAGAAAATATTTCTGTCATTATAGGCGCTGAAGGAGGTAATGATCTGGCTAACAGCTATAGTTTCAGAGGATATTATAAACAGGTTTTCGGGGAACTTCATGAAGAAGTAAAACAGGCATTCCCCCATACGACGGAAGATTCATTCCCGGGTATTCTTGCTAATGTGATCGCGGGGAGAATTACGAACCGTCTGGATCTTGGAGGAAGGAATTTCACGGTAGATGCAGCTTGCGCTTCCTCTTTGGCAGCTATTGATCTGGCCTGCCAGGAACTGGTATTAGGAAAATCTGATATGGTTCTTGCCGGCGGTGCGGATTTACACAACGGGATCAATGACTACCTGATGTTTTCCAGTACACACGCCCTTTCCAGAAAAGGAAGATGTGCGACATTCGATGATGAAGCTGACGGAATTGCCCTTGGGGAAGGAGTTGCCATCCTTGTTTTAAAAAGATATGAAGATGCTGTTCGTGACGGCGACCGTATTTATTCTGTCATCAAAGGAGTGGGAGGATCAAGTGACGGAAAAGCATTGGGTCTTACGGCACCTAGAAAAATAGGGCAGGTACGTGCATTGGAGAGGGCTTATACTCAAGCCGGTATCAGTCCTGCATCAGTTGGTCTTGTGGAAGCTCACGGAACCGGAACCGTCGTAGGAGATAGAACCGAACTGAGTGCGCTGACCAATTTATTCAGTCAATCAGGAGCCATACCGGGACAGACCCATTTAGGTTCCGTAAAAACGCAGATCGGCCATACCAAATGTGCAGCCGGATTGGCCGGACTGATCAAAGCTTCGCTTGCAGTATACCATGGAGTAAAGCCACCGACACTTCATTTACAGCAGCCCAATGCTTATTATAATGCCCAAACCAGTCCCTTTGCCTTTTATACGGAAAGCGGATTGTGGAACGAGAAAAACCGTTATGCCGGAATCAGTGCTTTCGGATTCGGGGGAACCAATTTCCATACGGTTATTGCCAATCACCCTAAAGAGGACGATGCTGCTGTATTGCAATCGTGGCCTTCAGAATTATTTGTATTCCGTGGGGAAACATATGAGGATGCTAAGGTTCAATTGACCCAGATTAAATCTTTATTGGAGGTTAACGGTGATATTCCGTTAAAAGATATGGCTTACAGCTTAGCGGTTGGTTCAGATAAACCGATTCAGCTGACCATTGTTGCCGATACCGCCGAACATTTGATGATGAACATCGAACTTGCCTTATCAGGGATTGAAAGCAAAGACACATTTACAGTCAATAAAAAAGAAGGTAAAGTAGCTTTCCTTTTTCCGGGACAAGGCAGTCAGAGAATCAATATGGCCCGCGATCTGTTCGTAGCTTTTCCGGCCATGCGCAACCTGATTGAAGGCTATCCTGAATTGGAAAAAGTAGTTTTCCCTTCAGCAATGTTTGATGAAACTTCCCTGAAACAACAGAAAGAAACCATTAAAGATACCCGTCTGGCTCAACCTATTTTAGGTATTGTTGATCTGGCTTTAGCTAAATTCCTGAAATCACTGGACATCGTTCCGGATATGGTGGCAGGGCACAGTTATGGTGAATTGCCAGCTCTGTGTTTTGCCGGGGTTTTTGAAGAAGAAAAACTGGTTGATCTGAGTATTCAAAGAGCCCAGGCCATTCTGAATTCAGTAGAAGGTGGAGATCCTGGTACTATGATTGCGGTAAGCGCGACAAGAGAACAGTTACAGCCGGTATTAGACAAAACAGAAGGTTGCTATCCTGTTAATTATAACGCTCCGACTCAATGTGTAGTTGCAGGAAGTACTCCGGCTATCAACAAATTAATGGAAATCCTTAAACAGGAACGTATTTCTGCGAAGAAATTAGAAGTAGCCTGTGCATTCCACAGTCCTTTATTGGCCAAGTCTAAAGGCTTATACGATGAGGTTTTAAAAGATATTCCTTTTAATGAAATGCAGATTCCGGTTTGGTCGAATACCACTGCGAAAACCTATCCGACAAGTCCATCAGAAATCAAAGAAAGACTCACGGATCATCTGGTACAGCCCGTGAGATTTGTAGAAGAGCTTCAGGCGATGTACGCCGACGGAGCCAGAATATTCATCGAAGTAGGTCCTGGAAAAGTATTGACCGGACTGACGAATTCCTGTTTAAATAAAGATCAGATCACTCTTTATGCAGAAGACAGTAACCGAAATAAGTTGAGCCATCTTCTTTCCATGCTGGCACAATATCTGGCAACGGGCAGAAGCTTCAGCATCGAAAAGCTTTTCGAAGGCCGTAATGCCCGATTGATCCAGATTGATCAGCCCGAACTGTATAAGAAAAATCCAGCCATCTGGCGTGTGAACGGACAAATGGCACATCCAACTACAGGTAATCTGCCGGCTAATGGTGCATTACCGATATTAAATCCTATTCCAATGAACAATTTTACGAATAACCAACCAGCCCCTGCAGCCGAATCTCAGCCTGCTGCTGAACGCATGCTTCAGGAATATTTAAATACCATGAAACAGCTGATCCAGGCGCAGCGTGATGTAATGCTTTCTTTCCTGGGACAGAATCCACAGATTAATCCTGCCCCTGTTTATGCTGCGCCAATACACTCACCTGTGAATGATCGTTTGGTAGAGATTCCTGCACAACCGGTTAATGCAGAGAAACCAGCTGCTATTACAGTAAAGCAGGCTCCTGTAAAAGATATTAAGACCTTATTGTTACAGGTAGTCAGCGATAAAACAGGTTATCCTCACGAAATGCTGGGAATGGAAATGGACTTGGAAGCCGATCTGAGTATTGACTCTATCAAAAGGGTAGAGATCATTGGAACGCTTCGCAGCGAACTGGGAGCGCTTACATCAGATCATGCCAATGAAGATACAATCATGGAGAAATTAGCATCCATCAAAACTTTAAACGGTCTGGTTTCCTGGTTGACAGAATTTACAGGTAGTCCGGCAGCTGCTCCTGAAAAAAACGAAACTACAGCAACACTACCATCAGAAGCACAAAGCAAATCTGCATTTTCTCTTGAAGAACTTCAAAATGTAATTCTGGATATCGTTAGCGAAAAAACAGGTTATCCGAAAGAAATGCTGGGTCTGGACCTTGATCTGGAAGCAGACCTGAGTATTGACTCTATTAAGCGTATGGAAATTATCGGTGACCTTAAAACCAAAATAGGTTTCGGGGAAGATATGGACCAGGCTGATGATCTGATGGAAAAACTGGCTGCCATTAAAACATTAAAAGAATTAGCCTCATGGATCAGCGAGATGAGCGGGAACACCGATGCTGAGCCGGTACAGAACTTATTATCACGTCTTCGTTTTGACCTGACTCCAACCGATATTTCTACGGAACAGAATACAGAAATCATAAAGGGAAAACGTTTTGCCATCACTCAGGACAATAGTCCGCACACGATGGCCATCAAAAATGCTCTTGAGAAGCATAGTGCTGTTGCAGAATTGGTCGATACGGAAAAAGATCTTAAGGATTTTGACGGGCTGATCATTCTGGATCTGTTCTCTTCACCTGTAAAGCACAGCATCATTGATCATGTGGATCAGATCAAGAAACTGGATCTTGATAAAGCTAAATGGGTATATCTGATTTCAGATATTCCGGCTCATATCCAGGAACTGACCGATACCCGTCTTTTACGCCATTACAAAGGTTATCCGGGACTTTTCAAAAGTCTGGCAAGAGAATTTGAACAAACCTCCTGCAGGCTGATCAGTCTGAGCACGCCACAGGAAGTTGATCAGATCACGGAAATTGCTTTAAAAGAAATATTAACTACCGATAAACCTGCCGAAGTGGTTTACAAACATGACCAAAGGCATAAAATAGATATCATCCCTTCTCCATTGTCAACCAGTCTTGAAGAAGCGCATATCCAGCTGGATCAGGAATCTGTAGTCTTGGTACTCGGGGGCGGGCAGGGAATTACTTCTGAACTGGTGAAGCATATGTCCGGGGCGTATCCGTGCACCTATATTCTTGTAGGAAGATCGGCAGATCCGAGAGATGCAGCAGGTCTTAAAGAACTGGAAACCATTAAATCCAAGGACGAAATAAGAAGTTACCTGATTAAAACCGGAACATTCACTTCTCCTGCTGAAATAGAAAAAGAGACGGTAAGAATTTTCAAAAACAACCAGATCCTGAGAACCATCCGTGATATGGAGAAGCTTGGAAATAAGGTATTGTATCAATCCTTAGACCTTTGTGACGAAGAAGGATTATCAGATCTGATCAAAAATATTTACGAACAATACAACCGTTTGGACGGTGTTATTCATGGGGCAGGTCTTTTGGAAGATAAGTTGTTCAGACACAAAACATCCAGCTCATTTGAACGGGTCTTTGATACCAAAGTGAAGCCGCTTCGTGTATTGGCAGAGCAGCTACGTGCCGACTGTCAGTTTGTAGTGCTCTTCTCAAGCATTGCCTCAGTGTATGGAAATAAAGGCCAGACCGATTACGCTGCAGCCAACTCCGTACTGGATGATTATGCGAAAGCTCTAAACAAAAAATTAAAAGGAAAAGTAATCTCCATCAACTGGGGCCCATGGAAAGGTGCCGGAATGGTTTCATCAACACTGGAAACAGAATATGAACGTCGTGGCATTTCTTTAATTCCACTGGATCAGGGGAAAGAAATTTTTCTTAATGAGATCAGATATGGAACCGAAAGTCAGGTATTGATCATGTCAGGAAACAATTGGTAAACCTCTGTATACACTAATAACTATGAAAAAAACAGATGTTGCTGTTATTGGCTTGTCCTGTGTTTTTCCCGGGGCACAGGATGCCGATACTTTCTGGCAGAATATTATCAATAAAGTAGATTCCACCCAACCGGCTCCTGCTGATAGGATTGATCCGGTACACTTCAGCGATGCTGCCAATCCCGTCGACAGATTTTACTGTCAACGCGGTGGATTTATTTCAGATTATGAGTTTGATCCGACGGCTTTCGGGATTCTTCCGTTAGCAGTAGAAGGTACCGAGCCGGATCATTTGTTAACCCTGGATCTGGTGCAGAAAGCTCTGGAAGATGCCGGTGTATTTCAAAAGGGAACATCTCTGGAGAAAACCGGAATTATTATCGGCAAAGGAAACTATACCGGTCCCGGAGCAACCCGCGCCATTGAAATCGTGCGTACCGGAGAACAGATTTCTTCATTATTACAGGAATTGCTTCCCCAGGTATCTTCAGCAGATATCGAAAAGGTGAAACATGCTTTTCAGGAGCGGAAAGGTCGTTTCGCAGCAGATACAGCCATGGGATTAATTCCTAACCTTGTTGCCTCATTAGTAGCCAACAGGTTCAATCTCGGAGGCGCGGCTTTTACGGTAGATGCGGCCTGTGCCAGTGCCCTGATTGCAGTAGATCATGCCGTTCAGGAATTGAACCGCGGCCGTTGTGATATGGTCATTGCGGGAGGGGTGCATACCGGACAGAATGCTGCTTTCTGGAGTATCTTTGCCCAACTGGGAGCTTTGTCTCACCAACAGCAGATCAAGCCGTTCAGTACAGACGCAGACGGATTACTAATTGGGGAAGGCTGTGGTTTTGTCGTGCTAAAACGACTGGAAGATGCAGTCCGTGACCAGGATAAGATCTACGCTGTAATAAAAGGCGTTGGAGTAAGCAGCGATGGGAATGGAACGAGTGTGATGAGTCCGTCCGTTAAAGGTCAGCTTAAAGCCTTGCAGCAAGCCTGGGTCCATGCAGATCTTGATGAAAAACAGATCGGTTATCTTGAAGCCCACGGCACAGGAACACCACTTGGAGATAAAACGGAACTTCAGACCTTAGCGCGGTTTTTTACTAAAGAAGAAACAACCCAGGCTGCAGGAATCGGATCTGTCAAATCCAATATAGGACATGCCATGCCGGCTGCCGGGATCGCAGGTTTAATCAAGACCTGTCTGGCACTTCATCATGATACTTTACCGCCTACCTTATATTGTGAAAATCCAATTGCAGATATGGAGCAGACCCGTTTTGCTCCGGTACAGGAACCGAAAAGCTGGTCAAAGACAGGCTTGCCGAAAGTAGCGGCAGTCAATGCCTTCGGATTTGGAGGAATCAATGCACACGTTGTTTTGGAAGGCTATGATTTGCCTAAAAAAGACCGTGTTTTGGTATTGGCAAGACCTACTCATGAAGAGCTTCTTTCTGCTTTAAAAAATAACGACAACAGAGTAGGAGATGGGGATTACCGGATTACGTTATTCGACCCGAGCCATGAAAGAATAGAAAAAGCGATTAAAATTGTAGCTAAAGATAATCCCTGGCGCAATAAACAGGATATCTGGTACACCAATACGCCTTTGCTGAAGGACGGGGGCAAAATTGCCTTCGTATTTCCGGGGCTGGATGGGCTTGCCAGGGGTGAAGTGGACAGTGTAAGCCGTTACTTTGGACTAACCGAACCTATCGAAACAGAAGGAGAAGGTTTATTAAACGATGCATTGGGAATTTTCAACAAATGCAGCATCCTTGATAACGCCCTGAAAAAACTGGGAATTGTTCCCGATATGAACGCAGGGCACAGCCTTGGAGAATGGCTGGCAGGATATTCCTCTGAACTGGCAGAAGTGAATTCTGTTAAAGCTTTGATCGATGTTCTTAACCCGGAAACCTTTGAATTAAAAGACTCCAGATTTATTGCGATCGGAGCGGGTATTGATGCGGTGAAGCCTTTTATCGATTCTATTCCCGATCTTTATATTTCCAATGACAATTGCCCTAATCAGGTGATCCTTTGCGGCAGTAATGCTGCTTTGGATGAACTGGTTCCATTGTTAAAATCAAAACAGGTCTTTCATCAGATTCTCCCGTTCCAGTCAGGTTTTCATTCACCGTTTATTGCTGATAAGCTGGATGTGATTTTAGCAGGAATGGAAAAAGCACAGTTTCAGCAGACGAAAATCCCGTTGTGGTCTGCAACAACTTTAGAACCGTATCCTGCCGATCAGGATGCCATCAGAAAACTAAGTGCCGAGCATTTGGTGCAGCCGGTCCGTTTCCGTGAACTGACGGATAAACTGTATGAAGAAGGAGCAAAATTCTTTATCCAGATTGGTACGGGAGGACTCATCGGGTTTATTGATGATACTTTGAAAGGAAAAGCATTCAGTACGATTGCTTCCAGCGTGGCTACAAGATCTGCACTGGCTCAGCTGCAGCGTGTAGTAGCTGCATTGTTTGTGGAAGGGAAAACGGTAGCTCTTGACTTTCTGGAAATACAAAACCCATCTAAAAAAACAACAGGAAAGGGAATCAAATTACAATTAGGTTCGCCGATCATTCGTGATTTTAAAGAGATTCAAAATCTGGCCCAGTCTATTGATCAGCCAAAACAAAATACGGTTTCAGCGACGGTGGCTAAGACAGGCCATCCTCTGGTTCAGGCTTTCCAGGAAAATATTACCGATATGATCCGGATGCAAGAAGAAGTACTAACGCTGTTTCAGAACCGTCCGGAAATTACACTTCCAAGACCTGTGGTTTCCAGACCTCCTGTCAGCAAGAACTTCTCGAAACTTCTCCATGTTAATTTAGATACCCATCCTTACCTCATCGATCACAGTTTATTGAGACAGCCGAAAGGATGGACCAACGTTTCTGATATGGAGCCGGTGATCCCGATGACCATGATCTTTGAGCAGTTAGCAGAAATCGCACAGGCGGAAATACCCGGAACCCGTGTTCATAAAATTATGAATGTGAGCGTGTTTCAATGGATGAATGTGGCCAAACCTTTTGAAAAAACAGTCAAAGGAGAATGGCGATCTTCCAATCATGCTTATCTTGATATAGAAAACTTTGCCAATGCAGAAGTTTTACTGGCTTCATCTGCGCCTGCTGTTCCAGCCTTTAATCTGTCGATCGGGGATCTTCTGCCAATCGAAAGAACACCTGAAGAGATCTATGACAAACATATGTTCCATGGGGAACTGTACCAGGGAATTACAGAAGTTTCAGCAGTAGGAACAAAAGGAATTATAGGAAAAATTAAAGGAAATGGGGGAAAAGGATCTTTGCTTGATAATGCCGGACAGTTATTCGGATTGTGGCTGCAGCTAACCCTGACCAAGGATCGTATTGCTTTCCCTGTGAAAATCAGGGATATTGAATTTTTCGGAGATATGGAAGATCAGGACGGCCTTTTTGAATGTACCTGCATCCTCACCGAGCTCAATGAAGAATTTGCCATTGCAGATATCATCCTGAAAAGAGACGGAAAAGTATGGTGCGCCATTAGAGGCTGGCAAAACCGTCGACTGGAAATTGATGAACCCCTTTGGAATGTTTCTATGTCGCCTTTGCACAACCGTCTTTCGGAGGAAATAGCTCCCGGGATATTTTTCTTTCATCAGGCGTATACCAGGGTTGCTTCGTGGGATTTTATCCTCAAAAGATATTTCAACCAGACCGAAAAACAGTATCATCAGCAGTTGCTTCCCAACAAGCGGAAAGAATGGATGGTGAGCCGTGTAGCGGTGAAAGATGCCGTTCGTAACCTTCTCCGTGAAAAGAAAAATCATCCTTGCTTTCCCATCATTTTTGAAATCGGGAAAGAAGAGAGTGGAAAACCTTATCTGATCGGCGATATTACGGAGGATATCCATATTTCTTTGGCCCATAAAGAAAAAGATGCGGTTGGTATTGCACGACAGGGCGGCCCGGTGGGCATCGACATGGAGATCATGGAAGAACGCAGCTCCGGATTTTATGACATGGTATTTACCGAGCATGAATTAACCTTATTAAAAGACAGGAATCAGGCAGAATGGACCACCAGATTCTGGGTAGCCAAAGAAGCTTACGGAAAGTTTCTCGGAACCGGGCTGAAAGGAAATCCAAAAGCCTTTGAAATCACCCGTATCGAAGGAGATTACTTATGGATCAATCAAACTGAAATAAAAACTATTAAACATAAAAAATATATTATCGGATGGACACTATAAACAACACATTAAAACTGAAGCACGAAGAATTGTTCACACTTTTAAAAGGTTTTATTACGGAAGTGATAGGCGCTGAATTTGTGGAAGAAATGGATATCACTCCGGACAGTTCATTCACCAAAGACCTGGAAATGGATAGCATAGAAATCGTTTCTTTTTCCGAGAAGATCAAAGCGCATTTTGGGGACCAGATTGATTTCACGGGATGGCTGTCTTCCATGGACCTGGACGAACTGATCAACCTTGACCTCCGTATGATCATCAATTATATCTACGAATGCCAATAATCAATGTAAACCATAAACAGGTCCATATTCAGGAACTCAACAAAGGGGCTGAACAGACGGTGGTGCTTATCCATGGGATGTTCAGCAACCTCTCCATTTATTATTTTAATATTGCCCCGATTCTGGCGAAGCATTTCCACGTGGTGATGTATGATCTTAAAAGCCATGGTATGAGTGAGCGTTTTACAGACGGTTACGATCTGGAAAGTATGTCATCCGATCTGCTGGCTCTGATGGATGTTTTGGAACTTAAAAAAGTACACCTGGCCGGATACAGTTTCGGAGGATTGATCGCTTTGAAAACCGCATTGAAAGCGCCGGAACGTGTCAGTCAGCTGGTGGTTATAGAAGCACCGGACCCTCAGGATGAAAAAGCCCGTAACATCATCGATGAGTACAGCAAAGAATTCCTTGAACATTATGTAGCCAATTTTACGGACACCACCAAAGTGCAGATGGGTAAAAGGCAGATGGAGAAAAACCACCGGATGTATGAATTCCTGTTTGAAAAGACCAGCATCAAAGCAGATATGATCAGGGAAAAACATTTTCTGGGGGAAGCCAATTTCGCAGAACTGAATACTCCCACACTTTTGCTTTACGGATCTGAATCGAACTGTAAACCTACAGGGGAATGGCTGAAAACGCAGATCATTTCATCTGAACTGGAACTGATTCCGGGGGATCACAATGTCCCGATACAGGAACCTGTTCAGATCGCAGAATCGATCATTCATTTTTTATCTCAATCATTATCTAAAACATTAACACAAAATCATGGCTAAATTTGTATTTGTTGTTCCACCATTGACGGGCCATGTCAATCCCACCTTAAGCATCGGCGCAGAATTACTGCAACGGGGGCATAAAGTGGCCTGGATCAGTCTTGACCAAAATTTAAGTACAAAACTTCCTGTCGGGGGAGAACTTTTACTCATTCAATATGACCAGACCGACGAGGAAAAAAGAGAAAGTGAGAGCTATCTCGATATTATTTCTAAAAAAGTAGTGTATGGTATCGACAGCATCAAATTTCTTTACGATGACGTGCTGATTCCTTTAAACAGACATTGCTATAGTGGGATCGTTACCCTGCTGGAACACTATCAGCCCGATATGGTGATTGGCGACCATCAGCTGTTTGCTGCCGCTATTGCCGCTAAAAAACTGAATCTTCCCTACAGCACCTCCGTTACCGCTCCGGCCGCCATTAAAATGATGGACGAACTGCCTAAAGTACATGAATGGGAAGTTAATAAAATCATTGAACTGCAGAAAGAACTGGGAGTAACGGAAAACCGGTCATTAGCCTCTTCCGATCTGTTAACCCTTGTTTTAACTTCAGAATATTTCTTTGGCGAAATGGATCTGCCGGAAAACTATCAGTTCACAGGGCCTGTTCTTACAGAACGCCGTATCTCCTGTGAATTTGATTGGGACAGATTGAAAAACAGTACTCACAAGAAGATTCTGGTAAGTATCGGAACAACTTTCGATCATGATCATAAAAAAGCGTTCTTCCAAAAGGTGGTTGATGCCTTTAAAGATAAAGACCTGACCGTGGTATTGGTTTCTGATCCGCAGCTTTTTGAAAGCTGGCCGGAAAACTTTATGGTGTATAATCAGGTTCCACAACTGGATCTGCTGCCTTATCTGGATGGAGTTGTTTGTCACGGTGGCCACAATACTGTTTCCGAAGCCCTTTTCAACGGTCTTCCGCTGGTTGTCATCCCGATTGCGTATGATCAGTCGCATGTGGCAGGACGCGTTGTGCGTACCGGAGCAGGAGAGCGGCTTAATTTTAACCGGTTTAAATCCCATCATCTGAAAGATGCTGTGAACAATATTTTAAACAGTTCAGAATATAAAGAAGCTGCCGAAGCGGTTCGCAGATCCTTCACCGAAACCGGAGGTACAGCCACTGCCGCCAATTTGCTTGAAAAAGCATTAATTCCATCAACTGAAACGTTAAAGCCAGGGTCTAAATTTTTATTTGTGATCCCACCGTTTTTTGGACATATCAGCCCGACTTTAAGTGTGGGAGCCAGTTTGATTGCCCGCGGACACGAAGTAAAATGGTTCGGAATTACTCCGTTGGACAGCAAACATATTCCGGAAGGCGGAAGTTATTTTTATCCTGAAGAAGATTTGAGTCCTTTTCAGGAAGATATTCAGCGTATTTTAAAAAGACAGGACGACGGGCCGGCCTGTTCAGGACCTGAAGTAATGAAGCTCGCACTGGAAGAAACCTATGTTCCGTTTGCCAAAATGATGATGCCAGGGCTGGAACGTCTTGTACAACAGTGGAAACCTGATGTGCTGGTGAATGACTGTATCACTTTCGGAGGAGCTCTTTTTGCTCATAAACACAACATTCCATGTGTAACAACAACGCCTGTTCCTCCCGATGTAATGGGCGATACAGCGACTCATGCACCTAAAATATTCGAGTGGCAGCAAAACCTGATCAAAGACCTTCAAAAAGAAGTCGGGATCAATGATAAAGGAATTTTTATCCATTCCAATAAGCTGAATCTGGTATTCACTTCACAGGCTTTTGCGGATTTTGAAACCGTTCCTTCCCATATGAGATTTGTAGGCCCGGTAAAAGGACGCCCGAATCCTGCTCCTTTTGATTGGGAAAAACTGGAAGCCTCTGCGACACCGAAAATATTTGTATCACTCGGAACCCTTTTGGTAGATATCCGGAAAGCATTCTTTGAAAAAGTGATTGCCGCATTTGCAGATCAGCCTGTAACGGTTATTGCAGCCACTCCGCCGGACATATTTGAGGAATGGCCTTCTAATTTTATTGTAAGCGGTTTTGTTCCGCAATCTGCATTAATGCCTCATATGGATGTGGTGATCTGCCACGGTGGTTTCAATACCGTTAACGATACCTTCACTAATGGATTACCGATGCTCATTACACCTATTGCTTACGACCATTTTCATATTGCCAAATTAATTGAAAAGGCAGGCTGCGGAATCAGCATTCGGTACAAGCGGCTACGTGTTGAAGCCCTTCGTGAAACTGTTTTTGAATTACTGGAAAATCCTGCCTACAGAAATGCAGCGAAGGAAGTTCAGGCCAATCTGCTGAATGCAGGAGGTAATGACCGTGCGGTGGAACTTCTGGAAGATTTTGTACAGCAGTATCGTTCAACATTAGTTACCGTATAAGCCTATGAGACGAAAATTGTTATTTGGCGAGCGTATGCTTTTAGGGGATGGAACAGAAGCTTTCAATGCAGTGATTCCGTTCCGGCTGCGGGGTACTTTTCAGGAGGAAAATATCCAGAATGCCCTGAATCAGCTTCAGAGAAAGCATCCCTGGTTAAGAGCGCTCATCAGTCATGATAAAGACGATATTCCCTGGTTTGAAGTACTGGAAACCTATCCGCCGATCCCGATACGGATCGTTTCCAGAAAAGGGGAAGATGACTGGCAGGAGGAATCCAGAAGGGAGTGGCAGACTTTATTTGATTTTGGGCAGCAACCTCTTCTCCGGTTCATCTGGATCAGAGGGGAAGAAGTATCAGAAATGCTTTTTTCTTTTCACCATTGCTTATGCGATGGAGGTTCTGCGATGGCTTTTTTATATGAATTTTTAACAATATTGGATAATCCGTCAGCTGAAATTGGGGTAGAACATCCTATATTGGGAATTCATGATGTGGTTCCGGAAGCAATTCTGAAGAGCCGCTATCAAAAGCTGAAAGCGAAAGTAATCGGCAGGGTGGCGGCAACGGCGATCAAATGCATTCCTGTCAGTAAGAAAGCAGTTGAACGGCAAAATGATTACCTGATCCACTGGAAATTCGACAAAGAGATGAGTAAGGAACTGATTTCCTATTGCAAGGCACAGGAGGTTACTGTTAATACCTTTTTAAGTGCCGTGCTGCTTCATGCATTTAAAAAGGTAAGGGGAGAGGCGGCTTTCAATAAAGTGTCGTGCCCGGTAGATATCAGACGTTTTGCGCCACAGATTAAAGACGATCATATCTTTGCTTTCGGGCTGATGATTGTGGTTTCATCTGATGATAAAGTGAGTTTTTCAGACAATTTGTGGATGATGCAGGAATCTGTAGAAAGGAAAACCTCCAAACTGAATCCTTACATTACCATGATGGTGATGGAGTCTGCTCATGATGCCTTGAAAAATTTCACGAAGCTGTTAAAGCATGGCAAATCTTCCAATGACTGTATGTTTTCCAATCTGGGACGCATTCAGATCCCTCATCAATACAAAGAATTTACACTGGATACCATTTTCAGCCCTTCAGTAATCGGGCCGTTGGGAAATACCACAACGATGATAACATCAACGTTCAGGGGGGAAATGGATTTTTCATTTGTAGGAAGCGAAGGATATTTGCCGTATGCTGAAGCCTTAGCCATTCGTGATGAGATGATTAAGACGGTGAAATTACAATTAGATCCCATAGCAGTATTATGATCAGACGAAATTTAATGATGGTGGAACGGATCATGTATGTTGATCCTGAAACTCCTGTCAATTGTGTATTTACGGCAAAAATCAAGGGGAATATCCCTGAGGAAAATTTTAAACCTGCTTTAGAAAAGATCCAGCAGAAACATCCTTTGCTCAGGACCAGGATTGATAACACCAGTGAAAAGTATCCCTTTTTTATAGAGGAAAAAGACATTGAATCTATTCCGCTCCGTATTGTTGAACGGAAAACAGATGATGACTGGCTGAAGGAATCCGAAACTGAATGGTTCCGGCTGTTTAAAGATGAAAAAAAGCCACTGGCCCAACTGGTCTGGATCAAAGGGCAGGAGGTATCGGAAATCCTCTGGGTATTGCCTCACTGCATCTGCGACGGAACGTCTCTTGTCACTATGATGACGGAACTTCTTGCTTTACTGGATGATCCTGCTCTGGAGTTGCAGCCTTATGAAGTATTCAGTTCTGTAGACGATTTTCTGCCTTTGGATTTCGATATGAAAAGAAAGAAGCGCAAAGCCCGTTTTTATCTGATGATGGGCAGACTCTTTTTTCTCATGCAGCGGAAAAGTAAGACCAGGAATCTTGGCAGCAATTACGTTGTCCATTGGAAGCTGAATGCAGATACAACCGCGCAAATAACGGCAAAATCTAAAGCTCATGGTGTTTCTGTACACGCTTTGCTTTGTTCTTCGTTTATGCAGGCTTTTCAGGATATCCAGGGAAAATATGCGAAAGGTAAGGTGATCAGTCCAGTGGATGTGCGTCATTTTATTCCGGAGATCAGGCAGGATCATGTATTTGCCTTTGCCCCAACCGTTGAGTTGTCCTTAAAAAAAGGAAGACCGGATCTACTGGATAATGCCAGACAGATCAAAAAAGATCTTACAGAAAAAATAGGAAAAATGGAGGCCAGAGAGCTTCTGTGGATGGGTGAGCAGATGCATCCCGTTGTTGAACGCATGGTTTCTATGCTGAAATCCAGTAAAGGCGGCCATGATGTAACGCTTTCCAATATGGGAAGAATCAATATCCCGGGCGATTATAAAAATTTTAAAGTGGAAACCATCATCAGCCCTACGGTTGCCTTTCCATGGCTGAATTCGAATACTTTGGTTGCAACAACGTATAACCAGCAAATGGATTTCACGTTTATGTCCAATGAGCAATTCCTGCCCAAAGAAGAAGCCGTAAAAATTAAAAACAAAGCCATTGAACTCCTGACCTCGTCGCTATGAAATTTAAACTGAAGCCGCCCCCTCCTAAAAAACTCAGGAAAACCACCCTGAAACGCTTTCTTATCAGGCGGACGATTTACTATGTCCTTCCGAATGTATTCTTCAACTTCATTATTGCTTACGCCAGTTTTCAGGAGCTAGGATACACACACTTTTTTTCCGGAACCCAGAATCTAGCGCGGCTTACCTTACCTATGGCCATATTTCTACCCATAGTGCTTACCATCGATATTATCAACAGGGTGATCATTGCTTCCGAACAGGGTGCCATTGAGTTCACCGTAGATGAACAGCTTAATAAAAAAAAGCTGATGACGAAACTGAGCATTTTGCACGGAGTTATTACTGGATTGGTGGTGCTATTTGTTTTACTTTTAGCGCAATATAACTGGTCCGAATATTATAAGCTGGATGCTACGGCAATGGCTGTAGTGGTTGGGGTACTGGCGGGGGTGTTGTCTGTGGTGTTTGTGTATTTGCCGGTGTGGAGGTTGAGGAGGTGGATGGGGAGGAGGATTCAAACTACGACCATAGAAATAAAATAATAACATTTTATTCAAAAAAATCAAAGCTTAAATATTGAATTATTTAGGCTTTTTGTCTTTTTAATTATAATTTATCTCAGAAATATTTTAATATAATAATATTATGGAAATTTGTTTTATGAAATAAAAACAAAATGAATTCAAATTATTTTTTAGTAGATAAAAAATGTTATAACCATATATTTTATATTAAATTTGTCTTCTTTTTAACATCAAATGTTAAGTAAATAACATCTAATGAAAATCAATAGATTAAAAGTAATTCTTGCAGAAAAGAACAAAACAAATAAGTGGCTTGCCGAACAATTAGGAAAGAGTGATGTCACAATTTCCCGTTGGGTAACCAATGAGATACAACCTTCTATGGAAACTTTTTTAGAGATAGCAAGATTATTAGACGTGGATGTTAAAGATTTGATTAATTCAAGTAAGTAAGAAGACATAAGATAGTGTAGAGGTAAAATATATTAAAAAACAAAAAATGACAAGCACAGCTCAAAGAGATATATTACAAAATAAAATATGGAAGATAGCCAACGATGTACGTGGCTCTGTAGATGGATGGGATTTTAAACATTTTGTACTAGGAACACTTTTTTACAGATACATTAGTGAACATTTTGCTAATTATATGGAAGGTGGTGATGACAGTGTTAATTATGCAAAGCTACCAGATGAAGTAATAACACCTGAAATTAAAGCCGATGCTGTGAGAACAAAAGGCTATTTTATATATCCTAGTCAATTGTTTGTAAATATAGCTGAAAAAGCAAATACAAATAAAAACCTCAATACGGAATTAAAAGCTATTTTTGATGATATTGAGAGTTCTGCAAATGGGTATCCATCTGAACAAGACATTAAGGGATTATTTGCAGATTTTGACACAACAAGTACGCGTCTAGGAAATACAGTAGAAAACAAAAACAGCCGTTTAGCTGCTATATTGAAAGGCGTGGAAGAATTGAATTTCGGAAGTTTTGAAGACAACCAAATTGACCTTTTTGGTGATGCTTACGAATTTTTGATTAACAACTATGCTGCAAATGCTGGAAAATCAGGTGGAGAGTTCTTTACTCCACAAAACGTGTCCAAGCTTATAGCACAGTTGGCGATGCATAAGCAAACAGAGGTAAATAAAATATACGATCCAGCAGCAGGTTCGGGATCTTTGTTGCTTCAGGCCAAAAAGCATTTTGATAATCACATTATTCAGGAAGGTTTCTTTGGGCAAGAGATTAACCATACGACATATAACTTGGCTCGTATGAATATGTTTTTGCATAACATCAATTACGATAAGTTTGATATTGCATTAGGTAACACGTTGATTGATCCTCAGTTTGGCGATGAAAAACCTTTTGATGCCATTGTATCCAATCCACCGTACTCCGTTAATTGGATTGGATCGGACGACCCTACCCTGATTAATGACGACCGTTTTGCGCCTGCCGGTGTATTAGCTCCTAAGTCTAAAGCCGATTTTGCCTTTGTATTGCACGCACTCAGTTATCTTTCCGGCAGAGGAAGAGCAGCTATAGTATGCTTTCCGGGAGTATTTTACAGAGGAGGTGCCGAACAAAAGATTCGAAAATATTTAGTAGATAATAATTTTGTAGAAACCATTATCGCTTTACCATCCAATTTGTTTTATGGCACTTCTATTTCAGTAAATATATTGGTACTTTCTAAGCACAAGACCGATACCAAGACTCAGTTTATAGATGCTACAGGAGAAGACTTCTTTAAAAAAGTCACCAATAACAATGTGCTTACTGATAAGCATATTGAGAAGATCATGAACCTCTTCGACAGCAAAGCAGATGAAGCCCATATAGCTATAGCGATCGATAATACCAAAATTGCTGAAAACGACTATAATCTATCTGTAAGCTCATATGTAGAAGCGAAAGATAATCGTGAAAAGATTGATATAGTAAAATTGAATAAGGAAGTTACTAAAACCGTAGAAAAAATAAATACACTACGTGCAGACATTGATAAAATTGTAAAAGAAATTGAAGCATGAGTGAGATAGAAAAATTATTAGACGGTGTTACTGTAGAATGGAAACCTTTGGGTGAGATTTCTAAAATTTATGGAGGTCTCACTGGTAAAAGTAAGACAGATTTTGAAGAAGGTAATGCCAAATATATTTCATATAAAAACATATTTAACAATATTGAAGTTGATTTTAATAAGCTTGAAGATGTTAAAGTTGCTGCAAGCGAAAAACAACATAATGTAAAATACGGGGATGTCCTTTTTACTGGATCATCAGAAATGGCTAATGAAGCAGGAATGTCTTCCTCTGTAACTACAAATTCTAATGAAAAAGTTTATTTGAATAGTTTTTCTTTTATTCTAAGATTTAATTCAGAAATCGAATTAATACCTGAATTTTCAAAATATTTATTTAGGAGTTATTTTATGCGTAAGGCCATAGCTAAAACAGCAAGTGGCGTTACTCGTTATAATGTATCAAAAGAAAGATTCAAAAGACTCCAAATTCCCATCCCACCACTCGAAATTCAACAAAAAATAGTTGATATTCTTGATAGGTTTACAGAGCTTACAGCTAAACTTACAAAAGAGCTCACAAAAGAGCTTAAGGCTCGTAAACAGCAGTATAATTATTATCGTGAGCAATTGTTTACTTTTGACGAGAACAAAGTCCAGCACTTACCCATGGGAGATGAAAGTATTGGAGAGTTTCAAAGGGGCAAACGTTTTGTAAAAACTGATTTACTTACAGAAGGTGTCCCTACTATTCATTATGGAGAAATGTACACACATTATGGTACTTGGGCAGATGAAACAAAATCTTTTGTGAGTGAAGAGCTTGTTAAAAATAAAAATCTACGTGTAGCTCAAAAAGGTGATGTGGTTATCGTTGCAGCTGGTGAAACAATTGAAGATATTGGACAAGGAACGGCTTGGTTAGGTGATGAAGGTGTAGTTATTCACGATGCTTGTTTTTCATATAAAACTGTTTTAAATCCAAAGTTCGTAGCCTATTTTACACGCACCAAACAATTCCACGATCAGATTAAGAAGCACATATCTTCTGGTAAAATTTCCGCTATTAATTCAAAAGGTTTAGGTAAAGCGATAATTCCAATACCTTCTTCTGAAGAACAAGAACGCATCGTTTCTATTCTAGATAAATTTGACATTTTAACTAATTCAATAAGTGAAGGTTTACCAAAAGAAATAGAATTAAGGCAAAAACAGTATGAGTATTATAGAGATATGTTGTTAACGTTTCCAAAAGATAATATAGAAGCATAATATGGCACAGTCATTACTTGAAATAGCACAATCTTTAAGAGATGTCAATAAAAAAGTGCAGTTAATTTATGCTTTTAATGGCACGGGTAAAACGCGTTTGTCACGTGAGTTCAAAGAATTGATAGCTCCCAAAAATCCTGAAACTGAAGAAGAGGAAACAGGAATCAAAATACTGTACTACAATGCATTTACCGAAGATTTGTTTTATTGGGATAATGATTTACTGAAATTGAAAATTCAGCCCAATGAGTATACAAAATGGATACTTCAGGATCAAGGACAAGAGCCCAATATAGCAGCTCATTTCCAACGTTATACTAATGATAAACTAACACCCACTTTTAATGAGGAATATACTATTAAGGATCAAGAAAATAAGGATGTAACGATTCCTGCTTACTCTGAAGTACGTTTTTCATTTGAACGTGGAAATGATGAACCCTCTTCTGAATTTGTGAAAATTTCTAAAGGCGAAGAGAGCTGTTTTATTTGGAGTGTGTTTTATAGTTTACTAAAGGAAGCTATAGAGGCATTAATCCCATTAGGAGAGGCACAAGAAGAAATAAAATCATTGACCGTAATAGCCGAATCAAAAAGCAAAGACACAAAAAAAGCAGAAAATCTAGCTAAAAAAAGCAGAAACAAAGAAGATGTTAAAAAAGCAGATGTATTAAGAAATGAAGCGGAAGTGGCTAATATTGAATTGAGCACAGCACAGGAAAAACTCAAAAACTTAGGTGGACTATTTAATAATTTGGATTATGTATTTATTGATGATCCGGTAAGTTCACTTGATGATACCCACTTAATCGAGTTGGCTGTAAATATAGCTGAATTAATTAAGTCTAGTAATTCAGGATTAAAATTCATTATCACTACTCATAATCCATTATTCTACAATGTGTTATTTAATGAATTTAACGGAGTAAAGAACACAATAAAATGGCGTTTAGAAAAACTGGATGATGGAACTTTTTCAATAAATGAGCTAGTAAGCGACTCTCCATTCTCGTATCATTTATTTCTTTTATCTGAATTAGAAAAAGCTATACAATCGCCAAATAATATAAAAAAGTTTCATTTCAATTTTCTTCGTAATATATTAGAAAAAACTTCTACCTTTTTGGGACACAATAAATGGGAAGACCTTTTACCCCAAGAATCACGTGAAGCATATTACAAACGAATAATAAATCTCTCCAGTCATTCTAAACATCATGGTGAAGAAATATCAATTATTGAAGAAAATGATAAGCGGGTATTGAGCTTTCTGGTAGAAGAAGTGAAAAGAAGATATGGATTCAAATCAACTATTAACCCAAATGTCATAGAAGAAAATGGCACAGTATAACACCATAACCGAAACCAACAATTTCATCGTTCTCGATAAATACGACAAATATTCAACATTGAACGAACCACCTGCGGTCTATCAGACGGAAGCTGCCCTTGAACAGGAATTTATCCGGGACTTGGTCGCTCAGGGTTACGAAAAACCATCTAACCTTACTACACAGCAAGCTATGTTAGCTAATATAAGGCAACAACTGCAGGCGCTGAATAATATGGAGTTTACAGATGCGGAATGGATTCGTTTTGTAGAAGAATATTTGGATAAACCCGGAGACAGCATCGTTGATAAAACAAGAAAGCTTCATGAAAACTATATTTACGATTTTGTATTTGACGATGGTCACATCCAAAACATTTATTTAGTAGATAAAGAAAACGTTGCTCGCAATAAAGTGCAGGTAATTTCACAATTCGAACAAAAAGGAACGCATGCCAATCGATATGATGTAACCATCTTGGTGAATGGTTTACCTTTAGTACATGTAGAAATAAAAAAACGTGGAGTTGCTATCCGTGAAGCATTTAATCAGGTACATCGTTACAGTAAAGAAAGCTTCAACAGCGAAAACTCACTTTTTAAATATTTACAGATATTTGTTATCTCAAACGGTACCGACAGTCGTTATTTTGCCAACACTGTAAAGCGGGATAAAAATAGTTTCGACTTTACCATGAACTGGGCAAGAGCGGATAACTCTTTGATTAAAGATCTGAAAGATTTTACAGCCACTTTTTTTCAGAAACATACATTGCTAAATGTATTACTCACCTATTCTGTTTTTGATACTAGCGATACATTACTCATCATGCGTCCGTATCAGATAGCAGCAACAGAAAGAATGTTGTGGAAAATAAAAAGTTCTTATGAAGCCAAAAAATGGTCTTCTGCAGAAGGTGGCGGATTTATATGGCATACCACAGGCTCAGGAAAAACCCTGACCAGTTTTAAAGCAGCAAGACTGGCAACACAGCTTGACTTTATAGACAAAGTATTCTTTGTTGTGGATCGTAAAGATTTGGACTTTCAGACCATGAAAGAATATCAGCGTTTTTCGCCTGATAGCGTAAATGGTTCCGATAGTACTGCCGGTTTAAAAAGAAACATAGGAAAAGAAGATAACAAAATTATTGTTACCACCATACAGAAGCTAAACAACCTCATGAAAAGTGAAGGTGATTTAGCCATTTATCAAAAACAAGTAGTATTCATTTTTGATGAGGCGCACCGCTCTCAATTTGGTGAAGCCCAGAAAAACCTGAAGAAAAAATTTAAAAAATTCTATCAATTTGGTTTTACTGGTACACCAATCTTTCCTAAAAACGCTTTAGGCGCTGAAACTACAGCAAGTGTATTTGGTCGCGAATTGCACTCCTATGTAATAACCGATGCCATTAGAGATGAAAAGGTATTGAAGTTTAAAGTAGACTACAACAATGTACGTCCACAGTTTAAGAAAATAGAGCAAGAGCAGGATGAAAAAAAACTGAGCGCTGCAGAAAACACAAAAGCATTACTTCATCCAGCCCGTATTAAAGAAATCTCGCAATACATTCTGCAAAATTTCAGAATTAAAACGCACAGAAATCAGGGGAGCAATAAAGGATTTAACGCTATGTTTGCCGTAAGTAGTGTAGATGCTGCCAAATGTTATTATGAAGAACTGAATCGTCTGCAAATAGAAAGTGAAAAACCGTTGAAAATAGCAACCATCTTTTCTTTTGCAGCCAATGAAGAACAAAACGCCATTGGTGAAATACCAGATGAAACTTTTGAACCATCAGCAATGGATATTAGCGCAAAAGAATTCTTATCTAAGGCAATCAATGATTATAACGCTATGTTCAAAACCAGTTTTGGAGTTGAAAGCAAAGAATTTCAAAACTACTACCGCGACCTTGCAAAAAGAGTAAAGAGCAAAGAAGTTGACCTTATCATTGTAGTTGGCATGTTTCTTACCGGATTTGATGCCCCTACACTGAATACACTTTTTGTAGATAAGAATCTGCACTATCATGGGCTAATGCAGGCATTTTCACGTACCAATCGTATTTATGATGCTACAAAAACCTTTGGTAATATTATTACTTTCAGAGATTTAGAACAATCAACCATTGATGCCATCACTTTATTTGGAGATAGCAATACAAAAAACGTGGTGCTTGAAAAGAGCTACAAAGAATATTTGGAGGGGTTTACAGATATTGCTACTGGTGAAGCCCGCAGAGGTTATATTGATGTTGTAAATGAATTGAATGAAAGGTTCCCCAACCCTGATGAAATCGCTACAGAAAAAGACAAAAAAGAGTTTGCGAAACTTTTTGGTGAATATCTGCGTGTAGAAAATATTTTGCAAAATTACGATGAATTTACTCACCTTAAAGCATTACAGACTATAGATGTAAATAATCCTGAGGCTGTCGAAGCATTCAAAGAAACTTATTTTGTGACAGACGAAGCTATTTCAGCAATGCAAGAAATAGCTTTATTACCAGAAAGAACCGCTCAGGACTATCGTTCCACCTATAATGACATACGCGATTGGTTAAGACGAGAGAAAAATGGAAAAGAAGCCGAAGCATCTAAAATTGATTGGGATGACGTTGTTTTTGAAATAGACTTATTGAAATCTCAGGAAATAAATCTGGATTACATTCTAGAATTAATTTTTGAACACAACAAAAAAACAAAAGACAAAGTTGCTTTAATTGATGAAATTCGTAGAGTAATTCGTGCCAGTATTGGTCAAAGAGCAAAGGAAAGTCTGGTAATCGACTTTATTAATGAAACAGATCTTGATAAGATACAAGAAAAACCAAATGTTTTAGACGCATTTTATGCCTATGCAGGTGAGAAACAAAGAACTGAAGCTTTTGAACTGATAACAGAAGAAAATTTAAATGAAGAGGCGACAAAGAGATACATAGCTACATCATTAAAACGTGAATTTGCCAGTGAAAACGGAACAGAGCTAAATTCTCTTTTACCTAAAATGAGCCCGTTAAATCCACAGTATCTAACCAAGAAACAAAGTGTTTTCCAAAAAATCAGTGCCTTTGTAGAAAAATTTAAAGGTATAGGAGGAAAACTTTAAGTAAGGAACAGGAGAAACACTACGTTTAAATACAAAAAGGTCAAGAGCCAATACTTCCTGCTTGATGCCCAGCATTTCCCTGAATCGTTTTACATTGCGGCACAAAATCACTGTCTGAAGGCGAAATTTTATATTTCCATACACCGGAGCTAAAGATTTTTCTTATTATTGTGACTTGTAAATAAATATACATGGGTTTCCCATGATTCAAGCATTAAAATTATTTTTATGAGCACCTTCGGAAAAACCATTCGCTTATTTCTTTTAGACGGTACCGCTAACGGCCTTACCACTGCCGAACTTAGTAATTGGACGGGAATTGGAATTAAAGTTCCTCGCATTAAAATCAGAGATTATAGTTCCAGAACAGAATTCAGGAAACCTGGCGTATATATTTTGATTGGTAAGGATGAAAATAATGAAGATGCAGCTTATATTGGTGAAGCAGAAATAATTGCAGATCGTCTGGTTCAACATATTGCTAATAAAGAATTCTGGAATGAAGTATTGTTTTTTGGCAGCAAGGATAAATATTTGAATAAAGCTAGTGTGAAATATTTAGAAAACAGATTGTACGAAATAGCCAAGAACGCCGGACGCCATGCAATTGATCAAAATATACCAACACGGCCTGAACTATCTGAAGCAGAACAGGCAGAACTGGAAGAGTTTTTAGCAAATATTAAAGTGTTAACAGCAGCATTAGGACACAGAATATTTGAATCATTAGAAGAAACTGTGATACAAAATGAGGCTAGACAACAAATATTATTTTGTAAAAACGGAGCTGGAGCGTTAAGTAAAGGAAGCCCTTCAACTGAAGGCTTTGTTGTATATAAAGATTCTCTTTTTATGTTAGAAGAGCAGTTGTCATTAACTAACAGTATCTCGGTAGAAAGACGGGAAATGGTGGCAGAAGGCATATTACAGATAGAAGACGGTTTTTATAAACTTACCAAAGATTATATCTTCACCTCATCTTCCAGAGCAGCAGCAGCCACGTTAGCAAGATCAGCAAGCGGGCCGATAGAATGGAAAACTGAAGAAGGAGTTCAATTGAAATATTTAGAGATTTAATTTTACTATATCGTCCGTACCGTTAATTTTCTAGCATGTTTTTCAAAAACCCTATCTTCGCAACAATAAAAACCCTGACAAATGAAAAAAACAATATTCCTCCTTTCGACTGTTCTTGTACTGAATTCCTGTGTGGTAAGAACTGCAACAAAGGTAGTAACAGGAGTTGCCAAAGTAGGCTACAAGGCCGTAAAAGGAACCGTAAATGGGATCAGCTGGGCCGTGAGCAAAGCCAAAGGAAAAATAGATGAAGACCGTGTAGACGGAACCTGGAAGGTGGTAGGGGTTTATAAAGGCTCTTTTGAAGAATTTTCAAACGATCAGAACCCGGAAAGCTCATTCACTTCCGAATGTACGGACAGCTACGACCAGATTGTTTTCAAGGCTAAAAAATCCAAATTCAAGCCTGTACACTGCAGTTCCGGAGATGAAGACTGGGTAAAATATTCCATGGAATTCGGCAAAAATCCTGTAACCAAAGAAAAGGAAAACTATATAGAATACAACTCCAACAATTATATTTCAGTGATTGACGTGAACAACAAAACGATGGTCCTGGAAGGAAACCTGATGCCTAAACTGGCTTTTTCCGGAGCTAAGCTGTATCTGCTGGAAAAAGTAAAATAATTGCTCTTTTTTATCGTGGTAACCGGTGTCATCGGCCTGGGAAGCTGTAGCGTTAAAAAAATTAAAAATTGATCCGTTAAAAAATTCCCACTGTTTGAGTGCGGCCCGGATATAGAACTGAAAAAGTAATCTTGAATCTGCACGAGTTTGGGAATTTTAGGAACAAGTTTTAATTTTTAGCGGAAGATTCCAGCCTTGAATTTTTAGTTCTTTTGTTTCAAGACAAAAGAACTTATAAAAAAATGAAAATTGGTTAATGTTTTATCTATTCATAAAGTAGATGTTCCTCTAAACTTAAACGTCAATCATAATACTTTAACAAACATTGTAGCGTACCCTCGATAAATTTTTGTTCTTTTGCAAAATAGTATTAATTTTAAATCATTCCATGTCGAAGTTCGATGAAATCAGGCCTTTTTATGATCATGAAGTAAATGAAGCATTGCGGGGAATCGCCCGTGATCCTATGATGACGGCACTGATGGGATTCACCTTTCCTGATGTTGATAAGCAGGTTTGGCGTGAACAGTTTAAAAATATTCATTCGATAAGTGATTTCCAGCATCAGTTTATTGCCCACACAATTCGTCAGATCCTTGCGAAAAGCTCTGAAGGCTTAACGACTTCGGGATTTGAAAAGCTGGATCAGAACACCCCTTATCTTTTCGTTTCCAACCACAGGGATATTGTTTTAGATACTTCGCTGTTGAATCTCGTGCTGCTTGAAAAAGAGTTTATCATGACTTCTTCCGCAATTGGGGACAACCTGGTTCAGAAAACATTTTTACATGTACTGGCTAAGCTGAACCGTAACTTTTTGGTCCAGAGAGGACTGTCGATCCGTGAGCAGCTGAAAAGTTCCCAGACCATGTCCGAATATATTGAACAACTTTTACATGTCGAAAAACGTTCCGTCTGGATTGCCCAGCGGGAAGGCCGTACCAAAGACGGAAACGATGCTACCCAGCAAGGCGTTTTAAAGATGCTGGCCATGGCAGCGGGCGACCTTTCTTTGACGGATTATTTTAAAACACTCAAAATAGTTCCCATATCCATTTCTTACGAATACGATCCTACCGACTCCTTAAAAATGCCGCAGCTCCTGGCCAGGCACAGGGATGAGGAATACATAAAAGGCAAGGATGAAGATTTCATGACCATGCTGAGTGGAGTACTGGGGCAAAAGAAAAGAATCCACATCCATGCGGGAACCGTACTGGATGCGGAACTGGACGATATAGCACATCTTGAGAACAAAAATAAGCAGCTGCAGGCGATTGCCCAGATGATTGACGATTCCATCATACAAAACTATAAACTTTGGCCTACCAAGTTTATCGCCTATGATCTTCTCCACAATACCGATATTTACGCTTCGGAATATACAGAACAGGAAAAACAGCTGTTTGTACGCAGGCTAGAAATGCGAATTGACCCGTCCGATGCCGTTTCCAAAGAATATTTTCTTGCTATGTACGCCAATCCTCTGATGAATAAAATGAAGTCCGGACAAAAATCCCCGGAATAATGCCTCACAGTAAAACCAATCTGCAGCAGCCGATTAATCATCCGGCAATATCTACGCTTCATCAGATCAATGAAGTTGATCCATCTTTGCTATCCTTAAAATAGGAGGCAACGTTAATCATTCTTTGCGTTAAAGAAAATTAATAATAAAAATGATTCGTAAAAAAGTAGACAAAAGAATTTTCTGTCTCCATAATATAGCTGATCTCACTGTCATAGCTCTGTCTGCCGGGATCTGCATCTGTCTCATACACATACTGAACTTCGCCGTCCAAATAAGTCTCTAATTCTAAACGGACCTTCCAGCGTATTTCAAAATCAGCAATTTTTTCTGCCATTGATTCCTTATCTCTCAGAATAATTTCCGAATTCTGTATATCAAACTCATCCGATCCTGAAGCTGCCATGGCCGAAATAATAAAGGAATGAATGTCCGGAATTTCACTTTTCCGGACTTTGATAAGGGTAAAAACAATTTCATCCTTATTGAAAACAGTTTCTACGATGTCTTTTTTCAGTATTAAGAAATCAAGGTCCCGCTTCTTTAATTTTTCCCTTAATATAAATTGATCGAAAGGCATTTTTCTAATTCTTGCAATAAATATAAAATTAATATATTTATTAAGCTGAAACTAAGGCTGTTTTGTGGAATTTAATGTTGGAGCGGCAAGATAGTTGTAGTGAACTAAAAACCACACAAATTAAAACATATGAATTTACAGTTAAAACCACATTCAATGGTTGAGGACCGTCATGCCGGCAGTTTTCGTTCCGATGTCATGAATGGCTTAAAAAGTATTCCGAAAAGGTTATCTTCCAAGTATTTTTATGATAAAACAGGAGACCGCATTTTCCAGGAAATTATGGCCATGCCCGAATATTATCTTACCCAATGTGAACTTGATATCTTCAAAAATAAAACCGCAGATCTTGCCAGCCTCATCATCCCGGAAAATGAACCTTTTGATCTTATAGAATTGGGCGCGGGAGATGCTATGAAATCTACTTTTTTACTCAGATACCTTGTTGAAGAGAAAACCAATTTTACCTATATGCCCATCGATATTTCCGGTAATATTCTTTCTATTTTAAATGAAAAACTAAGCCGGGAGCTATCGGATCTGAAAACAGTTGCCCTGGAAGGAGAGTATTTTGAAATGCTTCAGAAAGCAGCCTCATTATCAGACAGAAAGAAGGTAATTCTCTTTCTGGGAAGCAATATCGGCAATATGGATATAATGGAAGCTGAAAACTTTCTTTATGATTTGAACCAAAACCTGGCTTCCGGAGATAAGCTGCTGATCGGTTTCGATCTTAAGAAAAATCCTCATACCATCTTAAATGCCTATAACGATAAAAACGGAATTACTGCGTCTTTTAACCTTAATCTGCTGACCCGCATCAACAGGGAGCTCAATGCCGACTTTGATCTGGAGCAGTTTCAGCATTACCAAACCTATGACCCGGTAAGTGGAGCCTGCAGAAGTTTTCTCGTAAGCCTTAAAAACCAAACAGTAACGATAGGAAAAGACCGCATTTCATTTGAAGAAAATGAACCCATCGACATGGAAGTTTCACAGAAATTTTCCGCAGAAAAAATAGAAGAGCTGAGGGAAAAATCAGGTTTTAAAAGGGTAGGAGAAATCAAAGATTCAAAAAAATGGTTTGTAGACACCGTCTGGGAAGTAAAGTAAATAATAAAAATCTGCTCAATCTGCTTAATCCGCGAGAACAAAAAAAGAAATAAGATCTCCCACAGATCCATCAGATTACACAGATTCATCCATTGTTATAAAATCTGCTCAATCTGCTTAATCAGCGAGAGCAAAAAAAAGAAATAAGTTCTCCCACAGATCCATCAGATTACACAGAATCAGCCATTCTTATAAAAATCTGCTCAATCTGCTAAATCCGCGAGAGCAAAAAAAGAAATAAGTTCTCCCACAGATCTATCAGATTACACAGAATCAGCCATTCTTATAAATCTGTTCAATCTGCCTAATCTGGGAGAGTAAAAAACATAACTACTAAAACTCAATAATATGACTCCAAACATAGCAATATCAGATTTAGTAAAACAATATACCGATATCCGGAAACATTCCGAAGAAATATGTGCTCCTCTCGAAATAGAGGACTACGTGGTACAGCCCATCGTTGATGTAAGTCCTCCGAAATGGCACCTCGGCCACACCACCTGGTTTTTTGAAACGTTTATTCTGGAACCTAATTTTCCGGATTATAAAGTTTTCGATCCCCAATATAACTTTGTTTTTAACAGCTATTATGAAACCATTGGAGCAAGAGTGATCCGTACCGACCGTGGAAATTTAAGTCGGCCTTCCGTTTCGGATATTTATAAATACCGGAAATATGTAGATGAGCATATGAAGATCTTTCTTCAAAGCCAGTTTATGACTGAAGCCGTTGAACCGCTTTTAGAATTGGGCCTTAACCATGAACAGCAGCATCAGGAACTTTTAATGACTGATATCAAATACATTCTGGGGCATAATCCTCTTTTTCCGGCTTATCGATCTGAGATGATTTTGCCAAAAACCAATCCTGGAAACATTGAAATGATTAAGTTTTCTGAAGGAATTTATGAAATAGGCTTTAATGGAGAAGGTTTTTGTTTTGATAATGAGCTTGGCAGGCATAAAGTGTATCTTCAGGATTTTGAAATTGCAGACCGGCTGGTTACCAACAGAGAGTACCTGGAATTTATGGATGCAGGAGGATATACCGATTTCAGATACTGGCACGCTGAAGGCTGGGATTGGGTGAAGCAAAATAGCGCTCAATCTCCGCTGTACTGGCATTATATTGACGGTCAATGGATGAATTATACCTTAAAAGGCTTACAGGAAATAGACCTGAATGATGCCGTTTGTCACATCAATTTTTATGAAGCCTCCGCCTTTGCATCCTGGAAAGGAATGCGCCTACCTACCGAGGCCGAATGGGAGACTGCTTCAGAACACTTCGATTGGGGAAGCCGCTGGGAGTGGACCAATTCCGCATATCTGCCTTATCCCGGTTTCAAAAAAGAAGCCGGAGCAGTGGGAGAGTATAACGGTAAATTTATGGTGAATCAAATGGTTTTGCGCGGTGCTTCAGATGCCACACCTCCCGGTCATAGCAGGAATACCTACCGCAATTTCTTCCAGACCAACCTGAAATGGCAGTTTACAGGAATCAGGTTAGCCCGATAATTTGTGCCTATGATTACAGTAGAATCAGTTTCAAAGAGTTTTAACGGAAAGCCGGCGGTTGACCATATTTCCTTTCATGCTAATGACCAGGAAATTCTGGTGCTTCTCGGAACCAGCGGTTGTGGCAAAACGACAACGCTTAAAATGATCAATCGCCTGATAGAAGCAGATTCCGGAAATATTTTTATTGACGGCAAAAATATCCGTGATCAGAAACCTGAAGAACTTCGGATGGGAATAGGCTTTGTGATGCAGCATTCCGGTCTGTTTCCCCATTATACCATCAAACAGAACATTGCGGTAGTTCCCGAACTCCTGAAATGGGACAAAACAAAGATCCTAAACAAAACCTTTGAGCTTTTACATAAACTTCACCTTTCCGAAGACGTACTTTCAAGGTTTCCCCATGAGCTCAGCGGCGGCCAGCAGCAGAGAGTAGGAATTGCCCGGGCTTTGATTGCCAATACCCCTGTTTTGCTGATGGATGAGCCTTTCGGGGCATTGGATAATATTACCAAAGCTGATATTCATTCTGAATTTAAATCCCTTGAGGAACTTAAAAATAAGACGATCATCCTTGTCACCCATGATGTGCAGGAAGCTTTTGAGCTGGGCCACCGGATTTGCTTAATGGATAAAGGGAAAATAATCCAGACCGGAACACCAAAAGAAATGCTTTACCGTCCTCAAAGTGATTTTATTATGGATTTTTTTGCTGAAAACAGGCTTTTGCTTGAATATAAAATAGCAACATTGAAAGATACAGGGACTGTCCTAAACTCGGAATTGGGTTTTAATGAAAATACAAGCGTTTGGGATGCCCTGCAAAAATTAAGTTCAGACCATAAAAATACTCCGTATTACGAAAGCCTGATTAAGGCATTTAATGATTACAGAAAATTACAGATCGTATGACGCAGCAAAGCCTTTGGCAGTTTATTATTGAACAGCAGGACAAACTTCTTACCCAAATTATACAGCATCTGGGACTTACTTTTTTGTCGCTGGTTCTGGCCATTATCGTTGGCGTCCCTTTAGGTATTCTTATTGCCAGGAAAAGAAAGCTGTCCAGCCCTGTTCTGGGAGCAGCAGGAATTCTGCAGACTATTCCAAGTATTGCCTTGCTGGGCTTTATGATTCCTGCTTTTGGAATCGGGGCTACACCTGCTATTGTTGCATTGCTCATCTACGCTCTTTTACCCATTATCCGCAATACCTATACAGGAATCACAGGCGTTAATCCAACCGTTATCGAAGCTGCAAAGGCAATGGGAATGAACAGAAGCCAGCTTCTTTTTAAGGTGGAACTTCCATTGGCAATGCCGATAATTATTGCAGGGATAAGAACTGCAGCCGTCATCAATGTTGGAGTGGCTACCTTAGCCTCGTTTGTGGCTGCAGGGGGGCTGGGTGAATTTATTTTCGGAGGGATTTCATTGAATAATACCAATATGATCCTGGCGGGAGCGATTCCGGCAGCATTACTGGCGGTTTTGCTGGATCAGGGAATTGCTGTTGTGCAGAAATCTGGGTATCGTCTGTTTCAGAAATTAAAATATATTGTTCCCGTTGTATTAATCTTAGTTGGAGCAGTCTATCTGTTCAAATCTGTTTCAGGAAATACAATTAAGGCTGGCTTTACTCCCGAATTTATGGGAAGGCAGGATGGAGACCTTGGCTTGCGTTCCGTGTACGGACTTAATGTAAACCCTGTTGTGGTAAACGATGCCATTATGTACAAAGCGGCCTATGAAAAAGATCTGGATCTCATCAGTGGATATTCTACGGATGGGAGGATTAAAGCCTTTGACCTGCATGTTCTGGATGATGATAAAAAAATATTTCCGCCTTATTTTGCAGCTCCGATTATTAAAACCAAAACATTGCAGAAATTTCCTGATCTGGAAAAAACGCTGAACCTTTTGGCAGGTAAATTCAATGATTCCATTATGACCGATCTGAATTATAAATCCGATTATCTGAAACAGGCCCCGGAAAAGATCGCAAAAGACTTTTTAATTAAAAATAAGCTCTATAAACCTTCAAAGAAAGGCAATTCCGGAACAGTACGCATCGGCTCAAAAATCTTTGGAGAACAGTACATTCTCACAGAAATGTATAAAATGCTGATTGAAGGCTACACCGATTATAAGGCGGAAACAAAGACCGGGCTGGGAGGAACTAAAATCTGTTTTGATGCTCTGGTAAATGACGCCATCGATTTTTACCCTGAATACACAGGAACCGGCCTTTTGGTGCTTTTAAAACCTACACCGGAAACGCTTAAAACAGTGACTCAAAGTCCTGATAAAACCTACCAATACGTCGATTCTGAATTCCGGAAACAGTATGGAATTCAATGGCTGAAGCCGCTTGGATTTAATAATTCCTATGCACTGATGATGCGCAGAAAACAGGCTCAGGATCTTAAAATAAGAAGCATTTCAAATCTTAAACGATACTTTGATCAAAAATAGAATGATTAATGCAAATTTTGTAAGTGACTCTCAGATCAAGTTTTAAAAACTCAGGTCAGGCCATTGGCTTAAAATAGCATCAGCTGCAGAAACCGAGCCCAATCCACTGCTTTCACCTATTCCAAAAAGTACACCGATCATCATGGAATCATCGGTTTTAAAAACAACCGATCCAGAATCTCCGGAAGTTCCAAAAGCACCTCCCTGGCCTCTGACCATAATGATGTTTTGAGCATCCACATTTTTTCCTTCAAAATCTTTTCTCTTTGCCGAAGTATTAATGCTTGTTACATTTCCCAGAGTAACCTCAGTGCTTATTCCGCTTTTCACTACTTCTTTCCCAATAAGGTCAGGAGTGATATCTGCAAATCCTTTGATAATATTGGATATCCCGTACACTTTACCTATCGTCACATTTCTGAACCATCCTTTTTTTGCAATAGCACAGTCCAGATAAGCTTGTATCTCTACTGAGTTTCGCTGCAAGCTAACGTTTCCATAATAATAGCTCGTAAGTGTTGCACAGTTGTGACAGTAGTATAGGGTGGTTTCCCACTTAGACTGCTGGCATATATCAGAATTGAGTTGTGTGGTGCTTCCAGCCACTACATGGGCACAGGTCAGCATATAGGGGTTTTCATCGCCTTTTTTATTCATCATTACTCCCAACGTACCGGAAGCAGCTATTGATTTACCGCCATCCACTATTTCGCCGTCAGCAGAGATACTTATTCCTCCGATAAGCGGATCTGTTTTTTCATTTCTTGTCGTATCTGCGACAGCATCAGGTGATGAAAGATTGTTGGGCTGAATTTCAAATTCAATAACATCCGTAGGATATCCGAAAATTTTAGACGGAATCGGTGTGTCCACTTGTGATAAAGGCAGTTTCTTTTTTACCCCGAAAGTATAGCTGAGACTGTTGATTAATTTATCATTAACCGTCTTTAATGAAACCCCAACAGAAGTAATTTCCGGTCTTTTGAAATATTCTTCAACAAGTTCCGGTAGTTTTTTGGACATTTCTTCATGCAGGGCCAGATCTTCTTTACTTAATTCCATGATATAGATTGTTTAGAATTGTTAATTAAATTTCGGATAATCAATTGGTTAAAATTCGGAACGGCAAAGCCGTTCCGAATTTTTTTCTTACCAGCTTAATATTAGTTCAGCTTGATGGTTCCGGAAGAAGGAGCTCCGCCGCCAGCAGGAGGTGGTCCTCCGGCAGAAGCCTGATCAGCCAGCATACGGTACTGGGCAGTTCCTTTTTCAGTCTTGATTGTTCCTGAAACAGTATACAGGTACAGATCTCCCGAAACAGCATAATCATTAGCTGAATTATTAACATAGAAGTCAATATTTACAGTAGACATCTGTTTAGCTTTTTCAAGAAATGCGTCCATTAATTTGGTGATCTGCTCTTCTGTAAGTCCCTTTGATTTCATGCTCTCTTTGGTTTTTTCATAAGAAGCAGACGCCCCGCCGCCGCCAAAGAACCAGGTCCAGACAGATAAATTGGCACTGGCAGAAGTTTTTTCATACTCTTTTACCTGTTCCTGATAACTTGCATCCAGCATACCCATAGCCAGGTCATTTAGATTTTTCACATCCTGGCTGGACATGGCAGATACCTGAAGAGAAGCCGTGATTCTTCCCTGAGTGAACGGAGGTACAGTATAGGATAGTCCTGTAAGCTGTCCTTCGCCTGATACTTCAATCGAATAAGATTCTTTAGATTCTCCTCCTGCTTTTTCAGAAAAAATAACGCGTTCGAACGGATCTTTGAATCCTACTTCAGTCTGTGTAATTTGAATTGTTTCCATGAGTTTTTGTTTTTTGGTTGTTTTGGAATTCTTTATTATTGAACAATTCAAAGGAACGAAGAAAAAGGGATGGATTTTAGCGTGTAAACAACCAAATATCACTTTCAGTAGAAATACGGGTTAGATTAATTGACTGTTTATTAGTTGTTTAATATTATATGTTGCGGTAAGAATTCCCTCCTCCGGAGGGGTGGCAAAAATTCAAAGAATTTTTGACGGGGTGGTAAAAAAGAAAAGCTATTCCAATCACTTGGAATAGCTTTTTATAAATAATGTAATATAATCTACTGGATCACAATACTTCTTTTTTGTACCGTATGTGCCGAGAAATATCCCAAAGCACCATTACTGATATTGCTTGGAGGGTTGGCAGGAGTAATGCCTCCGCCAGGTCCGCCGTCTCCTGAAATCTGCAGCAAGGCAGAATAATAGGTGAAGATATTATGATCGATAGACTGCATTTCTACGTAAACAGTATCTCCAGGCGCTACTTTATGGTCGGTAGGATCGTCTTCATCATCTTCATTCGGGAGGAGTAGTGGTCTTTGGTTCACCAATCCGTTATTCACATTGTCTGAAAATACCTCAAAGGTCTTTTTAGTCATATTGTTAATGGTAAAATTGAAAAGATAACGGTTTCCCAATGCCGGAGGATCAGTAAATACAGGTAAAAGGGTATAGGTAGTTTCGCCCCCGAATGTGAAAGAATCCTGGGTAAGGCCATCAAAACTCACAGCCTCGGGCATTGTACTCTGAGCGGTATACTGTTGTCCTTCAGCTTGTATTTTCAGGGTATAGGTACGGCCCGTTATTCCCGTGAAAGCTGTTGTTATATACTTTCCGTCACCGATGTACTGTAAAGTTTCAGTCTGGCCTGTATTGTCACTTAAAATTACCTGCGCTCCGCTAACCGCAGGATACTGATTGTTTTGTGTAAAAGCTACAGATTTAGTGATTCTTACAGTATAAGGCCCGGGCTGGTCGGTGATATTGCCTTCTATGACAATGGTTCCGCTTTTGTCCTCCAGGTCCAGATCGATCTCTTTTTCACAGGAAGTGACTACAAACAGCGATAATATGATAAAAATAATATTCTTCATGATCTAAAATTTGAAATTATAAGTGATGTTAGGAACCCAGCGGAATAATGAAGTCTGCATGGCGCGGGTCGTTCCGGGGTTATTCGGATTGTCTTCAAAAGTGATTGTGTAGGCATTTTCGCGGCCATAGATATTATAAATACCGAATGACCATGAACCTTTGAAACGTTTGGTGGATTCCGGTTCATAGGTGGCACTCAGGTCCATTCTGTGATAAGCAGGCATACGGTCGGCATTTCTGCTGCTGTACTGGAATATCGTCTGCCCGTTCAGCTCGTATTTGCCGGTAGGAAAGGTTACGGCATTTCCGGTACTGTAAAGGAATAATCCGGATAGTGACCATTTCTTATTCAGTTCATAAGTGGCTACAATCGAAAGATCGTGGGTTTTGTCCATTCTGGCATTGTACCATTCATTATCATTGATACCGTTTATTTTTCTTTCGGTTTTAGACAACGTATAAGAAATCCATCCGGTCAGCCTTCCGTTTTTCTTTTTGGCGATAAGCTCAAAACCGTAAGCTCTTCCTTTACCATACAAAAGTTCACTTTCTACATCTGCTGCCGTATCAAAGGTGATCTGCGCTCCGTTTTTAAAGTCGATCTGATTCTGCATGGATTTATAATAGATCTCAGCGTTCAGTTCATAATTATTGTTGTTGAAATTCCTGCTGTATCCTGCACTGATCTGGTCTGCTATTTCCGGTTTTACACTGTAGCTGCTTCCGATCCACTGGTCTGTAGGATTTCCGCTGCTGCTGTTGCTCAGAAGGTGCAGATTCTGTGTATTACGAGAGTATCCCGCTTTTACACTGCTGACTTCATTAATTCGGTAGTTGGCCGTGATCCTCGGCTCCAGATTAACATATGTTTTCCCGAATTTCCCCTTTTCCAAAAATCTTGTGTCTGTAATAACGCCGTTGTCGTATGTATTATAGGTGTCTCCACCTAGTACACTGAAGGTGGAAAGTCTTAAACCATAATTCACGGTAAGCTTATTATTTACTTTAAAATCATCATTCATATATAAAGCATTCTCCCACGATTTTCTTGGATTTCTCGGGAAGCTGCTTACACTGGTTCCGGAGGCGCTGCTTGGAGTAATGGTATGGTAAATAGACTGCAGTCCGAAACGTACAGAATGTTTATTTCCCGCAAACCATGTAAAATCCTGTTTAAGATTCCAGTCTTCGATCTGCGAATCCAGACCAAAAGTGTTGTCATTGCTTTGAAGACTTATTTTGTAATTATAATTGCTGTAAATAAACGAAGTATTCGAAAACAATTTACTGTTGATAATGCTGTTCCACCGCAGGGTTGCTGTTGTATTTCCCCAATCGGTAGAAAAAGTATCACCCAGTCCCAAAACATCTCTGCCAAAATATCCGGATAAATAAAGCCGGTTGTTGTCATTGATCTGATAATTCGCTTTTAAATTAAGATCATAGAAATATAGCTTACTGTCTTTAAAATCATCCGTTGTCTTCAGAAACAGATCGGCATAGGTTCTTCTTCCTGAAACAATAAATGACGATTTTTCCTTCTGGATAGGACCTTCAACACTCAGCCTGCTGCTGATCAGCCCGATTCCACCATTTACATTATAGTCCTTATTATTCCCGTCTTTCATCTTGACATCCATTACCGAAGAAAGACGTCCCCCATACTGGGCGGGGCTGTTTCCTTTAATAATACTCGCATCCTTCAGGGCATCACTGTTGAACGTGCTGAAAAAACCAAGAAGATGAGAAGCGTTATAAACAGGAGCTTCGTCCAACAAAATCAGGTTTTGGTCTGTGGCTCCGCCTCTCACACTGAATCCACTGCTTCCCTCACCGTTGCTTTTAATCCCTGGTAAAAGCTGTATTGTTTTCATTACATCCTTTTCCCCAAATAAAACCGGAAGTTTTTCAATATTTTTGATGCTTAGAGTCTCCGTTCCCATCTGGGCTGTGGTAAGATTCTTATTCTTTTTTACGCCTGAAATAACCACTTCATCAATATTTCCTATTTTCTGATCTTCCTGGTTGAGTGGAAGGTCGATCTTCGTATTTTGCTCAACTCTGATAGCCTGCTCAAAATCGCGGTATCCCGGATAAGAAACGATCAATGTATAATTTCCCTCAGGAAGCGACAGCGAGTAAAAGCCATATTCGTTGGCAACCACCGAAATCGTAGGATCTTCACTGACTTTTACAGTAACTCCGATCAGCAGTTCGCCATTCTTGTTATCTTTCACAGTACCGCTTACTGAGTATTTTTGCTGCGCCAAAGCCAGGAAACCGAAACAGAGTGCTGCGGCCGTGACGGCAGTTTTAAAAAACAATTTTTGCATTGAGTTTAAATTTTAATGGAGTAGAAATCTATCAAATAGTATGGTTAAGTTGATTGAGAAAAAGCCGATCAGAAAAACCGAGAAAATTAGACTGGTGAAACTTTTATTGTTAGGTAAAATGGTTAATAGTTTATTGTCAAACGGGAAAAGGCGTTCTATAGTATGATGTGCATAAAAAAATTCTGGTTTATAGTTTAGTATTGTTATTTTGAAAGAAAAATCCCTATTCAGGGAATACAAAAATAGCAAAATAACTGTATCAGCCCGATAATTGATTGTAATCTTATTGTTAATTAAATAGTTGAGCTTTAATATTAAAATTTGAAGAGAGAAAATCAATCGGAACCGAACATACGAATCATGGGAAACATTTATATTTGTCCAATGATTTTCTTTAAAGCCGAAAAAGGTTTAAGATGTTTTTAACTAAATGATTCCAAGATGATTCCACTTCACGAACTCTTATTTTTTGTCCTTGCTGCACTGGTATTGGTGATCAGCCCTGGTCCTAACATGATCTATCTGATTTCCAAATCGATAACACAAGGTAAAAAATCAGGAATGATTTCGCTGGCCGGAATAGTTTGCGGTTTTCTCTTTCATATCATTATGGTATCATTCGGGCTTACGGCAGTATTGCTGGCTGTCCCGCTTGCTTATACCGTATTAAAAACACTAGGAACGGTTTATCTTTTGTATCTGGCATATCAGGCCATTAAGCCTAAAAGCAAGAATATATTTGAAGTAAATAAAAACGGTTCACATGACAGTCCAAGAAGGCTTTTCACAGTTGGTTTTCTAACGAATGTACTGAATCCAAAAGTGGCCGTATTTTACCTGTCTTTTTTCCCGCAGTTTATTAAACCTGAATACGGTTCGGTACTGACTCAAAGTCTGGAACTGGGAGTGATCCAGGTTTTTGTGAGCTTCAGCATTAACTTTATCATCGTACTGACAGCAGCAAGGGTTGCTGCATTTTTTGCAGGAAATCCTTTTTGGGTTAAAGTTCAGAAATGGTTTATGGCAAGTGTTTTAATGTTTTTAGCGATAAAAATGGCCTTTTCAAAAGCTAAATAACTTGAAAGCAGATGAGAATGAAGCAAACCATTCCCACATATGATTTAAGCGGTATTACCCGACATGGTATTCTGGTCGAAAGAATTGAAAAACGGACCCTCAGTACGGAGGATAATCTGTTTGATAAAGGGCTTCACCGTGACAGTCATTATATTTTTACGTTTCTGGAAAGTGGACAGGCCAAAATGATGGTTGATTTTAGGATGATAGAAGCACAAGATAAAGCTGTTTTCTTTCTGCTGCCGGGACAGGTTCACGAAGGTATTCTTATGGAAAACGTCACAGGATGGTTTATTGCCGTGAAAGCAGAATTGCTTCCGGATTCCGTAAGATCGGTTTTTGAGGAAACCCTGGTGGATATTCAGCCCATTTCTATTGATAAAAACTGGACTGAAAAGCTCAGTGCATGTGCCGGAATGCTTCAGATGACCTGTACAGAAGAAATGCTGGGAACAAAAGAAGGGTTTTTGGTTATCCGTTCTTTAATAAACGCTTATACAGCGATGTATGCGATGATTTTTTCAGCTAAAAAAAATTCCGGGATATCCGGTGAAAGTCGGACGGTTCAGTTAGCAAGAAAATTCAGGGTTCTCGTAAGGAAAGAATTTAAAACCATGAAAAGTCCATCATCTTATGCAGAAGCCTTAAATATTTCCCGCGGCCATCTTACTGATGTCATCCGGGAAATCACAGGAAGATCTGCCCAATACTGGATTCATCAGGAAGTTTTAATTGAAGCTAAAAGACTTTTATCTTTCACTCAGCTATCAGTAAAAGAAATTTCTTATGATCTTGGGTATAGTGATTATGCCTATTTCTCCCGTTTATTTTCCAAGGCTGAAGGCTGCCCGCCGTCAGAATTCCGGAACAAAAAAGTGAATAGAGGATAACCCGCGAATTGTCCAACTAATTCCCTGAAACAGCTATCGGTTCATTTTTATTTTGAGGCTTCCTTTGTACTAAAATTTTTTATGCCAAGCTTACCAAAATGGATCAATGATACTTTAGAAAATGTCATGTCCTCGAAATTTAAAGAATGTGCTGTTATCCATACCGAAAATATTTCAAAAGATCTTCGGCTTGTCCGTTTTGCTTCCGACCTGGAGGATGTCGCCTTTGAACCTGCTTATGCCATTGGAATAAGAGTTACCGAAAGAGATTACCGTAATTATTCACCTTTCAGTTTTAACAGGCAAGAAGGAACTTTCGATGTACTGTTTCATCTTCATGATACCGATTCTGTTGGAAGCCGTTTCGCTCATCATCTTTCAGAAGGTGATATTACCAAAATTTTAATGCCCAGAGGAAGACGTTTTTTTGAGCCCACTGCAGAAATTCATTTTTCAATAGGTGACGAAACTTCGCTTGGAAGTTCTCTGGCCATCAAAGAGGCAGCGGAAGAAATTGGAGGTTCATTTGTCTGTCTTCATGAACTGGAAGAATCTTCGGCCTTGAAAAAACTCGACCTATATGGTTATCATGCGCCCAAAAATGATATACAACATATCATAGAAGCTTTAAACGATTTTTTGAAGGAAGAAAAAGAAGCCGTTCACCATAATGAAGCGGTTTTCTATCTTACCGGAAACGGAAATACGATGTCTGTAGTCAGAAAATTTCTTAAAACAAAGGGAGTGGAAGCTAAGTGCATCAAATCGCAGGCGTATTGGATGGAAGGGAGAAAAGTGCTGTAACAGGTAGCTGGTACTTGCGAAAGGCAGATGTTAGTTTAAGCTTTCATGGAATTATAAAGGATAAATATGCTTTATGTGTTGCTTTGTTGAGAAATTACGTTTTCCCGTAAAGAAGAGTTATATATTTTTCCTATCATTGTGGCTTAAAACCAATACGAATGAAAGCATCATCCGCTAATTTATTAAGCGTTATTAAAGGACCGAAGCAATTTGTGATCCCAATTTACCAGAGAACTTATAGCTGGCAGCTCACCCAATGTGACCAGCTTTTGAAAGATATTTTGAGAATCAGTAAAGACGACCAGCAGCAGGGTCATTTTTTGGGTTCTATTGTTTATTTTCAGGAAGATATTCATACGATTTCAGATGTCCCGAAACTTTTGGTTATTGATGGCCAACAGCGCTTAACTACAATTTCTATTCTGATGATGGCGCTGGCTCATTTTCTGAAAAAAAATACGGTGGATATTGATACAAGCGCGAACAAGCTATTTAATTATTATTTGCTGAATGCGGATGAAGATAATGATCTGCGTTACAAACTAATGCTCACCAGAGGAGATAAACAGTCTTATATTGACCTGCTAAACGAAGTTCCACAGGAAGATGTTTTTAACAGGGTTGTAGAGAATTACAAATTTTTTGTTTCTAAAATTAATATAGATAATGTTAAAGAGATTTACAATGGCGTGCTTAGGCTGTTTATTGTAGATGTTGCTTTGGAAAAGGATAAAGATAATCCACAACTAATTTTCGAAAGTATGAACTCTACAGGTCTGGACCTGTCCCAGGCAGATCTTATCCGTAATTATGTGCTGATGGGGCAGGAGATTACTTTGCAGAATAAGCTTTATGAAAATTACTGGTTTCCTATGGAACAGGCCTTTGGGAATGAATATGCTTCACGATTTGACGGATTTATGAGAGATTATCTGTCAGTGAAAACAGGTAGAATTCCTCGTATCAATCAGGTATATGAAGAATTTAAACTGTATGTGAATTCAGATAAGTCTACAAACAATATAGAAGAGATTATTAAAGATCTTTTCATATATACCACTCATTATGCAAAAGTGGTTCTCAGAAAAGAGAAAGATAAGGATCTGCAAATCTTGTTTAATAATATATTAAGGCTCAGAGTAGATGTAGCCTATCCTTTTGTGCTGCCGGTATACAATGATTTTGTTCTGGGCATTCTTAGCAAAGAAGAGCTTATGATTATTTTGAAACTGGTTGAAAGTTATGTATTCAGAAGAGCTATCTGTGGCATTCCGACAAACAGTTTGAACAAAACATTTGCTAATCTTTACAGATCGGTAAATAAAGAACAATATGTTATAAGCGTTCAGGCAGCATTCCAGTTACTGGATTCTTATAAACGGTTCCCGGATGATACTGAATTTAAAAAAGAAATTGTATCAAAGGATGTTTATAATTTCAGATCTAGAAATTATCTGTTAAGCCAGCTTGAAAACTACAAACGTAAGGAGTTTGTAAATGTTGATGAATATACTATTGAGCATATTTTGCCCCAAAATCCTAATCTTTCACCTGACTGGAAGAATATGTTGGGAGAGCATTGGAAAGATATCCAGAAAAACTATTTACATACATTGGGTAATCTTACTCTTACAGGCTATAATTCCGAATTAAGCGATCGTCCTTTTGCTCAGAAAAAAAGTATAGGCGGGGGTTTCGATGATTCTCCACTCCGATTAAACTCCTATTTGAGATCTGTTTCAAACTGGTCTGAAGGGGAAATTAACGAAAGAGCAGCAGAATTAGCTGAAAAAGCTTGTAAAATATGGGATTCGCCAGGATTGGATGAAAATATATTAAATACTTATTTGAAAACATCCGAAAAGGAATTTGTTCATTACACCAGAGAGCACTTCACTTTTTTGCAGGGAGATGTATTAGAGCTGTATGAAGCTTTAAGAAAGCGGATTTTAAATATAGATTCATCCGTAAAGGAAGAGTTTAAAAAATTATATATAGCCTACAAAACAGTGACCAATTTTGTAGATATTGAACCTCAGAAATCAAGGTTGAGATTAATGCTCAATATGAAGTTTGATGAAATTAATGATCCTTTAAATCTTTGTAAGGATGTTACAGGATTAGGGAGATGGGGTAATGGAAATGTGGAAATCACAATTTCAAATATTTCAGAAATAGATGATGTAATGGATCTTATTCAGCAGTCATTTGATATACAGCTGGTAGAGCAATAATTTTAATTCATTTCATAGATGAACTACACCATAGATGAGTTGAGAGAATCTGTTAATTCTATTCCCAAATTTATTTTTGATAAAGAGAAAAACATATTTGATATCGGAACAAGAGGGTTCTATGAGAATCCTTTTACTGAAGTTTTAGCTTATATTCTGGATTCAAGGTCTGAATATAAGGGACGAAGTTTGTTTCTTACATACCTCTTAAAGGATTCTTTTCCTCAAGATGCTGTTGATAGCTTTATCGATCAATGCAATACCACTACACAGCATACAACAAACCTGGGAAACCGTATTGATCTTATACTGCATAATAACAGGTATTTAATTCTGTTTGAAAACAAAATATTTCATACCCTAAACAATCCTTTGGATGATTATGCAGACGATATAAATTCAAAATATCCCCATCTGGAAAAGTTTTTTGTAATCATGTCTTATAAAACTGAACATGTACCCACTGGTTGGAAGTATATCAATATTCAGCATACATTTTATAAAATACTGAAGAATCACTCTGCAAGACTAAATGATAAATGGGATTTTTTTGTAAATGATTTTTTATTACAATTTTCAGATAAAAATAAATTAAAAATGGAACAAGATATTACAGAATTTATTGAACAAAATTTTTCCAGAATTTTAGATGCTAAAGACAGACTGGATCATTATATTGAAGGATTGGCCGAGCAGATCAAAAACGAGACGGCCATCAGAGGCTATCACATTAATAATAAGAATTGGGCCAGAAAGGAAATTGCGGTCAGGTTTTATCCTTTTCCGGATGAAGATAATGTCACACTGATTTTTCAAGCTGATGGAAAATTGAATGTATCATTATACTACTATATAGATTTTACACAATACAGTGCAGATATTCATGCTTATTTGGGACTTCATAAATTTACATTGTGGAAAGAAGGAAATATCTGCTGCTTTGCTCTCTCAGAAAGTTTAAAGTATAACATCATACAGGATGCCATGTCGGAAGTGCTGGAACAAATTAAGAGCATGAGGGCTTATTATGCGGATAATATGCCTGAAAAGCTGGATTTTACAAACTGATAGATAATAATCAAAACGAGCAATGGAACCTCCATTGCTCATTTTTTTGAAAATAATATATCAAGCATTTAATCCTCCAGAACCATTTTTTTTGAACCTGTAATTTTTCCGTCCGTCATCATGGTATATACATAGGTGCCGGATGGAAGATCCGAACTTGAAACCGTAACTGCTCCGTTCCCTTTTTCGCGAAGTGGGAGAGATCTTACAAGCTGTCCGGAGATATTGTAGATCTCAATAGAAGCTGTTTTTGCATTTTTTGGCAGGTAATAGCCAATGCTTGTTCCGTTTTTGGTAGGATTGGGAACATTCTGAGCTAGTTTGGCTACATCAGCTGACGATATATCGGTTGATGAAATACCCTTATTCAAAAGCAATTGCTTCAGTTCCTCTACCGTATTTTCAAGATTTTTAATGCGGTCTTCTAGCTTCAGGATAGTTTCATCAGGAACTGCCATTCTGTTAAGGGCGGTATTGGAGACCATTACATTTCCGTTGGGATCTACTACCAGGGCGCGACCGCTTCCTGTAGGCAGGTTTTCATGCCTTACAGTTCCTACCGTATGGAAATTGGCGGTAGGAGCGAGTGTAAGAATACCCACACTTTTATCTTTGATCAGCATCGTTGATGTAGTCGATAGCCCAAACATAATTGATAATGGAATGTTGTTCGTCAGTTTTGCGCCTCCCGTTCCGGAGCCTATCACAAAAGAACGGTTTCCTGTAGCGGCAAGATCAATTCCGAATCCCCCGGAATAAACATCTTTAAGATCAATACCTACTCCCAATGCAAACTGGTTATGATTTCTGATGATGTTTTTCCATCCCAGTGCTACAGATTTACTTGCTCCATTCAGGACAGCGTTGGCCTGTCCGCCAATAATATTGGCACCTCCGCCATTAGCCAGGTCATTTTGCCAGCCGGCAACCAGAGAGCTTCCGGTACCGCTTCCAAGAATATTGGAGCTTCCCACAACGATGCTTCCTTTTACTTTGGCGACATTGGAATTATTTACAGCATCTACGATAAACGAACCGGCTTCGTTAAGAATAGCCTGCCCCGGATTAGCTGAAGCGCCATTGGTTCTCAGGAAAAAAGCGATCGGATCCGCTGTTCCTGCATAATTGGCTGAGGTGATACCCGCATTTCCGTTAATGTCCCACTGCTGGGCACTTGAAATACCTGTTAAAAGGACCATAGCAGCAGCCACCCCATTTTTCATGGATAATAATGATGTTTTCATAAATTTTGAATTTTGATGGTTTTAGTTATCACTAAAGTATGAAATATTTGTATTGAAAATATATTTTAATCACAGTAAAGTGATTTTAAAATGATGTTAATTGGTTTAAAGTCAATGATAAAGGGAGTGGTTTGAATTATTTTTAATATCTATATACTTTATTTGTTTGATCTAATTATTCCGAAACCCTTTCCAATACAAAGATTTTGAATTATTTACCCCAGTTTCTTTTAAATTGATAAAATTCTGTTTACGGTTTTCCGTAATTTTTCTTTCAGGGCTGTTTGTAGTTTTGGACCTATAAAACGAAAACAAACAAACTCAATTATTATGAATAAGAAAATAACTCCTGCAGACCTGTTTTTGGGAATCCTTGCCCTGCTGCTCATCAGCGTAAGCTTTTACCAGACATGGCTCGGGCTTCAACAGATCTTCGGCCCTGCATCATTCGTTATTGCTCTGGTATTATCGCTTTTACTTCTGTTCCTGTGCTGGATGCTTCGGAATGCTAAGCTTGAAGGGAAACCCACCGGAAGCCTTGTCGGGATCTACGTATTTATTGCCTCTTTTTGTTTTATTGCCAACTTTAATGCGCTGTATACCAGGTTTATGAAAACAGATATTTATACCGATGAGCTAAGGGAAATTAATAAAAGCTTTATGGCTCTCGAAAACGATGTAGAGTCCAAACTAAGCTATAAATACAATAAAATCACCACCCAAAATATCGAGATCAAGAAAAAGCAGCTAATGGAGCAGATCAAAGATCCCGGAAATAAAGGAATAGGGACCCGCGCCCAGTCATTAATCAGGGATATTGAAAAACTGACGGGCCAGAAAGTAGATTTACTTACTCCCGTTGGAAACGATTATGAAGATCTCTCCGAAAGAATGGGCCATCAGATTGATAATATGATCTCTGACCTGTCTCCTGAAGAAAGAGCTTTGAAGACAGACCTGAATAATGCTTCTTTAAAATGGAATAAAAACATTCAGGATTTGCTTCTATTGTCCAAAAAAGAAAAAGATGACCTGTCGCAGGGCATTATCGATGAATCCCTTGCCGAGTACAACAAATTGGGAAGTCGGGCACAAACCGTTTTGGGTAATGAGAAAATTCATTTTGAGCCTGTCGTTTCTCAGACTCAGGAAGTGGGGAAGATCGGTTTTGCATTTGAACATGCCATCAAACACTTTGGAATGTACCAGTTTGTAGTGCTTGCAGGATGTATTTTGCTGGATTTCATTATTGTGATTATCATCTTGCTGGTTACAAGCCCCGATAATAACAGAAACAACCGGGGAAGTGTTTTCAATAACAAAAGAAGCGGAAATACCTTAATTCCTAATAATTAAACCATGGAAAATTTTAACGAGAAATTTAAACCCCTCTCTTTTGATCAGGAAGCAGAAGAAATGCTGAAACCCCTGTCATTTGACCATGACCAGCAGATACAGGATGATTTCGTTCCCATTGCCAGAACCATTTCCAACGATATTAAAAATAAGGACAGCAACTTTGTATTCTTTTTCGGAACCGCAGATTCAGGAAAATCTGTAATTTTATCCTCTATGCTTTACTATCTGAAGTCTCATGCAGGGGTACTCAGACCGAAGCTTGGAACTCCCAACAGTAAAGAGGCCAACGTACTCTTGTCTGATTTTTTTGAAAACATAAGACAGGGAATTTTACCGGGCCGATCGACAAGAGATCAGGTAACCCGACTGGATCTGGTTTTCGAACCTAACAATAAATCAAAAAAAGTGGTTCCTATTGACCTTACCTTTCTGGAAACTTCAGGGGAAAACCATAATGAGATCAGGAGAGGCGGAAGCTATCACAGCAGTATAGAATCCTTTCTGAATGCCAATGTGCCGCTTACCTTTATTATTGTTACCAGTTACGATTCTGCCCATAAAGAAGACAGCTTGATCAATGAGTTTCTGGATGAACTGGAAAGAAAAGGCAAGAACCTGAAATCTGTAAATGCTGTATTGGTAATTTCCAAATGGGACAAATCGGGAAGGATGGATGTAGAAAGCGCTGAAGAGCTGGAAGGCTTTATTTCCGACCGTCTTCCGATGACTTCACAAAGGATTAATACCTATGGACTGAGCAAATCCTATTATACGATCGGAAGCGTCCAGAATTCCATAGGGCAGGAGCGGGTGAATCTGCTCAATCTGTCTACAGCGGAAGTTCTGTCCAAATGGCTGTACAGAAGCATTACCGGTTACGATCTGGATTATGAAGGAACATTTTGGGAACGTTTAAAATTTAGCTTTACCAACTGATGGGCAGTACTTACTTTTTCTCTGCGTTCGGGACTTTTGGAAACCCGAACGGTTTCAGGCAGTCTTATTTCCTGGGAGGTAATGCGGAAATAGCTAAAAATATCAGGACATTTGATTTAAAAACAGATGCTGTTAAGCTTTTCCCGGGCAGCAGGATCTATGGCATACGGATAGAGCCGGCAGGCAGTTCATCTCTGATTTCCTACACTGTATACACTTTTGCAAAAGAGCAGAACTCACAGCGTGGTGGTACATTTATAGGATCGAGCCTTATTTTTGTGGATAAGGTAGCTGCTGAAGGTCTTGTCATTGATGTTTTGGATGAATTTCATCAGCATCTTGAAGATCGTAATGTTGCAGACGGGACCATTACCATAAATCACTCTGATAGATTTTCTATTGATAAACCCAAGGACTTTGATAAAATCAACTTGAATCTCCGTCAGATAGAAACCCTTGGTACTCCACAGTCCAGCAATTATTTGATGGTTTATATGGAGAAGAGTTCTTCACAGCTGCAGTCTTTATTAAGCAGGGCAACAGGACTTTTAGGTACATACGACATGATCTATTTCACTGAAAATCGTGAAGTTGCTGAATTTGTCCAGCAGAAAGGGATTTTTAAAATTGTGGATGGAAAGGGATTTGACCGTGAAATTCAAAGGTCGGAGGAGGAAAAATCAAGGCTCGTCAACAACTGTATACAGGAACTGGAACAGGAGAAAGAAAACCTGAAAGAGGACAGGAAAACCATCATTAACGATCTTGAAAAACAGATTGCTCAAAACGAAAGGAAACATCAGGAAAACGAAAAAAAAATTACTGAATCAAAAGGAGGTATCGTAACCATCCATCAGGAATTTGATCAATATGCTGCGAAAATAGATGATCTGGTTAAAAATTTAAAGTCAGACGGAAAAGTAGAGTTCATCCGAAAACAGCATCTGGAAAGCAGAAAGATATTTGCAGATAAGATCAGGCTTAGCAAAGATATTGGGACAATCAGCTCAATTGGGGCAAACCCTCTGATGAATCAGGGGCATTCAAAACCCAGATTTGGAAATAGCCTGGAAGATTTCAACCGGGAAAATAAAAGCTACAGCCATAAAGAAACACGGCTGAACGGGTATAAAATTGCTTTTTGGAGCCTCCTTTTATTATTGACAACAGGAGCAGTATGCTATATAATGTTTTTCGATGGTGGGAAATTTATAGAATTTCCAGAATACTAGAGAGTTGATGGGTGAAAAAAGAACCATTAGAGAAGGTGTGCCTACTGGCACACCTTTTAATTTTCTAAATATTCAATTGTTGATCGAATTTAGCCACCTGCACTGCTGCCCAGAAATAATCCGGCTGTATCTTGTTATTATTCACAAGGAAGTCGAGAAGTTTTAAATTTCTGTAAGTGGGAACTATCTTATAAAAAATGGAATACAGTTTAAAAATAGCTTTCTTTCAGCTCAAGAAAAAAAATAGAAAAAAATATTTTTTTAAACAGTTGTTTAAATTATTGTTGCTGTGTTAATTAAGGATTATAACTCCAATACTATTAGCTTAAACAGATCCTGTAAATAAAATTTTGGTATATAAATTGTTGATAGGTCCTGTATTTTACAAAGCACATTTTGGTTCTTAAAATGTGTAAAAAATCTTAATTTATTATAAAAGCGTATGAATTATTTAAATTTTAGCGCTATTAATGAGAAAGTGATTTTCTTGTTAATAGCTCTTTTTTATGGTATTGCAGGTGCTCAGTGCACAGCTTATACCGGTCAGGCGATGAATCCGGGAACAACCTATTGTCTTAACGGAAATCTTACATTAACCAACGATATTACCATTCCCCAGGGGGCGGTTTTAATTATTGAGCCGGGAGCGTCACTTATTGTAAAAGGAATCAGGGCGAACGGTGATCTGGATATCAGGGATGCGGCAAGTGTAAAATCAGAAGGATCGATCATCATTGGAGCTTTCGGCAGTCAGAAAAACTCAAAAGTGAAATTGGGCACTAAAGCATATCTTTCTCTTACAGGATCAGTTTCACAGGAAGATCCTTCCTTTATGGGAGCATTTCCCGGAGCGACTTCTACCATTGATATGGGAACGTATAGTGTTGTAGAGATATGCGGTACTTTCAATCAGCAGTCTGTTACCTATCCTTTTGTCAATTATATCGGGGCACCTTTAGGAAAAGCCTACTGTATTGCCAAAGCACAGGTGAGCGGAGGAGGAGCTTCGATACTCAGCAACGACAGCCAGATTATTGCCATTGCAATGGATACGGTAACAGATCTTGCTCCTGGGAATGCCAGTTTTTGCGGTCCAAATGCAACCAAGGCAATGTGCCCGGCTTTATGGCCTGAAGGACTTCCGGACGATAAACAGGTTTGTGGTTTTGCAGATGAAATTGTTCATAAGCTGGATAATTACTGTACCAAGCCCGGAGCTGCGGGTGTACCCGACACTTATACCAAAATGGGAATTACTGTACAGCAGAAAACTGCCGGCTGGCCTGAGAATATTCCAAACGGATTCCTGGCATTGGAATCGAAAACCAAAGGATTTGTCATTACCAGAGTACCGCATGTTAACCAGGTTCCCCAGTCGGGAGATGCCATTGCAGAACCGAAAGAAGGAATGCTGGTGTATGATATCCAGGATCGTTGTATAAAGTTATACAACGGAACTCAATGGAAATGTATTGAAAGAAGCTGTAATGATTAACTAACTGTAGAAATATGAAACATATAAAAAGTATAAGCGCTGTTCTGATCGTATTGGTTTTTAACACCTTCAATGCTCAGGTAGCAATAGGCAAAGAAACCATTGAAGGTAAAGACACCATATTAGACTTTAACAACAGCCCTGCCAATACAAAAGGTCTGATTCTTCCTGCTACAAAAGGACTTCCTTCTGGAAATACAGCCAATGGAACATTTATTTTTGATACTTCTGATGACAAAGTAAAAGTATATGAAAATAATAGTTGGAAACCATTGAGCGATACGGGAAATTCCACGACAATTAAAGCAAACGATTCGGATGAAAGCGGTGCCGGAGTTGTAATAGGAGAGAAGGAGGGGAGTGTTGATGGAGTTCTTGTCTTAGAATCACCCGACAAGGCGATGATTCTTCCTAAAATATCTTCACCCCATCTTACTGTAAAAAATCCGTATCCCGGAATGATCTGCTATGATACAGCAAGTAAAACATTTGCTGTTTTCGACGGAACAGTTTGGAATTATTGGAAATAATAGCAGGATAAGAAAAGTAAAAAGCCCTGCATTAAAACTAAGCAGGGCTTTTTTTATTTTTTTCTTCCGTACATCAATATTCTTTTGAAGGCATAAATAGCAGGAAGTTTTGGAAAATTTTCCTCAATACGTTTTTTAAATTCCCCTGTGAAATTTTTCTGCTGTTCCTCGTCAAGCCTCTCCAGGTAAGGAATTAAAGCAGATCCGGAAATAAAGTTGAACAAAGTTTCATGATCGTCGGCAATAATAGGATATACCTTCTGAAACAGATTCAAACCTTCAATCCCATTATCGAACAGAATCTGGGCATATTCATCTATTGTGAGAACTGCAGACGGGCGGTTCCAGTCTTTAAGCTGGGTCTTGAAAGGCTCGTCCTCCGCCAGTTCAAAAAGAATTTTATTCAGTGTATTTCCCGGCTGGTAAGGCATCTGTACAGCGAGTTGTCCACCGGACTTCAGCTTTGAGATGAGTTTTGGGAACAGATCATAATGATTGTCCGACCATTGTAAAGCAGCATTGCTGAAAATAAGATCCCAGTTTTCATCAGCGTTCAGCATTTCTTCCGTTGTGGCAAGCTTGAAATGAAGACGCTCATTTTCCAGTGCTTTAGATTTTTCCAGCATTTCGGGTGAAGAATCAATTCCTGTAAACAGTGCATTGGGGAATTTTTCAGTAAGAATGGCCGTCTGTTCACCCGTCCCGCAGCCAAGGTCTACCGCTTTCATTTCCTTTTCATCAGTGATGAGTTCAGCAAGATCATAAAAAGGTTGGAAACGGATATTTTTAAATTGATTGTAAACGTCAGGATTCCAAGGCATATTTGTGATATTAGAATGAAGCTTCAATTTAGTAATTCCCAAAAGAAATACTGAAAACGAAATGATAAAATATTCTTAAATATTCTGGTTTAAATTACAGAAAATGAATTCTCTCGCTGATTGAACTGATTTAGCAGATGTTTATGGATAATTATGATGAAAAATGATTTTTGATTTCAAATATTGATAAGTTCAAAATTAAATTACACTATCATTTATCAATATAAATCTGCTCGATCTGCTAAATCAGCGGGAGACAAAAATTATACAAACTCATTTGGTCTAAAGAATATCTATAGGATTTGCGAACTTTCCTTAATACTGTTCATCACAAAAATACTTTTCGTCTGCCCGATTCCTTCAATTTCAGAAAGTTTATTAACAAAAAACTCATGAAAGTCATCCATATTCGGAGCAAGAATTTTGAGCATGAAATCAAAATCTCCGCTGATGTTGTAAAATTCTACCACCTCTTTCAGTTTTCCCACTTCTTCTATAAACTTTCCGGCAGTTTTTTTATTATGAACATTCAGGGCGATCATACAGATCACCATCATGCCTTTGTTTACTTTTTTACGGTCCAGAACGGCGGTGTATTCCCTGATGATTCCCTGTTTTTCCATTCGCTTGATCCGTTCATGCGTAGGGGTCGGGCTTAGATTGATTCTGGCAGAAATATCACGTACACTCATTTTAGCATCCTTTTGGAGTAATCGCAGGATGGAAAGGTCTTTTTCGTCCGGAATGTAATGGTCTGTAGTCATTTGTTCTGTTTTTAAAGATTGATATTCTGTTATTAGCTTACTTGTTCTTTTATATTATATTATATGGTTTATTTGTTCCAAATTTACCATATAATTTTTAAATATGTTCTTTTAAAATTAATTTTGTAGAAAATTTGAATACATGAGTACGAGGAAAAATTTAATATTAATATTAGCATCGGTAGGAACGTTTGTGGAGGCTTTGGATATTGCCATTATTAATTTAACGATTCCTTCTATTCAGGAACAGTTCAATATCGGATCTGCTACCGTACAGTGGCTTCAGACTTTATATGTATTGTTTTTCGGTGGTTTTCTGATTATCGGCGGGAAACTTTCCGATCAGATCGGGCGCAAGAAAATATTCCTTATTGGAGCTCTGATTTTTATGCTGACTTCGTTAGGAGCCGGACTTTCCGAAAGCTTTGAAATGTTAGCTGTGTTCCGTGCTCTTCAGGGATTAGGGGCTGCATTTATCATGCCTTCTGCTTTATCCATTGTGACCAACACATTCAGGGGCGAGCAGGAACGTAACCGTGCCATCGGGATTTTCAGTTCATTTGCTGCCATTGGTTCTGGAAGCGGTCTTTCAGTGGGGGGAATTATCAGTACTTATTTAAGCTGGCACTGGGTCTTCCTGATCAATGTTCCTATTCTTTTAATCACCCTGATTTTCGCTTACCAATATCTACCTGCGGACGAAAAAGATGAAGCAGGGCAGAAAACAGATCTTGTATCGGGAATTCTGCTTGTTTTGGGACTTTTAAGCCTTACTTACGGGACGCATGAGCTGGTTCATATAAAAGAAAATCCTCTTTTTATTGTCGGTTCCCTGGTACTTGCCGTTTTGCTTCTGGCAGCTGTATGGATCAGGTTAAAATCTGTCGAACAGCCGTTGATCGATTTGCAGATGTTTAGACACAGATCATTAGTAGTTTCTAATGCAGTTTTCTTCACATTAGGTGCTTTTTTCATAGGTTTTTTATTCCTTATTTCCTTAATGCTTCAGAAAGATATGGGGCACAGTGCAGCTTCTGCCGGATTGATGCTTGTGCCTTTCAGTATTATGTCTGCACTGGCTGCGAAATTTGTTTTACCTTATATTTCCAGAAGGCTAAACTCTTCACAGATGGGAATTTTCGGCTGGAGTTTTATGCTTGCCGGAGCGCTATCTTTATTGATTGCGGTTTATACGGGCCATCCATTGACCGTTGTATTATTGGGAGCAGCCTGTATTTCAGGAATCGGAATGACGTTTTGCTTTACTGCACTTTCGGTAATGGGAATTCAGGATGTAGCGCCCTCTCATTATGGAGTGGCTTCCAGTTTAAGTTCTACCAGTTATTTTTTAGGAGCTGGGATTGGACTTTCGTTCATGACTTTAATGAGCCAGATTTTTCCTTCTCAATATGCTGTAGGAGATTTAAGCCTGGTCATTCTGGTCGGATATGCTTTGCTGGCTCTTGGAATGCTTCTTTATTTCATCATTAAAAGTTCAAAAATGAGGCATGCGGAAATAGTTGTTTCGTAAGTTCTATTAAAATATACAAACTATATGAAAGGGGATCGGCATTATTGTGCCGGTTCTTTTTATTTTAGCAGAATGAAAATACAGATCATCAGCGACCTCCATCAGGAATTTGGATCGACTGATTTATTTTTTGAGAATGCGGATATTGTTGTTTTGGCCGGAGATATTAACTTGGGTACGAAAGGAATTGAATGGATCAAGTGGAAGATAGAAAAGAAACCTGTGGTCTATGTTCTGGGAAATCACGAATATTACAAAGGTTCTTATCCGAAAACTTTAAACAAAATTAAGCAGGCTGCTGAAAATTCAAATGTCTTTGTTCTTGAAAATGAAGCTGTAGATATTGACGGCATTCGTTTTCACGGTGCTACGCTTTGGACGGATTTCTCTATTTTCGGTAATCCTTTAGAATATGGAATGATCTGTCAGCCCAGAATGAATGATTATAAAATGATCAGAAGAGACCCGTCCTATTCTAAAATGAGAACGATTGATACTTTTAAAATTCATCAGCTCTCAAAACTTTGGCTGAAAGAGAGCCTGGAAAATTCTGCGGATTTAAAGAATATTGTAGTAACCCATCATGCACCAAGCATTTTGTCTGTTCCTGATTATTATAAAGAAGATCCTTTAACGGCAGCTTATGCATCTGATCTGGAGGATTTTATTCTGGAATATCAGCCAAAATACTGGATCCACGGACATATTCATACACCCAGTAGATATAAGATTGGAGAGACTGAAATAATCTGTAATCCTCATGGTTATATTGACGAGAAATATAATGGCTACGAGAAGGAATTAATTGTTGAAATATAGAAGTGAGTACAGCAAATTTATTTTCCTTTCTTTATAAAGTAAAATAAATTCTTCTTCGTCTATGATGATGAAAGCTTAAACGATCTCATCATGAAGAATACAAATATCCATGCAGGTGTCATTCTTATTCCCGATTTCAGCGGATTTACTGAATTTGTGTTCAATACAAAACTTTATACAGGAGAATATATTGTAAGACAATTATTATCTACCCTGATTGATATGAACGATCAGTACTTTGAAATTTCAGAGATCGAAGGAGATGCTATTTTATTTTTCAGGTATGATAATCATCCTTCCTATCAGCGTATTTCCAGGATGCTTTGGAAGATGCGGAGTGCTTTTAACCAAAAGATTAAAGAATTGAGTAAGGAGCTGAGCATTCCTATCGATATGTCACTCAAATTCATTGTACATTATGGAAAATTTTCACAGTATACGATCGGAAATTTCAAGAAACTTTATGGTAAAACAGTCGTTGAAGCCCATCAGATGCTTAAAAATGACTTTGCGGAACAGCCTTCATATGCCCTTTTCAGTAATTCTTTTATGGAAAACAGCGGAAACAGGGATTCAGAGACCGATACGCAAGAATATTATCTTCCTGAGGGAGAGATGATTCATTATTTTGAGAATGCTCATTAACTGTTCAGGCTTCATTGTGAGAGATGATCAATTTATTGGATAATTAATTAAGAACAGTAAGGGAATTACTCTCGCAATCAATTTAGACGAAGAAATTGAATATAAAAAGCAGATCCATCAGGACCTGCTTCAAAATTAAAATATACTAATAACAATAACTATTTCAACGTAAATTTCACCTTAGTCTTAATGGCATCAGAAGAATTACCAATCTGTGCTTCAAAATCTCCGGGTTCAGCTACCCAGTCATGTTTTTCAGCATCAAAATAGCTCAATGCCGTTTTATCAATGGTAAAGGTTACATCTTTCTGCTCTCCGGGATTTAAAAATACTTTTTCAAACCCTTTTAATTCTTTTGTGGGACGTGGTACGGAAGCTTTCATATCGCTGATGTAAAGCTGGGCTACTTCAGCACCTGCTTTTTTTCCTGTATTTTTTACGGTTACGGTGAAAGTGATTTTGTCATCCTGAGAGATCACTGTTTTATCAGCCGTTGCTTTTCCGAATTCAAATGTGGTATAGCTCAATCCATGTCCGAAGCTGAATAAAGGTTTTATCTTCTTCGTGTCATGCCAGCGGTATCCTACAAAAATACCTTCATTGTATGTAATATTGATCGGGTTTTTCTGGTCTTTACCTTTTCCGGCTGCCAGTTCGTCTTTCTGTCCGGGATATTCTCCCAAGCGGTGTGCTGAATTATCTTCAAGTTTCACAGGGAATGTAAACGGAAGCTTTCCGGAAGGATTGGCGTCACCTGCCAAAACAGAGGCGATAGAATTTCCTGCCTCAGATCCAAGGTACCAGGATTGAAGCACAGAAGGAACGTCCTTAATCCATGGCATGGCTACTGCATTTCCGGAAACCAGAACCACTGCAAGGTTTTTATTGGCTTTTGCCAATGCCGAAATCACATGGTCCTGATTGTAAGGAAGCCCGTAGCTTTTTCTGTCGTTACCTTCGCTGTCCTGGAAGTCAGATTTATTCAGTCCTCCCACAAAAATAACGTAATCAGAGTTTTTTGCCAGCTCTACAGCCTCGTTAAGTAATTCTTCTGGAGAGCGGTCATCTTTAAGGTTCTGTCCGGATTTTACCCCGTTGTATTCTCCGCCGATATCACCTACATAGCCTCTCGCATACTGTACGTCGGCCTGCTTTCCAAATCTACTCTTGATTCCGTCCAGGGGAAGGGTTTCATATTTTACTTTTAAGGATGAAGAACCTCCGCCGACCGTCATGACCTTAATGGCATTTTCACCGATAACGGCAATTTTTTTAGCTTTATTACTATCAATAGGAAGCAGATTTCCTTGATTTTTTAATAATACGATTCCTTCTTCCCCGATCTCTTTGGCTACAGCCTTGTGTTCCTCAGAAGCCACATTTCCAAAAGGTTTGTTCCTGTTCATTGTGGTTTTATAGGCCAGGCGCAAAAGTCTCGTTACTTTATCGTTAAGCTCCTGAGTTCCTACTTTTCCGGATTTGATAAGGTCTAAATAAGGTTTTGCCAGATAATAATTATCGTAAGCATTTTTAGTCCCTTTAGAAAGTCCGTTGGTCCAGCTGCCAAATTCAAGGTCCAGTCCGTTGTGGATGGCCTGTTCCGTATTGTTTACCGCTCCCCAGTCAGACACGACAACACCTTTGTAACCCCATTCCTTTTTCAGAATATCATTCAAAAGATATTGATTCTGGCTGGCATATTGGTTTTTGTACATATCGTAAGCCCCCATGATCGTCCATGAATCACCTTCGGTCACTGCCGCTTTGAAAGGTGGGAGATAGATTTCATAAAGTGTTCTGTCATCTACATTTACATTACTGGTATGGCGGAACATTTCCTGGTTGTTTAAAGCAAAATGCTTCACGGAAGTTGCCACCCCGTTAGATTGAACCCCTTTGATATAAGGTACTACCATTTTTGAAGTTAAATAAGGGTCTTCCCCCATATATTCAAAGTTTCTTCCGTTCAGAGGAGTTCTGTAAATATTAACGCCAGGCCCCAGAAGGATGTCTTTTTTTCTGTAGCGGGCTTCTTCACCAAGAGCCTTTCCGTAATTCCATGACATTTTTTTGTTCCATGTTGCAGAAAGTGCTGTGAGGGCAGGATAGGCAATAATCGAGTCATTGGTCCATCCGGCCTGGTCCCATTCGTCCCACATTACTTCAGGCCGTACCCCGTGAGGGCCGTCTGTTGTCCAGAATTCAGGGATTCCCAGTCTTGGAACGCCGGGAGAGCTGAACTTGGACTGTGCATGCAGCATCGCCACTTTTTCTTCAAGCGTCATTCTGGAAAGAGCATCCTGAATACGCTGTTCTACAGGTTTTGATTCATCTAAATAAACGGGTTGAGTATTAGTTTGAGCCATATATGAAGCAGCAATAAGAGTGAATAAACTTACAATGGCGGTTTTCTTGAACATAAAAATACCTTTTATTGATTAACAACAAAAGTAAGTAAAATTTTTATTATCTCAAATTGAGAAAATAAAATTAATTAGTTTAAAAAGTTTAAGTGTTGCAGGATGCGGGTTCCGGGGTTTGAGTTTCGTGTTCTGAAATCAAAGATTGGTATTTCGAGATTGAGTTTAATGTCTCCATTGATCATAAACATTAGATGAAGGACAAATATCTGGTGGCTGAGGTACTCGAAGCCACCAGTTGTTGGTTGAGCTCTTTTTGTCGCGATGTACAACCAGGAACAGGAACCCGCACCTCGAACGCGAAACGCGAAACCCACATCACTCATGATCCACCCATCCTTTCACTGCACCGCCTTTGAATATTTCTGCCGCTTTTTTAACCACAGCGTCTGACTGGTAAGCTTTTACAAAATTTTTAACTTTTGCAGAATTCTTATTATCATGGGTTGCAACAATTACATTCACATACGGAGAGTCTTTATCTTCACTGAAAACACCCTGTTTTTCTGCATCTAATCCGGCCTGTGAAGCAAAATTATTGTTGATAATGGCAATAACCACTTCTCTGTCATCCAAAACTCTTGGTAACTGGGGAGCCTCTATTTCAAGAATTTTAAGCTGTTTTGGATTTTCAGTGATGTCTGTGACTTTAGGTAATAACCCGACACCTTCCTTTAATTTTAAAAGTCCGTTTTTCTGAAGAAGAAGTAAGGACCGGCCTTCGTTTGTAGGATCATTGGGAATCACGATGGTGCTTCCGTTCTGAAGCTGGCTTATACTTCTGATCTTTTTTGAATACGCAACGATAGGATATACAAAAGTATTCCCGACTACAGCCAGTTTGTATCCTCTCTGTCTCGACTGCTCATTCAGGTAGGGAACATGCTGGAAGGCATTAGCTTCAATGTCTCCGTTGTTTAAAGCTTCATTCGGAACCACATAATCATTGAACGGAATAAGCTCCACATCAAGATTATATTTTTCTTTGGCCACTTTTTTTGCTGCTACGGCAATTTCCATTTCCGGTCCGTAAGTAATTCCTACTACAATATGGTTCGGATCATCTTTTTTTCCTGAACATGCGTTGAATATGAAGAGTCCGGCTGTTAAAAAGCCTATAATGTTTATCTTTTTCATTAGAATTTTTATTGTTAAAGAGGTGACTGAGGTACCCGAAGCCACCGTTATTGTATTTACCTGTGGTCGAATTTCTTTGCTAATCTGTCTCCAGCAAACTGTATGATAAATACCAATACCACAAGCAGTATCAGAACCACATTCATAATCACAGCATCATAGCCGATATATCCATACTGATAGCCGATCTGTCCTAAACCGCCAGCACCCAATGCACCTCCCATTGCAGAATAGCCTACTAATGTGATTAAGGTGATCGCTGCGTTGTTGATCAGAGAAGGAAGCGCTTCGGGAAGCAATACTTTCTGAATAATCTGTAAAGGTGATGCACCCAAAGCTCTTGCGGTTTCTATCAAACCATGCGGAACCTCGAGAAGACTGTTTTCCACCAACCTCGCAATAAACGGAGCTGCTCCTACACTCAGCGGAACCAGGGCTGCATTCATTCCTATTGAAGTTCCAATGATTACCCTTGTGAATGGAATCATCCAGACAATCAATATAATAAAAGGAATAGAGCGGAAAATATTAACCAGAATAGAGGTAATTCTATAGTAAGCCGTATTTTCCAACAGCTGGCCTTTTCTTGTTAAAAACAATAGAATTCCGACCGGAAGTCCTAAAACAAATCCAAAAAATCCTGAAACAAACGTCATATAAACCGTTTCCCAAAGCCCCTTTCCCAAAAGAGAAATTACCGAATCACTAAGCATATCCTTTTACTGTATTTTGAATTTTATTCTGGTTAAAATAATAGATCGCTTTCTGGTTGTCTTCGGTTTCACCCTGCAGCTGAAGCAGCAGTTTTCCGAAATTAGAGTCACCAAGGTATTCTACATCGGCTTTCAGAAGCCTGTATGGGATTTTATATTGGTCATAAAGCGTAGAAAGAAGTTTTTCAACACTGATATTTTCATTGAGCTCTATTTCAACCAGCGGAAATAAGCCGTCTTGTGGTTCTTTCTGCAGTTTTTTATTAAGTTCCTGAGGTATGGTCATGATATCTGAATTTATAAATTGCCGGATTACCGGATTTTCCCTGTCCGAAATAATCTCGCTTAAGGTTCCTTTTGCTAATAATTTTCCTTTGTCGATCACCGCGACATGGTTGCAGACTGCTTTGATGACTTCCATCTCGTGAGTAATCAGCAGGATGGTGATCCCAAGCCTTTGATTAATATCTCTTAAAAGCTGCAGAATTGACTGTGTGGTCGCCGGGTCCAGTGCACTGGTGGCTTCATCACAGAGCAGGAGATAAGGATCATTGGCCAGTGCCCTTGCAATGGCCACCCTTTGTTTCTGTCCTCCGGAAAGGCTTTTAGGATAATCATTGGCCTTGTTTTCCAGTCCTACGATCTTCAGCAGTTCATTTACTTTTTTACTGATCTCATCTTTACTGACATGATCAAGTTCCAGTGAAAGAGCTACATTATCAAAAACCGTTCTTGAAGAAAGCAGGTTAAAGTGCTGGAAGATCATGCCGATTTTTTTTCGTTCACTGGCAAGCTGTTTTGGGCTTAACTTAGTGAAATCCTTTCCGTTGATAATGATCTGGCCTTCGTCAGGTCTTTCCAGAAGATTTACGGTACGGATCAGGGTGCTTTTTCCTGCACCGGAAAATCCTATAATCCCTACGATATCACCCTTTTCTATGCTCAGGTTTACCTGATCCAGAGCTTTGAAGGACTGCTTTTTCTGATGAAATGTTTTTGAAATGTTCTTGATTTCTATCATTTTTAATAGTATAGTTTAATTTTAAATTGGCTGATACGGTCTTACGGTCTTATTGAAAAACCTTTTCAGTCTTCTGATCTTTACTTTTGAGCGTTTCGAAAGCCTGAAATATTTGGTCGTATTGGTAAGAAGTACTCCCAACAATATCACAGATAAGCCGTATAGCTGACTCCCGTTAATGGTTTGCCCGGCTACAATCCAGCCTGCGAATACCGTAACGATCGGGTTAATATAAGTATGGGTACTTACCAGTGCTGCCGGCTTTACAGAGAGCAGCCATATGTAAGATAAATAAGCGACTATCGATCCGAAAAACACCAGGAACAGTACTCCTGCCCATGCCGATACAGGAACATTGGAGAATGAAAAACCGTGCCATTCTCTTCTGAACGAGGCAATAATAAAAGAAGTAACTCCTGCAATGATAAGCTGCTGGGCAATATTCATAAATGTGGACTGTGAAGCCGGGTTTTTCTTTGAATATAAAGATCCCAGAACCCACGCTACAGAACTTAATGCCAGTACAATAAATGCAGAAATCCGAAGTTTTCCGTCAGCTGCTGCATGATGAACACCGGAAACGCTTCCGTTCAGGAATAATATCAAGCCTGCAAATCCAATAATCAATCCGATTGGAATGAATTTATCTGAAAAATAATATTTCCAGTTTTTCTTATCGATTGCAATGAACCAAAAGGGACCTGTTGCAATGGCAATTGCTGCCTCAGAAGCAGTTACGTACTGCTCTCCCCAGGCTACAAGACCTGTTCCGCCGGTAAGGATCAGTATTCCGGTAATCCCGTTTTTTTTCCAGTTGGTTAATGAATTTGCTTTTTCACCTTTAGCAACCAGCCAACCCAGCATCATAAGTCCTGCTGCTAAAAACCGGAACCCGGAAAGAATAAAAGGAGGAAATCCTTTAAGACCGAAAGAAATGGCGAGGAATGTAACTCCCCAGATCACATAAATATTAATAAATGCGAGTGGCACCAGCCAGCTGTTTTTAGAAGTGCTCATTGGTATGTTTTTGTATGATTGTATTTTAAAATAAAAAGGCCCTACAACGTGGTAAGGCCTTTAGAATATGGTAATATTAAGTTTTAGGTCAGCCACGGGATTTCTGATGCATAGGCATACAGTTGCACATCATCATAGTTTTGATGGCCTGTTTATTTACGGACTGATGTTTTAATTCCTGTCTCATTTTATTTCATTTCCTGAATACGGTTGCAAATATAGGACATATATTTTTATTAGTCCACTGAAATGATAGACTTTTTAATATTTTTTACTTCTAATGTTTTTAATAAGTTGTATTTCAAGTGATTATATTATTTTAAGTTTTGTTAATACTCTGATTAGGCATTTAAAAATTAAATTATCAATAACTAAACATTCAACCGATAATATATATTCACTCATCAACCTTTATTTCAGATGCTTATACTAAAGGAGCAAGTACCGACTCCTAACTAAATTAGCAAAATCCAAAAAAAATTCCGACTTTTGTCCCCCTTCAATAATCCCGAAATTCATGAAACTTTGTATTGCCGAAAAGCCAAGTGTTGCCAGAGATATCGCCAAAGTATTGGGTGCTACAGTACCTAAGCAGGGCTATATGGAGGGCAACGGATACTGTGTGACCTGGACATTCGGACACCTTTGTACTTTAAAGGAGCCACACGATTATGGTCCCCAGTATAAATCCTGGAATTTGTTTTTACTGCCTATAATTCCAAGCAGTTTTGGGATCAAGTTAATTCCAAACAAAGGAGTGGAAAACCAGTTCAAAGTGATTGAGAAATTAGTGGAGGAATGTGATGAGGTCATTAACTGTGGTGATGCCGGGCAGGAAGGAGAGCTGATCCAGCGATGGGTTTTGCAGAAGGCAAAATGCAATAAACCCGTTCAGCGTTTATGGATTTCATCCCTTACCGAAGAAGCTATTAAAGAAGGTTTTGACAACCTGAAGCCTGCTGAAGAATACAAAAACCTGTATCTGGCCGGAAATGCAAGAGCAATTGGCGACTGGCTGCTGGGAATCAATGCCACAAGGTTATTTACCAAAAAATTTGGTGGCAATAAGGCTGTTCTTTCCATCGGAAGAGTACAGACTCCGACTCTGGCGATGCTCGTTCAGCGTCAGAAAGAAATTGATGCTTTTACCACCGAAGAATATTGGGAGCTTAAAACAAAATACCGTGACGTTATTTTCAACGCGGCGATTGACCGATTGAAAACCTTAGACCGGGCAGAAAAAGGACTTGAATACCTGAAATTGAATCCTTTTGAGATAGTTTCTTTCGAAATTAAAGAAGGAAAAGAGAAAAATCCAAGGCTTTTCGACCTTACCGGACTTCAGGTGGAAGCGAATAAAAAATACGGATATTCTGCAGAAAATACCTTGAATTATATCCAAAGTCTCTACGAAAAAAAGCATGTAACCTATCCGCGTGTTGATACCACTTATTTATCAGATAGCTTATATCCGAAAATAGCAGGTATTCTTCAGAAAATGTATCCTTATCAGGACCTGATTGCCCCTTTACTGGAAGCTCCGATTCCAAAATCAAAGGCCGTTTTTGATGATACAAAAGTAACCGATCACCACGCAATTATTCCAACAGAAATTCCGCCTTCCCAAAATCTCAGCAGGGAAGAAAAGCTGATTTATGACCTTGTTGCAAAACGTTTTATTTCCGTTTTTTATCCGGAATGTAAAATCTCAAATACACTGGTGGAGGGAAAAGTAGGAACCATTCCTTTTAAAACCAGCGGAAGACAGGTTCTTGAACCGGGATGGAGGGCTGTTTATGCCAAAGAACCGAAAGAAGAAGTTGCTGATAAGGAAAAGGAGAAAGAAGAGGAACAGACCATTCCTGAATTTAAAGTCGGGGAAAGTGGTCCTCATGATCCTATGATCCATCAGGGAAAAACCACGCCGCCAAAACCGTATACTGAAGCAACCCTGTTGAGAGCTATGGAAACTGCAGGAAAACAGGTGGAAGACGAGGAGCTTCGTGAACTGCTTAAAAACAATGGGATCGGAAGACCGTCCACCCGCGCCAACATCATTGAAACCCTTTTCAAAAGGAAATATATTGAGAAGAAAAGAAAAAATCTTATCGCTACCCAAACTGGTATTCAATTAATTGATACAATCGAAGATGAGCTTCTGAAAAGTCCTGAGCTTACAGGAGAATGGGAATCAAAACTCCGTAAAATAGAAAAAGGAGAATATGAAGCCAATCAGTTTAAAGAAGAACTGATCCAGATGGTTACTGAGCTTACGGGTAAAGTAGTATACGGAAAAGGAAAAGTGATTACACTGCAGGAAGAAGAAAAAGCAGAGGAAAAGAAAAAAAGAGAACCTGCACAGAAAAAAGAACTTCAATCCTGGGAAGAGACAAAGTGCCCGAAATGTAAAGAACATCACCTGATCAAAGGGAAAGCGGCAGTGGGATGTTCAGATTTTAAAAATTGCGGTTTCAAAATCACCTTTGATATTTTCGGGAAGAAATTGTCAGACAAACAGCTTTTAGACTTGGTTTTAAAGGGAAAAACTTCGAAACTAAAAGGTTTCAGTACCCATTCAGAAGCTTTAACGGAAGGAGTTCTGACGCTTGGAGAAGATTTTCAGGTACAGCTTTACTAAACATTAAAAATATATCAATGCAGGCTGAGAAAGCTTAACGCAGAATAATTTCGATATTAATAGACTTATTGCCTAGTTTATTTTAAATTTTTTCGGAGACTTTCCGGTGATCTGCGTAAATTTTCTGTAAAAATACTCAAGTGTGTTAAAACCGGATTCAAAACATATGCTTTTAATTCCAATTTCAGGATTGCTGATGAGTAGCTGTTTGGCATGCTCTATTCTTAATTGGATAATATATTCTACCGGCGTACAGTTGTAGGAATGTTTGAACTTTTTAAACAAATTTGCTTCACTCATCCCTGCAATCGCTGCCAGTTTTTTTATCGTAATAGGCTCTCTGTAATTTTTTTTGATGTAGTAAACTACATCCTGAAGTCCATTCTGCATATTTTCCGGCTTGTCGGAATGCAGCAGAATATGTTTGGCATTGGTCCGCATCAATTCATAAATAAGCTCCTTCAGGCTCAAACTTAAAAGAAAATCAGAGGTACCATGGATATTTCCGTCTATCCTCCTGTTGTAGAGGTTGGTAAGGCTTCTCCACAAAGATTCGTCTGAGCTTACAAACTTCTTCACGGTATTCTCTTTCATCATAATTCCAGTTCTGTCCCAGTCCGGATGCCAGTTTTCAATAACTTCAGAGAAAACACTGTCAATATATTCCTGTTCTATATGTAATACCAGGCATTTTGTAGGTTCTTTAAAGGCAGGATGAATATCAATACTTAATTCTTTATGGCAGGGCGGAATGAATACGCTTCTTTCATTAAACTCAAACGTTTCGTCTTCGCTGCGGATTATCTTATTACCACTCAGCATAAGGGTAATAACAGGTTTTTCAAAAAAGAAAGGGAAATCGTGGCAAACTACATTCGTTTCAAATACATTCAATTCACCAAAAGGAATGCTGAACACGGTTCTTTCTTCGATCTTTTCCATAACAGGTAGAGTTTAGGTTAAAAAAAATAGAGAATAGGTAAATGATTTATCTCATGTTATTGCCATTTTCGGGTGGTGTAAAATACAAAATAAATTAAAACAATGGAAAATACATCATTAGCAAAAGAAGCCCGCATCTCAGATACCCCGTTTTTATCATTAAATCCTTCTACCTTAGAAGTAATTGGTGAAGTGGTAAATACCTCCCGCGAAGAGATTGATGCTAAAATTGAGAAAGCAAAAAAAGCCCAGAAACTCTGGTCGGCAAGACCCGATGCAGAAAGAAAAGATATTTTATTAAAAGTGGCAGAAGCTTTACAGCAGCATTCAAAAGAGCTGGCAGAATGGATTACCAGAGAACAGGGCAAACCGCTCAGTGGGCCGGGAGCCAATTTTGAAATGCAGGCTTGTATAGGCTGGACGCAGGTTCCCGCATCACTTGATTTACCTGAAGAAATTGTCTTTGAAGATGATACCCGAAAAGATGTTTTATACAGAAAGCCTATCGGAATTGTTGCCGCTATTGCCCCATGGAACTGGCCCCTGATGATTGCCATCTGGCAGATTATTCCGTCACTCAGAATGGGAAATGCGGTGATCATTAAACCCTCTGAATATACAACGTTCTGCAGTCTGGAAATGATAAAAGTGATCAACAGTGTACTTCCTGAAGATATTTTGCAGGTCGTTACCGGAAGAGGCGAAGTTGGAGGCTATCTTACAGCTCATCCTGAAATCGGAAAAATCATGTTTACAGGCTCTATTGCCACAGGAAAAAAAGTTATTGAATCTTCAACTAAAAATATGGCGCGATTAACCCTTGAATGTGGAGGTAACGATGCCGGTATTATTCTGCCGGGACTTGATATAGCCCAACATATTGAAAATCTTTTTTGGGCAGCTTTATTAAATATGGGCCAAACCTGTGCCTGCTTAAAAAGGCTCTACGTTCATGAAAATGATTACGAAAAAATAACTCAGGCATTGACAGACTATTGCTCCAATATCCCAATGGGAAATGGTGCGGATGAAAGTAATGTTTTAGGGCCGGTTCAGAATAAAATGCAGTACGATAAAATCCAGGATCTCATCAGCGATTCTGAAAGTTTAGGAGCAGAATTTATATTTACCGGGCAAAAGCCTGATCTGGAAGGATATTTTATCCCATTAACCCTCATAGGAAATGTAGATAATGGAAACAGGATTGTGGATGAAGAACAATTTGGGCCGGTACTGCCTGTCATTAAGTATAAAACATTGGAAGAAGCCATCAGGAAAGCCAATGATTCAGAAACCGGGCTGGGGGCTTCTGTCTGGAGTGATGATTTGGATGAAGCCCAAAAAGTAGCGGCACAATTGGAAGCAGGAACAGTCTGGATTAATCAGCATGGAGCCATTCATCCGTTTGTTCCGTTCGGAGGGGTAAAGCAATCCGGCTATGGAGTAGAATTCGGCATTGAAGGGCTGAAAGCAGTAACCGTTCCTAAAGTAATCAGTATCAAAAAATAAAAACAAATAAAAAGATGAAATATGATTTTATAGTTGTCGGATCCGGTTCGGCAGGAGCTGTTATAGCCAACAGATTAAGTGAAAATGAAAACATCAATGTACTTTTACTGGAAGCAGGACCCGATGATAAAGTAGCGGAAGTCCAGGAACAGGCCGGATGGCCCGCTGTATGGAATACTGAAAGAGACTGGGCCTATCATACTGTTGCCCAGGAAAGTGCGGGGGGAAGTACACGGTATTGGCCCCGTGGTAAAACATTGGGTGGTTCAAGTTCTATTAATGGGATGATTTATATCAGAGGGCATCAGCAGGATTATGACAGCTGGGCTTATAAAGGATGCGTAGGCTGGGACTGGGAGAGTGTTTTACCTTACTTCAAAAAATCCGAAACCCATGAAGATGGAGGAGATAGTACCCATGGAGGAGAAGGGCCGCTTTTTGTAAGCCGCATCAAACATCCGAATACCATTTCAGTTAGTGCTATCCAAGCCTGTAAAGAACTGGGCTATCCTTTGACAGATGACTTTAATAAAGAAATATGGGGAGCAGGGCTTAACCATCTGAGTGTAGGAAAGGACGGTAAAAGATGTTCAACTGCAAAAGCATTTTTAGATCCCGTGAAATCCCGTACCAATTTATATATTCAAACGGATGCTTTGGCTCAGAAACTTGTGTTTGAGGGAAATCAGTGTGTGGGTATTCAGTATTTGAAAAATGGCCAATTGATAGAAGCAAGGGCAGAAAAAGAAGTTATTGTATCCTGCGGGACCATAGAATCGGCCAAACTTCTGATGGTTTCAGGAATCGGGGATAAAAAAGAACTGGAATCGGTAGGGATTTCAGTAATAAAAGATTTGAAAGGGGTGGGGAAAAACCTTCAGGACCATTTACTGACCAGCGTTATTTTTAAAGCTAAAAAAGAAATTCCTGCTCCGCAGGCCAATCTGCTGGAAGCTCAGTTATTCTGGAAAAGTAAGGAAGAAATGATTTATCCCGATCTGCAGCCTTTGTTCATGGGAATTCCTTATTACAGCCCGGGATTCACGGGACCGGAAAATGCCTTTACATTCTGTGCAGGATTTATCAGACCTGCAAGTAAAGGATATATTAAGCTGACCTCTTCCGATCCTGCAGCACCATTGGAAATCAATCCCATGTACCTTTCCGAGGAATCTGACCTTGAAGCCCTTTACCAATGTGTTGAGATATGCCGTGAAATGGGGAAAACTGAAGCAATGAAAGAATGGAATGACGGTGAAATTTATCCGGGTGAAGGAAAAACAAAAGAAGAAGTAATCGATTATATCAGAAAATCATGTTCTACCTATCATCACATGACAGGAACCTGTAAAATGGGAACAGACAGCCATTCTGTAGTTGATCCGAGACTGAAGGTATATGGGATAAAAGGATTGAGGGTGGCAGATGCTTCTATTATGCCGGACGTTGTTTCAGGAAACACCAATGCACCTACCATCATGATTGGAGAAAAAGCAGCCGATATGATTAAGGAAGATCATCATCTGAAAGCATCGGATTCGTCAGAAAAATTAACACTTTTTGTGTAATCAGGGTTCAAAACCTGAGTTTAACCGTTTCATGAGGGATGAAACGGTTTTTTTATGAAAATTTCAAGGATTATTGAGATCAAAAACGCTGTAGCGCTTACCTTTGTTTAAAATAAATTCATGACACCAGAAAAAAAGAAACTCATTACAGACAGCTTTGGCCGTTCGGAAACCCTGAAATTCTACAATGCCGAACTCCTGGAAGTAGATACCGATTTTGTTTCCATTAAAATTCCTAAAATGGAAATGATGACCCGTAAAGCCGGAATGTTTAACGGTGCTATGATTGCTTCTTTGGTAGATGTTTCTTCCGGCTATGCTTCGGTAAGCCACTATAAAGACGATTGTTATGTAGTAACGGTGGAACTCAAGGTCAATTACCTTCGTCCTGCCCTTGGAGATGCCCTGATATCGAGGTCTTACGTTATAAAAGGAGGTGCGAAAATTATTGTGGTAAGAACTGAGATCTATGTACTGGATGAAAATACAGGTTCTGAAAGTCATGTAGCCACTTCACTGGTAACCATGATGAGGATCAAATAAATAGAACTGCAGGAATTAAAAATATCCCTGAATAAAGGAGTTTACAGAAATTTTTAGACCTGAATGGAACAGGATTTGCAAAGTTAAAACCATAACATTAAAAAATATAATATGAACTTAATTATCAGGCTGCTGATTACAGCAATTGTTGCTTACCTTTTGACTAAGGTGCTTCCGGGTGTACATTTCGAAGGATTTTCTTCGGCGATTATTTTTGCCATCGTTCTCGGGGTATTAAATATTTTTGTGAAACCTATTCTGGGACTTTTAGGGTTGCCATTAACCATTATTACTTTAGGTTTGTTTGCTTTGGTAATCAATGCATTGATTATTCTGATTGCTGATTATTTTATAGACAGCATGGTTGTTGACGGTTTCTGGTGGGCACTGATCTTCAGTGTATTGCTGTCCTTTGTGACTTCACTGGCCAGTTCCATGTTCTCTGATGGAGATTAACGGATCGAAAATAAAATTATAAAAGAAAGACCTGCCGGACAAAAGCAGGTCTTTTTGTATTATTGAATTGAATAGAGGTGATTGTTTTTTTTATTTTCTCTTTTCAAACAGCCATTCAGGAATTTCTTCAGCGGTTAAAAATGGGATCGTAATGTTATTATGATTAAGGTTAGTAAACGTTGTAAACATCAGATTTTTGTTCGGAGATAATCGATTGAACAGCTCAAAGCTTCCTGAATAAGGATTTTCATTATCTTTTTCACCATGTATTAACCAGATATTTTTTTGATTCATTTTTTTAAGATTTGAAAAATCCGGGACCGCTGCAATGGAAACAAGAGCTGCAAATTTATTGGGTTTTATGCTCATAAGATTCTGAGCTGTGGAGGCTCCCATGGAATATCCTACCAGGTAAATTCTGTTCTTATCAATATTCGGATATTCTTTTTCTACACTTTTTATCAGATTTAGCAAAGCGAAGACATCGTTTGAAGGTTTTGAAATCAGAATACTATTGCTATTCTCATAAATTGATGAGCGTTTACTGAATTGCGGTGCTATTACATAACACTGATACTTATTATATATTTCATTTCTCAGCCAAATTTTAGCCAACGGTTCAAGCTGGTTTTCATTATCTGTTCCGATCCTGGTGGAATTATGGAAAGTAATCACCAGTGGAAATTTCTGGTTTTTGTCGTTGTTTTTCGGTGTTAAAATTCTGTAAGGAATTTGTATATCATTCTTTATGAAAATCTTTTTCTGAAAATTATCAGTATTTAAACTGTTTAATAACGTCCGGTTATTTAAAAAAGTCAGACTATCTACTTTGGTATCCCGAAATTCTTTTTTTTGAGCAAAAGTGAGATTTAAACTTATTATAAAAACTAAAATAGCTAGGACTTGTTCTAACTTTCGGCTATTCATCATATTTTGATAAAATGAGGTTAATTCATCAATTGGTCAATTGATTTCTTCCAAATATAAATAATTAAATAATCTGCATCAATTTATTATTCAGAATATTCATTTGCACAGAAAACAGAATAATTCAAAACTTAAATGTTAATTCTTTCGGTCGTTTTTATTTTAAATATTAACTTTGGCAATCTTTGAATTAAACTAAAAGGAATGTATGAAATCGCGAAGATTCCATATTTCCGTTAAAAAAGAATATCAACATATGAAACTTAAGTACAGTCTGCTGGCTCTGGCAGCTCCGCTTTTAATGAATGCACAACAGTTAATGACGCCTGAAATCCTTTGGACTTTGAAAAAAGTAGGAGTGCAGGCAGTTTCACCGGATCAGTCATCCTTGATCTATAAAGTGGGACAGGTAGATCTGAAAACAGAGAAAACAAAAAATGAGAACTATTTTCTGAATGTTCTTAATAACCAGTCTTCCAAAATAGATTTTGGAAAAAAAGCCCTTATCCAGTGGGATAAGAATGGAATTTATGCTCAGGAAGGAGATAAAATCTTTCTTTCAAAAGATAACGGGAAAACCTGGTCTGAATTTTATACCATCGGGGAAGTCGACAATATCGTGATCTCTCCTGACGGGAAAAAAATTGCATTCAGCAAGCAGGTTCTTGTAGAAAAATTAATGGGGAAAGACAAATACAGCGATACTCCTAAAACCACAGCCCAGGTATATACGGACCTTAACCACAGACACTGGGATTACTTCAATGAAGGAAAATACAACCACGTATTTGTAGTCAATACCGCAGACAAAGCAGAATCTGCAAAAGATCTTCTGGAAGGTAAAACATGGGATTCCCCGCAGAGACCTTTCGGTGGAGCAGAGGACTTTATCTGGAGCCCGGATTCTTCTCAGCTTTTATACGTTACCAAACCTAAAAGCGGAAAAGAATATTCTACCAGCACCAATACGGATATTTTTGCTTACGACCTGGCTTCAGGAACAACCAAAAATCTGACAGAATCCAATAAAGGCTATGATGTTAATCCAAAATTCAGCCCGGACGGAAAATCCTTAATCTGGCAGAGTATGGCCAGAGACGGATATGAAGCAGATAAGAATGATGTGAAAATCATGGACTGGAAGTCTGGAAAAACAACAAACCTTACAGCCGGATGGGACGAAAGTGTTTCCGGAGACGTATTCTGGAGCGGAGATTCCAAATCGATCTATTTTACAGCAGCATTTAGAGGAACAAAACAGCTTTTCTCTTTAGATCCCAAGACATCGAAAATACAACAGATCACAAAAGGGGATTTTGATGTCAACGAAATTTTCATCGATAATAAATCTTCACTTTTAATAGGAAGAACAGACATTAACCATGCAACGGAATTATTCTCTGTCAACCTGAAAAACGGGGAGATGAAGCAGGTAACTGAAGCCAACAAGGATACCTACGCCAAGTTGGCACAGGGTAAATCCGAACTGAAAATGGTAAAAACAACGGACGGCAAAGAAATGGGCGTATGGTTCCATTACCCACCGAATTTTGATCCTAATAAAAAATACCCTACACTGGTATACTGCCAGGGAGGCCCTCAATCCGCACTGACCCAATATTTCAGTACAAGATGGAACTTTGCGCTGATGGCAGCCAACGGATATATCATTGTAGCTCCAAACAGAAGAGGAATGCCGGGATGGGGAACAAAATGGAACGAAGATATTTCCAAAGACTGGGGCGGCCAGCCGATGAGAGATTATCTGGCAGCAACAGATTATGCAAAAACATTACCTTATGTAGATGGTGAAAGAGTAGCAGCAGTAGGGGCAAGCTATGGAGGATACAGCGTATTTATGTTAGCCGGAATCCATGAAAACAGGTTCAAAACATTTATTGCTCACGATGGATTATTTGATATGAAATCCTGGTATCTTACCACAGAAGAGCTTTGGTTTGCCAACTGGGATCTTGGTTCACCGTGGGAAAAACCGCTTCCAAAAGCTTACACAGAATTCAACCCAAGCAATTTTGTTGAAAAATGGAACAAGCCTATCATGATTGTTCAGGGAGGCATCGATTTCCGCGTACCTTACGAGCAGGGACAGGAAGCATTCCAGGCAGCAAAATTAAGAGGATTGAAATCTAAACTGGTTTATTTCCCGAACGAAAATCACTGGGTACTTCATCCGCAAAACGGACTGGTATGGCAGAGAGAATTCTTCGACTGGCTGAAGGAAACTTTATAAGATCAATAAAAATAAAATATCAATAGGAGCGGGCTTTAGCCCGCTTTTTGTTTTCAGTAGCAAGGAAGGCTTTAGCCAAATTTTATATATTTGAACTATGCAAAACAGAATTTCCTCGTTTCCTCCAATCATTGATCATCAGTCTGAAATTTTAATTCTGGGCTCAATTCCCGGAGTAAAATCTTTGGAAAAGCAGCAGTATTACGCCCATCCGCAAAATAAATTCTGGGCCATTATTTTTCATCTGTTCAATGAAGAATTTACAGAAGATTATACTAAAAGGAAAAAGATTTTAAAAAAACATCATATAGCAGTCTGGGATGTGATTGATTCTTGCGAAAGAAAAGGAAGCCTCGATTCTGAAATCAAAAATGAAGAAGCCAACCGAATTGCTGAACTTTTAGATGAACATCCCAATATCAAAGCCATTTTCTGTAACGGAGGAAAATCATACAAAAACCTTCAGAAACTTTTAGGGAAAAACTACAGATTACCTGTATTCCAGCTGCCTTCTACGAGCCCGCTGCATACGGTTTCGTTTGATAAGAAACTGGAAGAATGGAAGAGCATTTTGGAGTTCTTGAAATAATTTTTTTTCTCGCAGATTTAGCAGATTACGCAGATGTTTGCGTATACGACAGAACATAAATACATTTCTGTGAGCTAAAAAGATTCATTCGGAGCTCAAAAAAAGATAGATATTAAAAAATCTGAGTAATCTGTGGGATTATTTATAAATCATCTTTCAAATATTTTCTCAAACCTTTCAGCAGCTCCAGCTGATTTCTGGTCCTGTCCAGATTATGTTCAGCATATTTTGTAGAATAATAAGTGCTTCCATTCAGGTAATCAGTCAGAAAACGAACAGCCTGGATATAAATGACAACCTGTGCAGCATAATCCAGGTTTTCAAGCTCTTCAAAAGTCAGTTTCTCTTTTAAATACAGCAAAAACCCATCTTTTACAGTTCTGTAAATTTGGGAATTGAAATTATCAGCTGCATTTCCATCATCTTCATCCAGCATATTTGTATAAGATCTCGCCATATCGCCGAAGTCATACAGAATGGTAGAAACCGTTACCGTATCGAGGTCAATAACAGCCAGCGGACTTGAATGGTTATCAAAAAGTATATTTCTCACATTTGGATCTCCATGGATGATTCTTTTGGGCAGAAGGCCTTCTTTTTCCATTTCAATCCACTTTTGGGGAAGAAAAAGCAATTCGTTCATTGATGCGATTTCTGACCCGGCATTTCTCAATAGTTCTTCATTGGCGATCTGTAAAGAAATCTGATAATCTGAAATCCTTTTCTCAAAATTAATAAAATTGGGAATCGGAATCCGGATATCAGGAAGATCTGCAGGATTTACGGTATTTAAAAAGCTTCCGACAGCTTTTGCCGATTCATAAGCTGTTTTTAAATCGGGAATTTTAAAGAAAGTCTTTGTATCCTCAATGAAGCTGAGCATTCTCCACGCCTCTCCCTCTTCATCCTGCATCATCAGGTTGCCGGATAAAGTTTTCTTTATATTGACCAGCTGCAAAGGATAATTTCCGTTTTCAAGCAGTGTATTGATCAGTAAGTGATTATGGGTAACAATTTCGGGAAAATGAAAAACCTGTCTGTTGATTTTCTGAAGGATAAATTTTTCTTCAGAATCATGATTTTCCACCAGATAAGTGGTATTGATTAATCCATTGGTAATAGGAGTAACCGTACAGTTTTCAGTTCCGGTAAACCCGGTCACGATTTGTTTTAATTCCATAGATCTTCAGGGTATCTGTTTTTTGTGATTTCTGATTCCAGAAAATCTTTAATACTGCTTTTATCATCCGCATAAGTAACTCCCATCCACTGGGAAGGGGAGACTTTCACAAGAACCTCTGCCTTCTTTTTATCAATCATTATCTGTACGGCAGAAGGAACATAAAACTCATCGGATGGTTCCGGATCTGACTTGATAAAATCATGAAAATAATCTTCCAGATCAATAAAAACAGAAGGATGAAAAATGAAAAAGTTCATCGATACCAATGTATCAGGTGCTATTTCAATATTTTTCCCGTTTTTGGTATAAACAATTGAGTTTCCTTCTCTTCGGATTGAAGTCTGTTCTTCTACTTTTATCAGATAATGGTCTGAATCTAAAGTACATATGCCTCTTGCTACATTTCCGTTTCCGCTCAAAGTAAATTCCACCGGATAAGCAGCCATCCCAAATTGTGAATCTGAAATGTGCAGGTCAATTTCTTCAGATGCCAGCTGATAAACTTCTTTCCCGTAAAAATCATCTGCATTGATCATGACAAAGGGTTCCTGTACAACATTTTTTGCACAAAGGACGGCATGGCCCGTTCCCCATGGTTTCTCTCTTTCTGATGCATCATAATCCCGTGGCAGGAAACTCTCTTTTTCCTGATACACCCAATGAAGTTCAAACTCTTCTTTTTGGGATATTGTATTTAATCTTTCAATATAACTTTCCGGAATAAGTCTGTTGACAATAATAACAATTTTGCTGAAACCTGTTCTCAAGGCATCATAGATGGAATATTCAAGGATTGGCGATCCGTTTTCAAGGATTCCGTCTATCTGTTTCAGTCCTTTATAGCGGCTTCCCAAACCTCCGGCTAATATGAGTAATGTCTTTTTAGAATTCATCAGTCATTCCAAATACGGGTTTACGGGTCTTCCATTTTCCATTGGTAAAATCCGGAATGTCTACAGCCTGGCCACCTTTAGCAATAGATTCTTCGCTGAGTGGAGTGATAGAATACCATAAAGCAAGGTCATACACATCCATCGGGAATTCTATATTCCGTTTGATGCATTCGATGAAGGTGTTCATCACAAAGAAATCCATCCCTCCGTGGCCGGCACCCGCAGCTGTACTTTCAAATTTTTTCCAGATTGGATGATCGAATTCTTTCATCCATTTTTCCGTATTTTCCCACCGGTGGCTGTGGTTCATTGTTTTCTCAAAATAAATATGACCCTGGTTGAAATCTCCCCAGCCGAAATCCTGCCACAAGCCTTCCGTCCCCTGTACCCTGAATCCAAGATCATAAGGTCGCTGTAAGCTTGTGTCATGAGTTAAAAGAATCGTTTCCCCATTTGCACAGGCAATCTGGGTAGTAACAATATCTCCCTGGTTGAATTTAACTTTTGCATTAGGATGATTTTCCCCGCCTTTCGGATGCTCTGCAATATATTTGTGCAGCCCGACAGACTTTGAAGAGAATGATGAAAGCCTGGTTAAACGGTTTCCACGATTGATATCCATCATAACAGCCACAGGACCTAATCCATGGGTAGGATAGAGTTCGCCGTTGCGTTTTACATAGTGTTCCGTTCTCCAATGAGCTTCACTAAACCCTTTTTCGCCAAATTCAGCACCGGAATTATAAGGCGTAACCCCGTCATTGAAAAGAACACCCCTTAAGTCATGCTGATAGCCACCTCTTCCATGAACCAGTTCGCCAAACATTCCCTTACGGACCATATTCATAATAGCCATGATATCCCTGCGGTAGCATACATTCTCCATCATGAAAATAGGAACTTTTGTTTCCTCATACACCTTTACAAATTCCCAGCAGTCCTGCAGCTTTATAGCTCCTGAAACTTCCATGCCGACAATTTTTTTCGCTCTCATTGCCTCAGTTCCCTGTGGAAGGTGCCATTCCCACGGAGTGGCTATCACTACAGCATCTATGTTTTTCAGTTTTAAAAGATTTCTGTAATCGTATTCGCCGTTTGAAAATTCCTGGGCGGCAGATTTATTATTATCCTTCAATATTTTCTGGGATGCAGCAAGCATTCTTTTATCAGGATCCGCAAATGCTACAATCTCTACGTCATTACGCTTTGCCAGCAGCTTTACGTGTTCCTGCCCGCGGAGTCCTACGCCGATAAAACCGACACGGACTTTTTTATCTGTTTTAAAATCATTGGAATAGGCAAATAAAGAATTAGGTAAAACCAATGTGCCAAAACTGGCCAAGGCAGCGGTTTTAATAAAGTTTCTGCGTGAAGAGGTGGTGTCCATTAAAATTTTTTCCTAAATATATTAAAAAGTTGCGAGGTGAGGGGTATGGATGCCGGATACGGGGTTTGAGAGTTGGAGAGTTTTATAGTTTAGGAGTAAAGGTTACGGAGTTTTACGGGTTTTCAGATCTGAGTGTAGATATGGGAAAATAAAAACAGCTGCCCCGATCGAAGACAGCTGTTTTACAATTATTTATCATATAGAACGGATAAGTTCAAATGACAGATTGTTAAGTCTTATAGAAATATCGTGTTACAGTTTTATTAAGACCAATCTATCAAATTTCAGAAAACTTCTTGCTTAATAGGTAGCTTCAGGCTTCTGATCAACCTATTTTTCAGTGAAATATACTTCCTCATAGGGCTGGATCAGCACCCATCCGTTTCCTGAAAATTTCATCTGAAATTCTTCTCCGCTCCCTCTTCCGATCAGGCTTTTGAAGGAAACATTCGTTTTCAGATCCGGAATTAAATTACCGGACCATGCCACAGTGGCGTTAGGATCTGTAAAGACAGGGTTATCCGGGGTTACCATCAGGGTCAGTGGTTCACCATGGGTAGTTATGGCAATATGTCCCGTTCCGGAAAGCTTTACCTGGAAAAGACCGCCTGCCATCATGCCTGCAATGCTTTTAAGCATGGTAATATCACTTTTTACACTCTGCTCATGGGCCAGTACATCATTTCCGTTTACACATACCGATTCGTTATTCAGATGAAGAATACGTACTTTTTTACCGGAATCTGCCACATACAGCCTGCCGCTTCCTTCTGCTTTCATCAGCTTTGTTCCTTCACCGCTGATTGCTTTCTTTAAAAGATTGCCGATTCCTCCTGCCAGCATTCCCTGTCTTTCAAAATTAATCCCTCCTACATAAGCTACCATGCTTCCTCTTTTGGTCCAGACCGGCTGGTTATTAAGGTTAATTTCCAGCATATGCGGCGTTTCAAGTTCAAAATAGTCCTTCTGCTGTGGGTTTTCTTTTGTTTCATTAACAAAGGCTTCCAATGAATATTTGCTCATAGTGTAAATTTTTAATGTCATCAAAAATAATCTTTTTTTCCTTCACAGATCACCGTAGAATCACGGTTTTAAATTGATTTTAAATAATACTTGACAAAGGGGTATCCAATGTTGTATATTTGCACTCCGAAAAATTACACTTGTAATTCGAATAATTTTTAAACCGTAATTTAAAAAAATGAAAACATCAGATTTTAATTTTGATCTTCCTGCGGAATTATTGGCAGAACACCCATCCGAACACAGAGACGAAGCCAGGTTAATGGTTCTTAACAGAAAAACAGAAACCATTGAGCATAAGCTGTTTAAGGATGTTGTGGATTATTTTGATGAGAAAGATCTATTTATTTTCAATAATACTAAAGTTTTCCCTGCACGTCTTTATGGAAATAAAGAAAAAACAGGAGCTAAAATTGAGGTTTTCCTTTTAAGAGAGCTTGATAAGGAAACCAGAGTATGGGACGTTCTTGTAGATCCTGCGAGAAAAATCAGAATCGGTAACAAATTATTCTTTACTGAAGATGAATCTTTGGTTGCTGAAGTTATCGATAACACAACGTCAAGAGGAAGAACACTAAGATTCTTATTCGATGGTTCTTATGACGAATTCAGAACAAAACTGAAAGAACTGGGAGAAACTCCGCTTCCAAAATACATCAAAAGAGCAGTAGAGCCGGAAGATGCAGAAAGATACCAGACGATCTATGCAAAAGTAGAAGGAGCCGTTGCTGCACCTACTGCCGGTCTTCACTTCTCCAAGCATTTGATGAAGAAATTAGAGATCAAAGGAATCGATTTTGCTGAAGTAACTCTTCACGTTGGTTTGGGAACTTTCAACCCGATTGAGGTAGAAGATCTTTCCAAGCACAAAATGGAGTCTGAAGAAATCATCATTGACGAGAAAAATGCTGAAATCATCAATAAAGCGGTAGAAGCTCACAGAAGAGTTTGTGCAGTAGGAACCACTACTATGAGAGCATTGGAAACTTCTGTTTCTTCAAACAAAAAAATCTCTGCTTTCAATGGCTGGACGAATAAATTTATCTATCCGCCACACGAATTTGGAGTGGCCAACTCGATGATTACCAACTTCCACACGCCAAAATCAACATTATTGATGATGATTGCTGCGTTTGCCGGAAAAGATTTCATCATGCATGCCTATGAAGAAGCCGTAAAAGAAAAGTATAAATTCTATTCTTACGGTGATGCAATGTTAATTTTATAAAAAAGATATCAGGTAAAAGGTTGCAGGTAGTAGTTACCTGCGACCTGAAACCTATCATCTGCAACCTTACTAATGAAAGATATCCGAGTTTTATCACTGGACCAGCTTAAAGATTACTTTGTAACTTTAGGAGAGAAACCGTTTCGTGCGAAGCAGGTTTACGACTGGCTATGGAGTAAAAATCTCCATTCGATTGATGAAATGACCAATCTTTCGAAGTCTCTCCGTGAAAAAATTTCCGAAGAGTATACCATTAATCCTGTTTCTGTCGATCAGCTTCAGAGAAGCACGGATGGAACCATCAAAAATGGAGTGAAGCTCCATGACGGATTATTGGTAGAATCTGTTCTTATTCCAACAGAAACCAGAACTACTGCCTGCGTTTCCTCACAGGTAGGATGTTCCCTGAACTGCGAATTCTGTGCAACGGCAAGACTCAAAAGAATGAGAAACCTTGAAGTCGCTGAGATCGTAGACCAGGTTGCCCTGATCGACAGCCAGAGCAAAATGTACTTCAACAGACCGCTTTCCAACATTGTTTTTATGGGAATGGGAGAGCCTATGATGAATTACAAAAATGTAGTGGAAGCCATCAGGAAAATTACCCAGCCGGAAGGTTTGGGAATGTCACCAAGAAGAATTACCGTTTCTACATCCGGAATCCCGAAGATGATCAAAATGCTGGCAGACGACGAACTTCGTGTGAAGCTAGCCCTTTCACTTCACTCTGCTATTGAATCCAAGCGGAATGAAATTATGCCTTTCTCAGATAAATTTCCATTGACAGATATTATGGAGGCTCTTCAGTACTGGTACCAGAAAACAGGTTCTGTGATCACTTTTGAGTATTGTGTATGGAAAGGGATCAATGATGGTGATGAGGATATTAAAGCTTTGATTAAATATTGTAAGCAAGTTCCTTCCAAGGTAAATCTTATCCAGTATAATCCTATCGGGGACGGAAAATATGACCAGTGTAATAAGCAGGCGGAAGAAAATTACGTACGTCAGCTGGAAAACGCCGGAATTACTGTTATGATCAGAAAAAGCCGTGGCGGAGACATCGATGCCGCATGCGGACAGCTTGCCAATAAAACAGCTGATTAAAATTTCCTTAAAAAACTTAAAATTTTTCTTAAAAATTCCCTAAAAGCTTAACTTTACATAAAGAAAAGTTATTATGGACTTCTTTATGAACGAGGGCGGTCTTGAGAACGTATACACATGGGCTATTCCGTTTCATACTGCCGTTATTTTGGCAGAGATGATCTACAGCCATGTTTCTGAAGCCAAGCTGTACAACGGAAAAGATGTTGCAACCAGCGTTTATCTTGCCCTGATGAATTTCGGTCTGGATCTGGTCATGAAGGCTTTTGCCATGGGAGTAATGTTTTTCTTTTACAATCACAGGCTTTTCACATGGGATTTTACAATCTGGTATTGGCTGATCTGCTTTGTGATTACGGATTTTGCTTATTATGTACTGCATTATGTGGACCACCATTCCAGGGCATTCTGGGCAGTTCATATTACCCATCACAATTCGGAATATTTCAACCTGACGACCGGATTCAGAAGTCCGGTGCTGCAGCCGCTTTACAGATACCTTTATTTTTCCCCTCTTGCTTTTTTAGGCTTTAATCCATGGCATATCATGGTTGTGTATGCGATAGGGCAGGTATATGGAACCTGGGTACATACACAGACTGTGAAAACAATGGGAATCCTTGAATATATCCTGGTAACACCTTCCCATCACAGGGTACATCACGCCTGCAACATCAAATATCTGGACCGGAATATGGGCATGTGCCTCATCATCTGGGATAAAATCTTCGGAACTTTTGAGAAGGAAGATCCGAATGTGCCCGTCAAATATGGAATCTACCCTAAAATGCCTGACAACAAACCGGATACTGTTCTTCTTTACGAATGGAGAAAGATCTGGAAAGATATCAGACAACCCGGACTGAAATTTTCAGACAGAATCAATTATATCTTCAATTCTCCGGGCTGGAGGCATGACGGTACCGGAAAAACGGTAAGGCAGTATCAGAAAGATTATTTAAAGAAACAGTCTGGAAAACAAAAAAGAAAATCTGCGTAGGTGCTTCGTATTGCGAACCACCTATTTTAGAATACCTAAAATCCGTCGGACCAAATTCCCCTCCCTTGGAGGGGTGGCAAAAATTCTTTGAATTTTTGACGGGGTGGTTCTAAGCAAAACACTTCTCAACTTTCCCAATCATCTGCAAACCCTTACCTTTGCTCTATGAAAAAACTTCTTTTGTTCTCCGCTTTTATCATTTTTCAATCCTCATTTTCACAACAGACCGATTTTTTTAAAATAAGAAAATTCAGAATTGCTTATTTAGATGGAAAGATCAGGGAAACTTCAGGACTAAGCCTTCTGAATGGGAAACTTTATACCTTCAATGACAGCGGTAATGCACCTGAAATTTTTGAACTGGATGAAACTTCCGGAAATATCAAAAATACATTTACGATTAATGCTAAAAATAAAGATTGGGAAGCTTTGGCCAATGACGGTAAGAATTTCTATATAGGAGATTTCGGTAACAATGGCGGAACAAGAAGAGATCTGGAAATTTATAAACTGCCTTTTCAGGGTGAGCCAAAGAATGATTCCATTACAAAAATAACATTCTACTATCCGGAACAGACAGAATTCATCCCGAAATATACAAATAATGATTTTGATGCCGAAGCGATGATCTATCTCAACGGAAAGCTTCATCTTTTTACCAAAGAATGGAAATCAAAGTCTACCTCCCATTATATTATTGATCCCAATATACCGGAAAAACAGAAAGCTGAGAAAACAGAATCTTATAAGACCAATTTTGTGGTGACCGATGCTTCTTATTTTGACCGGAAACTTTATCTGATAGGATACACCAAAAAAACGGAAGTATTTCTTAATATATTTACAGAAACAGAACCCGGAATTTTCTTTAAAGAAAAACCAAGGCATTATTATTTGGGAAGCGCTCTGGCAATAGGGCAGATCGAAGGAATTGCCGTAAATGATACAGGAATCTACATTTCAGGGGAAAAATTTAAGTCGAGATTGGGAGGATCACAGCCGGCATTGTATTTTATTCCTAAAGAACAATTCAAAGATTAATTTTGTCCCGAAATTGCGTGAAAAAAATTATCTTTGTGAGAATTAATAAGTATTTACCTTTCATTCACAGATTTTGGCAAACATCGTAGAAGAAATCAAACGACCGATCAATGAGGAAATGAAACTTTTCGAGCAGAAGTTTTATGAATCGATGCAGAGCAAAGTGCCTTTATTAGATAAAGTAACCCGTTTTATTGTTACTACTAAAGGAAAGCAGATGCGTCCTATGTTCGTTTTCCTGTGTGCAAAGCTGATCGGTGAGGTTAATGAAAAAACATACCGTGGCGCTTCTATGATCGAGCTTATTCACACGGCAACCCTGGTACATGATGATGTAGTGGATGAAAGTTTCAAACGCCGTAATTTCTTTTCCATTAATGCGTTGTGGAAGAATAAAATTGCTGTTTTGGTAGGCGATTATCTTTTATCAAAATCAGTACTCCTTTCTACAGATCATAAAGATTATGATCTTTTAGGGGTCATCTCAAGAACAATCCGCGAAATGTCCGAAGGCGAGCTTCTTCAGTTGGAAAAGGCCAGGAAACTGGATATTACAGAAGACGTTTACTATGAAATTATCCGTCAGAAAACAGCTACTCTTATTGCTGCCTGCTGTGAAATTGGAGTTTTATCCAATAATGCGGATGAAAGTCTTGCTAAAAAAATGATGAATTTCGGTACATATACCGGAATGGCCTTTCAGATTAAGGATGACCTTTTTGATTACTTAAGCTCAAATGTAATCGGAAAACCAGTTGGTATTGACATTAAAGAGCAGAAGATGACCCTTCCTCTGATCTATACCCTGAAAAATGCCAATGAAAAAGACAGAAAGTATTATTTCAATACCATAAAGCGCTACAACAATGACCAGAAACGTGTAAAAGAGCTGATAGAATTTGTAAAAAGTTCAGGAGGTATGGATTATGCTATAAAAGTGATGAAAGACTTTCAGCAGAAAGCCAAAGACATTCTGGAGGAATTTCCGGATTCTGAAGCCAGGAAATCATTGCACAGTATGCTTGATTACGTAATTGAAAGAAAATTCTAAGGATTAGAATTAAGGATAAAAAAGGGGATGTCGCACGACATCCCTTTTTATTTTTAAGGTTAAATCTTTTGTACTGTAACGTTGGTTACGTTTCCGCTTCCTGTACTTCCGGTTTCAGTAGATAGAACTGTACAGCTTTGATTAGGAGCAGCTGTAAAACGGATCTGGTAGCCTGCCGTTGGTATTGCCAGCATAGTGGTATAGTTCATCAGTTCTCCTACCGTTGCACTGGTTGTTGTTGCATTATAATGGCTCCCTCTTCCCAGATAATTGGCATCTGGATTAGGTCTTACCCCAACCAGTAGCTGAGTTCCGGCCGGAGCATTGGCAAAGCTTGCTTGTAGCGTAACCAGATAATTTCCAGGCTGATTGAAAGTTAATACACCGGTGATTGCATTATAAGAATAAAATGGTGAAGTTGCTAAAGGAGCAGAAAATAATAGAGTAGTAATCGTGCTCGGTGTCAAATTCTGATTAGCTGCCAAACGGGCATGGAATAATGAATAAGCAGTAAAGTCTATTGTTTTTAACACACCGTTTGCATCAGCCACAACAACTCTGTCAGTACCCCCTATTCCTACATTCGAATTGATGTTACGGATTCTTGCATTTCCTGAAGCTACATCCAGTTTATCTGTTGGGCTTGTAGTCCCAATACCTACATTGGCGGCACTTGTCACAACAAAATCATTAGTCTGTTGTGCAGCCGAAGGGGCACCTGACGACGGATTATCTTTTGCTGCATCAATATGAAAACTGGCTTGTGGATTGTTGGTGTTTATACCTATTTGGGCACACAGAATACCTGACGTTAATAAAACGCCACATAACGAAATAATTTTTTTCATCTTTTAATTTTTTCTCTTTTGTGTAGTAAAATTACTGAATATTCAAATCCATTTAACAATTTTCATACCATTATAGAAATTATGATTAACAATATGATAATTTTTGATGCTTTTAAAGAAAAAAATTATTAATAATATAAAAAAAGATCCCTTTTATTTGAAATAATTTATATGTTCAAATACCGTATTATTTTAACCAAACCAAGAACAAAGAGGTGACTTATTTACGAAAGAAAATAAAATGTAGACGAATGAAATGATTAGAGTAATAGATTTAGTCAATTATTTTCACTGTTACAATAATAACCGCCAAAACAATACAAAATAAAGCGATTAAAAATAGATAATCCGCAATGGTCTCATATTTGTGTTCCCGTCTTTCGCTTTTCGTCCGTATAGCCAGGAACGAGAAGAAACAGCTGCAGGCAAAAAGCATACACGATATGCCGGCAAATTCGTCCAGATGTGTATGCACACTGATTTTTGTGATTTTTAATGAAGTGATGATGATCAGGGAAAAACCCAAAAGATTGCTGGATGCATTCAGGATATGAGGTGACTTTTTTTCCATCATTTACAATTTTTCACAATATAAAACACATTTTTTTTATTATCAAATTTTTAAAAAAAATTATTGAAAATTAAAATTAATTTAAAAATTGTATATTAGCGCAATACTTGAAGAATAAAAACTTTTTATATCTAGCTATGCAGACAACCTATATTGAAACACAGCAAATTTCTTTCCAGGATTTTAAAAATCAGATACTTGAAGATTACAGGTTAGGAAGAATATCGCGCGAAATGTCTTACCTTGGAAGGAGAGAAGTACTGACAGGAAAAGCTAAATTCGGAATTTTTGGGGATGGTAAAGAGCTTCCTCAGCTGGCAATGGCGAAAGTTTTCAGAAATGGAGACTTCCGTTCAGGATATTACAGGGATCAGACTTTTGCATTAGCGGTAGATGCTTTAACGGTTGAAAGTTTTTTCGCACAGCTGTATGCAGATACAAGTGTGGAAAGAGAACCGGCATCGGCAGGTAGACAGATGAACGGACACTTCGCAACAAGAAGTTTAAATGAGGACGGAAGCTGGAAAGATCTTACGGCACAGAAAAACATCTCTTCCGATATTTCTCCTACGGCAGGACAGATGCCAAGGCTTTTAGGATTGGCTCAGGCTTCCAAAGTATATAAAAGTATAAAATTTGAAGGGTCTGAAAAGTTTTCAAAAGAAGGAAATGAAGTTGCTTTCGGTACTATCGGAGATGCTTCTACAGCAGAAGGACACTTCTGGGAAACGTTGAACGCAGCATGTGCACTTCAGGTTCCAATGATCGTTTCTATCTGGGATGATGGCTATGGAATTTCAGTTCCGACCAGAAATCAGAGAGCAAAAGCGGACATTGCCGAAATGCTGAGCGGTTTTCAGAGAAAAGAAGGCGAAAATCAGGGTTGCGAGATCATTCAGGTAAAAGCCTGGGATTATCCTTCATTACTGGATGCGTATGCAAGAGCAGAGCATTTTGCAAGAACGGAAAGTATTCCGGTTGTAGTTCACGTTATTGAAGTTACCCAGCCGCAGGGACATTCCACTTCAGGGTCTCATGAGAGATATAAAAATGAAGAGCGTCTTTCCTGGGAGGCAGATTTCGACGGTTTAGTGAAATTTAAAGAATGGATCCTGAACTATTCAATCGAAATTGAAGGAAAAGAAGAAATTATAGCTTCAGCAGAAGAATTGGATGCAATTGATGAAGAAGCTAAAAAAATAGTAAAAGCAGGTCAGAAAAATGCCTGGGAAAATTACCAGAAGACGATTACTGATCTGATTCAGTCGGTTCTTCCTTTGGTTGAAAACCTTAAAGGACAGAATGCTGAAATCGAGGGCTATATTGCTCAGTTCAATAAACTTGTTTCCAAAGCTAAAAAAGATGTTTTTCATCTGACAAGAAAAGCATTACTAGCGACAAGAGGGACAAATTCTGCAGAAAGAACCCAGCTGATGCAGAAGTACAATGAAATCTTTGAAAAAGAAAAAGACAACTATTCTTCCCATTTATATTCCCAATCTCAGTGGAAAGCTGAAAATGTGAAGGAGATCAAACCTGTTTTCTCAGACAGCTCTGAAGAAGTAGACGGAAGAGTAGTGGTAAGAAATAATTTCGACAAAATTTTCGAAAAATATCCTCAGACTTTAGTATTTGGTGAAGATGCCGGAAATATCGGTGATGTTAACCAGGGATTGGAAGGAATGCAGGAAAAATATGGTGATGTACGAGTTGCAGATACCGGAATCCGTGAAGCTACCATTCTTGGTCAGGGAATCGGAATGGCGATGAGAGGTTTGAGACCTATCGCTGAAATTCAGTACTTAGACTATATCCTTTACTGTTTACAGGGAATGAGTGACGATCTGGCAACAGTTCAGTACAGAACAAAAGGAGGCCAGAAGGCTCCTGTAATTATCAGAACCAGAGGCCACAGACTGGAAGGCGTATGGCATTCAGGTTCTCCAATGGCAGGAATTCTGAACCTTTCAAAAGGAATTCTGGTATTGGTTCCGAGAAACTTAACGAAGGCTGCCGGATTCTACAATACAATGCTTCAAAGCGACGATCCAGCTGTTATAGTTGAATGTCTGAACGGATACAGGTTAAAAGAAAAACAGCCTGATAACTTGGGTGAATTCACGGTTCCTGTAGGAAAAATTGAAATAACCAAAGAAGGAAAAGATGTTACTTTGGTAACCTACGGTTCTACATGGAGAATTGTGATGGATGCAGCAGAGCAATTGGAAAAACTAGGAATCTCTGCAGAAGTAATTGATGTACAGTCTTTAATTCCTTTCGATTTAACGAATGAAATTGCTGAAAGTGTGAAGAAAACCAACAGATTGGTGGTGATTGACGAAGATGTGGAAGGAGGAACTTCAGCATTTATCCTTCAGCAGATTTTAGAAAAGCAGAAAGCATTCAGATATCTGGATTCAGATCCGTTAACGATTGCTGCGAACGATCACAGACCGGCTTATGCAAGTGACGGAGATTATTTCAGCAAGCCATCTGCAGATGATATGGTGGAAAGAATCTATGCCATGTTCAATGAAACAAATCCTCAGAAATATCCTGCGATATTTTAATTGGGATTTCAGATAAAATAAAAGCCGCTTTCTTTTTGGAAAGCGGTTTTTTATTAAGGATGTGTAATTTTGATAGAATCAATTTTATAAAATAGAAGATGAAAACATCAGACTTTAGCTATTTTATGAGCTTCTTTATCCAGGAAACTACAGTTCTTATCACCTTGAAATTCCTTACTCTGATATGTCGCCTCCCATTCTTCCAGCATATACAATATAGGTAAAAGCGCCAGTCCTTTTTCCGTGAGGGAATATTCCACTCTTGGAGGCAGTTCTTTAAACTCTTCACGGATAACAAGTCCGTCACTTTCCATTTCTCTTAGCTGATCGGTCAGAACCTTCCTTGAGATCACATGAATCCTCACGGCAAGCTCTCCGAAACGGAGCTTACGGTCTTTTATTACAAGAACAATGATAGGTTTCCATTTGCTTCCCAACGCAGACATTGCCTTGCCTAAAGGGCAGCTGTACTGCATCATTTCATTCTTTTTCATATCCGTTACTTTTATGTTACTAATGTAAGTTACTGCGAAGTTACCACTATTTTTCGGATAAAAGATACAAAAACAAACTATTATTAGTTACTTTGTGTAACAATTATAAAATACCAATTTAAAAATGAGTACAGAATCATTATTTAAACCATTTACTTATAAAAGTCTTGAACTTAAAAATAGAATTGTAATGGCTCCTATGACCAGAGCCCAATCTGATAATGGAGTTCCTACCCAGAATATTGCAGAATATTATGCCAGAAGAGCTGCCGCAGAAGTCGGATTAATTCTTTCTGAAGGAACTGTAATCAACAGAACAGCTTCAAAAAATATGCAGAATATCCCGGATTTCTATGGAAATGAAGCATTGGCAGGCTGGAAAAATGTGATTACTGCAGTTCATCAGAACGGAGGTAAAATGGGACCTCAGATCTGGCATGTGGGAGATACAAGAATGTCCGAAGATTATCCGTTGGCGCCAATGGAGAAGGCCTCAACAATGACTTTGGAAGATATTCAGGATACCATTGCCCAGTTTGCGGCTTCTGCAAAATCTGCAAAGGATTTAGGTTTTGACGTTGTTGAAGTTCACGGAGCACATGGTTACCTTATTGACCAGTTCTTTTGGGACGTTACCAATACAAGAACTGATGAATATGGCGGAAAAACAATCAAAGAGAGAAGCCGTTTCGCGATCGATGTGATTAAAGCGATAAGAGCAGCAGTAGGCGAGGATTTCACCATTATTCTCCGTCTTTCACAATGGAAGCAGCAGGATTACAGCAGCAAATTGGCTTTAACACCAACAGAAATGGAAGATTGGTTGTTACCTTTAAAAGATGCGGGAGTAGATATTTTCCATTGCTCGCAGCGTCGTTTCTGGGAACCGGAATTTGAAGGTTCAGACTTAAACTTTGCAGGTTGGGCAAAAAAAATCACAGGCCAGCCAACGATCACTGTTGGTTCCGTAGGTCTGAAAGGAGATGTTATGGGAGCTTTTGCAGGACAGGGAACTGAAAAAACTGATCTTACTGAATTAATCAAAAGACTTGACAATGAAGAATTTGATCTTGTTGCAGTAGGACGTGCCCTTTTACAGGATCCTCAGTGGGCTCAAAAGATAAAAACAGGAAATACCGGAGAACTGCTGGACTTTTCAGCAGAAAGCATGGGAAAACTTTACTAAAATGAACTTGTATGTGAATGGTCAATTGTGAATTTGGTTTGCTGTCAATTTTTAATTTCTGGGAACTTGCGAAGCAAAATTTGACCATTGACTATTCATTTAAAATATTAAATTTTTCACCTACTTATTATTTAAGAAACCCGCTTTCAGAATTTCTGAAAGCGGGTTTTATCTGATCTTAATCCTGACACATCGTTCCGTCCGGTTCACAGGTCCAATAACTTGGAAAACCATTTTTACGCGGATGATAACAGGCAGTAGTTCCAGAAGGACATTCAGGTGCATTTCCACCGTTAATTTTCTTTAAATCTGTTTTTGTTAATTTTTTTAAATTTTTCATAGATAATAATTTGTTTTGATACTTAAAAGTAAAATATTTTCACTTAACAGCGAAATAATTTTGATGAAAATATGAAAATAATAAAAATGACCGCGCTCCGAAAATATTTCGGAGCGCGGTTTTAACAGATTTAAATATCTAAAATTACCGTCAGAGACAGTAACAGTGATTTTATTGATTATAAACCAATATTTTTGGTAGGTTTTAATTGCTTCAGAATGTTTTTCGGAACAGCATTCTTATGAATCAGGATAGCTGTAGATTTATATTCCACATAAGGTCTTGTTACATAAATATATCCCTCAAAATCATTGGTTACACCCCAGGAATTCTTTACCATATAATATTCTTTGCCCGTTTGGTCTTTTGCAAGTCCTACGATGTGCATGCCGTGGTCGTCGGTAGTGGAAAGGTTGTTAAGTCCTTTTTGACGAAGATCTTCCGTAATGGTTTTGTCTTTTTTAGATTCGGTGAACAAAGACTGCTTGTTCTCATCAGTTATGGTGTCCAGGTCGATATCAGGGACGTAGGCTACCCCGTTTTTGTAAGAGAAATAAGGTTCGGTAACGTCTGTCGCCCAACCCACGGAATATCCTTTGTTTACAGCATTGTCAATAATAGCCGTAAGATCTTTCATTGGAACATTCCAGTCAGAATCGTGGCTCCAGTTATCAGGAATCGGAACTACAAATTTCTGATAATACGGATAATCTTTATAGGAAGAGATTTCGATATAATCTTCAGGATTGATTCCTACCACTTCTTTTGCAAATGTTTTAGGTGTATAGTTCTTTCCTTCGTAAGTGAAGTTAGCCGGTACTTTTCCTAAATATTCATCCAGAATGGCATCTACAGAATCCATCCAGTTATTGGTAAGTTTACCCTTTGAACCTGCCTGAACAAGGCTGTCTAAAACAGGCTTAATTTTCCCTTGCATTTCCTTGAAATTGTTCAGGGTTTGTCCTGCTTTCAGTCCTGTATACACATCCTGTGGAACAGCACCATATTTTTTATACATATTGATAACGTCATGCAGCTCGCCTCCGTCGCCCCAGCTGATGGCTCCGTTGTTCAGTACATATAATTTAGCTTTATCATGATAAGAATTCCTCGCTGTGAAGATTTCAGCAAGATCTACAGGTTTTTTACCCATTCTCTGCATTTCAGATTCAAGGAAAGAATTTCCTGAGTAGCTCCAGCAGGTTCCTGATGAACCTTGGTTTTTTACTGAAGTAGCTCCTACGTCCTTTAACGTTGTGAATTGGAAATTAGCATTTTGAGATTGATTGTTTTTTAATTTGTTGATCAAGTCATCTTGGGCAAACATCATACTTCCTGCAGACAAAACAAAAAGTAATGAGGCAATTTTGGTATTTTTCATTACTATAAAAGATTATTTATATGAATAGTCGTTCATATTACAGATTTGTTACAGAGGGAAAAGTTAAATTTGGATGAATAAAAAGATGAAAAGGTCAAATGGGAAAGCAGAACGATAAAAGGGCAAAAGGGAAGGTAAAAGGGCTATTGGGAAACTGGAGAAATAAAATTGCAGTTCGATTATTTGCCTTTTCGCTGTTTAGCTATTTTGCCATGTAGCTTTATCAGCCTTTTTGCAAAAAAAAACAACCATTTCCAACCCATCTTAAAGTTTAAGCATCTATAAGAGTATAAAGCCTGACTATGGAAAGAGAATTACTATTAGAATGCCAGCGTAGCAGCCGCAGTGCACAGCGGAAAGTATACGAGAAAATGGCGGGCAAGCTGTACTCAGTCTGCAGACGCTACCTGAAAAATGATGAAGATATTGAAGAAGTACTGGCCGATACTTTTTATAAAATATTTACAAGGATTACCCAACTTCAGAATCTGGACACTTTTGAAGCATGGGCCAGAAAAATAGCTGTGAATGAGTGCCTTCAAAAGCTGCGGGCCACCAAAGCCCAGTTCATCTCTATGGATGACAGTTTTGTTGAAGCTTCCGGTATCCTATCAGAAAACATTTCGTTCGAAAAAGATATTCTGAGCCTCCTGAATTTTCTTCCCGAAGGCTGCAGGGCCATATTCAACCTTTTTGCGATTGAAGGATACCCACATAAAGAAATTGCATCCATGCTTTCCATCAGTGAAGGAACATCGAAATCCCAGCTCAATTTTGCAAGGAAAAAATTACAGGAACTTTTGATCAATCAGAACATTTAAACTTTAGAACAATGGAAAATAATCAAGATATAGATAAAAGATTCAATGAGGCCTCCAGGCTTTCAGAAGAACCGGCTGTTTTTCCGGGTTTTGATAAAGTCTGGGCAAAAGTTGAAGAGAAATTAGATAAAAAAGAAGAAAATAGGAGAATATTGCCCGTTTGGTTCCCATATGGAGTTGCGGCAAGTTTAATTATTGGTTTGGGAGCATTTTATTTTATCAGTAAAAATAAAACTGTTGATCCTTCAAAACCTGTCATTGTAGAAAACAGAGTGAAAACCAACTCTGAAAAAAATACAGTTAAAACAGTTGACAGTACAATAAAATCCAATATTGAAAAAGAAATTGAAGTTTCAAATCCTTTACAAAAAGAACCTGTTTTAGCTTATGAACCTGAAATAGCTAAAAAAGCCGCTGATAATAAATACAATGAAATTTATTCTTCAAGAAAAGCGGATTATTCAACGGATGAGTATTTTATTAAAAAGAAAAATGAAACAGTAACACCGGTAACTGAAAGAAGAAGAGGACAGTGGAAAGATACTACGAAAACGCAGGAGATTGAAGAAGTGGTTGTAACAGCGCTGCTTCCTAAAAAGAAATCTGAATACACTTCAAGCGCAGTGAGTATACAATCCAATTATATTGCATCAAATACTACCCAGCAGCTCCAGGGAAAAGTATCTGGGTTACAGATACAAAGTGCCCACGGCATTAAAAGAAGAAAAAAAGATGAGATCAGAAATACTTTCAATACAATCAATAATGGTTTTTTAAATAATAATAATTCTGTTGTCATAAGAGGTTCGGCAAGTTTAAAAGCGACGAATATTCCATTAATTATCGTTAATGGTAAAATAGTGGACCAGGATTATTTCAATGCTTTAAATCCTAAAAAAATTGAAAGTGTAGAAGTCGTAAAAGGAGCTGCTGCATCTGCGCTGTATGGAAGCCACGGAATGAATGGAGTTATTGTAGTAAAAACTAAGAAGCTTTCAAGAAAGGAGCAGAAAAAGATAGAAGAAATAGAGAAAACAGTCAGCCAATATAAACAGGACAATGTTTCTAATCATGAAGAAGAATATGATGAATTTGAAGAAAATTCATTTGAACTGGCAAAAAACCAACCTGTATCTACTTTCTCTATTGATGTTGATAACGCTTCCTATTCCAATATCAGAAGGATGATCAATGATGGTGATAAAGTCGATAAAAATGCAGTAAGGATTGAAGAAATGATGAATTATTTCAGGTATAATTACCCTCAACCTGAAAGCAAAAGACCATTCTCAATCAATACCGAATACAGCGATGCTCCGTGGAATCCTGGTCATAAGCTTTTAAAAATAGGGCTTCAGGGGAGAAATATCCCGACGGATGGTCTTCCGAATTCCAATCTGGTATTCCTTATTGATGTTTCCGGATCTATGAATGAAGCTAATAAGTTGCCGTTGCTGAAATCTTCCCTAAAATTGCTTTTAAATCAACTAAGACCACAGGATAAAGTAGGAATTGTAGTATATGCCGGAAGTGCAGGAATGGTTTTGCCTCCAACTTCAGCAAAAGAAAAAGATAAGATCACAGAAGCTTTGGACAAACTTAGTGCCGGCGGAAGCACAGCAGGTGGGGCAGGAATAGAACTTGCCTATAAGCTGGCTCAGGAGAACTTTATAAAAGGAGGAAACAACAGGGTTATTTTGGCTACAGACGGAGATTTTAATGTGGGTGAATCTTCTGTTGGAGATCTTGAAACTCTTATTGAACAAAAAAGAAAGTCAGGAGTTTTTCTTACCTGCCTTGGTTATGGAATGGGAAATTACAAGGATAACAGACTGGAAGCTTTAGCTGATAAAGGAAATGGAAATTATGCTTACATAGACAATATGCAGGAAGCCAATAAATTCCTTGGAAAAGAATTTGCAGGAAGCATGTATGCCATTGCCAAAGATGTGAAAATCCAGATAGAATTCAATCCCAAATATATAGCTTCCTACCGCCTAATCGGGTATGAAAACAGAAAACTGAGAAATGAAGATTTCGCCAACGATAAGATAGATGCAGGAGAATTGGGAAGCGGGCATACGGTAACCGCCTTATATGAGATCATCCCTGTGAACGTAAAATCAGCTTTTGCACCAAAAGAAACTAAATTAAAGTATATAACAACTTCAAATTCCCAGGACTTTGGAGATGAATTGGGCACCGTAAAATTCAGGTATAAAAAACCGGATGAAGATAAAAGTATTGAGATCAATCAGGTTATCAAAAATTCTGATGAATCTATTGAGTCAGCAAGCCCGGACTTCAAATTTGCATCTTCGGTTGCATGGTTTGGATTGGTGTTGAGAAATTCTAAGCTGATAAATAAAAAGGATCTCAACAGTATTGAAACCCTTGCCAAAGAAGGTAAAAATAAAGATGAAGAAGGATACAGATCAGAGTTTATAAGGCTAATAGAAACTTACAAATCCATCCAAAAATAGCATCAAAACAGACATTGCTTCAAAATGTCTGTTTTATTTTAAAATTAATTTTCAAAAATTATTGAAAATTCAAAAAATATAATTACATTTGTTATAGAAAATAAAAAGAGAAATCAATGAAACTTTCAGAAGCAAAAGAAAAATACGTACAAACCTGGGGAACATTTGCTACAAACTGGGGAATCAACCGTACCATGGCTCAGGTTCATGCGCTGCTTCTGTCAAGTGGAAAGCCTTTATCTACGGATGAGGTCATGGAGCACCTGGAAATTTCAAGAGGAAATGCCAACATGAATCTGCGTGCGCTGATAGACTGGGGAATTGTCAGAAAAGAATTCATCAAAGGCGACCGCAAAGAATACTTCGTCGCAGAAAAAGATATCTGGTACCTGTTCAAGCAGATTACGAAAGAACGCAGAAAAAGAGAAATAGAGCCTGTTATTTCTTTTTTGGAAGAGCTGAAAGATATTGACGACAAAGATTCCGAGGAAGCAAAAGAGTTTATAAAGCTGATGGACGATTTCAGTACAGTGACAGGAAAGATCAATAATATTATGGATCTTGCGATTAAAAGTGACGATCACTGGTTGGTAGGAAAAATTACCAATCTGTTAAAGTAAAGGAATAAAAGAGGATCAAAATCCTTTTTTATTTGAATTTAATTTTCAAAAATTACTGAAAATATAATACATACAAAATGTTCAATATAGTTTCATATATCATTTTTCTTATTGTGAGTTTTTACATCACCATAGATGTGGGAAGGAGATGTTTCCAAGCCGGAAAGTCTTATCTGGAATATCTTCTTCATGATAAAGGAATGTGCCTTACGATCAATAGAATACTTCTCGGATGTTACTATTTGTTGAACCTTGGATACATTGCCGTCAACCTCGCATTTTGGGATAAAGTCGACTCTGTAGAACAACTTATTTCGGTAACGGCAGCCCGTATCGGATGCATCGCTTTAATCCTTTGTATACTGCATTATATGAACATTTTCGCCCTTTACTTCTTAAAAAATAAACTAACCTTAAAATAACACAGTTATGAACACAACAATTTTAACCACCACAACGTACAATTTTTCAGCGTACATGATTTATCTGCCAATTGTTATTGCTCTTACCGTATTTGTATCCCAGTTTCTGTTCAAAAATTCAAAAACATTCATGATTGATATTTTTCACCAGAAAGAAGACATCGCAATGGCAACAAATTCCCTCTTTAAAATTGGATTTTATCTCCTGAACATTGGTTTTGCTCTTTGCATCATTGAATTTTTCCAGATTGAAACCGTGGAAAGATTGGTTGTTGCTTTAAGTAAAAAAATAGGCGGTTTCTCTATTTATCTTGGAATGATGATGCTTCTCAACCTCCTGTTGTTTCTGAAAGGCCGTAAACATGCCATGAACAAAGAAAAACATATCGAAAATGAAGACACTGCTATTTAAAATCTGGATGTATCTGACCTTCAGATCCTCCAATAAAAGAACAAGAGGAGATTTTTTAACCTTTTAAAATTAACGATCATGAAAACGTTTGCAAAATACGACTTCTATATTCAGCTATTGATTTTAATTACAGGAATTATCTCAATCTTTACAATGGATAATTCTTTTATTGGAGGACTGTCATTTCACTTTATCGTAGGAATTTCTCAACTAATAAGCTATATAATCAAGCTTTTTTTTAAGGAAGAAAAATCTATACTTTTCATTATTTACGGAGTATTTATTATGCCCATCTGGATTTCTTTATTATTACTCGTCATTTTTAAATCGCAGGCCTATAATCTGTTGATAGTGATCCCATTTTTCGGAGTTTATTATAGCCCAATTTTAGCTCTGGTTTATATTTTCGACACTTATAAATTCTATCAATATCAAAAATAAATATCTCATCCTGCACCTTGTTTCCCGCAACTCGCACCAAAAAACTTAAAAATGGTAACAATATATTTAGAAACCCTGATCAAAGCAGATATTCATAAAGTTTTCGACTTGGCCAGAGATATTGATCTGCACCAAAAATCAACATCCAAAACCAATGAAAAAGCAATAGCTGGAAGAACGTCCGGGCTGATTGAAGAAAATGAAACCGTAACCTGAAGAGCCAGGCATTTAGGAGTGGATCAAACCTTGACAACAAAGATTATCAGCATGGAAAAACCCTCCCAATTCACGGATGTAATGCTTAAAGGTGCTTTTAAATCAATGAAGCATCAGCATATTTTCAAACAAAAAAACGGCAGTACAGTAATGATTGATATCTTCGAATTTGAATCCCCGCTGGGATGGGTGGGAAAACTTTTTAACCACTTTTTCCTGAAAGATTATATGAAGAAATTCCTGTTGGAAAGGAACCAATTAATAAAGATAACGGCAGAGTCTTAATATTAAATGAAGGACAAATCTGCGTGAAAAAACAATAGTTTTAAAATTCTAAAACTCAAAACACAATGAAAATAATAATGGCTGGCGGAACCGGATTTCTCGGGGAAAGCCTTGAAAAATATTTTAAAGAAAAAGGCGCTCAGGTACACATTCTTACAAGAAACCCAAAACGCAGCAATGAGCTGTATTGGGATGCCCGGTCATTGGGCGAGTGGAAGAACAGCATTGAAGGAGCGGATGTACTGATCAACCTTACAGGAAAGTCTGTGGACTGCAGGTATAACGAAAAAAATAAAGAGGGAATATATAAATCCAGAATCGAAAGTACAAAAGTGCTTCAGCAGGCAGTCGACCAATGCATCACTAAGCCTAAGGTATGGCTGAATGCCTCTTCAGCAACCATTTATATACATTCCGAAACTCAACTGAATACAGAAGAAAATGGAATTATCGTCGACGATTTCTCCATGAATATCTGTAAAAGCTGGGAAAAAGAATTTTTTAAGATGAATAACGATGAAACAAGAAAGGTAGCTTTAAGAACCTCTATTGTTTTAGGGAATAATGGCGGAGCATTTCCGAAATTGCGCACGATCACAAAATTAGGTTTAGGAGGAAAACAGGGGTGTGGACAACAGAAAGTAAGCTGGATCCATATTGATGATTTCTGTAAAGCCGTTGAATGGATCATTAATCATGAAAATATATCAGGGACCGTCAATGTAACCGCTCCAAACCCTGTGTCTAATGAAGATCTCATGATAAAAATGAGGAAACACCTCAAAATCCCTTTTGGAGTAAATGCTCCCGTATGGCAGCTGGAAATAGCTTCCCTCTTTTTGAATACGGAAACCGAACTTTTATTAAAAAGCAGAAATGTGTATCCCGAAAAACTGCTTAAAGCCGGATTTCAGTTTTCTTATCCTGAACTGGACAAAGCATTGCAGCATTTATTGAAAAATTAAGGTTTGCTGATTAGTGGCAGGATGTTTAATTTAGCAAAAACGAACGTCATATGCTCATTAAACAGAAAACAAAAAGCTTTTTTCTTTCATCTTTTCTTATTTCTACTGCTTTTTTTTCACAGGCTCATAATGTATCTGCAGGCTATCAGAAACCGGATGATCCGCTTGTTGTTCAGAATCTGGAACAGTGGCAGGATCTGAAATTCGGGCTCTTTATGCACTGGGGAACCTACAGCCAGTGGGGAATTGTTGAAAGCTGGAGCTTATGCCCTGAAGACGAATCCTGGACCCGGAGAAAGCCTGAACATGGGAAGTCTTACAATGAGTACGTAAAAAACTATGAAAACCTTCAGACTACTTTTAACCCCACAGGATTTAACCCTCAAAAATGGGCTGATGCAGCAAAAAAAGCAGGAATGAAGTACGTGGTTTTCACAACAAAGCACCATGATGGTTTTGCCATGTTTAATACCAAAGAATCAGATTATAAAATAACCTCTTCCAAAACGCCGTTTTCAAAAAATCCTAAGGCAGACGTTACCAAAGAGATTTTCAATACGTTCAGAAAAGACGGCTTCAAAATCGGAGCCTATTTTTCAAAGCCGGACTGGCATTCGGAAAACTACTGGTGGCCCTATTTTCCGCCTAAAGACAGAAATGTAAATTACGATCCGAAAAAATATCCTGAAAGATGGGAAAGCTTTAAAACATTCACTTTTAACCAGCTTAATGAAATTACGTCCAACTACGGAAAAATTGATATCCTGTGGCTGGATGGCGGCTGGGTAAGGCCTTTTAAAACCATTGATCCGTCTGTGGAATGGCAGAGAACCATCAAAATAGAGCAGGATATTGATATGGATAAAATTGGAACGATGGCCAGGAAAAACCAGCCGGGAATCATAGTTGTAGACCGCACTGTACCGGGAAAGTGGGAAAATTATGTGACCCCGGAGCAGGCCGTCCCGGAACATCCGCTTTCCATTCCTTGGGAAAGCTGCATTACGATGGGAGATTCTTTCTCTTATGTTCCTGACGACAACTATAAGTCCTCCCAAAAAATCATTGAAACACTTATTAAAATTATCTCCCGCGGCGGAAATTACCTCATGAATATTGCTCCGGGTCCCAATGGAGACTACGATGATGTAGTTTATGAAAGATTAAATGAAATTTACGGCTGGATGGAGAAAAATAAATCAGCTGTATTTGCAACAAGAAGTGCAGAACCTTACCACGATGGAAACTTCTATTATACCCGGTCTAAAGACAGCAAAACCCTTAATGTTTTCCATATTGACGATCAGAAAAACTACCAGGCTCCTGATGTACTCAGCTTTTCACTTCCGGAAAATTTTAAAGCGAAAGTATTGAAAGTTCTTGGGATCAATTCAAAAGTGAAGTGGAAACAGACAGGAACTACGGTAGAAGTAAAGCTGCCGGAAGACAGGATAAAATTGAAGTACGCCACTGCCATTCAAATGACAAACTAATGAAGTTGAATTGTATTAAAGCTGCAGTTATTGCGCTTGTTCTGAATTCCACATTCCTGAGTGCACAGAAAGAAAAGCCTTTGTATAAAGATCCCAAACAGCCTGTAGAAACAAGAGTTCAGGATCTGTTGAAAAGAATGACCCCGGAAGAAAAATTCTGGCAGTGTTTTATGGTCCCTGGAGATCTGGATAATGTTCCCAAAGACCAGTACAGGCACGGAATCTTTGGTCTGCAGGTCAGTGCCGGAAATCAGGGTGGCGGGGCAGCAGGCCAGCTTTTGAAATATAACTCCGGTGAAGATGCGGAAAGGCTCGTCAGGAAAATCAATGCTATTCAAAAATATTTTGTTGAAGAATCCAGGCTGGGAATTCCGTTTATTCCATTTGATGAAGCTTTACACGGATTGATGCGTGATGGCGCAACGGCTTTTCCACAGGCTATCGGACTTGCTGCCACCTTCAATCCCGAAATGATGAAGCAGGTTTCCTCTGCTATTGCAAAAGAATCAAAATTAAGAGGAATCCGCCAGATCCTTACCCCTGTAGTCAATCTTGCCAGTGATGTGAGATGGGGACGAACAGAAGAAACATATGGTGAAGATCCTTTTTTAACCTCTGTGATGGGCGTTGGCTTCGTAAGTTCATTTGAAGATCAGGGAATTATTACCACTCCAAAGCATTTTTTAGCTAATGTAGGAGAAGGCGGAAGAGATTCTTATCCGATTCACTGGAGCAGAAGATATCTTGAAGAAACTCATCTTATTCCTTTCCATAAAGCGTTTACCTCGGGAAAAAGCAGGTCGGTGATGACTTCCTATAATCTTCTGGACGGAAGGCCTTCTACTGCCAATCATTGGCTGCTTACAGAAAAACTAAAAAAAGAATGGAATTTCAAAGGCTTTGTCATTAGCGATGCCAGTGCCGTAGGAGGGGCCAATGTTCTTCATTTTACGGCAAAAGATTATGATGATGCCTCTGCGCAGGCTATGAATGCTGGCCTTGATGTAATATTCCAAACTGAATATAAACACTATCAGCTGTTTATTCCTCCGTTTCTGGATGGAAGGATTTCACAGGAAAGGATAGATGATGCGGTAGCAAGAGTTTTAAAGGCAAAATTTGAACTTGGACTTTTTGAAAATCCTTACATCTCTGAACGTGAAATTCATGAATTGAAAATGATCAATCATAAGCCGTTAGCTGAAAAAACGGCACTTGAATCTATGGTGTTGTTACAGAATAATGGGGAAACACTTCCTGTTTCTGCCCATGTGAAAAAAATAGCAGTGATCGGGACAGACGCCGTGGATGCAAGGCTTGGAGGCTATTCCGGGCCGGGAAACCATAAAGTAAGTATTCTTGAGGGAATCAAAAATTTCACGAAAGATAAAAATGTAGAGATCCTTTATTCAAAAGGTATTACATGGAATCTGAAGGATTTTGAAACGGTTCCTGAAGACCTTTTATCATCTGAAAATAAAAAAGGCTTAAAAGGAACTTATTTTACCAACGCTGGTTTACAGGGAAAAGAAGCTTTTCAAAGGCAGGACAACCAGATTAATTTCAAATGGACTCTTTACTCGCCGGACCCTGAAAAATTACAGCCGGATAACTACAGCATCCGATGGACAGGACAACTGAAAGCTCCCGACAATGGAAAATATCAGCTCGGACTTCGTGGAAACGATGGTTTCAGGTTATATCTCGATGGTAAATTAATTGTTGATCAATGGGAAAAGCTGGGCTATTCAACAAAAACTGCTGCCATAGACTTTGTTAAAGACAAGCAATACAACCTCGTTATAGAATTCCGGGAAAGCAGGGGAGAAGCCCATATTGAGCTGATCTGGAATTATAGTATTGGTGATGCTCAGAAAGAATTTAATGAAGCTTTAAAAGCAGCAGAAAAAGCAGATCACATCATTATTGCTGCCGGCATTCATGAAGGCGAATTTCAGGATCGTTCTTCTCTGAGCCTGCCCGGAAATCAGGAATACTTTATTCATGAAGTTGCAAAACTGAACAAACCTGTAACTGTAATTTTAGTCGGAGGTTCTGCTATCAAAACCACAGCATGGAAAGATAAAGCAGGAGCCATTCTCGATGTTTGGTATCCGGGAGAAGAAGGCGGAAATGCAGTGGCAAAAATCCTTTTCGGAGCGGAAAATCCTTCAGGAAAATTGCCGGTTACATTCCCGGCCGAAGAAGGCCAGCTGCCATTGACCTACAATCATCATCCGACAGGAAGGGGAAATGATTATTATGATTTGAGCGGTGAACCGTTATATCCTTTCGGTTTTGGCCTTAGCTATACCACTTTTGAAATTTCCGATCTGCAACTCAATCAATTGAAGTACTCTGAAAATGATACGATTACTGCCCGGATTAATGTTAAAAATACAGGTGTAAAAGCGGGAAGTGAAGTCGTTCAGCTGTATGTGAAAGATCTGCTGGCATCTGTTTCAAGACCTGTTATTGAGCTAAAAGGTTTTCAGAAAGTATTTTTAAATCCCGGGGAAACAAAGCAGGTAACGATTAAAGTTCCGGTGAGAGAACTACAGTTTTTAGATGAAAAGATGAACTGGACAGTAGAAAAAGGAACCTACAAAATTATGGTTGGAAATTCCTCTAAAAATCTTCCTTTAAAACAGAATATTGAAGTAGAGTAATTTTTTTGTGAATGTGTATTTATCCTTTCTTAAAGCCTGCTGACAGAAGATCAGTATGAAAGTAATAAACTCTGGTATGATATATGTAATATGTACTGCAAAACCTGAATGAATTGAATGGATATTAATTAATCATTTTTAAAATCATTCTTAAAAAGAAAATGTCATGAAAAAGTTTTTTATATCAACCGTATTGTTATTAGGTTTATCAATGAGTGTGAATGCCCAGAAACGGCCACCGGCTCCTCCACACCCTTCTAAAAGTGAGCTGGTCAGCATTAAATCGCGTGAGCTGGATAAAAAATACAATACAGAAAAGAAACTGATTATGAATCATCCGCTTGCCACCAAAAAGATGAAAAGAGATCAGATGAAGGCTTTAAATGAAAGATATGCGGCTGAAAAACGATTACTCAGACAAGCGAAATAATACAGAATTTTTGCAGTTATTAAAATTGGAAAAGCCGTTTTTTATAGCCTGAACTTTGAAAAGTTCTTAATATTACATAAATTTATTGAAAGAGAGTACACAGTATTCTCTTTCTTTGTTTGAAATCGAATGAAAACAGCTTTATTGGTGCAATGTAAGATCAGTTCGCAGAAACATAAAACATCCAATATTTTTCCTTAAATTCGCATAAAAATTTTTAAAGTAATGAATTACGATATTATTGTCATTGGAAGTGGTCCTGGTGGTTATGTTACAGCGATCAGAGCAGCACAATTGGGTTTCAAAACTGCAATTATCGAGAAAGAAAACCTAGGGGGAATCTGCCTGAACTGGGGATGTATTCCTACAAAAGCTTTACTGAAGTCTGCTCAGGTTTTTCATTATATCAACCATGCTGAAGACTATGGTCTGAATAAATTGGAAGGAAGCTTTGAATTTCCAAATGTAATCCAGAGAAGCCGTGGTGTAGCCAACAAAATGAGCAAAGGAATTGAATTCCTGATGAAGAAGAACAAGATTGATGTAATTCTTGGGACAGCTAAAGTTCAGAAAGGTAAAAAAGTTTCTGTTACAGATAAAGACGGTAAAGTGACTGAATATGCAGCAGAAAATATCATTATTGCAACAGGTGCACGTTCCAGGGAACTTCCTAACCTTCCTCAGGACGGTAAGAAAGTAATCGGATACAGACAGGCATTGTCTCTTCCTGAACAGCCTAAATCTATGATCGTAGTAGGTTCAGGGGCTATTGGAGTAGAATTTGCTGACTTCTATAATACAATGGGAACTAAAGTAACTGTTGTAGAATTCATGCCGAACATTGTTCCTGTAGAAGATGAGGAAATTTCTAAGCACTTGGAGAAATCTCTGAAAAAATCAGGAATTGAGATCATGACAAACGCTTCTGTAGAAAGCGTAGATACAACAGGAGAAGGAGTAAAAGCTAACGTTAAAACTGCTAACGGAAACATTACCCTTGAAGCTGATATTTTACTTTCTGCCGTTGGTATTGCTGCCAATATTGAAAACATCGGATTGGAAGAAGTAGGAATCCAGACAGATAAAGGAAGAGTTTTAGTCAACGAATGGTACGAAACTTCGGTTCCGGGTTACTACGCAATCGGTGATCTTATTCCTACACAGGCTTTGGCACACGTTGCTTCTGCTGAAGGAATCACTTGTGTAGAAAAAATCAAGGGACTGCATGTTGAGAAAATCGACTATGGTAATATCCCTGGATGTACATACTGCCATCCTGAAGTAGCCTCTGTAGGTCTTACGGAAAAGCAGGCTAAAGAAAAAGGATACGAGATTAAAGTAGGTAAATTCCCACTTTCTGCAAGCGGTAAAGCTACAGCAAACGGAAATACAGACGGATTTATCAAAGTAATCTTTGATGCCAAGTATGGTGAGTGGTTAGGATGCCACATGATCGGTGAAGGAGTTACAGATATGGTTGCGGAAGCAGTAGTGGCAAGAAAACTTGAAACTACAGGTCATGAGATCATCAAATCGATCCACCCGCACCCGACTGTTTCTGAAGCCATTATGGAAGCAGCAGCAGCAGCTTACGGTGAAGTAATTCACATCTAAGATCAATCTTAGGATATCTAATTAAGAAGATCTACTATCTTTATATACCAACCACAGGCATTTGTCTGTGGTTTTTTGTAAATTCAGGCAAAAATTGAACAATGAAAAACCACTATATTATTCTTGCCCTTTCATTGGCCGGGCTCCTTTCCGCCCAGGCAAAAAATGAATTTGTAAGTCCCAATGAGAATCTTATTGCAGAAAATATCCTGCCTATTCCGAAAAGCCTTAGCCAGGCTATTAAGAAGTATTCAGAAAGCAGAAATGCAGGTATTGCAGATATTCATCCCAATGGGAAAGAAATCATTGCAGTAACCCGTTTTGCCTCCACCAATCAACTGCACAGGATTTCTGTCCCTATGGGAGCCAGAAAACAAATCACTTTTTTTGATGAACCTGTTAACAATGCATCTTACGAGCCTGTAAAAGGAGAATACCTCATTTATACAAAAGATACAGGCGGCAACGAATTCGGACAGCTTTACAAGCTTGACCTGAAAACGATGGAATCCAAACTGCTTACCGATGGAGGAAGATCCCAGAACGGTGCAGTAACCTGGAAAAACGACGGTTCAGGGTTTTATTTTACATCCACCAAAAGAAATGGCGGCGACAGGGATATTTATTATATGAATCCTTTAAAACCGGAAGATACACAGCTTGTTCTTGAAGTGAAAGGCGGCGGCTGGGGAATTTCCGATCTTTCCGAAGATGGTAAAAAACTCCTGATCTCTGAGTATGTTTCAGCCAACGATTCCTATCTGTATCTGTATGATCTGGAAACTAAAAAGCTGGAGCCCATCACAGACCGCAAAGAAAAAGGAGTCGTGCAGAGCGCTGGTGTTTTCAGCAAAAATCCTGATGAAATTTTCTACATTACAGACCGGAATAATGAATTCAGCAGGCTGGCAGTTTTAAATTTAAAAACCAAAAAAACAGAATATCTTACCTCTTCCATTCCCTGGAATGTAGAAGATTATGATCTTTCTGAAGATAAATCCACGCTGGCATTTGTAACCAATGAAAGCGGAATCAATAAACTGTATATTCTTGATACAGCGACCAGGAAATATATGCCGGTAAGCCAGTTACCCGTTGGTTTGATTGGCGGAGTGAAATTTTCCAACGACGGGAAATCCCTTTATTTCTCAAGATCATCAGCAGATTCCGGTGCAGATGTCTATAAAATGGATATGGCAACCCGCAATATAGAAAGATGGACGGAAAGCGAACAGGGCGAAATGCAGCCCGCCGATATGTCCGTCCCAAAACTGATCGAGTGGAAGAGTTTTGACAATATGAAGATCTCAGGGTTTTACTATCCGGCATCATCGAAGTTTACAGGAAAAAGACCGGTGATTATCAATATCCACGGAGGACCGGAAGGCCAGTCTATGGCATCATCTCTGGGCTCTTCCAATTATTTTACCAATGAAATGGGGGTGGCTATGATCTATCCGAATGTAAGAGGCTCATCCGGTTTCGGAAAAACATTTATTGCTGCCGATAACTGGGACCTGAGAATGAATTCAGTGAAAGATATAGGTGCCCTTCTGGACTGGATCGCCAAACAGCCTGAGCTGGATAAAGACAGAATCATGATTATGGGGGGAAGCTACGGAGGTTTCATGACCTTAGCGACAGCCTATGAATATGCTGATAAGATCAGATGCTCTGTGGATATTGTGGGAATTTCCGATTTTAATACTTTTCTTAAAAATACCGAAGAATACCGGCGAGATCTGAGAAGAGTAGAGTATGGTGATGAAAGAATTCCTAAAATGGCAGAATTTTTCACCAAAATTGCCCCTCTGAATAATATTGACAAAATCAAAAAGCCAATGTTTATCATTCAGGGAACCAATGATCCCAGAGTTCCTGTTACAGAAGCCGTTCAGATGAGAGACAAGCTGAAAGCACAGGGAAAAACAGTATGGTATCTGGAAGCAAAAAATGAAGGCCACGGGTTCAGGAAGAAAGAAAATGTGGATTTTCAGCGTCTTGCCGTGATCCGGTTTATGCAGGAATATCTCTTGAAATAATTTTAATATAATATTAATAAAATTAACCATAATTTCTCGTCCTGTTTTCTTACATTTATTCTATGAATTTTGAGAGAACAGGACTGGTTTTGTCAGGAGGCGGTACCAAAGGGATTGCCCATGCAGGAGTTTTAAAATTCTTGAAAGAAAAAAATATAGATATCGATGTACTTTCCTGCTGCAGCGCAGGATCTATTGTGGGGTGTCTTTATGCTGTAGGAAAAACACCGGATGAGATTCTGGAGTTTTTCAATTCGGTTTATTTCTTCAACTGGAAGCATTTTACTTTCAACCAGCCGGGACTGGTTTCTTCCGTTATTTTCAGGAATTATCTTAAGCCTATTTTTCAGGATATGAAGCTTGGAGACCTGGAAAAAGAAGTGAAAATTGTAGCCACGGAACTTGTTTCCGGAACCCAGAAAATATTTGATGAAAACTTTGAAGTGGTGGATGCCATCATTGCTTCATGTTCTATCCCGGGAGTTACAACACCTTATATCATCGGGGATGAAATGTACTGTGACGGCGGTGTTCTGAATAACTTTCCCGCTGATATCATCAGGGACGAATGCGACAAACTTATCGGGGTTTTTGTTTCCCCTCCCCATGATATTGATATCAAAGACCTGAAATCTATCAAAGCAATTGTTTCCCGTTCTTACGACCTTCTTTCCTACAGGATAGAAAAAGGAAAATTCGATTATTGCGACTGGTTTATTTCTTCCCAAAAACTTTCATCCTACGGAACTTTCGAACGCAGAAAAGACCGCCTGGAGGAAATCTTTAATATAGGTTATAGAGCTGCAGAAGAAAGCTATGAAACAAGCCGTTTTAATACCCACCTGAGACAGGCCGGAACTTAATTTTCTCAAATTGATTGGTTAAATTTTAACCAAAAATCCCGCAGATTACACAAATTTCACAGATTTTGGGATCGGAAAATTTATAATCTGCAGGATGAATATCATTTTACAGTTTTAAATACTGTTACAGCTTTGGATTTAGCTGTTTTTATTGTTTTACGACAAGTCCGTCCTGGCGTACCACTTCATTACCGTTTTCATCAGTCACTGTAAGGGTATAAGGGGCTTTGGAAGCAGAATCCGTCAGGTAGTTTCTCCATACCTGATAAGTATATCCCTTATTCACAAAGTTGAAATAATAATTTCCCCCGCTGCCGTCAGGAATCAGCTCTCCGTCACTGATGATCATGCTTGGTTTCGAAGTGATCCTGGCATTGGCTGCCCAGGACTGGTAAAGGTATTTTCCGTTAGGCTGTTTATCAATCCTTATTTTGAATTTTTTCGTCTTGATAATGACTGTTTTCGGGACTTTCTGGAAAGGTTGTACATCGGTAGAAGCGATCGCTGTATTTTGCATTAAAACAGACTTTTCAGTGGCATAAGCTAAAGAAAACTGAGCTGTACAAAAGGCTCCTATTAGAATTTTTTTTATCATTATCATATATTTGTTGGTTATTGTTTTAACCCAATCAAATATAAAGCCATTTGATGCTTATTGTAAGATCGTCTCATTGATCCATGTATTCAGTTCCATCGTATTTCTGAGGGTTTTCAGGAACCAGACATTTGCTTTATAGTCTTCGATGTATTGGCGAGAATATAATTTTAAACCATTTAAAGTATTGAGGTGAATGTTTTCCTTTAAAAATTCAAGACGATGAGTCAGCCATTTTCTGTCATCTTCTGAAGCTGATTGGCGATACCTGATCAAAACTTCAATCATGGAAACATCAATTCTTTCCGATGTTCTCAGCATGGTATCCAGGGCATCGGTCAATATTTCATCATTGACAAAATCAATTTGGGGCAGATTTTCATCATTGTTTTGAAAAAGATGCTCAAACTCGATATTGCCGAGAAGCTCACGGGCCCCATGCATCAGTTCGGATGCAGAGCTGTACCCTTCGTTATTCTTGGCGATAAAAACAGCAGGAATATCCATTTTCAGTTGGTTATAAGCTTCTATTTTATGATGGCCGTCCAGTACGAAGGCACTGCTCATTTGCGGATCGAGATTGTACAGGCCATAAAAGATAACGGGTTTCGGGCGGTCTCCTTTTTTAATGAGTTCCGTATAATGTTGTACTCTTTCAGGATTGATGCTTTTATTTTCTAAGGTATATAAATAATTAAAATCCTTGAAAGGGTAGAACCAGCCGGAAAATCTTCGGTTATTGGCTTTTTCATCATCAGGCAACGGTATGGCCATATGAAAACTGGAATTATCAAACGGAATTTTACCCAGATTTACCTGATAGGTTCCATTTTCAAAAAGGGTAAGAAAATCTTCGATTCCTGCCATGATTTCAGCCTCTGTTCCCTCCGTAAGGGAACGGTTAAGACGGTCGGCTAATATTATTTTCTCGTCTTGAGAAAGCTCAGATACTGCATAGTATTCACCCACACTTCCCCGGGAGTCCGGCCAGTTAACGGCAACAGGACGCCTGATGATTAAGCAGCTGGCAAAGCCATCGTACAGAACTTTGATAATGTTCTGTCCGTGAGTAATGTGGATTTCCATGAAAATTAATTAAGATACGGCCGTATAGCTTGCAAAAGCTTCTTCCAGACTGTCGAACCTGCCTTTAAATTCATTAATAGGGCAGTCCTGAAGGATATTCCCTTTGTGAATAAGGATAACACGGGAGCATAATGCTTCCACTTCCTGCATAATGTGGGTAGAAAGCAATACTGTTTTCTGCTGCCCGATCTCTTTCACTACATTTCTGATCTCAATGATCTGGTTCGGATCCAGACCGTTGGTCGGTTCATCCAGAATCAGCAGGTCCGGCTGATGAATAATAGCCTGGGCAAGTCCCACCCTTTGTTTGTATCCTTTGGAAAGCTGGCTGATTTTTTTGGATTTTTCAGGAGTGATGCCTACCAGTTCGATCACTTCATCTACTCTGGCAGGAGAAATCTTATGGATGTTGGCTACAAACTGAAGATACTCTTTTACATACATTTCCAGGTACAGCGGGTTGTTTTCGGGAAGAAAACCTATTTTTTTCTTACTTTCTATTTCATTCTCGGAAATATTCATTCCGTTAAAGATAATTTCGCCCTGATCAATTTTCAATGCGCCGACAATGGATTTCATCAGTGTGGATTTTCCGGCTCCGTTCGGACCCAAAAGGCCAATGATCTCATTTTTATCAATAGAAATATTGATGTTGTCTAAGGCAGTCTGTTCCCCAAATTTTTTGGTTAAATTGATTATCTGAAGCGGCATAATAAGTAATGTCTTTCTGCAAAAGTAAAAATAAAAAAACTCATTCGGGTGAATGAGTTGGGTAATATTGAAAAATAATATAATTATTTTTTTGACTTTTTGTTTTTGCTGTTGGTGCTTGAAGCCGGTAGTGCAGTAGATGCCTGACTTGATGCAGTTTTTGTACCGTTGATCTGATGCATGGTGCCCGGTTTTTCATACAGAGCTGACTTTCCGTTCGTTTTGCCAAACACTTTATCTACCTGTTTTCTGTTTAAAAACTGAGATTTTCCAACATACTTACGGTTTTTATTGATATACTGGATAAACTGTACGGTAGGCTGTCCGTAATTTTTTTCGTAATGAAGCTCAATAATATCATTAGGAAGTTCCAGAATAATGTTTTCATCTGGAGTGGAGATAAAACCGTCCATGATCAGTTTATAAAGCCCGGATACATCACTGTCCAGATTCTGAAAAGAAAAAGATCTTATGGTGTTCAGGTTACTGGTATTAAGATCCTGATAGTTAATGGTAAATTTATCTTCTTTTTTATATAAGCCTACGGAATTATCTTTGCCAATTTCCACCAGGCTTTCATTTTTCAACACTTTGATCTGTGAGAAAACTGAAATACCGAACATGCATGTAATGAGTAGAATTATTTTTCTCATGTGGAGGGATTTTAATGTTTTATAAATTTGTGTCTTAAAGTTACTAATAAAAAGCTCTTAAAACAATCTTGTTAGTTAAAGCAAAAGTAATACTTTTTTTTAATATCCATGATGGGAAAGCTGTTGATATTATGCATACCGTTGTATGTGGAAAGATTGACAAATCATTTATTGGCAGAGGCTTATAGATTGTATCCGTATCATTTACAAAATATTAAGATTAGTTGAATAAGCTTTTATTGCTGATAAAGCATTATTTGTACCTTTGTTTTCTTATCATTATAATTTTTTCTGAATATGCGCATTCTGCACCACGATCAAAATATTATTATCCGAGAATTCTTAATAGAAGAAAAGAACCTGTTTTGTGATCTTTTTGAAGACCCGGACGTTATCAGGTATCTTCCGTACCGTTCCTCTGAACAGTTTATAGAAATGTTTGAAACCGCTTTGGAAGATTATCGTAAGGGGCCGTTTGGGCGTTTTGGAATATTCGATGCTGAAAACAATGATTTTATAGGCATGTGTCTTGCTAGAAATTTTGCAGATGTACCCGGCCAGATTGAAATCGGATATACTTTGAGCAAAAAATATTGGGGAAAAGGAATTGCGACGCAAGTCAGCCGTGCATTGGTGAAATATTGTTTCTTACATACGGCAGAAAATGAAGTGGTTGCTGTAACAGACCTGGATAATATAGGCTCACAGAAAGTACTGGAAAAAGCAGGCTTTACACGGGTGGATAATCTGAAAAGGAGTGATCGGGAAATGGCTTATTTCATTATTAAACGAACCAGCCCCAGCCCGGCATATTAATTTTACGAAAGAGCAAAGGCTACAACTCTTGCAGAATGAATTGCTGTAGTATCGAAAACCGGTACCTCTACATCCGACTGTTTAATGAGCAATGGAATTTCCGTACAGCCCAGTACAATTCCCTGGGCTCCCTGATCTATGAGTTCCCTGATGATCGTGAGAAAAGCTTCCTTTGTTTCGGTTTTTATAATCTCTTTTTCCAATTCGTAAGTAATGGCTTGCTGTATGAAATCCCTTGTGATTTGTTGTTCAGGTATTATGGATTGGATGCCTTCCAGCGCCAGCCGATTCCTGTAAAAATCCGTTTCCATCGTGAATTTTGTACCCAATAATCCTACTTTTTCAAGACCTTTCTGATGTATAGCATCAGCGGTCGCTGAAATGATATTGATAATAGGCAGTGAGATTTCAGCTTGTAGCCTGTCGGCTAAATAATGAGCAGTATTGGCCCCTAAAACAATGAGTTCCGCGCCGCTTTTTATCAGGTTTTTGCAGGCATTCAGCAAAATAGAATAAATTCCTTCCCAGTCTTGATTGATGATCTCCTCAAAGTTTAAAGAATAAATAATACATTCGGCAGAATTTAAGTTCCCTGAAATTTTATTGATCTCTTTATTGATAAGCCGGTAATATTCCATTGTAGAAACCCAGGTCATTCCGCCGACTATTCCGATTTTTTTCATTTGACTGTATTTTAGGAATTTAAGCAACCTTGAAATGATATTTTAGGATAATCAATATACCCTTCATCCCCGCCGTGATAAAACGTTTCTTCATCCCAATCAGCCAGCGGAAAATCATTTTTTATGCGTTCCACCAGGTCAGGATTTGAAATATATAGTTTGCCAAAAGCGACCAGGTCCACAAGCCCGGTTTGCAGTATTTCTTCCGCTGTTTCCACGGTAAAGCCGCCTGCAATCATGATAATATTTTTAAAACGTCGTCTGGCATTTTCTAAAAAACTATCAGGGATTGAAGACCTTCCGTCATTTACAGCATTAGAAAAATGAACATACAGAATATCCAGCTTTTCTAATTCATCAAGGATGTAATCGTGCGTTGCCAGTTCTTCAGGATAAGTTTTTAAATCATAAATTTCGCGGAAAGGTGAAAGTCTTATTCCTACCTTATTTTTACCAATAGCTGCAATAACTTCTCTCATAACTTCAAAAAGGAATCTTGTCCTGTTTTCAATACTTCCGCCATATTCATCAGTTCTGATATTGCTTAATGGATTAATGAACTGGTCGATCAGAAATCCATGGGCCGCATGAATTTCAACACCGTCAAATCCCGCTTCTATTGCATTGACGGCTGCCTCTTTAAAAACGTTTACCCAAACCGGGATTTCTTCTGTGCTTATGGTAACGGGTATGGTCATATTTTGATAGCTGTTGTCAGGAATACGGATGGTTTCATTCACCGCTAGGGCAGACGGGGCTATCAATGGTTCGTTATTCTGAATGGCAGGATGCCCGACCCGGCCGGATTGTACCAATTGGGCAAAGATTTTTCCGCCTTTTGCATGCACGCCCTCCACTACTTTTTTCCATGCCTGTTTTTGCTCTTCATTATATATTCCGGGAGTATTCATGTAGGCACCACCGTTGGAAGAAACAGCAATATTATCCGATATCATTAATCCGGCACCGGATCTTTGCTGATAATACGTAATCATAGAGGGCGAGGGAATTCCGTTAATGGCTCTGCGACGGTTCATCGGGGCCATTACAACCCTGCTGGAAAGAGAAAGTTTTTCACTGATAAACGGGGTGGTTAATTTTTTCTGTGACATATTTTTTTGACAAAATTAACATGAACCGGGAGGCAAAAACAGGAATATTGGGCGGTTTTTTTTGTACATTTCGGGTAATGAAAAATAAACATTTACATAAACCTTTAGATATATTGGTATCCGATATGGAACACTGGCATGAACGTCCGCTGATTTATCAGTTCTTCGAGATTGTACAGATCATGGAAGGTGAAGGCACCAGGATTGTTAATGAAAACAGATTTCCCTATACTAAAGGCAGTATTTTTTTATTTACCCCTTTGGACTGCCGGGGTTTTGAGAGCACGACAAGTACCCGTTATTGTTCCATCCGGTTTTCCGAAGTCTTTCTCGAACAATACAAAACCAAACACGAAAAAGAAAAAGTGATAGAATGGTTAAAACAGCTGGAAGCCATTTTTACCCATCACAACCGCTTTGAGCAGGTATTGATTAAAGAAGAAAGAGACTGCAATATGATCGCTTCATTAATTGAAAATATGATTACAGAATACACCAATAAGCCTTCCTATTTTGATGAAAATCTCCAGTATCTGGTTATTCTTATTTTAAATATTATTTCCCGTAATGTTAATCCCCAGCAGGTTATCTCGGACACAACCAGAGATGAACCTCTGATTAATAAAATGCTGGTTTACCTGCATCAGCATATACACTGCCCTAAGAATTTAAGAATAAGGCATCTTGCAGAGCAGTTCAACCTGTCTGCCAATTATATCGGTGAATATTTTAAAAACCTTACCGGAAACAGTTTGCACTGTTACCTGACCCAGTATAAAATGAATATTGTTGAACAGAGGCTCATTTACAGTGAATATTCAATAGGGCAGATTGCGGACGACCTTGGATTTTCCGATGAAAGCCATTTAAGCCGGCAATTCAAAAAGCATAAAGGAATAACTGCGGCGGCTTTCCGGAAACAGTTTAAGATCTAAAAAAGATCTATTGCCATAAATACAAAAAAGTCTGTCATAAATTTCCTTTTCGTATCACAAAATTTCTTTTTCGTATCATCCGGTGATAAGCATAATATTATTTTTGAAAGAATAGAATCTCATGATTATGAATATGAAAAAATACGCACTGTTCCTGTTAATTTTTCTCATTCCGGGCTGGTCACTGGCACAGCAGTACCATTCACTTACCCTTCCGGAAGCAGAAAAAAGATTGCTGCCTCAGTTCAAACCTTTGATCAATGGCCGTATTTACGATATTACGTTTGAAGAAGTGAAAAAAGAACGTAAAGCCCAGGCGCAGCTGCCCTGGCCGGAACTCAAAAATAAAGACAGTGTTGAGGTGGTTCAATCTAAAATTCCCGGTTTGAATCCAAAAGACCCTGAAATCCCGGTAACCATTTATAAGCCTAAAAATGCAAAAAATCTACCTGTATTTCTTTGGTTCCATGGGGGCGGTTTTGTGTATGGAACCCCAAAATGGGATCATCAGAGATGTGCAGATTATGCCCTGAGAGGAAACGCCGTCGTGATCAATGTAGATTACCGTTTCGCTCCTGAATATCCTTTTCCTGCAGCACTTCATGATGCCTATGCTTCCCTGTTGTGGGCCAGCAAAAATGCAGGAAATCTTGGTGGAAATCCAAAGCTCATTGCAGTGGGCGGGGAAAGTGCCGGAGCCGGGATATCAGGAAGTCTGGCACAATATACAAGGGATCATAAAGGCCCGGAAATCAGTTTGCAGGTTTTGGAAATGCCTCCTGGCGATTTTAGGATGAATTATCCCTCAATTATTGAATTTAAAAGGATTCCCGGTTTTAAAAGTGATGATATTCCGGTTTTAAAAGACTTTTACATCGGAAAAAACGGAAACCCAAAAGAGAAATATGTACTGCCCGGCAATATTGAAGACGTTTCAAACCTTCCGCCAACGGTAATTTTTGTAGCTGGAGCAGATCCTTTAAGGGACAGCGGACTGGTTTATGCAGACCGGCTGATAAAAGCAGGTATTTTCACAGAACTGCATCTTTTTGCAGGGTATGCCCACGGAATGCCGCTTCCTGAAAATATAGATATCACCATCAGATTGATGAAGCAGTTCCTTAAATAATTCTGATTTTTACCCTTTAAAAGCCAAATAATGCAGTACTCAAAAAAAATATCTTTAGTTTTCGTTTTATTTTCTTCCATCGTATTTTCCCAGGATTATAAAACTTCGTCAACAGCTTTGCCGGGAAAAGAATTTCCGAGAATGGATGCAGAGAGAAAGGCAGAATTCCGTGTCTATTTTCCGGATGCGAAAACTGTAACCTTAGATGGAGGTGACGGAATGAAAAGTATAAAATCTTCAGCTTCCAAAGATAAAAATGGCTTTTGGAATATTTTTACTACGCCTATGGAAACAGGATTTCACTACTATTGGTTCAATGTGGACGGGCAGCGGACCAATGATCCCAATACACAGCTCTATTTTGGGTACAGCCAGCCCACCAGCGGGATTGAGGTTCCGTCCGGGGAAGACTTTTTCTCTGAGAAAAATGTAAAGCACGGTAAAATCATTAATGACAGCTTAAATTCACAAGTCACTCAGGGTAAACGGAACTTCAAAGTATATCTTCCCCCAAATTACGGTACTAAGAAATTACCCGTTCTGTATCTGTACCATGGAACCGGAGAAGATATCACAGGCTGGGAAAAACAAGGCCATATCCTTAATATACTTGATAACCTTTTCGCAGAAAATAAAGCCCAGGGAATGATCGTAGTAATGGATTACGGTGTTGCATTGAATCCAGAACAGGAGAAAATGCCGGACAATTACCCAAGGACGGTCCTTTCTTCTAAAAATCTGGACAAAGTCGTTACTCAGGAACTTATTCCCTATATTGAAAAAAAATATAAAACTTCCGGCAAAAAGGCTATTGCAGGACTTTCCAGAGGAAGCTACCAGGCCATGCTTATTGGAGTTTCCCATCCAGAAATATTTTCTGCAATCGGAGCGTTCAGTCCGGTGATTTATGAGGGAACTGAAAAAGAGCCATTTAAAGAACTTCCTATTGGAAATTTACTGAAGTCGAAGAAAAAACCTCACTTCTTTATCGGAATCGGGGAAAAAGAAGATGCGCTGTTTTTTAAATTTAATCAGCTGCTGACCAATTTTTTCAATCAGAATAAATATCCTTATACCCTATATAAATCTCCCGAAACCCGTCATGAATGGCTTACCTGGAGAAGATCCCTGTATCAGTTTTCACAGCAGATTTTCAAATAAAAATATGACATTTGTCATGTTTTAGAATTTTATTAACTTACACTCAATAAATCACCGTTTTATGGAATTGCTCCTTCCTTATCTGGAGTCAGATGGTTTTAAACAAGGTCTGATTCAGGATTACAGATTTTGTGATAAAGATTTTCTGAATTCTACTGTTCTGGAAATGCCGGAGGATTTGGGGAGCGGGAAGCTGATTCTTTTCAGCAAGAAGAATTTTCATTTTTTCCGTGGAAAATGGAATTTTCATGAAGAAACCATTTTTCATTCCCCGCATAAAGTAGGAGACAATGGCATGATGGATTTCAGGATCAATAAAGAAGGGAAAATCAGCAGTAATTTTATTAATAATGAAAAAAAATTTGAACACAATACTACCGATATTGATGGTATAAGGATTTTTGTACCTAAAACCATGTTTTCCAAAGATAATGGGTTTCTGAAAGAAAAGCTGGAAAACGCACAGCGTAATTACCTGAGTCAGGAAAAACTTAAAACCATTTTCGATACTCCGTTTGATGATGCTTCATGCAGTATCATTCTCGAAAGCCGGATCTTAGAGTTTTTAAGCTATTGGATTCATTATCTGCTATCCGATGAAAAGACTTTTGAGCACAAAAAGGCGTTTGAAGACAAAATAAAGCTTGCCAAAGACTTTGTGGATACCAATGCGTTCCAGAGCCTGGCCATCAGGGAGATCAGCAGGTATTGCGGACTTAACAGCAGTGATCTGAAAAAAGGATTTAAGGATTATACCCGATTACCGATCCATCAGTACATTATTAAAACCCGGATGGAAACAGCCAGAGCCCTTCTTCTGGAAAGCGAAAAATCGGTGGGAGAGATCAGTGATTTTATTGGGTACAACAACCGCGGACACTTTTCACAGCTTTATTTCCGTCATTTCGGAAAGCTTCCTTCTGAAGAACGTCAGTAAAACTTCCGGTAATTTTCTTATTTTTTGATGATCCTGTAATTGTTCGTTTTTTCGTCTTTCTTTACAGTATAGCTGTCTTTTAACAGGAGTGTCCAGCCATCTCCTTCAACTTTTTGCTCTTCAGTTTTTGTTGGCGTGCTTACAGATATCTTGCTCCAGTCAGGGCTCATTAAAGCCCCATTCTTCACTTCAAGGATTCCCCAGTTGTCAGTGACTCTGATGTTAGGATAAACAGTTCCTTTATCTGCAACAGGCAGGATGTTTCTGGGATCAAAAGATACATTCATTTTCTCAAAATTAATCTCCAGGTGAGGTTGATCAATCAATTTGGATTGATATTCAATGATCTGTTTTTTGATTTTATTTTCCCTGATCTGCTCTTCTTTTAAAATTTGAATTCCGTTATAATGATCAGAGTTTTTCTCAGCAGCAGCTTTTAAATTGACCGGGATATTAATGTCAAACTTTTTAATAAGAAAGTCGGTAATATCCGTATTGGCTGAAATCTCCTGATTCCAGAAATTATTCTTTAAGCTTAATAAATATCCATAAACAGGAACGGTATGATAAGCAAAAGATCTCACATAGGTGGGATTTGAAAAAAAGCTGTCAATAGAGCTGATAAAATGTTTTTTAGCCTGTTCCTTACTTCTGCCACTGATAATGAAACCGGTATATTCGGCAATTCCCTCATTAAGTTCCAGTTGGTTTTCAACGGTTGCAGATTCTGGAAAAAGAGTATTTCTGTATTTTCTGAAAATGAAAGCATTAGCTAAATGTATTCTCCTTTCTTTCCCCGAATCAGAGTTGATGGCTTTTTTCAGAGCCTCCAGTTCTAACCGAAGGTATATTCTTCCATCTTTCTGGTCTAAATGATTACTTTCCTTATTGCTTTGGATGAATCCCAGAGAAGGCTGCGCTCTGTGAAAGAGTTCGTGAGCCAGTAAATTGACCCTCTCATCATGATTTTCGGGTAAAGGCAGCATGATCATTGCCCAGCTTTTGCCACTCCATTGGACAGAAGTATTGGCAATATTCATACTATCCGGTAATTGACCAATATAGATTTTATTTTGAAGCTGTAAGCTGTTATCTGCATTAGGATCGTTACTATAAACCTTTCGTGTTTTAGGATCAACTAAAAGGATACTTCCATATAAATCTTTATTCCATAATTTAAACCCTTTTTGAGTTGCATTTTGAATCTCTTCAAAATAAATGGGAATATGAGCGGAGTTTATAGGTTCCGGCTGTTGTCCTAATAGAAGTAAACCCTGAATTGAGCATAAAAATCGTAAAATAATTTTCATTATTGCAGCTTTAACTTAAAATTAAAAATCTTCAAATAACCTTTGGATTGATTTTTTAAATATAGTCAAAAAAGCCTGATTACAAAGAGTCTAAGGCAGAACATTCATTCCTTAAGATGTATATCATAAGCCGGTCCTTAAGAATCATTTAAAATTTAAACACTTTTGAGTAAAAAACTGGAAGTATTGAATGTATCATTGTTTACACAGGTTTGTATTTTATACACCTTGAAAAAATTTCTTTTTCGTATCACGGAATTTCCTTTTCGTGTCAGCACCTGTTCAGCATATTATTAATTTGGAGTTAAGATTAGTTCATATGAAATTTCCTTTAAGCAAGGCAGTTTTTCATATCAATATTAACTTAATGTGAACAAGACTATGCTTAACTTATCAATTTTAGTGGAAGAAAGTGCCAGGAGAAATCCTGAAAAAGTTGCCCTAAGCCTTGGAGAAACCACGATCAATTATAAAGATTTTCATGAAAAAGTAGGCCAGGCAGCCAACACCTTTGCAAAAAAAGGAATTGGTTATGGCGATAAAGTCGCTTTGTTATGTCCTAATATCCTGCAGTTCCCGGTTATTTTTTTCGGAATATTAAAAACTGGGGCAGCGGTTGTTCCGTTTAGTATCTTTCTTAAACCTGAAGAAATTGCTTATCAATTGTCTGATTCTGACAGCAAAATGTTTCTGTGCTTTGCAGGAACTCCGGAAATGCCTGTTGGGAAATTCGGAAAGGAGGGATTTGATAAAAGCGGCTCATGCAGAGACTTTATCAGTATAGGAGATCTGGCTGAAGATGTGGAAAATTTTGATGATCTAATTAAAGGGGAAGAAACACAATTTGAATCCTATATTACCTCATCAGAGGATACGGCTGTTATTATTTATACCTCGGGAACTACTGGAAAACCGAAAGGCGCCGAACTTTCACATATTAATCTCTTTACCAATTCAGAAGCCAGCACAGGCGTTGTGGCATCGTCTGAATTTGAAGCCCAGCTTGTTGTTTTACCTTTATTTCACATTTTTGGCTTAACGGTGATGATGCTTGCAGGAATCAGGAAATCACTACATCTTATTCTGATGCCGAAGTTTGATGCTAAAGCAGTTTATCAGCTCATTATCCGGTTTAATATCCGGATTTTTGCCGGCGTTCCTTCCATGTACTGGGCACTTCTGAATGAGGAAAATACTGAAGAAAATACAAAAAGTATTAAGAACCTGAGAATCTGTATTTCCGGCGGAGCATCTCTCCCTGTAAAAATAATCGATGAATTTGAAAGCCGCTTTGGGGTTCCCATTATTGAAGGATACGGAATGTCCGAAGGTTCCCCTGTGGTCACTTTCAACCAGTTACAGATAGGCCGGAAGCCTGGTTCCATCGGAACCCCGATCTGGGGAGTTGAGGTAAAGATTGTAGATGATGACTGCAACGAACTTCCGGCAGGTGAAAAAGGGGAACTCATCTTTCGGGGTCCCAACGTAATGAAATCCTATTATAAAAAAGAAAAAGAAACCCGGGAAGTCCTGAAAAAGGGCTGGCTGTTTTCCGGAGATATCGCTGTAAAGGATGAAGACGGATTTTTTTTCATCGTAGACCGTAAAAAGGAAATGATTATCAGAGGCGGAATGAATGTCTACCCACGCGAAGTAGAGGAATTGATGATGAGGAATCCGGATATTTCCATGGTTGCCGTTATCGGAATTGCTGATGAAAAACTGGGTGAAGAAATAAAGGCCTTTGTTGTAAAGAAAAAAGAAAGTCAGGTCTCTGAGGAAGACATAAAGCGATGGACAAAAGAAAGAATTGCCCAATACAAATATCCCCGGATTATAGAATTTATTGATGAGTTGCCTTTAAGCGCAACAGGAAAAATACTTAAAAAAAATTTAAAAACCAGCTGAAATGAATTATTTTAAAATAGCAGTGTTGTCCATTGGATTATTGGCAACAGGCTGCTCCACACAAAATAGCGGAACCGCTCACGCGGTCTCTGCAAACCAGAAGCAGGAAAAGCTTATCAACATACAATACGGCTCACACGAAAGAAATGTGATGGATGTCTACCTTCCTGCCAACAGAAGCCCAAAAACTGCATTTCTTGTCCATATCCACGGAGGAGCGTGGACGCAGGGTGATAAAACCTATGATACTAAAATCTCCGAATACCTTCTTTCACAGGGAATTGCCGTTGCCAACCTGAATTACCGGTATGCCAATCTTACGGACATCCATCTTCCGGAGCTTCTGGACGATATTGACAGCGTTGTAAAGTATCTGTCATCCCATTCCGAAGAATGGAACACGAGGAAAAACGGGTTTTCAATTTCCGGGGGAAGTTCGGGAGCACACGTTTCACTCATGTATGCCTATACCAAAAATCCGCAGATTAAAACAATAATAGAAATGTGTGGTCCCGTAGACTTTACAGATGTTCAAACTTTGCAGTATGTAAAAGCTGCAAACCTTCTGGAAGTTCTGGATAAAATGTCAGGAAACAAAATGGTATGGAGTCCGGGAGATAAGATTCCTGATGCTTATGCCAAAACCAGTCCTGTAAAATTTGTGAACCAGATTCCCACTATGATTATTCATGGTGATAAAGATGAGGTAGTTCCCATTCAGCAGGCCTATATCCTGGAAAATGCCCTGAAAACGAAAGGCACTCAGTACAAAATGTTAGTAATTCCCGGAGCAGGACATCTTATTACAAAATTACCCGGAGATGAACAGACCGTATTCACTAACGTGGCGGAATGGCTTAAAAAATATGGTACAAATTAACTGCTAAACATATGAAGACTAGATTTTTAAATACAAAAATAACTGCAGCCATACTTTTTCTGACCGCCTCCTCAAATCTGCTGGCCCAGAAAAAAGAAGCTGATACCGCAAAAGCAAAAGATATCGATGAAGTAATCGTGACCGGGGTATTTGATAAAAGAACCAGGATGAATGCTCCTGTGGCTATCTCTGTTCTGAAGAGTGAGGTCATTGAGAAGCAAGTCCCTGTAAGTGCTGCAGATCTGCTTAAAAACGTTCCCGGTGTATATGTGAACTCATCATTGGGAGAAATCCGAAACAATGTAAGTTCAAGAGGAATCAGCGCCGGTTCTGCGGACGGTACATTTGCTTATGAATACATATCGATGCAGGAAGACGGTTTGCCGGTAACCAATACCACTTATTATAATTATGGCCCGGATTTTTTCCTGAGAGCAGATGCCACGATTTCCCAGATTGATGCGGTAAGAGGAGGACCTGCCTCTATTACGGCTGCCAATGCACCGGGAGGAATTTTCAATTATATTTCCAAAACAGGAGGTAATAAATTTGAAGGGGAAATCCGTGCAAAATATGGAGTTCAGGGAGCTAATAACTCAGGATATCATAGAATGGATGCCAACTTTGGAGGACCTTTAGGTGATAACTGGTTTTTTAACATCGGCGGGTTTTACCGGTATGACTTAGGGGCCCGGTATGCAGGCTATCCTTTTAACAACGGGGGCCAGGTAAAAGCAAATATTGTAAAAAAATACAATAAGGGAAGCCTTAAAGTTTTCCTTAAATATCTGGATGACAAAAATGGCTATGCCCAACTGATTCCTACCAGAAACTATACGTCTCCCGAACCGGCAGAAGGATTCAATAGTAGTTCGTCTATGCTTATTCCGGAGCTGCAGTACAATTCTCCGGATTTTATTCATGGTGGTGATGTAGATTATAATTCAGGTCGTCTGGTAAGTAGTAAATACCGTTCCGTAGGACTGAACTGGGATCATAACCTGGGAAATGACTGGAAATTGTTCTTCGCAAGCAAATATTCTGATAATGATGTGGTGCAGAACAGTGTGGGAAATTCTTTTCTTACCTCACTGGATGATATGACCTCTTATTTTTTGGTTGGTGGATTGGGAATCGGGACCTATTCCTTTAAAGATGCCCTTACGGGACAGGAGCTTGCGAGCGTGAATTCTACCTTGGGAGCCGGAGGACTGCCGGTTTACCAGATCACCAAGAATCAGCTTCCTGATCAATCGATCCAGAATAATTCATTTGTAATGTCGGCGCTTAATTTTTATGAAAATAAGGTGAAAGAATCCATGAATCAGCTCACCATCAATAAGAAATGGAACCGCATGAATTTCTCGTTCGGAGGATATTACGGATATTCTGATGTATGGCGATTTTCCGGAATTAACGGAATAGGACTTACCACTCTGGAGAACAGGCCGAGAATGCTGACAGTAAGTTTAACGGGTGTCACTACTTTGGATTTTACAAAGCCGGGCGTTTATCAGCTGACCAATAATGACGGTTTTGCACAGGCAGCAGGCAGTACGGGAGATTTGATTGAATTTAAAGCCAGGCAGCAGCAGGGAGCCGTATTTTTCGGACATACCTGTGATATCACAGATCATCTGACCCTGGATTGGGGAATCCGGTATGAAAAAGTATGGATCAAAGGGGATAATACCAGAACCTATCTGTTTTCAGATAAAAATGGAGGCACGGATGGTAATATCTTTACTCTGTACAATAACAATGCTCTAACGAAGCTTACCAGTGTTGCCTACAGCAGGCAGCTTGAAAACTTTTCCTATTCGGCGGCGGTGAATTATAAGTTTAATAATAATGTAGCCGTATATGCCAGATATTCCAAAGGCAGCAAGTCTCCGGATCTTGACATGTTCTTTGCAGCCAACAGGCCGGAAACCATAGACTTGCTAAACCCGCAGTCCAGAAAAACACAGCAGGTGGAAATGGGCTTTAAAACCAAAACCACCTATTTTGATGCTTTTATCACCCCGTTTTACAGTTTGTTGAGCAATATTCCGTACAACTTTATGGCTGATGACGGCAAAGGCGGATTTTATACCACACCGTCTCTGTACAATAAAAACGAAACCTTTGGCATTGAATTGGAAACCAATATAAAGCCGGCTGATAATTTCAGTATCAGAGCCGTGCTTACCCTTCAGGATCCGAAAGTTAAAGAAGGATATTTATGGAATCTGGGAAGTGCCGGCCCTTCGGATGATACCGTTTCCTCGTATTCGGGAACTACGATTGCCTATACTCCCAAAATTATGGCCCACGTCACTCCTAATCTGAAAATCGGCAAAGCATACGGATTTGTAACCTGGAGCTACATGGGTAAAAGGGAAGGAAGCAATACCAATGTTTATAAACTTCCGGGATTTTCACAGTTTGATCTTGGAGTAGGGTATAATTTAAATGAAAATATCAGTATGTTGGTGAATGTGAATAATGTATTTAATAAATATGGTGTGATGAGTTATCAGAGGCCGGGAACGCTTCAGCAGCAGCTTGCCGGCTTCGAAAACTTTACCCAGGCAGAATATAATACAGCGGTAGCGAATAATACGCCTTACTTTACCATTGCCATTCCGCCTACTTCCGCCTATCTTACTGTAACCTATAAATTCTAGTATCATGAAAAAGATTTTCAAGATATTCTTTGCCGCTTTGCTCTTCATTATTCTGTTTTTACTGGTTGTTTCCATGATTTCAGTATATCTGAAAACACCAATGTATCTGAGCGGTTACAGCAGTTCGTTTACCATGCAGTTCAATTCACAGTTTGTGGTTTTGGGTCTGATATTGGTAGGTATCTGTTTCTTTTTCTATAGATACGGAAAGTATTGCCGGAAGCTATTGAGGGTTAATCTGATCCTTTCGGTCCTGTTTTTTCTTGCCCAGATTTATTTCACGGCTGTAATGTTTTCTACTGCCAAAAAATATAAAACCCACGTTTCGTTTTCACAGGGATTAAAAGGCCAGCAAGCCCCGATAAAACCTTCAGAAACCTATTCTTATCTCACTATTTATGGTGAGGAACAGCATATAGATGTTTTCCGGCCGGAAACAAGATCTCCAGTACCCGCAATCCCCGTTATCCTTGTTCATGGCGGTGCCTTCGTTGAGGGAAACAGAACCCAGGTGGGTTACGCTGCCAATTGGTTTAAAGATCATGGGTATACGGTTTTCTCTATTGATTATCCTCTGGGGAAGCCTGACCGTCATAATTGGGAATCTGCTGTTAATTCCGTAGTGACTTCTATGGGATTTATTGCAAAAAATTCAAAAAAATTTAATGTTGATCCTAATAAACTGGTATTGGTTGGTGGTTCTGCAGGAGCGGCTTTAGTAATGCAGGCAGATTTAGGATTAAGGAAAGGTTTTGCAAAGCCTTATGATTCCCTGCAGGCTCCGGTTCCGGCAGCAGTTATAGCCATTTATCCGCCTGTCAGCTTATCTGAACTCTGGCAGAAAATAGATGAGAAAAAGAATATCGACCTCAAAGATGCGGCGAGAAAATATCTTGGAGGTTCTCCTTCAGAATTTCCACAGCGGTATGCGCAGCTCAATTTAATAGACCAGCTTTCGGAAGGGATTTCCCCCACATTTATTATTGCCGGAGAAATAGACCATGTTGTGAATGTGGAAGCTACCAGAAAGTTCGTAAAAAGAGCGGAAGAGCTGAAGCTGCCTGTTTCCTATGTTGAAATTCCATATGGTGAACATGTTTTTGATGCGAATTCCAATTCTATTGCCGGGCAGATTGAATGGAACAAAATAGGGGAGTTTTTGAAAAATAATCATCTGGAAAACTGACAGCTGTATTCATAATCAGTTTAAAAAGCATTGTATACATCATTACAATGCTTTTTTTTGAGCCCGTTTGTGAAATATCCTGATAGAATTGCGTGGTATGCATTAACTTTGTAGCTTTATTGAAACTTTTCAGCAGAATTGTTTTAATGATAAGTGCATCACCTATGCAAACAAGTTCCCACATTAATATGAAAAGACACCTTACTTATATTTTACTCCTTGGATTTCCTTTTTTCGGCGGTCAGAATAAAATGGCCGGGCAATCTACCTATGCTCAGGACTGGAAATCATCCGAACAGAAGAATGAAGCTCTTGCTTTTGATGCAGATCTAAAATTATCGGATGCAGAAATGGCTTTGGATAAAAAACTATTTCAGCTGAGAAAACAAGTCCTTACCGAAGCAGAAACACAAAAAGTATCCCTGTTCAACAGCTCTTTTAATGAATTGAAACCCGTGATTGAAACTACCGGATTATTCAAAATCATCCGGACGATGCCGAAAGGTGGCTTGCTGCACAGCCACAGCGGAGGCCTGGCAGATGTAAAATGGGTGATTTCAGCGGCAAGAAAATATAAGGAATGCTACGTTTACGATCAGAAGGATAATGACCGGTATATTTTCGGGCAGCTGGCCTTTTTTACAAAAGAAAATGTTCCGGACGGATTTGTAAGCCTTGATAAGAAACTGGCTTCGGACCCCGGCTTTGAAAAAGAACTGCAGGATCTTCTTACCTTAAAAAGGGATAATCTCTGTACCTATACGGATTACTGGGTGGAGTTTGAGAAGCGCTTCAAACGCATCAACCTCCTGCTGCCTTACCGTCCTTTCTTTAAAGAATATTACCTGAAGGGTTTTCAGGATCTGACCAAAGATCATGTACAGCATGTGGAGATCAGGTTTATATTCGATGAGCTTTACGATTTTCAGCATGGAAAATATCATTTAAAAACGTCAATTACAGATTTGCAGGATGTTGTTAAGCAGGTCCGCCAGGCGAATCCGGAATTCAGCTTAAAATTAATCTACTCCAGCTTTAAATTCCTGGATCCGGAAAGTGTGGAAAAACAGCTCGAAACCGCTTTTGAGCTCAAAAAAGAATTTCCGGACATGATTTCGGGTTTTGATCTTGTGGCGGATGAGGCTGCCGGAAACAGCATTTATTCCTTTCAGAAAGACTGGATGAAGCTGAATGAACTCTCTAAAAAATACGGAGTAGACATGCCGCTTTTCCTTCACGCCGGCGAAAGCAATTCTGTTTTTAATAAAAACATTCTGGATGTTGCTTTACTGAACAACCGGCGGATAGGGCATGGCCTTAACCTGATCTATTTCCCGGCCACGATGGAAGAGGTCAGAAAGCAGGACAAACTGGTTGAGGTAAGCCCCATCAGTAACCAGATTTTGGGCTATGTAAGTGACCTGAGGAATCACCCTGCAAGGGTTTTGTTGAGTAACGGCGTACAATGCTCCATTAACAGCGACGATCCGTCAGTATATGGTTACGAAGGTCTCAGCTATGATTTCTGGGTGGCTTTTATGTACTGGGAGCTGGATGTGAAAGCACTTAAAAAACTTGTTTTTAACTCTGTTAATTATTCTTCCTTGAATAAAGATCAAAAAAAGGAAGCGATTGCGTATCTGGATAAGCAGTGGAATGAGTTTGTTCAAAAGGGAAATAAAAGTTTGAACTAAATGCCCGGATGAGAACATTTATTCCGGATTTCCCATGCATCGTGCCCATAACATGGGCGGGATTGCTGTTGATTCAATAGTTTATTGCCGGGAAAAACTGTACCAGACACTTACCGATCCGGGATTTACCCAAAATGTTGCTTTTCCGTTTTCGTCTGCTATGATTTCGTCATTTCGGTGTTCCAGAAAATCCCTGTATTGGAAGTGAGCATATTCTTTTCCGAGGTCAATTTCCTTAAAGCCCTCATCACCATTGGAAAGGATCACGATGCATCCGCAGTTGTCCTGGTTTCCTTTGCGAACCCACGTGATACAATTAGGGTGATCAAAATAATTAATCTGTTCACCATGGGCCAACTTCTGTCTTGCTTCCAGGAGTTTGGGCAAAGCTTCCACTTTCGGAATTACAATGTTTATTTCCTGATCATCCCGGATATCTGTGTATTCTGCCCCGAAAAGATCCGGGTAAAATACGCAGGGATAAGCATCTTCCGATAAGAGGATCACAGCATAGGCCAATGGCTTAAACCAGTCCTGTACTGATGATTCCAGGGCCTGAAGCTGTTGTGTATCATGGTTTTCAACAAAAGAAACCGAGAACACAGGCTTTTTTTCGAGAAAGCTGCCTTTTAATATTTGTGAAAGGTCGTAGTTTCGTCCTGCTTTTGAAGCTTCGAAGAAATTATAATGTAAAGGAGCATCAAAACAGGAAATAAGGCCGTCCATTTCTTCTGAAAAAAAGGAGATTTTTTCAGCCTCATCTTTCCAGAATTCACCTAAAATATAGCATTCAGGGTTAAGTTCTGTTTTAATGTAAGTGATCCATTCTTTAAGGAAATCGGAAGAGATATGCTTTAGGGCATCCAGCCTTATTCCATCCACTTTTGTCGTTTCAAAATACCATTGGATCCAGTTCTTCATTTCCTGTACCACATAAGGATTTCTGTATTCTATGTCAGCACCCATCAGATAATCGTAGTTTCCAAACTGATGACTTACTGCGTCTGTCCAGTCTGTTCCATATTCATTATGAATTTTAAAGATGCCTTCCTTTTTTTCTCCATTTTGGCTGATGATGTCTATTCCGCTGAAGCATTGATGGTCCCAGATAAAATCAGAATATTTCCCTTGTCTTGCCGGGAAAGTAAATTTTGTAAAAGCTGAAGCTTCTATAGGATCTGTAAGTACTTCGTTGCGGTTGTCGGGGTTCACTTCATGTACTGTGATATTTTCTTCTTCATCACCACCCATTCTGTGATTGAGGACAATGTCTGCATATACGGACAGGCCGGCCTCACGGGCTTTTCTGATAGCGTTGAGGTATTCTTCTTTTGTACCGTATCGGGTGGGGATTCCTCCTTTCTGGTCAAATTCGCCAAGATCATACGGGTCGTATAGGTCATAGCCCCTCCCTTCTTTTCCCAGGCTGCATTTTGTAGCAGGCGGGAACCATACAGCTGTGAATCCGAGATCTTTTAGAAATTTTGCCTGACCGGAAAATTCGTTCCAGAGACTTCCTGAATAATACCAGTGAAAATATTGTATAATTACGCCATTCATTCTTTATTACTTTTTCGTATTTTTTGTAAAATGATTTCTTGTATTTTAAATTATAGTTTCTGCTGTTGTAGCAGTTGCTTTTCCATTTCAACTTTCAGACATTCGAGGATGAATTCGCTGTAGCATAGCTGGGCATCTATGGATTCTTTTCTGTGGTACAGGTCCATTTTCCTGGAAAGAATGATTTCGCTTTTGTAGGCAAAAGAGAAGTAAGCAAAAAGCTTGTATCCTGATTCTTCAACGGGAGTTGCATATCCGGTAACGGCAATTCCCCAGTCTGTATTGAATAATCTGGAGACATTCAATGCCATGGTTTCGGCAATTTTAGGGGATACGCAGTCATATAGCCTGGCTTCATGCTCATCTACATGCAGCAGCTTCACCTTTTCTTCAAGAGTATATGTAGTAAGGCCTCCTTTAAACAGTTCTGAAGCATCTTTTATCTGTGAGAATGAAAACTGTAAAAAGCCGGCTGTTACGCTTTCGGCAATAGAAACGGTCTCGTTATGCTTCTGTAAATGCAGGCCAATAAATTCCAGTAAATCTTTCTGAAGATTCATAATTAAATTGATTTTAAACATGTCGGGGTTCCCCGGGAGATTTTTTCCGGTTCATAAAAAATCAGTGGATACTGTTCATTTTCCAATCATTCTTTTTTATCCACTTCTAATTTCGGGAATAAGTAGTGAAAACAATATGATCTCGATCAATTCATGATAATTATCCGGTTTTAACTGAATATTATCTTCCCAATGTTGTATAAACAATTAAGCCTGAGTCTGTAAAACAGGAAATTTAATGATATGGAATTTATTTTAGAGTCTGATTCAAAGGTGATTGTCTAAAGCTGGCTTTACTGGATGTTGTAGCTTGTGATCTCATAATAAATGGCCCAGCCTGTGAACAGGATGATAATGATCCATATCCAGAAGGGAATCGTCTGTGGGGTTTCGCTTCCGTTGATGAGAAAGCTTTTCTGATTCCCTTTGTCGTAGGCATTAATCATCAGGGACAAAGTGCCATCTACTACATCTTTGTTATTCAGACCTTCAATTTTTATGGCAGGCCCGTTGGAAACCGTGAAATTTATTTTCCGGATTCCCTCTTTTCCGGACGGAGATCTGCTGACAATTTTCAGGATATGTTCTCCGTCTGTGAGTTTCTTCGTATCCAGATCAAAAACGATAGGGGTTTCCAGCTCTGCAATTGGATTCGGATCGTCATCTATGAAAAGGAAAACTTTGCTTTTGTCTTTGGTCATAACAGTTAATTTTCATCTGAGAAAACCGTGTATTTGATATGGTGTTTATCTTTTTCTCCCGGCGTAACCAGATATTTAACGGAATAATAAAAGGCTACAATGGTTAGCAATACTACAATACCTACAATAAACCAGTCCCAGTCGCTTTCCGGGCCGGTTCCATGCGTCCACTCCTTGGTGGCTTCAGGCTGCTGAAGCTTGCATGCGTCACATGCTAATGCATACGCTGAAATAAGAATCAAAACTCCACTGAATGTTTGTTTCGCTAGATTTTTCATAATTATTTTATTTTATCCATGATTACTTTGATTTCCTGCAGGGTGACTTTCTTGGCATTATTTCCCCAGCTTGTTCTTTCGTGGTTGATAATGGCTGTTACATCCTCAGGGGTAAAGTTGGCGTTGGTGCCTACGGGAGGCATTGTGGCAAATTCCGGTCTGGGATCGTAACCTTTCATAATGATGGTTACGTACAGCTCAAGATCTCCTCCGGCCACTACAGGGCTTCCTTTCAGTGGAGGGAATGCTCCGGGAACTCCTTCTCCGCTGGCCTGGTGGCAGGATGCACAGTTGGCTGTGAAAAGTTCTGCACCGTCCGGTAGGTTTTCACCTCCCTGTGCTGCGCCTTGTTCTTTTTTCTCCTGCTTGTACAGAAAGGCCGGAACAATGGTTTTATCCGTATAATCGGTCTGTTTTAAAGATTTCAAATAAGCTACCAGTTGGAGGGCTTTAGGTGTTGCCACAATTTTTTTCCTTTTGTTTTTCAGGAATTTCTCAGGCACCTTTACTTCTACGTCTCCCGGCTGGAGGTAATCTCTTTCCATAAAGAGAAATTCGTAGGAAGGCATAATGGAGGCTTCTACGGCTGCCCGCGGCTGGTACAGATGGATAAGGTGCCATTCTGAGCTTGGTTGCCTTTCTCCTACATTGGTAAGATCGGGGCCTGCTCTTTGGGTTCCCATAAGGTTGGCCGTGTTTCTCCAGAAATCTGTTCTGCGGTTCACTGCAAAATCTGCAGGGATGCTGGGTCTTTTGCCGAAAACATTATCCATTTCCACACTTCTTACCTGCTGGGTATGGCATGCTACGCATCCGTTTTCTATATAGACCATTTTTCCGGCCCGCTGTTCTTTGGTCAGGATTTTGGCCTGCCTTGGCAAGGGCCTGTTGATCTTCTGGTTATCCAGCGCCGGGATAATGGCGATATAAAGGGTCAGAAAAACAAACAGGCAAAGTGCCGAGCCGAAAAGTATCCTGTGATCGTTTAAAAATATCATCATTCAATTTTTAAGGGTTAAACTCTGTATTTCTAAGCTGTTTCTTGGCAGCCAGTATTTCTGCAGGTGTTTTTGGAATTTTAATGTCATGCCCGGTGCTGACCATTTTATAAAAGTTGTAAGCAAAAATGAGATGGGCCACCCACATCATGGTTCCTCCGATAGCCCTCCAGAGCCAGAACGGGAACATATTGATCACGCCGTCTATGAAAGGTTTCTTTTTCATCCACATCAGTCCGGTCTGGGTTCCGCCAATCATTAATGCAATCACGTACATCAGCAACCCGATTAATGCAAGCCAGAAATGGATGCCTACCAGTAATTTGGGAGGCTCTTTTCCTGTAAGCCTTGGAATAAGCGTATAAGAAAATCCCCAAAGCATAAAAGTGATGATTCCGTACATCGTAAGGTGGGAATGGGAAACGGTAAAATCTGTAAAGTGCCAGAGCAGATTGGTATACCTGAATGCTTCCACAGTTCCTTGGAACGATCCTGTGAAGTAAAAGATGATAGCCATAAAATAAAACGGAAGGGTATAGCTGTTTTTCAGCTGGTACCAGGCGCCGTTAAATGTCAGCAGGAAGTTGGTGGTTCCGGCGGCTACCGGAATGAGCATTCCTACACTGGCGATAATGGCTGTAGTCTGCAGCCTCCAGGGGATTGCGCTGAAAATAAAATGATGGGTACCGATCAGGGTGTAGAATAATATGTGGGTCCAGAAGGCCAGGGCGCCTAAGCTGTAGGAATAAATGGGCTTGTTAAGCTGCTGGGGGAGGAAATAGTACATCAGCCCCAGATTAATCATCATAAACCACATGCCAATGGCCTGGTGCATATAATATCCTTGTGTGATGGTTTCTCCTACTCCGTCCTGCCATATAGGAATGTATCCTACCAGAATGACAATAACCACAAACATAAACCCTGATATAATATACCAGTTTGAAATATAAATTTCTTTTACAATCCTTTTGGCAACAGGTTTAAAGAGGTTATGCGTGGAAATGGCGATACCTGCCCCGAAGGTGATCATAATGGGCCAGATGTATTCGCGGTACTCTCCGCCGCCGTTATTGACCCCGGCCAGCAGGGAAATGGTTCCTGCAAGAACTGCCGCATTAATCAGGATCAGGGAAATATAGCCCTGCCTGATATTGTAATTTTCGGTGTTGCTTACCCTGGTCACCACATAGTAGGAGAGGCCTACCATGGCTAAGGATGCCCATCCCCAGAATACTGCATTGGTATGGGCGGGGCGCAGTCTTCCAAAGCTCAGCCAGCTTGTATGATCTACATCGGGGGCCACATATTTTATTCCGGCATACAGTCCAAAGGAGGTTCCTATAATGAGCCAAAGGATAGCGGTGCCTAAAAAGTAAAGAATCAGTTTGCTGAGTTCCGGGGATATATACTGCTGGAAAGACGAGGTTCTTCTTTTGGTGGGGAAAATCCTTAATTCTTCCACGGAATTGATATTCCGGATCATGCCTTTTTCATCTACGGCGGGTAGGCTGCCGGAAAGCTGATTTTCTTCTGGCTGAAAACTAATCTCTTTTTCTCTTTCTTCATATTCCTTAAGCTCTTCGGGAGACAGGCTTTCTATTCTTTTTTGAGCTTCAAGGGCTTCCCGCCGCCTTAAAATACGGCCATAGATGCCCAGAAACTTAAAAATAAGGATGACTAAACCGGCAATAATCACCATTAACATTAAAAGTAATGTAATCTGTATGCCTGTCTGATTAAACAATGACGTTTCTGCCATAATAACATATTACGGATTAATAAATAGTGAATGGTTTCGCTATTACAGGATAAAGGATAGTCTAAAAGATTCTGTATCGATACTTTCTTTATAGAGGTAGCATCAACACTGCTTTCATTATGATCTGAAAACGTAATTTCAAAGCCTGTTCAAAAAAATTATTTGCTGTTTTTAATTGAATCTACATCGTAGGCTGTACTGTCCATAGGGAGGGTTTTGTCCCCCGAATCGGGAGTGACTTGGGCGGTCCCGGAAACCATGCTGTCCCCGGTATTCAGGTTGTCGGTATGGGTAGGCTGGGGCTGCTGCTGAGGGTCTTTTGTACAACTGACGACGAGGTGTCCTGCGAACAGGCCTAGTAACAATAGTGATTTCATAATATTAAGTATTTGGTGTGTGTAGTCAAAGGTATAAAGTTCTGATCAGCTTCTTTATGATTGGTGTCATAATGAACCTGCATTTAATAATATGATGGAGCTGATAGAAATCTTTAAAGTGCATGGTATTGATTATAGCGGGAAACTAATACCATCGTATATTCATATAACCGGAGCCAATAACGAATTATTAATTGCTGTAATGTGGTTCAGGTCATAAAAACACAGTTTTTAATTGTCTAAGTTTGAGGTAACCAAAATTTATATTCTTATGAAACTATTTTTTATAATTATTCTTTTTGTGTTTGCAGGCTGTACCAAATCTGAAACACAATACAGAAATGAGGCTGACAAGAAATCTACCGTGAACGATAGAAAGTCTGATACCATCCACGTAATCCCTGAAGTTTCCGATACCTCAACCGTTGCTAAAGACAGTACGGCTGTGCATTAAACCTAACGGGAAGACGGTAGATTCCAAAAACAATTACAAATATGCTGAACGAGCTCTTGATTTTCTTTTATAAATCCGTATTTTACAATACCTGCTTTCAAAAGCATAAAAAATTAAAAAACCATGAAAAAAACTGTATTGATCTGTTTCCTTTTGCTGAATCTTTCCATGGTGTATGCACAAACTATAGAATCTGGAAACCGGAGTACAATGGGCTACATCAAACCGGACGGAACCATTGAAAACAGCAGCCGTTCCACCGTAGGGTACATCAGGCCGGACGGGACGATCGAGGATAAAAGCCGCTCGACCATCGGGTACATTAAAAGTGATGGCACCATAGAAGACAAAAGCCGTTCTACCGTAGGTTATGTAAAAAAAGACGGCACGATAGAAAACAGCAGCCGTTCCACCATTGGGTACATCAAAGACGATGGAACTGTGGAAAACAGCAGCCGGAGTACTATTGGCTATGCTAAAGGCATCAGAAAAGAGTGGGCGGCGGTAGTGTATTTCTTTTTCAAACTAGATTGATTGTCCGTACTTCGAGGTAAGTTTTATTAAATAGGTGCCTGCACCCCGTTCACAACCCCCTTCAGGGTATGCGACAGGGCCAGGACGTCTTCAATAACGGCCTGAAGCCGGTTTGATAAGCCCCGGGACACCGTTTTGTAACCCGTTTTACCCCCTTACCCAAGGGGGTATAGGCCGTTCATTAGGGGGTACCGGCAGTTGGGTAAGTGCCTCCGGACGGTTGGGGAAGTACCAGGAGACGCTTTAATAAGGCCTACAGGCTTTGTAAGGGGCTTTTTACTAATTCCCGGGTTGTTTTTCCTAGACTGATTTATTGAAAATTAGCGGACAAGAAGATAAATTCCGACACCAATGGCGGCATAAGCCACAACCGTAATAATATCAGCTATGGGCTGGGAAAATCGTTTTTCTGCAATTTTCTCACCATTGATCTGGTTCTTATGGAATTTCAGGATTTTTTTAGGATTATGAACCGGGTGGGCTACCAGGCTGTCGCTTTCCCACTTGTCAACGATTACTTTGTAGCTCCTGCCATCCACGTCTATTTTCACATTTTTACCGGCGGCAAGCTTCTCCTGAACATTTACCGGGGCAGCCATGGGCTGTGGGTTTGGGGATTCGGCTGCTGCATTTTTCATTGAGGCAGTATTATTAGCCATAGCAGCATTATTTTTAGACTGCTTATTGTCGGTTGTCAGATCTGCCGGCTTCTTTACCTGATACGTATAGCAGCTGGTAAGGGAACATAATATAATGATGAAATAAAGATTCTTTCGCATGAGCCAAATTTAAGAATTAAACGGAATATTTGGGAGTTTGTTTTGAAAGATGGTGGATTTTTATTGTTTAAAATAAATCTCCGAAGTTATGAGACTTCGGAGAGTGGGTTTAATAAAATTGTTTTAAACTATGGTCTAATATTAACAATAACTTTCATTTTTTCTGTTGATTCTGAACCTAAATCATTTTCTAATCCTCTAGGATTACTAATATATCCTTGTGGATCATATACAAAACAATATAAAGTTTTACAATCAGGGTGATTTTTATAACGAGCAATATCTTGTAATAATTCATCTCCTACCTCCTTATCTTTAAGGCCTTCTCTTGTTTTCTTTACTTCAATAATTATTTGTTCCTTTTTTAAAAGAAAATCAACTCTAGTATTTCTTCCTGCATAACTTGGAGTAAATTCTTCTGGGCGTAAATCGTCAAAGAATATTTTTAATAATGATCGTAATAAATCCTGAACATCATACTCATCTTTTATTATTAAACTTTCTCGATTTGCATGTCTATTTACAAGTAATCTGGCAACATCATGAAAATTGTCAAAAATTTTATTAAGATTATTAATAGGGCTTTCTAAATCAATATATGAATCATCTTTAACATTGATTTGAAGTTCTAACTCTCTTAATAATCTAAAAATTAATTTTAAATTTTCTTTCATGGCAATTAACTCGCTGCTATGTGAAAGCAAGTTCGCTTGCAATTCAAAATGTGGTGGAGTGATAGTACCTTCAGATAAAATTCGCTGGGCTGTATTGTAATCACCCATAAAATTTTTAGGTTTTTGGGCTTCTATAATTTTATATGCAGGAAGCCCCCATTCATAATCTTCAAGTTTTGCAAGAAGTTTAAGTTGTTCAGAAAATTGTTCATTTGATTTAATAACACTTAATTCAATAATTACATTCTCGGTATTTGCTTTAAATTCTTTAAGAATTGACTTGATTTCTTTGTCAAGAGCTGAATAATCGAGCTGACTTCTATTTTCAACAAAATTTAATAGTAGCTCATATGGAATAAGAATATACTCTGTTCTTTTGCTTTTGTCAATAAAATTTTTGTATACCTCAGAATTTGTAAACCAATTTCCTACCCAATTTTCTTGCGCCAAATTTGTAATCGTAGAAAGATTTTTTAAATCATCTTCAATGTGACTTATTCTATCTAAAAAGGCTGATTGAATTTTTTCAGTTTCAAATTTCAATTCTTGTACTTGTGAAGACAAACTCATATATGTAATTTTAATGGCTTATAGTGTTGTGGAAACTAGCTTATAGATAATTTAATTATCTAATATAAAAACATTTTTTATAATAACTAGTCCTTTCATCTATTCGGTCTAACTGCGTTCAATTTTCTATCAGTTATTGCTCTAACATAATCAGTAATTTCATTCCAATTTAATTCTGAAAGGATATTTTTTCTTGGGATTCTAATTGTGATTGTTTGGTTTTCTTGATTAGGTTCTGGAACATCTTTTAATAAAATCCAGAATGCCTCATTTTCACTTTCTACAAACTTAACAATCAATACAACTCTAAGATTGTCCCATAAATAATTATATGTTGAAACCTTTAAATTTTGCCTTTCATAAGTGTCAATTTTGTTAGAAATATGTGAACTTTTTAATTGTACAATTAATTCAAGACCTTTATAAATGCCATTTTCCGCGATCTCAATATTTAAGTCTTGACCATAATCTCTATCAATAGTATTTATATTCCAATCTTCTGGTAAGTAGTTACGGAAAAATGTGATCGATTTTTCTTCTAATGAATGATTTTTATGACGAATTGGGTATTTTTTTGCCATTATATTTTGTATATTCCAAAAATTAAACTTAATAAAATACAGTCTTTCATAGTATTTAATTAGAAACTAATGAATCCCAACTCTCGTCAGGATTTATTCATTTATAAGTTTAAAAAAATCAGATAAACTAAGTTTTCTAGCTTCGCACATTTTAAAAAGTGTTTCAACTGGTATTCTATAAGTTTCTTCGTTTTTTATTTTTCTAATAGTACTTTCTTCTATACCATGATTTTTTGCAAAAGAAGTTTGTGACTTGCCTTCCTGAAGCCAAGGTATTAACCATTTTTTTGTAATGTATGAACAAATTTTTTCGTTTATATCTGTCATATAAACAAATGAAATAATTAAATAATAAAAAAACACGGTCGATCGACCGTAATTGAAATCTTTTTCTTACATTTGTCAAATAAGCTACAAAAAAGTAGTTTTGCGATACTTCAAAGAATATTAGAAGCTATTGCTTAGAATCTCAATCTGAAAACTGGTAATTTTTAACGTACGAGATAATAAGCTAGAAGCTCACGACCTAGGCGTGGGCTCTCTTATCTGTACGTAAGGTATACCAGTGCCTCAGATTAGATATTGTAGAGTCCCATGCCGTTTTATTTTCATGCCGTTCTGTTTTCTACAATTATTTTTTCTAAGCGCTTTACTACATAAAGTATCATGATAGGGTACAATGGAGTGTACAATCCATTGCGGCTTCAGGGCTTTCACGGGAACACAAATTTTATTTCATAAACCATTAAGTGAAATGAAGATATTAAGATAAGTTAAATTCCATCAAAGATGGAAGAGGCAGTTGGCTAAATAAATAGCTTCAGCTATGGTTTTAACGATTCTTAATCCCTTAAAAATTCTTAATGGTTAAGAAAAATACACCTATTAGAAAAATACAAACGCATGAAAAAAACAAGAATACATTTTGAGCCCCGGCTTTGGGAAGGCGGTAAGAAGCGCTCCGGGCTACAGCTGATGGAAACGTTTTTCCGGTTCAACGATCTGGCATCCTCTAAAAAACAGTTAAATAACATTATGAATTACGCTGTAAAAAGAAATACATGGATCAAGGAAGATTCAGCCGTTATCTTCCAGTTTCACCAGTCTATGCGGTCGTTTGTGCGTGCAGGCTACTTCATGATGCTGAAGGAAAAGAAACAGACCGCAAATACTCAACTGGAAAGTGCTTCTCCATTGGTTCTCGGTGTGCTTTCGGAGAAAGAATACCAAAATCCGCTGCTGGTATTCAGGAAAGCATTCAAAGAATACAGCATACAGGAATTCGATTATTTTATGTCCGGGATGGTTTATTTCTCACTGGGAGCCTACGACCATCTGCCGGAAAGAAATATCGTGAGCCCATACATCCATCTGCTGAAAATGCTGGATGCAGCCCATCTTATTCTTGAAAGGAAAGGGAGATAGTACATGCAGCGAACGGATAGGAATTTTATTAACGCAAAGGTTTATTTTAATAATGCATAGTTTAGGAAGCAAAGAAGGAATCAATCCTTGATTGATTTGATGAAGCGGGCGTTTTATCCATGCGCTTCATCAGCAGTGAAACCATTACCCTTTGCTTTCTTAAAAATCATCAGGATCTTCAAAAAAACTTTGCGTTAAAAAAGCAATAAGCAAGCGTTTATAAGAGTAGAAATTTTAACGCAAAGGTTTATTTTAATAATGCATAGTTTATGGAGCAAAGAAGGAATCAATCCTTGATTGATTTGATGAAGCGAGTGTTTTAACAGGCTGCTTCATCAGCGTGAAACAGCATCCTTGCTTTCTTAAAATCAATCAAGGTTTGATTGGGCCTTTGCGTTTAAGAAAAATAAACTTTATGTACTCTCTAAGCTAAAAAGCCTTTCAGTTTTCCTGAAAGGCTTTTTAATCCGGCGAACTCTGTTATTTAAAAATTTCCTGATCATAGAGAAGATTGTCGTCTTCATCAAAGCTTATGATCAGCACTTTGTATTGTTTGGCGCTGTCGTTATTAAAGAATTTAATTCTTGGAGGAACATAATCGCTGTCGAATAAATTGGGATTCCAGTAAAGGGTTTCCCGGGTATCGTTTTCAATTTTCTTTGCAGGATCATCATTATCCAGCATTTCGACGATAAACTCCGAAGGCTTATCATATCCTTTTATGACCGATGAATTGTTTTTCTGCACTTCTTTTTCATTGCTTTTGGATTTCATATTCCCTTTCATGGTATAGATGAGTACTGCATCCCCAATTAATCCGGCTCCTTTAAGGATTTTTACCATCGCGATATTGCTGACAGGAAGGTTGGCAATCATGGAAGGATCCGTAGGCGTTTCGTCTAAATACAGCTTAGCCTGCTGATTGCGGATATAAGGGACGTTAACTCCTGAATTATTCCGTTGAAAGGTTAAACCGGCTGCCCGTCCCTGCAGCCAGTCGAATATATTATTGGATCCCGCAATATGTTGGTCTTCATTCACAAAATCGAATATAGTGGAATTCATAGAGCTAAACATTCCTGTGGACAGTTGTTTGTCCAATTCTTCTTTGGGATCCTGCTTTTTTCCTACCAGTTTTACTTCTTCAATCTGTACATCAGCATTCTCGATTTTTTTTGTGTTTTTCTGAGTGTTGATAGCCCTGGAAATGGTTGGAGAAACGGCTTTATTTTCACCGGCTTTTACCAATGTATATTTTGTCCCGGGGAAATTGCCTTTAAACGGTACGGGATTTACCAATGGCTCTACAGTGACGAATAAATTATCAGTACCGGATTCTTTATCATTTTCTGAATTCACGAACAACGAAACATTCAGAGGTTCATCATTGTTAATGTTATTTAAATAGGCATATCCGTTCTGATCTGTCATAAACTGATTAATGGAAGGTTCATTTTTACCTAATCTCAATACTAGATTTACAGGGGTGTTGATCAGCATGGAGCCGTTTTTAATGGGCTTTACCTTGTAAGAAAGATAGGGTTGAGAAATGGTTTTAATGGTGGGTACAGCTCCGCTAAGTAAGGAATTCCAGTCAAATCTCTGCCAGCTTTCAGAAATAAGGAGTGCATCCAGAGCTTCAGTATTGGCATTTTGAGAAAAATATTGTGCGGGACTGTCTATTTTTCCAGTAAAATCTCCCGTTAACCAAAGTGCACTCAGTATATTTTCTTCTTCCGGTTTCTGGGTGCCGTCGTCCTCACTTACCAAAACGGTATAATGTTTAAAATAAGACTCCGGGGAAAGATCGATGCTGTTAAAAGATCTTGGGGTTTGTTTTATGTTCTGGCCTACAATTTCTGCTTTTTCAATTTTTAAGTTGCCAGGTTTTATAAAGCAAAGCCTTTTGGCAACCAGATTGTCCTGCTCATCAAAAATGGCTAATTGCAGAATACCGTTAGCTCCATTGCTTATTTTTGTAGGAATAAGGCTTGTAGCTTCGTTGGTTAACTGATTGATATTCGCTTTATAGGCCAGATGATTATTGATGGTTCCTATAATCTTATAATTTTGAAGCTGTTGTTTCAGGTTGACGCCCTTTAAGGTATATTTAACCCCTTCTTTAGAGCTGTACACCTGTAAATTGAGGCCGCTGTCTGCAACCTGTGGCAAATCTATAGTCTGGCTTTTTCCTGTATTATCCTGGATAATTACCTGGTATTTTTTTCCTGAAGCAGGGGTTATTTTAAAGGAGGCGACATTTCTGTCAAAAGATTTAAATGTAGTAACAGGGGTATTGGGATTTTGTGTATCTATTACTTTTCCGGTCCAGTTTTCCGGCAGGGAAGTATTGCTGGATAATCTTATGGCAAATTTCGAAGGAACCCCGTTAATGAAAGTTCCACCTTCCGGGAAGGCTTTTGCAGACCAGTCAGAGCTCTTGGATATCACCAATGATTCTTTGGAGTTGGGATTGTACACCGGAATGGTCTTCACGACCTGAAAATCTTCGTTAAAATTGGTCATATAAGGCGTATAAGCTCTTACAAAATATACCTGTTCGGGAAGGTCTTCTTTCAGTTGGAAATCTCCGCTGCCTTCACCATTCGTCAGGAGTATCGTTTTCCAGTCTATTAATTTTTTATCAGAATTGTAGAGTTCAACAAATAGAGTAGTGGATAATGCAGAACGGTTATACCCATCAAATACAAAACTTTTAAACCAGATTTTGTCACCAGCTGCATATTGTGATTTATCGGTAAGTAAGTACACTTTTTCTTGCCCGTAATTATTCTCAAGACTGGTAAGTGCTTTTTCCAGTTTAGTTTGTGCCAGTACAGGTTGTACCATTGAAATAAGCAATACAAAGAATATATTTTTCATAGGAATCTCAGCGCATTTAAATTCGGTGCTAATGTAACAATTTAAAGGGCTTGGCGTTGATATTTTAGCTTCTTATTTCAAAATAAAGAATAGTAAAAAACATCTATGCAAATTCGTGAGATCTGTGGGAATAAAAAAAACAACGTTTTCTAATTTTCCCACGGATTTCACAGATCACACGAATAATTGCTTTATAATTTTGTACTCTGAATAAAATATAGCATAAAGATCTGTGAAAGTTCGTGAGATCTGTGGCAATAAAAAACGAATGGTGAATCACAAACGATTTTCTAATTTTTTCCCACGGATTTCACAGATTACACGAATGATTGCTTATAATTTTAGCACTCCAAATAAAGTACAGCATAAACATCTGTGCAAATCTGTGAGATCTGCGGGAAATAAAAAAGGCGAATCACAAGATTCACCTTTTCTATACTATAATAAGTTCGTTATGACTGGATAAACTCCAAAAGATCTTTATTGATGGTTGCATGTTCCGTAGTAGGCATTCCGTGAGGGAACCCCGGATACGTAATCAGCTTACCATTCTTCAGTAGTTTTGCAGATTTGATGGCCGAATTTTCAATCGGAACAATCTGATCATCTTCTCCGTGCAGTAGAAGAACCGGGATATCAACTGCTTTCAGGTCTTCTGTGAAGTCTGTTTCAGAAAAAGCTTTGATACCGTCATAATGCGCAACAATTCCACCCATCATTCCCTGTCTCCACCAGTTTCTCTGGATACCTTCTTTTACATCGGCACCTTCTCTGTTGTATCCGTAGAAAGGAACCGTAAGATCTATATAAAATTGGTTTCTGTTGTTCAGGGTTTGGTCTCTGATGTTGTCAAAAACTTCCATTGGAACACCATCAGGATTGTTTTCACTTTTTACCATTACCGGCGGAACAGCACTGATTAAAACTGCTTTTTTCGCTCTTCCGTTGGAATATTTATTGACATAACGGATCACCTCACCACCACCTGTAGAGTGGCCAATGTGAACTACGTCCTTCAAATCCAGGAATTCCACCAGCTCAGCTGCATCAGAAGCGTACTGCTCAATTGTATGATTATAAATATTCTGGCTGGAACGGCCGTGGCCTCTTCTGTCGTGTGCTATCACTCTGTACCCTCTCTGAAGGAAGAAAATTACCTGTGCATCCCAATCGTCTGATGACAATGGCCATCCGTGGTGAAACATCAGTACAGGTCCTTCTCCCTGGTCTTTATAAAAAATTTCTGTTCCGTCTTTTAGTTTTAATGTGCTCATAATTTACTTTTTTTAAGTTGTTGTTAATATTTGTTTGGTTTTATTCTTAATTCTTTAGCAAATGTAGTGAGGTTTTCTTTTGTAAAAATTAAACTAGATTAATTTCCGTTCATTTTGACGAAAAAAAATTGCAAAGTGTAGAATTATGCTCTTAAACCTTGATAAGAGCCTTCACTTTTCTATTCTTTATATGTTTTAGTTTTCGCTTGTTACTCTGAGCTTGTGGAAAAGTCTTTTGGCCGGATTATGCTAGATTCATTATACTGAAAATTGAATATGTAATATATAAAGGAGATTCATTATATATAGTAATCCTTTATCCATTATTCTAATATCATTTCACAGATGAAACTTTTATATTATTCTGAGTTTAAAAACAAAATCATCCAAAATGTAATTTATTAAACTAGTTAAATGTGCAGCATTTCCTATCGCCATACATTTGTCATATAAAAATTAAACAATCACCAAAAATGGAAAATAGAATATTAGGACTGCACCATATTACAGCAATTGCAGACAACGCAAAAAGAAATTTAGATTTTTACACTCAGGTTTTAGGCGTAAGGCTGGTAAAGAAAACCGTCAACTTTGATGATCCGGGAACCTATCACTTTTATTTCGGGAACGAAGAAGGCACTCCGGGAACGATCCTGACTTTCTTTCCATGGGAGGGAATTGGTAAAGGAACCAATGGTTCCGGTTTGGCTACCCACATCGGATATTCAGTTCCAAAAGGAAGCCTGGAATTCTGGAAAAACAGGTTGACCCAATTCAATATTGCAGTTGAAGAAGGTGAAATTTTCGGCGAAAAACTGATTTCATTCACAGATCCGGACGGATTGCAGTTACAGTTCATCGAATCTTCTACCCCTGACGAAAGAAAAGTTTGGACAACAGATGATATTAAGGATGAAAATGCTTTAAAAGGATTCCACAACATCACTTTAACCCTGAAAAAAGCAGATCCTACCATTAAAGTCTTAACGGATATTTTCGGATACGGTTTACAAAAACACGAGGGTGAGAGATACCGTTTTGCCACAGATGCTATTGAAACAGCCAATCTTGTTGACATCATCGAAAATGATAAGATTTTAGCAGGAAGAAATGCGGCAGGAACCAATCACCACGTTGCATTCAGGGTGAAAGACGATAATGTTTTAATGGAATTCCGTGAAAAAGTATTGTCTGCAGGACTGAACATCACTCCGAAAATCGACAGAGATTATTTCTACTCCTTGTATTTCCGCGAACCGGGCGGTGTTTTATTTGAAATCGCAACAGACAACCCCGGATTCACAGTAGATGAACCTTTAAATGAATTAGGAACAAATTTAAAGCTTCCGAAACAGCACGAAGGATTACGTGAAAAAATAGAAGAAGTATTACCGAAGTTATCATAGGTCATCCCCCCAATTTTTATAAGATTTATATTTTAGCAATAAGCAATAAGCAATAAGCAATAAGCAATAAGCAATAAAAAAAAGCAAATGGAAACAACAAAAGTAGTTTTAGGAAACGTAAGAGGAGAAATTCAGCTTTTCTCAGACGATAAAAAAGCAGGTAAAATGGATATCTCGGTCATTGGAAATAAGCTAACCGTTTACCACACTGAAGTTGATGATGAATATGCAGGAAACGGTTTTGCCAAATTGTTACTCAACCAGCTGGTATCATATGCCAGAGAGAACGATTTGAAGATCGTACCGCTGTGTCCTTACGTTCACGCCCAATTCAAACGTCATCCTGAAGAATACAACGATGTCTGGTTAAAAGAAGATTAATCCGAACAACCATAACATTAAACTCAAAACATTGAACCCGGAACCCAAAACCCGAAACCCGCAACATTAAACCCGAAAACCCAAACAACTATGTCACTTATCACAGGACTTCATCACGTTACAGCCGTTACAGGCGACACCCAGGAAAATATAGACTTTTACACCGGAGTTTTAGGACTTCGGCTGGTAAAAACAACGGTCAACTTTGATTATTCCGATGTTTATCATTTCTATTTCGGGGACGAATTCGGAACGCCCGGAACCATTATGACCACTTTTCCGTATGGTAAAGGTCTGGTGAACGGAAGACATGGTAAAGGAATGTTGAACACAACAGCTTTTTCATTATCCATCGATGCTTTGGATTACTGGATGAACCGTTTGGAGCAGTTTAATATCCAGTTTAAGCAGCCTCAGCAAAGATTTTCCGGTGAAGTTTTTATGTATCTGGAAGATTTTGACGGATTGGGTCTCGAATTGGTCTTCAACGATAAAGATGACAGAAAGGGCTACTACAACGGGTTTATCCCGAAAGATTATGCCATTAAAGGAATTCACCACGTTGAAATCTGGCTGGATGCCTACGAAAGGACGGCCGCTTTATTAGCCACTCAAATGGATCATCAGTTAATAGCTGAAAGCTCAGACAGATTCAGGTTTGGAACGGAAAATAAACCCGGAAAATATGTTGATCTGCTTTGCACGCCCAATGCATTGAAAGGTCTGGCGGGAAGAGGAACAGTTCATCACGTTGCTTTTGCCACCCCGAATGCAGAAACCCAGCTTGAGATGATTGAAAAATTAAATAAATTCGGATTGCAGCATACCGAAGTGAAAGACAGGAAATACTTCACATCCGTCTATTTCAAAGAACCGGGCGGAGTTTTATTCGAAATTGCCACTTCAGGCCCGGGCTTCGACGTGGATGAAGAGCTGGCATCTTTGGGAGAGCATTTAAGCCTGCCGTCACAATTTGAAGAGAAAAGAGAACATTTGGTGGAAGTTTTACCAAAATTTAATTATCCAACAGAAAAATACAGATAAAATGAGTCATATTTTAGATATAAAAACAGGAGGAAAATCATTGAATGAAGCTGAAAAAGCATTAATAATGATTCACGGAAGAGGCGGAAGTGCACAGGATATTTTAAGCCTCTCACAACATTTGAATGTTGAAGATTACGCATTATTAGCGCCACAGGCCACTAACGGAACCTGGTATCCTTTTTCATTCATGGCTCCCGTTGAGCAAAACGAACCCTGGTTATCATCAGCCATTGAAACTGTCGGAAAAACTGTTCAATCCGCTTTGGATGCAAAAATAAAGGCTGAAAATATTTACTTTTTCGGATTTTCGCAGGGGGCATGTTTGACACTTGAATTTTTGGCAAGAAATGCACAGAGATTTGGTGGTGCGGCAGCAATTATCGGTGGAGTGATCGGTGAAAAAATCAACCGTGAGAATTATAAAGGTGATTTTGCACAGACTCCAATTTTCCTGGGAACCAGCAATCCGGATTTTCATGTTCCCGTGGAAAGGGTGTACGCAACTGCCAATATTTTAAAGGAGATGAATGCGGATGTTACGGAAAAGGTGTATGCTAACTTCGGACATTCCATCAATCAGGAAGAAATAGAACTAGCGAATTCTATTGTTTTCAAATAATAATTATCTGCCACGAATACACGAATTAAATTATTAGTGCATTCGTGGCATAATAAAAAAGAATTAGAATGAAAATAACAAGAATCTTCAGCGATATCAACGGCGATTCTCACTTTGAAGACATTGAAATCCCATTAATCAATCAGGGGGAAATCGGATTTTTATCTGATAATATCAATGTTAAAAAACTACAATTCAGAAAAGTTTCTGCCGACTATAATTACGATTTTCATCACGCCCCTCAGAAGCAATATATTGTACTTTTAGACGGTGATGTCGAGATAGAAACATCTTTAGGAGAAATCAGACAGTTTCAAACCGGAGAAATCCTTTTGGTAGAAGATATTTCCGGTAAAGGCCATAAAACCAAAAATCTTCAAAAAAAGGAAAGAACCTCAATTTTTATTCATTTGTAAAAGAAACAAGAAACAAGAAACAAGAAACAAGAAATTGTAGCTAGACATCAAATTATAATTTAACTTCGACATCTGACATCTGACATCGACATCTAGCATCTCTCACCCAGCATCTAACAAAAAAACCATGCACGAACAACTTCTTTTAATTCTCGGACTTTTAATCATTGTAATGCTTCTGGTAATGCTTGCACAGCGTATCAGGATTGCTTATCCTATATTCCTGGTACTGGCAGGTCTGGGAATCAGCCTGATTCCGGGTGTTCCGGTTCTGCAGCTGGATCCCGATATTATTTTCCTGATTTTCCTGCCACCATTATTGTACGAAGCCGCCTGGTACACCTCGTGGAACGATTTCTGGAAATGGAAACGCACCATCGGATTACTGGCTTTCGGATTGGTTTTCCTGACTTCCATTGTGGTAGCGTTCGCTTCACAGGCGCTGATTCCGGGCTTTACTTTGGCAATGGGATTTTTGTTGGGCGGAATTGTTTCTCCACCCGATGCAATTGCAGCAACAACGGTTTTAAAAGGCCTGAAAGTTCCGAAACGTACCATCGCAATGCTGGAAGGTGAAAGCTTAATCAATGATGCTTCTTCACTGATCGTCTTCAGGTTTGCTTTAGCAGCTGTCATGACGGGAATGTTTTCGATGCAGGAAGCAACTGGGCAATTTTTTCTGGTAGCAGGGATGGGAGTTGTGGTAGGAATTGCAGGAGCCCACGTTTTTTACGCCATTCACCGGTTTTTGCCGACAACTCCGGCAATTGATGCTGCTCTAACGGTAATTACGCCTTACGTTTTATTTTTAGCAGCTGAACATTTTCACTATTCGGGAGTAATGGCTGTAGTAAGCGGCGGACTGTTTATGTCGTTCCGTTCCCATGAAATTTTCAAAACCGGTATGACCAGAATCAATATGACAGGCGTTTGGAATACCTTAATTTTTGTAATGAACGCTCTGGTTTTTGTACTGATCGGTTTGGAACTTCCGGATATTATTAACGGTTTGGGTAAAACCTCTTTGATGGAAGGAATAAAATATGGCCTGATTATTAGTTTCATCGTCATTGTAGTGCGTCTTTTATGGATTTACCCTGTAGCGCATGTACCAAGATGGCTGAGTAAAAAGATAAGAAAAGATCCAAACCCGGGATGGAAAAACCCTCTGATCATCGGTTGGGCAGGCATGCGTGGCGTCGTTTCACTGGCAACAGCTTTGTCGATTCCGGTGATGATGAATGATGAAACCGCTTTTCCGATGCGGAATCTGATTATTTTTATAACATTTGTCGTTATTTTTGTTACTTTGGTTTTCCAGGGATTGACACTGCCATTGATTATCAGCCTGACAAAAATTGGGGAAATTGACCCAATATTGCCGGCTCATGAACAACAGGCCAGCATTCAGATCAGACTGGATAACCTTGCCGTCAACCGGTTGAATGAAAAATACCAGTCCAGTCTGGAAACCAACAGCCTGGTGGAGAATTTTAAAAATGCCATTGAAAACGATATTGTACAGCAGCAAAGTCACCTCGAATCATTGGAAATGTGCACCAACAGACGAAATGACCTGAATGAATACCACGAAATCATGCTTGATATTTTTGCATTGCAGCGAAAAGAATTATTTAAGATTAAGCGGGAAAAAGAATTCAGCGATGATGAAATCCGAAAAGCAGAATCCCAGCTGGATCTGAGTGAACTGAGGATTACCGGAAACAAACATTTGTAAAATAGAGTTGTTTCTTAGCCCTGATAGTAACGGCATCCTTTTTTGCGGATAGAATAAAGCAGCTGGAAAAAGATATAGTGGATAGCAGGAATCAGCTCCTAAAAAATAACTTTGATACAACCATTAAAAATGAAAACATTAAATTTTTTAGTCATTGGAAAAAATCAGGAAATTCTTGAAACTTTAAAGAGAATCATCGAAAATAATGAAGGCTGGAAAGCGGAAATACAGAGTGATGAAACGGTTTGCCAGGATTATATTCAAGAAAATGAGGTAGATATTGTTTTGCTGAGCTCAGGATTGGATGAAGAATTTGAAAATGAGATCAAAACTTTTTGTGGAAATATCAGCAAAGATGTAAAGGTAATTGACCATTATGGCGGTGGTAGCGGGCTTTTGAAGAACGAAGTTTACACACTTTTCCCTAATTTGCAGCCGTAAAATAAATTTATGTTTCAAAATATCATCAAAAACATCTCGCGATTTGTCACATTAACTCCTGAAGAAGAAAAAATTTATGAAGATCTGCTGACACTTCAGAAGTTTCCCAAAAAAACACTTCTGCTTCGGGAAGGGGAGATTTGCCAGTTCGAAGGCTTTATAAAAGAAGGCTGTGTGCGTACCTACTATCTAGATGAAAACGGCTTTGAAGTGACCCTTCTGTTTGCCGTTGAAGACTGGTGGATTACCGATATCGCTTCATTTAATAACCAGACGCCGTCTAAAATTTTTATTGAAACCCTGGAAGATACCGAAATTTATATGCTCAATCCGCAAACAAAAGAAGAACTGATGCAGAAAGTTCCGAAGTTTGAGAGAGCCTTCCGACTGATGATGCAGCGATATGTAGTTACCCTGCAAAACCGCCTGGTGAACACTATTTCCCAGCCGGCGACGGACCGTTATCTGGAATTTATCAGAGTATATCCCACCATTCCGCAGCGTGTGGCGCAATATTATATAGCGTCCTATCTTGGAGTTTCTAAAGAATTTGTAAGTACGATCAGGAAGCGTCTTGCCAGTAAAAATAAATAACACATCCACAATTCCCCTCCTTTGGAGGGGTGGCGAAAATTCGAAGAATTTTTGACGGGGTGGTTTATGCGTACAGTGTAGACCACCTTTTTTGTTTATGAACTTTGGGTTTAGCCAAATTTTCAAATAATCTCATTTATTAAACTAGTTAAATTTCTAAGATTTCCTTCTGTCCTACCTTTGCTTTATTAATTTAAACAATAAAAAAATGTCAAAAGAAAATAAAACAGCAGAAGGCTTCGGAATGCCTTGGGAAGATATTTACGGTTACGCACAGGCAGTAAAAAAAGGAAATACGGTTTGGATTTCCGGACAGCTGGGTCACAACGAAAAAGGCGAATTGGCAGAAGGAATGGAAGCGCAGATGAAGCAAACCTATGCCAATATTAAAGAGCTGTTGTCGAGATATGGTATGACCATGGAAAATGTGGTGGAGGAAGTCATCTATGCAATGGATATGGCAACAGCTTTTGAGGCGAGAAAAAATTTCAAAAACGAATTTTATGATAATCCTAAAGCTGTCGCCAGTACAATGGTCGGAGTAAGCGGACTTGCATTGCCAGGACAACTTGTCGAAATTAAAATTATCGCAACCATATAATTTTATCCTATAATTTTCAAAAAAATTGATTTATTAAACCAGTTCAATGTGCAGGATTTTTTACCAGCCTACATTTGCTCTATTAAAAAACAAATAAATAAAAACAGATATGGACAGAAAAGATTTTTTAAAGAAAGGATTATTGGGTACAGGAATGTTCGTGGCCTCCGCTTCATTAGGGAACACCATGAAAAACGAGATCGACGAAATAGAACCGTTAGAACCTATCGGGTATAACCATTTACCGAATACCGATTCAAAAATTAAAGACAATTCTGTACTTCATAAAGCAGATTCCAGAGGAAAAGCTGACCACGGCTGGCTGGTAAGCAACCATACCTTCAGTTTTGCCAATTATCACAACCCGGAAAGAATGCATTTCGGAGTTTTAAGAGTTCTGAATGATGATAAGGTAGAAGCAGGAAGAGGCTTCGGAACACATCCGCACGATAATATGGAAATCATCAGCATTCCGCTGGAAGGTGATCTGGAACACAAAGACAGTATGGGAAATTCGGCCATTATCAGGAGCGGAGATATACAGGTTATGAGCGCCGGAACCGGAATTATGCACAGCGAATTCAATAAAAATAACGACAGCCTGGTGAAGTTTCTCCAAATCTGGGTATATCCGAAAAAGAGAAATGTAACCCCGAGATATGATCAGATCACTTTAGATAAAACAAAAAGTCAGAACAGGTTTCAGCAGATTCTTTCTCCGAATGCTGATGACGAAGGAGTCTGGATCCATCAGGATGCCTGGTTTCATCTGGGAAATTTTGAAAATAATATCGAAACCCATTACCAGATTAAGAAAAAAGGAAACGGAGTTTATGCTTTCATTCTAAAAGGAAGTGCGGAAATTGAAGGCCAGAAAGTGGAAACAAGAGACGGCTTCGGAGTTTGGGATATTTCCGGACTGAATATTAAATCAACCTCAGAAAATACAGAGATTTTACTAATGGAAGTCCCGATGACGATGTAATAAACTTGAATATATTTAGTTTTTTATGTATTAAAACTATGATAACAATCGAAAGAAATTACGGATATTTTTTTTTACTGGTATGCATTTCCGTAATTTTATCGACTGTAAAAATTAAATAAATCTTAAGTAAGAATGGAAAAGTATAATTACGGGGTCATTGGGCTCGGAGTAATGGGAAGAAACCTGCTTTACAATATTGCCGATAACGGTTTTTCTACAGCAGGATTCGATTTGGATGCGGAAAAAGTAAAAGAGCTTCATAACGGGGCAACTCCGGGAACCCAGGTGAAAGGAACAGCTTCTCTGGAAGACTTTGTATCCGCTTTGGAAAGTCCGAGGAAGATCATTTTAATGGTTCCTGCAGGAAAACCGGTAGATGCCGTTCTGGAAAATATTACACCGCTTCTCAGTCCGAAAGATATTGTGGTTGATGCCGGAAATTCTTATTTCAAAGATACCGAGAGACGTATTGCTGATTTAGCATCTAAGAACCTGCATTTTATGGGAATGGGGGTTTCCGGAGGAGAGCAGGGAGCAAGAAGAGGGCCTAGTATTATGCCCGGCGGAGACCTGGAAGCTTTTACTTTGCTTAAGCCTATGTTGGAACTGATTGCTGCAAAAGTAAACGGGGAAGCCTGCACTGCTTATATGGGCAAAGGTTCCGCAGGAAATTATGTGAAAATGGTGCACAACGGTATAGAATATGCCATCATGCAGCTGATCAGTGAAGCTTACGATTTGTTGAGAAAAGGCGCCAACCTGAACAACGATCAGTTATACGAAGTTTTCAAAAAATGGAATGAAGGCGAAATGAATTCTTTCCTGATTGAAATCACAAGAGATATTTTCAAGCAAAAAGATGATTTGGCAGACGGTTTTCTGGTCGATCATATTTTAGACAAAGCCGGTGCAAAAGGAACCGGAAAATGGACTTCCGAACAGGCAATGGAAATTGGTGTTTCTATTCCGACCATCGATATCGCGGTAACTTCAAGAATTTTATCCGCATATAAAGAGGAAAGAGTGAAAGCGTCTCAGTTATACGCTAAGGAAGAAATTATCAAGCCGGAAAATACAGAATTATTCATCCAGGAAGTGGGCGATGCGCTGTATCTGGCTACCTTAATCAGCTATGCACAAGGTTTGGCACTGCTCGTAAAAGCTTCTGAAGAATACCAGTTTGAAATTCCGTTGAAAGACGTTGTCAAAATCTGGAGAGGAGGATGCATCATCCGTTCTGTTTTATTGGAAACGTTCTATTCGGCTTATACGCAGGATCCGGGGTTATCTAATATTTTATTGAATCAGGAAATTTCCGGAATTGTACAATCTAAAATTAAGTCTCTAAGAAAAACAGCTGCTTTTGCGGTGTCAAACGGAATTCCAAGTTTAGGACTTCAAACCACTTTAGGATATTTTGACGCGTATACCACAGAATCTTTACCTGTGAACCTTATTCAGGCACAGCGTGATTATTTCGGAGCACACACCTACCAAAGAGTGGATAGAGAGGGAGTTTTTCACACTTCATGGCAAAACGTAAATAACTAAAATCGGAAAATGAGCGACAATACAATCCTGCACCCAACAACTATTGTTATTTTTGGTGCAACAGGAGATCTGGCCAAAAGAAAGCTTTTTCCTGCATTTTACAATTTATATATTGATGGCAGAATGCCAAAAGGCTTCAATATTCTAGCTTTAGGAAGAGCTGAAAATACAGACGAAAATTTTAGAAATTATATTAAAGAAAACCTGAAAAGCTTTTCAAGGAAGAATGTTACTACCGAAGACTGGGCTGGTTTTCAGGCACACATTTCTTATTTTCAGCATCAGCTGGATGAAGAAGATTCCTATAAAAACCTGTCCCAGAAACTAGAAAATTTTGATAAAGTTTACGGGACAAGAGGAAACAGGCTCTTCTATCTGTCAATTGCACCGAATTTTGTATCGGTTATTTCAAATCATATCAAGAATACCTCTATAGCTTCTGACCCTGAAAAAGATCGAATTATCATCGAAAAACCTTTTGGTCACAATAAAGAATCTGCTATAGAACTGAATAATCTTCTTTCGCAAACCTTTAAGGAAGAGCAGATTTACCGTATCGATCATTATCTGGGTAAGGAAACCGTTCAGAATATTTTAGCATTCAGGTTCGGAAATTCAATCTTTGAGCCTTTGTGGAATCACAGGCATATTGAATCTGTGCAGATTACCGTTGCAGAAGAAGTCGGGGTAGAGACCAGAGCAAGTTTTTATGAGCAGACAGGTGCTTTGCGTGATATGATCCAGAACCATCTTTTGCAGATTCTTTGCATGGTTGCCATGGAGCCGCCGGTTTCGCTGGAATCTGGGGAGATCAGGGACCGTAAAGTAGATGTTTTAAAATCAATCCGCAGGATTTCGCCGGATAAAGTAGATCATTATGCGGTGAGAGGTCAGTATGGAAGAGGTAAGGTAAACGGTGTAAAGGTAAACGGCTATCGCCAGGAAGAAGGAATTGCCCCTGATTCCAATACAGAAACATTTGCTGCTATAAAATTCTACCTGGATAACGAAAGATGGGAAAATGTTCCTTTCTACGTTCGTACAGGAAAGAGAATGAAAGAAAAGCATTCCTATATTACGATCCAGTTTAAGCCCCTTCCGCATTCCACATTTTCGGAAAGTTCATCCCTTTTATCCGCCAACAGGCTGACTATTAATATCCAGCCGCAAATGGATATCAGGTTACTGTTTATGTCAAAAAAACCGGGGCTTTCGTTAGAATTAAAGCCTGTGGAAATGATTTTTGATAATTTTGCCTGTCAGACGGATACTCCTGAAGCTTATGAAACCTTGTTGTTAGAAGCGCTTATAGGAGATCTCACCCTGTTTATGCGTTCTGATCAGGTAGAAGAAGCGTGGGATGTTGTGAAAACCATTCAGGAAACCTGGGAAAAAACCAAAGATCCTTCTTTTCCCAATTATGAAGCGGGAAGCTGGGGACCTGAAGACAGCAATGCGCTGGTAGAAAGACAGGGCCACCAATGGGTTTAATTTGAATTAAAAAAGTAAAAATGAATATTACAGTATTTGATGATCTGAATACCTTATATAAAAAAGCGGCAGATACCTTTGTTGAGCTTTCCGGAAAATCTATCCTGAAACATGACAAATTTGTTGTTGCCCTAAGCGGCGGTTCTTCTCCGAAGGCTATTTTCAGCCTCTTGGCAACTCAGGAATACGCAGAAAAGGTAGAATGGAATAAGGTCTATTTCTTTTGGGTAGATGAAAGATGGGTTTCCCTTGATGATGAAAAGAGCAATGCGAAAATGACTTTCGAAACACTTCTTGATAAAGTTCCTGTTAATAAAGATCATATTTTCCCGATGTATAAAGACGGAATCGAACCTGAAGATTATGCTAAAGAATACGAAACGCAGATCCGAAATGTTCTGGGAACTGAGGGCATTTTCGATTTTATCCTTTTAGGAATGGGCGACGACGGCCACACGGCCTCTTTGTTTCCGGGTGAAAAAATCCTGCACGAAAAAGAAAAATGGGTGGATGCTTATTATCTGAAACCTCAGGAAATGTTCAGAATTACACTGACTGCGCCTATTATCAATAAAGCTGAGAATATCCTGATTATTACATTCGGTACTTCTAAAAAGCATGCTTTGAATGAAGTTTTGAACGGAGAATACCATCCGGAGATGTATCCGCTTCAGTTGATTGAAAAGAGAAACGGAGTTCAGCTTTTCACTGATAAAGAGGCTGGCGCTTGATTCAGTAAAGTGATTTTTGCCGTTCCAGACTGATTTATTAATCTGGTTAAATGTCCGGTAAAATTGATTATCATAAATTTGTCATATCATTACCTCTGAAAAGATAAAAATTACTTCAGGGAGTGATGATTTTATGACGATAAAAAATTAAACACTCATTCATTATAGAGTGATATATTTATGCGAAACAGGCTTGGATTTATTAATCCAAGCCTGTTTTTTTGTCTGAATTTCACTGTTGATAATTTTCATTTTTGTTTTTAACTTATTGTTTGTTAGTGTTTTAAATTAATTGCATGTGGCTTTTAGATTAATAATGATAACATGAAAATGAGATATAGTAAAAATGAATCCAACTTTTTTTCATAAAAATTAATTTATTAAACTAGTTAAATGTGCAGGCTTTCTGGCCGCCCTAAATTTGTCATATCAAAATCAAACAAATACCCAGTAAGATTTTAAAATTTAGAACAACATTATAATAAGCAACATTTAAAAAGTAAACATTATGAAAAAATTAATCTTAACATTCGCAACAGTAGTATTATCAGTAACAGCATTCGCTCAGAAACCTGGAAAATTAATGTTGGACCCGACTAACCATGCTTTGGTTTTAATTGACCACGAAGGGCAGATGGCTTTCGCTACAAAAAGCATCAGCATGGAAGAGTTGAGAAACAATGTAGCCTTGATTTCCGGAGGTTCAAAAATCTTTAATATTCCGACAGTGGTAACAACAGTTGCAGAAAAATCTTTCGCAGGACCTGTGTTCCCTGAAATTTCTGAAGTGTATCCTGCAACAAGCGGATATGTAGACAGAACCACAATGAATACCTGGGAAGACCTGAACGCTCACAAAGCCATCACAGGGAAAAACAAAAAGAAACTGGTTCTTGCAGGACTGTGGACAAGTGTTTGTGTCGTAGGACCGGCTTTATCCGCCATCGATGAAGGGTATGAAGTATATGTCATCACAGATGCATCAGGTGATATTTCAAAAGAAGCTCACGACCAGGCAGTGACAAGAATGGTTCAGGCTGGGGTACATCCTATTACTTCTGTTCAGTATGTTCTTGAATTACAGAGAGATTGGTCCAGAAAAGAAACGTACAAACCGGTTAATGATTTAATGAAAAAATATGGCGGCGCTTATGGATTGGGAATCCAGTACGCTCAGGATATGCTTAAACATTAATCAGCTTTCAACAATGGCAGGTTGAAAAAACAGCCTGCCTTTTCTTCAACCCTTAAAAGTAAATTATGAAACCACTACATAAAATTCTATTCTCATTGATCCTAAGTGCAGGACTGCTCAACGCCCAGAAAGCCGATTTAATTGTGACTAACGGAAAAATCACAACGATGGATGATAAAAATCCGGAAGTTCAGGCAATTGCCATCAAAGACCATAAAATTCTCCAGACAGGAACGAATGCCCAAATCTTAAAGTTAAAAGGCAGCAGTACAAAAATCATCGATGCTAGAGGCAACAGAGTGATTCCCGGGTTATTTGACAGCCATTTACATGTCATCCGTGGCGGAAGATTTTACAATACCGAGCTTCGCTGGGACGGTGTGAAAACTTTGAAAAGAGCTCTGGAAATGCTGAAAGAACAGGCCCAAAGAACACCAAAAGGTCAGTGGGTAAGAGTAATTGGTGGCTGGAACGAATATCAGTTTGAAGAAAAAAGACTGCCGACTTTGGCAGAAATCAACGAAGCGACAGGCGATGTTCCGGCTTTCATAATGTATCTCTACGCAAAAGCCTGGCTGAATAAAGCGGGTTTAAAAGAATTAAAGATCAACGGCGATACGCCAAATCCGGCACAGGGTTTAATTGAGAAAGACAGCAACGGCGACCCGACAGGTTTGCTGGTTGCAGAACCGAATGCCTTTATCCTGTATTCAACTTTGGCAAAATTACCTGAGCTGACAGAAGCTGAGAAAGAAAATTCCACACTACAGTATATGACCGAATTAAACCGTCTTGGCGTGACTGCTGTAATGGATGCAGGCGGCGGTTTTCAGAATTTCCCTGACGATTACGGAACAACAGATGCATTGAACAAACAGGGAAAAATTACGGTTCGGTTACCTTATTATTTGTTCGCCCAGAAAAAAGGCTCCGAACTTGCCGATTACACAAAATGGACAGGAATGGTAGAGATCGATGACCACGGTCACAACGGCCATAATCAAATAGATTATCATGTAAATGGAGGAGGAGAGAACTTAGTTTCTGACGGTGCCGATTTTGAAAATTTCCTTTTTCCAAGACCTGAACTGCCTGCAACAATGGAGAAAAATATGAAAGAAGTAGTAAGCCTTCTGGTTAAAAAAAGATGGCCGTTCAGAATTCACGCTACCTACAATGAAAGCATTACAAGATTCCTGAATGTTATTGACGAAGTGAATAAAGAAACACCATTAAACGGACTGGTTTGGTTTATCGACCATGCAGAAACGGTTTCTGAAGATAATATGAAACGCATCAAAGCTTTAGGCGGCGGAATTGCGGTACAGCACAGAATGGCCTATCAGGGTGAAAGTTTCATCCATCGCTACGGGAAAAAAGCAGCCCTGGCTTCTCCACCGGTAAAGAAAATGCTTGAGATGGGAATTCCTGTCGGATTGGGAACAGACGGAACCAGAGTTGCCAGTTATAATCCCTGGGTTGCTTTATACTGGATTACTACTGGAAAAACATTGGGCGGAACCCAGGTAATGGCAAAAGAAAACATTTTGGACAGAAAAACAGCTTTATCCCTTTCCACTTTCGGAGGTTATGAACTGATAAAGGATTTTGAAAAAGGAAAAATCAAAAAAGGATATTTCGCAGATCTTACGATTTTGGATAGAGATTATTTCAGCGTCAATGAAGAAGAAATCAAAGATATTACTTCAAAACTAACCATCGTTGACGGAAAAGTAGTGTACGGAGACGAAACCTATAAAAATGCTGCTCCGGCTTCACTTCCTGTAATCCCGGAATGGTCTCCTGTAAAATATTACGGAGGATACCAAACCAGATAACGAAACTAAAGACTACTTCGCCCCAAAATTCCCCTCCTTTGGAGGGGTGGCGAAAATTCAAAGAATTTTTGACGGGGTGGTTAAAAAAGTAAATTATTAAAATTCATCATCCCATCATTTCAAACCTACAACTATGAAAAAGCTCATCCAAACCATCACCAATACCAGCCTTGAAGGAAAATTAATTCACATCGCTTTATTGGCATTCAGAATTTTATTATCAATAGAATTAATCACAGTACACGGACTGAAAAAGTTAGGAGTAGGCGTTGCAGAAGCTGAAAAAGTACCTAATCCTCTGCATCTCCCGGAAGCCTTCAACAGCCTTTTTGCAGATGCAGCCAACCTGGTGTTCCCGGTATTTGTCATCTTCGGATTTTTTACCAGAATTGCTGTTCTTCCGATTTTGGCGGTGACTCTAACAGGGTATTTTGTTCTTCACTGGAACGATGCTTTACTGATAAAAGACACTCCTTTTATGTACAGCCTGTGTTATTTGTTTCTGCTTTTTGTAGGTCCCGGAAAATATTCAGTCGATAATTATTTAAGAAAGATCTAAAATGAAGAAGTTAATTGCAATACTGTTGATTGTGCAGATTTTAATGCCTGTCTGCATTTCCGCACAATTTAAGCTGATGAGGTTTGATGAAAATTATGCAGCCTATCAGGATTCTGCAAAGACGTTTTATAACTCATTGAAATATATCCCGCTTTCCGAAAACAATGGTAATAAATATTTATCCTTAGGCGGAGAAGCAAGAGCAGAGTTTGTAGAATTCAACAATGAGGACTGGGGAAGACTGGGAATAGGAAGCAATCCGTTTTTTATCCAGAGGTATAATGTTCACGCAGATTTGCATTTAGGCTCAAGGGTGAGAATTTTCGGGCAGCTGAGAAGTGCGTGGGAAAACGGAAGAAAAAATGGTCCAAGACCTATAGATGAAGATCATCTAAATGTTCAGAACCTTTTTATAGATGTGGATGCAGTTAAAAATGAAAAAGAAAAACTAACCGTTCGCGCAGGAAGACAGGAACTGGACTACGGAAGCGGAAGATTGATTTCTGTGCGGGAAGGCCCGAACCTGAGACTGTACTTTGATGGATTAAAGCTGATGTACCAGAAAGGAAACTTCAAATCGGATGCTTTTATGATGATGGCAAGTGAAATCAATACCGGGACGTTTGATAATAAACTTTCAAAATCCATCAATCTTTGGGGGAGTTACAACACCCTGATTCTTCCGAAAAGTGGAAATCTGGAATTTTATTATCTGGGAATTCACCGGAAAGACTCACGTTTTGAAGACGGAACCGGCGACGAGACAAGGCATACATTAGGCGGGAGATTCTGGAAATACGGTGGCGGTTTTATTTACAACTTTGAAGCGGCTTATCAGTTCGGGAACTTCAATAAAGGAACGATCAGCGCATGGACGGCTTCTGCAGACATTGGTTATCTGTTTGAAAATGTAAAAGGAAAACCTACGATCAATCTTCGCAACGATTATATTTCCGGAGACAGAAACAAAGATGATGGAAAGCTGGGAACTTTCAATCCGCTGTATCCGAAAGGAGGATATTTCGGATTCAATCCGCAAATAGGACCTGTGAATCTGATTGATATCCATCCTTATGCAACGGTAGATTTGAGCAGCAAAATAACGGTTCAGGCAGACGTGGTTTTCAACTGGAGGTATTCTACCCAGGACGGTGTTTACAGGCCAAGCGGTTCTCTGAACCTGACTTCCATGAATTCAAAAAAGAGATATATCGGAACTGCTTTTTTAGGAAGCTTTAATTATAAGATCAATAAATTTTTCACTTTCAATACTGGAATTCAGTATTTCAAAACCGGTGAATTCGTAGATGATATTATTGAAGATGACAAGGACGGATTATTCATCAATTCAAGAATCGTTTTTAAATTTTAGATTAAGCATACATAAAATTCATTTTTAATTATCCCACATCAAGGCTGAAAATTATTTCAAAACCTACCTTTGATACACAATAAAACAACAAACAACTAAACAAATATTAACTTAAAAATAAATCATTATGAAAAATAAACTTACCCATATCCTTGGCAAATCCTTATTCATTGCCGGATTAGCATTTTCAACCCTAACATTTGCTCAAACAACTACAACTACAGCCAGCTCATCTGCAAAAACCACAGCCGTCGGAACATCAAAAAACTGGGGTTCAGTGGATGGAATTTCTATGATAGGCCTGGTTCAGGGACCATCTTCTGCGGATGCTCAGCTTCAGGTTGCCTGTGTTTTCGAATACACGGAAAATGATATTCACAGTGCCCAGGCTTTACCTGCCAACCTGAACGGATTGGTACATTTGGATGATGCCTTGAAAGGTGAATTTACAAAAATCAGACAGTCGGGACAGTTTAAAGGACATTCCTTGGAAACCCTTTTAATAACACCTCCTGCAGGTTCTATGTCTGCGAAGAAATTACTGCTGATCGGTTTGGGCAACAGAAACAATTTTACTCCTGAACTGATGACTTCAGTGGGAGAAGTTGCCGCCCGCGAAGCAATGAGATTAGGGGTAACCAATTTTGCATTTGCAAGTGATTTAAAAGATGCGGGAATAGATTCGCCAACTGCTCTGGTAGCAGGAAATGTAGTGAAAGGTATCGTCAGTGCAAACCGTTCTGAAACCTATCTGAAAGAGCATAACCTGTCCAAAACAAAAAAATTAGAAAAAGTATACCTTTTAGCCGGGCCATCCTTCTTTGAAATTGCCGGTGGCGGAATTTCAGACGCGATTGAAGAATTGAAGAAATAAGATTTGTGGTTTAAAATACCATTAAAAATGGCGTCGCTTTGAGAAAAGCGGCGCCATTTGGATTTTCAATCTGATCAGAATACCATTATTCTATCCATAAATGCCCCGTAGAATAAGTTTTAGCTTTACCCGCCACAATCACTCTTTCACTTTTGTTTTCACAATAAAGCTGGCCGCCTCTTTCCGATAGCTGGCGGGCGAAAAGTTTATCTTTTCCTAGTCTTGATGACCAGAACGGAATAAGCGAGCAATGGGCAGAGCCGGTTACAGGATCTTCAAGGATTGACGATTGCGGCGTAAAATATCTTGAAACAAAATCACTGTCAGTACCAGCTGCTGTCACAATAACTCCTCCAGGGTCAAGATTGATAAGGTCAAAAACGGATCTTTCAATTTTAATCTTTTTTATATCTTCCTCAGATTCATATACCAGAACATAATCTCTTGATTTGAAGACTTCCTTAGGCTGAATATTAAGGGCTTGGGTTATCATATCCGGAAAAGTAGAGGCTTCAGGCATTCTTGACGGGAAATCCATATAATAAACCTTATCCTTTACTTCAACTGTTAATTCACCACTTTTGGTTTGAAAAACTATCCTGCTGCTCTGATAATTTAAGATGGAAATCAGGCAATGAGCCGTGGCAAGAGTAGCATGCCCGCACAAATCCATTTCTATTTCCGGGGTAAACCATCTCAGATGTATGGTACTGCCATTATCGATAAAGAAAGCTGTTTCTGCGACAGCATTTTCGCGGGCTATTTTTAAAAGTATCTCATCGGGTAACCAGTTTTTTAATGGGACAACACATGCAGGATTTCCATGGAAAACCTCTTCTGTAAAAGCATCTATCTGATATAATTCTAACTTCATAATTGACAAAATTTAGTCTGTAACAAAGATAATTTATTTCCCGGGCAGACCTTGGGTTTAATGGTATCGATGAGATATCTTGTCTGTATTATATCATATTTTCTGATTATGTATATTCCGAATAATTTTCTTATTTGTCGTAATATTAGTATTCATAATTGATTATTATACCTATTAATTATGAAATAATTAAGTTTATAAAAATAATTTTTATAATAATTTTCTGACTATATTTAGCGTAAAACAAATAGTAAATTAATATTATGGACAATTATCCAGTACCTGATAATGAAAAAGGAAGAGTTAAAAAACTGGAATTATTTGATCTTCTGAATCTTCCAAAGGATCCTCAATTAGATGTTTTTGCGGAAACTGCGTGTCTGGTTGCAGATTGTCCCAGCTCGCTTATTGCGATTATGGAAAGCCAGATTCAGACGATACAGAGCTGTATTGGGATTTCTTTAGATACCGTGGATCGGAAAAATACGCTATGTCAGTATTCTATTGCAAGCGGAGATGTTGTGGTAATCAATGATACATTGACGGACAGCAGATCTTCCGGCAATTCAATAATATTGGAAAGCGGCATCCGCTTCTATGCAGGTGTACCGCTGATCGATGATGAAGGCTTTGTATTGGGAACTATTTGCGTGATAGATTACAAGCCTAAAACTATTTCGGAAAATCAGATTGCCACCCTTAAAAAAATAGGTGAGGCAGTGACAAAGTTTTTCCTGAACAAAAAGAAAAATCTTCAGGCTGAATATTTTCAGCAGACCTTTGATGTTTCCAATAACCTGATTTGTGTTTTGGATAATGAATTTACTCTTAAAGAAGTAAATCCAACCTTTGAAAGAGTTTTCGGATTATCTAAGAATCAGGCCATTCATCAGAATTTTTTGACACTTTTGGGAGAGCAGAATGCAGACTTGCAGCTCAAATTAAAAAACTTCCTACAGGCTGATGAAGAACTGATATTTACAGCCTCTACAAAAATTGGTGAAGCAGCTCCCATCATTATAGAATGGTATCTGAAACAAAATCAAAATCGTTCCGGAATTTTTTGCTTTGGGATTAATATTACCCAGCATATAGAGGAAAGACTTCAGCTTGAAAGCTCGGAGCGCCGTTTCAGAAGCTTTTTTGAAAATGCTATCGGCCTGATGAGCATGCACGATATGGAAGGGAATATTCTTGAAGTAAATGAAAAAGGAAGAGAAACCCTGCAATATTCTGCAGAAGAAGTACAGGGATTGAACCTGAAAGACCTGGTTCCTGAGCAAAACTGGTCTTTACTCGAGCAGTATCTTCATCGGATCAACCAGAACAAGGAAGATTTCGGGACCATGATCCTCAAATCAAAAAAAGGCGAAGAACTGGTCTGGATGTACCATAATCTTGTAGAAACCGATAAAGACGGGAATCCTTATGTAGTAAGTACAGCCCTGAATGTTACCGAAAGAATAACCCTGGAAAGGGATCTGGTATATGCCAAAAAAATGCTTGAGCAGACAAGCTCGGTTGCCCAGGTGGGAGGCTGGGAAGTCAATCTTAAGAATAATACTGTATTCTGGTCAAAGACAACAAAAGAAATTCATAAAATAGACTATGATTTCCAGCCTGATCTTGAAAATGCAATTGGTTTTTATAAAGATGAAGACAGACAAAAAATTGATTTCCTGTTCAAAAGAGCTGTTTCGGAAGGTATTCCTTACGATGAAGAGGTTCAGCTGGTCCGCAATGATGGCGTTACGATCTGGGTGAGAGTGAAGGGGATTCCGGAGTTTGAAAACGGGATATGCAACAGGGTTTTCGGGATCATTCAGGATATTGATGCCTTTAAAAATATTTATCTGGAGCTTGAAAAGAAAGAAGGGATGATGCAGTCTTTCGCAACCTATGTTCCCGTTGCTGTAGCGATGTTTGATAAAGAGCTTAATTATATTTCGGTAAGTGCCAGCTGGAAAGAAGAATTCAATATGCATAATATGAAGCTGGTGGGTGAGAATATCTTTACCATTTCTCCAGATGTTCCCGAAGAGAGAAAAGCCATTTACAAGAACGCTTTAAAGGGTACGGTATATAAAAATGAAGATTTTGCCATTGAAGTTTTACATAAAGAAGGAATTCAGCATTACAATGTGGAAGTGGGCCCATGGTATCTTTCAGATGGTGTGATAGGTGGTGTAATAGTCTCTGTTCAGAATATTACCAACGCTGTTAAAATCAATGAAGAGCTCAAAAATGCAAAAAAAATGGCAGATATTGCGAGCAAGGCTAAGTCGGAATTTCTGGCCAATATGAGTCACGAAATCCGTACTCCTCTGAATGGAGTGATAGGATTTTCAGATCTGCTTTTAAAAACTCCACTCAATGAAATACAAACCCAATATCTGAATTATATTAATGAATCCGGGGAAAATCTGCTTGCTATCATTAATGACATTCTGGACTTTTCCAAGATAGAGTCCGGTAAAATGGAGCTCCTCGTTGAAAAATCCAATGTTTATGATCTGGTCAGCCAGGTAGTTAATGTAATTCTTTATCAGTCGCAGAAAAAGAATATTGAGCTGCTGCTTAATATCGAGCAGGGACTGCCGAAAATCCTTTGGCTTGACGAGACCCGACTAAAACAGATTCTGATCAATCTTCTAGGGAATGCAGTAAAATTCACACAGCAAGGTGAAATTGAGCTTAAAGTAGAAAAACTGAATATCAGCGATAAAAATATATCTCTAAGGTTTTCTGTGAGAGATACCGGAATAGGCATTCCTCTTGAAAAGCAGCAGCATATTTTTGATGCTTTTACACAAGAAAACAGTTCCATCAGCAAACGCTACGGCGGAACCGGGCTGGGACTTACGATATCAAATAATATTCTGGGTTACATGGGAAGCCACCTTTCTCTGAATAGTGCACCGGGAAAAGGGTCTGTATTTTTCTTTGATATTGAGGTGCCTTATGAAATTTCCGAAACCAGCGAAGATGAAGAACTTAAAATAGAAAAAGTCCTCATTGTAGACGATAATGAGGCCAACAGGGTGATTCTTCAGCACATGCTGGCGTATAAAAAAGTGGAATCAAAACTGGCAGCCAACGGAATGGAAGCCTTACAGATTTTATTGTCAGGGGAACGGTTTGATGTTATTTTAATGGATTACCATATGCCGGTTATTTCCGGTCTGGAAACCATTGAAAAAATTAAGGAATTATTCAATCAGAAAAATGAAACTTCACCGCTTGTTATCCTTCATACTTCTTCAGAAGAGCATGATGTGATCAATTCTTTCCGGAAGGACGAAAACTCCTACTTTCTTTTAAAGCCTATAAAATCAGAGGAGCTTTATCAAACGTTGAAACGTGCGGTACAGTATAATGTAAAAGAAATACCCGCGGCTGCGGAATCGGAAATGGAAACTTCTTTGTTCCCTCCTGATCTTCATGTTTTACTTGTTGATGATAACCCTGTGAATATGGTACTTAATAACAAAATGATGAAATCCCTTATTCCGGATGCGCAGCTTACGGAGGCAACTAATGGGCTGGAAGCTTTGGAAGAATGTAAAAGCAAACATTTTTCGGTGATCCTGATGGATGTTCAGATGCCTGTAATGGATGGTATTGAGGCTACCAAACAGATCCGACTTCTTCCCGGATATCAGGATGTTCCGATTATTGGAGTCACGGCAGGAACCGTAATAGGTGAGAAGGAAAAATGCATCATGTCCGGAATGAATGATTTTCTTCCGAAACCCTTAAGGCAGGCAGATCTTTTTGAAATGCTTACAAAATATATTTCCGGCAGTAAAACAGAAAATAAAAACACTGTACAAACGGAAAGATATCTTGACCTGAACCTTCTCAATGATCAAACGGGAGAAGATGATGAAGATTTTAGGAAAATGTTTCTGAATTTGGTTATCCAGCAGCTTTCCGAGGCCGAAAACAACATAAAAAATGCCGTCGCTGAAGAAAATGCTGGAGAATTGAGCAAAGTCCTCCACAAGCTGAAAGGGACTGCCGGAACAGCCGGATTGATCAAGCTGGCAGAAACTGCTTTATACTGGGAAAAGAAAGTAGATGAAACTACAGATTTCTCATCCTTACAGCAGGAAATAACTGATGAAATAACAATCGGATTAAATTTAATAAAAGGTTTAATAAAATAAAAAACAAGACTATGTTGATTCTGATCGCCGAAGATGATGAACTGATCCTAAAAACGATAGAACACAAATTATTAAAAGAAGGTCATGAAGTGATCCTCACCCGCAACGGAAAGGAAGCCATTGAAGCTTTAAAAGAGAAAGAGGTGGACCTTGCCATTACAGATATCATGATGCCTTTTGCTTCAGGGATAGAAATACTTTCTGCTATAAAAACCATGGGGAAGGAGATTCCTGTTATTATGCTGTCCGGCATGGGACAGGAAGAGGTGGTGCTGAATGCTTTTGACCTCGGGGCTTCGGATTTTATTGTAAAACCATTCAGCCCGAATGAATTGATGCTGAGAATTAAAAGATTTATCCCTAAATAAACAAATATGTTGCTCATCACTTCTGTACATTTTCTTTTTCTTGTTTTCATTGGGATGCTGTTACTCGTACTGTTATTAATCATAGGGGTACTTTTTTACAGCTTTTTTCAATATAGAGAATCTGTGAAAATCTCAGGATGGATCAAGATTATTAATCAAAAAATATCAGAAGTTATCGTTTATGAGGATGAGGAGTTGTCTCCGGATCAAAATTTTATAGCTTCTTCGGGAAATTCTTCATTCCGGAATTTATTCCTGCAGAAACTTGTAGATTCTGAAAAGAAATTTTCAGGATCTGCAAAAATTAAAATTAAAAATCTCTTCAAAGAATATCATCTCCAGCAGGAAGCTGCCAAAAAGCTTGATCAGAAGAAACCCTACCTTATTGCAGGCGGGATACAGGAACTCACGGTAATGGATGTAAAGGAAAGTCTTCCCAAAATTTCCACTTTTTTGTCCCATCCTTCCCCGCAGGTCTATCAGGAAGCGCAGTACGCCATGGTCAGCTTTAAAGGTTTTGAAGGCCTGGATTTTCTGAATACTGCGACGGAAAAGATTTCAGAATGGCAGCAGCTCCGCCTTCTTCTTTCTATTACCAGCATACCGGAAAACTCAGGGGCAGCTATTGAAAGCTGGCTTAGAAGCCCCAATGAATCGGTCATTATTTTTACTTTAAAATTGTTGAGGAAGTTTCAATTGCTTTCTTTTTATCCAACTGTGATTAGTCTTTTGGAGCATTCTTCAGTTGATGTAAGGGTGCAGGCCGTGCAGACGATCTTGTCACTGGAAAATCCCTCAACAATTCGTTTTCTTACGGAAATTTATCCGGATCAGCCGCGTGAAGTTCAGCTTGAAATTCTTCGGGTGATGAAAATTTCCAAAGACCAGTGCTGTACACACCTGATAAAAAATGAATTATTGGAAAACAGCAATACAGCGATCAAGGTATATGCTGCGGAAACCCTTTTTGAACTGGGACACCGGGAATATTTAGAAAAACTTTCCAGGGATGAAACATCGTCTGAAGAATTAATTCAAATTATAAAATACGCCCTTCAGGAAAAAGTATGGTAGAGTTCTCACACATTATCTATGAAGTTGTTATATGGCTATTTCTGCTGTACGGAGCTGCGGTAGCCGTTATTTATGGCTGGATCGGGATCTATGCGCTGGGAGCCGTCATACGCTATAAAAAAGAAAATACATTCACCGATTACAGCATTATTGCAGCTAATCCCAATGCGCCTGCCTTCAGCCTTCTTGCGCCTGCCTATAACGAAGGAATGACCATTGTGGAAAATGTAAGGTCGTTGTTGTCCCTTTATTATCACAACCTGGAAATTATCATCATTAACGATGGGAGTAAGGATGATTCTATCCAAAAACTGATCGAAGCTTACGAGCTGGAAAGAGTGTCCTTCTTTGTACAGGGAAAAATTGAAACCAATAAGATAAAAGGGGTTTATAAAAGTAAAAATCAGGCTTTTAAAAAGCTTATCGTTGTAGATAAGGAAAATGGCGGTAAAGCTGATGCCTTGAATGTTGGAATTAATGTTTCTTCCGGAGATTATCTGGTGTGCATCGATGTGGATTGTATCCTGGAGCAGGATGCGATCTTGAAGTTGGCCAAGCCCTTTCTTGAACAAACAGACAAAAAATATATTGCTTGCGGAGGAGTGATCCGCCTTGCCAACAATTGCGTCATTGAAGACGGGAAAGTAGTAAGTGTAAATATGCCTAAAACGTTGCTGGGAAAAACGCAGGCCTTAGAATATATCCGGGCTTTTGTATTGGGTCGGATGGCGTGGTCAAGGGCATCAGGACTGATTCTGATCTCTGGAGCCTTCGGGGTTTTCGACAGGAAAATTGTTCTGGAATGCGGCGGATACGATAAAACAACGGTAGGTGAGGATATGGAACTGGTAGTCCGTATGAGGAAATATATGGAAGAAAGAAATGCGCCTTACGAAGTGCTTACAATTCCTGACCCCCTTTGCTGGACAGAAGTTCCTGAAAGCAAGGATATCCTGAAAAAACAGCGCAACCGCTGGATGCGCGGAACGATTGAAACTTTATGGAAACACCGGAAAATGATGTTCAACCCAAAGTATGGAAAGCTGGGGATGGTAAGTCTTCCTTATTGGTTTTTCTTTGAATTCCTGGGCCCGCTGGTTGAGTTTTTAGGATACATCGTTTTTTTTGCTTTTCTTTTATTGGGGATTATCAACTGGTCATTTTTTACGATTTTATTTGCATTGGTGATATCAATGGGGTTTCTTTACTCTATTTACGGAATTCTGGTGGATCTTGTCAGTCATCAGGTGTATACCAAGCGAAAAGATTTTCTTACCTTAATAGGAACTGCCTTTTCAGAACCGTTTTATTTTCATCCAATCGTGGTGAAAGCCGGGGTAAACGGGTTTATCGATTATTTTAAAAAATCTCACGGTTGGGGTGAGATGACAAGGCAGGGCTTCAACCAGAATACCAAAAATCTACCTTTAAAGGAAAGGATTTCTGCGGTTCTTAACAATGGTTTAAGAAAATTGGGGATGGTATCTTTAGTGTTCCTGATCCTGTTTTTAGCAGGGGTTACGGCAGAATGGTTTTGGTACAGATATTCTTTTCCAGGGTTTAATTTTTCTTCAATTGCGGGACCTCTCTTTTTGGGAAATATTTTATTTGCATTTAAACTGATATTTGGTTTTGGAGTTATTTATTTAATCATTAATTCCATAAAGGAAAGCTGGGCCAATTTATCAGCGTTGGTCGTATTTGCATTCGTGGCTGTTGTGCAATACATTCTCTTCCTGTATTTTTCGGAAAGCCAAAATCTGCTCGGTGCAGATCTTTTGTATTACAGCAAAGATGAAATCAAACAGATTTTAAGGGCGGGCGGAATGCTGAATTTTAAAAATTTTGCACTGCTGGGGATCTTAATTGCGATATGTGTTATTCCTTTATGGATTGCAGGGAGATCTGCTTTTAAATCAAAATATGTAGGAATTGTTTTTTTATGCCTCGGTCTGCTTGCTTTTTTTGTTCCGGATAATTTGGTGCAATCTAAGGAGCTAAACCAGACCAATAATACTTTCAGCCAGACTGCTTCCAAAAGTAAATGGGCCTATTTCTTTATATCCAATGAAGAGAATTTTATCAGTGACCATCCTGAAATTGGTAATTTGATTAATGATAAAGAAAATTTTACGGCCGATGCTGAAATGCTCGACCAGTCATTTCCTTTCTGGAGAAAAGAGAATACCCCGGACTTTTTAGGAGCTTATTTCAATAGATCCGAAGAAATTCCGAATCTTGTCTTTGTCGTGATGGAAGGTTTTGGACATGCTTATACTTCTCCCAAAGGTTATGTGGGGAATTTCACGCCCTTTCTGGATTCTTTAGCCAATAAAAGCTTGTATTGGGAAAACAGTTTAAGCTCTGCGGGGAGGACGTTCGGTGCCTTGCCTTCTCTTACCGGATCGCTGCCTTTTGGGAAAAACGGGTTCCTGGAAATTGAAAGTACGCCGGAACATTTTAACCTTTATAATGTCTTGAAAGCCAACGGATTTGAAACCGGGTTTTTCTATGGCGGAAACCTGTCATTCGATCGTTACAGAAATTTTCTGGAATACAGTAAAGTAGATCATATAGTAGATATTGCATCATTTGGTGGAGCTTACAAAAGACTTCCGGCAACTGATGGGGACAGTTGGGGCTATGAAGACCAAGCAGTTTTCGGGAAAATGCTGGAAACTCAGAAATTGCAGCAAAGGCCCTATTTCAATATGCTTCTTACGCTTTCTACCCATAATCCGTTTCTCATTAATAACAGGGAATATTATGAAAAGCTTTATAATGAACGATTACAATCCGGTTTATTAAATCCTGAACAGAAAAAATGGGCGGCGGGCTATAAAAACCAGTTGATTTCTGTCCTGAATGCAGATGATGCTCTGAGAAACTTCTTTGAAAATTACAGCAAACGTCCGGATTTTCAGCGTACGATTTTCGTTATAACGGGAGATCACAGTATGCCGGAAATTACACTGGAGTCCAAAATTGACAGGTTTCACGTACCATTGCTGATCTATTCGCCATTGCTGAAAGAGCCGAAACGTTTTCAGAAAGCGGCAAGCCATTTTGATATTGCCCCTTCTGTTTTAGCCTATTACAGAAATAATTATCAACTCCGTACACCGTCTACTGTCACATGGGTAGGAAGAGGTTTTTCTCCGGATTCGCAGGTAAGCAAAGCTGGAATTCCTATCATGCAGAGTAAAAATATGATGGCTGATTTTGTTTCGGATAAATATTATCTTCATGAAGGGCATCTGTTTAACCTTAAAAACTCTGAGGAAGATCCTTCTGATGATGCTTCTGCACTGAAGGTCATCAATGGACGTTTTAACCAATTTAAAAGCATGAACTCCAGGTTTTATGCCAGTAAGAAATTAATGCCGGATTCTGTAATGATTAATTTCATGAAAAAAAATAAATAAACAGTTTAAAACTTTCTCGTATAGCCTAAAGTAATATCAAACTGATTGCCTTTTTCATTCGGACGGTATTCCTGATTATAATACATGGTTCCTACGGAAAACATATTGGAGTTTAGGGAAAAATTATATTCAGCACCTACTTTAAAGGTTTTAAGCTTAAAAGTTTCGTTTTCCAGAAGGTTATTCCGGTTTTCTTCCGGGCTTATTCCCGTACCGATCTGAAAGCCAAAGTAATCCTGAGCACTTTTTGTATAATAGCGTACTGTTCCCGTATAGGAATGTGAAATATTTTTATTGGACGGCGTAATGTAGGTTCTTACGTTGAACCAGAAATTTTTGTAATATTTCCCGACAGATGCGGTATACATCCATATGCTGCTGCTGAAGTAAAGCTGCCTGTATCCTATTTCTGCTTCAAAACTTTTGGGAAGATTAGCGTTCAGGGAAACTCCTGTACGGTATTTTGGGAACAGTCCGACGTCATTGGAGTAAGCGCCTCCCACATAGAGATAAAACGTTTTCGATAACCGCGGATAAGCTTCCAGCTCAATCTGGGTTCCGTCTTCGGCAAATTTATTGGCATAATTCCCCCTGATGATCACTGCACCAATAGGGGTAACTCTTTTATAACTGAGCCCCACAACATGCCAGTCGTCATCAAACTGTTTGTCAAAATGGGAGTAGTTGTAAAGAATGCTTATGGCATTTTTGTAAGTAAATTCATGCACCCTTACGGCCAGGCTGTTGGCTTCCGTATTTTTTGGATTGATAGCCAAAACAGCTTTGAGGGCTTTTTCAGATTCACTATAATCTTTGTCTGCATATTCTACTTTTGCCTTTAAAAGCCAGAGTGTTTCAGACTGTGGGTGAAAAGATAATCCTTTACCAATGATTTCTTTAGCCTTGCTGTACTGGTCATTCCAATATTCCAGGGAAGCATAGGCAATAAAATAATCTTCATCCTGAACGTTTTTTCTTCCAAGATCTTCAAAAACGGCTCTAGCAGACTCAGGATCTTTATTCCATGTATAAACTCTTCCTAAAAAAATTGAAATATCAGTATAATTGGGGGCTGATTCCAAGGCCTGTCTGGCTAGTGCAATAGAGCTGGTGTAATCTTTATTTTCGAATGCGGCTGTTCTTGCTTTTGCAAATAATTCGTCAGCTGACGAATTTTGCTGGGCATACATTTGTAACGGAAGCAATACCAGAAGAACTAAATATCCAAAGTATGTTTTCATTGATAGGTGAATTGTATCTTATAACAAATATATTGAACTTTTATGATCAATTTAGTAGTAATAAATTTTTATCTCTATATTTTTAATGACGATAAGATAATCCAACAAAATAATGCTTTGCTGCAGTCTCTTGTATTCCATAATTAATTCCGAGATCTAGTTTAAGGTCTTTTACTACTTCCATCTGAATGGCGGCATTGATGAAATTCGAAAGTTCATGCTCTTTAAAATCATACGTATAATAGGTTTCTGCTATCCAGTCAATCCCTTTAGATAATGGATGGCTAATTGTCAGAGTTTGCAGGAATTCAGTATGCATCGAAGGCTGATCTGTATCTTTGAGCCTATCTACTTCCACCTGCAGTCCAAGCTTCCATTCACCGGGCAGCTTATATGACATAGGTACAATCAGGCCATACTCATACCGGCTCTCTTCAAACTCAGACGTCGGAAATTTCACGTAAGGCAAGATGGCTAGTGCAAAATCTCCATGGTTGTTTCCTATTATGTTTTGTTTTATTCTCAAGGTGATATCACCGATTCCTTTATCCACTACTTCAGAGCCTGAAGTTAAGTCCTTTTCCTTTTGCCGTCCATAGCTCTGGAAACCCAGCTGTATTGCGGTATTACCGGTAATACCTATCTTTAGATTTGCCTGATTGATGAGTAATGTATTTGTTTTCTTTAAATCTGATTTTTCATTGATAAGCCTCACCAAGTCTGTTTCAAATTGAATATGACCTGCATCTACCGTGTAAGGGGATTCGGTAACATCGGGACGGTCAGTTTCCATCTCTCTCATATGCTCCCGTGGCACAGGATTAAAAAGTGAATAATTTTTATGAGGCTCCTGTTGAGCAAAGTATACTGACGGCAAAAATAAGACGGCAAAAACTAGTTTTGAGAAAAAATAAAGGTTATTCATAGGTTGTATTTAAAAGTTTTCAAGGTTTGGGATATCATTCATGAAAACACTTCCATTTCAGCTGGCCGGTAATATTCCCACTATGAATGGATTATTCATCTTTTTTCTTATAGTGCTCGATATTGTTGAACTGATGATAAGAAGTACGAAGCTGTTTTAGCTGTTCGGCAATTACTTTTGAACTTTCCGAACAAAGATTACCACTTTTCAAAGCGTTTTCATAAGCTTCAATAGCATGTTGTTCACCAAAAACTACATTTTCCAAAGTTTCTTGATCATTATTGCTTTTCGGTAAAGAATTTTTAATATCAATCCATATCCGGTGAAGGCTGCCTGCCAATGATGAGGTGTCTTCATCCGGATTTCCGCCTCTTTCTGTAATGAGATTGATAATTTCGTTCTTCATTATTTTGGACTGGGAGATCATTTTATCATATTCTCCTTTCAGATCAGAATAGCTTTCCCAAACCTTTCCTTCTACGCTTTCAAAACCTTTAATCCTGTCATTGGTTATATGAAGCAAATCATTGAGTGTTGAAATTGTTTTAGCATTTTCCATATTAAATTATTTTTAAAAAATTAAACAATAAATATGCCCACAAAGTTTATTTTGTGGTATTCATTAGCTTTTTTTTGTAAAATTCATAAATTTTAAATGTGGCATTCCGCGTATACTGATTATTTTCAATCGTATTTAAAAATCAATTTAGTTTATTAATAAACAATTTTATATTGAACACTATAGAATTATATTATTTTTTTGATATTGATTTTTTAAAATTTTTAACTTATTGTTTATTAGTATTTTAAGTCTATGTCTAGGTCACTTCGTTCTTGAAATATTGTTATAATCTTCAATTTTTGAATCGTAAAATTAAAAATAAAACAAATTAAAGTTTATTTATGTTCTTTTATAAGTATATTTGTATACTAATTTGATTCAAATGAATTTTGATCTCTTAAAAGCAGTTGTGGAACTCGTTCAGCAATTTTCAGAGCAAAATGAAGGTAAGGCGATATACAACAATAATCTTCAGGGCTTTACGGAATGGCTGACCGCTTCCTGTAAAAATAATTCTGAACCGGAAGATGCGGATTGGAAAGGAAAACAATTGGAAAACAATTCAGACATCATCATCAATTTCTTACTGATAAGAATGAGCAGGTATGCAAAATCTTATTCACGGTCGGCCATCAGCAATTCAGCATTTTCAAGCCAAGATGATTTCATTTACCTGGTAATTCTGAAAATGACAGGTGCTATGACAAAAATGGAACTGATAAGGCGTAATATACAGGAGAAGTCTTCAGGTATAGTGATTATTAACCGTTTAATCCGTAATGGCTGGGCTGAACAGACAGTCACTGAAAAAGATAAAAGAACAAAACATATTCGGATAACAGAAAAAGGGCTTTCCGTATTGGAAGAGCACATGGATGAAATCGGTAAAGTTTCCAAAGCTATGGTAGGAAACCTGGATCATTCTGAACAAAAGCTGCTCATAGCGATACTCTCTAAACTGGATGAATTTCATGATTATTATTATCGTATGAATCTTGAAACCAGGGATCTGCTGGATAATGTATATAAGAGGTTGAATTAATGCAGTATTAACACCATCAAAACTATTAAATAAAAAAAAATGAACAGGGGAAGCTCAAGAAAGAGGATTGCGGTGATAGGTTCCGGATTTTCCGGACTCTCTGCCGCCGCCTATGCCGCGAAATCCGGGAATGAGGTACATGTATTTGAAAAACATCATCAACCTGGCGGACGCGCAAGACAATTTAAAACAGAGGAAGGCTATGTTTTCGATATGGGGCCCAGCTGGTACTGGATGCCTGATATTATTGAAGGCTTTTTCGCAGATTTTGGCTGTAAAGCATCTGATTTCTTTCAACTGGTTTCTTTAAATCCTCAATTTGAAATGGTCTTTTCCAAAGAAAAAGTTTCAGTTCCTGAGAAAAATGAAGATATCCGTGAGTTATTTGAAAAAATAGAAAAAGGAGCGGGTAAGAAATACGATCAGTTTATGAAATCTGCCCGCTTCAAGTATGAAGTAGGAATGAAAGATTTTGTAACCAAGCCTTGTTACAGCTGGCTTGAATTCGCTTCGCTAAAAATAGCAGGCAGTGCTGTAAAGCTTAACCTTTTGAGTGATTTCAGGAAATATGTATCAGGTTATTTTACAGATCCGAAACTCAGATCACTGATGGAATTTCCGGTTATATTTCTCGGTGCATCTCCGCAGCAAATTCCTGCCCTTTACAGCCTCATGAATTATGGAGGGTATGTTTTGGGAACAAAATATCCGATGGGAGGGTTTTATAAGCTTGTGCTTGCTATGAAAGAAGTGGCTGAAAAACAGGGCGTGACTTTTCACTTTAACCATGATGTACAGAAAATCAATACGGAAAACGGAAAGGTTACTTCAGTTACGGTGGATGGTAAAGATTATGAATTTGATGCAGTCATTGCCTCATCAGATTATCATCATACGGAAACATTAATTCCCAAATCGCTCAGAAACTACAATGATGCTTACTGGAAAACAAGAACCTTTGCTCCTTCATGCCTTATTTATTACCTGGGGATCAAAGGAAAAATTCCTCATTTGAAACATCATACGCTGTTTTTCGAAAATGATCTGGATAATCATATAGACTGTATTTATCTAAATAAAAAATGGCCTTCCAAACCTCTTTTTTATGCGTGTTGCCCTTCCAAAACAGATCCGCATGTAGCTCCGGCAGAGGGTGAAAATCTCTTTTTGCTGTTGCCTCTGGCCCCGGGAATACACGATGAGGAATCTGTGAGAGAAAAATATCTGCTGGAGATGCTTGAAAGAATTGAAAAACATACCGGTGAAACCGATCTTATTTCCAGGATTGAATATAAAAGAAGCTATTGTGTAAGTGATTTTATTTCAGATTATAACGCTTACCAGGGGAATGCTTACGGGTTATCGAATACACTGTCGCAAACAGCAGTTTTAAAGCCTAAAATAAAGAACAGGAAGATCAGGAATCTTTTTTATACGGGACAATTAACCGTTCCGGGCCCCGGAGTTCCTCCATCTGTAATTTCGGGGAAAATTGTAGGGATTGAAGTTAGTAAACTAAAAATAAAATAATATGAAAAAATTGTTTGATGAATTGTCTTACGATGTCAGTAAGTCCGCTACACAGAAATACAGCACCAGTTTTTCATTGGGAATACTGGCATTGAAACCTTCCATCAGACCTGCTGTGTATGCTGTTTATGGTTATGTGCGCCTTGCAGATGAAATTGTGGATAGCTTTCATGGCTACGATAAAGAGAAACTTTTAAAAAGGTTAAAGGCTGAAACCTATGATGCTCTGGAAGACGGCATATCGCTCAATCCCATTCTGCATTCATTCCAGGAAACCGTTCGTCAGTATGATATTGATATCCGTTTGATCGATCAGTTTTTGCACAGCATGGAAATGGATCTTCATAAAATTGATTATAACTCGGAATTGTATAAAGAATATATCTACGGATCTGCGGAAGTGGTAGGTCTGATGTGTCTGCAGATCTTTACAGAAGGTAATAAAGAGCAGTATGAGAAGCTTAAGCCATTTGCGATGAAGCTGGGGTCTGCTTTTCAGAAAGTTAATTTTTTGCGGGACCTGAAAGATGATTATCAGATTTTGGGCAGGACCTATTTCCCGTCCCTGAACATGTCCATCTTTGATAATAAAGTAAAGGCCCAGATTGAAAAAGAAATTGAAGAAGAATTTAACGAAGCATTGCAGGGAATTAAAAAATTGCCCGGATCCGCCATTTTTGGAGTATACCTGGCCTACAGATATTACCTTTCGCTTTTTGAAAAAATAAAGAAAACAAGTTCTCAGCATATTTTACAGCAGAGGATAAGGATCGCTAATTCGCAGAAACTTGTGGTTGCCTTCAAAAGCTATATACGGTACAAATCTGCTTATTTCTGATAGCTGAATTCCGGTCTTTCAAAGGTTTATGAATCAAATAAAAAATAAATGATGTACAGATTATACAGAGAACAGCAGCTGAATTGTACTATAGAAACGGCATGGAAGTTTTTTTCATCCCCTCATAATTTATCAAAAATAACCCCTGGAAGTATGAAGTTTATAGTTCTTTCAGATGTTCAGGACGAGCCTGTTTTTAAAGGAATGGAAATAGACTATAAAGTTTCTCCTTTACTGGGAATTCCGATGAAGTGGAAAACCGTTATCAGCCAGGTTGAGGATTATAAAAGCTTTACAGACTTTCAGAAAAAAGGCCCGTATAAGCATTGGAATCATTTTCATGAATTTATTCCGAATGAGAATGGGGTACTGATGAAAGATACGGTAGATTATGAACTTCCAATGGGGATTTTGGGTAAAATTGCCCATCAGCTATTCGTAAAAGAAAAGCTTAAAAGTATTTTCGATTTCAGATACAGGGTTTTGAATGATCTTTTTAACCATAAGCATAATTAAAATGAATTTTCTGATCGTTTTAGGAGTATTTATTTCCATGGAAGGAGCTACATGGCTGATCCACCGGTATATTATGCATGGCTTTCTGTGGAGCCTGCACCGGGACCATCATGATCATAGCCATGACGGGAAGTTTGAAAGAAATGATATGTTCTTTTTCATTTTTGCGAGCCCGGCTATTGCCTTATTGTACATTGGTGTAAAGCAGGAATTCAGCTATTGGTTTTATATCGGTCTTGGAATAAGTCTTTACGGAATGGCTTATTTCTTTGTACATGATATTTTTATTCATCAGAGAGTAAAGGTTTTTAGCAAAACAAGCAATCCTTATTTCCTTGCCATCAGACGTGCCCATAAACAGCATCACAAACATCTTGGGAAAGAAGAGGGAGAATGTTTCGGTTTTCTGTGGGTTCCTGTTAAATATTTTAAAATGTATTTCAATAAAAAATGATGCCTTATACTTACATACTGATCAACTTTTTCACGGTCATTATCTGCTTTTTAGCTTCTTTTGACAAGAGAATACAGTTTAACAGGCTTTTCGGAAAGTTTCTGCTGTCGTCCACCATTGTGGCAATTCCATTTATTATCTGGGATATTTGGTTCACTTCAAAAGGGGTTTGGTGGTTTGATCTTAGCTATACGTTGGGATTCAAAATAGCCGGGCTTCCCATTGAAGAATGGATGTTTTTTTACTGTATTCCTTTTGCATGTGTTTTTACTTACTACTGTATAGAGAAATTTTTTGATCTGGGATTGGCTAATGCCTTTAATAATATCATTGTATTTACGGCTGTTATTGTTCTCAGTGTTGTAGGACTTCTTAATTATGACAGAATATATACTTTGCTTACTGTGATCATAACCATACTTACGCTTGGCTACCTGCATTTTATGGCTAAAAAAGAATGGATAGGAAAGGCCAGCTTTGTATATCTTGTTTTGATGCCAGGTTTTTTTGCAGTGAACGGAATCCTGACCGGATCTTTAATTCCTTCGCCTGTTGTTAACTATAATCCTGATGATTTTTTAGGCGTCAGAATGGGCACTATTCCTGTTGAAGATGTCGTTTACGGTTACAGCCAGTTTTTACTCAATATTTATTCCTTTAAAAAAATAACTAAAAATGAAAAATAGAATAATTCTTACTTTGCCCATCAACTTTTTAAAAGGATAACTATGGATAAAGTGAATATTTTTTGGTTCAGAAGAGATCTCAGGCTGGAAGATAACGCCGGGCTCTATCATGCGCTTCAGTCTGGATTAAAGGTTATTCCGGTTTTTATTTTTGATACCGATATACTCGACAGGCTTCAGAATAAAAAGGACAGAAGGGTAGATTATATTCACCAGGCTTTACAACGTATCCATAAAGAGCTGAAAAAGCATGGCGGCGGACTTTATGCTTATTATGGTTCTCCAATGGAAGCTTTTAAAAAAATAATTCAGGATTTTAAGGTAGACAGCGTTTTTTGCAACAGAGATTATGAGCCAAAGGCCATACAAAGGGATCAGCAGGTAGCTGATTTTCTGCTTAAACATCATATTCAGCTGAAAGATTTTAAAGACCAGGTCATATTTGAAAAAAACGATATTCTGAAAAACGATCTTTCCCCGTATACTGTTTTTACCCCATACTCAAAAAAATGGAAAGGAAATCTGAAAAATATAGAAACATTTACTATAAACCGGACCCATTTTGCAAATTATAACGGGCCTTCAGAGATCATTTCGCTGAAAGAAATCGGATTCGAAAAAACGGATCTCGAGTTTACAGAACCTGAGTTGAAAAAAAATATAATAGATTCTTACGGAAAGTACCGGGATTTCCCGGCGATGGATCATACCACCCATCTTGGGACTGCGCTTCGTTTCGGAACCATTTCGATCCGGAAATGTGTACAATATGCTGTGAAACATAATGAGGTCTGGCTTAATGAACTTATATGGAGAGAATTTTTTATGCAGATTCTGTATCATTTTCCAGAGGTTGTTCATCAGTGTTTTAAAAAGAAATATGAGAATATTGCCTGGAGAAACAATGAGAAAGAATTTAAGGCCTGGTGTGATGGAAGAACGGGATATCCTATTGTAGATGCAGGAATGAGGCAGCTCAACGAAACCGGATTCATGCAAAACAGGGTAAGAATGATTACAGCAAGCTTCCTGACCAAACATCTGCTTATTGACTGGCGATGGGGAGAAGCCTATTTTGCTGAAAAATTGCTGGACTATGATCTGGCAGCCAATAACGGAAACTGGCAGTGGGCTGCAGGCTGTGGGTGTGATGCGGCACCGTATTTCAGGATCTTTAATCCTTACGAACAGACCAAAAAGTTTGATAAAGATTCTCAGTATATCAGAAAGTGGCTTCCTGAAGATGATGTTGTAGAGCCTATTGTAGAGCATGCAAAAGCCAGAGAGAGAGCATTAAAGGCTTATAAGGAAGCGCTGGCAGAATAAGAGACAATATATTTTGCTTAATTCTTTCAGGAATTAGGTATTTTTGTAAACTATTTAACGGATATGAATTATACACTTATTAAAGATTTTATAGACCTAATGCAGGAGTTTGAAAACGAAATCCAGGCCCGTCCTGATTTGTATCCGGGAAATGTTCAGGGCTTTAAAGCATGGATTGCCGATAAGGAAAATGCCAACCAGAAAGAACGTCCCGAAGAACCCTATTGGGAAGGAAAGGAAAACGGAAGAACGCCGGAAAGTGCCATCAGTACACTGCTTGTTCATCTTAACCGATATGCCAAAACTTACTCCAAGTCCGCAATCTCAAACTCTGAATTCTCTACTCAGGAAGACTTTATTTATCTGATCAATCTGAAGGCTTTTGGTGAAATGACCAAAATGGCTCTGATTAAGAAAAATGTCCATGATAAACCCGTGGGTATGCTGATTATTGCCAGATTATTACGTCAGGGACTTATTGAGCAGACTGACTCTGATCTGGATAAACGAAGTAAGTTAATCCGTATTACCGAAAGAGGATTAATGATCCTGGAAAATCAAATGGAAAAGATCCGCCAGGCGACCAATATCGTTGCCGGGAATCTTAACTATCGTGAGAAAATGGAGCTTATCCGTATTTTAAATAAACTGGATAGTTTTCATTATCCTATTTTTTCACGAAATATCCATTCTGATCAGCTGATCAATATCATATATGATGAATATTCATTTTAAATATTGAGAATGATACACTTCAATGTACCCAATATTACTGGTACATTGAAGTGTATTAATACCTGATATCTATTTGTTGGTGGATGTAATTTGATTGAGTTTCAAAATCATTTCCTTTGCATTGCTATTGGACGGATCAAGTTCCAGTGATTTCTGATAATCGCTCTTTGACAGCGCATATTCTTTTTTATTAAAATAAGCTTCCCCACGGCTGTCATAAACATTTCCTGACTTTGGAAACTGACTCACGTTCAGATCAAAAATCTTAAGTGCTGCATCTGATTGACCGTTTCTTAGAAACTCATAGCCCAATTCGTTCAGCTCATTTTCATTGGAGAAATTGTATTCATCAGGTTTATTCTTTTTAAGATCTTTATACAAAGCAATTCCTTTATCAATGTTTTTTAAACATTCTTTTCTGATGGTTAGGCCAATAGATTCTTTTTGAGGTTCGATTGGATAGTTCTTCCAGTGGTTCAAGCTGGCAATGCTTAAAAGAATTTCTTCGATTAATTTAAAATTATTTCCGTTAGTCATTACAGTCAGCCCATTTCCGTCTTCAGCACTTCCAATATAGTAACATACAAAGCCTTCATTTCCACCGCTGTGCCCGAAGTATTTGGTGCCTTTGAAATCATTCAGAAATACACCGTAATTATTCTCAATTCTCTTTACAGACATTTCTTTTGATAAAATTTTATTTGATTTTCCCGATAAAGACAATTGGGTTTCGATGATGTATTTTGCAAGATCACTTGGGTTGGTCCATAAGCCGGCTGCCGCTTTTTCAGGATAGACGTGGTACTTGCCCTGTACTTCTTTTCCATTGTTATAGGCCGTTGCTAATAGTTTTTCTTTTCCCCGGGAAGGCGGCTGGTTATAGGAACTTTCATTCATTCCCAAAGGCAAAAGGATATTATTCAACATATACTCTTCGTATTTTTCTCCCGTAGTATTTTCAAGGATTAATTGTGAAATGGTAGTTCCCCCTCCTGAATACTGAAACTTAAGGCCAGGTTCAAAAACAGACCGTACTGCCGGAGAGTTGGCCGGTTTCTGACCATTGAGAATCTGTATGATTGTCGGCAATTCTTTTCCTCTTTGATAACCTCCGAAACCATGAACAGACAATCCTGCTTTATGACTTAAAAGATTCGCGATGGAGATTTTTTTACCTTTTGAAACCGAATCGTATGGGAATTTCCAGCTTTTCAAATAATTATTGATGTCATTATCCAAACCTAATTTTCCTTGCTCAACGAGCTTCAAAAGACCAAGACTATTGATAGATTTGCTGATGGACGCAGCCTGAAATAATGTTTGAGTGGTTGCCGGTCTGTTTTCAGCAACATCTGCATAGCCATATGCTTTTGCCCATTCTACTTTATAGTCTTTAATCACTGCGATGCTTACCGCATTCATATTGTAGAAAGCCATTCTCTCTTTTAAGGTCCACTTCTTAGTTTTCGATTGATCCCAGCTCAGCAGATTATCTTCAAATGATTTTATTTTATCCTTTACATTTTGTGCAAAGACATTCAACGATAATGACATGAGCAGGATGAGATGTATTTTTTTCATTTTTATTCTTGGTTATCTGTTTCAGTATAAAGACGATTTACAAGTAAGTTTTATTACATCAGTGATTGTTTTTTTAGTATCTCTGATCCTGTTTGCCCTTTTTCAGAGTTTCATCACGAATATACCATTCTCTTATCAAACGGATTGAATTATGTTATTGTGTTGATATTCAGTCTTCTTTATCCTTAAATGACAATTAAAAATTGTTGCCTTTATTTTAGATACAAATAAACTGAATCTTTTCGAATGAATACCTGTCTGATTTAACCTCCAAAAATCAGTTTTCAAGGTTCAATATGACCTGTTCAGGCTATTTGATCTTCCCACTGCTTCTGTTTTGAAATAATTTTACCCTAACAAAAGATCAATATCATGAATACAACATTGAATTTTAGTAAAAGACTGCTTGTCACTTTATCGCTGATTATTTTTACAGGAATAGGATTATCATCTTTAAAAGCACAAACCTATACCGCCGGGGAAAAAAGCCTGGAAAATGATGCTGTAAGATCAGCTTTCCAGAACACAAAAAAGATCAGGGCAGGGCTACTGGATGTAGGGTATGCAGAAGTAGGGCCTGAAACAGGGAAACCGGTGATCCTTCTTCATGGATGGCCATATGATATTCACAGTTTTGAGCAATCCTCTGCTATACTTGCCGCAAAGGGGTACCGGGTTTTAATACCTTATTTAAGAGGGTATGGAACCACTACTTTTATATCTCCCGATACAAAACGCAACGGTCAGCAGAGCGCTGTAGCACTGGATATCATTTCTTTTATGGATGCTCTGAAAATAGATAAGGCAATTATTGGCGGTTTTGACTGGGGGGCGAGAACGGCGGATATTATTGCAGCATTATGGCCTGAGCGCTGCACTGCCCTGGTTGCTGTTAGCGGATATCTGATTGGAAGCCCAAAGGCAAACGAAAAACCTCTTCCTCCAAATGCTGAGTTTTTATGGTGGTATCAATATTATTTTTCAACTGAAAGAGGCTATAAAGGCTATAAAGCCAATACAGAGGCATTTAATAAATTGATCTGGAAGACTGCGTCGCCAAAATGGGCTTTTGATGACGAGACCTACCAACGCTCTGCCGGAGCATTTAATAATCCTGACCATGTTGATATCGTAATCCACAACTACCGTTGGCGTCTGGGATTGGCAAAAGGGGAAAAGCAATACGATGAACTTGAATCCAAACTGGCCCTGTCCCCTGAAATTACAGTCCCAACAGTTACATTGGAAGGCGATGCAAACGGAGCCGCATTTCCGCCCCCGGAAAGTTACGCATCTAAATACACAGGGAAATATGCGCATCACACGATAACAGGTGGAATAGGGCATAATCTGCCGCAGGAAGCTCCAAAAGCATTTGCAGATGCCATTATTGAGGCAGATTCCATGTCTCAGATCAGAAAATAAACTGATTTTCAACTAACCCGTATTTTTCAAAATTCAGCCATTAAAGATCAACACAAAGCCAAAGCAAAGAGCTTAAGAGAAAAATGTACAATTCAAAGGGAAATCTATCCATTGTAATGCGTTCATAATTAAGCCAACTTTGCCATATCAAATAATCAATAACAAAAAATAACAGAAAATGAATAACATCGAAAACGTATTGTACACCGCTAAAACCCACACAGTAGGGGGGAGAGAAGGAAGCTCAAAAAGCAGTGATGAAAAACTGGATATCCTGCTTTCCGCTCCGGGATCAAACGGAAAAGGAACTAATCCTGAACAGCTTTTTGCCGCGGGATGGTCAGCCTGCTATATCGGAGCATTGGGACTGGCAGCAAAAAAACTCGGTATAGTACTGCCCAAAGAAACTTATGTAGATGCTGAGGTAGATTTAGGAACGGCGGGGGATGCCTATTTTTTACAGGCAAGGTTGTTTGTCGGTCTTCCGGGTGTCAACAAAGAGACAGCAGAACAGCTGGTAGCACTTGCCCATCAGACCTGTCCTTATTCAAAAGCTATTAAAGGCAACATTAATATTTCAACGACTATAATCTAATCTAATATAATCATGATCAAGAAAATTCAACTTTCAGTTTTAGTTTTACTAGCTGTATTTTTTGGCCTTAACAAAATGAGTGCACAGAAAAAAGAAACCAATGCAAAAATCAAAAACGTAGTGCTTGTACATGGGGCATTTGTTGATGGTTCGGGATGGAAAAGCGTATATGATATTTTAACAAAACGCGGTTATCGTGTGACAGTGGCACAGATTCCATTAACCTCCCTGAAAGATGATAATGCAACCGTCCGCAGGGCGCTGGATAAACTTGATGGTCCGGCTGTTCTTGTTGGACACTCGTGGGGCGGTACCGTCATTACCGAAGCCAGCTCACATGCCAACGTTGCATCGCTAGTTTATGTTACGGCATTTCAACCGGATAAGGGCGAAACTACAAATACCTGGTTTTCTTCTCAGCCCGGGCTTCCTGAAGCGGGTATTTTACCTCCTGACAGTAATGGTTTTGTATACTATAATCCGGATAAATTCCATGCAGGATTCGCTGCTGATCTTAGCCATGACCAGGCTGAATTTATGGCGCATTCTCAAAAACCGATTCTGGGATCATCATTTACAGATGTGGTAACATCCGCAGATTGGCATACAAAACCTGCGTTCGGAATTGTACCAACGGCTGATAAAAGTATTAATCCGGTGATCTTAAGAAATATGTATAAAAGATCCGGTGCAAAAATCACTGAAATCAAAGGGGCCAGCCATGCTGTATTTATTTCGCATCCACAGGAAGTAGCAGAGGTAATAATTGCTGCCAGTAAATAACAGAATGGATTATTTACCATTTATGAATTCACCGAAACTTTAGTAATGGCAATAAGTTAATAATCTAAAAATATGTGCAAATTTAAAATTTGCACATATTTAGTTTGTGACCGGAACCGACATTACTGTTTATAGATACAAAAAAGTTGTAACAGATAATCCTTGGTTGCTGTTAATTTTTTTAGTCTTACTTGATTTTCGGAGCATCATTATTGTCGTGAAATGTTTTTTTCCATTTAGCAACAGTGTTTCTGCTTAATTTAAAGCGTTTGGCTAGCTCAGTATTATTACATTTTGTCTTACTTTGATAATTCAATATTTGCTTAATGGCTGTTTCATTATAAGCACGATGTCTCTGATTGAATATCTCTGTCTCAAGATCTGATCTTTCAAAAATTCTTTTGTTGAGCTCTAAAACATCTAAGACTGACAGATGCTCTTTTTGCAGTATATTTTTACATTGCTCTATTTTCTCCGGAAATCTTTTATGCAGAATGTCCGAGTAAATTTTATTGTAATCAGGTTCTAACCTGTATATTTTTTTATCCAATTGTAAAGAGTCGTTTTTGGTATTTTATATTCAGTAACAATTTGTAATATGGTTTTCTCGCCCGAACTAATCATCTCAAGAATAAAAAGGATAACTTCCTTTGTATAAATGTTTTTGCGGAATACAGGCAATACTGATTCTTCTTTTTTAGTAATATCCTTATCTAAACTATTATTTGAAGGAGCATAAAGCATTAGATGTTGGGAATAGACTCTAAAGAAATCGTATTCCAAAAGTTTGCTCCACCTTAATAAGGCTTCTGTATTCAAATCTTTTGATCTGTACATTTCTGTAATTTCTTTTTCTGTACAATTAAGGAATTTAACTATTCTACTGATATTTACATTTTTTTCCGAAACTCTTTTTTCTATTAACTGACCCATGTGGATCTCTTTAAAATTCATTCCTTGTACGTTTAAAATTAATGAAATTGCCATCACATTTAAAGTTAAGAAACAACCATCACTGAAAAACATTGTTTTTCTTATTAAAAGATAATTAAACCTTCGCTGACATAATGGTTGTTTCGGTTAACTGCAACAAATACAATAAATATTAAGTGAAAAATAGAATTAAGCGGAAAATAAATAAATGGGAAACATTGAAAATAAATTTTTCATTTTTGTTTTTAAAATCTTAATGTATTTGCCTGTTTTTAAAGTTTAGTTACAATTAAGTAGCCATAATTGTCACTTGAATTGGGTTGATTCATAGTGCATGTCTGGGCATTGAAGCTGTCTCCTCCTGCATAATTAACAAATAAGGCGACTTTTTCATTCGCAACAGTGCTTTGGTAAGCAGCAACAAGTTTCTGTGGGTTCGCGTACGCATAGCTACTACCATGAATTGCTCCTGAAGAATTTCTTCGGGGAATCGCATAATCCCTGAATATAGTGTTTGTGGAGTATGCAGTACTTCCGCTGCTTGCAGTTGCAAATATTGTGTTGATAGCAATTTGCCCTGTATTGGAAGATGTTGTTGGAAATCCTGTACAGTATGCAGTCTGATACATTTCAAAAAGATAAACACCGGGTTCAGGGATCGTTAAATAGCTGATATTGCTTACAGATTGTGCATTGACGGTTCCCGAAGCATCGGTTCCGAATCCAAAACCTGCTGTATTTCCCTGGACATCTGCTCCGCTTGGAAAAGGTATATTAGTATACGGACTTGTACTTGAAAGGGAAAAATTACCAAAAGACGAGCTTCTTTTAAAATAAAAATATTTGATTGTTGCAGGCTGAACTTTTGCTGCCCCTGCAGCGTCAACGGCCAGCGGGCTGTACGGAGGAGACAAAACAGGTAAGTTCTGATGTTTTATATCAGTCTTTACATGTAATAAATCAGTAGCTGGAGAGGTTCCGATATTAATACCTGTATATCCGTTATTGTGAATTTTCAATAATTCTATATTATCCGAATTATTAACTTCTAAAGCTTTAGTTGCCACGGTATTTCCATTTGAAGCAATATCTAATGCGGCTGAAGGGTTAGCTGTATTAATACCCACCTGGGCTCCTAACTCAGCGCAAGCTGAAATTAGGGCTATAAAAAGTATCTTTTTCATAACTACGGAATTTATAATTTAGAAATATTCATAGTTATTTTATTGGTTAAACCGGGAGGCGTTGCAAAAGAGCAGACATTTGTGGGAAAGGTATCTCCGAATCCGTAATTAACAAAAAGGGCAATCTTTTCGTTGGCAGCAGTGGTTTCAAATATCAGAAAAACAGTATGCGGAAGTGCAAAGTTGTAAGGCCCTGCAATTACAGCACCAGTGTCATTCCTTCTGGGCAAACCATTATATCGTACTACAGCCTGTCTGGTGTAAGCGGTACTTGCTGCACCTGCTTTGAATAAAGCTGTTCCTATTCCCAACATATTATTAGAGCTGTCTGCCGGACTTCCGGTGCATATGGTATAATAGTTCAGATTTATTTTATAAACTCCGGGAGTAGGAAAGGTGATATACCTCACGTTTGACGATGAAATTATTGTACCGCTAACATTTAAAGTTGCTGAGGCATCTGTACCAAATCCGGCAGTGATAGTATTAGTAACGGATTGGGTAGAAGTAAGCGGAATATTGGTATAAACGGCCGTGTCTGAAAGCGGAAAACTAGATGTTGTCACAGATGATGGCATTTCCATGTAAAGATATTTGGTAGGCTCCGGAACATAGATTCCTACTGTTCCGTCATCTTTTATAGCTAATGGTGATAAACTTCCGGATACAACAGGGAGGTTTTCATATCTTATACTTCCGTTGGTATGCAGCTTTGCGGTGGGATTAGCAACATTAATTCCCACATTCCCGTTATCAAGAATGGTCATGATTTCAGTACCAGTGGAATTATTGACTTCAAGTGCTTTAGTTGTATTGGTGTTTCCTTTGGACTTAATATCCAGAGTTGCAGAGGGAGTAGTTTCATTAATACCTACTTGCGCAAGTAAAGATGTCGATATCAATACACTTGCAAAGAATACTATTTTTTTCATTTATGTAGTTTTAAAAATTATTAGGCTGATTGTGTTTTTGAGAAGATGAATTAATACCATCTTAATCCTACTGTATACATATATTGTAACAGATATCGGAGAAAGGAAAATATAATATTAATTTAAATGTAAGGTGGTTGGGGAACAGAATTTTTCATTGGATTAATCATTTTAGTGTTATAAATTATTTCAAAAAGTGTTGTTCTGAAACTATTATGAATAAGAGCTTGTCTTACCTCAATTTTCGTCACAAAGATATAGTTGTCACTAAAAAAATCTATACTGCATTTACACTGCAGTATTTAATGTTTTGAAATTCAGTGAATTAATTGATGCCACATCTTAATAATTCCACTTTTAACAAAAGGTTTATTATTGTTCAAGCACCCATTTATTAAAATCAACATCTTTTGAAAGTTCCAATTTTTTCCGCAACCTGTATTTTTTGGATTCTACCGTTCTTACAGATATGTGGTCATATTCTGCTATTTGTTTATTGGAAAAGTTTAATTTTATAAAGGCACAAAATTTTAGATCATTTGAATTAAGGTTCTGGTATTTTGATGTCAGATTATTATAGAATTCGGGATATAATTCTTTAAATCTATTCATGAAAGAAGGATCAGAATTTATAGCCAGCTGTACTACTTCTTTATACCCATCATCCAGTTTTCTTTTAAGCTCTTCTAACTCTTGTTCTTTTTTATTAATCAGAGAATCTTTATGTTTTTGCTGAGACATATACTTTTTACTGATAACATAAACTGCAATACCGGCAATAAAAATGATTATTAAAATGGTATAATAAAGATTGAAATTAACCTTTTTTCCGTTTTCATTAGTTTCGTTTTTAATAAGCATTTTTTCCAATACCATATCAATCCCGGAATTTGTATCTTCCTGCAAGCTATCATTCAGTTTAGAATATTTCAATAAATATTCATTTTCCATGGCAAGGTCATTTAATCCTTTATATGCTTTTGCAATCAATTTATAGGATTCCAAATTTCTACTTCTTAGTCTAGCTTTTTGAGTGATTTTTAAGGAGCTTTGAAGATAATCCAGAGCTTTGCTATAATTGTGTTTCTCTATATTTAACCTGCCAAAAGCCCGCAAGACATTCGCTTTACCTTCAGCAGGAATCTGCTTTACACTTAGCAGATCATTTGCTTTATTAATGTAAAATTCTGCAGAATCAATATTATGGGCTTTAAAGTGCCTCTCTGCAATGGTAATATAGAGCATAGGCATCGGTGATTTCATACATTTACGTTCGGTGCTGTATACAGAATCCATCATTCCCATAAACTCAAAGCTTGATCTTTTCCAATCATAAATAGAATAAATCCTTTTTTCCCGTTCTTTCCGGTCTTTGATTTTTTTTGCAAGGTCTAAGGCTATATTAAAAAACTTGATTGATTGTGAATATAATCCTAGCGAATAATAATTTTTGCCATATGTAAAATTTAAATAAGCGAATAGTTCATCATTTTTATTCATTTTAAGCTTTGCAGAAGCAATTTCTAGAAATTTTAAACTTTCTTTATTTCTTTTCATTGCACCGAGAGCAGTGGCAATATTAATATATCCTTTTATTTCACCGTTTTTATATCCTATTTTTTTGCTTGCTTCAATAGCTTTTTTTTCCTGTAAAATTATTCCATTAAAATTTCCTTCATTTAGTAAATTATTAAAGGATTTGGTTTGAACGCTATCAATTTCAACGTTGCTTGTTTGGGATTTTAATTCGTGAATCAAGAAAAAGCATAGTAAAAAAAATATTTTTCTCATATACGCATTAATTGTAGTTTATGTTTAATTTTTTTTCGTTTTTATTTGTTTATTTATTGTAAAAATTCAAATATAAGTTAAAATTATAATATTTATTATTATTTCCATATATTGATCGGATGACTATTTTAAACTGGTCTCAAAAGCTAGCTGTGCTTTTGTATTTGAATTTTACAACACAATAAGTATGTATATAAAAGCTCTCCGTAGAAGAGAGCTTGGTGATTTCAGAGGGGAACTGATAAATCTTTAATTTTCTATGAAGATAATGGTAATCCGTAGCATATTCCGTAGGATTAAATGGGAATCCTCGTTGCCATAAGGTTTTGTTCGCTGCAATAGTGGTTAGATATTACCTGTATTTTTGGTATTCTAAAGTAATTCATCAAGTTGAAAATTTGGACGAGGCAATAGGTAAGAAGAACGTAGAAACGTACTTCCGTTAAATGATATGTTGAAATCATTTTTTTTGAGATTGCAGGTTGAAAAATGTTTTATATTGTAGTGTTTGTGGAATATTACCAGTCGATATACTTCCTTGAGTAGTTGTATCCCATTTGAGAATGCAGCAAAAAGTTATATAAGAATAGAATTAAAGTAAATAGTTTTCCTCATTTTAGATAAATTTTCATCAGTGTTTTAGAAATTTATCAGACTGATCTAACATTTCGTATAAAGTCATATCTGAATAAAAGTTGGTAACAAATTTATTGTTTTAGTTTCATGGAAGACATACTGCATTTGTACTGCATCTATTAAGTGGGTGAAAATCAAAAAAATGAATTTCTGCTAAAGTGAAGATAATATTAGAAACTGCCCTTCTATGCCTCAAAGCTTTGGGAATATTAAAGATATTACCTTAGAAGAAACATTAACCCATCCTGATTTCAAAAAATACTGGAACCTAACCAAAGACAGTATAGAAGTTTGCAAAGACTGTGAATTTCGCTATATCTGTACAGATTGCAGAGCTTATACAGAAGGAACTCATACTAATTCTGAAGGTTTAGATACTTCAAAACCTTTAAAATGCGGCTATAATCCATACACAGGTGAATGGGAGGAGTGGAGTACCAATCCGCTTAAAGAAAAAGCAATCAATTATTACGGGATGCAGGATTTGGTAAAGATAAAATAATACACAAATGTGAACATAACATGACTTTATTCAAATCATTTATTAGAAGATAGATAGTATTTGAAGGTATTAAATAACATTTAAGTTATGTTTTTCTCCGACATCAGTTAGCGGACGGCTCCAACAATTTCCTTAAGTGCCACGCTACTGGTAACTTGATTAATTATTCTTGGAGTACATATGCTGATTCTATGATTTTGGCAATAAATCTGCATTCGCTTCCATTGGATATAAGATCGTAATAAGAATTAACTCTAAATTGAAATATTCGTAAGCTTTATGATAATATGTAATCAATCATGAAAAAGTTTTGGTGGTGTCGGATAATGTTATTAGATTTATAATTAGTTCTATGACAATATTTTATCACCACTTTAAATTTATTAATCATGAAAAAGCAAATCTTTATCACTGCGCTGTCTTTGGGAGCAATCGGTTTAGGAACCAAACGGGTTATGGCACAAAATTCAGGGCAGATGAGTACATCAGTAAATATTATTTTGTCGGATGTTATTGCAATGGACGTTGGCTCTGTTGCCTCAGAAGGCGCTGTAGATTTTAATTATGCGAACACAAATGACTATAATTCAGCAAAAAATGTGACCGTTCCCAACAGTTTAGTCATTATTTCTTCCAAAAATTTTGATGTAAAAGTAAAATCTGAAGGGACACACTTTGTAAGTGGCGCCAACGTAATTCCTGTAGATATATTGCAGGTAAAAGCAATACCGGGCGGAAGTTTGGTGGGGAGCCTGAATGAGGTTACTTTATCTACAACTGATCAGGTGCTGGTGAGCAATGCAAGTTTAGGGACCAAACAGTCTTTAAATATTGCTTATTCCATTTCGGCGGAAAATGCATCCAGGGTACTTCTGGGGAAACCACAGGGAACTTACACCCAAAAAATAACTTATACTGCCACCGCATTGTAAGTAAATACCAATTTTTAAATAGAAAGCCCTCAATATAAAAGTATTGAGGGCTTTTTCTATTGATCATATGAATAAACCGTGTAGTGATTTTACTACATGAACTTCCATTTTCCACTACAAAGAAACTTTTATCGCTGCTATAAATTTGCAGTATACAAAAGAACAATTAAATAAAAATAAAATTTAAATATTACTATCATGAAAAAACTAATCTTAATCCCAGCCTTGACTATTGGAGCAATCATATTAGGAACTAACAATGTTCAAGCTCAAAATACAACTGCAACTACAACCGTAAACATTACCCTTAACGATGTCATCTCTATCGATGCAGGAAGTACAGCCATTGGTAATACGGTTGATTTCAACTATGTTACTGCAGCAGACTATAACTCTGATCAGACGATTACTAAAGCCAACTCTTTGAAGGTAACTTCCACGAAGAACTTTAATGTTAAAGTAAAAGCAGGAGGTGCTAATTTTATGAATGGAACGAACCTGATCCCTGTCAATGTTCTGACAATCAAAGCAGCTACAGCTGCCGGAACTATGGGCGGAACAAAAAGCGCTGTAGTTTTATCGGCAACTGATCAAACTTTAGTATCCAATGCTCCTCTTGGAAGTGCATTAACCCTGAACCTGGACTATACCATTCCGGCGGCAAAATCATCATCTTCTGATATTTTAGGTAAACCGGCAGGAACTTATACGCAAACAGTAACTTATACTGCAACAGCTTTATAAGTTAATTATTTTTCATATTAATATTTTGTGATTTGGTGTTTCGAAGGCCTCCTCAGGGAGGCCTTTGATTTTATATGTATTGTAATATTACGACAGCTTTATAATAGAAATAAAAGGAATTTAGATACGCCCTCAACACTTCTAAGTGTTGAGGGCTTTACTATTTAAGTCAAAATGATAAACCGTGTAGTGATTTTACTACATGAACTTCCTTTTTCCACTACAAAGAAACTTTTAGCACCACTATAAATTTGCAGTATACAAAAGATAACAATTAAATAAAAATAACAATAAAATATTACCATCATGAAAAAACAAATCGTAATCGCAGCCTTAACTTTTGGAGCAATCATATTAGGAACTAACAATGTTCAAGCTCAAAATACAACCGCAACTACAACCGTAAACATTACCCTAAACGATGTCATCTCTATCGACGCAGGAAGTACAGCCATTGGTAATACGGTTGATTTCAACTATGTTACTGCAGCAGATTATAACTCTGATCAAACAATTACTAAAGCCAATTCTTTGAAGGTAACTTCTACAAAGAACTTTAATGTTAAAGTAAAAGCAGGAGGTGCTAATTTTATGAATGGAACCAACTTAATCCCTGTCAATGTTCTGACGATCAAAGCTGCTACAGCAGCCGGAACAATGGGTGGAACAAAAAGCGCTGTAGTTTTATCTGCAACGGATCAGACTTTGGTATCCAATGCTCCGCTTGGAAGTGCATTAACACTGAATCTGGATTACACTATTCCAGCGGCAAAATCTTCATCTTCTGATATTTTAGGTAAGCCGGCCGGAACTTATACACAAACAGTAACGTATACGGCGACTGCTTTGTAGCAGCTGTAGATTTGTAATGTTCAAAAGAGAACAATGAAACAGGAATAATAATTAAATCTTACTGCCATGACAAAACAAATCGCCATCACAGCCTTAACTTTTGGAGTAGTTATATTGGGAACTAATAATGTTCAAGCTCAAATACAGCCGCAATCACAGCTGTAAACATTACCCTGAACGATGTAATCTCTATAGATGCAGGAAGTACAGCAATTGGTGGTATAGTTGTATTTAACTATGTTACTGCAGCAGACTATAACTCTGATCAGACGATTACCAAAGCCAACTCTTTAAAAGTTACAAAGCTGCAGAAGCTCCCGGAAATATGGGCGGAACCAAAAACGATGTGGTTTTATCTCCAGGAGAAAGAACCATAGTAGCTAATGCTCCGCTTGGAAGTGCATTAACACTGAATCTGGACTATACCATTCCAGGGGCAAAATCATCATCCTCTGATATCTTAGGTAAACCGGCCGGAACTTATACGCAAACGGTAACTTATACAGCGACTACTTTATAAAAAAATAAAAAAACACATCAATATATATGCGCCCTCAACACTTTCCAGGTATTGAGGGTTTTTCTATTTAAGCCGAATGAGTAAACTGTGTAGTGATTTTACTACATGAACTTCCGTTTTCCACTACAAAGAAACTTTTATCATCGCTGTAGATTTGTAGTGTTCAAAGAGAGCAAACAATTAAATAAGAATAACAATTAAATATTACCATCATGAAAAAACAAATCGTAATCGCAGCCTTAACTTTTGGAGCAATCGTATTAGGAACTAACAATGTTCAAGCTCAAAATACAACTGCAACCACAACTGTAAACATTACTCTGAACGATGTGATCTCTATCGATGCAGGAAGTACTGCAATTGGTAATACGGTTGACTTTAATTATGCTACTGCAGCAGACTATAACTCTGATCAGACGATTACTAAAGCCAACTCTTTGAAGGTAACTTCCACGAAGAACTTTAATGTTAAAGTAAAAGCAGGAGGTGCTAATTTTATGAATGGAACCAACTTAATCCCTGTCAATGTTCTGACGATCAAAGCAGCTACAGCAGCCGGAACTATGGGCGGAACAAAAAGCGCTGTAGTTTTATCTGCAATGGATCAAACCTTAGTATCAAATGCTCCTCTTGGAAGTGCATTAACACTGAATTTAGACTACACTATTCCAGCGGCAAAATCGTCATCTTCTGATATCTTAGGTAAACCGGCCGGAACTTACACGCAAACAGTAACTTATACGGCGACTGCTTTGTAATAAAATTTTTAGTCTGTAAAGGTTCCTTTTGCTGCGTTTTCAGTAGTTTTGGGAATCTTTATTATTAAACTATTTACACCATGCACAAGTTTATTCACCTTTTTATTTTCTTTATCTTAACAGGTTCCTCTTCACTTCTGGCACAAAGTATCTCAATGTCGCCTACACGCTTGTTTTTTACAGGTAATTCGGGAGAAAAAGTAACAAAGACAGTCACACTTCAAAACAGCTCGGATAAGGATTATGTTTTTAATCTCAACTATAAAGATTGGGTTAGAGAAGAAGACGGAAATAAGGTTTATCTTGAAGCAGGCAGTTCAAAAACTTCCAATGCTTCCTGGGTGTCCACCTTAGAAAACACGGTAACAGTTCCTGCAAAAAGCACCAAGGAGATTGTAGTAACCATGCAGATTCCGGCAAATGCATCAAAATCTGCCGTTACGAACAGCATGTTATTTTTTACCCAGCTTCCTCAGCAGGCAGATAAGGCACGTATTCAGAATGGTATTGGTATTATCACCTTATTTGAGGTGGGGCTTCACATTTTTTATACGCCACCGGGAAACCATGTAAAAAGTCTGGATATTACCAATATTTCAGAGGTGAATAATGAAAATGCAGCGAACAGAAAAGTCGAAGTAAGCATCCATAATGACGGAAACACCATCAATGATGCCACCGTTGAGTTTGAACTCACCGACAAAGACAGCGGTAAGGAAATAAAATTACCCGCAATTGCCATCTCCATGCTTCCGGATACCAATCAGACCGTTCAGTTTTCTTTACCGGAGAACATTTCAGGGAACTTCCTTGGCGTGGTAATTATCAAAATGGCAGAATCCAATGATTTACGTGTAGGAGAAAAAAACTTTAAATTTTAAAATTAAGTCTTGAAACCACAGAATGGAATATCGATATCAGTGCTAAGAAGAACAATCTTATTTTTTGTATTTGTTTTTCTGCACTTCTCGTTGGCCTTTGCGCAGGAAAAGAAGGATATCCGAATCCATTTTGAAAATGACAGTGTAGCTGTTGAGAAGGGTTCTACTTTTACTAATTTCCTGGTCATTGAAAATAAAAGTTCTGAAGAGATTACCATTCAGGATATCATACCCCAGGAAAAATATCCGGGATTGCTTTTCTATCCTCAAAATGACTTTACCTTAGGTGCGGGCCAGTCTAAAAATCTTCCTGTGAAACTGATCGCCAACGTGGATTTTATGAAACTGAGATCCAATGAGATCCGATTCCAGGTTTCGTATGTCACTCCAACGGCCACCAGAACTGAAAGCGCCTCGTTTATCGTTGCTAAAGGCGAAAACAAAAACATTGCAATTTATACGGCTACCTACGAAAATTTCATTAACCCTGCTGTGCCCGAATCCTCAATTCTGCTGACTGTAGAAAACCAAGGGTATAGTAAACGAACCGTTAGGATTGATTTGCAATCCATTCCTGATGGCTTGGAAATGATGCCCAAACAGCAAACCGTAACTCTGGAAGGTTTAGAAAAACAAACGGTTGAGATCAGAATTGCGGTCAGAAAACAGAATACACTTTATCCTGAATTTAATATTAATGCCATCGTCACAGACCTGCTTGATAATAAAATTGTGGGAAGCAACACGCTCTACCTGGTGGTTTTGTCGCACAACAGACAAATTGCCAGAGGAAATGAAGCAGTGAGCGGAAGTAATTTTGCGGAGATGAGCTATAATGAAAACAGTTCAGGTTTCAATTTTCTTCAATTGAGGGGAAACACAGCGTTCCGGATGGCTGAAAATCTGAAATCGCGCTTTAATATTGGTGCGGATTACTATCTGGACGGCCGTTATAACCTGTATGATACCTGGTTGGAACTGGAGAGAAAAAATACAGTATTAAGAGTAGGAAATATTAATAGTAACGATTACGATTACCCGATTTTCGGAAGAGGGGGGAAGGTTTCTACCAAATTTGGGGAAAATAATCAGATTGAAGTGCTTGCGCTGGAAAATAATTATAATCTGTTCGGCAATTATTTCCAACAAACAAAAGGGTCTACCATGGCGGGTGCAAAATATAGCTTTGGAAATGCTAAGTCTTTCAATGGGAAAGTTTCCTATCTGTTCGACCATGATCCGCGCTTTAACGTAAATACGCAGGTAGCTAACGCGGTAACGTCATTGTTAATTAATGATAAACACACCATCCGCACGGAGGTGGGCCTGAGCCACGAAAAAGGCCTTGTGAACAAAGATGAAAATGCAGGAGCTTCAATGGGAGCCAATTACGATGGGAAAATAGGGAAATGGGATATACAATCTGTTAATTCCTTTGCTACCAAAAGTTATGCAGGGATCAAAAGAGGATCCTTTTTCTCAAATCAGCGGATCGGCCGCCAATTTTCTGCTTCTCAGCGCGCTTTTATACAATATCAGAATTCACAGATAGAACCTGAGTTCCTGAGTTTCCAGAGTGAGCCTATCCAAACCGGGAACACGTCTAATTTGCGTTATTATTTCAACAGCACAGAAGCTTTGGGATTAGGGTATCAGTTTTCTTTAAGGAAGTGGAATTTTCTACTGTCTCCAAAGGTTGAAAAGCAAAAAACAGCTAATTCTTACACATCGCAGGAGCTTTTTTCATACCGGCTGGAAGCCAATATCAGCACTACATTAGGTGCCCACGGATTGAACCTGACGGCAGAATATTCTTATTCAAAAGAGAACAATAACCCGGACTGGTTCAACAGTCTGAAAGCAACTTTATCTTACAGATATAAATCATTTTCCCTCAACGGAACAGCTCAATGGAACGTAACCAATGTCTTTGATTTAACTTCTTATTACAATACAGACCGTAATTTTGCTAACTACAATGTATATGCCTCGTATAATTTCCAGATGCTTAGTCATAATCTGACCGGATCTTTTTCAGCGGGAGCCTTCTATTCGGAACTTTATAAGAACTTAAACAGCAATATCACCGGCAATCTGGAATATAAGATGTCGCCTTCCTGGTCCACCACAGGTTATTTTAATCTTTCCGGTTATAAATCTACGGCTGAATATGCAACCAGTGGAAGTTATTACCAGTTCAGAGTAGGGATTAAAAAATATTTTACCGCAGCTACGGCTCTCGGAAATCATAAAGTGGCTTTCCAGTTCTTTGAAGATAAAAATTCCAATGGACTTCTGGAGTCAGGTGAACCGGTACTTGCTAATGAAATTATAAAACTGGACAATTATGTAGCGATGACGGATAAGAATGGAAAAGTAGTTTTCCAGAATGTACCTGAAGGTACCTACACACTTAAGGTTAACGAAAGTGCGGGTTCCCGGTTGATGATGGATCCTGTTATTATGGTGCATAACAATATCAGCCGCAAAGTGGGCTTGGTAAAAAACATCAGGGTAAGTGGGAAATTAACAGAGATCAAACAAGCCTACGATACGGTGGAAACGGATGTAACAGGAATCGTGGTCTATGCAAAAAGTGAAGATGGTACGATCTATACTGCCGTGGTTAACCAGAAAAATGAGTTTGAATTTTTCCTGAAAGACGGAAAATACGACCTCTATATTGAAAATGATAAATACAGCTATACACAGCCTACCCAAACTATTCAGGTGACGAAGGAAGGTTACTCAAAAACCGTAGTTTTTGAATATAAGAAGAAAGACACCACCATTAAGGTGAAAAAGTTTTAAATTTAAAAGTATGAAAAAGATGAGGGCTTTTCTAATAGGAATTTTTACCGTGTTCTGCGGGTCGGCAGCAACGAAGGCTCAGGATGTGTACCTGTCGGTTCCTGAAAATAATATTTTTAACCGGAGCGAATTTACCTCAGTACCTACAAGGGTAATGACGAACGCCAACAGAACGAACTGGGATTATGCCTTTTTGGGATTACTTCCAACAGCTCCTACATTTACCTCTGTTTCCGGACCAAACTTTACTCATTCTTCTTCCTCACTTACTTTACCCGGTACCACTCTTCTGTGGCAGTTGGAAAGTATGGGCGGGCAGCTGCCATATACCGGACTAACAGGTTATTTACCAGGTTTTCAGTCGTTCAGTACAAGCGCTATAAAATGGTTTGAACCGCCATCCACCAGTCTCGGAGGAGGATTCAACCGGGGAAATATTAATTTTACATTTAAAATTCCTGCTTCACAATTTACGGCCAACGCCTTCCGGGCCGGGAATTACTCTATGGATATCACTCAGAATTATAATGACTTTACACCGCGTAATTTTAAAACAATTTTAGTCATTCCTTCATCTATACGATGGATCACCAGCTCTTTAACAAAATACATAGAAATATCTTCTTTGAATGACTACCGCAATACAAGCACTAAGGTTTGGGATTTGGGGAATACGGAAATCGCACATACGGTTGATTTTAATTTTTGGGCGAAAGCTGCTGCCACAAACATTCAGTTTACCTCATCTAAAGGTGTGCCGGGCACCAGAAATATAGCGAGCATTAAATTGGGAAGTAACGGATCTGGACTCACGACCAAAGCCTTATCTGCCGATTTTCAGAATTTTTCCGCTGCTAATTTCAGTGTTGTAGCGGGAAACAGAAGCAGCTTCATGCCTCAGCTTTATGTGTCTGCGGAAGATTTTAAAAATTTCTTTTTTGAAGCCGGAACTTATACGTTTGAATTGAACTTCAATGCCGGAAGTACAGATAATTCAATAAACAGTTTGCAAAATACAGCTGTTCAGCTAAAGGTACTTCCTCTGTCGGAGATTACCATCCCAAGTTCCGGGCGCAATGTAAACTTCAATTTTAATACCGCTGCCCAATACACCGACGGCCAGTCACAAATGATTCCCAACCAGATTATGCTGTCCAATAATGAAAATTTTGAGCTCTATGTAAAATCGGACGAAAATTATTTCAAAAAAGGTGGTCTGCAGACCAACATCAATTCAAATATTTTACAAATTGGCGTGGATGGAAGTTCTGTAAATGCTCCCTTATCCAAAACTCCTCAAAAAATACTCTTCAACGGAGCACCGGTTTTAGACCGCGGACTGAACATGAAATACACCATATCGCCTGCAGGTGCCCAAAGTTTGGTAGGGAAGGAAAATACCACTTATTCTATCAATGTTTATTATAGTTTTACAGCCATTTAACAACGATTTCTGAATAGCTCTTTCTATGGAGCTTTGTACCATGAGTATTTTATTGGAAGAGTAGGGCTGTGTTCACGCTTCCGGTATTTCGTTTTGTGAGTACATTTTATGTCAATGTTTTACGGTTGTGATTTCATCATAGCAATTGGCCCAAAACACAACACTGTCCAAAAGATTTCCTAAAGGATTTCTATACAGAAACCTTTTTTTCTTTGATGGGTTTTCCTCCATCAACCCCTTTATTTTCAGTACTTGCAGAGGTTTTTTTGTAGTCTGGCTGTCAATTATTGACGCTTCAGGCTTTCATTCTTTATTTTGTATCATTTGATCAGTTATATCCTGATATTGTCCATGCTCCATCTTTTGCCCATTGTTGGTAATGTTAGTAAACAGTTTACCAAGGTGGAAGTTTGCCGGAATATTATGCCATACAAAGCTGTTTTTAGTTAAAGAAAACAGGGGATTTATTGTTTCAGGTAAATCCTGTTTAATTTTTCTTTTTACGAATATGATATTTTTTATAACTTGCCAGCTCCTGGAAGAAAGGTCTGAACGATATGTTTTTATTTGAGTTTAAACAATATAACCTTTCCTGCCTTTTTTCAAAAAAATAATTCAAACAGATTCTAAAACCATGATACTGAATTTATGAATGATTTTGACAATGAACTGCAATTAAGAATCGAAAGACTGGAAAATGAAGTCAATTTCAAGAACGGACTGATCTCGATATTGTCTCATGACTCCAAAGAACTGTTTGGAAACTTTATATGGCTGATAGAGGAGCTGGAGCAGAAGACCATAAGTGAGGAAGATTTTTTTAAGTTGTTGCCACAGGTAAAAAGTGATGCCCGAAAGCATCTGCAAACAATCCAGGACAGCGTTGCCTGGTTAAAAACACAATACGGGGAATTCAACATTAAGCCCGTTAAAATCATGGTGATGGATCTTTTTCACTATTTAGAAGAAAAATACGCTGCCAGATTAAAAGAAAAAAACATTAAATTTTATTTTAAAGGAGACCACAATGCATTTCTTACCAGCGATCGGCTGTTGCTTGAATATGTTTTAGACAAAATTTTTAACAATGCGGTCAAATACTCTTTTCCGGGGCAGGATATTTATTTGCAGGAAATTACAGAAGGCGATCAGGTTGTACTTTCTGTAATTGATTTCGGAACGGGAATACATGAGAGGTATTTACCTTCGATCTACACTTATGATAATCCCGTATTTCTGGGAACTGCGGGCGAGAAAGGAGTTGGATTAAGTTTGAAAATTGTGAAAAATTTTATATCCTTGCTGCGTGGAAACATCCAGATCATTTCCGCAGAAAATAAAGGTACCACGGTTTCCCTTTCTTTACATAAATTTATAGAATAATGGGTTTAAAAGCAAACATTCGTATTGTTGTGGCAGATGATCATGGTATCGTCCGGATGGGTTTGATACAAACAATCAAACGATTAATACCCGATGCCGTCATTTCAGAAGTAGAAGATTATAAATCGTTATACAAATTAATTCAGAAAGAGGAATTCAATCTGGCCATTATGGACGTTAATATGCCTAATGGTACTGTTCAGGAGGCAATAGATTACATAAAAATCCATCAACCTGAATTAAAAACTCTGATATTTTCTTCGCAGGATGAAGAGTTGTATGGGATGCGTTATCTAAAAATGGGTGCCGGTGGCTATCTCAGCAAGTTAAGCTCCACTGAAGTCATTGAAACTGCTTTAACGGCGATGCTCAATAAGGGCCGGTATGTGAGTGATAATATAAAAGAAGCGATTTTTTTAGAATCATTAACCGGTGCTGCCAAAAATTCTCCCATTGAAACATTATCAGACCGCGAACTGCAAATTGCCAGTAAGCTTGCAGAAGGTCTTCCCCTCAAAGAAATTTCTAATCAGCTGAATCTCCATTCATCAACGATCAGCACTTACAAAAACAGGTTGTTTGAGAAGCTGAAAATACGATCCATACCCGAATTGGTGGAAATTCTCAGGCTGTACAATCAGTAAATATTCTATCGCAAAAAATTTGATTGTGATTCAATGAGATTATGCAATACGCTGTTTTTCTGTTTCCTTCTCTGGGTCTTCAGAGCTGTAATCAGTATATAATATAAAAATGCAATGCCGATACCCCCATTACCTCCGGACGGAGGCCTATTATATAAAGAAACCGATATGGCGCAGTTGTTCCCTGAGCCGTTGAATGCAATTACCGCTGTATTATTTTTAGCCATAGCTATTTTCTGGACCCTTAAAATGAAGGGTAATTTCAAAAAATATCCTTTTTTAACCTACTGCCTGGTTTTATTATATATTGGTGCCATTGGGGGAACTATTTACCATTCTTTCAGGCAATGGCCGGTATTTATCATGATGGATTGGCTGCCCATTATGTTGCTCTGCCTGTCTGCCGGATTTTATTTTGTAGCTCAAAGCACCAGATGGTATTATGCGGTTGCAATGGTTCTGGGATATCTGGCACTTCTATTCGCTTTGAGGAACTGGATTTTGGCAGATAACACTTCTCTTTTTATCAACCTCAATTATGCAATTATGGCCTCATTGGTGCTTTTCTCAGTATTAAGATACCTGATGTATACCCAATGGAAAGCCGGCCAATGGGTAGGCTTCGCCTTATTGTCGTTTGTTTTGGCATTGACCTTCCGTATCGCTGATCAATGGGAATGGTTCAGCTTCGGAACTCACTTTTTGTGGCATACGTTTGGGGCGGCAGCGACGTTTTGTATGTTTAATTATATTAGTCTTACGCGGGATATAATTAGGAAAATATAAGATTTTTTTTCTCAGCTGCGTAAATTTTCCCGAATTTGAGTTGGTAAATAAGATTATTGTTTTAGTCTTGCTCCAACCAAAGTTAGGAGAATTCGAAGAGTTGAGGTATATATTATTTTATAAGTATTTCGAACCCCTTTTTTAATGTTAATCTTTCTCCTATATTTTTCAGTTTAAAATGTCTAATATGTCCATTTCTTAATAAACAATTAGCAATAATAAATATTTCTTTTTCTCCATCTTCTGTTTCAAATTCGGTCTTCTCACAATTGGTAATAATCCTAGTTGTGAAACGTCCTTTTTTATCTATATAATTAATTTTATAAAAATCGCTTATATTCCAATGTAAATTATTTATATTATTATAAGAACGAGAAGAATAATCTGGATACTTTTCTTCTATAAAATCTTCAAACTTTAAATTTGAATTAACCAGATCAATTTCTTCTAAAAAACATGATTCTGTTTTATTCGAAAGTAAATCCTTATAAAGGATTTTTACACGATGATTTAGTAATATAATATCTTTAATTTCAACTACAGAAAAACTAAACGTAGTTTTTTTGCTAGCTTCTAATTGAACTTGTTTAGGAGTTTTGAATAAATTCTCATTATCTATACCATTTTTTATAATTTCAATCTTTTTAAAATCAATCGTTACTTTTTCAACTATTTTATAAGAGATCAGATCTTCCGAAAAGGTTTGTTTAGTAGGATTAAACCATCTGCATTTTAATAAATATCTATCTAAAAATTCTTTGTCTTCTGTCTCAGCTGATCTTTTGTTCCTATTTAGATATTTTTTATTCTCAACAACATCAATCACTGTCATTACAGGTGGTAAAAAATCTAAATATGATTCCGTTTTAAATTTTTCATTTTCCACATCTTGTGTCCAGCTTATTTTCTTCTTTCCTAATTCTACATCAGCAGAACTTAAAACAACAATATTATTTTTAAATATTGTTATTAAGGATAAATAATCTCCTAGTATGTTTTCTTGTAATACTTTATCTTGATCAATTTGCGCAATTTCATCTATTTTAAACCAGTGTTTTTCATAACAAGAGTTTCTTGAGTTATAAAAAGTACAAAGAACTTGAGTTGGCAAATTTTCATTAACCTTGGCTTTCTCATTATCAAGTATTTCAGTAATTACCATAACAGGTGGTGTCATAAAAGCATTAGCACCAATCTTAGTTTCTGAACTTAAAATAAAAGGATGATTTTTTAATGACACTAGATTGCCTATTTGATATTTAATCATAGATATTAGTTTTTTTAATTTTCCTATATTTGACAAACTCGCAGGATGTTGATTTTTTACATCTAGTCAGGACTATAGGACTTAGGTCTTACTGCTTTTTGCAGGAAAAAGGTTTATCCAGCAGGTAATCTCCTACCAAGGAGCATCCACCTGTAAAGATAGCTATTAGTAATGTTATAATTGTCTTCATTAGATAATAATTTGCATTTGAGGTTAAATCTTCAACTAATTTACGAACAACACAATGACTCAGTTAATGGGTACTAGTCCGCTCTACGGAGGTTAATGTAGTTTTAATAATCATTATTGCATTCTGCGGGTATTTATATGCAAAAAGAAGAAAATCAAATACCAACTTGGATGAAAACAAAGGGATATTTACATATCTCTCAAAGTTTACAGATTTCCAATAAATGGAAAATTTACAAATCTAAAATTGAAAATCCAGATTTTATTTCTAAATATGCATTTTACCCTCTTATTCACTCAATTATAAGAGAAAGGAAATATAAAAAGGTTGATAAAACTAAACATTCCAATCTAACTGATAGATGTCACAATTTCAAAAATCAAGATGGGACATATGAAAAAACAGCCAAAAACAGACCTCTTCATTATGCAAGTCATTTTGATGCTTTAATTTATGCTTATTATGCATCAATATTAAATGATTTATATGATAAAGAACTAAAAAAAGATTGCAATTTAGATTTGTCTATAAATGCTTATCGGAAAATTATTGATGATAAAACAGGACAAGGCAAAAGTACAATTCATTTTGCTAAAGAAGTTTTCGATGAAATCAAGGAAAGATCTATCTCAAACTCTGAGGTTGGTGTCTTAACATTTGATATTAAAAGTTTTTTTTCAAGTTTAGATCATAATCTTTTAGAAAAAAAATGGGCTAATTTGATTGGAGAAGAAAACTTACCAAAGCACCACAAAAATGTTTTTAAATCTTGTACAGATTTTAGATACATTTTAAAAGATGATTTGAGAGTAATTAAACGAAAAAATGGCAAACGTTCAGGATTTGACGAGAAAAAACTAGCTAAAATAAGAAGAGAAAAAGGTTTTAAAAGTTTTTTTGCTTCTAATAAAGAATTTAGAGAAAATATTAAATCTGGAAAGTTAAGGGTTTACAAAAATCCATTTTTCCAATCAAGAGGAAATAGTAAGGTACAAGTTGGTATTCCACAAGGACTTCCAATAAGTGCTGTTTTAGCTAATCTTTATCTCTTAGATTTTGACAAAAAGATCATTGATTTTATAGTGAAAAAACACAATGGTTTTTATCGAAGATATTCGGATGATATAATTGTTATTTGTGAGACCTCTAACATAGAAGAAATAAAAAAGTATGTTGAAAATCTAATACTTGATAGTAACCTCGAAATAAGTAGTTCTAAAACAGAAAAATTTATTTTTAGACAATATATTTTTAACAAAAATGGAGATAAACGATTAACTTCTATTAAAATTATTGGTTCTGAAGAGAAGATAAATAGTCCTCTTATCTATTTAGGATTTGAATTTAGAGGATATAATGTTTGTATTAAGTCAACAAATGTGGCTAAATTTTATCGAAGATTAATATCCATAGTAAAAAGAAGAGCAAGAAGAGCAAAGCAGAATAGAAATCCTAACATCCCTAAAGCTATTTTCAAAAATCAAGTAAAGAAGCTTTACAAAAAACCATTAAGAGATCTGGACGGAGAAAATAATGATATTCCACAGTCATTTAGAAAAAAAATATATCTAGTTGAGAATAATAAAAAAGAGTTCTCAACAATTATAAAGCCAATTAAGAACAAGAATAATTCAAATTATTTCAGTTATTTGAGAAGGTGTAAAAAGATATTTGGTGACGACATTTTTTTTAAGCAATTAAGAAAAAAAGAACATATTCTTAATTCTGCAATAAAAAAACACTTGAGTAATTAAAACTATAAGAAAGTAAAATTTAAACCTACTAGGAATTTTTTGTATTATTTGAATAATGGATCATTAAAAAATTCCTGTAAAGTAATTTTTAAAAGAATGCAGAATCTTTTAATTGTGTAAATTGTGACCCCTCGTTCACTTTCAAAACTTTCCCATCTGTTTACTTGTTGTCTGTCAATGTCATGAAGCTTAGCAAAATCACTTTGACTCAATCCTGTTGACTCTCTTAAATCAATTAATCTCTGAGTTATTTTATTTCTAAGTTCAATATCTTCATTATTAAGTTTGCTCATTTAACAATTTTAAATTATTTGATAAAAACATTTGTAATCCATTTGGTTTACAAATTGTATTTTCTTACATTTGTACAATAAGCTACAAATAAAGTAGCTTTGCGATACTTCAAAGAATAATAGAAGCTATTGCTTAGAATCTTGTAATAGAAAACTGGTAATTTTAAGGAAACAAGAGGATAAGTATTAAGCTCACGACCTAGGCGTGGGCTCTCTTATCTGTTTCCAAGGTATACCAGTGCCCCTATTACGGATATTGTAGAGTCTCATGCCGTTTTTATTTCATGCTGTTCTGTTTTTCTACAATCATCTTTTCTAAGCTGCTTCACCACATAAAGTATCATGTACGATACAATGGAGTGTACAATCCATTGCGGCTTCAGGCTTTCACGGGAACACAGATTTTATTTCTATTAAAACTCAGTATATCTCATATGCTGAAAACTTTATCGTGAATAAAAGAGAAAATATAAACCATTAAGAAAAATGAAGTTTTTAAGGAAAGTTAAGATCCATCAAAGATGGATAAAGCATTTCGCTGAATGAATAGCTTCAGCTATGATCTTAATGTGCCTTAATCGCTTAAAAAATCTTAATGTTTAAGCGAAATTTTATCGTGAATAAAAGAGAAAATATAAACCATTAAGAAAAATGAAGGTTTTAAGGAAAGTTAAGGCCCATCAAAGATGGATAAAGCATTTCGCTGAATAAATAGCTTCAGCTATGATCTTAATGGGGCTTAATCGCTTAAAAAATCTTAATGGTTAAGAAAAATTTCAACAACAAAAGATACAAACGCATGAAAAAGATAAAAACAGATTTCGATACCCAGTTTGGGGAAGGCAAGCGATCCGGGTTGCAGCTGATAGAAACTTTCTTTCAGTTCAATGAGCTGGATGTTTCCAAAGAAAGGCTCAGCAACATTATGAATTATGCAGTCAAGAGAAATAGCTGGATCCATGAAGATCCGGCGGTGATCTTCCAGTTTCATCAGTCGATGAGGTCGCTGATCCAGGCAGGCTATCTCATCATGCTGAAGGACAGAAAATGGACGGTTGATACCCGGGCGGAGAAGATTTCGCCTTGGGTTCTTGGCCTGCTTTCGGAGAAGGAATACCGGAATCCTCTGCTGGTTTTCAAAAAAGCATTCAGGGAATACACCCTCAAAGAATTTGATTATTTTATGTCCGGAATCGTCTATTTCTCAATGGGCGTCTATGAAAACCTGCCGGAAAGCAACATCGTGATGCCCTACATCCATACGGTTAAAATGCTGGATGCCGCCCACCTTATTCTTCAAAGAAAGAGAGAAAAGGAGAGGGCTGATACCAATCCAGGATAAGATGGAGGCAGCGGCAGTTTTATATTTTCGGCAACCGGTTTAGTGTTTTATAAGTCAAAAGCAGTAAATTAGTAAACCAACAACAACAAACAAAAATATTATGAAAACCATCATTAAATCTGCTGCCGTCCTTGTTGCAACCATGACCATTTCGCTGAATGCCTTTGCACAGGAAACTAAAAAACCGGCCAGCCCTCCGGCTACTGCCACAGGAAAAATTAAAGATGCCAACATTACAATAGCCTATAGCAGCCCTTCTGTAAAAGGGCGTACCATATGGGGCGGTTTAGAAGCTTATAATAAAGTTTGGCGTGCGGGTGCCAATGAAGCAACTACTTTCGAAACGGATAAAGACATTACTGTTCAGGGTAAACCGCTGCCTGCAGGTAAATACAGCTTTTTCCTGATCCCTAAAGAATCCGGGACCTGGACAGCGATTTTTAATAAAGAGCCAAAACAATGGGGTGCTTTTAAATACGAAGAAGCAAAAGATGCTTTACGCGTTGATGTAAAAACAAAAGCTTTACCAGCCAGACAGGAAACTTTAGTGTATAAAATAAACAATAACGGATTCACAATGGATTGGGATAAAATCTCAGTTCCTGTAGAGATAAAGTAAAATAAAGTATAATAGACTAAATCCCGTTAATGCGGGATTTTTTTATTGTATCAAAAATTATTATTAGGCTATTTAAGAAGTTTAAAGATCAAGTATTTAGGCTTACAATATTGAACACAAAAGGTCAGATTGTAAAAAATGTGATAAAGAGATTTTCAGAAATAAAAAAGAGACAACTATCAAATAGTTGTCTCTTTAAGTGAGCTCGACAGGATTCAAACCTGTAACCTTCTGAGCCGTAATCAGATGCGCTATTCAGTTGCGCCACGAGCCCGTTGTTTCCTTATTGTTTAAGGGTTTGCAAATATAGCACTTTTTTCCTTTCTTTGAAAGATGAAACAGAGAATTTTACTTTTATTTACAGTTATAGCGCTAATCTCCTGTAAAAGAGAACAAAAAATTTCGTCCTCAGACTGGACCCAAATTTCAAATCGTACCCAATTCAAAGAACATGACGGGACTTTGGAGCTAAAATCCGGCAATTTCACTTATAATTTTAAATCCAATCAGACTCCGTTTAAGAAAATCATCCTTTTAAATGCGAGCATGGCAGGATATATTTCTGAATTGGGAGCCGAAAATCTGGTGATTGGGGTTTCGAGCCCGGAATATATTTATTCAGAGAAAATTCAGAACCTTTTAAAAGAAGGTAAAATCCAGAATGTAGGAAGCGAACAGAAATACGATATAGAAAAAATTATTTCTATGAAGCCTGATGCTGTTTTTACCAATTATATTGCAAGTTTCGACAATGCTTATCAGCTTCTGAAAAATAACGGGATTCAGGTGATCTTCCTGGATGAATATATGGAACAGCTTCCCCTGGAAAAAACAGCATACATCAAACTTTTTGGAGAATTTTTCGGAAAAGAAAAAGAGGCTGAAGCAAAATATACTGAAATTGAGAAAAATTATAACGACCTGAAACAGCTGGCATCAAAGGCAAAAGATAAACCTGTGGTACTGGCCAATGAAATGTATGGGGATGTCTGGTACCTGCCGGGTGGCAAAACGTCGTCAGCCAACTATATTGCGGATGCCAACGCTTCTTACATCATGAAAGACAACAAAGAAGAAAAATCTCTTACGATGAGCTTTGAAGAAATATATGCCAAATCAGGTGGTGTACAATATTGGGTGAATGCCGGAAACCACACTTCAAAAAAGGAAATGCTGGGGACCAATCCTTTCTATGCAAAACTGGAAGTATTCAATAAAGGAAAGATCTATACCATTGCCGGAAAAGAAAAGCAGAAAGCCAATGATTTCTTCGAAAGCGGAGCTGTAAGAGCAGATCTTGTTTTAAAAGACTATATTAAGATCTTCCACCCTGAACTTTTGCCGGAATATCAGCTGACCTACATGAAAGAACTTCAATAACTCCGGCGAATTGTTTATTTTTGTAGTCCTTTTTAGAAATTATGTGGAAAAAAATTAAGCAGGCCATTTTTATTGTTCTTGTTCTGAATGTATTTTTTATTATTTGGGGCAGGTTTTTTAATCCGCCTATTACCATTACGCAGATCGGAGGACTTTTTGAATTTGGAAAACTGCACAGGGATTATATTTCCTATGATGAAATGGGGAATAATGTAAAAAAAGCGGTGATTGCCTCCGAAGATCAGAAATTCTTCAACCATAACGGGTTCGATTATACAGCCATCGAAAAAGCGATGAAGAATAACGAAAAAGGGAAAAGAGTCCGTGGGGGAAGCACCATTTCCCAGCAGACGGCGAAAAATGTTTTCCTTTGGCAGGGAAGAAGCTGGTTCAGAAAAGGACTGGAGGCTATTTACACCTTCATCATTGAAAAAGTATGGAGTAAGGATATCATTTTGGAAAGATACCTGAACTCTATTGAAATGGGGCAGGGCGTGTTCGGGGTAGAAGCGGCGGCACAGTATTATTTCGGAAAATCTTCCAAAGATTTAAGTGCCTCGGATGCAGCCTGGATTGCAGCTGTATTGCCTAATCCCAAGAAATACGATCCTAAAAATCCATCCCCTTACCTGAGAAAGAAGCACAATTGGATCATGAGACAGATGAGGAATGTGAGTTTGAAATAGTATCTTTGTCCCAATGAAATTTTTTAATTCCAGCACAAATTTTGAATCAGTTCTTAAAAAATATTTCTCTTTTAAGAACGAAACTATTTCTTTAGAACCATTTGCCGAGTTTTTAGAGAGCATTAAGAGGGCAGATTTTACAACCGTTCTTAATTTTCTGAGAAATAATCCGGATTTTGCTGAAAATTTTAAACATTACATTCATAATATCTTCAAAGAAAGGCCATTCAACCTTTCCCTTACCGAAGCCAACATTCTTTCAGAAAACGCTTTCTTTCCGGAACTGAAAAAAAGAATCCTTAACAAAGTACTGCCACCCGTGGAAAATGAAAAAACGGTGTGGTATATGATTGACAATGTAAGCTTCAGACCGAAATCGGACCTGAAATACCTGCATAACCTTCCTGAAAATGAAATTGACGAGTTTTTAAAGATCCTCGGTGCTTCGGATTTTATTACCAAACCCAACGTCAAAAAAGAGCTGATCTTTTCAATGAATATCCTTTCATGGAGGGTAACAGGGATGGCGATGGAAGTAGAGGTGGTAAGAATGGCTCCTCAGTACAGAAATCTGGATAACCCGTTTCTTGCCCTTCAGAATGAGCTGGAGGCCCTTACTGAAGACCTTAAAAAAGATCCCGGACTGCAGCTGCATTCCAAAGACAGCCGTTACAAGCAGATCAAAATTTATACAGAGCATTGTCACGAATTTGTCAATATCGCTTTTAAAAACTCTGCCAAATATGGGATTTCCGGTAAAATCAACCAGTCACTGCTTAAAATCCGTCAGCAGACCGAAAGAATCTACGAGATTGTACAGCTCCTGGTGATCGATAGTGAAGAGGATATTACCATCAAATCGAAGCAGCTGATTTTTAATATACTCAATTACAAATCTCATAAAAACAATATTGCAGACCTGATCAACGACAGTACCCGTCTGCTCTCACATCTTATCACTAACCACACGGCAGAAACCGGCACCCATTATATTACTTCTACCCGGAAGGAGTATATGACCATGTTTTATAAAGCCAGTGGAGGAGGAATCATTGTAGGAGCACTCTGCGTCCTGAAAATGCTCTACGGGTACATTCCCGGAAGTGATTTTTCCCATGCCTTTTTATATTCAATGAACTATGCGATGGGGTTCATTATGATCTATCTGATGGGTTTTACCCTTGCGACCAAGCAGCCCGCCATGACAGCTGCTACGATGACTAAAGTCCTGTCTGAAGAAGGCAACAGCAAGCGTAACAACACTGAATTTGCCCATCTTGTGTCCAAGCTCTTCAGAAGCCAGTTCATTGCTTTTGTAGGCAATGTGTTGCTTTCATTTCCAATTGCATTGGCAATCATTTATGGGCTGGATGTATTTTTCTCTCAGAATTTGGCGGTAGAAAGATCAGATAAGCTGTTAAAAGACCTGGATCCTTTTAAGTCAAAAGCTGTACTGCATGCAAGTATTGCAGGATTTTACCTGTTTATTTCAGGAATCATTTCAGGAAACATCGGGAATAATTCCGTGTTCTACCAGATTCCGGAAAGGATTGCAAAAAATCTTTCTATCAGAAGTTTTTTTGGTAAAAAATTTGCGAAAAGCTTATCTAAATATTATGCTAAGAACTGGCCAGGAATTGTTTCCAACTTCTGGTTTGGGGTATTTTTAGGAGCAACGGCTCCGGTAGGTCTGTTTTTCGGATTGGATCTTGATATCAGACACATTACTTTTGCGGCCGGAAACTTTGCTTTAGGACTCTACGGGAAAGATTTCTCAGTGGATTCTTATACTTTCTGGATTTCGTTCTTCACAGTTTTCCTGATAGGTTTCTTCAATTTCCTGGTAAGCTTCACCTTATCCATGTTTTTGGCTTTCAGATCAAGAAAAATGAACTTTGGACAGGTGAGCGAAATCTACAGGGAAATTTTCAAATATTTTGTAAAGCATCCGTTCAAATTTTTCCTTCCTCTGCGTTCAGGATTAGATAAAAAAGCAGATGATTTAATGAGCAGTACGATTTCCGGTAAATCCGAGGAACATTAGTAGTTTTATCTGTATTAAAAAACGCTCCTGAAAAGGAACGTTTGAATTATTTACAGCCTGTTTTCAAGCTATCTGACAAAGTTATCATTTATATTAGCCTATATGCAGGGCTCCATTATGGGACACTTAGCTGGAAGTGTGGTATAGTAGGTACATTCACCGGTGGCACAAACTGTTTGACAGCATATTGTTGCTCCGGAACCCATAATTTGTTTTAAATTTTCTCTGTTTAATTTCTTGATTGACTTTTTCATAGTAACGTGATTTATTTGTTTAGCCTCCAAATGTATTAATTTAATCTGAAAATTCTGTATTTCTGTTGATTTTTAATCATCTATACTATACGAATGTCATTAAACTTATTCTCACCAAACTTATCCTGAAATTTTTTAAGATAAAAACTTTTCCGCATCTGAAAATCATGCTTAAGTAAAGGAGAATCAATCTTAATGATAATACATCTGTTTTCAATATTGACGCTTTTGATCTCACTGAAAAGACTTTCATCCAGATAATCTTCAAGAAAATCCTTGATTTCAAAAGCAATCAGTTTATCCTCAAAACCGTGAATCCTTGCAAAAGATTTTACAAGTTCTGAGGACTGAAATTCACGTTTTTTATTCTTCTTCATGTGCGGGTTGCTTATCAAACCTCAAAAATAATACTTTCCTCGTTAATCTTCTTCACCACACTTTCCGTGCGTTCCCTGTGGGTATCCGTAATAAAAATCTGTCCAAAACTTTCCTGATTAACCAGTTCGATCAGTTGCGAAACCCTTGTGTCATCTAATTTATCAAAAATATCATCGAGCAAAAGGATAGGAGTCTTTTTTGTTAATTCCTTAACGAGACTCATTTGAGCCAATTTTAGTGATATCAGGAAAGATTTCTGCTGCCCCTGTGAACCGATTTTCTTGATCAGTACATGATCCATCTCAAAAATCAAATCATCTTTGTGAATCCCTTTTGAAGTATACGTCAACATTCTGTCCCTTTCAAGGCTTTCTTTTAAAAGCTGTTGGAAAGCTTTGTCAGGCTGAGTGGAGTCGAAGCCTTCCCTTAAATCAGACTGATAATACACCGAAACCGTCTCTTTTCCTCCGGAAATAATTCTGTAAAAATTCTGAACAATAGGTCCCAGTTTCTCAACAAAATTTCTTCTTTTCTCAAAAATGCTGGTCCCGAATTTGGTGATGGGAGCATCATATATTTCCAGGGAATCCTTATCCCAGGTTCTGTTTTTGGCGAAATATTTTAGCAGTGCATTTCTTTGCTGTACCGTTTTCTGATATTGAATCAGATCGAAAAGATATTCAGCATTCGTTTGGGAAATCATAGAATCCAGAAACTTTCTCCGGCTTTCCCCGGAATCCGAGATCAGGTTTGAATCATAGGGAGAGATCATCACACTCGGCAGATAGCCGATATGGTCTGCAAGCCTGTCATAGCTCTTATCATTCTTTTTAATGATCTTCTTAGACTCTTTAGGCTGGGAAATTTTAATGATATCTTCGCTGTCTTCATTCAGGATCTCAGCATCAATGGTAAAAAAGTCTTCTTCTCTTTTGATATTGTTAAAATCCGTATTGCCCAAAAAGCTTTTTCCTACGGATAAATAATGCAGTGCATCCAGGATATTCGTCTTTCCGGCACCATTGTTTCCCACAAAACAGTTGATCTGTGGAGAGAATTCAAACTTCTTCTCCGAATGGTTTTTGAAATTGTAAAGGGAAAGCTTTTTGATAATCATTCGTCAAAAATACTCCATTATTAGTAAAAATAAAAAAGGAAGTGCAGAACAGGTTTCTACCCAGAATGAAAAATAAGTGTCATCTCTTTTATTTTCAGAGAAATAGATCAGAATATATGTAATGATTCCCGATAAAAAAAAGGCGGTATAATAAACAGGTTTAAGATAAAATACAGCAATGAGCATACTGACAAAAACAAGTAGGTAGGCAATGTATTTGGTATTTTGTACTCCAATCAGTTTTGGGAATGTTTGTACTGTATCACTCTTCATATCCCGGATATCGAAAGGCATGACCAGTGCTGTTATAAAAAAGAAACTGATAAAAAATATCGGAAGGCTAAATTCCGGAAGTGTAAGCCAGCTGTTGACCAGCGCCCAGACCAATCCAACATAAAATACTTTCAGCAATGGAATCTTCCGGATGTAAACATCAAGGAAAAAACTGTTATAAAGCAGTCCCAGAACTACAATAATGAACCATTTCAAAAGTCTGATCTCATTATGGTTGTGAATGATCAGAAAAGCACAGATAATACCTGCCACTGCATTCAGAACCAGTATTTTCAGAAAATGCCTGGTATATTGATATTTAGTATAAAGATAGCCGCTGAAATAAGTGATGAAAATTAACAGTACCGTAGGGAAACGGAATGTGTTTTGCTCTTTCATGAAAAATACTGCAAATAAAGTTCCCATAACGGAGACATAAATTTGACTGTCGATAACAGTTTTTTTCAGTATTTTTAAGAAATTCATTTATCAAAAATAACATATATGAAAAGATTTTCCAAGATTTTTATGCTTTTGCTTTTAATGCTGAGCTTTTCCGCTGTTTCGGCGCAGAAATACTACGACGACCAGTGGAAAAAAGTGACTGAAAACAGTACGAAAGGTGCTTATAAATCTAATCTTCCCATCATTTTAGACATACAAAACCATGCCATGAAAGAAAATAATGCGATTCAGCTCATCCGTTCCCTGAAAGCAGAATTCAGTATTGTAAACCTGACACAAGATGATGAAAAGAATGATTCTGTCTCTAAATTTTTTAAAAAGCTCCAGCAGGCTGATGCCCAGCTGAAAGGAGAAGAAAGGCTGGTATATGCTGTTCTTTTGAATGAATTTTTCATGGATTATTATAACCAGAATTCGTGGGAAATACAAAGCAGAACCAATGTCAACTCACAGGATATTTCCCAGATAGAAACCTGGAGCAAGCTGGATTTTAAAAACTATCTGAAGAAAAACTACCAGGAACTTGACCAGCAAAAGGAAGCAATGAAGAAAATTTCCCTTGCAAAGTATAAAGACATTTTTACTGAAATAAAGGATATCGCTTTTTTTCCAACCGTATATGACTGGTATTCTGTAAAAAAAATCAGCTTCCTTTCTGAAAACGGACTTTTTACAAAAAATGAATTGACTGAAAACCGAACACAGATTAATGCTATTTTTGATGAACTGATTGCCCAAAATAACGGAAATCCCAGGCTTTATTTCATGAAAGAAAAGTTGGCGGAAAACTGTAATTACAACCACTGCAAAGACAGGCTCGAACAATTACAAAACCTTTTAAAGACCGATACTGAAGGAGATTACAAAGTGATCATCATGGAAGATATCATGAGTGAACTTTTAACTAAAAAGAAAGAAAATGAAGCTTTGGCTGTTGCTGATCAGGCAACAAAGCAGTATCCGAAATCTCCTTTCATTGAAAACATAAAAAATAAAGAAAACCAGATCACCAATCCGCTTCTTACCCTTAAATATGAGCAGCAAACCCAGAATAATCTCCCGATTCATCTGGTAGCAGAACATAAGAACGTGACGGAATTTTCTCTGAACATTTATGAAGTAAAGGAAGATTTCACAACATTAATGCAGTACATACAGAATTCTTACAGCAATACTTTTGGAAAGGTTAAGAAAAATCTCGTAAGAAAAGAAACATTTCAGCTCGGAGATTCTAAAGATTATCAGGTGCATAAAACCTCCCTGGAAATTAAACCTCTTCCCTCAGGCGTTTATGTAGCTGAATATGCCGTTGCAGGAGCGGAAGCCAATGATGGCAATACAAGACAGAATTTTTACTTTTTGGTTTCGGGGAACAGAGTAATCTACCAAAACAAAACAGACAGAAACCAGCTGGCCAATGTAATGAAGCTTGTCAATAGCGAAAACGGAAAGCCTGCATCCAACGAGAACCTTACTTTCTACGAATTTGTCGCCAATAAAACATTGAATAAAATTGACGGTAAAACCGATGCGAACGGGGTTTTTAAATTCCCCTCCACAGACAGCAAAGAATACTACAGAACTTTTCTGATCCGTCAGCCCAAAACCAATGATTTCCAGATCATGCAGGTTTATGGGAACAGCGGAAACGCAGAAGAATACAATCCCAATAAACAAACCCGCACCATGGCTCAGATCTTTACGGACAGAGCTATCTACAGGCCGGGACAGACCGTTTATTTCAAGGTCGTCAATACAAAAATCGACAAAGAAACAGAAGCTGTCCTTTCAGGCTTAAAGCAGAAAATTACCCTTCTGGATGCTAACAGTCAGGAAGTATCTTCTCAGAACTTTTCAACCAATGAATTCGGTTCTTATCACGGAAGTTTTATTCTTCCGAAAGGCCAGCTGAACGGTGTTTTTTACTTAAGGACCGATGAGGGCACTCAGGGATATAAAGATATCAGGGTTGAAGAATATAAAAGACCGAAGTTTGAAGTCACTTTTGATCCTGTAAAAGACGAATACAAATACGGACAGACCATTGAACTGAAAGGAAAGGCAATGATGTTTTCCGGGGTGGCTTTAAGCAATACCACTGTTAATTATGAGATTAAAAAGCACAATATCAGATGGAGATATTTCTGGTGGTATCCACGTGATAACGACAATGAAAATTCCATCCTTGGAGAAGCTAAAACCAATGAAAAAGGGGAATTCGTAATCCGTCTTGATCTTAAAAAAGATGAAAAACTGGAAGGAATTCAGATCGATAATTATGAAATTAATGCTTCCGTAACCGATATCAATGGCGAAACACAGTCTGCAGATACCCAATTGAAGGTAGCTTCCGTTTCCCACTATATTAAAGCAGATGGAATCAAGAATACCTTCAGTGACGAAAATGTAAAATTAAAGGTTGAAACCTTAAATTATAACGAACAGGATCTTAAAAAGTCTTACAAAGCCAAACTGTCAAAACTGAATTCCCCGGACAGGATTTTCAGGGACAATTTTGCGCAGGAAGTTCAGGATCAGCCGAAATATTCCAAAGAAGAATTTATCAGTAAATTCCCGCATGATTTGTTTGATAAAAATGATGAAGCCAAAAACTGGAAAGCAGAAAAAGTAATTTCCGATAAAATCCAGCAGCCGGCTGCCGAGCTTGATTTAGGAAAACTTGAAGCTGGCGATTATCAGCTTGAACTGTATAATATTGAAGGAAAAGATACCATCAAAACTTCCCAGAATTTCAGTATCTGGGATAAAAGTTCTTTAAAACCGTCACAAAAAACCTTCTTAACGGTTGTTGAGCCGAAAAATGAATTTTCAAGAGGAGAGAAGGCTAAAGTATATGTATATTCTGCAGTTCCGGATGCCTTGGTGAATGTATTTGTTCAGGACGGTTCGGGAAAAACGGTTTCAGAAGTTCATCAGCTGAAAAAAGGAGTCCTGGAATATACCGCAGATATCCCGAAAGATAAAAGTGTGGCTGCATTGAATATCCAGTTCCAGATTGCTGCGTTCAATGATGTCCAGACTCAATCTGTTACCTTGAAAATAAAAGACAGTGAGCAGCCTTTAAAAATAGAAACCGTTACCTTCAGGGATAAACTTGAACCGAATTCCAAAGAAAAATGGATGGTAAAAGTATCGGGAAATGACAAAGAGAAAATAAATGCCGAAGTGCTGGCCAATATGTATGACATGTCACTGGATCAGTTTGCGGCAAACACTTTCGCCTGGCAGAATTTATACCAGCCATATTCTATGGTGACCTCTTATGATATGAGACAATATTTGCTGCAACAGTACTATCAGAAGAGATTAAAGTACTACAATGGAAAATATGTAGAAGTGCCAAATTTTAATTGGTTTGATGGTAATTTCGACAGTTATGGGTTAAGAGGAAGAGTTTCAGGATTACAGGTTAATAATGTAGCAATGCCGGCTCCTGCTGCTGTAGCAAAGGAAGCTATGGTAGAAGAAGTTGTTATGACAGGGTATGCTAAAAAATCCAAGATGGCTTCAGCTGCAAAAGTAAGTGAGCAGGAGGCTGATGCAGCTGGATATTCAGATAATTCACCGGCAATAGCTGACAATCTTGAAAAAGTTCCCGTACGCCAAAATCTTAATGAAACCGCATTTTTCTATCCTGATCTGAAAACTGACGCAGAAGGAAACGTAAACTTCGAATTCACTTCTCCGGAAGCATTAACGAAATGGAAACTGATGTTCCTGGCCCACACTAAAGATGCCAGAGCTGCAGTACTGGAAAAACAGGTGGTGACGCAGAAAGAATTCTCTGTAACTCCAAATTATCCAAGATTCCTGAGAGAAGGAGACGAACTGAACCTTCAGTCTAAATTATCCAACCTTACCGATAAAAAACTAAGTGGTTCGGCAGAACTTCAGATCCTGGATGCCTTAACGAATGAAAATATTTCTTCCCAATTCGCAATCAATGGAGGTTCGCAGAACTTTAATGTAGATGAAAAAGGAAACAGCACATTAACCTGGAAACTAAAAGTTCCGAATAATGTGTCTTCCATCATTTTGAAGGTGGTAGCGAAAGCGGGAACCTATTCCGATGGTGAGCAGCAGGCAGTTGCCGTACTTCCGAACAGGATGCTGGTAACAGATGCAGTACCCGTATTTGTAAAAGAAGGCGAAACAAAAACTTTTGTTTTGGATAACCTTAAAAATGCAAACTCCAATACGATAACCAATGTTTCCAATACGCTGGAACTGACCACGAATCCGATCTGGGAAATTATGTTTGCATTACCAAGCCTGAAAAATGATCAGAATGGTTCTGCCGATGTGATTTTCAATAAATGGTTCGCGGATGTTCTGGCTTCCGAAATATTCAAGGCCAATCCGAAAATGAAGACCGTTTTTGAAGAATATCAGAACAAAGGATTACTGAATTCAAACCTTGAAAAGAACCAGGAGCTGAAACAGCTTCTACTGGAAGAAACCCCTTGGGTATTGGAAAGCAAAAATGAAGGCGAGCAGATGCAGAAACTGGCTCTGTTGTTCGATGCCAATACAATGAAAAATTCAATTAATCAGGATTGGGACGATCTTAAAAAGCTTCAGAACCCTGACGGAGGATTCTCATGGTATCCGGGATATCCGAGTTCTTACGGAACCTCATTATACATCCTTAAAAACTTAGGCAAAATCAATGCTTGGTTAAAAGATAATGCAAAAGATTACCAAAGTTCTGAGCAGAAAGAGCTGGTAACAAAATTAGTTCAGTACGTGGATAATGAAATTGATAAATATTGGGATGTGAAGAAACAAAATGTCTGGACCAACTGGGCAATAGACTATCTGGATACCCGAAACTACTGGGAAAACCAATATCCTTTAAAAGGAAAAGGAGCATCATTGAAATCTATGGTAAAACAAAAAGCCAAAAAAGCAAAAATCACAGATTTCACGTTCTTCGGACTTCACCGTGCTGCTTTGCTGATGAATGATTACGGATTAAAAGACGTTTCAGATAAATTAATGAACTACCTGAAAGAAACCTCTACCGATACAAAAACCCAGGGCGTTTATTGGAAACAGAACCTGAACGACTGGGGCTGGTTCGGATCCAAAGTAGTGAATCATGCGGGAGCTTTGGAAGCATTCAACAAGTTGAAGCCGAATGATCAGAAAATGATTGAAGACATGAAGATCTGGTTAATTACACAAAAAGAAGTCAACTCCTGGGGAAGCTCAAGAGGAACTTCTGAAGTAATCTTTACGATTTTAAATTCAGGAAAATCATGGACAAGTGCTGAAAGCGATAAAGCAACGATTGTTTGGGGCGGAAAAGAATTAGCACCGCAAACCCAGGCAACCGGCTATGTGAAATCAGCTGTTAAAACAGATGTCATAGATAAAAGCCTGGGAACAGTTACCGTTACCAAACCAGGCCCGGGAATTGTTCAGGGAGGATTGTTCTGGCAGTATTATGAAGATCTTGATAAAATAAAATCTTCCGAAAACTATATCTCCATCACCAAAGAACTTTACAAAAAAGTGAAAACGGTAAATGGAGAAGAGCTTCAGAAAATCTCATCCGATACACCGTTGAAAGTAGGAGATAAAGTAACCGTAAGAATGATCCTGAATACAGACAGGGCTATGGAATTTATTCACATTAAAGATATGCGTGCAGCAGGTTTTGAACCGCTGGATGCGCTCTCCGGCTACCAGTGGAAAAACAGCCTGGGCTATTACCAGTCTACCAAGGATGCATCCACCAATTTCTATATTCAGTACATGCCGAAAGGGAAATATGTCTTTGAATATGATCTTGTTTCCAATGCGGCCGGTAAGTTCTCCAACGGTATCACAACGATGCAGAATTACTATGCACCACAAATGAATGCCCATACAAAGGGAACCAATGTAACCATTACAGAGTAATGATAAAGTAAACAAAAAAACTGCAGTAGTCTCTTACTGCAGTTTTTTTTGCTCTGTTTTCAGCTAAATAGTGTCTGTGTAATTTTCTGTTATTTACAGATTTCAGGACTTGAATTAGTATCCGGATGGAGAATTATTATTTGTAAAACTAAACATTTGTTTAGTTTTGGAATGGTTTTTGAAAGTACAACAGAAATTTTTAAAAAAAACAAAATGAAATTTTCAAAGACGTTAATTACAGGATTGGTAATGTTGGCAGGAGTAAATGCTTTCGCTCAAAAGAAAGCAGAAAAATTTGAAAAATTACAGATTGAAATGTTCCCTAAGGCAAAAGAAGGATTTAAGCAGGTATATATTCAGCTGCCTGTTGCAAAAAATGAAAACGATTTAAAAGTTGAATTTTTTGTAGGAGCTGAAAAAATGCTGGACTGTAACAAATATTTCCTGATGGGAGACATCAAAACCCAGGATCTTCAGGGATGGGGTTACAACTATTATGAAGTAGAATCCAATGGGGAAGCGGGAGGTACATTGATGGCCTGCCCGGATCAGAAGAAGACCAAGAAATTCGTAACCCTTAAGCCGGAGATCGTAAGATACAACAGCAAACTTCCTTTGGTTTTCTATGTACCAAAAGACCTTGAAGTACGTTACAGAGTTTTACGTCCTGATGCTAAAATGAAATCAGCGGTTCAGAGATAACCGGAACGATACAATTTTGAATAACAAGTCCTCACATTTTGTGGGGATTTGTTATTTTATAAAACATTTGAATTATTGAGGTTGAAACATTAAAATTAAAGTCATTAAAGCTCATCTCTCTCCCTTTAGAGCATTAAAATAAAATCTGCGTCATCTGCTAAATCTGCGAGAGTTAATTTTTTGTTTTCTCTCGCAGATTTAGCAGATGACGCAGATTTTTTAGAAAACGTCAATCATTAAAAAGTATAAATAATGATTGCTTTAATTGATCTTAAAGCTTTACTACTCTTGATGGTTTAAATTAGGATGATATATTTACGAAACCATGATGAATACACAATAATTTAATTTTTTTTCGTTTAAAACGAGACTCAAATTAATCTTAAACAGATCGCCTATCCTTATCACAAATAAAGGATTAAAACTAAACACTTTTTAAACTTAATTTAAATTCACCATGTTGATGAATTATCTTCGTCGATTTAACAGTTTTTTGCATTATATTTGTTATAAACATAAACCATGAAAAACAATTTATTGATTTTTGCGTTTAGTTTTTTTGCTTTCCCTGCTTTCTGCCGGGCACAGTCTGCGCCGGACTTTAAAGAACTTTTAGACAGTGCGATGGTCCGGGATTCCGATCTCAAAATGCAGGTTACCCAAAACAAACTTACAGACCTTGATGAACATAAGCTGAAAGACATCTTTCTTCCCACGCTGGAAGTAAGTGGGCAGGTCGGATATCTGAATGCAACCGCAAGGCTGACGTCACCGGAAATTAATCTGGCCCCATTTATTAATATTCCCCAGGGAAGCTTTAACAATAACCTCAATGTTTCCGGGTTTTCAGGAATTGCTAAAGCCGATGCCAAAATGCTTCTCTATTCAGGCGGAAAAGTAAAATACCTTAAAAAAGCCAACGAAGAAAAGAAAATCTCCGAAGTTATTCTTCTTGAAAAAACAAAAGACGATGTAGTAGCCAATATTTCCAAGGCATATGACCAGCTGGCTCTTATTCACCAGTCTAAAAAAGTACTTGATGAAAGTAAAAAAAGACTTGACATCAACAGGAAAACAGCAGACAAAGCTTTAGGCTACGGCCTGATAACTCCATATGACCATAAAAAAATAGAACTCGCACAGGCTACTCTTGATGCCAAAATGGTAGAATATGAAGGAAAAAAAGAACTTCTTCTTACCCAGCTTTATATCCTGACAGGAATCAGTAAGGAACGCCTTAGAATGATTGATCCTGTACTTTCGCCTGTAGAACTTTTATCGTCACAAAAAGGAATAGAAGAAAGAGCTGAGGTTCGGGCATTGGAACATGGAATAGCCGCCGCTGATTACAAAATAAAAGCCGAAAGAACCTGGATGATTCCCAAAGTACAGCTGATGGCATCGGCATATTATATCGGACTTTACGGGAGCCGAATTAAAACTTCGGAAAATGTAATCCCCGCAGTTCCGGCATTGGGTTATGAAGGCGCAAAACTCGACTGGAAACCGACCAATATTAACATTCTTCCCTTACTGATGGCAGGCGTTGGTTTTAAATGGGAAATCTTTGACGGAAAAGAAGGAAAACATGCGGAAGAAACCGCGAAAGTAGGAAAAGAAGTCCTTCAGAACAAAAAAGAAGATGCCCTTAAAAAACTAACTTTAAATCTGGCCAATAACCAAACCAATTATGATATAGCCACCGCTCAGATTAATTTAAAGGCCAAAGAAAAAGAGCTCGCTAAAAATGCCCTAGTTCAGGCTGAAAAAGAGTTCAGATACGGGATGAGCAAATCATCACAGCTTATTGATGCTGAAAACGACCTTGAATTAGCTGAGCTGGAATACCAGAATGCTCTTTTTAACCAGAGAAGGGCAGGAATAGAGCTCATGAGATCGACTCAGGAACTTGATATCACCAAACTTTATTAATCCTTACCATTAAAATCATGCATAAAAATATATTCATAGTCTTTGCTGTTCTTTTTCTAGTAGGGAGCTGCAGTGAAAAAAAAGAAAATCTTAACGATTCCGAAGGCAAAACCAAAAAAGATGTGATTTCTTTTGCTCCAAAAGTAACCGGAAGGATCTTAAAAATATACGTAACCGAAGGCCAGACCGTGAAAAAAGGCGATACATTGGCATTACTTGATGTACCTGAAGTTTCTGCAAAGATCGCACAGGCTCAGGGTGCAGTGAGCGCAGCAACAGCTCAGGAGCAGATGGCCAAAAACGGAGCTACGGCAGATCAGCTGAGGCAGCTTAATGCCAAATATAAAGGTTTGAAAGAGCAATATGAATTTGCCCAGAAATCTTTTAAAAGAGCCAATAATATGTACCGCGACAGTCTCATGTCTCCGCAGGCCTACGATGAGGTTTATGCCAAACTTCAGGGAGCAAAGGCACAGTATGATGCGGTAGTGGCCGAACTGGATGATGTAAAGAGAGGAACCCGCTTCGAAAAAGTGGAAATGGCGGCAGGGCAGGCTTCTCAGGCTAAAGGTGCTCTTCAGGAAGCTAATGTAGCCTATTCCGAAAGATATGTTATTGCCACCAATGATATGGAAATAGAAACCATCAGCCTCAATACAGGGGAACTGGCAACGGCTGGTTTCGCTTTATTCAACGGATATATTCCTGAAAGTACCTATTTCAGATTTACCGTTCCCGAAAGTGCCATTTCAAAATATAAGAAAGGACAGGAGGTGACTATGCAGGTGGTTTATAATAAAGAAACCCTGACCGGAACAATTGTTTACATCAAACAGCTTACAAGATATGCTGATATTACCACTGCTTACCCGGATTATCAGCTGCAGGATGCGGTTTACGAGATCAAAGTAAAACCATCAGACATGAATAAGGCTAAAAGTATATTGGTCAACGCTAACGTTATCCTGAAATAGTTATGAAAGAATTTTTCCGGCTTTTAAAACGAGAATTCAAGCTTTTTATCGGCAATTCTACCCTAAGGACCGTATTTTTTCTGGCCCCGGTATTTTATGCCACCCTGTTGGGTTTCGTTTATAAAAGCGGAAAAGTAGAAAATACTCCTGTACTTGTAATTGACCGGGATAATACCCCTTTGTCAAGCCAGTTGACGGATATGCTGGATGACAATAAAAGCATCAGCATCATTAAATATGCCCAGGAACCATTCAGTATAAAAGACGAGGTAATCCGTCACGAAGCCGCGGCGGTAGTCATTATTCCGTCCAGGTTTGAAGCAGAAATGCTTCAGAAAAAATATCCCGAACTCAATGTGTACATCAATACGGGAAATGTTCTCACCGCCAATTTTGCCTCCAAAGCACTACAGCTTACCATAGGAACATTCTCGGCCGGAGCTTCCATCAAAGCCTTGCAAAAAGCTGGGATGCCTGCAACAAAGGCCGCTACACAGTATGAACCCTTTAAAGCGAATTATATCACCCTTTTCAACACTACAGGAAACTACCTTATCTTTATGTGGCCTGCAATGCTGGCCGTAGTTCTGCAGCAGGTAATTCTCCTTGCAATGGCAGTGAGTTTTGCCGCCGAATTCGAAAGAGGATCTTTTGTAAAGGAATATGCCAGAATGAAAAAATGGGCCTTTCCGACAATGCTCATCAAAGTAATTCCGATCTGGGTGTTTTCCATCCTTATCGTCAGTGTGTATTACTTCATGCATATGATTTTCAGGGTTCCGATGCCGGAAGGGGTATTCAATTTTATTTTGCTTACAGCAGTATTTGTGGGCTCTGCATCATTTTTGGGCGTATTCGTCAGTATTCTCATCCCGGATGCATTGAAAGCTACCCAGATTTTAATGGTTATTGCGTCGCCGGCATTTATTATCAGCGGGTTTACATGGCCGTTAAATGCTATGCCTGCTTTCGTTCAGTTTATTGCCAATATTATTCCCCTGACACCTTTTCTTCAGGCCTTTAAAATTCTACTGATCCAGAAAGGCTCTGTTGAACTTACCTATCCTTACTTAAGACATTTAAGCATCTTGCTTATCATATATGCTGTTATTGGGTGGATTGCTTTAAAGATTAAACTCTGGTTTATTTTTAGAAATAAAGCCTCTGAAGTGGGAGAGAAGGTTGTAGAGTAGATTAGAGTATTAGAGTTGAAGACAGTTTAAACAACAAATTTTACTGATCGTTCAACCCGTTTCCTGAAATCAACATTTTGCACCTGAACACTCACAACAGGTGGCCCGTATCCCGCTACCTTAAACACGTCACCACTTTTTTCATTACCCTGTAAAAATCAAACGAAAAAACTGATATATTTGCTTTCAGATAATTAGACATATTATGGAAAATGTATTTGATGCAAAAGATGCCCAGAACTATATTGACAGGATCAATAGATTAGTGGAAGATACCCACGGTTTATGGGGCAAAATGACGGTTGACCAGATGCTTGCGCATTGCAGCGTATCCTATGAAATGGTGTATGAACCTGAAAAGCATAAAAAACCGGGAGCCATTGCAAAATTTATTTTAAAAACTTTTGTAAAACCAAAAGTGGTTGGTGAAAAAGCATATCCAAGAGATTCCCCTACAGCTCCGCAGTTTCTGATTTCCGGAAGAAAAAACTTTGAGGAAGAAAAGAAAAGGCTGATCGGTTTTATCCAGAAAACCCAGCAGTTGGGTCCGGATGCTTTTGATGGGAAAGAATCATTTTCTTTTGGTAAACTAAATTCCCAGGAATGGAATAATATGTTTGCAAAACATCTGAACCATCACCTTGCCCAATTTGGCGTTTAAAATTACACACTATGAAAAAACTTTTATGGATCCTCATTCTTGCCTGCAATTTTGCATGGGGGCAGATGCCGGATATTTCCAATGTCTGGTTGAATAACAGCAAAGCCTACACCGGAACAATAGGTGATAAAGGACAACAGCTCAAACTGAAAGTCAATATCTCCGAACAGAATAAAAAAAATGATCAGGAATACTTTATATCCGGCTATTCTCTTGTAGATGACAACTATGCAAAATACGAAGGTAAAATAACCATCACAAAATACAGGGATGCCAAAAGAAAAGGGGTAGTGTTCGGAGATTATGAACTGGCGGAAGAACCCAAAGGAAAACACTCCGGTATTTTTAAAGGTAAATTTATCTATACCTTCCGATGGAATAAGAAAACTGAAAAAATAGAAGGCCAGTACATAGAATTGATTGGTGACTGGAAAAGCTATGACGGAACACTGGATTTCAAGACCCGTTTAAAAAATCAATAACCATGTTAAGACGTATATTGGCTGTTCCTGCAGGACTCGTTGCTGGAATTATCTGCATTACCCTGATTGAGAAAATAGGGCATCAATTGTATCCGCCTCCTGCGGCAGCCGGAAGCGGGGATATGGCGGCAATGAAAGAATATGTGGCCCAGGCTCCCTTTATGGCACTTTTCTTTGTCATCATAGGATATGCATTAGCTGCTTTCATTTCAGGATTCACAGCATCAAAAGTTGCCAACAATGGAAAACACACTTCAGCAATTGTCTGTGGTGTCATTTTTCTGTTGATAACCATCTATATGATGGCTTCCCTTCCAACTCCGGTCTGGTTCTGGGCCTTAGGCATTCTGGTTTGGGGTCTCGTGTTTGCCGGAAGTACATTAGCTTTAAAAACAAAAAAATATGAAGCCGATAAGGTTTTGTAAAGCCGGATATCTTGTGATTCCATTTTGACCTTTAAAAATAATAAAACCCACATATGAAATTAGGAGTATTTTCAATCAGTTTAAGTGTAAAAGATCTTCAGAAGTCTAAGGATTTTTATGAAAAACTAGGCTTTTCCTCTATGGGCGGAAATATAGAACAGAATTACCTGATCATGAAGAATGGAAGTACTCTGATCGGTCTGTTTCAGGCTATGTTCGACGGAAACATGCTGACCTTCAATCCGGGATGGGATGAAAATGCCCAGAATCTTGAATCTTTTGATGATGTACGTGATATTCAGAAGCATTTAAAGGAAAACGGGGTGGAGCTTGATAAAACAGCAGACGAAACCACTTCGGGACCGGAACACATTTTCCTGAAAGATCCGGATGGAAATATGATATTAATTGACCAACACAGATAAAAACCAAATTATGAAAATATTAAAAAGAATTATCCTTGTCCTGGCTTCTATCCTTATTTTATGGATGGTTGTAGCTGCTTTTGTTTCAGGAGACTGTGCCTATGAAAAATCAATAACAATCAATGCACCGGTGGAAAAAGTATGGCAGCAGACCAATACGTTAAAAGCTATGGACCAGTGGAGCCCATGGAACGACCTGGATCCGGCTATGAAAAAAGACTGGTCCGGAACGACCGGACAGCCTGGTGAAAAAGTTTGCTGGGACAGTGAAAAAGATGCTGCCGGAAAAGGCTGTCAGCAGGTGAAAAAAATAGATGCTGCCGGTAAAAGAATCGATACCGAAATTAAATTTTTAACACCTTACGAAAGCGAAGCGAACGCTTACGTTAAAGTTGTTCCCGAAGGCAGCGGAAGTAAGGCAACCTGGGGATTCACCTCAAAGATACCTTATCCCTTCACGGTAATGAAATTGTTTATGAACATGGAAGATGCTATTGGAAAAGATTACCAGAAAGGACTTTCCAGATTAAAAGAACTGTCTGAAAAACCTTAAACAGAAACTTTTTAAAACTTAACTAATATTAAAAAAAACAATCATGGCATCAGTAAACGTTTACTTGACATTTAATGGAAATTGTAAAGAAGCATTCGACTTTTACAAATCAGTTTTCGGAGGTGAATATCCTTACATCGGAACTTTCGGCGAAATGCCTCCAATGGAAGGCAAAGAAACTCCTGAGGAAGATAAAGACAAGATCATGCACGTTTCCCTTCCCATTTCAAAAGAAACCGTTCTAATGGGAAGCGATACAGGGGGAGAATGGGCTTCCAACTACAAAGCAGGAAACAATTTCTCTATTTCTGTAAATGCGGAATCTAAAGAAGAAGCGGAAAAATTATTCAACGGTCTTTCTGCCGGCGGACAGGTAACCATGCCTATGGCAGATACTTTCTGGGGAGCTTATTTCGGAATGTTTACCGATAAATTCGGGATCAACTGGATGGTAAATTATGACGATCCTGCAAAAATGCAGCAACATCCATAGAATTTATATCTCAGTACAAAATACAATTACTAACCGGTGGAAATGTCTGCCGGTTTTTGTTTTTTATGATCCATTTGTACTCTAAAAAAATTAAATTTGAATTCAGGTCCAAACCTGAATTATTATACAAAACATAAACAAAGATGAAATTTACAATCGAACAAATCAAAGCAGAACATCAGCAAGTAAAAAGCGGGGCAGATTTTCCTAAATATATTCAAGGGATGAAGAATTTAGGAGTATCAAAATATACAGTATATGTTGCTGACGGAAATACACAATATTTTGACGCAGATCATCAGTCTGTCATTTCAGGGAAAAAATATGATGTTCTTAGCGTTGCAGAAGACCTGAACCTTGAACGGTTTAAAACTAGATTAAAGCTTCACCAGCAAGGCGGAACAGATTACCCGACATTCTGCAGTGACTGTGCAGACAACGGGGTAAATGGCTGGAAGATGGATTTGAATGCCATGACCTGTACCTATTTCGATACAAAAGGAAATGATATTCTGGTAGAGCAGATTCCTGGCTAATTAAATATTCAGCAAGGCTCATTCAATATTGTTTGCTGTTATTGATTTAAATTATTAATTTTGTTCTGTACGATAGATAATAGTAATTGAATTTATGAGAAAGGTCTTTACGAAACTGGCATTTACAATATTGAGTCTGGGGTCAATAACCACGTTTGCACAGAAAAATGATTTGGGGGCATGGTATATGTATTTCGGAAATAACAAAATCAGTAAAAAGCTGAACTGGCACAACGAAATCCAGTACAGAAATTTTGATGCCATTGGAGACCTCGAACAGCTATTACTCCGTACAGGAATCGGTTATGACCTGACTGAAAATAACAACAATGTCTTGCTGGGATATGGTTTTATTTTAAGCCGGCCTTATGTAAACGGTGAAAAAAAGGAGAATATTGAACACAGGATCTTCCAGCAGTTTATTACCAAACAGAAGTTCGGACGTTTTAATCTGCAGCACAGATACCGTCTGGAAGAACGTTTCCTTCAGGACGATTTCAGGATGAGATTCCGGTATATGATCGGTCTGAATATCCCGATTACCCAAAAAGAAATGCTTCCAAAATCATTGTATGCTTCAGTGTATAATGAGATCTTCCTGCATTTTGACAGCCCCGTTTTCGACAGGAACAGGGTATATGGCGCCTTAGGATATGTTATCAATAAAAACATGCGGATAGAAGCCGGGTATATGAACCAGATCCAGGAAAACAGAAACCGGGGGCAGATCCAGATAGGCTTTTATAATAACATTCCTTTTAATAAAAATTAATATTGACAGTCTTTGCCGGATGGATGCCTTGATGAAGAAAAGCTGTTAATTTGAATAATAGAATCAACAGATTAAAAATAAATAACACATATGCATTCAGGGAAAAGATTTGGTGCGCTTGAGTTCGCGACCTGGACAAGACGAAGTATCTATGTTCTAACAATATTATCGGCAATACCTACTGTATTGTACTTTTTAGGCTGGAAATTCCTTTCCGTTCCCTGGCAGCCCATTGCCATTTTAGGAACTGCAGTCGCTTTTATTGTTGGTTTTAAAAACAATGCCAGCTACAGCAGGCTTTGGGAAGCCCGGCAAATTTATGGTGCAATCATCAATGACAGCCGAAGTTTCGGATATGTGCTGAGAGATGCTCTTTCTGCAAAAAATCCGGGTAAAGTAAAAGAAATGTTTCTCCGTCATTATGCATGGCTTACCGCACTTCGTTTTCAGCTGAGAGAGCCAAGAGCCTGGGAAAATATGGGAACCGCGCAATATGATGAGTATGCTGAAAAATATGATATCCCGGAAAGACTGACCAAACTGGATGATGAGCTTAAAAAGTATCTTTCCGAGACTGAACTTCAATATATTTTAAGCAAAAAGAACAGGGCAACACAGCTAATGGCCAGCCAGAGTAAAGAATTGTCCGAAGCCTATGCCAGAGGAGATATCAATGATTTTCAGTGGACGCAGATCAATCAGCAGCTGATAAAATTTACAGACGATCAGGGAAAGGCAGAAAGAATTAAGAACTTTCCTTATCCGAGAAATTTTTCATCGATTACCACCTACCTTTTGCTGCTGTTTATCCTTTTCGTACCCTTTGGATTGTTAAAAGAGCTGGATAAACTGGGTGAAGGAACCCTACTGGAAGGCTGGACCATCTGGTTCAATATTCCGTTTTCACTGATGGTGACCTGGTGTTTCCATACCCTGGACAGTGTGGGTGAAGCTTCGGTAAACCCTTTTGAAGGAAGTCCGAACGATGTGCCGATTACCCAGATCAGCCGTACCATAGAGATTGATATGAGAGATATGCTGGATGAAGCCGATCTTCCGCCGGCCATTGCTCCAAAGAACAATATTGTACTTTAAAGTAAAGGGTTCAGTTCCATCTGAATGTTAACAACTTTTAAGCTAAACCAAACCAAACAACTAAAAAACAAATCAAAATGATTCACAGTTATGTTATCATATCCATTGCAGTCCTTTTATCTGTAATGATATTGGTGATGATAGGGCAAAAGCTGAAAGTAGCTTACCCTATCTTCCTTGTGATTGCCGGTCTTCTCATCAGCTTGATCCCCGGGATGCCGCATATTGAAATAGAGCCGGATCTTGTATTCCTGATCTTCCTTCCCCCGATTCTTTTTGAAGCCGCGTGGTTCACTTCATGGCAGGATTTTCACAAATGGCGAAAGCAGATCTTTTCGATGGCCTTTGGACTTGTATTTTTAACTTCAGTTGTCGTGGCTTATCTTTCGTCTTCCATTATCCCGGGACTTACCGTTGCCATGGGTTTCCTGCTTGGAGGGGTAAACTCTCCACCTGATGCAGTAGCAGCCACTTCCGTACTGAAGCATATGAAAATACCTAAAAAAATTACCAGCATTCTGGAAGGCGAAAGTCTTATCAATGATGCTTCCAGTTTAATAGTATTCAAATTTGCTTTGGCAGCTGTTATTTCAGGACAGTTTATCTGGAGGGATGCTGTTCAGGATTTCTTTATGATGGCTGTAGGAGGGGTAGCTGTAGGGGTGGCTGTAGGGCTCCTGTTTGGTGCTCTTTTAAGAATTATCCCTTCCAATTCCAATATTGATACTGTAATTACACTTATTGTTCCGTATATTATGTATGTAGGAGCAGAGCACTTCCATTTTTCGGGAGTTTTGGCAGTGGTTGCAGGAGGTCTTTTAATGTCGTATAATTCACACTGTTACCTGAGTCATACCTCAAGGATACAGTCAGGGAACGTGTGGAGTGTCCTCATATTCCTGATGAATACCATTATTTTTATCCTTATTGGTCTGGAGCTTCCTATAGTGGTTGCTGCGATGAAAGATTATACTATTTCAGAAGGCATTTTTTACAGTGTTGTGATTGGTGGAGCTATTATTTTTACGAGAATACTGTACAGCTATGCAGTGATGTATTTCCCAAGGCTTTGCTCAAAAGAATTAAGGCTGAAAGTTCCGAAACCCGACTGGCGCGAACCTTTCATTATCAGTTTTGCTGCGATGAGAGGAGTGGTTTCATTAGCTGCAGCGCTTTCCATTCCTGCTTTTTTACCGAATGGAGAAGCTTTTCCGCATCGTAATATCATTTTATTCGTAACTTTCGTCATCATATTGATCACCTTGGTAGGGCAGGGACTTCTTCTGACTCCCATCTTAAAATGGTTAAAAATAGACGACGCCGGAAGCGAATTGCCAGAAGAAAAACAGGAAGTGATCCTGATGCGTAAACTTAAAGAAACCGCACTCCAGAAAATGGAAAATGATTTTTCGGATCTGGCAGAAAAAAATACTTTGGTACGCCATCAGAAGCATAAACTGGAAACCGAAATGATGCTGATGGCCGATAAGGCCCAATGTATGGCCTCCACAGGAGATTACGTCAATGCGATCAATGAAAATAAAGATGTGCTCCGCCAAATCATCCAGGCACAGAGAAATGAGCTGCATAGGATGAAAAGGGAGAAAATTTTTGATGATCATGTCATGAGAACCATTGAAATGCAGCTGGATTTTGATGAAGCGAAGATCACCGGATTCTCACATGGATAGGTTGTAATTTAAAACAAATGGAGGCAACAAAAATTATCGTAAAAACAGAATCTTCCAACTTATGGTGGGGTATTTATGGGCTTTGTGATAAAGTGGGATGGGAAGATCTGGAATTGTTTTATGAATCTGGTGAAAGAATTGGAGCAGCTTGCTTAAATACAAAAAGTTATTTGAGAAATGCTTTAAATGATTTGCTGGATAAAGAGGATGAAAAAGAATTTTCTGATGCAGTTCAGAAATATTTATCTGATCATATTTGTCATTATTGGTTCTACTACGACGAGCCGGGTGATGAAGATTTTCAGGAAGTGAATTATGATGCTCCGAAAAACGAGAAAGGGGTAAAACCTCGTTTCATAGACATCTGGCATCCTGACGAAGAAATTGATCTTAAAACAATTGAAACAGGAGTAAGTTTATTTATGAAGGATTTTTTAGGAATAGAAAATTGTATCGTTGAAATTATAGAGGCTGAGCCTTTGGAAGAAGCTGTTAGAAGTTTTAAATTACATCAGGAAAGATTTGGTGGAAGTGATGTTAAAGTAGAATTTTCAGATGAATTGATTTCAGAATTATCTGAACGTTTGAAAATGGAAAAAAAGGATGTATTAGAAAAATTGAATTTAAGTATTTAAATATTTTTAATTAAAAAATTGGAAAAATGAATACACCGATCACTGTTCAGTACAAAATAAATGCTCCGGCAGAAAAAGTCTGGAGCGCATTGACCAATAAAAACGAAATGAAATCCTGGTATTTTGATATCCAGGATTTTGTGTTGGAAACCGGAAAAGAATTTAATTTCTATGAGCCGGGTGAAGCTAAGAAATACCATCATCAATGCCGCGTTCTGGAAATTGTGCCTAACAAAAAATTAAAACATACCTGGTCGTATCCCGAATTTTCTGATGCTGTAACCACCGTAACCTGGGAACTTCAGGAAGATAATACCGGAACACTGGTAACATTGACCCATGATGATATTGAAGGCTTTGATAATTTAGGCGAAAACTTTTCACGGAAAAGCTTTACCGAAGGCTGGAATGGAATTATCGGACAAAGCTTAAAAAACTACCTGGAAAAATAAGTCATATGATACAGCTGCTGCCTTTTACCATAGAAGATAGTTGGGAATTGATCTCTAAAATAAAAGACAAAAGAATGCTTCTTCAGTTTGCCGGCCCTGCCTATCATTTTCCCCTGACAAAAGAACAGCTGAAGACTGATCTGGAAAACGAAAACAGATTCATGTTCAGGGTTTTTGATGAGACGGAACAGAAAGTGATCGGACATGCCCAGATTTTTCTCAAAGAAAATACTTTTCTGTTGGGAAGAATCCTGATCTGGGACGAAAATAACCGGGGAAAAGGTTACGGAAAGAAAATTGTACAGAACCTTCTGCAATATGGTTTCAGCCATTTCAACAGAGAAACAGCCGAACTGAATGTATACGACTGGAACACCGGAGCCATTGAATGCTATAAAAAAGTAGGTTTCGAAATTGATCCGCATGTCCTGAGTGAAGTCTGTATCGACAACGAATTATGGCTTTCCATTAATATGAAAATTAATAAGAACACTTTTGAATCCCTGAAATAATGGCAACATTTACAGCGCTCCGTCCCGTACTCTGGACTGAAAATATAGACGAGACCATAGGATTTTATACCCGGGTCCTGGGATTTACGTTAATGGGAAGAAATGATGACTGGCAGTGGGCCTCAATTCGCAAAGATGACATACAGATCATGCTTTCCCAGCCGAATGCCCATGAGAAAACAGAGGGAATAGGCTTTACAGGCTCATTTTATTTCAATGTTGATGACGTTGACAATCTTTGGGAAGACCTTAAGACAAAAGCCAAAATCTGTTATGAAATTGAGACTTTTGACTGGGATATGAGGGAATTTGCCGTGTACGACAACAACGGTTATATACTTCAATTTGGACAGCCTGTTGATAATATTGGCAATACGGAATAAAATTTGCTATTTTTGGGGAAATATTTAGAAATTCAATGAAAAAGAATATAATAGTAGGTTTAGCGGTGGTTTTGATGTTGGCGTCTTGTAATAAAGATGAAAAGATCCTGAACACTCTGAATGAGTATAATAATTCAATGACGGAAAAAGGATATCATTTCGGTGATAAACTTGAGCTTCCGAAAGAGGTGACGGAGAATGCAGAAAGCATCAGCATCAGCTTTGGAGATAAAGAAACTTCAAGCTTAACGGTTGACCCTAAATTCTTTACATTAGGCGATAATGCCGTTACCTTCAATATCAAAACAAAAGGAGGTAAAGTGTTGAACCAGGATGCAACCATCAACGTATTTGCAAAAAATCCTGAAAAAAGCATAGCGTACCAGATCGTAGCCGAATATCCGCACGACCCGAAGAATTTTGTGCAGGGATTCCAGATCGAAGGGAATACCATCTATGAAAGTGACGGGCAGAATGGCTCTTCACAGATCCTGAAATATACATTGGGCACAACAACTCCTCTGGCTTCTACAAAACAGGCTCAGGAAGACTTTTCTGAGGGTAGTACCATTGTAGGAGATAAAGTATATCAGCTGACCTGGCAAAGCAAAAAAGGTTATATCTATGATAAAAGCTCACTGAAACTTCTTTCAGAATTCCCTTATCCGAATGTTCTGGGTGAAGGATGGGGACTTACCTACGATGGGAAGAATCTGATTGCATCAGACGGAAGCAAACTTTTGTATTTCCTTGATGCCAATGATCCTTCAAAACTGATTAAATATGTAGCAGTGGCAGGAAGCGCACAAATCTATGACCAATTGAACGAGCTTGAATATCACAACGGATTCATCTATGCGAATGTATGGCAGAAACCGGTGGTTTTAAAGATCAATCCGGCAACAGGTGAGGTAGTAGGAACATTCGATTTTACCGATATTGCTAAGCAGAATACCAAAGGAAGCGACGATGTACTGAACGGAATTGCTTTTAAAGGTGAAAACATGCTTGTAACAGGTAAAAACTGGTCCAAAATCTATGAAGTTCAGATTAAATAATCCGATTTAAGATTTATCCATAAAAAAGCAGCGTTCCTCGGAACGCTGTTTTTTACTAAAATGACTGGCTGAAATTAATGAGATTACTATTCAGTATTTCATTCTTTTAATTTAAATAAAAGTGTGTAAATTGCCGACGTTCCGTATAGGAAAGTTATTTTTGCCAAAATAGATTTTGAGACTACTTTACATCATATTGATCTCCTTTTTCTGTACCGTTTCCGCACAGAAATCCCTCCCTTTAGATACTTTGAAACTGAAGGAAGCTAAAGACATGCTTGCGGACGATTACGGGAATCTGTACATCTATAAAAACAAAGACTTCAGTTTTACCAAATATGATTCTCTTGGGAAACAGCTTGGAAAAATGATGCTGACGGTTCCCTACAAAGTACAATCGGTTCAGAATCCCCTAAGCGTACCTTTGTTCTCTGAAAATGCCCAGGAAATGAAATTTGTGGACCAGAATATGAATGAAATCCAGAGGGTAGATTTCAGGCAGAAGTTCGGGTTTATTAAAATGGCCTATGCCGAAGATTTGCAGCAGTTGTGGCTTCTGGACGACAGCACAAAACGTCTTATTCAGTACAATTTCAGGAATGATACCACCATTAATTCTTATCCCTTTGACATCAGTTTTGATGATCTGATGGATTTGCTGGTATTTGAAAATAAAGTCTACATTTTAACCAGAAAGCATATCAGGGTATATTCGCTGAAATTTGAAAAACTTTTTGAAACGCCGCTTGAAAATGGGAAAAGATTCAGAAGGGAAAATGATGTTATTCTGGTGGTGGCAGACAATTCGATCCAGAAATATGATCCTGAAAAAGGTATGATGACAATTTTTGAAGATAAAGACGCACAAATTGTGGATAAAAACATCCTTTCTTATTTTGAAATCAAAGCCAACAAACTCTATCTTTACAACCTGGAAAAAATAAAGGAAACTAAACAGCAGCAAGAGCCTGAAACCAAGCAGGAAACTGCGCCGTCTGACACAAAACCGCCATCCGAACAAACCGTTGGTGAAGATGTGAAAAAAACTGACGGAGAAAAGAAAGAATCTGAAGAAAAAGCTCCTGAAACTACTATACAGAAGCTCTTAGAAGATACTTCAGCGGTTCAGTCAGCAGGTGTTTAGCCCATTAATAAAAAAATACTTAGGAGAATGCATATTGCAGTTACAGGAAATATTGGAGCCGGAAAAACCACTTTGACCACGATGCTTGCCAAGCATTACGGATGGGATGCACAGTTTGAAGATGTAGACCACAATCCTTACCTTGAAGATTTTTATGCGGATATGAGCAAGTGGAGCTTTGCCCTGCAGATTTACTTTTTGGGAAGCAGATTCCGCCAGGTAAAAGAGATCAGAGAAAGCGGCAAAAATATTATCCAGGACCGTACCATCTATGAAGATGCCCACATTTTTGCAGAAAACCTGAATGATATGAAGCTTCTTTCAGACAGGGATTTCAATAATTATGTTTCTGTTTTCGGACTGATGAAATCTTTCGTTTCCGCACCGGATCTGTTGATTTACCTGAAATCTGATGTTCCGAACCTTGTTAAAAAGATTTATAAAAGAGGAAGAGAATATGAGGCGTCTATCAGCATCGAATATCTTTCAAAGCTGAATCAGAAATACGAAAAATGGATCTCCAACTATACCGAAGGAAAACTTCTTGTGATTGAGGTAGACGATCTTGATTTTGTAGAAAAGCCTGAAGATTTCGGATTTATTCTTGAAAAGATCGAAGCAGAGCTGAACGGTCTCTTTTAACAAATTTTTATCAGAATTTAAGACGGCTTTGAATTCATTTCTTCCTAAATTTGATGGAAGGAGTTTAATTTTATAAATGATTATATTATGATGGTTAAGGTTTTACATAACGGAAACTGTTCCAAATCAAATGCTGTACTTGAGTATCTTGATGAGAACGGTGTTCCTTTCGAGATCATCAATATCATGGAAGATCCGTTGAGCATTCTGGAGATTAAAACAGTATTGAAAAAGCTGAATCAGAGTGTGTTTCATATGATCCGTAAAACAGATAAGCTGTACACGGAAAATTATGCAGATAAAAACTATTCTGAAGAAGAATGGATCAAAATCCTTTCTGAGAACCCTTCCCTGATACAGAGACCTATTCTGATCAAAGGATCTGTAGCCATGCTGGGAAGACCTATTGAGAATGTAAAATTCTTTATTGAAAAATAAATTAAAAAGTCAGCCGAAGCTGACTTTCTTTTTTTACAATAGAATAACGCCTTCTATTTTGGCGACTTCCTTATAAATATTCACTACCTGATCTGCATCCAGAACAAAAGCATTGATATTGCATGCAGTGTATTTTCCGTTTTTGCTTTCCCGGTTTCCCAATGTGAATTTGATACCGTCAAAAACCTTATAAATTTCTGTAAGTTTGGCATCATCTGTGGGAATGATAAATTTAAATAAATAATCTTCAGGAAAGTCGTGGTGACCTTCCAGTTTTTCCTTTAGAGAAACATAAAATTCCTCCGGATTTGCGTGTTGGTTTCCTTGTAATATATCCATCTGCCCTTGTTAAATTATATATAAATATAGCGAAAATTTTTCTACTTTCCAAGAGGTCCCAGCAGGGCTTTGGAATTCTGGTGTTCATAATCTTCGATGATGTAGAACAATCCGTTTACCAGTTGCTCAGAAGCAAGCCTGCTTAATCCGCCGGCATTGACGTTACTGTTGCTTCCTCCCAGGAGACTGCCCAGAAGGTTGCTTCCTGAAAGAGCCGTGTTGATTGTTTTGGCAATTCCATATTCATTCAGCTTTTCGTCCACTTTTGGAGCTATTGCTGCTACAAGCTGCTGGGAAGTTTTTTCTTTCAGGATCTGAGTGGCAGTAGTTCCTTGGATTATTCTTGTGACATCCTGTGCATTTAAGCTGTTTACTGCACCCTGTAGAATAGGTTTTGAGGTATTAACCGTATAAGCTGCTGCCTGTGCAATAAAATCCCTTTCCTTAGCTACCAGTGAAGGTGCAATTTTTTCGAGGGTGGAGTTAATATCTCTCAGTTCTTTCGGAAGAGCCTTATCTACCATGTTATTCTGAAGGAAAGCTTCTTTGTTGCTGTAGATTCCTATCCCTTTATCGATCCCGTTCGTCAGAATTCTTTTAATGATAGACAAACCCAGGTCTGAAGTAGCTACTGTAGTGCAGGATTGAACGCTGGTAAAAATAAGTGTACCGGTTCCAATTAATAATGCTGCTGCTATAATGTATTTTTTCATTGATCTTTTTCTTATTTTCTCAAATATTGCGCCAAAGGTAAATACTATAAGTGTATTAACAAAATATTAAATTGTTCATGCCTATTTGGTGATTCTTTTGCAAAAAGGACAGAATGTTGAATTGGATATTTTATCATAAATTAATATTTATAATATAATTTAGTTACCTGAAATTACTTTATTTAGTTTTTTGTTTAATATTTGTTTAATTTTTTTAAATTTTTATGATACCTTAACATTATAGGATTTTTTTTATATTTTTACCTAATGTCTTTTTTTGAGATTTTAAATAACTCCACTAAAGGCATTATGAAATTAGATTGTACGAATAAAATTGAAACTATATGAAACAACGTGATTTAAAGTATTCATGTCTCATTGCAGTTTTATACTTCGGTATGAACGTCAATGCGCAGACTACACCGAAAGACACTGTTCCGAAAGAACAGAAAATTGAGGAGGTGGTTCTGATAGGATATGGATCTCAGAAAAAAGAGAATGTGACGGGAAGTATCGCCACAATTAGTGCTAAAGATATAGCAGATAGACCTAACTCAAACCCTATTAGTTCTGTTCAGGGTAAAGTATCAGGGGTTCAGATCCTGAATTCCGGTGCGCCCGGTGCGTCACCAAGAATTGATATTCGAGGTGTCGGATCCATAACAGGGAAAACAGTATTCATTGTTGATGGAATGATTACAGATGATATTTCATTCCTGAACCCACAGGATATAGAATCCATGAGCATCCTGAAAGATCCGTCCAGTTTAGCGATCTTCGGGGCAAAGGCATCTAATGGAGCAGTGATTATTAAAACAAAAACAGGTAAAGGTAAAAAGCCAACCTTTAATTTCAACTCTTATCTTGGAGTAAAAAAGGTAACCAACGTTCCTAAAATGGTTAATGGTGACCAGTATGTTGAATTATATAATGAAAAGCTTCGTAATGAAGGAGTAACAGATCCTACAAAATTTATATCAAGGTCTCAATTCCCAGCGGATACTAACTGGTTCGATGAAGTTCTAACACAAGGAATTATCAGCTCATCCGATATTTCTGCTTCGGGTAATCTGGGTAAATTGAATTATTTCTTAAGTTTGGGTTATTTGAAAGATGAAGGGACTTTAGAAGCAGGGCGTGGTATAAACTCAGGAAATGATTTTGGAAGATTAAATACAAGAATTAATCTTTCTTATAAAATTACGGATAATTTAACCATCGGAGATAATTTTACGTGGGCTGATATTCATAACAATAATGCAAATAATCCATTATTGACTGCTTATAATGCTCCGCCGGTATTCTATCCGATTAATCCAGCTACTAATAATTATGATTACATTACCTTAGTAAGTGTAACAAACCCAAGAGCAATGCTTGATTTATTCCGTTCAAAAACTAAGCAGCAGCGTATGCTGAATAATATTTGGGCTGAATATAAATTCCTTAAAGATTTTACATTAAGAGTCAGCTATACTTCTGATAATACTAATACCAGCAAGTATGAGTTTACCCCTACTTCAACATATATTCCTCAACCTAATAGGACTTTGTTGATAACCAGAGATTCCAGAAACAGAGATTATGTTTGGGATAACACATTGTCCTGGAAGAAAAAACTTGGGCAGCATAATATTGAATTGTTAGCAGGTTTTTCACGTACTCAAAACTATTATCGTGAAAACTATCTGGAAGCCAGAGATATTATATTTAATGGAGATGATAGCAGTCTTGATATTTCTAAAGGAAACGAAATTTATGCAACTACTTCAGACATAGGAACCCGAAGTGTTATTCCTTACAAAAAGAGAATTGAATCTACGTTTGGAAGACTTAATTATGATTACGCTGGTAAATATCTTTTAAATGCCTCAGTTCGTAGAGATGGGGCAACAGGTTTCTCTTCGGATGATAGATATAAAGTATTTCCTGCAGTAAGTATAGGTTGGGTAATCTCGAAAGAGGGATTCATGAGCAACCAGAATGTATTTAATTTATTGAAATTAAGAGCGAGCTGGGGTAAACTTGGTAATCCAGAAGTTTCCAGAGACTATGATAATCTTACCACAATTCTGGATACTGGTGCTTATTTTGGTGGTATTGGTAATCCGGCACAAACGGTTACCCGAATTGTAGATCCAACTATTACCTGGGAAACTACAACAGGTCGTGATCTAGGGATTGAAATGGCTTTGCTTAATAATAAACTAAAAATTGAAGCGACTTATTTTGATAAAGATTCGAAAGATGTAGTTTATGGTATTAACCAGCCGACAACATCCGGCGCAAGTAATGCTAACAACTATGTAACCAATGCATATTCTTTCAATAATAAAGGATTTGAAGGTTCTGTTAGTTATGATGCCAGAGTAAATGACCATATCAAGTTCAGCGTTTTTGGTAATATTACCACTCTTGATAATAAAATTACAAGTGTATATGCAGATTCATACAACCAGCCTGGAGTAAGCTTATTTGGTAATCCTATCATAAGACTTGAGAAAGGACAGGCTGTAGGCTCATACTATGGCTATAATGTTGTGGGAGTATTCCAGAATCAGGCGCAGGTAGATGCTGCTCCTACTTATTCATCAGTGAAAAAAACTGTCGGAGGATTTATGTTTGAAGACAGAGATGGAAATGGGGTGATAGATGCCAATGATAAGACTTTCTTAGGAAGTCCGGTTCCAAAATTCACATATGGATTTGGATTTAATGTTAATATTTATGATTTTGATTTAGCAATGGATTTCCAGGGAGTATCTGGTAATAAAATTTACAACTACAACAGAGAACAGAGATTTGGAAACGAAAGCTGGGATTTGGATTTCTACAATAACAGATGGCATGGAGAGGGTACTTCAAATACATATGCTATGACAACCAATGATCAGGGAGTTATTGTTCCGAGCAGCTTTTATGTAGAAAACGGAAGCTTTTTCAGAATCAGAAATATTCAGATAGGATATAATATTCCAAAAAGTGTTTTAGGAACAGCAATCCAGAAGTTACGTTTTTATGCAAGTGCTCAAAACCCTTGGACAAGCTTTAAATATCATGGTTTCTCACCGGAAATCTTGAATACGGATAGAGTACAGATGGGTATAGACAATAATATTTACCCTATATCTGCAATATATACGGTTGGGGTTAATGTAACTTTTTAATTTAATTTTATCATGAAAAAAATCATATTTTCCATATTCATGCTTTCTGCAGTTTTAAGCTGTAAGAGTGATTATTTAGATATACCTGTTGAAGGAAGAACTGATGCTTCAGAATTCTTTAAAACAGAAAGTGATGCCATCCAGGCTACCAATGCAATTTATAATTTTTTAAGAAGCTGGGACAATTCAGCGTTTCCATATCAATATCTTTTTGGAGTACCGGCTGATGATGTATTAAAAGGTTCAAACCCTGGAGATGCCTCTTTTATCAACGCATACGATCAGTTTACTTATACTGCAAGTGATGATGGTGTTAAAGGATACTGGGCTGGACAATGGCAGGCAGTTGCCCGTTGTAATCAGGTTATTTCAAAGGTTCCTGCTATTGAAATGAATACTGCTTTAAAGGACAGGCTTTTAGCTGAAGCCAGATTTCTACGCGCCTATTTCTACTTTAACCTGGTAAGAATATATGGTGGTGTTCCGATTTTTGATGGCCTTCAGGAAAACTATAATATTCCCAGAAATTCAGCGGATGAAGTCTATAACTTTATCATTTCTGATTTAACGGCAGCTTCGCAGGCTTTGCCACAGACATATGATGCTGCAAACTTAGGTAGGGCAACCAAAGGTGCTGCCTTAGGAATGTTATCAAAAGTTTATCTGTATAAAAAAGATTGGCAGAAAGCCTATGATACTTCTAACCAGGTGATTGCCATGGGATATGCATTAGATCCTGATTTCAACCATTTATTCAGAGTGGCAGGAGAGTTCGGTCCGGAATCCGTTTTTGAAGTTGACTGTGCTTGTACAGGACAGTACAAAGGAAGCCAGTATTCACAGGTGCAGGGAGCAAAGGACCAGTTCGGCTGGGGCTTTTTTACACCTTCACAAGCTTTAGAGGACGCATTCGAACCAGGGGATATTCGTAAAGAATTAACCATTCTGAGAAACGGAGAAGTTACACCGGAAGGAGATCTTATCAAGGCAAACCCAACCTCAGTTAATACTTATAATCAGAAAGCTTATGTTCCTCAAAGCCAGCAGAATAGTGCTTGTGATGCTGGGTCTGTTCAAAATATCAGAATTTTACGATTTGCCGAAGTTTTATTAATCAATGCAGAAGCTGCAAATGAACTTGGGAATACAGCAACGGCTGTCATGAATCTTAACAAAGTAAGAACAAGAGCTATGTTGCCAAACACTACAGCATCTTCTCAGGGTGCATTAAGAACAGCTATCTGGCACGAACGAAGAGTTGAGCTTGCGATGGAAGGAGATCGTTTTGTAGACCTTGTAAGAACAGGACAGGCTGCGTCAGTACTGGCTCCTTATGGGTTTAAAGCAGGTAAAAATGAGCTTTTCCCGATTCCTTTCATAGAAATAGGACAAAGCAATGGAGTTTTAACACAAAACCCGGGCTATTAAAATAAACCAATAAACTTTAGAGGAGAATGAAAGTTCTCCTCTTCTTTTAGTATAAACAAGGTAAAAAAGATTTCATGAAAAGGACCGTATTATCAATTGCCGTAACATCTTTATTCTTTGCATACTCCTGCAAAAACTCTCAAACTTCAAAACAGGAAACTGTTCAGAAACAGGTTGTAAAAAGTAATATTACTGATGAGCAGCTAATGGACAGAGTACAGAAAGATGCATTAAAATATTTCTGGGACTACGCTGAACCCAAATCGATGCTGGGAAGAGAACGGTATCACGAAGACAATATTTACCCTGATAATGACAAACATGTCATAACAACCGGGGGCTCAGGGTTCGGATTGGCGACCCTGCTGGTAGGGGTGGAAAGAGGATTTATTCCGAGACAGGAAGCTGTAAAAAGACTGACCCATATGATGGATTTTCTTGCCAAAGCAGACCGTCATAAAGGAGCTTGGTCGCACTGGATTAACGGAGAAACTGGAAAAACCGTTCCTTTCGGCAAAAAGGATAATGGGGGCGATCTTGTGGAGACTGCATTTCTGACCTCAGGAATTTTAATGGTACGTGAATATTTCAAGAACGGAAATGCTGAAGAAAAAGCCCTGGCTTCAAAATGTGATGAGCTCTGGAAAGGAATTCAGTGGAATTGGTATACTAAAGGAGGCGAAAAAGTTCTTTACTGGCACTGGTCACCGGAATATCAGTGGGAGATGAATTTTCCGCTGGAAGGCTACAACGAATGTCTGATTACCTATATTTTAGCTGCTTCATCGCCTACACACCCTATAGATGCAGAAACCTATTACAAAGGCTGGACAAGAAACGGGACTTATCTTACAGACAAAACAAAATACGGGCTCCCTCTCTATGTAAAACACAACTATGCCGAAGAATATGGCGGGCCGCTTTTCTGGTCACAATATTCCTATATCGGCTTGGATCCTACCGGGCTTTCTGATAAACTAGTGAAAAATTATTTTGATTTAAACAAAAATCAGGTCCTTATCGACTACAAATACTGCGTTGAAAATCCAAAACAGTGGAAAGGCTACGGACCCGATTACTGGGGATTAACAGCAGGCTACACAAGAAATGAAGACGGAAGTACAGGCTATACTGCCCATATGCCGACCAATGATAATGGAGTAATTACACCTACAGCAGCATTGAGCAGCTTCCCGTACACCCCAAAAGAGTCTATGAATTTCCTTAGATTTCTCTACACACAAAAACCTGAATTCATTGGATCAGCAGGACCTTACGATGCTACTTCGGTTAACTACGACAACTGGTTTACGCCAAGATATTTAGCGATAGATCAAGGAACAATAGCTCCAATGATTGAAAACTACAGAACAGGATTCCTTTGGAAACTGTTTATGAATGCTCCTGAAATTCAGCAGGGACTTAAGAAACTGAGCTTTAAATCTGACAAATACAATATCAGATAATCAGATTAATGTTATATTTATCTCACTGAATTTTAATTTAATAGGGATGAATCTTAACCCGTTAAATAAGCAATAATACACCAAACGGCTTTAGCCAAAACCTAAACAACAATATGAAATTAAAGCTAAAACATCTTCCGCTTTTACTCTTGCCGTTCTCATTACAGGTTAATGCACAGGAAATAAAAGGAGAATTAAACAAAGAAATCAAAAGAGCTGAAAAAATATCCTACATTCTCGATTATCCTCAGAAAGTAAAAGGAAATGTTCCTTTAATCGTGTTTCTTCACGGTTCTGGAGAAAGAGGTAATAATCTTAATTTAGTCAAGGTTCACAGTCCGTTTACTTACAAAAATCTGATCAAAGAGCCGGTAGCTATTTTGGCGCCTCAGTGTCCTGCAGATTCATGGTGGGATACTATAACAGTTTATAATCTGATTAAAGAAATTCAGAAAAAATATAAAATCGATGCCTCAAGAATTTATCTCACGGGACTTTCGCTGGGAGGCTGGGGAACGTTGCAACTTGCCATGGAACATCCCGAAATGTTTGCAGCCGTAGTTCCCGTATGTGCACCTACAGATATGATCATGTATGCAAATATCAACAGGTTTAAAGATCTCAATATGAAAATTTTTCACGGTGGAATGGATGATATTGTACTCCCAGAAAATGCTTTTAAATTCTACCAGAAACTGCATCCGGTAAACCCTTCAGCAGAACTGGTTATTTTCCCGAATGATAACCATAACTCATGGGATTCAACCTATTCTGATCCTAAACTATATGAATGGATGCTGTCTAAGAAAAAAGAAAATTAAATGACTCGGAAAAGAGACATTGATCCTATAAAACATAAATGGTAAAAAAATTAGAATCCCTTATAAAACAAGCAAAATAAAATTAGAACTATAATTTAAGAAGATAGATTTATGAAAAAGTTAATTGTAATGGCAACCCTGGCCCTTTCTCCCGTGTTTTCTGCACAGGAAATGGTAACCAAGCCGGTTCAGTCTTATCAGACCGCTCAGTATCAGGCGAAGAAAAAAGCTTTCGTAGAAAATCTTTTGTCGAAAATGACTTTGGATGAAAAGATTGGCCAGCTCAACCTGCCGACTTCCGGAGATTTTACCACAGGACAGGCTCAGAGCTCAGACATTGGTAAAAAGGTGGAGCAGGGATTAGTAGGAGGATTATTCAATATAAAAGGAGCCGATAAAATTAAAGCTGTTCAGAAAGTGGCCGTAGAAAAAAGCCGCCTGAAGATTCCTTTGATTTTCGGAATGGATGTAATTCACGGTTACGAAACCACTTTCCCGATTCCGCTAGGACTTGCTGCATCCTGGGATATGAACCTTGTACAGCAGTCTGCAAGAGTAGCGGCAAAAGAAGCTTCTTCAGACGGGATCAACTGGACGTTCTCGCCAATGGTGGATATTTCACGCGAACCAAGGTGGGGAAGAGTTTCTGAAGGTTCCGGAGAAGACCCTTATTTAGGAAGTGAAGTTTCTAAGAATATGGTGTATGGCTATCAGGGAAAAGACCTTTCTGCTGCTAATACCATCTTAGCCTGTGTAAAGCATTTTGCACTCTATGGAGCAGGTGAAGCTGGTCGTGATTACAATACGGTAGATATGAGCCACGTAAGAATGTTCAATGAATATTTTCCACCTTACAAAGCAGCTGTAGATGCAGGGGTAGCCTCTGTAATGGCTTCATTCAATGAAGTGGATGGAGTTCCGGCAACCGGAAATAAATGGCTTCAGACCGATGTACTGAGAAAATTATGGAACTTCAAAGGCTTCGTGGTGACCGATTATACCGGAATCAACGAAATGACTGAACACGGAATGGGAGATCTTCAGCAGGTATCTGCTTTAGCCCTGAAAGCCGGGGTCGATATGGATATGGTAGGGGAAGGATTCTTAACGACCCTTAAAAAATCCTTGGATGAAGGAAAAGTTACACAGTCTGAAATCGATATGGCGGCAAGAAGAATTCTGGAAGCAAAATATGACCTTGGACTATTTGATGACCCTTACCGTTACGGAGATGCAAAACTGGCTGCAAAAGAGGTTTACAATATGGAAAACCGTAACATAGCAAGAAGTGCAGCGGCCCAGTCCATGGTTTTATTGAAAAACGAAAATCAGGTGTTGCCATTGAAAAAATCCGGTACAGTAGCAGTGATCGGACCATTGGTGAACAATTCCCTGAATATGGCCGGAACCTGGAGCGTTGCTACAAAACATGCGGCTTCCGTTTCACTAATGCAGGGGCTTCAGGCTAATTATGGAAAAGAAGTGAAATTCATTTCTGCAAAAGGAGCAAACATAGATTACGATGCCAAATTAGAAGATATTTATGCAGCTCATGGTAAAAAGACAGACCGTGATAACCGTTCCAAAGAAGAATTATTGAAAGAAGCGGTTGATGTAGCCAATAAAGCAGACGTTATCGTTCTGGCCATTGGAGAATCTGCAGAAATGAGCGGTGAATCCTCTTCAAGAACAGATATCACCATTCCACAGTCCCAGGTTGATTTGTTAAATGAACTGAAAAAAACAGGAAAACCTATCGCGATGGTACTTTTCACTGGCCGTCCGCTGGCTTTGACCAATGTAAAAGATATACCTGATGCTATTCTGAACGCATGGTTTGCCGGTTCAGAAGCCGGAAATGCTATTTCGGATGTTCTGTTCGGAAAAGTGAATCCTTCAGGAAAGCTTCCGATGACCTTCCCAAGAAGCTTGGGACAGGTTCCGATCTATTATAACGCAAAAAATACAGGCCGTCCGCTAAGCCAGGATAAAGTGGATAAATGTGTATACGAAAGATTCCGTTCCAATTATATGGATGAATGTAACACGCCATTATATCCGTTCGGTTATGGTCTGAGTTACTCTAAATTTACCTATTCCGATCTGTCGGTTTCAAATTCCAATCCGAAAGGAAATCAGACCATTCAGGCTTCAGTAACCGTTACTAATTCCGGAAATTACGACGGGGCTGAAGTAGTACAGCTGTACATCAGGGATATGGTAGGAAGCATTACCAGACCGGTAAAAGAACTGAAAGGATTCCAGAAAATATTCCTGAAAAAAGGAGAATCTAAAAAAGTAACCTTCGATATTAAACCGGAAAGTCTGAAATTCTACAACGGAGAATTGAAATTCGACTGGGAGCCGGGAGAATTTGATATCATGGTAGGAACCAATTCTGATGAAGTAAAACACTCAAAGATCAATTGGACTAAATAATAATAGCCAAAGCCACTCAAAGAGTGGCTTTTTCCATATTTGGCATGATTTTTAATGGCACAGTGGTAGCTTTAATATAATGATTATGAAAAAAACGATTTTACTTGGCACAGTATTCATGGGGTCTTACCTGTTTGCACAGACAGTGGGCGGGGATAGAGATGCACATGGATGTATAGGTTCGGCAGGGTATACTTACTCTCAAATTAAAAAAGATTGTGTAAGAGTTTTTGAGCAGAAGATTAAATTGACAGAAGTGGCTCCTAAAGGCAGCTCTACTTCAATGGCTGCCGTTATTTTCAGTAAGGATATGAAAAAAGCTGAAGTTTTTATTCCGGATACAGATGGAGAAAGCCTGATTCTTACAAGAGCAGGAAAAGGTAAAATCTGGAAGAAAGATGACTATGTTTTGGCTCCTTTCAAGAAAGACGGATATCAGCTCAAGAAAGACAATGTTGTGATTTACCAGTAAATCAATATTTTATAAAATATAATAGAGACTGCCTGTTAAGGTGGTCTTTTTGTTTTAACAATATATAGGAGAAATAATAGAGTTAAAAAATAGTATATGTGTAAGGTTCTTGGAATGAGGAGTTTTTGTATCTTAGATAAACTAATACCTTGTTACAAAACTCAACCATTAATATTTAAAATATGAGAAAAACTATTTTATTGGGCGCAATGTTCCTCAGTTCTTTCGCCTTTACCCAGCAAAAAGGAGGTGATAAAGATGTTCATGGATGCAGAAGCTCAGCAGGCTATACGTATTCGCAAATCAAAAATGATTGTGTAAGGGTTTTCGAACAGAAAATTAAACTAAAGGAAGTGAACTCAGATAAGAGTTATACTTCAATGACGGCTGTTATTTTTAGTAAAGACATGAAAAGAGCAGAAATTTTCATCCCGGATGGAAACGCAAAGAGCATTATCCTTGTCCGGGAAGGAAAAAGCAAAATGTGGAAAAGTGGAAGCTATATTAAGGAAACCTATGTGCTGGTTCCCTATAAAAAAGGGGGGTATCAGATTAAAAAAGATGATGTTGTGATTTATCATTCGTGAAATTTTTAATTACGTGATTATCAATATAATATTTCAATTAAAAAATGTATATTAGTATAATCAAATCACAGCAGAATCCGAAAACTTAGAGTAGGAAAACCCAAAAAATTAAATAATATGAAAAATCTGAAAAAATTGACAAAACAAGAACTGAAAACAGTTCAGGGAGGCATCCCAATGTGTCTGCCAGGATATTTCTGGTGTTCATTTGTTAAAAAATGTATTCCTGTAGGATCAGAGTGTGGACTAGCTCTGTAGTATACGATCTTTTAATGTTTTAATATGATAGCCGGTCATTTGACCGGCTATTATTTGTAAAATAAGACCTCAATTGATAAGGCATTTTTTAGTAACATTTATTAGCATCGTAAATTCTGCATGGTCCGTTCTCGGAATATTGGCACGTTCCGGCAGGGCAGCTTTGTCCCGGTGGCGGAACCCATCCTCCTGAAATCATTTTTAAATTGGATTTTGATAACTTTTTTAGATTTTTCATAATAAGTTTTGTTTTAGATTATTTATTTGACGTTTTACTAAATTAAAAAATAAATCAATATAATATCACCTGCTGTTGAAAAAATAATTTCCCCGTCTTAAAATAATCCATCCAAAACAGATTTTAATCTCTGAAAATATAAAATATATCATTCATCTGAACCAAAATTGAAAAGGACATTCACAATTTTCATCTCTCACTGAAAATCCTTATTTTTGTACATCTAAAAAGTAAAAGAAAGAATGAATTCCTACAAAAATCCATTGGAAGAGCGCTATTCCAGTGAAGAAATGTTGTTTAACTTCTCGCATAACAACAAATTCCGTACCTGGAGAAAGCTTTGGATTGCCCTTGCTGAAATAGAAAAAGACTTAGGTCTTGAAATTACAGACGAGCAGATTGCCGAACTGAAAGCCAACGCCGAAAATATCGACTACGATAAGGCAGCAGAATACGAAAAGAAATTCCGTCATGATGTAATGGCTCACGTTCATACCTATGGCGATGTGGCGCCTTCAGCAAAAGGAATTATCCATTTAGGAGCGACTTCGGCTTTTGTAGGAGATAATACAGACCTTATTCAAATCCGTGACGGACTTTTAATCTTAAAGAAAAAGTTGGTTAACGTGATGAAAAATCTTTCTGATTTTGCTATTCAGTATAAAGATCTTCCTACTTTAGGATTCACCCATTTCCAGCCTGCTCAGCTGACTACAGTTGGTAAAAGAGCAACACTTTGGTTACAGAGTTTGGTTCTTGACATCGAAGAGCTTGATTTCTTCCTGGAAACCCTTCGTTTCAGAGGAGTAAAAGGAACTACCGGAACAGCTGCAAGCTTCCTTGAGCTATTCAACGGTGATTATTCCAAAGTAAAACACTTAGATAAAGAGCTTTCCAAAAGATTCGGTTTCGAAAAAGTTTTCGGAGTTTCCGGTCAGACTTATGACAGGAAAATTGATGCTAAAGTAGTAGCGTTATTAGGAAATATTGCTCAGTCAGCCCATAAATTCACCAACGATTTACGTCTTCTTCAAAACCTTAAGGAAATTGAAGAACCATTCGAGAAAAACCAGATCGGTTCATCGGCTATGGCTTACAAGCGTAATCCTATGAGAAGTGAAAGAATCGGAGCATTGGCAAAATATGTAATGTCATTGACAACAAGTTCTGCAATGGTAGCTTCTACTCAGTGGTTTGAAAGAACACTGGACGATTCTGCCAACAAAAGGCTGACAATTCCTCAGGCATTCCTTGCTGTTGATGCCATCCTTTTGATCTGGAACAATATCATGAACGGAATCGTTGTATATCCGAACAGAATCAACAAACATATTATGGAAGAACTTCCTTTCATGGCGACAGAATATATCATTATGGAAGAAGTGAAAGCCGGTGGTGACCGTCAGGAAATTCACGAAGTCATCAGGGTTCATTCTATGGAAGCTTCCAAGAAAGTGAAAGAAGAAGGTAAAGAAAATGACCTTATTGAAAGAATTCTGAATGATGATTCTTTAAAACTTGATAAATCAAAATTAAAAGAAGTTTTAGATCCTAAAAACTTTATCGGTTTTGCGCCGATCCAAACGAAGGAATTCATAGCGAATGAAGTCCAGCCGATTCTGGATCAGAATAAAGACCTGATAGGATTGGAGGCTGATCTTAAAGTATAAAGCATATGCAGTCCTTTTGGGCTGCATATTTTATTTTAAACATTTTCAAATAAAGATAACTCTATGACCATAAAAGGGCTTTCTTTTTTTCTACTTCTCTTTCTTTCTGTGAAAACTTTTTCACAAAAGAAGGATGATATATATACTATAATGGATACTAATGCCCAAAAGCTTGCCCAAAAATCAGGAGCTTACTCAGTATCCGTAGGAATTGTGAAAGACGGGAAAATCTATACAAAGCATTATGGGGAAATAGACAAAGGCAAAGGCAACAAAGCTGATGACAATACCTATTTTGAAATAGCTTCCGTTACCAAACTTTTTACAGGTCAGTTATTGGCAAAAGCTGTTTTAGAGGGAAAGATCAGTCTGGAAGACGATATCCGTAAATTTTTAAAAGAAGATTATCCCAATCTGCAATATCAGGGAACACCTGTAAAAATTAAAAATCTGATTTCCTACACAACGGCATTGCCAAGAAATTTACCGGATGAAGATAAATTATACGAAAATACAACGGATGAAACGCCCTTTTTAATCAATAAGCTTGAGTCCGGTTATTCCAAAGAACAGTTTTATAAAGATTTAAAAAATGTAAAATTGGATACCATTCCCGGTACAAAATATAAGTACAGTAACTTAAGCCTTGAGCTTACGGGGATTATTTTAGAGAATGTGTACGGAAAAGACGTTGAAACCCTTTATAATGAAAACATTTTTTCCGGTTTAGGAATGAACCATACCAAGTTCACTTTGGGTAAAAATGAATATTTGGCTGATGGTTATTATGGAAACGGCAGGCTGATGCCGCATTTCAGCTCCAATTTATGGGGTTCCACTGGCGCAAGAACCAAATCGACTCTGGGGGATTTGATGAAATTCCTGAAAGATGAATTATATTCAAAAAGTAAGGTAGTAAAGGAATCTCAGAAAAATATAGAAAACAGCAAAGAAAACTGGCACGGATACTTCTGGGACGATTATTATGTCAGTGAATATGGCAAAGTAGGATTCAAGCATGGTGGTGCCTTCGGAACACAAACCTGGTTTACCATATATCCAGAATATAATATAGGTATCTGTATGATCATCAATGTAAGTGTGCCCGGAGGAGGATATACCCTTCAGAATGCCGCTTCTGAGATCATGGAAGATTTCACTTCTCCATCGGATAAAAAACAGGTTTACGGATACAATTTAAAAGGCGATAAAGTCGTTTTTGAATACACCCATCCAAAAAACCTGGATGCAGGACTCATCAATAATATTGTCGTTGCAGGTTCATTTAACGACTGGAATCCCGGAAATAAAGAGTATCAGATGAAGAGAAAAGATAAAAATCATTTTGAACTTGAAATTCCGGCGTCCAGATTTGAAAAAGGGAAGACCTATTCCTTTAAATTTGTACTCAACAATGCAGGCTGGGTAATAACTCCGAAAAAAGCTTCCAATACAGACGGAACAGATGATAATAATCTTACGCTGAAGCTGTAAAAACTAAGGATCAGTATTGGTTCTGAAAAAGTAAAAGAAAAATAAATCTAATATTAAAAAACTGACATCTAATGTCTAATAACAAAAGAATTTTCGTAGAAAAAAGAGGAATTTTCGATGTTGAAAGTCCAAAAATTTTTGATGAAGTAAAAGCGGTGATCCCATCAATCCAAAATGTAAAGGTGTACAACGTTTATGATATTTTCGGATTAAATGATGGAGAATTCGAAAAAGTGGTCAACAGCACTTTCGTAGACCCTGTTACAGATATTTTGCACACAGAAAATCCGGCGGAAGGAATCTTTTTCGGCATGGAATTTTTGCCTGGGCAATACGACCAGCGTGCAGATTCTGCCCAGCAGTGTATCGCATTACTGACTGAAAATGAAAAATCAAAAGTAAGAAGCGGAAAACTGATCGAATTTGAAGGAGTTTCTGAGTCTGATCTTGCAAAAATCAAAGACCTTTTAATCAATAAAGTAGAATCCCAGGAAAAAGATTTATCAATTTTAGATATTCCTGCGGAAGAAACACCATCAAAAGTTTTAATTCACGAAAATTTTATCAATTTTGATGATGCTCAGCTTGAAGAATTCTTTAACAAACACGGTTTTGCATTAGGCCTGGACGATTTAAAATTCATTCAGGAATATTTTAAAACCGAACAGAGAAATCCAACTGAAACAGAACTTAAAGTTTTAGATACGTATTGGAGCGATCACTGCCGTCACACCACTTTTGAAACACAGTTGTCAAATATTGAGTTTGAAGGAGCTTTCAAACATACATTGGAAACCATTTTCAATGATTATATCGAAAAAAGAAAATTCTTAGGCCGCGAGCTGAAACCTATCTCTTTAATGGATCTGGCCACCGTATGCGCAAGATATTTCCATAAAACAGGTAATCTGGAAAACCTTGTTGTTTCAGACGAAATCAACGCCTGTACCATTCAGATCGAAGCTGAATATGATGGTAAAAAAGAACCGTGGTATTTACTATTCAAAAATGAAACCCACAATCACCCGACGGAAATTGAACCTTTCGGAGGGGCTTCAACCTGTTTGGGAGGGGCTATCAGAGATCCTTTATCCGGACGTTCTTTCGTTTTCCAGGCCATGAGATTAACGGGTGCTGCTGATGTATTGGAATCAGTTGATAAAACCTTACCGGGAAAATTACCTCAGAAAACCATCACAAAACAAGCTGCAAACGGATATTCTTCTTACGGGAACCAGATCGGTCTGGCCACTACAATGGTTTCAGAAATCTACGATGAAGGTTATAAAGCCAAGAGAATGGAAGTAGGTTTTGTTACCGGAGCCGTACCTGTAGACTGGGTAAGACGTGAAAAGCCTGAAAACGGTGATTCTATCATCATTTTAGGAGGTGCAACAGGCCGTGACGGAGTTGGAGGAGCCAGCGGAAGTTCAAAAGAGCAGGACGAGACTTCCATCCACACCATGAGTTCTGAAGTTCAGAAAGGAAATGCCGTTGAAGAACGTAAAATCCAGAGACTTTTCAGAAACCCAGAAGTAACAAAGCTGATCAAGAAATCAAACGATTTCGGAGCAGGAGGTGTTTCCGTAGCCATTGGTGAAATTGCCGATTCCTTAGAAGTAAACCTTGACGTTTTACCTTTAAAATACGAAGGACTAAACGGAACAGAGCTTGCCATTTCAGAATCTCAGGAAAGAATGGCTGTTGTAGTTGATCCGAAAGACAAAGAAAAATTCATCAAATTCTGTGAAGATGAAAACATTGTCGCTGTAGAAGTGGCAAAGGTTACGGATTCAGGCAGAATGCAGATGTTCTGGAAAGGCGATAAAATCGTAGACCTTTCAAGAGCATTTTTAGATACCAACGGCTGTTCTAAAAGCCAGGAAGTAAAAATTACCCACCTTGAAGAAGTAAAAGAAGAAAAAGTTCCTTTTACAAAAGAAAACTTCATCAAAATATTAAGCGACAAAAATGTAGCTTCCCAAAAAGGATTGCTGGAAATGTTCGACTCTTCTGTAGGAGGAACTACCGTTGCAATGCCTCTTGGAGGAAAATACCAGCAGACGCTGATGGAGGGAAGTGTTCAGACACTGCCGATTTTAGGAGCAAAAGATATTGAAACCGTTTCCTTTGCAAGCTGGGGATTTGATGCCGGAATTTCAAAGCAGAACTCACTACTGGGAGCTTCTTATGCAGTGGTTGAAAGCGTTGCCAAAATTGCGGCCATGGGAGGTGACTACAAAAATATAAGGCTAAGCTTCCAGGAATATTTTGAAAAACTGGGACAAAATCCTGAGAAATGGGGCAAACCTTTAGCTTCTCTTTTAGGAGCCTATGATGCACAGATCAATCTTGGTCTTGCGGCAATCGGAGGGAAAGATTCCATGAGCGGTACTTATCAGGATCTGAATGTTCCGCCTACACTGATTTCTTTTGCCTGTGCAAACGGTGAAAAGAAAAATGTTATTTCCCCTGAATTTAAACAGGCCGGAAACAAACTGTATTTCTTCAGCCATATCCCTCAGGAAAACGGTCTTCCGGATTATGAAAGTTTAAAAGGAATTTTTGAATTTATTTTTGAAAATATCAAAGCCGGAAAAATTGTTTCTGTGAAAACCATCAAAGAAGGCGGGGCAGCGGTGGCCTTAGCGAAAATGAGCTTTGGAAACAGATTAGGAGCAGACGTCACTATTGATGAGAGCGCTTTGCTGGCTAAAAATATCGGCAGCTTAATTATTGAATCAACAGAAGAGCTTAGCAATATCTCTCTTCAGCAAATCGGTGAAGTAAAAGATTCAAAAGTTTTAAAAATAAACAATCTTGAATCTCCAATCTCGGATCTTGAATCATCTTATACAGGAACCTTTGAAAACCTTTTCCCTACCAAAGAAAAAGAAAAGCTTACGGTTGAAATAGATGAGCAATTCAATTCCATCAACCCAAGAAATATCATTATTAAGAAACACGGAATCGCCCAGCCGAAAGTATTTGCTCCGGTATTCCCGGGAACCAACTGCGAATATGATACTTTAAATGCATTTGCAAAAGAAGGAGCAGTGGTAAGCAGCCTTCCATTGAAGAACATTAACCACCAATTGCTGGATGAAAGTATTGATGTATGGGTGGAAGAGATCAGGACTTCCCAGATCCTTGCTTTCTCCGGAGGATTCTCGGCAGGTGACGAACCGGATGGCTCTGCAAAATTCATCGTCAACGTTCTGAAAAACGAAAAGATGAGAAACGCTGTTCACGAATTACTGGACAGGGATGGAATGATTATAGGAATCTGTAACGGTTTCCAGGCTCTGGTAAAATCCGGTCTGCTGCCTTACGGAAGAATCAAGGATCTGGATGAAAACTCTCCGACGCTTGCTCACAATGCGATCAGAAGACATATTTCCCAGATGGTAAATGTAAAAGTTGTGAATGATGAATCACCTTGGTTAAAAGGAATGAAAGGTCAGGTATTCACGATTCCGATTTCTCACGGTGAAGGCCGTTTCATGGCTTCCGAAGAAGAAATTAAAAAGCTTTACGAAAACGGACAGATTGCCACCCAATATATTGATCTTGACGGAAGCATTGCCCACGGAATGCCGTTCAACCCAAATAATTCATTATTCGGGATTGAAGGAGTTACCAGCCCGTGCGGAAAGATTTATGGAAGAATGGGACACCCTGAACGTTTTGCTGAAGGCCTCATGAAAAACATACCGACCGCGAATTACCACAATATATTCAAAAATGGAGTGGAGTACTTCAAATAAAAATAACAGAAAAGTGACCGTCATTAATGGCGGTCACTTTTCAAATCTGGCAGGTTTTTACGATGAGGTTTCTTCAGTGTTCATGAAAGGGACTGATTGGAAAGTGGGGACCCTGGACGGTTTTGATGATATTTTGTACGGAGGTTTCGGAGTGTTTGAGAACGGAGAAGAATTAGAAATTATCTGGAAAGAATCCCAAAAGTCAAAAAAAGATCTCGGCTTTGAAGCAACCTGTGATTTTTATGAAAATAAGATCAGGCAGGGAAAACTATTCAACGTCAAATTGCTCCAGCATAAACTGGATGAACTGGCTTCAGGAAAAGGTCAGACCTTATTTGAAATTTTAGTGGAAATTATAGAATCACATAAAAATATTGTACTAATTTTGGATTGATTTTAATACTGATTGAGCACAATCAAAACAAGCAACACAATTATTAAATGAAAAAAATGATTTATGGGCTGTTCTTCGGAGACAGCATCACATATGGAGAATATGACGGAGTATTCGGAGGATGGGTAGATATTCTTAAAAGATATGCTTTACAGCAGTTTCATGAAGGAAAGAATGAGCTGATCCTTTTCAACCTTGGGATTGGTGGCGAAACTACAGACGGCCTGCTGAAAAGAATGCCTTATGAATTGGCAGCCAGAAATTCAGCAGAAGGAAATATTGTTTTTATCGGTTACGGAGCCAATGATCTCGCTATAAAAAACGGAGTTCATATGGTAAATCCTGATCAGTTCAGGAATAACATCAATGAGGCTGTTCGTCACGCAAAACAATATGCTCATGATATTTACCTGGTCAACATCCTTCCTGTTTCTCAAAAAGTAGACGGGGTAGAAAGCGCAGCAGGAAAGTTGAGAACCAATGAAGAAATCCTGATTTATAATCAGATTCTTGAAGATATTGCTTCTGAGCACTCGCTGCATTATGTTGATTTTTATACGGCTGTTTTACAGGATAAAGAAATCCTGCTTTCCGGCGATGGCGTACATCCCAACGAAAAAGGCTACGGAATAATGGCTGAAACGGCAATCCCTATCATAGAAAAATATTTGTAATGGCTTATTTGTTTTCCTACGGAACCTTGCAGAAAGAACAGGTTCAGATTGAAACATTCGGCCGGATTCTGGAAGGCGAAAAAGATGCTCTTACGGGTTATAAAATGGGCAGGGTAGAGATTACGGATCCTAAAGTTTTACGCAAAAGCAACCAGCGATACCATCCTATTTTAGAATTTTCGGGAAATACCGAAGATGAGGTAGAGGGAATCCTTTTTGAAGTTACAGACCAGGAAATTCTGCAGGCCGATGAATACGAAGTGGATGATTATAAAAGAATAGAAACGGTTTTCAAGTCAGGGAAAACCGGGTTTATTTATGTTGCGAAATAATTTACTACACATAGTTTAAATATTTGGATTTCTTTGTTCGTTCCATCTGAATTATGAAATATACTATTATTAAAAAATATAAGCATTCCTCCGGGAGTGCTTTTTTTATTGAAAAATATACTTCCAGTAAACAATTATTCCCGTAACAATTGAAGCTATGGTCATAAGCAGAACCGCGCCTGCGGAAATATCCTTAATAAAACCAATCCTTTTGTCAAAATCAGGCTGGATCATATCACAGATCTTTTCTATTGCAGTATTGAAAATTTCAGCACTTAAAACACCTGCTGAAGCCAGAAGAACGAGCACAGTATCAACTGCCGAAAGCTTGAAATAGAAAATGAGGATGAGATTGATTAAAAAAGCAGCAACCTCAATCTGAAAATTTCTTTCCGTTTTCAGCATCAGCAAAATACCGAGGAAAGCGTTTAAAAAACTTTTGTGGACAGGCGGTTTTTGCATAGCTCATTTTTAGCAAAGATAGGATTTGTATTTTGATGAATCAGGATATCCTAGAACTGTTTTTCTATGTTATATTTATCCGAAAATGAAAAACTAGGGATCGGTTTTTGATTCAGAAATTAATAATCGGAAGGAAATTCAGGTAATAAACTAAGCCTGAAAACAGCTTAACGATATTTGTTCAAAACTCCTTAAGATTATTTTTTTCATTATAGTTTCTATTTATTATATTTGTAGAAACTTATTTTTAAATCTATGAAATTTATTATTTCAAGTGGTGAACTGCAGAAAGCATTGCAAACTGTAAGTGGCGTAATATCAAGTTCTCAGTCGAGACCGATTTTAGAAAACTATCTTTTTGAATTAGACGGAAATAACGTTACCATTACAGCATCTGATGGCGAGACTACTCTTGTTACTTCTCTGGAGGTAAAGTCTGATGATTCGGGTAAATTTGCCGTTCCTGCTAAAATTTTTCAGGATTTTATCAAGACTTATGGTGAACAGCCTTTGACATTTGTTGTAAAAGATAACGCAGAAGGAACCGGAAGCCAGCTTGAGATTTTAGATGAAAAAGACAATTTCGCTGTAGCATTGGATAATGCCGATGATTACCCTGAGCTGCCGGAATTTGATGCATCGCAAAGCGTAACAATGCCTGCCGGAGTTTTATCTGAAGCACTGACAAATACTCTTTTTGCTACCAGTAATGATTCTCTTCGTCCGGTTATGACAGGAGTATTGTTCCAGTTCGGAGAAAATGAGACCAATTTTGTTTCTACAGATTCCCACAGACTGGTTGTATATAAAAGAACAGACCTGGTGAATGCCGAACCAATGGAATTCATCATGCCTAAAAAGCCTCTGAACATTTTCAAAAATATTCTGGCTAGTTCTAATGAAGATGTTACTATTGACTTCAATGAGAATATGGCCAAATTTACTTTTGGAAAACATATCTGGATCTGTAGACTGATAGACGGAAAATACCCGAACTATACGGCTGTAATTCCGAAAGAAAATCCAAATGTACTGACGATCAATAGAAATCTTCTATTAGGAGCAATCAAAAGAGCGTCCATCATGTCCAATAAATCTACCAATCAGGTTAGATTTAAGCTGTCTGCCAATATTCTTCACCTTCATGCAGAAGATACGGAATATGCCAACAAAGCAGATATGCAGATTCCTTGTGATTATAACGGGGAAGACATTAATATCGGTTTCAGTTCTAAGTTCTTAACGGAAATGCTTACCATTCTGGGTTCTGACGATATCACCATGAAAATGTCTCAACCTAACAGACCGGGAATCATTGAACCTCTTGATGGTCTTGAAGAAAGTGAAAATATCTTAATGTTATCAATGCCGGTAATCGGATTGTAATATTTAAAACACATAAACGATAAGAGACTGAATTTTCGGTCTCTTTTTATTTTTATATGATATGAGGAATTTTTGAAATTTATTTTGATCATTCTTTAAAAACTCTGAAAATAATGCAATAGTTTTGTCTGTTTTCATATAAAAAATATATTAAAATAGATCGGGAACGGATCAGAAACTATTTGTTTTAAAATCCTCCCTAAATTTCTCTATTTCTTAAAAAAACACGACATTTGTACGGGAAAAACCGTACAGGAAAACCGATACGGAAATTCAATAATTTTTTCAAAATATAGCAAATGAAAATATCAAACAACTGGCTGAAAGACTTTATCAAAACGGAACTGAAAACGGAAAGAATCGGAGAATTCCTTACAGATATAGGTCTTGAAGTAGAGGGGATAGAAAAATTTGAAAGTGTAAAAGGAAGCCTGGAAGGTATTGTAGTAGGAAAAGTATTGACCTGCGAAAAACATCCGAATGCAGACAAATTAAAGAAAACAACAGTTGATGTAGGGAATGGCAAAATACTAAATATAGTTTGCGGAGCTCCCAATGTTGAAGCCGGGCAGACTGTTCCTGTAGCTGTTGTTGGAACTAAAATTTATGATAAAACCGGAAATTTTTTCGAGATCAAGGAAGCAAAGATCAGAGGCGAGGTTTCTCAGGGAATGATCTGTGCCGAAGATGAGCTTGGCCTTAGCGAAGATCACGGGGGAATTATGGTTTTGGATGAAACCAAATATGAGGTAGGAAAGAATTTTGCAGATTATTTTGAATTGACTAACGATGAAGTGATCGAGATAGGCTTAACTCCCAACAGAACGGATGCTATGTCCCATTACGGTGTTGCTAGGGATCTTCATGCTTTCCTTTCGACCAACCAGCAGAAATCAACATTTGAAAAAGTATCTTCTGAAACCGTAAACGGTGAAGGTTCACACAATTTCACACTGGAAGTGGAAAATGCAGAACTTTGTCCAAGATACATCGGAGCTGTTATTGAAGACGTGAAAGTAGCTGAATCTCCGGCATGGTTGAAAGCAAGATTGAAAGCAATCGGCTTAAACCCAATCAACAATATTGTAGATATTACCAATTATATTCTTCACGGATACGGGCAGCCTCTTCATGCATTTGATGCAGATAAGATTACCGGCAGTAAAGTGAAGGTAGGAACTGTAAAAGAAGGAACTAAATTTACCACTCTGGATGGTGTTGAAAGAACTTTGAACGGTTCTGAAGTGATGATTAAAGACGGAAAAGATAACCCAATGTGTATTGCGGGGGTTTTCGGTGGTGCTCATTCAGGAGTTTCTGATGAAACCAAGACTATTTTCCTTGAAAGTGCCTATTTTAATCCGGTAGCAGTAAGAAAAGGAGCCAAGTTTCATGGGCTGAATACGGATGCTTCTTTCAGATTCGAAAGAGGAGTAGACCCTAATATGACCAGAACAGCCATTACCCATGCCATCAAAATGATTCAGGAGATTGCAGGGGGTAAATTGGTAGGAGATCTTTTGGAAGAATATCCAAAGAAAATTGAGGATAATTATGTAATCATCAGGTTTTCAAAGATTGAACAGATCCTGGGAACAAAAATTCACAGAGAAAAAGTAAAGGAAATCTTAAAATCTCTTGAGATCCAGGTTTTAAATGAAATTCAGAACGGGCTTGAAATATCTGTACCGGCTTACAGGGCAGATGTGACAAGAGAAATTGATGTTATTGAAGAAATCCTGAGAATTTACGGGTACAATAAGATCGATGCTCCACAGAAAATATCTTTTACACCGGTAAAACTGAGCGCTAACGATCAGGATGAGCTTGAAAACAACTGGGCGAGAACTTTGCAGAGCCTTGGCTTTAATGAAGCGATGAACAATTCACTTACTTTCGTAAAGGATGAAACTGATGCTGTAAAATTACTCAATCCATTGAGCGGGGACCTTGCTTTCATGAGAAAATCTCTATTGGAAGGCCTTCTTCAAAATGCAGTGTACAATATCAACCGAAAAAATCAGGATATTAAATTCTTCGAATTCGGAAAAATTTACCATAAAAAAGAAAAATACGAAGAGAGAAAACAGCTTGCCATTCTTGTTACAGGAAGAGATGTTGCCGAAAACTGGCTGCAGCCTAAATCTGTAGTTAGCTTCTATAATCTGAAAGCTTATGTGAAAGTTTTGCTGGAAAAACTTGGAGTGGATTATAAAGAGGTTGCTTTAACAGATGAAAGATTCTCTGATGCATTAGCTTATGAAGCAGGCGGTAAAACTTTGGTGAGAATCGGAAAAGTAGCTCCGGTTTTATTAAAGGATTTTGATATTGATCAGGAGTGTTTCTATGCTGAAATCGAACTGGAATTGGCTCAACAACTGCGTTCTGAAAAGGTGCTTACGTTTAAGGATATTCCTAAGTTCAATAAAATCAGAAGAGACCTTGCTTTATTGATTGATAAGAATATCAATTATCAGGATCTTTATCAGACGGCGAAAAAGAATAAATCTCCTTTTATCAAGAACATCAACCTGTTCGATGTATATGAAGGTAAAAATCTTCCGGAAGGTAAAAAATCCTATGCGATGAGCTTTGAGCTTCTGAATGAAGAGAAGACATTAGAAGAAAAAGAAATTTCTGAAGTAATGGATTCTCTGATTAAAGCATTCCAGAAAGAATACAACGCAGAATTAAGATCTTAATAAAAGATAAAAAATATAAAAAAACGGACTTGAAAAAGTCCGTTTTTTGTTTTACTTCCGGATTCTGAAGATTATACCATTACAACTTCTTTATCCCAAAATTTCCAGCATAGAAAAATCTGCGTAATCTGCGAGAAAATAAAAATATATTTAAAGAAAGCATCCAATCTATAAGCTTGCAAAGTTCTTTTGTCTCTCGCAGATTACGCAGATGATAACGTAACATTATTACAGAATTTTCAACATAAAAATCTGTGTAATCTGTGGGAAAATAAAAATATTTTCAAGTAAAATTCAATAGAAGTGGGCTTTTACCTGCCTTCAAATGATTCCAAATCTCCGGCTTTAGTCAAAAAATAAAAACAACCTTAACACTTATGATTAATAAAGAAATTCAGTAATTAGTAATCTTAAAAAAGTAATAAAATCTTTCACAAACCGTTTAAATAATATAATTTCCTTAAATTTGAGTAAATCAAAAAGAAAAAAATGAAAAATCTTTTTTTAAGTATAGGTGCGGCTGCTATTCTGGCGTCGTGCGGCACAATGACGAGTGCTTCTGCCTCTAAAGTAGGAAAGGCCCAGCCTTCACTGGCCAATACAAAATGGACTTTGGCAGATAATGTGAAAGGAAAAGTTCCGACCCTTAATATCGAAGGTGAAAAGATCAATGGAAACGGAGGATGCAACAACTATTTCGGAACGGCTAAAATAGACCCTTCTACAGGTGATTTTTCTGCCGGACAAATGGGATCTACAAAAATGATGTGCAACAATATGAGCGTTGAACAGAATTTTATGGATATGGTAGGAAAAGCTAATAAATATGTTGTTTCCGGAACGACGCTGGAACTTTATAAAGACAATCTGCTGCTGTTGAAATTCAATAAAGCTGAATAAAATAAAAAAGGAACTCAATTGAGTTCCTTTTTTTATGTTTAGGTAGTTATTATTCTTCCTCTTCTTCGTCGTACTTAGCCAACTCTTCATCGCACCATTTAAATGCAGCTTCTACCACTTTTGTAGCTTCGTCTGCCATAGTTTCCTCATCGTCACCTTCCAAATCATCCAACCACTCAACTTCTTCTTCCTCTACATTTAAGATAAATCTTGGATATTCTGTATGAACTACGAATAAATCTTCAGGAAATTCCGAATTGTCTGCTAATAAAAACTTTGGTAATTTCATTTTTTTAATATTTTAACTTTAATCAAAGATAAATAAAATTATTGACTTAAAATTATTTCAAAAACATTTTTGAAACTTTTTCAGCTTTTTTGCTTTCCGAATAATCATAGAAACCTTCCCCTGACTTCACGCCCAGTTTTCCGGCCATTACCATGTTCACAAGAAGTGGATTCGGAGCATATTTAGGATTTTTGAAACCGTCATACATTACGTTCAGGATGGCAAGGCAAATATCAAGACCGATAAAATCTGCCAATTGAAGAGGCCCCATCGGGTGTGCCATTCCAAGCTTCATTACTGTGTCAATTTCCTCTACGCCGGCCACTCCGTTGTAAAGCGTTTCAATAGACTCGTTAATCATTGGCATAAGGATTCTGTTAGCCACGAAGCCGGGATAGTCATTTACTTCCACGGGAACTTTGCCTAATGTTTTGCTCATCTCATAGATGGCATCGAAAGTTTCTTTAGAAGTAGAGTAACCTTTGATGATCTCTACCAGCTTCATGATAGGAACAGGATTCATGAAATGCATTCCGATCACTTTATCTGCTCTTTTGGTAGCGGCAGCAATTTTTGTGATAGAAATAGAGGAGGTGTTTGTAGCGAGAATACAGCTGGCAGGTGCCAGTTCGTCCATCTGTCCGAAGATTTTCACTTTCAGGTCCTGATTTTCCGTAGCCGCTTCAACGATAAGGTCTGCACTTCCTGCAGCATCTTTAAGCTCTGTAAACGTGGTGATGTTTCCTAAAGTCTCGGCTTTTTGTTCTTCTGTAAGGTTTCCCTTTGCAATTATTCTGTCAAGGTTAGTTGTAATTGTTTTCAATCCTCTGTCCAGCGCATCCTGAGATACATCTACCAGATTTACTTTGAATCCGCTTTGTGCAAAAGTATGCGCAATACCATTTCCCATGGTTCCAGCTCCAATAACTACAATGTTTTTGATCATTTTTTCTTTTATTATTTATAGATAGTTAAATTTTCAATGGTTCGGTCACTTCTTGTTTTCATTAATGGTAATGAAACTATGTGTCAGCAATTTTTCTGCTTTAAAAATAAGCTTAATATTTTACTTATTAAAATCATCCCAGACTGCCTTGGAAATATCGGAAACCATTTTACAGTTCACTTCATCTGTTTCAGTAGAATTGTTGACAAATACAGCAATTGCGTAATGTTTTCCATCAGGAAGAGTGACAATTCCCATATCATTTTCTGCCACAGTAAGGCCGTTGTCGTACTTTCCGGAAGCACCGGTTTTATGGGCTACAGGAGTGTTTTTAGGCAGCTGCCCGACAATTTTATTCGTCCCTGTTTTAGTTCCTAACATAATCTGCATCAGATAATCGGTAGATTTTTTGGAAAGTAATTTTCCGTCATAGAACTTTTTCAGAACCTGTACGGCAGAATTGGCAGTGCTGTAATTTTCGTACTGCGTTTTCCAGTTTTTATGCATATCATCTTCGTTATGCTTGATCTGGAAACCTTTTACCCCTTTGGAATCCATAAATTTCTGAACGGTTTCTGTTCCTCCAATCAGTCTGAGGAGCATATCGCATCCATTATTGTCACTTAATGCAACCGTATAATCCAATACTTCGCCCAAAGAAAGGGAAACATTGGCTTCAGGATATTTCTCGCGTATTGGAGACCATGTATTTTCCAGCATATCCTCTTTTTTGAAAAAAAGCTTTTGCTCCAGTGAAAGTTTTCCTTGATCTACAAGGTCCAGAACAGCACAGGCAATATGAAATTTGAAAACACTTAAAGTAGGAAGCGGCTTATCCCCATTTTTGCTGAACCTGAAATTATTTTCAAAACCCAGAACAGAAACTCCTACGGTAGCTTTTTTACCTTGTGTAATAGAATTTATTTTTTGCTCCAAAGCCGATTTCTGAGCTGTTGCCAATGAAGAGATCAGAAGAAAGAAAATTCCTATTTTTTTCATAATGTATCAAATTAAAAAACTCCCTTTTAAAGTCTAAAAGGGAGCTGCAATTTAAGATAATTTTGTTGTAGTGCTATTGAAATTCTATGATTCGATGTATTTTTTAAGAATCTCTTCATACATAATACCTTGAATTCTGCTTCCTTTTTCTGAAGCCCAATCCATAGCCAGTTCAGCCATTACCTGATTTGTACTTGTAAGAATTACCCCTGCTTTTTCCATTCTTCTTAATGAGGTTTCATCTGCAAGAGATGTGGGTGAGCCACCGGCATCTACTACTACCTGTACTTCGTAACCATCTTCTAAAGCACTCATTGCAGGATAAACGATACATACATCATTAGTAAGACCTGCCATAATAAGACGCTTCCTGCCGGTTTTTTCTACAGCATCTTTGAAAGGTTGATACAGCCATGCATCTACAACTCCGGGTCTTTTTATTCTTTTCAGATAATCTTCAGGAGCAATTTTTTGCAGATCTTCCAGAAGCAATCCCTGGAAATGGTCTTCCTGACTGGAAGTTAAGATAAGTGGCATTTTTGTTTCTACTGCTGTACGTGCCAAAGCGCGCGTGTTTTTTATAATTTCTTCATGATCAATATTCCGTGCTAATTTAATCGTTCCTACCTGATGGTCAATGAGTAAAATGGCACTGTCTTCTGTGGAAAATCTTTTATTATTCATAATTTTTAAAATATTGTGAAACAAAATTGCATAGAAAAGTTTACTTTTGAAATAAGTTTACTTTTTGTATATTAGTTTACTTTTATATAGTTATTGATGAATAAAGCAATCTTATGAAAAATAAAATACAGATTCAGCCTGTGATGGATGCTTTGGAAATTATTGGGGGGAAATGGAAGTTTCCTATTCTTTACAGTCTTTGCGGAGGAAAAAAGAGATTTAAGGATTTGTTGGAAGACATTGGTAAGATTACTCCCAAAATGCTCAGCTCTGAACTTAAGAGTTTGGAATGTAATGGCCTTGTTTCAAGAAAAGCAATTGCCACTGTTCCTGTAACTGTTGAATACGAACTTACGGAATATGGGGAAACTCTGGAACCTGTTCTACGTCATATTCAGATGTGGGGAATGAACCACAGAAAAAAAATTATTGAGAGTATAAAGTAAATCAAAAAACTCCTTTTTAGCTAATAAAAAGGAGTTTTTTAATTTAAATATAATTACTGTTTTATATCAAAATAATTCAGATTGACACCATTATTTTCAAAGAATACTCTGATGTTGTTCTCTCCTTTTTTAAGGCTGATGTTTTTTACAGAAAAAGTTTTCCAGTTCTCATTTCCACCGCTGGACGGTAACGCTACATTGGCTAAAACTTTTCCGGAGGCTGTTTCAATTCTTATTTTGGAATTATTAATAGCTGCATATCGTATATCAAATGTATAATTCTTGTCTCCCTTTGCTTCAATAGTATACTGAAGCCATTCGCCTGCTTCCGTTTTTCCTACGTAATATTTATTGGTGATTTTATCATGGCACAAGTAAATGTCTACACCATCATTTCTCATCTGCTGTCCGGAATTCCACTCAGATCTTTTCGCAGGATCACTTACCCACAGGTTAACAAAATCCTTGTCCACATAAGCTGAACCCATTCTTCCCAAATCATAGTCTGAAGCAAATATCCTTCCCGGAGCCAGATGTTTTCTGAATGGTTTTGTGGAATCATCTGTTACCTGCCTGAACATAGCGTCAATAACATCATTCTTAATTTCAACATTTTTGAATTTGTAGTTTTCTGCAATCTGCATCAATGCTTTTGCTGCGAAATCTCTGGATGGCTTTTGGCCTCCGTTTTTCCAATAGCTGAGAAGCTTTTCGTATTCAGGAGTAATCTTTACATTAGTGATTCCTGCAATATTATCTATTTTTTTCATCGGCCAGAATGCATAGCCAATGTTATGCTTATCGAGAAGCTGGATAAGCTCTGTAAACCATACGTTCGAGTTTTCTCCGGTTTCCCCGAGCCAGATCGGGATATTGTGCTTCTTTCTGAGATCCAGAATAGACTGGATGGTTTCATCATTGTTATAATTCCAGTATTTATGAAAGCTGAATGCCATGTTGCTGTCCCAAAGCGGGATCAGTCCGTTGTAGTTATTCCCCCAACCATTTCCTTCAATAAATATGATGTGTTTTTTATCCGTTTCACGGATGGCAGCGGTAATATCTTTCTGTAGTTTCCATAGCGGAGCATTCGACATTTCGTCGGTACCATTTGGATTTTTTCCCGTGAAGTTGATATTAGGTTCATTGATCAGGTCATAGCCGCCGATCCATGGTTCGTCTTTATATCGCTCAGCAAGCTTTTTCCATAAGGCAATCGTCTTTTTCTGATTCTCAACGCTTTCCCACAGTGATGGTTTGGATTTATCGTTATCTGAAATATTAATGTCATTTCCCTGTCCTCCGGGGGCTGCATGAAGATCAAGGATCAGGTACATTTTGTTGGCCGCGCACCATTTCAGAAGATTATCCGTCATTTTAAAACCCTCTTCCAGCCATGTATTTTCCCCTTTTACAGGTTCTTTTTCAATAGGTAAGGTATACAGATTATAATGCAGTGGCAGCCTTATGGAATTAAAACCGGATTTTGCAAGAAAGTCTATATCCTCTTTGGTAATACCGTTTTTAAGGTAGGCTTTATAGAACTCCTTCATGCCGTCTTTACCGATCAGTTCACTGATTTTTTCTTTAATTTTATACTGAGGACCCGCAAAATCTGCCGTTTTCAGCATATATCCTTCCTGAAGCATCCATCCTCCGAGACCTAAACCTCTAAGCTGAATATTTTCACCTTTATCATTGACTATTTTCTGACCGTCAGTTTTTAATAATTGTGATGTCCCAAATTGAGACAATAATAAAGCGGATATTAGTATGGCTTTTTTCATAGGAAGTTATTTATTTAGTTTTATTGGAAAGAATTAAAGAATTATGATATTAAGAAAGACAAATATATTTAAAAAATCCAGAAAACATTAAAATAGTATAATGAAAATTAATTATTCGTAAAATATAAGAAAAATGGTGCTGTTCTTTATATTAAAATGTTAAAGTGAAAATCTGCTTTACGCTTAATAAAAAAGACTGTCATTATTACGACAGTCTATTATTGATAATGTATGATAGTTTTTTAAGAAATCAGCTTCACAATCTCTAAAGCCACTTTCAAAGCTTCCGTTCCGTCTTCCAGGGAAACTTCTACATTTTTGCCATCAGTAATAGCATCTGCAAAAGAATTTAATTCATCAAGAATGGCATTATTAGGCTGAATATCCGGATATTCAAATAAAATCTGGTTCTTTTCCCCATCCGCATTTTCTATAATCATATCGAAAGGAGTAGGATTCTCGGGAGCGTCTTTCATTCGGATTACTTCTGCCTTTTTCTCCAGGAAATCTACGGAAATATAGGCATCTTTCTGGAAAAAACGGCTTTTTCTCATCGCTTTCATCGAGATTCTGGAGGTGGTAAGATTCGCTACACATCCGTTTTCAAACTCGATTCTGGCATTGGCAATATCCGGAGTTTTACTTACCACGCATACACCGCTTGCATGAATGGTTTTAACCTTAGATTTGGCCATACTTAACAAAATATCCAGATCATGAATCATAAGGTCCAGTACCACAGAAACATCCGTTCCTCTCGGATTGAACTCTGCCAACCTGTGGATCTCTATAAACATAGGGTTCTTGATGTATTCCTTAGTGGCAATAAAAGCAGGGTTGTACCTTTCAACGTGACCGACCTGCGCCTTGATTCCGTTCTCCTGACATTTATGAAGGATCTCTTCTGCCTGTTCAAGCGTTTGGGTGACCGGTTTTTCAATGAAAAAATGAAGTCCTTTTTCAATAGCTTTTAATGCATAATCATAATGGTAAACTGTGGGTGTCACAATATCCAGCATGTCGATCTGCTCAAGAAGTTCATCAAAATTTTCAAAATATTTATAACCGAATTCAGCTTCTATTTTTTTTCCGTTTTCGGTATCTTTATCGTGGAAGCCTACCAGTTCGTACTTATCTGACTGATTAAGAAGTCGTAAATGAATTTTCCCCAGATGTCCGGCACCTACCAAACCTGCTTTTAACATAGATTTTTTTAATTTTTGTAAAGATAAGAATTTTAGGTATTAGGAAATACGTTGTCTATTTTAGGTTGACCGGTATGGATAGTTTTTTTACTTTTGTAGGAACTACTATCACCACCTAATAACTACTATCTTACTAATGATGCATGATTCGTTTGTACATAAAGGGAAAAGAAAGATCCTTGTCGAATATTTAAGACATAACATAGGAATCTCGGATGAAAATGTACTTTCGGCAATGAATGAAGTTCCGCGACACCTTTTTATTGAAAGTATTTTTGAAGATTTTGCCTATGAAGACCGGGCATTTCCCATCTTATCACACCAGACCATTTCCCATCCTTCAACAGTAGCAGAACAGTCTGAGCTGCTGCAGGTAAAACCGGGTGAAAAAGTGCTGGAAATCGGAACCGGATGCGGATATCAGACGGCAGTTCTGTTGGCTATGAAAGCATTGGTTTATACCGTAGAAAGACAGAAAGATCTGTTTGATTTTTCCAAGAAGAAATTTCGTGAGCTGCATTTAAACCCTAAATTTCAGAGCTTCGGAGATGGTTTTGCCGGACTTCCTACCTTTGCACCTTTTGATAAGATTATTGTTACCTGTGGAGCTTCTGTACTGCCTACAGAATTATTGAAACAGTTGAATGTAGGCGGAAAAATGGTGATTCCTCTGGGGCCTACCGATGAACAGATTTTATACAGGTTTACAAAAACAACACCTACCCAGTTCGAAAAAGAAGAATTCGGAGCTTATAAATTTGTTCCGATGCTGGGGGATACGAACCATTAAATACTAAAGCATATTTATTTTACCACAAAAGTCACAAAAGTTTTATTCAATTAAACACTTTAGAGTACTTTAGTTTTAAAAGCTTTACTGTCCTGAAAAATAAGAAGAATACATCAGCAGAGAATCAAAGATTTTCATAAAAATTTAGTGTACTTCTATGCACATGGTATCCAACTTCGCAATAACTTAAGTGTTCGAAAAAGCTTTTGTAGCTTTAGTTAAAAAGTGAAATTTTTCTCTTATTTTAATAAAATTTAAGACCGCTTCGGAATAATAATTGAATTCAATTTAAAACCTAATCACTTAAATTTTTATTATTATGGATACGAATAGATTTAAATCATCACACGATTTTAGTAATATTCAGAAAAATCTGCATAATAATCCCGGATATCATGCTGAGAGCTATACCCAGCAGGTGAAGGATTATATAAATGATATGAAAACTAAGAATCAGGAACCTACCAAACAGGGCTTTATGGCTCATGCTCAGAAATCGGCAAAAGAAGTATGGGAAGAAATTCAGGAGATGGCTTCAGAAGCATGGGATAACAGCCAGGACCATTCAGAAAAAGATCAATAATTTTTAATACTTAAGTTAGAGAACCTCACTTTTAAAAGGAGTGAGGTTTTTATTTGAAAAATTTAAACACGAAATCAAAATAGATCATGAAAGTATTTGTAAACAGAAGAATTCCGGAAGCAGGAATTAATAGGCTGAAAGAAGCAGGACTTGAAGTTTTTATTCCGGAACATGAAAACCTTTCCCATGAAGAATGGCTGATCTACTGCCAGAATCATGATGCCATTTTGAGTGTCGGTGGAGAATTTAAATACGATAAAGATTTTTTTGATCAGTGTCCGAACATAAAAACAATTGCTTTATATTCCGTAGGTTTTGACCATGTGGACATTAAAGAAGCAAACCGCAGACATATTCCGGTAGGGAATACCCCGGATGTGCTCAGTAAAGCTACTTCTGATGTTGCATTCCTGCTGATGCAGTCCGTGGCAAGAAGAGCAAGCTATAATTTCCAGAAAGTAAAAGACGGCAATTGGGGCGATTTTGATCCAATGCATGCCTTAGGACAGGAACTGTATGGGAAAACCTTGGGAATCTTAGGGCTGGGAAGGATTGGATTTGAAATGGCTAAAAAATCCCGGGCAGCTTTTGACATGAATATTATCTATCACAACCGCCATCCCAATGAAGAAGCTGAAAAACAGCTAAATGCCACTTATGTTTCTTTTGACGAACTTATTGAGCAATCGGATGTCTTAAGCATTCATGCCAATTTTACCCCAGAGCAGAAAGACCTCTTCAATGGTCCTGTCTTTGAAAAAATGAAAGACAATGCCATTTTCGTGAATACCGCCAGAGGTGGTTTCCAAAACGAAAAAGACCTGTACGAAGCACTGATTTCAAAACAGATCTGGGGAGCAGGCCTGGATGTTACCAATCCAGAACCTATGTCTAAAGAAAGCCCGCTTTTGGAGCTTTCCAATGTCTGTGTACTGCCTCATATCGGTTCAGCAACGATGGAAGCCCGGACAGGAATGGCAAAGATGGCTGCCGAAAATATTATTGCCTTCTCTAAAGGAGAAAAAATACCTTATTGTGCCAATCCGGAAGTATATTCTGAACATTCGTAGCAGCTTGGAATTATTTTTGTTCCTTACAAATTAACCCTAAACATAAAATATCATGACACCAGAAAACAATACCAATGAACAGAACAGAAAGTTAGAAGAAATGGATTACAATCCCAATGAAGATATATTTAACCAGGAGCCTCATATTCCGCTTGATGGCGATGGAAATCCTATATTAAACGAAGAGGATGATGATAAAATAGACAAAGGCCTTGATATTCCCGGAATAGAAGAAGATGATGACATGGAGGAAATTGGCTCTGAAGATGAAGAGAACAATTATTGGAGCCTCAGCGATAACGATGATGATCACGAAGAAGAAAACGACGATGTCCTGACGTAGATTTCAATAGATAATAAAGTAACCTTACTGATTTTCAGTGAGGTTTTTTTATTTTTGAAAACCACCTGTATTCTGAAGAATATTATTCCCCTCCTCCGGAGGGGTGGATTCGACTGAAAGGAGAAGACGGGGTGGTTAAAACACAAAACAAATGAAAGAAATACTCACCCACATCAACGGGGTTCCCATCCATAGGAACTTCGTAGAAAATTTACCTTATAATACACACTTAAAAATCTTACTGAAAGAAAAACGTAAGGCAGGCATTCTGGGTGAAGTTCTTTTCTGGAAAAAGGTAAGAGCCAGAACCTTCCACAATATAGATTTTGACCGGCAGAGAATTATCGGAAACTATATTGTAGATTTTTATGTAAAAACTTTGGGATTGATTATTGAAATTGATGGTTCAAGTCACGATGAAAAGCAAGTATATGATGGAATACGGCAGGAATATCTTGAGTCGCTGGGACTTGTTATCTTCAGGATTACTGATTTTGATGTAAGGAAGAATATTGGTGTTGTGATGAAGGATCTGGAGTATTTTATTATTGAGTATTTTGGGACCACCCCGTCTTCCGAAATTCCATAAATTTCGGAATCCACGTCAGGAAAATGGAAATCTTCGGTTGGTGTCTTTATTAAAGTTAGTATCTGTAAATCCAAATAACTATTTCACAGACGAATAACATTCCCCTCCTCTGGAGGGGTGGATTCGACTAAAAGGAGAAGACGGGGTGGTTAATATTGGTGTTGTAATGAAGGATCTGGAGTATTTTATTATTGAGCATTTCGGAACCACCCCGTCTTCCAAAATTCCTTGAATTTTGAAATCCACCCCTCCGGAGGAGGGGAAACCTTGCTCCACATTACACACAAGCTGCCCCCACATCTATACCGTGCCAATTCTCTGTAAGCAATATGCCTCATTAGCCCTTTTAGCTTTTTTGCCTTTCCTGCATTTCGCCCTTTCCACCTTTTATTTGCCTATATTTTCTAATTTGAATATCTTTAAAACTTCAAACATTGATTCTAAACATTGAACTTTAAATAGCAATATGACATTTCAAGAACAGATACAGCAAGGGATTCCTCATCAGCTGCCGCAGCCTAAACCTTATGAAACCAATATTAACCATGCGCCGAAGCGTAAAGAAATTTTAGGAGAGGAAGAGAAAAAGCTTGCTCTGAAAAATGCTTTGCGTTATTTCGAGCCTAAGTTTCATTCAGAATTGCTGCCCGAATTCAGGGAAGAGCTGGAGAAATACGGGAGAATTTATATGTACCGTTTCCGTCCGGATTATGAGATGAAAGCCAGGCCTATTTCAGATTATCCGGGAAAATCTGAGCAGGCTAAAGCCATTATGCTGATGATCCAGAATAATCTGGATTATGCGGTGGCACAGCATCCTCACGAGCTCATTACGTATGGAGGGAATGGGGCTGTGTTTTCTAACTGGGCCCAGTATCTGCTGACGATGAAATACCTGTCTGAAATGACGGATGAACAGACCCTTACCATGTATTCAGGACATCCGATGGGATTGTTCCCATCTCATAAAGATGCACCGAGAGTGGTGGTAACCAACGGAATGATGATTCCCAATTATTCCAAACCGGATGACTGGGAGAAATTCAATGCTTTGGGCGTTACGCAGTATGGGCAGATGACGGCGGGAAGTTATATGTATATCGGGCCGCAGGGTATTGTTCACGGAACAACGATCACGGTTCTGAATGCTTTCAGGAAAATAAAAAAAGAGCCTAAGGGAGGTCTTTTCGTAACTTCAGGATTGGGAGGTATGAGTGGTGCACAGCCAAAAGCAGGAAATATAGCAGGTTGCGTTACCGTATGTGCAGAAGTAAATCCTAAGATCACGAAGATCCGCCACGACCAGAAATGGGTGAATGAAATTCATGAAAATCTTGATGAATTGGTAGAAAGGGTAAAAACTGCCCAGGAAAATAAAGAAACCATTTCTCTGGCTTACCTTGGAAATATTGTTGAGGTTTGGGAAAAATTCGATGAGCAGAATTTAAAAATAGATATAGGTTCGGACCAGACGTCGCTGCACAATCCGTGGGCGGGAGGATATTATCCGGTTGGACAAAGTTTCGAGGAATCGAACAGGATGATGGCTGAGGAACCTGAATTATTCAAAGAAAAAGTTCAGGAAACGTTGAGAAGACACGCGGCAGCCATCAATAAGCATACCCAGAAAGGAACTTATTTCTTCGATTACGGAAATGCCTTTTTGCTGGAAGCTTCAAGAGCGGGAGCCGATGTAATGGCAGAAAATCCTAGTCTTGGAAGAGAATTTAAATATCCGAGCTATGTACAGGATATTATGGGGCCGATGTGTTTCGATTACGGTTTCGGGCCGTTCCGTTGGGTATGTACCAGCGGAAATCCGGAAGACCTGCAGAAAACGGATGATATTGCATGTGCTGTTCTGGAAGAGATGGTGAAAAACTCGCCCGAAGAGATCCAGCAGCAGATGAAAGACAACATCCAGTGGATAAAAGGCGCACAGGAAAACAAACTGGTCGTAGGTTCACAGGCGAGAATCCTGTATGCTGATGCAGAGGGAAGAATGAAGATTGCTGAAGCCTTCAATAATGCTATTAAGAATGGAGAGATTGGACCTGTGGTTTTAGGAAGAGACCATCATGATGTTTCCGGGACGGACTCGCCTTACAGGGAGACTTCCAATATCTATGACGGCTCAAGGTTTACCGCAGATATGGCGATCCACAATGTGATTGGTGACAGTTTCCGCGGTGCTACATGGGTATCTATCCATAATGGTGGCGGAGTAGGCTGGGGCGAAGTGATTAACGGTGGCTTCGGGATGCTGCTGGACGGAAGTGCAGAAGCCGACAGAAGACTGAAATCTATGCTGTTCTGGGACGTCAACAACGGAATCTCCAGAAGAAGCTGGGCTAGAAATGAAGGCGCTGTTTTCGCCATTAAAAGAGCGATGGAAGCAGAGCCGAATCTGAAAGTGACGTTGCCGAATTTTGTGGATGAGAGTTTGTTTTAAAACTTTTTAGATATGGAAAAACCTGCCTTCTGGCAGGTTTTTATAATTTGATTCAAATAATGTTTAATGTACTATTTTTTTTATTTTCCCCCTATTTTTTTATTTGAATTTAGTTCAAGCAAAATATTGTCTATTGTTTCATCAACTTTAAAATAAGTATTTTTAACAATATCATATAGTCTGCTTAAAATTTGATACTCTTCAAACCTAAAATTATCATTAACAGAAATTCTTTCTACAACATCTCCATTTTCATTTAATATTGCAAAATCATAATAGATTGTATCTGAATCTGCCCACATATCAGTTGTGATTGTAGAATTATTAATTTCTATTTTGAACTCATTATCTCCACTTGTTCTTGACCAAATAGCCTCTTTATTTTCAGTCTTATTCTGTAATAATTGTATTAAGTTTTTTATTCTCACTTCCATATTATTCAAATTTTAATTTGTTTTCTAATTCGCTAAATTTTGTTGAAATGTTTTCTAAATTAGAGTTTACTTTTGTTATATTAATGCTTTTTTGGGGTTTAAAAATATTATCAGATAAGTTTGAAATATCAATACTTAAATCTACAATTAGATTTGAATACTCTTCATTGCTTGTATATTTTTCCAAATCTTTATTATGCCTCACCTGAATTAATATATATTTTAAATCTTTCATTCTTATTAAGGCTAGCTCATTTTTATTAGCTCTTAACGAATTTTGTACTTCATCAATAATTTTTAAAGATTTAGAAAGTTCAGATACCGATAGTATATTATTTATTTTAGTAAGGCTTTGTGTGACTTCTTTTTGTGTTTTTTCATTAATTGATTTTAAATCATGAATCTGAATAAATGACATTACTATTCCAAAGAAAGATAAATAACTCCCAAAAATAGAAATTAAATTTAGGGAATTTTTTAATGATTTATCAAGATTATTATAATAAAATAGTAAGCCTAAAAAGCCAATAACGAAAATTAAAATTGTATAAATCTGAACTGTTGATAATTTCATCTGAATTTGTGATTGATCCTCAAATATACAAATCATTTAAATTAATTTAAATAATTTAATTCATGAGGTTTTTGTTGCTAAATAATTTATAGACTCTATATTAATTTTTAGATTTCGGACACTGTATAATATAAACTTTGCTTTCAAATATAAAAAAATAAAATTACTCACACTTACGGGAATCCGTAATCCCAAACATCCTGCTTACAACCTCCCCAACCCCTCCGCACCTCTAAAACACTATCAAAACAAACCTCCCAACTTCTCCGGTGGTTACAAACACTATTGTTTGCCACTTCCGGAGATCTCCGGAAGTCTCCTGCAAGTTGCGGGAAACTTCCGTACAGCTCCGTAGATTTATTTCGAGGTGGTTTGTAAGTAAACAACTTTTTATATATTTGGTTTTTGATTAACTAAAACACAAACACATGAAAATTGCACTCACCAAGCTGAGTACCAAAGATCTTGCGACTTTGGCTCAGAGAATTATTACCAATTCCCAATCCGGAAAATATCCTGTTATTGCCAATCATCCACTTATAGCGGTTTTGCAGACTTCCTATGATGAGTACAGCAAAGTGTACTCTAAGCAGATTTACAGCGGAAAAGGAAAAGATGTGGCCACCCTGGACCATGAAAGGGACGTGGCGTACAGCAATATGAAGGCTTACCTGAACGGGTACAGAAAACTTGCCTCTATGCCCAATCATCAGATGGCAGAAGAGCTGTACCAGGTATTCAAGACTTTTGGACTGGATCTGGACCGTTTGAGCTATTCCTCGCAAACGGCACAAATGAAAAAACTGCTGGAGACCCTGGAACTTCAGGAAAATATGCAGAAAATTACTACACTTTCCCTGAATGCAGCCTATGAAGAAATGAGGTATACGCAGCAAACTTTTGAAACCGTGTTTGCAGAGCAGGCAAAAGCCAATGGCGACCTGCGCCAGATGCCCAGCGCCTCATCTATCCGCAAGGATCTGGAACGGCATCTGAAATCTTACCTAAATCTGGTAACAGCCATGAAGGATGTTCAGGGCTGGGAGCTTCTGTACACCGATAATAATGAGCTGGTGAAGGCGGCGAAAAATTCTTCTGTAGACAGCAAAAAAGATACGGAAAAGCTATAGAGTTTTTCCCACAGATTTCACAGGTTTACACAGATAATTGCGTATGATTTTTTCGGATTTCAATAAAGTATAACATAAACATTCGTGCAAATCTGTGAAATTCGTGGGAAAGTAAAATGTTTCAAAATATCATAAAAAATATTCCCACAGATTTCACAGTTTTACACAGATAATTGCGTATAATTTTTTGTGGATTCAATATGGTATAACATAAACATTCGTGCAAATCTGTGAAATTCGTGGGAAAATAAAATGTTTCAAAATATCATAAAAAATATTCCCACAGATCTCACAGGTTTACACAGATAATTGCGTATAATTTTTTGTGGATTCAATAAAGTATAACATAAACATTCGTGTAAATCTGTGAAATCCGTAGGAAAATAAAATTGTTCAGTATATAATAAAAAACTCAGCACGTAGCTGAGTTTAATTTTTTTTGAACCATTAAGAGCATTTAAGTAGTTAAGGCTAGTTAAGAAACATCTTCGATGTTTTTGTGAAGCGTAGCGCTTAATATTCTTAACAGCTTAAACCTTCTTAATGTTTCAGATATTATAAAGTTTAGAAAGAAATTTTACTTTCTTTTCTTTTGCAGTTCTTCTTCTAATCTTTTGTTTTCCTTTTTCAGAAGCTCTATAAGGTCTCTTTGGCTTTCCAAAAGATATTCAGGAACGTTGCAGTAATAATTTCCTTGTATATTATTTCCAAAACTACTACTTGAAGTAATATTATCAAAATGATTGACTTGGGAAACTTCATCACTTTCATAAATTTCTTCCAAAGGAACTTCCAGAAAACGGGCGATCTTGTCCCATTCTTCTTTGAATATTTTTACGTCTCCGGATTCTTTTCTGCTATAGTTGGAAACATCTGTTGCAATGATGTCTGCGATCTGCTGCTGCGTTAAACCTTTTCTTTTTCTTACGGCGCGTAGTTTTTCTTTTTGCATAGCTGTATTTTATACAAATATGCAAAATATTACTCAAAAAAAATAGGGGTGGGGCTTTTTATTAGCTTTGGATCATTCTGTTTTTTGTTTCAGGATAGGATGGGGAATAATAATATTATTATACGGTTTTCCTTAATAAATAAGCCAATTAACATAATAAAAAATATCTCTCTTAAATGAATTAATTATATATATTTAAAACCTAATTTTAAAAAACACATTTATGAAAAAATTGAAAAAAATGACTCGTGAAGAGCTTAAAACTGTAAAAGGAGGTAAATTACCACAAACCTGGATAGCTGAAACCTGTTGTGGAGTGACTGCAACAACTACACAAGATTGGACGGCACAACAAGCTAATGAATGGCGTGATAAGGTTGAGGCAATTTATTGTAATTGTTAATCAATTATTTTCAATTAATGCACTTATGACGTAAAGATTATTGCATCATAAGTGCAATTTTTAATTAAGTAACCTATGTACTATTATAAAAAGCTATTTTTATTATCTCTATTATTTTTTAGTGGGATATTTTTTTCTAAAACATATGATAATGATTCTCTGCGAGGAAGTTTTACTTATTTATTAAAAGCCAAATTAAATACCCAAACACCCGACTATATTCATGAGGAACTTTTTTCATTATTGATAGGTGATGAACATGCATTTTTTGCTAGTTCTAAATCTCTTAAAAGAGATTCGATAATAGAAAAATCCAGAGTAACAACAAATAATCCCGATGGAAGTATAACCCTTGGTCTTAAAAATGGAGTATCTGTACCCAATACGAAATTTCCATATACAATTATACAAGCAGATCAAAATATACGGTACTTTCAATTAGTTGGTATGTCGGTACTCAGCTATAAAGAACAAATCATAAGTAGTTGGAAACTTGTGAATGAAACAAAAGTCATCAATACAATCAATTGCAAGAAAGCAGAAGTTACTTTTAAAGGTCGTAACTGGATAGCATGGTATTCTCCTGAAATTCCATTTCCTTATGGTCCCTATAAATTTAGTGGATTACCAGGACTAATTGTAAAAATAACAGATGATAAGGGAGATTTTGATTTTGAACTGGTAAAATCCATACCTGCATCTAAATTAAAAGGTAAATTAATTACCATTAAAAAAAGCAGATATACAGAAGCCATAGAAACGACCCAACAAAAATTAGAACAATCATTAAAAGTTTCTAGAGAAAATGCTGCTGCTATGCTAGCAAGTTATGGAACTACTATTATTAAAGGACAGGAAGAATTACGACAAAGAGTAAAAGAAAGTGAAGAAACTTTAAAATACGAAAATCCAATAGAATTAAAAAAAGATTAGTAATTAGCTAATCTTTTTTCGTTTGTTGATAAGGTAGCAAAGTTTAGGGAAGTTTTTATTTCTATCATTTTTCGTATTCTTTCAGGAAATTATACGTGGCATCTTTTAAAGATTTTTTTAGATTATTCTTTTCGTCCCCGCCGCCGCTTTTACGGATTCCTGTGGTTTGTATTTCTTTGCTGTTGCTGATGTTTTTATAGTTCACCACTGTTTTCAGGGTTGCTACAGAAAACCCGAAATGCCAGTTGATCTCCGAAATATCTGTGTCGAATACCACGGCATTTTTATCCGTGATTTCTTCGGAGTTTTCGATGAATTTTAGCCTTACATTGGTCTCACTGGCGAGCTCGTTTAAAGATAATTGAAAGGTTTCCTTTACATTGGGCTGCATCACACCGCCCAATACAGTCCCATACATTCCCGTAAAGTTGATCTGGTTCTGGCTTTTAGGATTCAGTTTGAAATAAATGGATTTTTCTGCATAGAAATTTTGGTTCAAACTGTTATTTGTGTAATTGTGGGAAGTACCGCATGCCGTTAAAGTAATTGCTATTGCAAACAGTAAAAGAAATCTGAAAATTTTCATGGTTTGTTTTATAAAGTTTTACTGACCAAATATATAAAAAGAGGATGTAATTAAAAAGCTTCCAACCTTTGTCCAAAATAAAGCATCTTTACTATAAAAGATCCTTATGAAAATTACCATACCCCAGCCCTGTCACGAAAACTGGGCAGCAATGACCCCGGAAGAAAAAGGAAGATTCTGTTCTGTTTGTTCCAAAACAGTAAGAGATTTTACAGTAGCTTCCGACGAGGAAATAATAAACACCTTTTCCCGTTCTTCAGAAGATATCTGCGGGAATTTTTATGAATCCCAGCTGAACAGGAACCTGCAATATTCCTATCTCAATTCAGTTTTTGTGAAATTTGCGGTAGGTTTTATCCTGACGACCGGAGGATTTGTTGCTGTAAACGCACAGCAAAACATAACCCGTGATACTTTAAAAGCAGAACAATTGGAAGTCGTGCTGTACGGAGTGAAACCAAAGCAAAAGCAGGAGCAGATGGTGGCCGGAGCCCCTACAATCGTACAGGAAAGCCTTTTGGTGAAGGCTACCGAAAATAAGACAAAAGAAACACCGTTGAAATCTCCGGGAGTAGTGATCAACCAGACACCACAAAACATTTCCGGCATGTCGGAAATAAAAATAGGAGGGGCGAAATCTTCCATGCCAGCAGAACAGCCTTTGGTTGTAATGGATGGCCGGATGATCAATATAGAAGAATTCGGGAAAGTTGATCCTGAATCTATAGAAAGTGTAAATGTTGTAAAAAATGGTTTTGCAGACTATGGCGAAAAGGGTAAAAACGGAGTTATAATTATCAAAAGCAAAAGAAAGAGAAAATAAAGAAATAAAAATCTCCGGCGATCGAAGATCGCCGGAGATTTTTTAATAAAAGCAAAAGCTTATTTTTTTACAGCTGCAATGGCTGCTTCATAATTCGGTTCCTGAGAAATATCTGCAACCTGCTCTTCATAAATGATCTTTCCTGAAGGATCAATCACCACCACAGCTCTGCTCAAAAGGCCTTTCATTACAGAATCTGTGATTTCCACCCCATACGTTTTTCCGAAATCTGAACGGAAATCCGAAAGCATCACCACATTTTTGATCCCCTCCGCACCGCAGAATCTTTTCTGGGCAAAAGGAAGATCTTTGGAAATACAAAGAACCACCGTATTCGGAATATTGCCCGCATCTTCATTGAAATGGTGAACAGATGCCGAACAAACCCCTGTATCTACACTCGGGAAAATATTAAGGATAACATATTTTCCTTTGTACGAATCCAAAGTTTGGTCCTTCATCGTGACGTCCGCAAGGGTAAACTTTGGGGCAGCTTTATTCACTGCCGGTAATTTGGAGTACGTGTGCACAGGTTTTCCTCCCATCAGAATAGTATTCTGGGCGAAACTGAATACTGAGAAAAGAAATACAGCGCTGAAAATTAATCTTGATACCATGAATTTTATTTTTAAACAAAATTATTCTTTTTTTGGAAGCCGTTTGTTAATTTTAATTCAAACAGCCATCAAATAGAGCAAATCTATCAGTCAGCTATTTTTTTTACCGGTTGTAACGTCTACCTTTATTCTGTAAAAGGTAAAATTACATTCAAATTATCAAAAAATAAAAATTTATGGATTCAGAAAACAAAGTCTTATTTCAGAATATTTTTAAAAGCGAAAACGAAATTCCTGAAGAATATAAAGTTCCCGAAATCCATCAGAATGTTTATCTCCTGAATGGTGAGCTTGTAGAATGGAAAGGAGAGGTTCAGAATATCTATTCACCTGTCTGTATCCCTACAGAAAAAGGTCTCGAAAGAAAGCTTCTGGGGAGTATTCCCAATATAGGCCCGAAGGAAGCAATGGATGTTCTTGAAGCTTGTGTAAAAGCTTATGATAATGGCCTCGGAGAATGGCCAACGATGTCCGTGGAGGGACGCATCCAGTGTATGCAGAAGTTTGTTTATCTGATGATAGAGCAGCGCGACCTTGTGATTAAACTGCTGATGTGGGAGATTGGAAAAACCCTTGCAGACTCTACCAAAGAATTCGATAGGACTGTGGATTACATCAATCAGACGATTGATGCCTTAAAGGATCTGGACAGGGAATCTTCCCGTTTCCAGCAGGCAGAAGGAACCATTGCACAGATCAGAAGGGCTCCGTTGGGCGTTGTTTTAAGCATGGGACCTTTTAATTATCCTTTAAATGAAATCTTCACCACATTGATTCCAGCCCTGATCATGGGAAATACCATTCTCTTTAAACTTCCGAAACATGGCGTTCTGGCTCATTATCCGCTCCTGAATGCGTTTAAAGAAGCCTTCCCGAAAGGAACAGTAAATACTTTGTATGGAAAAGGTTCAGAAATCATCACTCCGATTATGGAGAGCGGAAAAGTAAATGTTCTGGCGTTTATCGGCTCCAGCAAAGTGGCCAACGGGCTGAAGAAGTTGCATCCTAAAGTAAACCGTTTACGTGCAATCCTCAGCCTGGATGCTAAAAATGCCGCGATTGTGACCAAAAATGCCAATCTGGATGTTGCAGTAAGTGAATGTATTCTTGGAGCTTTGTCATTCAACGGGCAAAGATGTACCGCACTAAAACTGATATTTGTTCAGAAAGAAATTGCTGAAGAATTTACTAAAAAATTAAGTGCAGCCGTTTCAGCAATGAAAGCGGGTCTGCCGTGGGAAAAGGATGTAAAAGTGACCCCGCTTCCGGAAGTGAATAAACCGCCTTACCTGAAGGAATGCATTGAGGATGCTTTAGCCAAAGGAGCAAAAGTTTTAAATGAAAATGGGGGTTTTACCGAAGAATCTTTCGTGTTCCCTGCAGTGGTTTATCCTGTAAACAGCGATATGAAGCTGTATCATGAAGAGCAGTTCGGGCCGGTAATTCCGGTAGTTCCGTTTGAAGATATAGAAGAACCTATAGATTATCAGGTAAATGCCTCGCATGGGATGCAGGTAAGCATTTTCAGTGAAGATCCGCAGGAAGTTTCCAGGCTGATTGACCCGTTTGTGAATCTTGTAAGCCGAGTCAATATCAATTGCCAGGCGCAGCGTGGTCCGGATGTATTTCCGTTCACAGGAAGAAAAGACAGTGCGGAAGGAACGCTTTCTGTATTCGATGCACTCCGTTCATTTTCGATCAGATCCCTGGTAGCCGCAAAGCTGACGGATGCCAATAAGAAATTGTTAAATACAATCGTCCGGGAACATGACTCTAATTTTTTAAGCACAGATTATATTTTCTAGATTTTTTTTAACTCTATTTAACATAAAATAATAATCCTCAATAAATTTCTTTAATTTTTGAGGATTTTGTATTTTCAGGCGTGAAGTTTTTAGTTTTTATATCGAAAATGCGGTATTTTATTAATAATGTTTCTTTACGGATAGAGTTTATAGAATGTCTTTAATGGAAAAGGAATTTTTAGAGAAAATAGAGAAGCATAAAGGTGTTATCTTCAAGATCTCTAAAATGTATATGGACGATCAGGATGATCAGAATGATCTTTATCAGGAGATCATTTATCAGGCCTGGAAATCATATGGCGATTTCCAGAGGAGAAGCGACTTCTCAACATGGCTCTACAGAACTGCACTTAATACAGCAATCGTATTTCTCCGTAGCGAAAAAAAACGTAGTTTTATACAAAATCAGGGCATAGAGAATCTTGTCGTTCCACAGGAGTCCTATAATGATGCGGATGACAGAAATATGAAGTTAATGTATGAAGCTATCCATCAGCTCAGCCCTATAGACAAAGCACTGATCTTTTTCTTTTTGGAAGATTTTTCAGGTAAAGAAATTGCCAGCCAGTTGGGTATAACTGAAGTGAATGCCCGTGTAAAACTGAACAGGGCCAAAGCAAAACTGAAGGAAATTATCGAAAAGCAAAAGAACAATCGGATTTAAAACAAAACAAATGGAGTTAGAAAATTTTAAAGAACTTTGGGATAAGGATAACAGGCAGGATCTGCCTGAGATTTCTTTGGAAAAGCAGGGCGAAATTCATTCTCCCATGCAGATGCTGAAGCTCAATATGCAAACGGAATTCTGGCTGATGCTCGTCACCCTACCTATGCTTCTTATAGGATTTCCCTTTGCTGCGAGGGATACCAATATCATTATTATATCAGGTTTTGTAGTGGCCCTCACACTGGCTTTTATCATCTATTTCTATTCCCGTTTTCTCAAGCTTTACAAAATATTATGCAAAAGCGGTATTAATACCAATTATGACCTGTTTAACCTGAAAACACAGCTCTTAATATCAAAAGAAATCTATATTTCCTACTACATTTCCTATATTCCTCTTACCTTTCTGCTATCCCTTATCCAGATCAATTTTCATTTTGAGATAAAATATAACCTTGCTATTTTCGGAGTCAGCTTCCTGATTACCCTGATGCTGGTGTGGTTTATTATAAAATATTGGATATATTATATGTACGGCAGGTATATAGAAGATGTGGTACGTCTTGTAGATGAACTGAACGGAGTAGAAGTAGGTCCTAAAAAAGTACGTGGAAATTCATGGTTTGAACGTTCCCAGAAATTTTTTATCAAGAAGTTCGGGCTCAGGGGAAACATCCTGAATACCGTACTGTGGTTTGTTTCGGTATATGTATTTATTATTGCATTTTTAACAATTGTCCTTGTCCTTTTCATAGTCATTGGCGTGAAACTGCATTTTATTGATATTTATTCTCTTCAAAAAGCTTTAAATAATCTGAATTAAAGATTAAAAACATAAACAAAAACCTGGCAAGCAATTGCCAGGTTTTTTTATTGACTATAGATTATTGAAGTAAGCACTTTGAATAATAGGTTTTTATGAGCCTTGAATAAAATAAGAACTTCAAAATTATTTTTTAATGTAATTTTTTTTCTTAAAAAATGTAACATTTTCATTTTTATTCTACTAACTGTTATAGGCAGGGAAAATGTTAGGCTCATATTATGATTACCAATTTTAACTGACTGTTCAATTTTAGTAGAAATACTTCGTAAGTAATTTTAATTAGAAATTATTTCGTTACAAAAAGTCTGTTTCATAGACAGATGTGGAGTAGAGCTTAAAAAAACACACAACTAACCCGACAGAAACTTCTGTCGGGTTTTTTAATGCATCTGTAGTAATTAAATTTTTAAATAAAATCAGGAATCAGGCAGAAGTTTTATTTTATAAAAATTTGTAACAATTTTTTACATTTAAAACTAACTCTATAGAGCCCAAAACCATGAACTTATCAGAGCAGGAATTTTTAGACAAAATTGAAAAACATAAAGGAATCATTTTCAAGATTTCTAAAATGTATATGTCCGAAAAAGACGACCGCGATGATCTTTTTCAGGAAATCACTTACCAGCTCTGGAAAGCATATCCCCATTTCAGAGGACAGAGTGAGTTTTCAACCTGGCTGTACAGAATTGCACTGAACACCGCTATTATTTTTCTGAAATCAGAGAAAAGAAGAAGCTTTATTTCCAATGAGGATTTCTCAGGATACAAAATTATCCAGGACGATTATGATTATAGAAAGGAAGAGAAACTGATTCAGATGTATGAGGCAATCCGGCAGTTAAATTCCATCGATAAAGCTTTTATTTTTTATTATCTGGAAGATTTTTCGGGCAAAGAAATTGCAGAGCAGATGGGAATTTCCGAAGGCAATGCAAGAGTAAGAATGAACCGTGCTAAAAATAAACTGAAAGATATTTTAAACAAATCATAATTTTTAAATCAATACCAATGAATATAGACGAATTAAAAAATGTGTGGAATGAGGATGTTTCCCAGGAAACCCCCGAAATAAGTATTGAACAGAGAAATAAGATCAACCTTCCGCTGGAAAAAATACGTAAAAATATGCGTATGGAATTTTGGTTTGTGATTGGAGTCTTTATTTTTTCATTTATAGTATGTGTTTTCTGCAGACCCTTTAAGCTTCAGTTTTACATTACTGTTCTTGTAGCGTCAATGCTTGTTGTCACGGTCTTCTTTTTCAGTAAATTTTTCAGGCTTTACAACGATATCAGCAATCCGATGCTCAAAACCTATGATTCTTTAAAGGATCTGGTTATGCAGGTCAATCTCAATAAACAGTATTATTTATCCTATTATCTGAGTTTTGTACCTTTTATTGTCTGTGAAATGATCATTGTAATAGAATTCATTCCATGGCCACAGCCGATGAGCGAAACGAAAATTGCCGTGATTCTGATAAGCTCGGTTACCATAGGGCTTTTTGCACTCTTTCTATCCGGGAAGTTCTGGTTTTACCGCTATTACGGAAGGTATATTGTGCATATTGAAGAGCTTCTGAAAGAATTAAAAAGGTGAAAAAGGTTTCGGCGGGCTGAAAGCCCGCCGAAACTGTTTTCATCTATCTGTTTTGTTTTTCCCTGGCAATTTCTTTCTTTATCCATTCCAGCTGCGGATCCTTTTTGTTAATAATGTCCTGCATGCTTTCTTTAATGGTGACATCCGGGGAAACACCTCTTTTTGTATTTTGAAAATCAATGTTGGGTTGTACCAGCAACAATCCTATCGGGAAATTGATCCTTGAGTGAGGAAGTTTCTGATAAGAATAAAACCCGGCTACAGTTCCGTCATTGGCGCCTCCCGTTTCTTCGCCAACCAGAATTGCTCTTTTGTCGTATTTCAGTTTCGCGGTGATAATTGAGGAAGCAGAAAAACTTCCACCGTTGATCAGTACAAATACTTTACCCTGGAAAGCATCCTTTTTCGGTTTTGTAGGTTTGGCAGCCTTCATTTTGTAGTATACTTTTCCGTCCTTCTTGTAAGTGCTGAAAGTTTGTGCAAAAACATACGTGGGATAGGCAAGGCTTTTAAAAGCATACTGAAAAGGAGAACTTTTCCTGAAATAGTTGGTTCTAAGCGGAGTGATCCTTGAGGTAAGCTGTGAAGGCTTTATCAGTACATAAGGCTCCGGGGCCAGATAAGAGTACAGGTTATTGATCTCGTGTAGAGATCCGCCATAATTGTTGCGGACATCTATAATTAAATAGCTGGAACCTGCGTTTTTTATTTTTGCAAATGTTTCTTTATAAAACCGGTCCGAATAATCGCTTGAAAAACTTTGGATTTTTAAATAAGCTGTGGTACTGTCTTTATCTAGGAATTTAAAATTTCGGTTATAAGAATCAGTAAAGGCTACATAATCGTTGACTTTCTTTTCCGGAGTCCGTTTTTCCTGTTCCTTATCTTTTTCCAGGTCCGTTTGGGATTTAGATTCCCGGTGAAGGATATATACTTGTTTTTTACCGTTGTAAAGGGTTTCTAAATAAGCTTTGTCTGCAAAACCGTTTTCTGCCGTATAAAAGTTAAAAAAAACATCCTTTAAAAAATAAGGCTGAAAAGTGTCATTATATCCGTCGCTGCTGATCAGGGCACGGTATTTCTTTATATATCCGTATACAGGAATATGGTTGATGGATAGAACTTCAGTTCCCGGTTTTATATCGTTTATAGAATCCTTGTTTTGAACAATAAACAGGCGATTGTCTTTTATATAATATTCGAAACGGCTGAACATTCCCTTTTTGTGCTCAAGAGATTTGATTTCCTTTTTAGAAAACTTTTTTCTGGGAATTCTCAATGCCAGATGCCCTTCACGGATATCAGCAATTACAGGCTGAAGTTTGAAATAAAACTGGAGCGGGGTTAGCGGCTGGTCGATGGTTTGTTTAAGACTGTCAAATTTATAGTCAAGATCCTTTTTAGAAATATACCAATAAAGCTGCGGATGCATTTTCTGAAGCTTTAAATAAGCGTAATCTATATCCTCTTTAAGCTCTTCGGTGCCAATACATGCTGTACTGCGCTCATTATGTCTTCTGACAGATGAGCATGCAGAAAGTGCTGCAGCCAGCAGTATTATCGAATAATTTTTCAACGTGTTTGAAGTTTTTTCAGTCGGCTAAGTTAAAAAGATTAAGTGATTCTAACTTTAAATAAATAATAAATTATTCAGAAACCTTTATAAATTAAGTTAAAAAAATACTTCAATTTTTAGATTAAACCAAAAGTAAATACCTTTGCCCCTTTATTTTGCAGATGATGTATTTGATTTTACTGATTGGAGTTTTGGTAACCGTTTACCTGGTCGTAATGAATATGCCTGCTTTCGGAACAAAGCCTGAAGGCAGAAGACTGGAACGCATCAGAAGATCAAAACTTTACAGAAACGGGAAATTCAAGAACATCAGCCATACCCCGTCTGTAACTGAAGGATACAGCACCATAAAAGTTACTTACGATTTTATCTTCGGAAAAAAACATCCCCTTTTGAAACCTCTGAAAGCTATTCCTTCTATTCATACAGATTTAAAAAGCATCCGGAAAGATCATGACGTTTTTATCTGGCTGGGACATTCATCTTATTACCTGCAGACGGATGGCATTTCTTTTCTTGTAGATCCTGTACTGAGTGTATATGGTTCTCCGTTTAAGTATTTTAACAAAGCTTTTAAAGGCTCGGATATATTTAAGCCGGAAGATATTCCGGTTCTGGATTATCTTGTGATTACCCATGACCATTTTGACCATCTGGATTATCCTACTGTAAAGTCAATCAGAGACCGGACAGGAATGGCAATAGTACCTTTAGGAGTAGGAGCCCACCTGGAAAGATGGGGCTACCGTGAGGAAAATTTAATTGAAGAAGAGTGGGGAGCCCGGGTTCTTTTGAAAAATAATCTGAAACTTACCTTTACACCGGCGAGGCATTTTTCAGGAAGAAAAATAAAGCAAAACAATACGCTGTGGACATCATATGTCTTGGAAACTCCTACAAAAAAGATATTTCTGGGCGGTGACAGTGGCTACGATTCCCATTTCGAAGCAATAGGCCGTGAATTTGGGCCTTTTGATTATGCTGTTCTGGAGAACGGACAATATGATGATGCCTGGCGATATATCCATGCGCTTCCTGAAGATGTAATTCAGGCTGCTGTTGACCTTAAGGCAGAACATATTATTCCTGTTCACTCCTCAAAATTTGCCTTAGCACTTCATCCCTGGAATGAGCCGCTTCAGAAAATAACAGGTTTAGGTAAAGAAAAAGGACTTCGTATCCTTACCCCGATGATTGGGGAAGTTTTAGATATGAACAGCACTCAGCACCAGTTCAGGGAATGGTGGGAAGAATAATTCAGGCATGCCAGATATCTTTATATCTTGCAGGATGATTTTCAAACTGCTGGCGCACAAAATCACACTCAGGGTCTACCAGCAGATCCTTTTCCTCAGAATAACGGACCAGCTCATCCAGAAGCATTTTGGCATATCCGTGGCCCTCACGTTCTTCGTTAATTTTAGTGTAATAAACAATCAGCAGCCTGCCGTCTATTTTTATTGACATATATCCAGCTTTTTCTCCATCAATTAACAGCTGCAGTTCATCTTGATATGGTGATATTTCAAACTTTATATTTTCCATAATAATTAAGATTTAGTTGAGTTAAATGACTTGCTTCATTTCAGTTTATAAAGCATTTACTAATCTGGCAACATCACAATCCGTCCGGAATTGAAATTCTTCTTTTAAAATTACAAATTAAAATAATACAAAACAGGGCTTTTCCCCGAACTTAACAAATTTTAAGCTCTTTTCAGCTTTAAAGCAAGGTGATATAGTGAAATAATGCATGCAATTAAGACACTTTTAGTAACAAAAATTAAGTAATAATTCATACCCTTATATAATTCTGAAAAGAGATTTATTGTAACATGAATGAAAATTAAGTGTATTATTCTGTTCAGATTTTCAGTGAGTTACGTTTTATTTAACAAATATTGGGAATTAAAAAAAAGTCTTGGCATTTTAATTGACTTAAGCTAAAACAGTTTAACTTAAATCAAACTAAAAAAGATGAAAAAATTATTAATCGCATTAATGCTTGCAGGCACATTTGGCCTCACTTATGCACAATCAGACTATTATAACGATTACAGAAAAAGTATATCGGATATCAACTGGCAGACAGTAGCTGCCGATCTTTTGCTTTCTACGGCACAAACCAATCAGCTGAATGCTTTAAACGACAGATATCGTGATTACGATTCATGGAACAGGGTATACGTAAGCAATCCCGACCGTTGGAGAGAAGACCGTTACTATGAAATTGAAAGAATTCTTGGAAGAGAAAAATACACCAAGTTTAAAAACAAGTACTATAAAGGTCAGAACCCCGTAGCAGTTTACAACCGTAATAAAAACAATTACAAAAAATATAATTCCAAACAATACAAAGAGTACAGAAAGGAATATAAAAAGGAACACAAAGGACATAAACATCATTAGTCTTTAATATCAACTATATTCAATCTAAATGGCCGGCATTTGCCGGCCGTTTTTTGTTTTGTGGACCGGAAGTATCTGTTTATTTGTTTGAATTTTATAACTTAGTGCTATGGAATCTAAAGAAACAATAAAAGAATTTTATTTACGGTATGCTCCTCAGGAAAGGATAGATGTCGCAGCGTCTGGAATAGGGCATTTTAATGTCTTTTCTCGCGAAAGCTGCTCATTAGTATCACCTTACAGCAGGAGAGACTATTATAAAATTTCGCTCATCATAGGAAAAGGAAAACTTCATTATGCAGACAAATGGATCCATGTGGACCGACCGGCACTTTTATTTTCCAATCCTGTGGTTCCATATTCTTGGGAAGCAGATGACGAGGATCAAAAAGGCTGGTTCTGCCTGTTTACAGACCAGTTTCTGCAGAATGGGACACGCATCGGAAACCTCATGGATTCAAAGCTTTTTAAAATAGGGGGAACGCCTGTTTTCTTTGTTGATGAAGATCAGCAAGCCATCATTTCCGGCCTTTTTACCAAGATGATGACCGAAATTCAGACAGAGTATATGCACAAATATGATATGCTTCGGGCCTGCCTTCATCTCATGATTCATGAAACCATGAAAATGCAGCCTGCAGAAAGCTTTGAGCCTTATCAGAATGCTTCTCACCGGGTAGCATCACTGTTTATGGAGCTGTTGGAAAGGCAGTTTCCGATTGACAGCCCCGAAGCATTTCTCAAACTAAAAACACCGAATGACTATGCGCAGAATCTTTCTATCCATGTCAATTCTTTGAACCGTGCAGTTAAGGAAATGACTGGGAAAACAACGAGTCAGCAGATTGCTTCCAGGATTATTCAGGAGGCCAATGCTTTGCTGAAACATACGGACTGGAATATTTCCGAGATTGCCTACGGATTGGGATTTGATGAACCTGCCTATTTTACCAATTTCTTTAAAAAACAGACGGGATTGGCTCCCAATGAAGCCAGAACAACAGTTGTTTGAATTTTATAATTCTTAGTTTGAATTCTATATTCTGTTCACCCGATTCTTGTTCTAATTTTGTTTTATCAAATTTAAAAATCACAGCAATTATGAAATTCAGAAAATTAGGAAACACAGGAGAGCAGCTATCTGCAATAGGTTTGGGATGTATGGGAATGAGCTTTGCCTATGGCCCGGCAGATGAGCAGGAAAGCATCAATACTTTGCATAAAGCATTGGATTTAGGAATAAACTTCTGGGATACCGCAGATATGTATGCTGCCGGAGAGAACGAGAAATTAATCTCAAAAGTTCTGGTTCCGAACCGCGATAAGATCTTTATTGCCACCAAATTCGGATTCAGGTTTAAAGACGGGAAACCAAGTCACAGCGGAGCCCCCGGAACCTATTTTGACGGTTCACCGGAATGGATCAGGCAGGCAGTGGATTTAAGTCTTCAGAGACTTAAAATCGATACCATTGATCTTTATTATGCTCATAGAATAGATCCGAATGTTCCGGTGGAAGAAACAGTAGGTGCAATGGCAGAACTCGTTAAAGAAGGGAAAGTAAAATACCTTGGTTTATCAGAAGCTTCCGCAGAATCTATCAGAAAAGCAAATAAAATTCACCCGATTACAGCCCTGCAGTCAGAATATTCTATCCTGACCAAAGATGTAGAAAAAGAAATACTTCCTACCATAAGGGAATTGGGTATCACATTGGTTCCTTATTCTCCTTTGGCGAGAGGACTTTTTGCCAACATCAATGAAGTACAGAATTTCGGTGATGAGGATTTTAGAAAAACATTACCCAGATATCAGGCGGAATATCTGGAAAATAACAAAAATCTTGCAAGAGAAATCAATGAGTTTGCAGCGTCCAAAGGGATAAAAGGAACCCAGCTGGCTTTAGCATGGGTTTTGAATCAGGGGGAAGATATCATTCCGATTCCGGGAACCAAACGCATCAAATATCTTCAGGAGAATATTGAAGCAGTGAATATCGATCTTTCACCGTCAGATTTGGAAACGATTGATGCCCTTCTGAAAAAATATCCTAACGTAGGCGAAAGATATACGGAAGGTTCCATGAAATTGGTGAATAACTAAAAAATATACCTACAGACTCCTGAATGACAAACTGGAGTCTGTATTTTTAAACATACACATTTGATTATGAACAGAAGAGAACTTTTAAAAGGCGGATTGATGGCCGGGGCACTAAGTTTCGTCCCTTTTTCTGGCGTTTTTGCGGGCACCAAAGTGCTGCCGCTCAATTTTGAGGAAGATCTTTCGGCATTTAAAAAGATAAAATTCGGTGAACTGGAACTTTTTATTCTTACGGACGGATACATTCACGAGAAAAGTATTGATACATTCGCCCCAAGAGCAGACATTTCTGTGTTAAAAACAATTTTAAGAGATCATTTCCGCCCCGACGACTCTATAGACATGGCGATGAATCTGATGCTTGTTAAAACAAAAGACAGGCTCATTTTACTGGATGCCGGAATGGGGATTTTTGCAGATGAAAGAACGGGATTTATTCTGAAAAGCTTACAGAAAGCCGGATTTTCTCCAAAAGATATCACAGATGTTTTTATTTCCCATGCCCATCCCGATCACATTGGTGGGGTATTAGATAAACAGAATAACCTGGTTTTTCCCAATGCAGATTTCCATATCTCCAAAATTGAATATGATTTCTGGCTGCAGGCTTCCATTAAAGATTTTAAAAACAGCTTTTTAAAGAATCAGCCGGAATTCCTTAACCAGATCATTCCGCCTATTCAGAATATCCTGAAAACAATCCGTCCGAAGCTGAAATTTTATGATTTTAAAAAGCCTCTGTTTGATCATTTCAGTTTTCAGCTGGCTCCGGGACATACCCCGGGTCTTACAGTCATGACTATTTCTTCAGGTAATGAGAAGCTGATGTATATTGCAGATCTGATCCACTCTGATGTTATTCTTTTTCCGCATCCTGAATGGGGATTTTCAGGAGATACAGATCTGGATATTGCTGCAGAATCCCGTAAGAAATTACTTAGTCAGCTGGCAGAAACCAGAACCAAAGCTTTTGCATATCATCTTCCGTGGCCGGGCCTTGGCTTTACCAAGAAAAAGGATGCGGCTTTTGAATGGATTCCGGAGATTTTTATGAATTAATATTCACTAACGAATGCAACTTAAATTTTCTACGACATAGTTTTAATAATAAATCCTCCCATCTCCGGGAGGATTTGTTGATTGAAATCCCCAATCAAAGGAATATACCCGTAGAAAATGAAAAAGTAATATTACCTGATTGGGGGAAACATAAATAGAATTTTTAATTTGATTACCTGAATTTTTCTCTGCAAATGTGGCCACATTTTTACTGAATTGGAAGCAGAGCATGTAAGGGATTCGGAATTTCTAACCTTCAGGTAAACGTCTCAAAGCCGGTTCCTGCTACGCTTCTCCAAAAATAAGTTCAGGAGAATACAGCTTTCTGAACATGATATAGGTTACAGAAAGTACGATGAAGGCAACTACCGCATCTATAGTGGCGGCAGACCCAAGCACGGCAATTTTGGAAAAGAAAGCAAAAATGATATCGAAAAACATTCCGGCAAATACCCATTCTTTTAATCTTAGTAAGCGGTTGGGCAGGAGAAGCACCAGGACTCCGGACAGTTTGAATACACCAAGGATATAGATAAAATGAGGCGGATAACCAAGCTGTCGGGTGATGTCCCAAACCACAGGGTTTTTGGTAAGCTCAAAAAAGCCGCTTGCACCAAACCATAATGACATAAAAATTGCTCCTGACCAATAGATGATTTTTGTTGTTTTTGTTTTCATTGTTTTAATATTTAAATTTTATTGATTTTTATTGAATATTAGTATTAAAATGCTGAGATACAGTTTTCTTTAATAATGCTGTTTTTAAGGCAGTATTTCACCGTCATTGCGAGGAGCGCAGCGACGAAGCAATCTCAGATTTTCAGCGCCTTTGTATTCTCAAACAAGTTTTACTGGATTGCTGTTTTCGCAGCCCCTGAAATTCTTCCTGTTTTCAGATTCTGAATAAACCCGATGACTTCCCAGTTACCGGGAGAAAAATTCTCAGGAAGTTTAAAATCCGTTGTCCCTGCCGGGTTGTCTTTCAATGAGATAAGATTCTGTTGATGAACAATCTGCCAATGCTGCAGACGGTGACCTTTATTTTCGCCTCCTCCCACCAGGGTTGATGATTTCTTTTCAATCAGGCTGATGAGTAATTTGTTTTGATCGGAAGTTTCAGCAGCTTTATAATGAACTGTGACTGTTTTCTCTGAAACCCTTGCAGAAAGGTTTATGGGTGTGTTTTTAACATCAGACAATACATTCTGCAATGCATTTTCTATTGAATTCTTATCAGAACCCACAAACTCTTCCTTTCCATTCACAACCAACTGTGGAGTGTAAGTCTGCGACTGAAGAAGGCGGCTGTACCATTGCTGGCGTTGGGAATTTTCTGCGCTGCTGAACCTGTCTTTCCATCCCATACGGTTCCAGTAGTCTACGTGATATGAAAGAATATAAACCGGTCGGTTCTGATATTCTTTTCCGATCTGTCCCATCAGTTCATCAGCAGGTGGGCAGCTTGAACAACCTTCGGAAGTGAAAAGTTCCATAACGGCAAAGCCATTGTTTTCAGAAGGAAAAGCTGGCTCCGTTTTTTTCATCACCTCTTTTTGTACAAATGCAGAAGCTGCAAACATTAAAGTGGTAAAAGCACTTACGGTAAATAGATTTTTTAGAATCATGACTTTTAAATTTGATTCAAAAGTAGATTCATTTTAAGGGCAAAAGAATATAAAAAAGGGTCAGCCGGACAAAAAGAAAGGCGAACCCGGAAACATAAAGGCTTAAAAAATATAACAACCTTAACGGTCTTCCAGCCAGGTAAAGAAACTATGCGTTTTTTCTTTGTTGATCAGGAGCTTTTCAGGAGTTTCAATCACCAGTTTCACCAGAATTTTACGCTGGAAATAATGCTCCATTTCTTTGATTGCTTTGAAATTAACCAGATACTGGCGGTTAATCCTGAAAAACTGCTTCCCGGAAACCTGCTCAGCGACCTGCCCGAGGGACTGCGAAAGCTGGAACTGCTCCTTATCAAATGTAACCAGATGGGTAATTTCATTATGGATATAGAAATAGGCAACACTTTCGGTAGCAATCGTGGTATATTTTTGATTTTTGAAAACAAGAAAGCTGCTTTTGCCTTCAGGCTGGGTTATTTTCTGTAAAAGAGACCCAATGTCAGGAAATTCATTTTTGCTGAAGAATTTTTTTAATTCATCGACTTTTTTCAGAGCTTCAGAAATATCTTCACGGGAAAAAGGTTTCAGAACATAATCCACTCCTTTGCTTTTGAAGGCATCAAGCATATATTGGTCAAAAGCTGTGCAGAAAATGACCGGGCATGTGATCTCAACCGCTTTAAAAATTTCAAACGATAGTCCGTCTGAAAGCTGGATGTCCATAAAAATAAGGTCCGGCTGTATATTGGCAGATAAAGCTTCAACACTGGCCTCAATACTGTCGTAAACTCCAAGGATCCTGGATTCAGGTTTTAAATCTAAAATAAGGTTCTGAAGGGATTTTGCCGCCCTAAATTCGTCTTCAATGATGATGATATTCATGGATCAAAGGTAATTTTATTTGAAAAGTTTTTTCGTCTGAATATATTTCTATTTCCTGCTCCAGCAGATGGCTGAAACGCATTTTTATATTGTCGAGGCCCACGCCTAGAGATTCTTCTGCTGCAATTTTCCGCTGGATAGGGTTTTCAATAATAATTTTGTCTTCAGAGCTGTAAATCCGGATATGAAGCGGTTTGCTTTGGGATACAATATTGTGCTTGATACAGTTTTCTACCAGAAGCTGCAGGGTAAAAGGAGGAATGAGAGTTTTAAGATCTTCGTTTTTAAGCTCGGACGTAAATGAAATTCCTTCGCCAAAACGTGCTTTCTGAAGAAAAAGATAAGCTTCTATGATCTTCATTTCTTCCTGTACTGTGATGAGGTCAAGTTTTCTGCTTTCAAGGGTGAATCTGTAAAAGTCAGAAAGCTTAATGATAAAATCTACCGTTTCGGAATCATGGGTCTCTGCCATCGATTTTAAGGTATTCAGGCTGTTGAACAGGAAATGGGGATTTACCTGCTGTTTCAGTAATTCATACTGGGCCCCGAGATTATCACTTTTTACTTTTTCCAGCTCCAGCTGAACCTGCTGGCCTGCATAGTTATTCTGAAGCAGGGTCAGGAACATATAGCATACAAGATTGATCAGGATTCCCCGGACTTCCACCATCAGCATCACAGGGCCAAAATTGATATGGGACAGGATTAGCTGCTGAATCCAGGCGAGCCCAAACATGATCACCATTCCGAATGCCAGTACAGTCAGCAGCCTTGAATACGAAATGTCCTGTCTCCGTTTGCCTGCACTGCGGTTTAAGAAATAAATATTGAGATACCACATTATGATGGAAAATGCCGCCGTTATCGCTGAATTTACCACAGCTTCCTTCCAGTTGAACTCATGGGACGCCAGTTGGGGTACAGATGATAAAATTCCCAGAAACAGGGAACTTATCCAGATGATGGCTGATGAAATTTTTATTTTTTGCTGCTGCATGAAAACAGTGAGGTTTTAAAAGGTGAAATTAATGCTTTTTTATAAATATAATGGTGAATGTTTAAAAGTGAATTCGGTTTGCCTGTGAATTTTTTTCGCTTGGAAAAAGTAACTATTGGTTTTGTACCGGCAAAAATTGATTATTCACAAAACTACTGAAGCTGAGAAATTCAGCTTCAGTAGTTTTTTTAAGGTCTCATGACAGGTTTGTAGCTCATGATATACCGTATCCGTTCTTCTTTATCAGATGCCTGAGGGGTGGTCGCTGATGTATTCCGGATCTGGTAGGAAATTTTCCCATTATTATCAGCCTGAAGTGTTTCTACACTGAGTAACTCTCCGGTAATCGTTCCTCCGATGTATTGCGGATTATCATGGTACTTCCAGGTGACCAGCTTGATAATGGAATTGTTTTCCAAATCAGGTTTTCCACTTGATAAGGATGCAAGGGCCTGTGGATTGCCATACAGTGCGGAGGAAGTTTCCTTTTGGGTATTTAATGAGGTGGAAATAAATTTCAAATCTCCGGGGTCAAAAACAATACGCTTTAAATCTTTATCAGGTTCATCAATTTTGCAGGCAGTAAACAAAGCGCAGATTGACAGGGTGATGAATAGTACTTTTTTCATTATTTCTCAAGGTTTTTAATTAATCTTTCAGTATTGACTTTCATAGGGACATCAAACAGATATCCGGTTTTTTCAGCCAGCTGCCGGTGGCAGGCGATGCATGATTCTTTTGCAAATGAAGTTGTTTTACCGGTAGGGTGAAGGTCATTCCCTGAAAATTTGGCAAATCCCCAGCCTTCCGTATCGGTATATTTACCGGCATCTTTTACCATAAACTGTGCATTCACAAATTCGCCGGCTCTCACTTCTCCATTTGCCAATTGCTCCTGTTTCCAAACTGATTTTACAATAACGCTGCCGTCCGGCCATGGGTGAAAATTTTCTGTTTCAACAGCTTTTACCGCAATATCATTTCCATAAATAATCCTGATAGAATTGTCGAAAAGGGTACTCATACTGATCACTTTCCAGTTTTTAAAATCATCCGTATACTTTACGCCGTTGGGCGAAACAGGAAATTTGGATGGAGCAGAACCCTGGCTGATTTCAATGTTTTGATGCGGATCTTTTTCTTCTTTAACCGTATTGAGACCGGATAATGAAAGGGTGTATTTTCTGATCGTTTCGATATCTTTTGGGGTTATTTTGGCTGAAGGATGGAGCAGGGTATACTCATGAAGCGGCATTTTTCCACTTTGCATCATATTTAAAATGGCGTACATCTTCCCTTGGTGCTCAGCCGGCGAATCAGTCCATTCTGAAAAATTTAAAACTTCTTTTGCTCTCTTCACGTCTTTGTTCACGGCCCATGAGATAGGGGCAAGCTTATCATACCAGCTTAAATTCTGTTCATTGGAGTGACAGTTAAAGCATGAATTTTCCAGGATGGCAAGCACTTCTCGCGGAGCTTCGATTTTTTTTGCTACCGGCTTTCCTTCCAGAGGCGGATTGAAAAGCTGTAAGGCTGCGAATACTGCTATAACCGCCAGGAATATGATGGCTATTGGCTTTACTGTTCTTTTTTTCTTTGCTGAGTCCATAACGATATTATTTTTTATGGTTCAAAAGTAGAATGGCGGGAACAGTTCTGAAATGAAAAAGAGGGTGAAGTGGACAAATTTGGGGATGAAAAAGCAAAATATGAGGGTGGCAGTAGCAGGCTGCAGATGATAAGGTTAAAGAAAAAGGGCCGGAAAATAGTGAAATTTATTTCCCGGCTCCAGGTTTTCAGCTTTTTTCAATGCTTTATAAGCCTAATCCTCCATCAATAATAATCTCAGTTCCTGTGATATAACTTGAAACACTGGAATCGGAAAGATGAACCACGAGCTTTGCCACTTCCTCAGGAGTACCCATCTTTTTCAAAGGTATTTGATTGATCAGATGATCATTGAGGCTCTTTAATGTTTCTTCATCAAGACCTGCTTTGCTCATGATCTCCGTCTTTATCGGGCCCGGGCTTATCATGTTTACCCTTATTTTTGCCGGAGCCAGCTCTGCGGCAGCAGTTTTAGCAATAGAATTCAATGCTGCTTTGCTGGCCTGGTAAACTGAACTGTTGGGTTTGTAAGTGGAAGCTACAATAGAGGAGAGGAAAATTACCGATGCTCCGGTATTCAGGATGGGGATAAACTTATTCAGGGTGAAGTAAGCCCCACGGAAGTTGATGTTCATTACTTCATCAAAATTCCGGACACTCATCTTCTCAATAGGGATCAGACCGCCTGTAATGCCGGCATTGATGAAAAGAATATCAACTCTTCCGAACTGTTTTTCTACTTCATTCTTCAAAAAATCAATGTCATCAAGATCAGCCTGATCTGCAACAAAAGGTATGGCTCCGAGCTCTTCGGCCGCCTTTTCTACAGCTTCTTTTCTTCTTCCTGTAATGATCACGCGTGCTCCTTCCGCAATCAGTTCCTTTGCAGCGGCATATCCTATTCCGCTGTTCCCGCCTGTTACGACGGCTAATTTGTTGTTTAATTTATTCATTATTTTAAAATTTTTGACAAAGTTATTTCAAATTGGTATACTTTTGTAATCAGTATAACAGAGTATACCAGTATCATCAATTATATCATCTAACTTTGTATTTATGGAAAGAGATCAGACCGAAGAACTAAGAGCCCTGCAGGACACGCTTTATTTTATTGGAGGAAAATGGAGAATTCCCGTAATCAATTCCATCTGTAACGGACACAGGCGTTTCCGGGAAATTGAAAGAAGCATCCCGGGAATTACCACCCGAATGCTGTCAAAGGAACTGAAAGATATGGAAATGAATAAACTGCTGAAAAGAACCGTATATCCTGATACACCGGTTTTAATTGAATATGAACCTACAGAATACTGCCGGACCTTTGGAAAAATCATTGCAGAAATGATTAATTGGGGGAGAGAGCACAGGAAAGTGATTGTGGAAGGCTAAAGAAAATTAGCAGAATGGATTGCAGATAACAGGAATAAAAAACATCGCTTTCAAAGGCTTTAGTAAGAAACCTAAAATTGAGCAGCATTAATGCTTAAAACAAAAAAGCTCCTTATTGGACTGCTCTCAAAAAGTTAGACACTTTTTAAGGGCATTTTTTATGGGAAAGTCAAAGTATAGTTTAGAATTTAAAACAGATTGTGTTGTTAAGGTTTTACAAAGACATCAATCGATTTCCGTAGTTGCTAAAGAATTAGGGATCAGTAAATCTTTAGTGAAACAATGGATAAAATATTATGTTCAACATGGGTCTAAAGGTCTTCTTCGCATCCATAACAGAGTTTATGAGGTCAAGTTTAAGCTGAAAGTTTTACAATCCATATCAGAAGGTCACCTTTCCATTAAACAGGCATGCTTAAATTTTAATATAGGTGCAGAGTCCAGTATTTTAAATTGGCAGCATGCTTATGAGAAAATTGGTATTTTAGGGTTAGAAAATAAGCCAAGAGGAAGACCGAAGATAATGAGTAATAATAAGGATAAAAAAAGAAAGTCTGAGAAAGTTTTGACACGAGAGGAAGAACTTTTACTTGAAAATGCAAGGCTCCATGCTGAGATCGATTATCTAAAAAAGTTAGACGCCTTAGCTCTAGCCAGCAAAAAGCAAAAGCCATCGAAGGGTTAAGGTCAAAGTATAATTTAGCAGTATTGCTGAATTGTTCAGGTATGGCAAGGAGCAGTTTTTATTATCATCTGGCTCGGGGTAGTGCCGGAGATAAATATGCTCATATTAAAGGCTTGATACAATTAATTTATCACAAGCATAAAGGAAGATTTGGATATAGAAGAATCACTCTGGAACTAAAAAATAAGGGTATAATTATCAATCATAAAACAGTTTTACGATTAATGAAAAACTTGGGCTTAAAAAGTTTAATTCGGGTGATAAAATATAGATCTTACCGTGGAGAACAAGGAAAAATAGCACCGAATATCCTGAAAAGAAACTTCAAAGCTAATCATCCTAACCAAAAATGGGCTATCGATATTACAGAGTTCAATGTTTCTGGAAACAAGCTATATCTGTCTCCTATCATCGACTTATTTAACGGAGAGATTATAAGCTATGAACTTTCAGAAAAACCTGTTTTTGCACAAATTATTAATATGTTAAAAAAGAGTTTTAGAAAAACAAAGAATATACAGAACCTAATTCTTCACTCAGACCAGGGTTGGCAATATCAAATGAAGGTGTATCAAAATATTTTGAAACAAAAAGGGATTACCCAAAGTATGTCTAGAAAAGGGAATTGTTTGGATAATGCTATAATAGAGAATTTCTTTGGAACATTAAAATCCGAAATGTTTTATCTCAAAAAGTTCAAGTCAATACAGGAATTAAAAGAAGAGATTCATCAATATATTGACTATTATAATAATGACAGGATAAGACTTAATTTAAAAGGAAAGAGCCCGATAGAATATCGAACTCTTTATTATCAAAAGATTATTTAATTTTGTCTAAACTTTTGGGTGCACTCTAAATATGAGAGGATTTATATTAATTTATTGATCAGAAGTTTATTTATCAAAAACTTCGACCATTACATTTTCAGGAATTACATTTGAATAATCATAATCCTGAACATTAAGCTCTGTGGTTGAGCTTACACTTACTACTTTATTATTATAATTAAATACTTTAAAAGGATATTTTTTTGTATTAATTGTTTTGGTTTTAGTGTAAGAATTAAGATTATAAAATTCTATAGTTTTGGCCATATTTCCAGCAATTATATTATTGCTGTCAACATCAAAACTGGTAAGTTTAGAATTTCCTGAAGGAAGATTGTTTAAATATACCATTTGAGAATTATAAACAGCACCTGCCCCTGAAGTAATTATTCTTCCGTCGGGTAAAGTTTCGAAAATTCTGTAATTAAGAGGATGATCACCATGATAAGAGTCACTTTGATGATTCACAAAGTTACCATTTAAGTCAAAAGTAAACATATTCATATCTGTCGGAGTCATATTCTGGCTGATCGTATAAAGGTTTACAGATGTTCCAATAGATTTTTTTATTCTTCCGTTGTAAGATTCGGGAGACTGGGAAATCATTGCTTTTGTAGCTCTGTCAACACATTTTACACGGTTGTATCCGGAACCGGAACCGTAAAGCTTACCATTATGATACATCGTACTTACAAGTTCAAAACCAAAGTTTACCTGATCCTTTAGTGTCAGATTGGTTCCGTCATAAATATCAACCCATCCGTCTTTTCTGGCAACATATAGTTCAACACTTCCATTATAAATACCCAGGTCAGAATATCTCAACGCTGCATTTGTATTGATCTGATGTGTTACAGAACCTGTATTAACGTCATAAATTGCAATCTTTCCATCATTATCCATTAAATAGAGTTTTCCGGCATTTTTATCAAATTGTGCATCAAACACTTTTAGATTAAGAGTTTTTATTTCCGGTCTTTCTAATTTAACGATATTACTTTTAACCTGTTCACCGTTTGATTTAATTCCGATAATCTGATATTCTAAATATGAAGTGAAAGGTACAGCTGAGTTGAAAGTGAATTGGTTACCATAATTGGTACCAATTTCACTTTGCTGATTATTATTTTGCGAATCACTTCTTAAAATTTTGAAATGATCATAAGTATTGCTGCCAGAAAGAGTCCAGCTCAAACTCATTGATTCATTACTATCAAAATAATTTGAAGTTAAATTGATCTTATTTTCGATTACAGGAGGTGTAGGAACAACTTCGGTAATATCATCATTTGAGCTACTACATGAGAATATTGAAAAATAAGCAATTAATACAACTAGAATTTTTTTCATATTCTTAAATTCCGTCAATAATTTCATTTAAAACTGTGCTTGGTCTCATTGCTGCATACGTTTTGTATGTATCGGTTTTGTAATAGCCGTCAATGTTTTGAGGTTTACCCTGAGCGCTTATCAGTTCTTCATTGATAACGGCTTCGCTTTCCTTTAATGCTGTTGCAACCGGAGCAAAATGAGCTGCCAGTTCGGCATCTGCAGTCTGGTTGGCCAGAGCTTCTGCCCAGTACATTGCTAAATAAAAATGAGAACCTCTGTTATCGATCTGTCCTACCTTTCTTGCAGGAGATTTATCGGTAGCCAGGAATTTAGCATTAGCTTCATCCAGTGCATCAGCTAAAACCTGAGATTTAGTATTTCCCTGTGTCTGAGCCAAATGTTCCAAAGAAGCCTGAAGGGCAAGGAATTCCCCTAGAGAATCCCATCTCAGATACCCTTCTTCCAGGAACTGCTCAACGTGTTTTGGAGCTGAACCTCCGGCACCTGTTTCAAACAAACCTCCTCCGTTCATCAATGGAACAATAGAAAGCATTTTTGCAGAAGTACCCAGTTCAAGGATTGGGAAAAGGTCAGTAAGGTAATCTCTCAATACATTTCCTGAAACAGAAATCGTATCTTTTCCTTCTCTTGCTCTTTTAAGGGTTTCGGTCATCGCATCTTTTACATCAAGGATTCTGATGTCAAGACCGTTTGTATCGTGATCTTTAAGGTATTTTTCTACTTTCTTGATGATTTCTCTGTCGTGTGCTCTACCTTTATCTAACCAGAAAATAGCAGGTGTATCGGATAATCTGGATCTGTTAACAGCCAGTTTTACCCAGTCCTGGATTGGAGCATCTTTAGTCTGACACATTCTGAAGATATCTCCTTTTTCTACTTTCTGAGAAAGAAGTACGTTTCCGGCTTCATCCTGAACTTCAATAGTTCCGTCTGCAGAGGCCTGGAAAGTTTTATCGTGAGAACCGTATTCTTCAGCTTTCTGAGCCATTAATCCTACGTTTGGAACAGAACCCATCGTAGTAGGATCCAGTTTTCCATGGGCTTTCATATCATCAATTACAGACTGGTAGAAACCTGCATAAGAACGGTCCGGAATGATACAAACCGTATCTTCTTCGTTTCCGTCTTTGTTCCACATTTTACCGCCTCCTCTTACCAGAGCTGCCATAGAGGCATCAACGATAATATCAGAAGGAACGTGGAAGTTGGTAATTCCTTTGTCAGAATTTACCATTGCTACTCTTGGTCCGTTAGCTAAAGCTGTTTCAATATCAGCCTTGATTTCAGCTTCCTGAGCATTTCCTTTGATTTTTTCGAAAAGATCAGCAAGACCGTTATTTGGGTTAACATCTAAAGACTTGAATGTTTCAGCATATTTAGTGAAAACATCTTTGAAATAAGTTTCTACAATGGCACCGAAAATAATCGGATCAGAGATCTTCATCATCGTAGCTTTCAGGTGAGCGGAAAGAAGTACGTTTCTGCTTTTAGCCTCATCAATCGCTTTTTGAACAAATGCTTTCAAAGAGTTTAAATTCATTACAGAAGAGTCAATTACTTCTCCGGCCTGAAGACCTGCGAAATCTTTCAGTAAAGTTTCAGCACCGTCGTTTCCTTTGAATATAATTTTGAATTTTGAAGCGTTTTCTACAGTGGTTGAAGTTTCAGTTCCGTAGAAATCTCCTCCATCCATGTGAGCAACGTCTGTTTTGCTGTCAGAAGCCCAGTCTCCCATTCTGTGAGGGTTGGCTTTTGCGTAGTTTTTAACTGCTTTTGGAGCACGTCTGTCAGAATTTCCTTCTCTTAACACAGGATTTACGGCACTTCCTAAAACTTTGGCATATTTAGCTTTAATCGCTTTCTCTTCATCATTCTTAGGCTCTGCAGGATAATTCGGAACTGCGAAACCTTTAGCCTGTAATTCAGCAATAGCTTCGTCAAGCTGAGGAGCTGAAGCTGAAATATTAGGTAATTTGATAATGTTTGCATCAGGTTGAGTCGCCAATTGGCCCAATTCCGCCAATGCATCACCAATCTTCTGGTCATCTTTCAAAAACTCAGGGAAGTTGGCCAGAATTCTTCCTGCCAAAGAAATATCCGGGACAGCAATTTCAATGTTTGCGGATTTTGTAAAAGCTTTTACAATAGGTAAAAACGAGTGTGTTGCCAACATTGGAGCCTCATCCGTAAGAGTGTAATAGATTTTTGATTTGTCTGACATTATACTTGTGTATTTATTATTTGATTTTTAAGAATCACAAATTTACTAAATATGATTGTTTTATGAAGGTATTTTGAATAAAAAAAGAGGCCTTGGCCTCTTAAGTTTATAATTGTGTAATTGTATAAGTTCCGGTTGCATCAAAATTGAGACCGAATTCAAGTTTATAGTTTTTAGGAGTAGAAGAAAGATTTGGAAAAGTAATGGCAGAACCATCAATATCGAAAGAACCATCATTTAAGTTATCTCCTAAATCTTCAACCTCTAGACTATCTGAAGCAAGCTGGATATAAAATGAACCTCCAGTGCTGGTGGTAACTCCGTTGATAAGGGCCGTAAATTTTCCTGTGGTAGTATTATATGTGACAGAAGTTACAGGCGTAGTACCTGAAATAGCAGTAAACTTAATTTTAGGAACAAAGTTGAAGAAACCTGCCCTCATTTGTGGGCCGTTAGGAGCGATCAGAATCTGGTAGTATCCGTTGGACGCAACATTATAATTACTTCCATTAGCAGTAACGAATCCGTTGGAGTCTGAACCGTAAACCTGTGCACCATTACTTGGTGAAGCTATGAATTTAATCTGGGTATTGGCCTGAAGGTATTTATAACCCACTTTCGTAGTGCCGTTTCCCCGTAGTAATTCAGCAGAGGAAGGAGTAAAGGAGTTATATGATCCATACGTATATAAGTTAGAAGGTAAAGTATTACCGGATGAACTTGTATTCGTAGGCAGACTTAATATACCGGAGTCGCTTACGTTTAACGTATAATTGGTTCCGTTTGGAGATACCAGAGTAATGCCCTGGCCAGGACCAGTAACGATTGTTTTACTTACCTGTGCATAGGGAACACTCATCAGTTGGTTTACCCCGACATTGGTATAATTGGAACCTCCCTGAGGATCCATTTCCACCTTTACGAATTTTGTGCCGGCTCCCCAGTTGATACCCGAAAAATTTCCTGTGGAAGGAGTTCCCTGACCGATATTAAGATTAACCAATCCTTTAGCGTTGGTTGTTTTGTTATGAGTTTCTGTATATATAACATTTCCGGTAGCGCTGTTTTCCAGAATACTTACTTTTAAAGAAATGTTTCCGTTGGCAATAGGCGCTCCCGAAGCATTAAAAGCAATCGTCTGGTAGCTGAAAGCCTGTGGAACCTGTGCACTTAGAAGTGTTGCAATAAATAATCCTATTGTAGCGTAAAGTTTTTTCATGTAATGAGTTTTTAAGGTTTTTTAATAATTTTAATAGGTTTGATGTCGGGATTTTTAAAAGAAATCATATAAATCCCGGAATTCAGGCTGCGCAGATCCAGTTTCCCGTTATCCGGTTTTATTGTTAAAACAAGCCTTCCCGAAGTGTCATAGACTTCAGCTTCTTCAATTTTTGTCCTGGAGTTTAAAGTAATGTGAACAAAATCGGTAGTAGGATTGGGATAAATCTTGACATTGTCTTTTTCAAGTTCTTTCACCCCCAGCACCTGTAAAACAGTTTGATAAAGCATTCCCATCGTTCCGGAATTGGCCTGATTGGGATCGGTAGGAATTACATAGATTTCCCCTACAGAATGCGTGAAATTGGTATCAGAAACTGCTCCGGAATTGATGTTGCCGATTACAGACTGAGCGAAACCAAAAACCGGCACTCCAAAGAGCAGGAAAGTAATTTTTTTTCGCATGATTATTATTTTTTTTGGATTGCGAATATAATCAAAATTTGTTTCAGGTAAATGATCTGCAATAAATAAGTTTTTTTATTTCTACTTTAAGAATTATTTAACCTTTCGTTGGCCTTTAAGCTTTCTATTTTGAGTAAATTTGAAAAACTAAAAAATAAAATTATGGCAGCGATTACACTTAAAGGAAATCCGGTAAATACAATAGGAACTCTTCCCTCAGTAGGAACAACAGTAAGAGATTTTGCATTGGTAGATTCCAATCTGAATGTGAAACTTCTTTCTGATTTTGACGGCAAAAAGAAAGTATTCAATATTTTTCCAAGTATTGACACAGGAATTTGTGCCGCTTCTGCAAGAAAATTTAATGAAGAAGCTTCAAGCCTTGATAATACCGTAGTGATCAATGTTTCCAAAGATCTTCCTTTTGCATTGGGAAGATTCTGCGCAGCGGAAGGTTTAAATAATGTAGAAACCCTTTCAGATTTCAGAAGCAGCTTTGGTGACGATTATGAAGTAACAATTACAGATTCCCCGATGAAAGGTCTGTTAAGCCGTGCAGTGATCGTGACGGACGAGAACAATAAAGTTGTTTATACAGAACAGGTTTCAGAAATTGCCCAGGAGCCGGACTACAGCGCAGCCATTGATGCCCTGAATAAATAGAATACAATAATTTTTGCAGAAAGCCTTGCAAACGCTATGTTTTGCAAGGCTTTTTAGGCCTTAAGAATTTCTAAATACTTTTAAAATGATCAAAAGAATTGTAGCCAATATAAACACAGAAGATCTTTCAAAAGCTGATCTTTTTTATCAGGATATTTTAGGCCTGGAAATCCTGATGGATCACGGATGGATCAAAACTTTTGGAAATGATCAGGAAGCTAAAGTTCAGGTAAGTTTTGCCACTCAGGGAGGAAATGATACGGAAGTCCCTTTACTTTCAATAGAAGTAGATAATGTAGATGAAATCTATCAAAAAGTACAACATGCAGGTTTTGAAATTACCTACGGAATGGCAGATGAAAACTGGGGCGTGCGAAGGTTTTTTGTGAAAGATCCGTATGGAAACGTGATTAATATACTTCAGCATACTTAGTTTTGCAATAAGCAATAAGCAATAAGCAATAAGCAATAAGCAATAAGCAATAAGCAATAAGCAATAAGCAACAAAAACCATTTATCATGAAAGCAGAAAAGGTTATTCCGGTACTGAGAATTTTTGATTACAGCAAAACAGTGGAATTTTATATAAATTGGCTGGGTTTTGAGATCGTGTGGGAACATCATTTTGAAGAAAATACACCCGTTTATATGGAAGTAAAAAAAGAAGATATTCTCCTTCATTTAAGCGAACATCATGGTGATGGAACTCCCGGAAGCAATGTGTTTATCTGGGGGCAGGGAATTGCTGAATACCATAAAGAACTGCTGGATAAAAAGTATAAATACAACCGTCCCGGATTGGAGAAAACATTTTATGGAGCAGTATCATTCACTGTAAATGATCCTTTTGGAAATAAAATCATCTTCAATGAAGAATTTGATGAAGAGAAACATCAGAATCTGGAATTCTTTTCAATACACTAATCAATTTATCAATAGGAACGAACTAAAGCCCGTTTTTGAATAAAAATCATCCTACGGCTTTAGCCAAAACTTAATAAAACAGATGATCCCAATCATCAAAAAATAACAATACGATAACTACCTTTGTACAATGAAACGTTCAGGAACTGCAGATCTGCCATTACATTACGGAAAAGTCCCACCTTGGCTTTACGAACGGATGTCTGCGCTCGGACTTTCCATTATAGAAGTCATTCTGATGGATTATGGGAAAGACGAAGTTCTCAGAAGGCTTGCAGATCCTTTTTGGTTCCAGAGCTTTGGAGCGGTGATGGGAATGGACTGGCATTCTTCAGGGATTACCACATCAGTGATGGGAGCTCTGAAACGTTCCATCAATCCAAATTCAAAATCGTTGGGGCTGTATATCTGCGGAGGAAAAGGGAAGTTTTCAAAGGAAACCCCTTCAGAGCTTCTTCAGATTGCGGATAAAACAGGACTTGACGGTCATGAACTGGTAAAAGCCAGCAAGCTTTCCGCAAAAGTAGATAATACAGCGATCCAGGATGGTTATCAGCTTTATCTCCATAATTTTATTTTGGCAGACAATGGAAGCTGGAGTGTAGTACAGCAGGGAATGCACGAGTCTGATGGTACGGCAAGGCGTTATCACTGGCATTCGGAAAATATAAAGTCATTTATAGAAGAACCTCATACAGGAATCAACGGTATTTCAAGAGGAAAAATCCTTAATCTTACCGATGCTGAGGCTTCAGAAAACAGGAAAGGAATTCTGGATATTTCCCATACCGATTCCATTGATGTGATGAAGGACTTTTCAAGATTAATTCTTCCCGCCCATCATGATGTACAGGCTTCAGACGTGGATCTGAAACGCCTTGGAGCTCTTCTGTACATAACCCGTGAGCAGCAGCCTCAAAATTTCGAAGACCTTCTGATGCTGGAAGGAGTAGGTCCCAGGACTATGCAATCCCTGGCGTTGGTCAGTGAAGTGATCCATGGAGCACCTTCAAGGTTTGCGGATCCGGCCAGGTTTTCATTTGCCCATGGCGGTAAAGACGGACACCCTTTCCCGGTTCCTACCAAAACCTATGATGAAAGCATCAATATTCTCAGGAAAGGAATAGAAAAATCCAAACTCGGAAACTCCGATAAGCTGAATACTTTAAACAAGCTGCATCAGATTATAGCTGCTACTGAAAAAGATTTTACTCCCGATTTTGATATCCAGAAGGTTATCGAAGAAGAAAGGCAGAATTCGTTTCGTTTTGGCGGAAAAACGGTTTTCGGAGATGCACAACCACCTAAAAATAAGCCGATCCAGCTTTCTTTGTTTTAAATAAATCTAACAACCTGATCTTTAATTTAAACTTCCTCGGCTCTTGCATTAACCACTGTTGAACGCGCGGTCATTCCCCTCCCTTGGAGGGGTGACAAATCGCAGATTTGACGGGGTGGTTATAAACCGTTTAACAAAAAAATACCTCTTATAGTTGGTCAATGCTACCTTATTTATATCATCTATCGATTTTGTTTAATTCGATTTATTACGGATTCAATTAAAAATGATATTTTTAAAACCTTTAAAAGACACCGACTCAATGACCAGTAAAGCACTAGAGATCTGTTACGACTTTCCGTTTTTTATGCATGAAGAGCTTGATGAAATATTTCAGGCTCATGAAAAAGTTTTTTTTCAGAAAGGAGATATGATTCTGCAGGAAGGAAAAACAGCCAACGAATACTATATCCTGGAAAAAGGCCTTGCCCGTTCCTATGTGAATGATTTTAACGGAAATGAAGTAACCACACACTTTTTTGCAGATAACGAGATCATTATTGAGGTTTTATCACTCTTTCAGAGAGTTCCGTCCCAGGAAAACATCATCTGCATTACAGATTGTGAATGCTGGCGCTTCGATTATGAGACCTTCCAGGAACTGTTCCATAAAATACCGAACCTCAGAGAATGGGGAAGGGCATGGATGTCAAAAGAGCTTTTTGTTTACAAACAGCGTTCTGTAGAAATGTTTACCCTTTCTGCTACCAGGCGTTATCTTAATCTTTTGGAGCAGAAACCTCAGGTTTTACAGTTTGCGCCTCTCAAGCAGGTGGCATCCTATCTGGGCGTTACAGACACTTCTTTAAGCCGTATCCGCAAAGAAATCGTATCCCATCCAAAGAAAAATTAAATCTTGTCTTATGGCAAGTTGATTTTCATACAGGCTTGGTAATTTTGGTTAAAAGTTTAACACTAAACAATATAATATGAAAATCAATCAGATCTACGTGAACCTTCCGGTGAAGGACGTACAGAAAACAAGAGAATTTTGGACCAAATTAGGTTTTTCTATCGTTGAGGAGATGTCCAATGAAAAAGGCATCTGTGTTGTCATGAAAGAAGACACTATTTATGTCATGTTTTTAACAGAAGAATTTTTCCAGACATTTTCTGAAAGACCGGTTCCAAAAGGCGATACCACCCAGGTGCTTGTTGCTATTGGCCTGAACAGCCGCGAAGAAGTGGACCAGGTGGTAAATACGGCTTTGGAAAACGGAGCTTACCAGCATGAAGAGCCTCAGGATGAAGGATGGATGTATCAAAATTCTTTCTGGGACATCAACGGACATGGGTGGAATGTAATCTTTACAGATGTTTCTCAATTCCCTGCTGAATCTTAAAACCTTTGCGGTCAGAAGGAAAATAATTCAAGCTGATGTATTTCCTGTCTGTAATGCAAAATCACAGGACAAAATAAACCTACTGCTATGGAAACAAAATCAAACGATATTGAAATAGTAAAAGTTCAGGTATTCAGCAATTACAAAGTGATTTCAATGAATATTGATGGTATTACCCATGAAGAATCTATGATTTTTCCAAATGGTGAAGCCAACTGCCTTAACTGGATCCTTGGGCATTTAATCTACATAAGAAATGCATTCCTGAATACTTTGGGAGAAGAATCCGTTTGGGACAACGAGAAATTTTCATTCTACAATAGGGGAGAGATTCCGTTGGAAAGAAAAGATGAATTCATCGCTTTTGAAGACTTAAAGTCTTATCTGCAAAAATCCCAGGACAAACTGGAGCAGAAGCTGATCGGCCTGGAAAGTTTTAATCCGGAAACCATTAATGATATTGCTATTTTCTGCCTTCACGAAATTTACCACAGCGGACAGCTTGGTTATCTCAGAAGAATTTTAGGAAAACCTGGTGCCATTAAATAACAACATTAATAGGCTTTATCCTTAAATATCCGGAAAGGGATCATTTTAAAACAACTAAAAAATCAAACAATGGACACACCAAAATCAAAAAAATTAGAAGTTATTATTCCAGCATACAGAATGCACTCCCAAAGCTTTCTCAATGCGCTGGACGGTATTTCGGAAGAAGATGCCCTGAAAAGAATTGAAGGAAAAACCAACCATATCGTCTGGATGGCAGGAAACTTTGTCAATATGCGTTATGGGTTGGGATGGATTTTAGGACTCAGAGATGAAGATCCTAATGGTGAGCTTTTCTTCCAGGGAAAGGCTTTGGACGAAAACTTCAAGTATCCAAGTTTAGATGAGTTGGAGAAAAACTTCCATGATATTTCTCCAAAAGTATATCAGAAACTCTTAGAGGCTACCGATGAAGAACTGGATGAAATTTTTCAGATCGGGATGAATGTTCCTTTCGTTCCCGAAACCAAACTCAATTTCGCAGGCATGTGTATGGGCCGTGAAGATTATTTATGCGGACAAATAGGTCTTATGAGAAAAATTCTGAACTATCCGGGCATGAAGTATGACGTGGATGAAAATCTAAAATATTAAAGGATGGAACCTAAAGAAAAAGGCTATCATCAGGTCAACGGAATCCGGATGTATTATGAAATTTACGGCTCCGGAAAACCTTTGGTGCTTATCCATGGCGGAGGTTCCTCGATCCTGTTTGATTTTAAGGAAATCATCTCCAGACTTGAAAATCGTTTTCAGCTGATAGGTATAGATCTCCAGAACCATGGAATGACAGATCACCGCGATATTCCCGAAACCTTTGAACAAGATGCTCATGATGTTGCGGCTCTTTTAAAAGAACTTTCGATTGAAAAAGCTTCATTCCTGGGATTCAGCAACGGAGGGAATACGGTGATGCAGATCGCCCATCTTTACCCTGAAATAACTGAAAAAATCATTGTTGCCTCTTCATTCTATAAAAGAGCCGGGATGATGGACGGTTTTTTCGAAAGCATGAACGAAGCAACCCTGGAGTCAATGCCGGAACCCCTTAAAATTAATTTTCTTAATCTCAACCCGGATTTTTCAAAGCTGCAAAATATGTTTGAAAAAGACAGCAAAAGGATGCAGACGTTTGAAGACTGGGACGAAAAAATATTAACCTCTATAAAAGTTCCGGTGCTATTCATTAGCGGAGACAAAGATGTGATGAAGCCGGAGCACGTTGTAGAAATGTGGCGATTGGTTCCCGGATCTCAGCTTATGATTCTTCCGGCGGGCCACGGCTCATACATGATGGCAGATTTCGAAGGAAATACAGATTCTGATCTCATAAATCTGACAGCTAATGAAATCATTAAATTTTTAAACCACTAAAAAGTATAAGGCTGTAAGGTAATTAGACAAAATCTTAATATTCTTAACAACTTAATGAAATCTTAATGGTTCAAATTAAAATTTTCACGGCCTCTGCTAAGTGAAACGCCTTTGCGACCAATATCAGTAATCATATAAAACATTAGCGATCTCAGCGTTTAAACTAAGACATCAAATAATGTATTCATGAATACACTAATACTTTTTACATTTTACAATTAATAATAACATTTAAAAATCAGAAATCATGGCTAAATTAAATCCATATCTAAATTTTGACGGAAAAGCAGAAGAAGCCTTCAATTTTTACAAATCTGTTTTCGGAGGAGAATTCCTTGGTGGAATTCACAAAATGGGAAATGCTCCCGGAACCGAAAATTTATCGGAAGAAGATAAAAACAGGGTGATGCATATAGCTTTACCAATCGGAGGCGATCTTCTGATGGCTTCAGATATCGTTCCTGCATTCGGGCAGACCCTTAACGTGGGAAATAACAATTATGTATCCATTTTCCCGGAATCGAAGGAGGAGGCAGACAGGCTTTTTAAAGGTCTTTCTGAAGGAGGAAATATAGAAATGCCTATTGAAGACCAGTTCTGGGGCGACTATTTCGGAAGCTTCCAGGACAAATACGGAGTTCATTGGATGGTGAACTATAGCGAAGGATACGCAAAATAATCTTATCTTTAACTAAATAATGAGGGCAGTCCGGCCCGGGCTGCCTTTTTACAACGATTTTAAAAATGGAAACTATGGACCCGATTAAGATAGACATCACAATTTTAGCCCCGGTAGAAAAAGTCTGGAATTATTTCAACGATCCCAAGCATATCACAAAGTGGAATTTTGCCCATGAATCCTGGGAATGTCCCAGTTCAGAAAATGATCTGCGGGTAGGAGGGAAATTCAAAACCAGAATGGAAGCAAAAGATAAAAGCTTTGGCTTTGATTTCGAAGGATTCTACGATGAGGTGATTCCGAATGCCAATATCAAATACCATATGGAAGACGGCCGGAAAGTAGAAGTTATTTTTGAAAAAATAGACGAAAACACAACCAAAGTGATCGAAATTTTTGATCCTGAAAAACAGAATTCTGTGGAAATGCAGCGGGACGGCTGGTATGCCATCCTGAATAATTTTCACAAATATGTTGAAAATCATTAAAATACACACCGACAGTCATGATAAATCTGGTTATAATGGCAAAATGTCTAAGCTCCATTTGTGCTGTTAATCATGTCGTTAAAAATAATAATTTCCTGTACGGCGTTATTGCAGTACCGGCAAGAAGAGCTTTGGAAAGAGAAAAAATTGACTCTCTTGAAAAACTTTCGGATTATTCTGAACAGGAGATCATGAATCTTCATGGTTTTGGAAGGAATAACATGCAGAAACTGAAAAATCATATGAAAGAACATCAAGTTTCTTTCAAAAGCTGATCATTATAGGTCCAGGAAAATTTCATCATTCCCGGATCGGCAATGACCAATAAAACTATATGTACCACCTTAAAATGAATAGTATGAATAACGATATTTTTCCTTGTCTCTGGTTTGATACAGAATCAAAAGAGGCCGCAGAATTCTATTGTCAGGTTTTTGACGGGAAGATCACTGCAGATACTCCCGTTGTCATGAATATTGACCTTTTCGGGCAGAAATTAATGCTCCTGAACGGAGGTCCACATTTTACAAAAAATCCGTCAGTTTCCTTTATGGTCATCTGTAAAACAGAAGATGAGGTTCAGCAATACTGGGATAAACTGATAGAAGGAGGAATTACTCTTATGGCTCTGAATTCCTATTCGTGGAGCAAAAAATACGGATGGGTTCAGGATAAATACGGAGTTACCTGGCAGCTGTTTCTGGGAGATAAGCCGGAATCACAGAGAATTGTTCCTACCCTGATGTTCATTCATCAGAATAACGGGAAAGCAAAAGAAGCTATGGAATTTTATACCCAAACCTTTCCAAATTCCAGCATCGGAAATATTTTGAAGTATGGTGACGGCGGCGAAGGTCATTCTATACCTGAACCTGCTGAAAATGTACAGCATGCCCAGTTTACCATTGATGGATACAGCTTCTTCTGTATGGATAATTCTTATGATCACCCGTTTGATTTTAATGAAGGGATTTCCATTGTGATCATGACGGATAATCAGGAAGAGACCGATCATCTTTGGAATACCCTTACTTCAGAAGGCGGAAGAGAAAGCATGTGCGGCTGGCTGAAAGACAAATATGGACTGAGCTGGCAGATTGTTCCCAAAAAGCTTATCCAGCTAATGAATGATTCCGATCAGGAAAAAAGCCAGAAAGTAGTTCAGGCAATGATGAAAATGCAGAAAATTATCATCAGAGATTTGGAAGAAGCTTATAATTCTTAAAAGCAAAAAGGCGAAACAGCAAAAGGCAAATTTGCTTTTTCGCCTTTTCGCGATTTTACTTTTTTACTTTCCTAATAACTTCAAAATCTAAAATTATGAACAACAATATCTTTCCATGTATTTTATTCAATGGAGACGCCAAAAAATCAGCAGATTTTTACTGTAAGATATTCGGCGGAAAAATAACTGCGGATACACAGATTGTTATCAATATTGAACTTTTCGGACAAACGATCATGCTTCTTAATGGTCCGGAGAAAGAAAAAAATCCCTCAGTATCGTTTATGGTGATCTGTGAAACCGAAGACGAAGTACAAAAGTATTGGGAACAGCTGAAGGACGGAGGAACTGCCCTGATGGACCTCGGAACCTATCCGTGGAGTAAAAAATACGGCTGGATTCGCGACCGTTACGGAGTAACCTGGCAGTTGTTTCTTGGTGAAAAAACGAATGAACAGAAACTGGTACCTACCCTTATGTTTATCCATCAGAATAATGGGAAAGCTGCGGAAGCAATGGAGTTTTACACAAAAACTTTTCCCAATTCAACGATCGGAAATATTTCAAAATATAAAGACGGAGGAGAATCAGGTGAAGATCCCGAACATATAATGCATGCCCATTTCACAATTGATGGCTATAACATGTTCTGTATGGATAATTCCTATGATCACCAGTTTGATTTTAATGAAGGGATTTCAATGGTGGTCATGACAGACAGTCAGGAAGAAACAGACTATTTCTGGAACAGTCTTTCCGGAGAAGGAGGAAGTGAGGAAGTTTGCGGCTGGGTAAAAGATAAATACGGACTGAGCTGGCAGATCTTCCCCAGACAATCCATGAGACTGATCAGTGATCCTGATAAAGAAAAGGTAAATAAAGTGATTCAGGCTATTATGAAAATGAAGAATATTATCATTAAAGACTTGGAGGAGGCTTATAATTCATAGAGTTAAAATACAAATTCAGTTGTTTTAATTCGCTGTTTTTTCCGTTTTATTCCTTTTATATTCCTGTTTCGGCTTGCTGTTTGATGTGATTTGTAAAAGATTTGCTTATGAAAACACAGAACAAGTCACAATCCAAATCAAAAGTGCCTAAGGAAGGTCTTCTTCCTGAAATCATCAGAAACAATTATCTTGGAAGCCGGAAACTCACCGGAAAGAAAGCAGTCATCTCAGGTGGCGACAGTGGAATAGGCCAGGCTGTAGCCGTTCACTTTGCAAGAGAAGGGGCAGATGTCGCAGTGATTTATAAAGAAAGCGATGACGATGCCAGAGAAACCCAAAAACTGGTGGAAAAAGAAGGGCAGCAATGCATTCTCATCAAAGGTGACCTCACAAAGAAAGCATTCCGGTCAAAATGCGTGGAAAAAGTGAAAAATCTCTGGAATAACCTGGATATTCTCGTTAATAATGCAGGAATTCATACCTCTAAAAACAGCCTTGAAAAGATCTCTGATGAACAGATCGTGGAGACTTTTAATACCAATATTATTTCCATGATTTCTTTAACGAGAGACTTTTTACCGCTGATTGGCGATGGCGGCCGGATTATTTGTACTACATCAGTTACAGCATACAGGGGAAGTGACCACCTCATCGATTATGCAGCTACTAAAGGAGCTATTTTATCTTTTATCCGCTCCCTTTCGGCTAATCTTGCTGAGAAAAAAATACTGGTCAACGGAATTGCTCCGGGGCCTATATGGACACCTCTTGTGAAAGAAACCTTTGATGACCTTTCGACATTCGGAAAAGATACCCCTTTGAAACGGGCGGGACAACCCTCAGAAGTTGCACCGGCCTATGTTTTCCTTGCCTCTGAAGATGCCAGCTACATTACCGGCGAGGTCATTCATATTAATGGCGGAGATTTTGTAGGCGGATAAGCAAGACTTAGAAACTAAAGTTAAAATCAGGACATCTGGAAGTAAACTTTAGAATCTATAATCTGAAATCTGACGTCTGAAATCTAAACATCTAAATAAAAAACAATGCAGAAAATATTTTTTGAAATTCAAATTGATGCTGCTCCTGAGAAAGTATGGGATGTCCTTTGGAGTGATATAACCTACAGACAGTGGACCACTGCATTTATGGAAGGATCCTTTTATATGGGTAGCTTTGAAGAAGGAAACATCATCAAATTTCTTGATCCCAACAATAATGGAATGTATAGCCGTGTTGAAAAAAACATACCCAATAAAGAAATGAAATTCCTGCATCTCGGTGAGATTTACAATGGGGTAGAAAGTGAGCAGAATTGGGGAGAAGCTACAGAAGCTTATATTTTAGAGGAAACCCCTACAGGCACCCTGTTGAAAATTGAAATCAATACTCCTGAAGAGTTTAAAGACTTTTTTGAAGAAAAATTCCCTACAGCTTTGGGAATTGTAAAAAACCTTTCGGAAAATCAATTATAAAAACACCAACCACAAAAATCTGAAATATGGAAACCTTATCGTACGAGATAGAAATCAATGCATCACCACAGAAAGTCTGGGATGTTCTTTGGGATGCCACAACTTACTCTGAATGGACGAAATTCTTCGGCTCAGGATCCGTAATGAAATCCGACTGGAAAGTTGGCGGAAAAACCTACTTCCTGAATGGTGAAGGCGAAGGGATGGTATCAACCATTGACAACCTTGATGAACCCCACCAGATTATTTTTAAACATTTGGGAATGGTAGATAAAGAAGGCAATGAAGATACAAAAAGCAAGGAAGTAATGGAATGGAGCGGTTGTTTCGAAAAATATATCCTTATTGACCTGGACGGAAAAACAAAGCTGCATGCAGAAGTGCAAACCGAAAAAGAATGGGAAGACCATATGAACACAGGATTTACAAAAGGACTGGAAGTAGTTAAAAATCTTGCCGAAAATAAATAATTGCTATTTGTATAATAAAAAACCACACAGACTTTCAAAACCTGTGTGGTTTTTTAATATATTGAGAAGAAGTATGGTGAAATTATTTTATCTTTTCAATACAGTAAATAAATAAAAACATGAAGTTATTAACGATTCTTTTTGCAACATTTATCCTTGCTTTAGTGGGAACTTATATTGTTCAGGGAAAACCTGATTTTTTATTTTCAGGAAACCTGGGGATGGCTGTGTTTATTGTATTCACGGGATTTTCCCATTTTAAATTCCAGAAAGGAATGGCGATGATGATTCCTGATTTTATTCCCGGTAAAATGTTCTGGGTATACTTTACAGGACTTCTTGAGATTGCAGCGGGAATAGGACTGATGATCCCATCCATAAGAGAAACTACAGCGATACTGTTAATTATATTTTATATTTTGATATTTATAGCCAACATTAATTCTTCCAGGAAAAACATCAATATTTTCAAAGCAGATTATACGGGACCTGGTATGAAATATCTTTATAAGGAAAGAATTCCCATGCAGCTTATTTTAATAGCCTGGACCTGGTACTTCGGAATATATATGAATTAGGATTTTTTTTACATTTTTAAATTATTTATACAAAATTTCATGATTTATGTAACATTCTGGTGGGAAAACTGTCCTATTATATAAGGTTTTAATTGTTTTAAGATCTGCGATAGAGAAAATTAACCATCCAAAATATGAATTATGAACTTTAATACTAAAATTTTTGGTACGGCTCAAATCGTACTGTCAGCAATTATGATCAATGCACAGACTTCAACGGCCAAGCTGCCGGGCGATCCTACGCTTCCATCCACCAAAGCGAATCTTGAAAAACTGGTTTCTTATGACAAAGGAAACTTTAAATACAAGGTAGAAGACTATTTTGCAAGACCTAATGCCTCACAGTTTAAAATTTCCCCGGACGGACAGTATCTTTCTTACAAGGAAAAAGATAAGGATAAGAAAAACCACGTCTATGTGAAAGAGCTCAAAACAGGTAAAATATCCAAAGCAATCGTTGAAAAAGACGATCTTATCAAAAGCTACGGATGGTTTGGAAACAAACGCCTTTTCTTCACCCAGGACAAAGGAGGGAACGAAAATATCCACCTGTATGCTGCAGATATTGACGGGAAAAACCTCAAAGACCTTACTCCTTTCGACGGAATTACATTAGGAACCGTAAGGCTGATAAAAGATACGGATTTTGTTGTGGTTACCATGAATAAAAACAACAAACAGATCTTTGAGCCCTATAAGATCAATTTCAATACAGGTGAAATGACCCAGCTGTATGAAAATAAAGATGTGAACAGCCCTATCGATGATTATATGTTTGATAAGGATGGAAACCTCAGAGGATATACCGTTCTTGAAAACGGATTAACGACAAAAACTTACTATAAAGATCTGCAGACAGGGAAATTTAATCTCCTGAAATCCACAGACTGGAAAGATACCTTTTACATCATAGGCCTTAATGATAATTCTAAAAACAAGGATGAAGCTTATGTGGTAACCAACTTAGACAGTGATAAATCCAGGATTGTACTCTATGATCTGAAAAAAAATACATTGATCAGAGAAGTATATTCCAATCCAGTATTTGATGTGAATTCTATAAGCATTGCCGGTAAAAACAGGAATTACGAACTGGATTATATCAGCTATGACGGTATTAAAAACGAAACGGTTCCGGTAAGTAAATTTTATAAAGAAATTGATGATCAGCTGAAAGCCGAATTTAAAGATAAACAGTTTTCTATTGTTTCTTCGGATGACAACAACGAAAAACTTCTGGTCTATGTAGGCAGCGACAAACTCTATGGTGCTTACTACGAATATGATACAAAAAGTAAAAAAATAAGCCTTCTTTACAACCTGATGCCGCAGCTGAAAGAAGAAGATATGGCGGAAATGAGACCTATTGAATTCAAAAGCAGGGACGGACTCACCATTCATGGCTATATCACCCTTCCCAAAGCAGCCCTTGAAGGTAAAAAAGTACCTCTGATCGTTAATCCTCACGGAGGGCCGCAGGGAATCCGGGATCAATGGGGGTTCAATCCTGAAACCCAGCTTTTCGCAAGCAGAGGATATGCAACACTTCAAGTGAATTTCAGGATCTCAGGAGGCTATGGAAAAGAATTCCAGAAATCAGGGTACAAGCAGATCGGAAGAAAAGCGATGGACGATGTGGAAGATGGAGTAAAATATGCCATTGAACAAGGTTGGGTAGACAAAGATAAGATCGCTATTTATGGAGGAAGCCATGGAGGTTATGCTACATTGATGGGGCTTATCAAGACTCCTGATCTTTATGCTTGCGGTGTGGATTATGTTGGCGTATCCAATATTTTTACTTTCTTCGATTCCTTCCCGGAATACTGGAAGCCCTACAAAGAAATGGTAAAACAGATCTGGTATGACTTAGATAATCCGGAAGAAGCAAAAATAGCCAAGGAAGTTTCACCGGTTTTCCAGATTGATAAAATCAAGAAACCTTTATTTGTGGTACAGGGAGCCAATGACCCAAGAGTTAACATCAATGAATCCGACCAGATTGTAAAAGCAATGCGTGCAAAAGGTTTCGAAGTTCCTTATCTGGTAAAATATGACGAAGGCCACGGATTCGGAAAAGAACCGAACAGGCTGGAACTATATAAATATATGCTGGGATTCTTCGCCGAGAACTTCAATAAAAAATAAAATAACTTTATAATAAACAGGAACGGGAAGTGTAATGCTTTCCGTTTTTTTTGATAATAGATGCCAGACATCAGACTTCAGATTTCAGACGCTAGATTAAGTTTGAAACCCAAAACCTTTATCCTCTGATTTTCATCTTTCAATTTTAAGCCCTTCTATTCTCAAAATACTCAAACACTCAAACACATAAACTCATAAGCTCGAAACCCGCACCCCGTACCAAAAATTCATCAATCAATAATTTTTTTTAAATTTATTAAAGTAAAACCAAAAGACAGATCGTCATAGCAATATGGAGATTGTCGAAGAAATAACAATGCCACAAGAGGAGAAAGCAAGTATCATCTCACAAACCGTTTCAAAGTACGGAGGAAAGCTGATGTCTTATATTCGTCCGAAAGTGAAAAACACGGAAGATGCAGAAGATATTCTGCAGGAAGTGTGGTTTCAGTTCAGCAGTCTGACCAATCTTTCCGAGATTGTGAATGTGGGCGGCTGGCTGTACAGAGTAACTGCGAATAAAATCACGGACCGTTACCGTAAAAAGAAAACTGAGAATCTTGAAGATTTCGTTTATGAAGATGAAGACGGAAGTTTCTCTATCAAAGATATTCTATTGCTGGACGAGAGTGCCGGGCCTGAAATTAAAATGTTTCAGGATGAAATATGGAAGAAGCTTTTTGAAGCCCTTGACGAACTTCCCGAAAAGCAGAGACTGGTTTACGTAGAAAATGAACTGAACGATAAAACCCTTCAGCAGATTGCTGATGAACAGGGGGAAAATATAAAAACCATTATCAGCAGAAAAAATTATGCTGTGAAGCATTTAAGAAACAGGCTGAGAAAATTATACGAAGATTTAAATAGTTAGTAAAGAAGAAATTATGAATCATAAACACAAAAAAGGCTGGATTTTTTTATTATTATGTCCGCCGCTGATCCTGGCAGTCGTTACATTTATTGTGATGTGGCTATGGAACTGCCTCCTTCCTGAGATTCTTGGGGTAAAATCCATTACATTCTGGCAGGCGATGGGGATTCTGATTTTAAGCAAGATCCTTTTTGGAGGCTTTCATTTCGGAAAAGGAATGAGAGACTTTAAAGAAAGAAAAATGAGAGAAAAAATGGCTGGGCTTTCCCCTGAAGAACGTGAAAAGTTCAAAGAGGTATGGAGAGACAGATGTTCAGGAGGATTCTTCAAGAAAAACAACGGATAATTTGAAAATTTTAAAGAAGTAGTAAAGTAAATTGAAAATTCATTCGTCTATATAAAAAAACAAGAAGTAGTAAAATTTAAAATTTTGAAAAAATGAAAAATTCAGCATTAAAAGGAGCTCTTGGAGCATTAGCTGTTGTAGGAGTAGCATTGGCTGCTAAAAAAATAGCACAGAGAAAAAGATTTATGAAAGGTATTTTTAACGAATACGGAATCAAAGAAAAATCACCTTTCGGTCTTGCCGATAAGATCAGGGAAATGAATGATGAACAGTATCAGGAACTGAAAGGAAAATTCAAAAAAGAATTTGCTTCAGGATGCTGCAGAAAGAATCATAGCAATACTGCAGAAGCAGAAGCATAATTAGTAAAAACTAAATTGAAATTGTTAATTCCGGCGCGGGAAGCTCTGCTTCCCGCGCCGGAATTTTTTCATACCGTCATTGCGAGGAGCGTAGCAATCTCAAATAATGGTGGCTTCGAGAGCCTCAGCCACCAACAGGGCAACCTTATGAAATGAGAAAAATAATATATAGATTATTATAGATAGATCATAAGTTGTAGGTGGCTGAGGTTCTCGAAGCCGCCGCCATAATTAAAAAGCAGAATCCTTCTTTAAAATATGGCCACATTTTATCCTGCAGAATAATGATAAAAAAATAAATCCTTATTTTTGTAAGGTTCAATGAAAGACTACTACTATTTTCTCGGGATTTCTCCGGATGCTTCAGAAGAAGACATCAAAAAAGCCTATAGAAAGCTGTCTTTAAAATACCATCCCGATAAGAACGAAAACGATGATTTCTTTGCAGGCCGTTTCCGTGAAATCCAGGAAGCTTATGAAATATTGAGTGATCCGGGAAAGAGACGTACTTATGATCAGAATTTAGAGAATCATCAGAAAAGTTTCAGGTACAATATCCCGCCTTCTATTAAAACGTTTACGGCGAATAAGATTCATGCAAAAAAAGGGGAGGAGATTATCATCAACTGGCAGACGAACAATGCTGATGTGGTGAAAATACTTCCTTTCGGCCTGGAAAAACCTTTTGGAGAAAGAATATTTAAGATTACGGAATTTAAGGACGGAAAATTCCAGTTATTGCTTCATGCTACGAATTCTCTGCTTCATAAAACGGCGGTGCAGGGAATCACTATTACTGAAGTCTTTGACAACGATGGGTCCCAGTTTAAAAACAGTGTGGAGGAAATATTCAAACCTCAGCCGGTAACACGTATCAATAAGTCCGGTCAGCCAAAAATCATGATGCTGATCTGGGGGATTATTATTTTGGCCCTGGCCATATATTTTTTATTCAGGAATTCCGGATAGCTTAAGCCATCTTTTTTCTTCCCGGACATTTTTTGCATCTTTTTCCCTTCTTGAATTTTTTACAGCAGGATTTTTTTTCGCAGAACATGTCTTCATTATTGAATGCGTATACTGGAGTTAAAGGCGGTACTTTAAATGGGATAATCATATTCATGTTGCAAATATATTAATTTAGAATAAATATAATTAATAAAATTTCATAAATCTTATCACCCCTGTTTATCAGCGTATTTGTAGGGTGTTTAATACCTGATTTTAGAAGGAAATATTGTTTTTTGCAGTTGAATTTTACCTGAAAACAATAATAAACCTAAACACAAAATTGAAATTTAGACTGAATACAATTTAGAAAGTAGTTTCTTCAATTAATCTGTTTTTCTTGTACTGTCAATTGAACAAAACCTTATGTGAAATCTTAAAAGTTAAGCTTTTAAATTTTATGTAATAAATAGCTTTTATTTCATTTCTTATTGAACGGATCTGGAAGTTTCCCTGTCGTTTCGGCAATTTCGGACTCTTGTACAATCACTTAAAAAAGTGTAATTTTACGAATCTTTTTTACGAACAAAATCTAATAAATAAAAATGAATACAGAACAGTTTGTGAGCCGTCACATTTCCCTTAATGAAGCCGATAAACAGGCGATGTTGGAAAAATTGGGCGTTTCAAGTATTGAAGAACTAATTTCTCAGACCATTCCTTCTTCTATCCGTTTAGAGAAAGATCTTGAGATCTCGGCACCGCTTTCAGAATACGAAATGCTGAACCATTCGAAAGATTTGGCATCGAAAAATACTGATTATACGAGCTACATTGGTTTTGGATATCACAATACCCTTTTACCATCAGCTATTCAGAGAAATATCTTTGAAAACCCAAGCTGGTACACGGCGTATACTCCTTATCAGGCGGAAATCGCCCAGGGAAGACTGGAAGCTCTTCTGAATTTCCAGACTGTAGTGTGCGACCTTACAGGCTTTGAGCTTGCGAATGCTTCTCTTCTTGATGAATCTACAGCTGCTGCTGAAGCAATGCACATGTTCTTCAACAACAGAACGAAAGATCAGAAGAAAGCGAATGCAAACAAATTCTTTGTTTCTGATCTTGTTTTGCCTCAAACCGTTGCTGTTTTAAAAACCAAAGCAGAAGGTTTAGCTATCGAAATCGTGGAAGGTGATCACAAAACTCACCAGTTAGACGAAACTTATTACGGCGTTTTATTACAGTATCCGGGGAAAAACGGAATCGTTCTGGATTACACAGAAGATATTGTAGAATATAAAAAATTAGACCTGCAGGTAGTTGTTGCATGTGATCCGATGGCTTTGGTTAAACTGAAATCACCGGCTTCCATGGGAGCTGACTGTGCGGTTGGAACTACACAGAGATTTGGTATTCCATTAGGCTACGGAGGTCCTCACGCAGCATTTTTTTCTTGCAGGGAAGATTACAAAAGAGATATTCCGGGAAGAATCATCGGGGTTTCTCAGGATATGTACGGAAAACGTGCATTGAGAATGGCGCTTCAGACCAGAGAGCAGCACATTAAAAGAGAAAGAGCCACTTCCAATATCTGTACGGCACAGGTACTTCTTGCAGTAATGGCAGGAATGTATGCCGTTTATCACGGTCCTAAAGGTTTGAACTACATTGCTGATCAGATCCATTTTAAGGCAAACGCTTTGAAAAACGGGCTTAAAGCATTAGGATATCAGGTGGTTGAAGAGCCGATCTTTGATACGGTAAAAATCACAATGAGTGAAGATGAAAAAGGAAGATTGTCAAGAATGATGCTTGATCATAAAATCAATCTGAATTATTTCACAGAAGGTGTTGTAAGCATTGCCATAAATGAAAGTACTACATTGGAGAAATTAAATGTTCTGATGGCTTCTTTCGCTCAGTTCAAAGATAAGCAGACTTTCAAGTTAGAAATCAAAGAAGGATACAGCATCCCTGAAGAGAATTTAAGAAAAGACGAAATCCTTACCGAGCAGGTATTCAACAAATACCATACGGAAACAGAATTGATGCGTTACATCAAACGTTTGGAAAGAAAAGATTTATCGTTGACTCATTCAATGATTTCTCTGGGTTCTTGTACAATGAAACTGAATGCTGCTACTCAGATGTTGCCACTTTCGTGGGATAACTGGGGAGCTGTTCACCCATTTGTACCGGTAGACCAGGCCGGAGGTTATCAGGAAATGATTAAAGAATTAGAGAAAGATTTAGCTGAAATCACTGGTTTCGCTGGAACTTCTCTTCAGCCAAACTCCGGAGCTCAGGGAGAATATGCAGGGTTAATGGTAATCAGAGAATATCATATTTCAAGAGGTGAAGGCCACAGGAATGTAGTACTGATCCCTCAGTCTGCACACGGTACCAACCCGGCTTCTGCAGCTATGGCGGGAATGAAAATTGTTGTTGTTAAAAACCTTGAAAACGGAGAAATCGATTTCGAAGATTTAAAAGCTAAAACAGAGCAGCATTCTGAGAACCTTTCTTGTGTAATGATCACTTATCCGTCTACTTACGGATTCTTCGATGCCAATATTAAAGAAATTACAAGCTTGATCCACGAACACGGTGGTCAGGTATATATGGACGGTGCCAATATGAACGCTCAGGTAGGATTTACAAGTCCTGGAAACATCGGAGCAGATGTTTGTCACCTGAATTTACACAAAACTTTCGCAATTCCTCACGGTGGCGGAGGTCCTGGAGTAGGTCCGATCTGTGTGGCCAAGCATCTGGTTCCTTTCCTTCCTTCTAATGCGAATATCAAAATCGGTTCTAAAGATGCGATCGACGGTATTTCTGCAGCACCTTACGGTTCAGGATTGATCCTGAATATTTCTTACTCTTACATCAAAATGTTAGGTACAGAAGGATTGAAAAAAGCAACAGGACATGCGATCATGAATGCAAATTACCTGAAAGAGTTATTAGCAGAGCATTTCCCGATCTTATATTCAAACGAGAATGGAAGAGTGGCTCACGAATGTATCGTAGATTTCCGTCAGTTCAAATCTTTAGGAATCGAAGTAGCTGACGTGGCGAAGAGACTAATGGATTATGGATTCCATGCACCAACCGTTTCTTTCCCTGTAGCAGGAGCATTAATGATTGAGCCTACAGAATCTGAAAGCAAGTCTGAAATCGACCGTTTTGCAGAAGCATTAATCTCCATCAAAAAAGAAATTGATGAGATTGCCAACGGAGAAGCAGATCAGGCGAACAACGTTCTTAAAAATGCTCCTCATACAGAACAGCTGGTAATCTCTGATTCATGGGATAAACCATACAGCAGAGAAAAGGCAGCTTATCCGCTGGAGTGGGTAAGAGACCACAAATTCTTTGCTTCTGTATCCAGAGTAGATGAAGCTTACGGAGACAGAAACTTAGTTTGTACCTGTGAGCCGATTGAAGCTTATATGTAATAATTTTTAATCAATATAAAAACACCCATTTAGATTCTAAACGGGTGTTTTTTTGTTATTTATTTTCTATTATCTTCTTTTATAGCTGTATGCTATAAGAAGCGCTATAGCCATGGTAGCAAAAGTTACCATTGACACTGTTTTAATTGATACCTCCTCATTGTTCTGTGTTGTATTATGATACTTATCACATGAATACAATAATACTGCTGTCATGAATAGACAGCCCAAGAGTAATTTTTTAATCATAAAATGTATTTGTTTGGTTTTAAATATTTTACGATCAAAAAAGATACCGAACAGGCTATTTTAATGAGAATTCTGTATGTGATAAATAGGAAATTTTATTTTCGGTTCTTTTACCCTGTAATCTTCAATGACCTAATAAGCTCTTCACTGAATTCAAAATGGTATTTCAAAATCAACGGACTTCCGGGAAATGTACCTGAAATTTCCGCTGACAAAACATGATCTATTTCATTATAATCTAAAGGTTTCATGCTGGCTTTGTATTCTTTGTTGGCAGTATCAATCCAGTTTTGTATTTCTGTTTTCCCGTTGTGGGTTTTGCCTTCGTCAAATACGACTGCGGTGTCTGTAAAGCAATCAGCATATGCATGACTGTCAAATTCGTTTTGTGCTTTCACTAATTTTGAAATGATGTTAGGTAAATTCATTTTATTTTGTTTTAAATTATCAATTATCAATTATCAATTATCAATTATCAAATGGTTGGTATTGTTCCTCCGTCAATGACGTATTCGGTTCCTGTGAGATATTGAGCTCTCGGAGACGCCAGAAAGCCTACCAGCTCAGCTACTTCTTCGGGGTATGCAGGTCTTCCGTAAGGAATTCCTCCCAGTGCATCCATTACGCTTTGTGTGGCATCTTCTACAGTGCTTTTATTACTTTCAGCGATCCGTTCCATCATTCTTGCAGAAGCTGTAGTCATGATCCAGCCGGGTGAAACAGTTAATACGCGGACTCCTTTGGGAGCAACTTCGTTGGATAAACTTTTGCTGTAATTCAGTAAACCTGCTTTGGCAGCGGCATAGGGCAGAGTACTGTCATATAACGGTAGCCTTGCCTGAATAGAAGCAATATGGATAATGACACCGGTTTTCCTTTCAGTCATTTGTGGTAAAAAACCTCTGTCCAGGCGTACCGGAGATAAAAGATTGGTCTGTAGCGAGTGCAGCCAGTCTTCATCAGTTAAAACAGCGAAACCACCGCCTTTGGTCTCTGAACCTCCAAGATTGTTGACTAAAATATCCAGTTTCCCGAATTTCTGCATCACTTCTTCCACTACTTTATAAGTTCCCTGAGACGTGCTGAGATCTGCTGAAATAAAGTAAAGGTCTGGGTTTTCATCTTCGGGTGGGTTTCTTGCAACGATAATTACCGTGGCTCCTGCGCTTAATAATCTTTCTGCGATGGCTTTTCCAGCTCCTTTGGTACCACCTGTAACCAGGGCTGTTTTGTTTTTCAGTTCGTTATTGAAATTAAATGGGTTGTTCATATGCTAATTCTTTGATACAAATTTCAGAAGTATCTTCATTTCCGGCAATAAGGGAAAACCGAATTGCATAGGGATAAATTTTTCCCCTATTGTACATTTTGGAACATTGGGCTAATTTTACAGTATGTATGAAAGAAAAATTCCTTTGAACTTAAATTGCGGTCTTGATCTGATCGGTGAAGTGCTTTATGGAAAATGGAAGATCCGTTTGCTGTGGTTTATTAATGAAGGTCATCAGCGCCCAAGTGAACTGCAGCGGAAAATTCCCGATGCTTCAAGGCGGGTATTGAATATTCAGCTGAAAGAACTGGAAGAACACGAATTGGTTTCAAAGACTATTTATGCTCAGCTTCCGCCAAAAGTAGAATATTATCTTACAGACTTTGGCAAGACACTCATTCCTGTTATTTCTGCGCTGGGAAACTGGGGAGATCAGCATGAAGAGCGGCTGCGGAAGGTTATTTTGAAGAGATAAATTGGTACGATTTTGAGTAATAGGAACCGGATTCACTACTTTCCCTCGTTCCAGTAATAAGAATCCGGATATACCCTTGCGCCAAAGACAGCCGTTCCCACTCTCACAATTGTAGCACCTTCCTCAATGGCTGTTTCCAGATCACCGCTCATTCCCATGGAAAGCTCCTTCATTTCTACGTTGGGGATATTCTGACTGATGATCTCCTGCTGTAGATTTTTAAGGATTTTAAAGCACTGTCTTACCTTTTCTGTTTCTGCACTAAAGAGGCCGATGGTCATTAATCCTTTGATTTTTAATGTCGTGAATTCAGCAATTTTTCTGGTCAGTTCAACAGCTTCCTCAGGATGTACGCCAAATTTACTTTCCTCATCAGAAGTATTCACCTGGATTAATACCTCTATTGTTTTTCCTTCGGATAAAAGCCGTTGATGAAGCTTTTCTGCCAGATCCAAACGGTCCAGAGACTGTACACAAACTACATCATACCTTAGAATATCTTTGATTTTATTGGTCTGAAGATGTCCGATGAAGTGATTTTCATGAGGTGTATCTTTCAGCGCTTCATATTTTTCTTTCAGTTCCTGAACTTTATTCTCTGCAATCAGAGGATACCCGTTTTCTAGAGCGGTTTTAATATGTTCTGCCGAAACTGTTTTTGTAGCCAGAAGCAATCTTATTTCATCCTTGTTTCTGCCTGCTTTTTCACATGCTGTCTTTATTCTGTCGTTAATGATTTCAAGATTGTGGAGGATGTCTTCTTTCATGGTTGTATCAATTTTTTCGGCTTCCAGTTTTTTGATTAAAGCAGATTTTATCGAGGTTAAAGTGTGATCTTTCGCTTCAGCAAAAGAAATCCCATATTTATGCTCGTATTCCTTTTTGTCTTATTCTAAATATTTTCGTCTTCCCAAATAACTGAATTTATTTTCCAACCATTTGCAGTTTTAATGTACTGAAAGAATTTATTGCCATTTCCTTCAAAATAATTACCATTAAGGTATCCACGCTTTTGATACTTAGAAAAACGCTGGGCAATATTATTAACTATTTTTGTTTCCTCTTCCACTTCATATTCTTCAAATTCTGTAAGCGTTCCGTCTGTTAAAATTCTTTTTCTTGGAGTAATAAAGCTGTCAAGGTTATAAATTTCTTCGTTGTCTTTATCCTTTTTGATGATGATCGTTTCACTTAAACAAATATCATCAATACTTTCGAAGCCCGGCTTTTTTCCATTTGTATTGGTAAACAAATTAAAAAATGATTTGGTTAGTTGATTGAGCAAAAATTGATCGTCCATTTGTATGTATTCTAATGTTTTAAAATTAATGAATTTTCAAATTCAAAATAGGTTTTGCTTCAATACTAACTAAGTTGTGAAGAAAAATCCGTTTCTGGGAAAACAGATGTATATAATTTTAGCGATTAATGTATTTATATCAATTCTCAAGTATTTTTGCTTCCAGTTCCTTTATTAAAGCATTCTTCACCACCGTAAACGCATAATCTTTCGCTTCTGCAAAAGAAATTCCGTATTTACGTTCAATATTCCTCAGATCTTCCGGAAATTTAGACAATAGACTGTCATAAAATTGATCCAGGAATTCCCGGGAAGGCATTTCATAATTAATTTTTAATTGAAAACGTCTGAGCAAAGCAGTATCAATGATCTCTGCGTGGTTGGTGGCACACATCAGAAGCGCATTTTCGGGATAATAATCAATAAGCTGGATCAGAGTGTTTACAAGCCTTCTCATTTCTCCCACATCCTTATCATCGCTGCCTCTTGCTTTCCCGATCTGGTCCAGTTCATCCAGGAAAAGAACAGATCTTTCCCTTGCAGCTTTGTCGAAGATCATTTTGATATTTTGTGAGGTCTCTCCGATACGCGAAGACACAATATTACTGAGATTAAGGATCAGGATATTTTTACCTAATGCATTGGCTACAGCTTTCGCGGTCATTGTTTTACCACATCCGGAATTTCCCTGCAGCAAGATTTTATTATTAACCGGAAGCCCATATTCCTGCAGTTCCTTCACGTAAGTGTGCTCTTTGATAAGTTGTATCAGCTGATCCCTGTTGTGGCTGTCGAGAAATACATCGTTAAGGCTTACTTCCTCCTTATCCTGAATGATGAGATTATACAGATTCATATTAAAACTAAAAAGATTCTTATCCGCACAAAGATAAGGCTTTATTGAATGAAGTCTTGGATAAACAAATAGACTATAAAAATAATACTCAATAGGAACGGGCTTTATCCAAAATCTTTAATTTATCAGGTGGTCAACAAGAAAAGCCGAACAATTGTTCGGCTTGACTATTGGGATATATAAAATTTGCTATGAAATTCAGCTGAGAAGTTATGTTTTCCGGCCCTTTTACTCCAATGAGTAAAAGAGCGTAATCTGACATTTCAGATTAAAAACATAAACAATACAATTAATATAGATGTTCTATAGGCTTTCCTTCAAATAGAACTTAGTTTCTCTGCTCTCTTTTTACTGTTGCAAAATAAGAAGCGAATACTACTACACATGTTGCGATACCGATGTAAGTTACCATTTTTGTTTTATTTAATTATTTGACTTTATTTTATCGATTTTCTAATTGCAATATTACTATTTTCAAATCGCATGCCAAAGCAAATAATTATGATGTATATCAGTATGTTATGTTCTTAAATTGTTAATTTTAACTATCTGTTTGTTTATAAAAAATTAATATGTTTTTATGAAATTATTAATATATTTATTGTCTTATCTGTAAAATTTTAAAAACTTGACAACTGTTTCAATGCTTCTATATTGGAGTTGATAAAACAAAAAATTAAAAATGCGATGCATAATATCTGCTTTTAACTTCGTAACTGAACGTCAGATTTTGGACAATGAAAGAATTATTATGTTAAGAAAACTTATTTTTCGAAGCCCGATTTTATCCTTAAATTTTTAAAACCCGACCGGTTTTGTGACATGAATTTGCAAATTTTGTCACATAAGAAAGAAATACTGACACATTGGAAACATATACTGTCACACAATTTTTAGCGACATAGTTTTTTTCTTTTTATAAATAATTTTTATAATTACCTTGAATGCTTTCACTGACGGGGGATATTTAGATGGCCATTTTGCCGGATTTATATTCTTATTCAATATACTCAATTAGAAATCCGTAAATGATAAGAATTCAATGTTTAAATTCAAATAAAAAATAAAAAACAGTGCTGATTTAGCAGTCCGTTTTCCGGCGAAAAGAACAGCTTTTCACTATTTTTGCAGAAAATAAGCTTTATGGGACGCAGTTATATATTTCTTGCCTTGGCGATCATATTCGAGATCATAGCGACTACTTTTCTTAAGAAATCTGAAGAATTTACAAAGCTTTGGCCGTCTGTGGTTACTGTGATAGGGTATGCTTCCGCCTTTTATTTCCTGAGCCTTACCCTGAGTCATATCCCTGTAGGAATAACCTATGCCATATGGTCCGGGGTGGGTATTGTTTTTATAACCATGATTGGGATCATTGCCTTTAAACAGGTCCCGGATCTTCCGGCTATCATAGGAATTCTATTGATTGTTATCGGGGTAATTGTTATTAATGTATTCTCAAAGATGGGAACCCATTGATTTTTTAAATTAAAAGTTCAAAAATTTACCAACATTTTTATCTTTTCATAACTATTTTAAAACGTGGATAGTGGATTGGAAGAAATTAAACAGGAATATCCTGTCATAAAATATCTCAATACTGTTCTCGGTAATAAAATCCTTGTGACGGAATGTATTGGTAACAATATCTTCTTCCACAAAAACAAACCAGACTTCTTTTAGCTGTTTTTGTCTTTTAAACTCTTCAAAAGCATTCCAGTCGTAGGGAGTGGAGTGTTTAAGATTATAGAATAAAATTCCTTTTTTAACCCCATTTTCTTCCACAATGTTAATAGGATGCTGAATGTAATTCAAAATACTGATCTGCGACTGATAACATTCTACGAAATGGTGCAGATCGATCATCTGTATCACCTTTTCTTCTTGCTGGGATTCTGTCATATAAAAACATTCTGAAGTTATTTCCTGTGTAAGTTCCTGAAAAACGGCTAATTCCATAAGCATTAAAAATTCAGGACAAAGAAATAAATATTACCATTGCATGAAAATTTTTTTATACGAAACCGCCCTTATTTTATACGAAATCCAACCCTGTTAAAATTGGTATAAAAAATGACAGGCTTTGTATAATATTATAAAGATTTCCTGCGTTATTCTCTATTTTTGCTTTTAATTAAGACCTACGGAACACTATGAAATACGGACCGTCAAAATTTAAGGAAACACTTGTCATGGATTTTCTGGTAGAAGACCGGTTCAAAGTCCGCAGGCACCTGTTATTCCTGATTTTCTTTTTCTTCCTGATGTACAGTGCCAGGTTCTGGCATTGGTATTCGGGGCTTTACCAATACTATGTTTTATTTTTTGTATATGTTATCCTGATTACGATGGTTTACATCAATATATATGTCCTGGTGCCAAAGTTCTTCTTTAAAACAAGATATATTACCTATCTCATTCTGCTGGTCATGATGGGAGTTGCCGGACTGAATATGATAAGCTATGGCTTTAAATTTTTCTTCGGAGACTTCAGGGTAGAGAATATTAAGAAGGAAAGTGAAAAAGCCAATCTGTATGAAGGGATATTGATGTGCATTCCGATTATTTTGACGACAACTACCGTAAAACTCCTGCAAAAATGGATCACGGATACCAAAAGAATAACGGAGCTGAATAATCTTACCTTACAAATGGAGCTGAATGAGCTCCGTAACCAGATCAACCCGCATTTTCTTTTCAATATGCTCAATAATGTGAAGGCTCTCACAAGAACGGATCCTGAAAAAGCATCAGCAGTTATTGTCAAGCTTTCGGAGTTCTTAAGATATCAGCTGTATGAAAACGGAGAAGAGAAAACTCTGCTTATTTCAGAGATCGATTTTTTGTCCAATTTTCTTAACCTTGAAAAAATACGAAGAGAAAATTTTACTTTTGATATCAACGCAGCAACAGAAAGCAGAATAATAAAAAGCACTTTTATCCCACCTAACTTGTTCACCACTTTTGTTGAAAACGCAATAAAGCACAGTCTTGATATCAGCAGCAAAATGTGCTATGTGGAAATAGATATAAACGTTGAAAACAAAATCCTTCACTTTGCCTGCACCAATTCAATGAATCCGAGTCTGACCGTTTCCAACGCCAACTACAGCGGACTGGGACTTGCCAATATTAAAAGAAGACTCGAGCTTCTCTATGGAAATACCTTCAGCCTTGAAATCACTTCCGGAGAAAAAGAATATACCGTTAATTTAAAAATTCCTGTATGAACTGTATTATAGTAGATGATGAGCCGCTGGCAAGAGCAGAAATGCGTTCACTGATCGATGAAACCTCGAAGGTCGAAATTCTTGGCGAATTTTCCAATGCTCCTTCAGCGCTGGATTTTCTTAAAACCAACGAAGTAGATCTTATTTTTCTGGATATTGAAATGCCCATGGTAACCGGTTTGGAATTTGCCGGAATGCTGCCCAAAAAATCACTGATTATTTTTACCACAGCCTATTCCCAATATGCCTTAAAAAGCTACGAACTGGAAGCTGTAGACTACCTGCTGAAACCGATAGACGCCAAAAGACTTGAAAAAGCTATAGAAAAAGCTATTCTTTATACGGAACTTTTGTCTAAGGACACGGTTAAAAATACAGTAGAGTCTAATACGGCGGACTTTTTATTCATCAAAGCAGACCGGAGATTCTACAAGATCAGTTTTTCAGATATTAAATTTATAGAAGGTCTGAAAGACTATGTAGTTATCCATACCCGGCAGCAAAAACTTATCACAGCTATGAACCTTAAAACCATCCACCAGAAAATTTCCAGGGAAACCTTTCTCCGTGTGAGCAAATCGTATGTGGTTAATCTCGATTTTATTGATTCATTTGACAATCATACTATTTATATTGATGAATTTGAAATTCCTATAGGTGAAGTGTACAGGTCCGATTTTTTTACAAAATATGCCGGCGGAACCCTGAATTCGGAAGGGTAGGTTACTGCTTTTGGCCTACAAAGCGAATTACAGAGCCGGTTCCATTGTGAAATAAACCTTCATGGAGTTCTATTTCTTTTTCCTCCAGTTCTATGATACTGTAATTGGGAAAGTCTGCTTTGATCTCATCTATCGAAAATAGAGATCCGATGTCTTTAGGGCCGCCAACTTTCTCGTTTTTTGCAATATAATTAAGGTGATTTTTGCTGAATGCCTCAAAAATAATAACTCCTCCTTTGCGCAGATACTGATCCAGCATCTGATGGATAGAAGACTTGATATCAGCAGGGAAATGTGCATAAATAAGAGCAATTGCATCAAACTGTTCAACCTGAAAATTTAAAGTCTGAAGCTCGCCAACCTGGTAATCGATAGCAACATTGTGATGATCAGCAAGCTGTAAAGCTTTATTCTTCCCTTCATTGCTGATATCAAAGGCGAAAACTTCCCATCCTTTTGTTGCTGCAAAAACAGCATTCCTGCCTTCGCCTTCTGCAGGAAACAGAATAGTGCCGGGTTCTAATTTTTCTAACTGTTGCTTTAAATAATTATTCGGCTCTGTTCCGTAAGCGAATTCTTCACTGCTGTATCGGTCATTCCATCTGTCCAGCCATGGATTTTCTGTCATTTCTCTGTAAATTTGGGTTAGTAGTTGCAATCGTGCATCAATTTGATGCTTTAAAGCCCAAATATAAGACGATTCCGGCTTTTTCTACGAACGGAAAAAACATTGGGCAAAATAGATTTTGTAAATAAGGGAAGATAAAAATTACAACAACTTATTTAGTAAAGCTTTTGATCCTTTTCACAGTAAAAACTTCGTCTTTTTCCTAAGCCTGTTTGTTTTTTGACAAGTTTTTGCCCGCATTTAGGACAGATGGTTTTGGTATGAACCAGCCAGTGTTTCTTTAAAACAAATTCCCGTTTCCATTCCAGGAAATCAAAACTGTAATTCCGGGCTTCAGCAACTAGTTCTTTCAGTTTTTTGGGAGGAAGATTTCCAAGCAGGCTTTCAGGCTGGACGCCTATTCTGAACAGGACTTCATTTTTGATAATATTTCCCACTCCTGAAAAAATATCCTGATCCATTAAAGCATCACAAACCATCATCTGCGGTTTGGATTTCAGTTTCTTTTCTGCTTTCTGCGGATTCCAGGCATCGCTCATGACGTCAGCTTCCCAGTCTATCGAGGATAAAAATTCAAGATCTACGGATTTGACGGAGCAGGTGTAAAAATATAAGCTGCCGGTTTTAAAAATCAAAGATAAACGGAGACTCTTATCGGGCTTCGTCTGTTCATCAACACTGTAAGACCCAAACATCAGAAGGTGAATACGGATCGCCTGTTGATCCATGACAAGATACGTCTGCTTTCCAAACGTCCGGATTTCATGAAGAGTTTGTCCAGTCAGGGGCTCTTTATCGAATTTGGCATTGCCTGAAGCTTCCGTTACTTGTTTTCCGACAAATGGCTGCAGGCTTTCTTTCATTAAAATTATAGATGGTCCTTCAGGCATGGCTTTACTTTTCAACAAAAGTTCAAATACTATTCCGTAAAAATAAAATTTGGAGTAATTTTGAAAAATGATGAATTTAAACCAGATTTTCACGAATCAGCGTACAGGAAACAATCCGCATACCAAAGCTTCAAGAACTGATTTTCAGAGAGATTTCGACAGGATTATCTTCTCTTCAGCATTCAGAAGGCTGCAGAATAAAACCCAGGTATTTCCTCTTCCCGGAAGTGTTTTCGTACACAACAGGCTGACGCACTCGCTGGAAGTTTCGTCTGTAGGCCGAAGTTTGGGAAGTATTATCGGGGAATTTATCTTTGATACTTATAAAGATGACCTTACAGAAGATTCCAAAAACTTTTATCTTCATAATTTAGGAAATGTAATTGCAGCAGCATGTTTGTGCCATGATGTAGGAAATCCGGCTTTCGGGCATTCGGGAGAGGATGCCATTGCAAGTTATTTTGAGAGGAATGAGAAAGATCTCAAACTCAAATTTAATGAAAAAGAGTGGGCGGATCTTGTTAATTTTGAAGGAAATGCCAATGCGATACGAGTTCTGGCACAGCGCCAGCAGGGAAAAGATGATGGCGGAATCCAGCTTACATTTTCCACCCTGGCGAGTATTGCCAAATATCCTTGTGAAGCTGTTGCCAAGAAAAAAGGAATTATTCACAGAAAAAAATTCGGGTTTTTCCAGAACGAGAAAGATATTTTCCTGGAAATAGCACAAGCGACGAATTTGATCCTGGAAAATAAAGAACCTTATATTTTTAAAAGACATCCTTTTGTATGGCTGGTAGAAGCCGCTGACGATATCTGTTATAATATTATCGACATGGAAGACGCCCACAGGCTGGGAATTGTCTCCACTGCGGACTGTGAAAACCTGTTTTTTGAACTGATAAAATCTGAAAGCAGTGATACGGAAAAAGTAAAAAATAAGCTGGCTTCCATTTCCAATGAAAATGAAAAGATCTCTTATCTGCGGGCAAAAGCAATCAATGCGCTGATCAACAAATCTCTTGAAATCTACAAACATCATTTTGAAACCATTCTTCAGGGTAATCTGAACAATGGGCTTTTGGATATTTATAAGTCTGAAAACCGCGCCCTGCAGGATATCGAATCATTCTCCATTGAAAAGATTTATAACCATAAAGCGGTGGTGGAAATCGAAAATGCGGGTTATAATGTAATGTATGAGCTTCTCGACCATTTTATTCCATCAATCCTGAAACCTAAGGATGAAAGGAAATCTTACGATAAAAAAGCTCTGAAGCTCCTTCCGAGACAATTCGTTTACGAAGAAGGGACAGATTACCAGAAAGTGCTTGGCGTTATAGATTTTGTTTCAGGAATGACGGATAATTTTGCAACTGATCTTTACAGGAAAATAAAAGGAATTGATATCGGAATGACTGTTTAACTGAATTGAGCTCTTTCCCGAAATCATTTTTTTAATGAATCATTTTAGAGGCATCTTCAATCAGTGAATTCATTAATGAAGATGCTTTTCTGTGTTTTAATAACGGGGCAGCCTGACCAGCCCAGAAGAAAACAAGTTCATTTTTTTTCTGTTCCAAAGCAGCTTTCCGGAGCGGAGACATAAAAGCTGTTTGAAGCGGAAAAGGAAGAGTCTGATCTGTAGCGGTCAACAGATCTCTTACAATATCATTGGAAATTCCCCGTCCCAAACGTCCCGTATAGGCTCTGGAAAGAGTGGTAGACCTGGCAGCTTCTGAAAAAAGCATTTCCCTGTGAACCGGAAGCGCACCGGATTCTTCAGTCGCTAAAAATGCAGTTCCGATCTGTACCGCTTCTGCACCTAAGGTCATAGCTGCGGCAATACTGCGCCCGTCTGCAATTCCTCCTGCGGCTACAACCGGGATTTTTACACGGTCCCTGATGAGTTGGGTCAGCGCAAAGGTTCCAACAGTAGAAAGTTTTGCCCGGTCAAGGAATGAAGGCCTGTGACCGCCACTTTCAGCACCGGATGCAATGATGAGGTCTATGCCGGTTTTTTCCAAAGCTTCTGCTTCATCTGCTGTTGTTGCATTGCCTGCCAGAATAATCCCTCGCTTATGAAATTCATCCACCAGATCTGCGCTTATAAGACCAAACATAAAACTGAAGACTTTCGGCCTGATATCAAGAACTGCCTGCACCTGATTTTGAAATCTGGATTCGAATGAAGCCGGCATGGGTGGAATGTCAATCTCCAGACGGTCGAAATAAGGTTTGAAGATTTTTATTGCTTTATCATACTGCTCCCAGGTATCCTTTTCATTAATAATATCCATATCTGAAACCCATAGATTGAGATTAAACGGCTGATCTGTTTTTGATCTGATCTGCTGTGCGGTTTCATAAATCTCCTCAGGCGACAGGGTATAGGCTCCGAATCCGCCGAGACCTCCCATATTGCTTACTGTCGCAGTGAGTTCAGCGGTAGACAGCCCACCGCCAAAAGGTCCCTGGAAAATAGGATATTCTATACCCAATAGATCTGTTATTCTGTTTTTATTCCACATGATTTTGATGATTTTTTGTTAAGATTTTAAATCAGGATGCTACATCAGTCAAAGTTTTATTCACAATAAGCCACTGGCCGTTCATCAGATGAAAAGTAATAAAATTATAGTAATTATAATCATACATTTTTACATTCAGTTTTACGGAAGCAATCGTGTTGATGATCTCTATTGAAAGAATCCGGGCCTCAAATGTTTTTCCGGATTCTTTCGGACTTATTCTGCTTCCTACACCTTCAATGTACGCTTCAGCAGTTTTAGAATAAGGTACTCCTTTTATATCCCCGAAAACCAGCGCATCTTTATAGAAAACCTTTTTCAGCAGGTCAGTATTGCCTTCGTAAATACCTTTGAAATAAAACTGTTCCAGAGCTTCTTTTATGGCTGTTTCCTGTACTGTATCCTTTATCATGACATTAGGTTTTTGTGAACTGCTGCCTATTGGGATCATAAGCAGCAGTACGGTCAATAATATATTTTTCATTATAAATAGTGGCCCGCACCCATGCCACCGTCTACATTGATGATGGCTCCGGACACTAATTTGTTTTTAGCAATGGCATGAACCATTTGCGCAATTTCCTCAGGTTCACCAATCCTGTGGATCAGGTGTAGACCTGCATTATCATCGATATCCGAACCATGCATTGGCGTTCTGATCAAACCTGCGGCAACAGTATTCACCCTGATATTATCTTTTCCGAATTCCGCTGCCAGCTGAAGCGTTAAGGCATGTATGGCTCCTTTGCTTGCAATAGGCGCTGTAGAAGGCGATTGTGCAATAGCATGATACACCAGCGGTGAACCTATATTAATAATGACGCCTTCTTTCTGAAGCTGCATCTGAGGGATTACAGCTTGCGTTGTAAAGAATGTTCCCTTAAGATTGGTATCCAGAAAACGGTTCAGGTATTCTTCGGTAACTTCCAGAAACGGCTTGTTTTCATAAATTCCTGCATTGTTAACGAGTACATCGGCCGAACCAAATTTTTCTATGGCAGTCTGTACGATCATTTTTCCAACCAAAGGGTCGGAAACATCACCTGCAGCCATGGCCAGACGTTCGCCTGTTCCCAGTTCCTGATAGGTCTGTTCCAGTTTGGATGATGTTCTGGAGTTGATCACAACATTGTCTCCTCTGTCCAGAAAGTAGCGGGCAATAGCCAGGCCTATTCCTGACGATGCTCCTGTAACGATGACGGTCTGTTTGTTCATTACTGCTTTTTTTCGGTTGAAAATCCCTGTTCTTTTAATACGGAAACCTGTTCTCCGGCATATCCCCAGTTGTCGTCTTCAATCTCATTGATCACGATATGGGTAAGATGCGGATCTTTGTTGAGTACTAATACTACAGCTTTATTGATCTCTTTGATGAGCTGTTGTTTTTTTTCGCGGTTGATATCTTCACGTAAGACATCTATGGTGATAAAAGGCATGATGTTTAGATTTAAAGGTTAATTATTGTGCATCAGCGATCAGGTGGATATCCAGATCGAAGTTGTTAAAAATAAGCGTATCGCCAAGATCCTTGAAGAAGTTCCCGGATCTGAAACGGATATTAAATAAGGTTCTGTCAACGGCCAGTTTAGTATTTAAAACAGCAGTTCCGTTTGTTATAATGATCTGCAGTACCGTATTTATGGAGTTTGTTATTCCTTTGATCGTAAGGTCACCCGTTACAGAATAGAGATTTTTACCCTGTGGTTCAACGGATTTGATTTCAAATAAAGCTTCAGGATATTCATTGGAGTTGAAGAAATCATCGGAAGCTAGATGGCTGGCAAACTGGGTATTGGTTTCGGTATCTTCAATATCAAGAATTTTGATGGATTGCATATCAATGACGAATCTTCCTGAAGATAGCAGATTGTTTTCAAAAGAAAATTCACCTTCTTTTACTGAAATGATTCCGTTATGTGCTCCGGTTACTTTTCTTCCGGTCCATTCAATGGTGCTTTCTTTACTGTTGATTTTAAAATTTTGTGTATTCATTTTGTTTGTTTTTAAATGATGACACAAAGTTCAGTCAGAAGCCGGAAATACTTACGTGATGTAGATCACTATCTTTAAAAGGAAAAGAAAACAGAATAAAATTGAGAAATAAAATTAGTCAGTTTTAGATTGGTGCAGCCTGCTTAGCGTTTCTCTGGTTACCCCGAGATAGGAAGCAATAAGATGTTTCGGAACCAGATTGTATAGCTGAGGATACATTGATAGCAGCTCTTCATATCTGAATTTGGCATCATTATTCATCACAGAAAGAAGACGCTTTTGGACAGCAATATAGCCTTTGTTGGTCCGCCATCTGAAAAAATGCCCTATCTCCTGAAATTCACGACAAATCTTTTCCCTGTTCTCATTGGAGATTGACAGTATTACAGAATCTGTAACAGCATCTACATGAATGCTTGCTTTGCTTGAATTATACAGGGCGGAATAGTCCGATATCCACCAGGTAGGCATCGCAAACTGGAGGATGAACATTTTCATGTTGTCGTTAAGGTAGAATGCTTTAAGGCATCCTTCCAGAACGAAATATTCGTGGTTAACAGAATCGCCCTCCGAGATAAGAACCTGTCCTTTTTTCAGAATCATGATGTCAAAATAAGGAAAGATATCATTGAACTGTTCATTTGTAAGGTTTACAAATGTGGAGATATGCTGTTTCAGGATGTCTTGAGCATCAGTCATAGCTGCTTATTTTATATTCAAAAGTAAGCATTTGAAAAAGATTATAAAAAATAGGTCTCCCATAAAATAAAAACTCCCGGAAATTCCGGGAGTTTTTGTATTATTTCTTGGTTTTGGAAACCTCTTTGATTAGTGTGTATTTTATTGAAGACCCGTCAGCCGGCGGATTGGAAATTTTTTCTGTTTTTACTTTTAAAACATATTCATATCCCGGTTCATAGGTAAATCCTTCGATATTCGTATAGAAATTCGTCCAGTTTTCTGATGCTTTCTCTTTTACCTGCAGGCATTTCATAGGAGCTACTCCTGTACAGTCTGCGGTTTCCGGTCCTACGATCAGTGTTTTTTCATCAGCTCCGGCAGCGTTAGCTGTAGTGGTACATTGTGTCATTGCGAATAGGGCTACTGCAGGAACAGCGCTTTTTAAAATGGTTGCGATAATTTTCATAAAACTTATTTTAAGGCTTAATTGACAATTACTGTGCCGAAGTTTTTGACGCAGTTCTTCTATTGTTTTTTAGTTTTTAATTATTTAATTTGAACGCTTCTAAAAATTTAACCTAATAACATAATTACCAAAGTATAGTATGGATAATCCAGTTCAAATTGAAAATTATAAAATTCAAGAGCCTGAAATATGGGCCGGGAATATCAGTGACCAGGAACTGATCGATAAAATAACGGATTCTGAATTTGGCAGAAAGCAGATTGATGAAGGAAAAGACTACTGCTATTTTCTCGACAAAAAATATTATACAAGCAATAAAGAAAACAGTGAGTATGTTTGCATGGCCTACACATTGAATGAGCCGGGAAACCTGGAAAGGGCTTCCGTTTCTGATGTTATTGTGGAAGAAAACGAAGTTTACAGCATCCACAGGATCAGCGTTTTGAGAGACGGCGTGCTGATTGATAAAATTCCGGATACGAAAATAAAAGTGCTGGACAGCGAAAGCCAGAGCAGCGGAGGAATTTTAAGCAGTAACAAAAAAATTAATATCACTATTAAAGATCTGCGGCTGTATGACGTTCTGATCCTGGAAGATTCACGGGTTAAAGCCTTTACGGAACGGGATTTCCTAAGAAAGGAATTTTCCAAATATGTATGGGTAAGTCCGGATAATTACTGGGCATACGGAAGTTTTAAGTTTACCTTCATCAATGACCGGGAGCAGGATATTGCCTATAAGAAAACATTTTTCAGGGATGAAAAGGGTAATGTTCTGGAGCCTGAAATTCATCATCTGAAGAAAGGGGAGAAGTTTGTGATAGAAGAGCAGAATTACATCAATCCTGTGGATGCCGGGCGTGAGATTTTTCCGTTTATAGATTTTGCTACAGAAAGCAACTGGAAAGACCTGTCCAATTACATTGCCCCGATTTATGAGAACATTTTCAAGACCTATTCTTTAAAAGATTTTGCTCCCGCTCTTGTAGAAAAGCTGGATGCACTAGCCTCCCAGGATGATAAACTCCAGTTTGCCATAGAATATGTCCAGAATCATATTTACTATATTTTCAATGCAGATGAGATGAATGGACATAAACCACAGGAGCCTTCCGTTACTTATGAAAATAAGCAGGGCGACTGCAAGGCGAAATGTGTTCTTCTGAAAGTCATTTTAGATTATATAGGAGTGGATTCTTCGGTAGTGCTTGTTAATTTTAATACCGATTATTATATCAAATATTATCTGCCTTCGCTGCTCAGTTTTAATCATGTAGTGGTGAAAATCAATTATCAGGGGCAGGAGTATTTTGTGGATGCCACGATCCGTGATGAATTCGGGCTTATAGAAAACCGCGGATTTATTTATTTTATGCATTATCTTGAAGTAAAACGTGATCAGGTGCTACAGGAAAGAAAAGCGTACAGGTTTCCTTATTATTGTATAGACGAAAAGGTTGAGTTTAATGTTCGGGATACAACAGGGCAATTACAGCTGTCTACAACCTATAAAGGAAACCGTGCCAATGCAATGAGAAGGTATTTCAAAAGCACCAATAAAAGGGAAATTACAGACAGCTGGAACAGCTTCCTGTTTTATGGACTGAATTATTCTAACGACAGGAGCGGAACCGACCTCAGAAATATTTTTAAAGAGGCATCCATTGATATTGTAAGTGATGATAAAAAATTAAATGAATTCAGGATCCGTTATACGGCAACGGTAGATAATCCTTATTATACAGATCCTCAGAAAAACCGTTTTTTAATGTATTTCGACCGGAACGTCATTAAGTCGGGAGCCAGGGATTTTATCCATAAGGACCTTCCGTTCTGGCACAATTTCGACAGTGAAAGATATGAGATCAGTTTATATACGGATCAGAAAATTGATACCGAAGAAAAATATACGGTTCAGGAATGTACCATCAACAATCCATATTTTGACTATAAAAGCCGCAAAAAAATCACTAAAAATGGGGCTACGGTTTTCATAGAATATAACCCTCTTGTCAATCTTGAAATTCCGCAGGACCGGTTTGAAAAATTCCGTGAAGACCATCATACAATAGCAAACAGTAATTTTGGATTAGGCATTGATATCATTGAACCAGGTTTGCTTAATATGATAAAGTTTAACTTTAAAAAGAAATTTAAATAATTTTGATAATCAGTATTTTGTAAGAAATATATTGAATTTACTTTAATATTAACTGATTTTTGATTCCGGCGGCCGTAGGCCGCCGGAATCAAAAATATTCTTACTAATATTCATCAAATAAATAAGTACAATCGCATCAGTAATGGATAAAATATATACAGGAATCCTATTTTTTACAATGAGTTCCTTATTCAACGCCCAACAATTAAATAAAGAAAGTATCACAGGATTCTGGAAACTGAAAGAAGCCGGATTTTATGAAAATAAGAAAAAAGTGATTAAGGATTTTGACAACTGCCGGCTGATGAGAAACTATTCTATAAGGGATGATGGTTTTGCAATTTATAATTATATGGAAGGTAATTCGGGAAACTGCATGCCTTCCGAACCGAGGCTTTCGTTCTGGAGAATAGTAGGTGATAGGCTTCAGTTCTATGTTGGAAATCAGATTCTGGAAGAAGTGATCGTTGCATTTAATCAAGACAAAACAGTTACATTTACAACCTACAGAGCAGGATATACTAAGTTAGACGGAGATGCTTTATCAGAGAAAATAATGAACACCACTCATTATGATATCCTGGAAAAACAGGATTAGTTCATCTCTGAAATCTTCGAGTTGTTAATCTATATGAATTTTAACTTCAAGAATTTGTGATTAAAATGACAAGTCGTTATATCCTCTCAGAATCTTCTGCTTCCTTTGGCGTGGAAACTGTTTCTCTGAATTTTTGCTTACCAGTTAACAGCTCAAAAAACAGTCTGAAATCGGAGATCAATGACCAGAACGGATACTTGAAAGTAGCCGGTTTGTTTTTCTCTATTACAGCATGACTGAACCAGGCAAAACCATATCCGAAGATTGGAATATACCATAAAAAACGTTCTTTTCCTGAGCTGATAACGTACCAGATGACCACAAATACCAAAAGGGTTCCAATGAAATGAAAGATTCTTGTTCCTGTTTTACTGTGCTCGGTAAGATAGAACTGATAGAATTCTCTGTAAGTTTTGATTCTTTCTGACATGGCAATATTAGTTAATTAGTTCTTTTGGAAGATATGCAATAATTCTGCCGATTTGAAGAAGAACGGGAAGGCAAAAGGGCTAAAAGCAAAAAGGCAAATTCGTAAACCAACGAATTTGCCTTTTGTTATAAATTACTGCGCTATTTAGCCTTTTAGCCTTTTTGCTCTTAGCTACTTCTCAGCTTACTGTTTTTATAGCCGTAGCAGAAGTAAATTATTAGTCCTAAAGCGAACCAAAGTCCGAACCAGAACCAGTTTTCATGACTCATCCCTGTAAGAAGGTATAAACATGAGCTTAGCCCGATTAAAGGAATCAAAGAGAAGTTTTTAATAAAAGCAAAAATGCACAGAACCAGATTAATCAGAATGAATACGAAAATAGAAGCCCTGAATTCACCCTCTTTAGGGTCTTTCCAGTCCATCAGGTTGGTGAAAAACTCCGGCTGCCAAAAATAGAAACCGATCAGTCCGCCAATAAAAATTACCGGGAAAATAATTTTACCGTTAACATAGGGAAGATGGAATCTGCCTTTGATCTTCTCTTTTGCAGGAAGCATTAATACACCCGCACAAACCAGTACGAAAGCGAAGATTGTTCCGATGCTTGTAAAATCCAGAATGAACGTTTTATCTGTAAAAAGGATAGGTACACCTACTGCAATACCCGTAATAATAGTAGCAAACGAAGGTGTTTTGTATTTAGGATGTACTGTCTTGAATTTTTCAGGCATTAATCCGTCACGGCTCATCGCATACCAGATTCTTGGCTGTCCCATCTGGAATACCAATAACACGGTAGTAATGGCAACAATAGCTACAAAAGAAACGACAAGTTCCATCCAGGCTACATTGGCATTCGATTTTTCGAATATAAATGAAAGCGGATCTCCGATACCGTCAAACTTTCTGTAGTCCACCATTCCTGTTAAAACAAGCGTTAAAGCAATATAAATAACCGTACAAAGCACCAGGGAAATAATCATTCCTTTAGGAAGTGTTTTCTGAGGGTCTTTGGTTTCTTCGGAAAGAACACTTAATGCATCAAAGCCGATGTAAGCAAAGAAAACCCCTGAAACAGCACTCATCACCCCTGCAAAACCGTTGGGCATAAATGAAGCTACCTGGGTTTCCGGATTTACCGGTGTCCAGTTATCCGTATTGATATAAGCGAAACCTACAAGGATAACCAGAACAATAACTGCCAGCTTTAAGATCACCAAAGAGTTATTAAAATTTTTACTTTCTTTTACCCCTACATAGCAAAGCCACGTGATTAAGCCGTTGATTACCAGTGCAGGAACGTCAACGATGAATTTTAAACTACCCATTAATGGTGCTGTTTTCCAAGCATTTAAAAGTTCCTTATTTTCCGAGCCGTATTGAACAGCTTTTTTAGCTTCTGTATAGCTGCAGGTAAGATAATCGGGGATGTGCATGCCCAGACGTCCTAAGAAGCTGGTAAAGTAGTCTGACCAGGAGAAAGCCACATAAATATTCCCGAAAGAATATTCCATGATCAGCGCCCATCCAATCACCCAGGCAATCAGTTCTCCGAAACTGGCGTAGGCATAAGTATATGCAGAGCCTGCCGTAGGAATTCTGCTGGCAAATTCAGCATAACATAATGCTGTAAAACCGCAGGCAAAACCACAAATTAAATACAGTAGAATAACTCCGGGGCCACCCCTGAAAACCGCTTCACCTAAGCTGCTGAAACTTCCTGCTCCAATAATGGCCGCAATACCAAAAAAAACGATATCCCAAACACCTAAAACCCTTAGAAGGCTGGTAGATGTATCTGTTTCTGAATAGTTTTTCCTTCTGAAAAGTTGATTCATTCAATATTTATTTGAGTTTGAAAAAAAGCAAATGTAATGATTTTTTATTTTGATGTTATCCGTCGTCTTAATTTTTAGTTAAAAATGCGGAAGTTTATAAGTTAAATGCCTTTATTCTTGATAAATAGGTATTTCTACATAACTGTCATTGTACCATTTTATTTCCAGGGGTTCACCGGAATCCATTATGGTTTCTTCACTTACATCTTTTCCGGTTCCGTAATTGATCTGCCAGGCCGGGGTTTTATTCACACCTACCAATAAAACGAGTTTGCTTCCTTTTTCTATCTTTTTACTGATGAATATTGAATTTTCTATAGGGATTTGCTCTGTTTTTCCAGGTTCAAGGAGGTGGCGGACAGCATTGTCTTTTGCATAGCTTGCCCTTACGATATGGGTGGATAGCAAAAACGTTTTTCCATCAGGCTGTACCTGGTACAGATACATATCCGTATCGAAATCTTTCTTGTTAATTGAAACATTGAAAATTCCGCCCGGGTTTCCACTGATAATAAGGTCTTTATCAAGGACTTCGCTTTCAAAGTAAATGGAATTTGTGACTTTTACACTGTCTATTTTGCTTACTTTATGATAAATATCTTTCTGGTCCCGGTTTTTGAAGTCAACTCTTTGTGTAACGAAGCTTTTGTTTTTTGGCTGAGTAAAAACTGACGTTCCATTTTTATGGTCCTGAAGATAAAACTTAATTGTTGAAGTATGCATATTTTCCAAAGCAGGAACGTGTTTCCATGTATTGGTATTCATTACCTGAAAGTTGATCCTTTCTTTTAATAATTCAGGTTTTTTGCCATTTTTCAGGATATGATCGAACCATGAGAAAGCCAGGTCATCAATGCTTATCCTTGCCGCAGGGTCTATCGGTCTACCTCCAACATAGGTGAATCCGTAGCTTTGGGCTCCGCCATGATCATAAGGACCTATCACCAGATAATGATTGGCATTTTTATTATATTGATGGTGGGCCTTAAAGTAGGAGAGTGCACCGATCTGATCGTCATCATAATATCCAGTAGTTGTCAGGATAGGAATATTGATATTGGCAAAATCCTCTTTGTAAGGAACCATTTTCTGCCAGTATTCATCATATCCGGGATGATCCAGCCACCTTTGAAATATCTTGCTGGGTTTTCCGCTTATGATATCCAGAGCCCTGAATGATTTTCCGCTTTTGTACCATGCGGTATTAATGGAGTCCCATTTTTTGAAATTGTTAAAATCCGCTTCATCCGTAAGCTTATTGTTCGTTACATAATTGATCCACTGCAGCATATAGCTCATGAATATATTGTTTTGGGCAGGATAATCTATCCCGATTCCTACAGCCACCTGAGGAACAATTGTTTTTAAGGCAGGATGCAGTTTCTTTACTGCCGCCCACTGGCTGAAACCTAAGTAGCTGCCGCCGATCATTCCCACTTTGCCGTTGCTCCATGGCTGTTTGCTTACCCAGTCGATGACTTCATAAATGTCCTGTGATTCATGCTCAAAAGGGTTGTTTTCATCATTGCTGTTCCTTTTGCCGCGGGTATTCACAACAGCGCCAACATAATTGTAAACGGCGGCTCTTTTCCCGAAATAGACATCGAAAGGTCCTGCATAGATGTTATTGGTAAGAATAACAGGAAGGGGAGACGTATTTTCTTTTTTTCTGACGATGGTGATGGTCAGGGTGTTTCCGTTTTTTGTTTTTAAATCTTTTGTTTCAATAATGAATTTTTCCTGGTCTTTTGCTTCTACCAGCTGTACGATCTGAGGTTTAAGACTGGAATAGGTTTTATAGTTCAGGTAACTTTTGCATAAAGCCAGGGCAGAGCTGTAATCTATACTGTCTTTATCTTTCTGCTTATCCAGCGTTTCTTTCAGAAGTTTTTTTGCAGCAATAACATCTCCATCAACGGCAGTATTTATCTTAGTGATCAATTTATCCGGAAGGCTTTCATATTTTTTGTTGAATGTCTTCTGAAGGGCATCACGAAAAGGGATTTTTTCTTTTTGTTCATCTATTTTGGCCAGACTGTAAAATTCATAGGCGATGAATCTGTTTCCCGCCATATTGTGATCGGCAAATTCATTCCGGTAGTCTGACAGGGTGATAATGGATTTCTTGTAATCTTTGGCAACCATCTGTAACCGGAAAAGCTGATCAGAAAAAGCCATTTTATCTGTTTTTTTTAAGCGTTAGCAAGATGGGCTGTGTCATCAGTTTTGAAGCAAGAAGAGGCATCTGTTTTTCCAGAACGGCAGAGTCGGTGACTGCTGTTTTAGGAAAGTAAAACTTCTGCGCCTGCATCAGGTTAGCAAAAATTAATGCTAAAAGTATTCTAATTTTCATGTAATGGTATGTTTTTAGCTGCTTTGGAAAAAGAATTTGGTCAAAATGTTCTTTTGAGAATTCTACATTAAAATCTTTTCAAATTTTTAAAGACTAAATTAATCATTTTTTATCATCAGAGAGTGAAATGTAATTAATTGTTAATTTATGTTATTAAACCTTTAAAAGTTGCTTAAACAATAAGTTTTTAATATTTTCGTTAACTTATATAGACTAATCTTTTTATTCAGAAAAGAATGAATTCAAAAAAAATCCTTCTCTCAGCTGCCGTGCTCTATTTCGGAATTTCCGAAGCGCAACAGTCACAGTACTTTACACAGAAAGAAAATTACAGGTTCAATCTCGCCGAAAATCTTTATCAGACTAAAATATACAATGCTTCCCAGTTCGAATATGCCAGACAGTATTTCTATAACCAGAATCTGTCCAAATCGAGAAAAGAAGCAGCGCAGTTTTTTGATAATGTGATCGGCGTAATTCTCCAGAAAAATCATGCGGAAGAAGGATTAACAGCCTTCATGAAAGAATATCCGAATTCAGCTTATTTTGCCCAGGCTAATCTTCCTTTGGCAGATTATTATCTGGCTAAAAAAGATTTCGAAAAAGCTTTGGAAACACTGAAAAAAGTAAATCAGTACCAGCTTTCCAAAGAAGAAAATACACAGTATATTCTGAAGCTGGGTTATGCCAAATTCATGATGGGCGATACCAAAGGCGCTACAGATGCTTTGGAGGAAGCTTATAAAACAGCGGATGAATCTCAGAAAGGAGATATTGCCTATATGCTGGGTCACCTTTACTATTCAAACAGGCAGAGTGATAAGGCTTTCCAGTACTTTGATTCTGTGAAAGACCAGCCTAAATTCTCAAAGCTGGTGCGTCCTTATTATGTGCAGATGTATTATAATGATAAGAACTATGATCAGGCTATTACCGAAGGAACGGCACTTCTGAATGAAGATATTTCAGATGCCTATAAAGCGGAGGTTCATAAGATCATCGGGGAAAGTTATTTCATGAAGAATGACTACAATTCAGCATATCCTCATTTGAAAGATTACCTGAACGTTCAGCAGAATCCTTCTGAAAATGACCTCTATGAAATGGGGTTTGTAGCCGCTCAGCTGAAAAAGTATGATGAAGCGGTTTCCTATTATAACCAGCTTATCAACAGCAATTCGGCGCTGGCCCAGAATGCTTATTATCAGCTTGGAAATGCCTATCTGGCGGTAGATAAAAAGCAGGAAGCCCTTTCGGCGTTCCGTTCTTCTTACCAGATGGATTATGACGCTAAGGTTAAGAAATTAGCCCATGAACAATACGCCAAACTGAGCTATGATATCGGAAACCCGTTTGAAAGCCCTTCTGCGGTAATCCAGAGCTATATCAACAACAATCCGAATGATGCCAATGGCCCGGAAATGAGATCGCTTCTGGTGAAGTCTTATTTATATTCCGGGAATTATAAAGAAACCCTTAATGCCATCGACAGGCTTAAAGATTCAACTCCTGAAATCAATAAGGTGGATCAGGAGGTTTCCTACTTACTGGGAACTGAGGAATTCAATAAAGGAAATTATGACGAAGCGGAAACCTACTTCCTGAGAAGCTTAGGATTCAATATCAATAAAGAATTTTACAACAGGGCATTGTATTGGTTAGGTCAGGTGTATTACCAGAAAGGGAATTATCCTTCTGCCATTACCCGTTATGAAAAACTGCTTAATGAAAATTTCCCTGAAAAACAGCAGTTGCCTTACGATCTGGGATACGCTTACTTCAAATCTAAAAAATTCGATCAGGCGCAGACCCATTTCAAGCAGTATCTGAACAATCCGAAACCCGAATTTAAAAACGACGCAGAACTTCGTCTGGCAGATATTCACTATGCCAATAATGATCTGAACGAAGCAATCGCGATCTACGATAAAAATGAAGATGCTACAGATTATACTTTATACCAGAAAGCAATGGCTTTAGGATTTAAAGGAGATACGCAGGCGAAAATCAACAATTTAAAAAATCTTTTATCCAAATACCCTGATTCCGAATATTATGACGATGCCCAGTACGAAATGGGAACGGCATATGCGGCTCAGGATGATTTCGCGAATTCGAATGATGCTTTTGCCAAAGTAATCAAAACATCTTCGGATAAAGATCTTGTGGCCAATGCCTCTATTTACAGAGCACAAAATTATATCGATCAGAACCAAAGTGATAAAGCGCTTTCTGAGCTTAAATCTTTAGGAGAGCAGTATAAAAATACAGCTTATGCTGAAAAAATTGTTCAGGCGGCAAAACCTATTTTTACGAAGAATGGCGATGTTTCCGGATATGAGAGCTTTGCTAAAAATATAGGAGTGAATGTAGATGCCTCTGAAATTGATGAGATCAACCTTTCAACAGGGAAGCAGTATTTCACCAAGAAAGATTACAAAAATGCCATTTCCTATTACGAAAAATATTTAACGCAGAATCCTACGGGAGAAGGCCTTTATCAGGCTAAATATGAGCTGGGAGAAAGTTACTATCAGACCAATAATTCTACAAAAGCGCTTCTTGTACTGCAGGAAGTGGCAGCTGTACAGAATGATTACCAGGATGATGCCCAGACCCGTCTTGCGCAGATCTTTACAGCACAGGGCAACACGGCAGAAGCTAAAAAATATCTTGAGAATATCAGGAACTCTTCCGATATCAACATTAAGAATTACGCCAATGTAGAGCTGATGAAAATATATGCCGGTGAAAAGAACTTCTCCGAAGCTGAGAAATTAGCCAATGCAGTTATTGCCAACTCTAAAAACTCTGCCGCGGTTATTGAAACAGCGAAAGTAATTAAAGCAAGAAGTTTAATGAATTCAGGGAAGGATAAAGATGCACAGTCTGCCTACACTTCTCTCGAAAAATCATCCAACACATCGGTTGCAGCAGAGGCGTTGTATGCCAAAGCTTATTACCAGAACAAAGGAAAGGCATTCAAATCCTCAAATGAGACCATCTTTAAACTGGCCAATAATTATGCTTCCGAAGATTACTGGGGAGCAAAAGCACTGGTGCTGATGGCTAAGAACTATGTCGGACTGAAAGACAACTACCAAGCGAGTTATACCTGCGACCAGATCATCGAGAACTATAAAGATTTCCCGGAAATTGTAGCAGAAGCAAAAGAGGTTAAAAAGCAGATTAAAAAGTAAATGTACTACCGTATTCATGTACAAATGTATTCATGCAGCAATCCATAATACATTTTGCTTAAATACTTAAATACAAAAGAATAATGAACAGAAAAATTCAATTTTTATCCATATTATTTTTAGGGTTTTCGCAGTTTGCGTTTGCCCAGATCAAGGAGGAGAAACTGATTCTTAACAAGAAGCGGGAGCCGGAAGTGAAGAAGATCGAGAAAAAGAAAACCTCCGTGGAAACCATCAAGAACTATCCGCCGGAAGAGAAATCCCAGAACCCTGTAAAATATACCATTACGGATGTGCCTGCGGTTTCTGATTTTAAAACTTCAACAATCCAGGGACAGGATGTGACCCCGAAATTTGAAGGTACGGCTCAGAATAATTACCTTCAGTTCGGAATGGGGAACTTCGGAAAAATCCTCGCAGACGCCAACATTTCCAAAACGCTTGAAAATAAACTGGAAGTAGGTGCCGATTTCCATTTCCTTTCCACTTTAGGTCTGAAAAAGGAATATGCCTGGGATTCCAAACAGAGTTCTACAGCAATCGGTGCCTACCTTAATTCATACGGCGAAAAAGGAAAATTCAACCTGAACGCACAATATGGGCTGGACAATAACAGATATTACGGAATTTATGCCTTAGAGCCTGCTGCAGATGTAGATTTGAAGCAGAGAGTAAATCAGTTTAAGGTGAACGGATACTACGATTTTTATTCGAATGAGATTTTAAATGACGTAAGAGTGAAATCTTCTTTCCTGAAAGATCATTTTGATGCACAGGAAAACCAGGTTTCCATTCTGGCGAACCTTTCAAAGCATGCCGTTGAGATCGGGAAATCTGGAATCAATTTAAATGCAGATCTGGGAGTAGGTATCGAAGCTGTGAAGTCGGAATTTGCCATCAGGGATAAAAATTCGTCCAATTTCTTCAATACTACCTTAGATCCGAAAGTGACTTTCAGAAAAGGAGATTCCTATTTAATGCTGGGATCTACATTTTCTTTCCTGAATGCTAAGAATTCCAATGATATAATCGGAGGAGAAGTAAAAAATAATAAAACCTATTGGTTCCCACAGGCTGAATTCCAGTTTGCTGCTGCCAAAGAATTCAAATTCTACGGAGGGGTAGACGGCGGTTTAAAGCTTAATACATACGGAGATCTTTTGCAGGCGAATCCATTCATCGTTTCTGACCAGTTTTTAACCCCTACAGAGACTAAATATCATTTTTACGCAGGTTTGAGAGGGGACATTGATGAAACTTTCAAATACGACTTCTCTGCAGGCTATGGAAAGATCAACAATATCATGTTCTTCCAGGCCAATAACCTGTTTGATAATACCTACACTCTGAACCGTTCTGCCTATAATTTTGCCAATACATTCTCAGCGGTATATGATGATGGAAATGTGAGCGACATTAAAGGGAGCGTACAGTATTTTCCTCTTGAAAACCTGATCCTGGACGCAGAGTTAAAGTTTACAAAATACGATCTTAAAAATTACAAGGATATTTATAACGTTCCTTTATTTAATGCCAGTATTGGGGCGAAATATACCATGCTGGATAAAAAATTACTGTTAGGATTCAAAGGGACCTTCGCGAGTGACAGAACGACGAATTCTTTTGCCATCGAAGGAGTTGCCAATCCGGACCTGATGTATCAGTCTACGGAAAACAGGAATGATAAAGTGGGAGGATATGCAGATTTAAACCTTTCTGCAGAATATAAGTTCCATAAAAACTTCAGCGTTTTCGCCATCGGAAATAATCTTCTGAACTCGAATTACCAGACGTACAAAGGTTATAAAGTACTGGGCGCACAGATCCTGGGAGGGGTGAAAATTACTTTCTAAACTTTAAGATATTTCAACAATAAAAAAGCCTTACATTATTCGATGTAAGGCTTTTTTATATCAAACTTTTATCTTGCTTGAAACATTAAGATAGAATAAGTTATTAAGAGTATTAAGAGAGAGTTTTTCAAACCAAGTGACCGATCTTAATTTAATTTCCTCAAATGTTTAAAGTGAAGATTTTTTTTGACAAGCTTAAACATTTCTTCTCGATTATTTGTCTTTGACAGTTGGCAGAACATCATTTAGTAAAGTTACCAGCATTTTTCCAGGCTCTTCCCAGGGAATCAGATGGGCGGAATTTTCAAACCAGATTCCCTTTTTGGCTGGGGCTTTTACATTTTGCAGCCACGTATGGGTAGGTTCGGAAGGGGTAGTGTAATCGTGGCGTCCCATGAACATAAATACAGGAATCGGGAAGTTTTTTACACTTTTAAAATCTACATTTAAAAATTCGGGAAGAAGTTTTCCTAATGTAAAAAGACTTCCTGCACCAAGGGCATCCAAATCCTTTTCCGAATATTCCGAGAAGAGCAGGGGGGCCTGAAAATAATATCTTGAACTGTTTCTGAATGCAGTAAGTCCGCCATAATATTGCGGCCATTTCCTTGCAATGATGATTCTTTCCCTTGTTATCGGCTGATTTCCGGGATAAGGTGAAATGGATTTCAATTCTTTGATAGCTGCATCATTTTTTAAACGGGTGGCTTCTTTTAAAGCATATTCTACGCTCAAACGTTCATTATCTTTGGTATTGATGATCTGTCCGATGCCTATATATGAATAAAACAGATCGGGTCTTTTCAATGCTGCATTCATGGAAACAATGGTTCCCCAGCTGTGACCCATCAGGATCACTTTTTTCTTTTTGTATTTTTTCTCAATGTATTCGGCCAGTTCAATAGCATCTTTTACATATTGATCGATATGTATGGTTTTCCCTAAATTAACGGTATCATTGATTGCATAGGTTTTTCCGGCTGCCCTCTGATCATAGTTCACCACCGTAAAATATTCCTCAATAGGCTTCTGGAACATCCACATGACCGGACTGACCGGTGAAGCCGGACCGCCATGGACGAACAAAATTATAGGATTTTCTTTATTCTGGCCTCTTACATATACCTGTTGTTTTATATTTCCTATAGTGACCGGATAGCTTTCCTGGATACCATTAGGCGAGACAATAGAGTCGAGGTCTCTGATAATTTCTTTAGATTTAGCATATTCATCATTGGATAGGGTATTCTGTGCAAAGGAAATAGCCGTCCAAAAAAATAAAAAGGCTGATAATATTTTATTTCTCATAATTTTTGGTCTGTAAATTCCGGAATATGTTTTCCTATAGGTCCGGAATTCATTTTGAATGTTACAGCTTTATTTTTAATTAACTGAATTTTAACTATTTGTATGATTAGTTTCTTTTTACCGGCTATTGAAGCGGTTGCTCTGTAAAGGATTTTTGGAATTAAACTTTTACCGGGCTTTATAAATTGTAAAAAAATCAGTATTTTCGCACTCGGAATCATAGGAACGGTATTGAGATTGCTCATTATTTACTCCTGATGAAAACGGCTGCATAGTTTAATGGATAGAACTTCGGATTTCGGCTCCGACAGTGAGGGTTCGAATCCTTCTGCGGTCACTTTTAATAAAAAGAGAATTTGTATATTGTTGAAAAATAGATAATTGCATTTTCTCTTTTTTGTTTTTTCGCCCAGAATTGTGTCCGGATGTTTGAAATGTATTTTTTTAATCTGTTTGAATTCAATTAAACTTATTTGAATTTTAAGTATACAAAAGATTATTGTAATAACACAAATATACTAAGATTTAAAATAATGCCCATAACTCTCAAAATAATCATACATTAGGCTTCTTGCCATACTCCAATCAATATAAATATAATTTGGTAGGTTTTCAGGAATACTTTCTTCTAAGATATATTAGGCAAATATTTTTTTTAATTTTTAAATCAAATAATAAAGCATACAGTTGTTTGGGTGTTAAAGAGTATAGAAGCTAATTCCCTCCCTAATCCATAACCATCTGTAAGAAACAGATTATTAATTGATCTTTAAACAATAAATGAAAATCTCGATATGGCACTCTGTATGGTACATGATTCTTTCTGTACTACACAAGGTTGGTTTCCTATATTAGAATATATGGTACAGGAGCTGTTTTTAAGCTATTATTAGGGAGTTTTGCCGAATTTTAAGTATGAGTATGGTGTAATACTGATGAGTGCCTTAAAGTGGCTTAAAATCAAAATGATTGACTTTATTTGTCTGGAATGGTGCTAATTTTTACTGAAACAAAAAAGACTGTCCTTTTGAGACAGTCTCTTATTTGTTATCTAAACAAGATTTACAAATCTGTGAGATCAGGTGATGTTATAATGAATTTCCATTTTCTTTCAGAAGGATCCCAATAATCAGTTTTATAGTAATCAGCATCCCAGAAATTACGATTTTTTGTAAAATCTTCATAAAAAATCTCATAATTCTTTAAATCACCAAAAAGGAAGGTGTAATTAGTAATTTTTTCATTCCTAAACTTACACTCAAAATAAAAAGGTTCTGTCCATTGCTCAGTAGAGTTTTTAATTCCCCAAATCATTATTCCCCAAATGGATATTTTTTCGCCAGACAATCTTAATTTTGTTAATAAGGAATCGTCTATCCATCTATTAGAATTCCAATTAGCATTATTTAATAATTTTTTCTCAAGAATTGAAGCTAATAACACTGATATATATCCAGTGTATTCATTATAGTAATTGTGGTTTTCAGAAATTCGTTCTTTATTCAAATTATTTTGAATTTCATTTAATAATAAATCTTCTAGTTCTGATAATGATTTCATATTTTATTTTCCTAAATATTTTTCTATAGATTTTATTAAATCTTGTTCTGCTCCTTGTCTTTGGCCATGTGGTCTATCTCTGCCAAGTTGGGATGTTACCTCTATTCTTTTCTGAACACCTTCTTTTAATTCTTTAAGTAGTATTTTCAAATCCTCTTTTGAATAGTTCACAAGGTCTTTGACCTTTGGTAAGGTTCCATGTACCTTTCCTGTAGCATCTAAAGACGGCAATTTTGTTGCAATTTCTTCAGCTTCACTTGCTAAATTTTGTAATCCTTTAACATTTCCATGTTTTAATTGAAAGCTAATCGCTGCTATTTGAACAACTTGAATCGCTTTTTGATCTTCAGGATCTTGATAATCAACCACCGCATCAAGAGTAGCCCATCCTGTAGAAGCTAGAAGATTACTGCCACCCATTAGGAAAGTTCCCATGGTAAAAGCGAGGTTTCTTTCAAATTTTTCTGTGGCAAGAGCTGCTTTGCTATTTCTTATACCAAAAGCTAATCTGTCCTGGGAGTTATGATAAGCATTTAAACTCTGGATTCCCAGAAATGAAAATTTAGAATCACTTACGTTTTTTGTCAACTTAATTTCGCCAATTTCAATAGGATTATTAGGAGTAGAACCCTTCTTTGGTGGATCTTCTTCACCAATCATTCCTGTTGGGTCATTAAATCTTATAGGATTCCCATAAACATACGAATACGGATTATAAGCGAACTGCAACTCGCTCAACGGATCCACAACACCCCATCTTCCAATATCTGCCATATACATCCTTGCTCCGTAATCATACATACCCGTTTCCTGCAACTCCTTACCGTTGTACTTGTAATTTTTATAACTACCCGCTCCAAAATAAGCATTTCCAGTCTTCAAATGATTCATTCCAAATGGATAATAATCATTAGAATCTGTTATTTCAAGAGATCCGGTGGTATTATTCTTTCCATAGCTTACTCTTGTATTTCCTAAATGATCTTTATACTGGTAAATATACATTTTTCTCTGGTAATCGTAAAACCCTTCTGCTGTCGGAAAGAATTGTAATTCAGGATTATGAGGATTCTGAACAATCGGATCTATTGGGGTGGGATCAATATCAATAGGAGGACCAATTGTAAATACCTGCATTTCTAATGCCGTTTTGTATCCATTGGAGCCATAGAAAACATGTCTTCGGATGACTCATCACCTGAAGATGTTGTATTCAGATATTGGAAACCGTCAAGATAATCGATGGTTAGATTTAAATAAAATAGCGTTGATTTTCAACGCTATTTTTGTTCTTTACCTTTGAATATAGTGAAGACACTACATTAAAATAGAGTTTTACAAACACTCATAATGGTCTTTCCATTTTTTATTTTCTATTATTTTAGTTTTATCAAACTTAAAATAATATTTAGTTATTGATCCACAGTATTTTGGATGCCCTACAAAAAAGGATACAATATCTACTCTTAATTGGTCATCTTTAATCTCAGAAAATATTGCAGCATTTAAAGGTCCATTCGGCATATCCCTGTATTGTACAATATTCCCCCAAACAGTATTAAAATTTACATTCAGATTCCAATTATTATTTAAATATTTATTAGATAATTCTTTAAGATCCTTATCATCTCTTAAGGGTTTTATGTCTACTTTTTCTGACAGAATATCTTTATGAATATTACTATAGTCTTTTTTATCTAACGGATTAGGATATATTGAGCTATAAATATAAACACCTGAAATATCTTTACCAAACTCATCTATTGAGCTTTCTTTACTGATGAAATCCTTTTGAATTATTGTATAAGCTTCATTGTATCTGATTTTCGATAAAGACTGACAATTTATAAAGGTAGAACTTGCTACACAATAAATAAGCAATTGATATGTTTTCATTTGTTTCTTTTATTTTCGAGGAGTTGTAATGTATAAATCTTTTTTAGGGTCAACTTTGGAAGGGCCTTTTTTGTATGCCTCACTACTAAATGGACTAAAATTTACTCCTCCTACATCCAATGGCGAATAGGATTTTCGTTGTCCAAATGGTAATTTAAAGCTTCCTGTTGCATCTAATTCTGTTCTGATAGTATTTATAACTTTTTCATTTGGACCTGGGACCCCATAAATTACGCTTTGATCTTCGAGATCATTGTACATATGGCTTACCTCATGCAAAGTAGTTATTCCATATCCCATAGTCATAGGGTTTAAAGCTATACTCGTTCCTGCTATAAAACCATCTATCTGATCTGTATTGATATTTAAATCATATACCTGTGTATAACCAGCTTTTCCATCAAGAGTTTCTCCTCTACCTTGAACTTCTTTTATTGAAGAACCCCTACTATTATCTGAATTAACTTGATAATCTGTTCTATGATTATCTATAGCTCCTTTTAACATATTACGGGCCGTTTCACTTCCATTCATGTTCTCTGTTTCTTTATAGGATAGCTTTCCATCACTTCCTACAGATAGTGATAGTCCTGTTTCTTTTTCTAAATCACTTACAATTTTATTTTGTGTTTCAGGTGTAATACTTTTCCCAAACGTAATATCTTTATTTTGCATACTATCCGGATCAATAAATCTCATTGGATTGTTATATGCATAAGTGTAAGGCGACCATCTACGAGAAGTTTCCGCCAATGGATCTGCAACGCCCCATCTTCCCAGATCCGGCATATAAAATCTCGCTCCATAGTCATACATTCCAGTCTCTTGTAACTCCTTGCCATTGTACTTGTATGCCTTATATGAACCCGCCCCAAAATAACTGTTGCCAGTTTTCAGATGATTCATCCCAAAAGGATAATAATCGTTACTGTCTATAATTTCAAAAGCGCCTGCGCTGGTTCTTCCAAAGCTTACCCTTGCATTTCCTAAATAATTTTTTATTGTAAACCATCACAATTGCATTGATTTATTTTATCTGCTCAAAGTTACAAGCTTTGCGCAGCGGAAAAAAAACATTCTCCTAAAACTTATTGAAACTTTCGTTTCTAAAAAACGCTTTAAAGATTATTTACAGAAAAATATTGCTGCTTTATAGTTAGTTTATTTCCTATTTGAAAACAGAACGCTTTTATAAACACAAAACCTTCGCAATTGCGAGGCTTTATTGTTTTTACAAAGATTAATCTATATAATCCTTTGAAAATTTTACTCCTTTCTTTTCCAAAAGACTTTTGATTTCTCCTGATTTTTCTTGGGGTAAAATTTCAACAACTTCGTTTTTACTATTCAATGTAATATGCCAGTTTGTAGTATTATATGTGATAGCCATTTTAGCTAAATTAAGATTCTCATATGGAACTTCTTTAAATGTATTTTCTAACAAGTAAGATTTATCTAAATCCTCGCTGATAATTAATTTATATCCATTAATTTCATACACTTTAGAATATTTAAAATCCATTAATAATGCTGGATTTACAAAACATAAATCAATCCAATAATTTCCATTTTTAGCATCATCACTTTGAGCTCCGATAATAATAATATTTGTTTTTGGACTTACTACTTTTTGTTGATTTCTAAATTCTATGTAACCAGCAACAATGTTTCTTGCTGCATTATTCTCCTTATTAAAAGCCGTTGTACTACAACTAAGTATTAAAACAAAGGAAATCAGTAGACAATATATATTCTTTTTCATTTTTAATTCTTTTTACCTCCAATAAATGTTGCATTTTTTGAGTCGTATTTAAAATACCCTTTGCCAGGAGTTGGCCATTTCCAAGTACCATATTGATATGTATTTGTAATTTGAGGGTTATTACTTCTAAATTTCGCATCTCCTTGCTTTAAACCATAAGTCATTACTGGAACATTATTTATAAATCTGTCATTCCAACCTGAGGGACCCACATTTGCACCAGGAGGATGAGAGTGGACATTTTCAAAATGGGTTCCATCTTGTATAGTATGTCCTCCAAAACTATATGCTCCCAACATAGCACCTGCATTCACACTTTGATTAACAGAATGATTGGTACTTATAATACTCGTACTATATCCATCACTAAAATTAAATGTATCTTGAGAAAACTCTACTTTTGTATTTTCTGCTGCAAATTCAAAGAATTGAGTTGCTGCATCATAATTCTGTATTTGCAGATAGCTGTATGTTGAGCTTGCACTTCCTTCCAATCCATCACTTTCAGACAATTCAAAAGGCAATGATTTCATTCCTCTAATCTGCGAATCCCCTGTCGGGTTCTTTTCTGTAACATTTGTCCGTGCAATTTGGATAGACTTAGACTCATCTTCATTTGTAATAGTATCATAGGCATTATCGTCTTTTGTTCTTTCTATAGTCCCATTATTAAAAATCTTAATCTTATCCTCATTCTGCATTCCATCAGGGTCAACGAAACGCATTGGATTGTTGTAAGCATAAGTATAGGGCGACCAACGACGAGAAGTTTCTGCAAGTGGATCCACCACACCCCATCGTCCAATATCCGGCATATACATCCTAGCTCCATAATCATACATTCCTGTTTCCTGAATTTCTTTTCCGTTGTACTTATAATTTTTATAACTCCCAGCTCCAAAATAGGCATTCCCAGTTTTCAAATGATTCATACCAAAAGGATAATAGTCGTTAGCATCTGTTATTTCAAGAGATCCCGTTACATTATTCTTTCCATAGCTTACCCTCACATTTCCTAAATGATCTTTATACTGGTAAATATACATTTTTCTCTGGTAATCGTAAAACCCTTCTGCTGTTGGAAAGAATTGTAATTCAGGATTATGAGGATTCTGAACAATCGGATCTATTGGGGTGGGATCAATACAAAACCACTGCTCAATAGCAATGGTTTATTATAACTTCACCACACGATGTAATCGTGCGGCAGCGAAGGGTTCCTCAAACAAACTAAGCTGCAAAGCATTATGTAAACAAAAAACCTCGCATTTTGCGAGGTTTTTTGTTTACATAGGAACGAGCGAGACGCTCGTATCATCCGAGGTAATCAAATACTGTTTGTATTGAACCATAAGTCATTTGCTGAAAAAATATTATAATTAATTTCCCAATCTAATAATTGATTTTTCAAAATATTATAATCTAGTTTTAAATTCTTGTCATCCAAATTTTCAACAATAATTGTACACAAAAATGGAAATTGATTTTTAGTTAAGCGGACAATATTTTCATAGTTTTTCTCAATAATTAAAAGAGGGTATTCTTTCCATAGATAACCTATAATTATATTATTGCTTAATAAAGTTGCCCAATTCTCTTCATCTTCCCAAAAAGAGATTTGAATATCAGTATTTTTTAATAATTCAACATTAAGATAAAAATCAGAAAACTTCCAATTTCCATCATGTAATAAAACACTTTTAATTTTCTCGGTAATATTTTCCATAATAATTATCTCATTGATCCTGGAGAACCATGAATGGTACCATTAGGTTTTCTATAAACATTAATAACATTTGTATGTTTTCCATTTGCTAATACACCAATATTTGTATTAGTAACTGTAACCTTTGCTTTATTTCCAATCCACAAACCTGCTTCATCAGCATATTGGGCTGCTTTTAAAACAGCAACATTAGCGTCAACTGTTCGATAAAAAAGACTTTTACCATAAACACCAGCAAAAACATGCCTGTTCATAGCTCCTTGCGACACTGTATATACTCCATTAGTTAGCTCACCGTGCTTATTTAACGAAAAACCTTGTTCGACAATATCGTCAGCTAATTTTTTTATTCCACTTATATTTCCTTTTTTTAGCTGAAATAATACTGCCGCCAATTGTATTGCTCCCACAGCTTCTTGGGTTTCCTGATCCTGATAATCAACCACTGCATCAAGAGTAGACCACCCTGCAGAAGCTACAAGATTACTTCCACCCATTAGGAAAGTTCCCATAGTAAAAGCTAGGTTTCTTTCAAATTTCTCTGTAGCAAGAGCTGCTTTACTATTTCTGATACCAAAAGCTAATCTGTCCTGAGAACCATGATAAGCACTTAAACTTTGGATTCCCATAAATGACAGCTTAGAATCACTCACATTTTTTGTCAGCTTAATTTCACCAATTTCAATAGGATTATTAGGAGTAGAACCTTTCTTTGGTGGATCTTCCTCTCCAATCATTCCGGTTGGATCATTAAATCTTATAGGATTCCCATAGACATATGAATATGGACTGTAAGCAAACTGTAACTCACTCAAAGGATCATGTACTCCCCATCTACCCAGATCCGGCATATAGAATCTTGCTCCATAATCATACATTCCTGTTTCCTGAAGCTCCTTGCTGTTGTACTTATAATTCTGATACTTCCCAGCTCCAAAATAAGCATTTCCAGTTTTCAAATGATTCATACCAAAAGGATAATAGTCGTTAGCATCCGTTATTTCAAGAGCTCCTGTGGTATTATTCTTTCCATAACTTACCCTTACATTACCTAAATGGTCTTTATACTGGTAAATATACATTTTTCTCTGATAATCGTAAAACCCTTCTGCTGTCGGAAAGAATTGTAATTCAGGATTATGAGGATTCTGAACAATCGGATCTATTGGGGTGGGATCAATATCAATATCAATAGGAGGACCAATTGTAAATGCCTGCATTTCTAATGCCCTTTTTGTATCTATAGGAGCCATAGAGAACATGTCTTCGGATGCCCCGCCACCTGAAGATGTTGTATTCAGATACTGGAAACCGTCAAGATAATCAGTGATTTAGATTTATCATTTAGACTGTAATTTTGTACATTTCTTTAACTGTCTAAAATGGGAAAAAGCCACCAAATTTGGTGGCTCTTATGTTTAAATTTAATCTTCGGGAATTGTTCCTACAAAAATCAAATATTCGTTATCAACTTTTGATTTTACAAAAATTGTATCATTGTTCCTTTTGAAAATTTCATACTCTTTATCGAAAAAAAATATTTTTTTTCCTTTCTTTGAAATAGATAGCTGTTTTACTGCTTTATCTTCTTTAGAGTACTTTCCACTTCCTTCAAAATTATCTGTATATAAACCTTCTGAACCGCAACCGCTATACTCTGAAAGTTTTCCATTTTTATACTTTCTTATATTTTCAATAGTCAATTTTTTACCTTCATAATAAAGATAACTGGGACATAATGGATTCTTGATGTAATACGCATTTATGACTGAAAAATCACCTTTGTATTTATTACATGATAATATAGTAAATGCGATACTAATTAGCACTATTAGGCTTTTTAACTTCTTGTGTTCTCTGTACATTTGTTCTTGGTTGTATAATTACTTTTATATTAGAGTATCCAAACATGGAATCTTTATCGGCTTGTTGTCTGATACCTCCAATTACTCTTTTAGCTTCACTATCAGAAGTTTTCTTTGTAGAGTTATTATTATTTACTATCCCAAAACAAGCTAAAGACCCTGAGTGTCTAATTTTATTTTCTTCCTCATTTTTATATATTCCTCCTACATGAATCATTACACTTGATGCAGATGTAGCATCTTGACCTTTATCATTTTTACGTGGTTCTGAATCTAAAATTTTGCTTCCATCTTGTCTTAATTCAAAGGCAGATGTATCATTACTATGAGGATAAACATCAATAAATTCAGTATCATATTCATTTGAACTCCCTGCTTTTGGCTCAAAAGCAATATTATCCAAAGTCATTGTTTCTCCTTTATCCTGATTCACCACCCAAGAATCGCGGGTGACCATAAACTCCATTTTAAAATTGGAGTCTTCATCATCTGTAACAACAGCTTTATATAAAGGAACTCCTATAGTTAGATAATCGTTTTTCCCTTTTGTGTAAGTTCCAACCAACTTTTGTTGTGTCCATCCAACTATTTGATTTGTAATTGTAATGATTGGATCATAAGATTCCATTCCATCTGGATCAGTAAATTTTATTGGATTGTTATATATAGTTATACGGACTAAATCTTGTCATTTTTTCAGTAAGTGGGTCTATTATACCCCATCGCCCAATATCTGCCATGTACATCCTTGCTCCATAATCATACATTCCCGTTTCCTGAAGCTCCTTACCATTTACTTATAAGCATAGTTTTCACCTAAAAAGGCCTCCATTTAAAAATAAATGAAGGCCTCAATTTTTCTTTTAAAAAACAATTATTTCTTTAGAAAATTTATAATTTCTGAATCCTTTTTCGTTGGCAATTATATCATACTCTTTTGTTTCTTTTGGTAATGCCTTGAAGATTTCTTCTTTCATTTTACTAAAATATAAATATAAATACTTTTTATTTATTGCATTTGATATAGGAATATTCTTTAATACAACCTTAGTTTTACCTTTGGGTAATATAAAAAGAGTAAATGATTTATTTGTATTTTGTATAGGAAAATCATTGATAGAGTCTTCAACAGAATCTTGAATAGAATCTTGAATATAACTAGCGCGATCTTTAAAGAAAAAGTTATAGTCAATAATAGTCTCCTTTTTATTTTTAATCACCCTAGGATAAGTTTCTTTTTCATCAAAGTCATTATAATTATACAACATTACATATTTATCATTATCAATGTTATTTACTGAAATTGAAATATTATATAATTCTTTTTCTTTTTCAATTGATAAAACTTCAACTAAAAGTTTATTATTTTTATCATTTTCTTGAATTGCTTTATTTTCTTTGCATGAAAATAAAATTATAAATAGTATTGCCATTATACTTTTACCTAGTTCTACCTCTAAAACTTTCATATGATGCTCTTAATTTAAGTCCGTGTTCTTTTCTTATCTTATTTTCTGAATATCCATCCTTACCGATAAACCCAGGAAATCCAGACGCTCTAAATTCAGATTTAGAGTATGTTTCTGTTAATTTTACTCCTTTCAAATCTGAATAACTATGTATAGCATCAGTTTTATTAAGTGTACCATCAAAATGATCTTTAGCATGTATTAATTCATGTCCTAATATAATAAAGTTTGGTGCTGTTTCATACACAGTTTTTCCGTCTTCTCCAAAAACTCTCACATCTTGTTTTCCTGCAGGGTTAAAAGTTATATCTGAATCTGTCCCAACACCATTTGATGCTGACTCTTTATTTTCAGCTTTAGCAAAACTACTTTCTCCAATTCTTATATTAACATTATGCTCATCAGTTATTAAATCTCTTATTAATTGAGTTCCATTTTCATATTTTCCACTTTTTTCAAACTTCTCTATAAAAACATGTGTTTTCCCATTAACCCCCTTAACGGTTGTTAATTTATCTCTTGTCAATTTTTGAAGATTTGCCATGATAGCATCAATACTTTTTTGATCAGTTCCACTTGGAATAGTAATATCTTTATTTTGCATACCATCCGGATCAATAAATCTCATTGGATTGTTATATGCATAAGTGTAAGGCGACCATCTACGAGAAGTTTCTGCTAACGGGTCCACAACACCCCATCTTCCAATATCTGCCATATACATCCTTGCTCCATAATCATACATTCCTGTTTCCTGCAACTCCTTGCCGTTGTACTTATAATTTTTATAACTACCCGCTCCAAAATAAGCATTTCCAGTCTTTAGGTGATTCATTCCAAAAGGATAATAATCATTACTGTCTGTGATTTCAAGAGATCCCGTGGTATTATTCTTTCCATAGCTTACCCTCACATTTCCTAAATGATCCTTATACTGGTAAATATACATTTTTCTCTGATAATCATAAAACCCTTCTGCTGTTGGAAAGAATTGTAACTCAGGATTATGAGGATTCTGAACAATCGGATCTATTGGAGTGGGATCAATATAAAAACTACTGCTCAATGGCAATGGTTTATTATAACTTCACCACACGATATAATCGTGCGGCGGCGAGGGGAGGTTTTCATTGAGCTATTTTTTAAGCATCAATAAAATGGAGCATTAAGAATTAATAATGTAAAAATTACTACTTTAGGAAAGCTTTGGCAGTCAAAAGCATACATTGTTTTTATCAATATGTTTGAAATATAACACAGACTTTTTTATAGCAGTGGATTAATCAATTATTCTGATTAGTTCTCCTAAGTATAGCTTTTTATTACTCAAATTATAATTTGAAGGAACATTTAATGTTCTGGAATCCATTGTACAGGAACTGTTTTTAAGCTATTCTTAGTATATTTTTTCGAAGTTTAACTCTCAGTTACGGGTATAATGATGAGTATCTTAAAGTGGCTTAAAATCAAAATGATCGGTTTTACCTATATGAGGTAAAACCAATCATTTTTTACTAATATTGACAGAAACATTTAAATGTATTCTGTATTATATCTATTTTAATTCTATCACTTTACCAGAACATATTTTATAAATTTTCATTAGCTTTTTATTAACAATCAAAGATAAAAAGGTCATATCTTTCAAAGGAACACAACTAGAATTTTGTGCAGTTTTTGATAATTTACCTTGTTTTAATTGTAATATATATTTATAACTCTCACCATCATTATATTTATTGTTTAATATGTAGTTTCTGTCTACATTTAATGAATCAATATCATTGTTTGTCGATCTGAAGAAAAAAACTTTATCTTTCTTATAGAAACTTGTAGTATTAACTACAGTACCAGCGTAGTCATCTTCACGATTGTTTTCCATTACAAAAATAGAATCTTTAGGAAATGAAAATAAGATGTTTTTTCTACTACAAGTGTTAAAGCTGGTATAAAAGTTTAACGGATCAGGCTTAAATTCACCAGTCTTAATTTTTTTTGCATTTTCTTTAAAAAAGATATTATAATCAGTTTCAATACTTTTATTAATTATCTTGGAATAAGTATCACACTGGCTTTTCATTTTGCAACCAATAAATAAGGTGAAAATAGCAAATGTTAATGTAACTTTAATATTCATAATTATCTTTTGTAATTGGTTTGTTTGTTGGATAGTTTTCAGTTTTATCAATATATAAACTTTTCTTATTATCAGTAGTTAATATAGAAGTGTCAGGCCTATTTGGATTATATTGAGTTCTAAGATTTAGTCCATCTGCTTTTCTAATTTATTTTCAATATGAGAAGCATTTATTTCATCTACGGTCATAGAGCTACCATTATTTTTTTGTACCATTCGGCATTTCTGCCCTTCTGCTTAGATATATCTGACTTAGCATGTCCCATTTCATGTCCTAATACAATATAGGGATCAGCAGCTTCAGTACCACTAGTAGTAAGCATTGATACAGATTTCCAGTAACTGCAATAGTTCCTAAACCATCTAAATATTCATCTACTGCTCCTGGTCCTGTGCCTAATCTAATTTTTACATCATTTCCTTCTTTTGAAAAGAAATCAATAAGTTCAGACTTTCCTTCTGAGTTTTTGGTTAATTTATCTAAACTATCAACGATCCCCGTTATACTAGATACATCACCAGTATATTCAGTCTTAGACCATCCGCCTTTACCGTCTTGCCCATATAGCTTCCCTCCTTCATATTTTACTTTCTGTTCTGATCCCCATTTGTCATAAGTACCTAAGGATATTATAATATCTTTCCCATCAGGATCAATATATTTTATTGGGTTATTAGCAGCATAATTATAAGGAGAGAAGAGAAAATATTTTTCAGCTTTTTCATCAATTACCCCCCATCTTCCAATATCTGCCATATACATCCTCGCTCCGTAATCATACATACCCGTCTCCTGAAGCTCCTTGCTGTTGTACTTATAGCTCTTATAAGAAATAGTATCACAAAAGCCAACTATAAAGCTGGCCTTTTATCTTGATCTTATATCTTATTATTCATCATCTTCTAAGTTTTCATATTTATAGTCTGTTAAAACTAAAATTCCAAAATACTTCCATTCAAACTCATCTTGATAATGAATCTTTAATATTAATGTTTTTTTTGTTTTTTGAAGAATTTCAATAGAATTAATTATTTTATGATGCGAAGGGTATTTCCCATAAGGAGAAGAAGCTATAAAACTTTTGGAATTTTCTTTTAATAAATTAAATTCATCAAATATTCCTAATTTGATTTTTTCTTGAGACTTAAAATTTCCAGATTTTAAGCATATTATTTTTTGAAACGCATTATTTGTATCATCATATTTAAATAAACTTTCCTTTTCAGAATCATATTTCAAATATTCATATTTCATTTTGGAAGTATCTTGCTTAAAATAATCAAATACTCCTAAATTAACTTTTTCATTATTTAATATTCCTGGTTTATAAGTTACAATAATAGGTCTATAAAACTCTAAAATTTGGGCTTTTACTGGGATAGCAAAGCTCAGAATTATTATATACAATGGAATAAGATTAATTTTTTTTCTCATTTTTTTCTTTTTTTGCATCTTCTCTTACTTTAACAAGTTGGTTTATAATTGTCTCTGCAGGAGATCCTGGAGTAGTTGGAGCTGTTAATCTAAAAGCAGAAGATCCATATTTTGTATGATCTTGATCAACATCTCCTGTAGCATCTTCTATGTGAGACTTTATTTCATGATAAATAGTTTCTGCTAAATCATAATTATTATATCCAATAGTTTTTGAATTTCCTTCATCATCCGTACGTGTTGCGCTATATCTTGAGTCACTACTATTTTCTTTAAAATAATTTTCATTTAAAGAAACTAAATGAACTTTTTTATCTCCTGATTTGGATATGTCTAAATTGTTAAATTCCGAAGAATTAGAATAACCTTCAGGTATTGATACTTTCCCATTCTTTGCAAGCCCCATTGATTTTATATCATTAATTGCTTCTGCTACTGTAGATGAGCTAGAGCCAAAGTTTTTAGAATTTATATAAATATCTTCTGTTTTACTGGTTCCATATTTATCCCATAGCCTTCTGCCTTCTGCTGTCTTATAAAGTATTTCTTTTGAAGCTTTAAAAGATCCATTGGCTGTTAAAATAATAATATCTTTTCCTTGCTTTCCATCCGGATCAATAAATCTCAAAGGATTATTATAAGCATAAGTATACGGTGACCAACGTCTGGAAGTTTCCGCCAGCGGATCCACAACACCCCATCTTCCAATATCCGGCATATAGAAACGTGCCCCATAATCATACATTCCTGTCTCTTGCAACTCCTTGCCGTTGTACTTGTAATTCCTATAATTACCCGCACCAAAATAAGCATTACCCGTCTTCAAATGATTCATTCCAAAAGGATAATAGTCGTTAGCATCCATTATTTCAAGAGATCCTGTGGTATTATTCTTTCCATAACTTAACCTTACATTACCTAAATGATCTTTATACTGGTAAATATACATTTTTCTCTGGTAATCGTAAAATCCTTCTGCTGTTGGAAAGAATTGCAACTCAGGATTATGAGGATTCTGAACAATCGGATCTATTGGGGTGGGATCAATATCAATAGGAGGACCAATTGTAAATGCCTGCATTTCTAATGCTCGTTTTGTATCCATCGGAGCCATAGAGAACATGTCTTCGGATGACCCGCCACCTGAAGATGTTATATTCAGATATTGGAAACCGTCAAGATAATCGGTGATTTCTTTTGTCCAGGTTGCTCCGGCAACTCCTATCATTGTTTTTGTGCTTTCTTTTCTTAGTTTGATTCCATCTGCCCCGTATTTTGTTTTGATCTGTGTGGTTATAGGATCAAGACCGATATCCACAGTATTAGGAAGGTTCAGGTAATTGTAATTAATTCCTGTAATCTGCTTATCCATCATACTTTTCATATTCCCGTTCAGATCGTAATCAATGGGCATGCCTGCAGTTCCTTCATATCCTGTCTTGTTATTGCTGTTATCTTTGATCTTTACAGCCTGGTTCCCAACATAGGTATATTCCAGTTTGTCAATGACAGTAGCGGTAGTATTCCCATTTTCCATAATAGAGGTTCTGTAAAGGTTGGTAATATTTCCATTTACATCATAATCCAAAGATTCTGTATTTTCTTTGCTTCCCGGATTATTGGGATTCTGGTAATATCCTGCTGTTAACCTGTTCAAACCATCATAAGCATAACCATATCTTTCGGGGCTTGCAGGTGGGTTCGCTCCTATGGATTCAACAGCTCTCCAATCCACTTCTGCGATATTTCCGTTATATTTTGGCTTTACATCTTTTCCTGCAAACAAAACGGGATCAGGATTGGTGATACCATCTTTCTGATTGTATTTGATTTTATAAGAAAATAATTTCCCTCCCAAATTGGGAACAGCCATTTGGTCTTTATTAATATCCGTCATCCATCCTCTGATATTGTAGGCATAATCGATGCTTTGCAATGGCGCTCCAGCGTTTACAGAACCTACTTTTTTATTGGATAACTGTGATAGTTCGTTATAGGAATTATCTGCCAATAGCTGTTCTGTCCAGTTGTCAACCTGATGATAGTGTTTCAACAATCGGTTCTGACTATCATAGATAAAACGTTCATTCACGGTAACCCCGGCTTCGCCTCCTTTTCTCACCTGAAAGGTAAGGGTCTTTTGAGGAACCCCTGCAAAATCCAGCTGGGTTTCACTTCTGGTATAACCTCCCAGATGATTGATAGAATGGGTTCCGATCACTCTGCCTTTTTTATCATAATAGGTATAATTCCTGGTCCAGTTATCGTCTTCAATGTTTTTAACAAGACTCATCACAGGAAGCCCTTTGGTGCTTCTTCCATCCGTTGATGGATCATCACTTAAAGGAACTTCACCACCACCGATAAGAGTCGTAGGAAAAGTGGGATTGAAATCGTATGAAGGGTAAGTATCGTAATAATTAACACTCAATACAGTTTCTAAATTATGAAAATATATGTTGGAATAACGGATCATCATTCC